>Ga0207929_1000004_pt1 | contig 226910 bp, 235 predicted proteins | sample NGESurdeep072012_FD_184466 | JGI IMG/M metagenome (GOLD analysis project Ga0207929, IMG submission 184466) | Arctic peat soil microbial communities from Barrow, Alaska - NGEE Surface sample 53-1 deep-072012 (SPAdes) | ecosystem: Environmental > Terrestrial > Soil > Wetlands > Peat ... | reverse complement strand
GCTCGCGCGGCTGGGACGCCGCGGGGATGTCCTTCGCCGTCAGCAATGCCGGCGGCGACGTGGAGCATTTCGGGTACTGGCTGAACACCTACAAGAACAGCCCCTTGGACGACAACAAATGTGGCCGCGTCGACGGCTTTCGGCTGACCAGCTGGACGTTTCCGTCCGGCATGGCGGTGAGCTTGAGCTACGGTCCGCCGGCCGGCACCGGCGACATCGACGCCCTGCTGGAGGTCGCCAATTCCTTGGGTCGCAAAATCGACTTCACCTGGAACGGCAGCGCGCTCACCGGCTTCAACAATACTCTGACGGCCGGCGCTGCGCGCGGCGTCGCGCTCTTCGCTTCCAGCCATACCGATCCCAACGGCAAGACCACCAGCTTCACCTTCACCGCCGCGCAAGTCGCCAGCGCGACGCAGCGCCCGCTGCCCTACGGCCTGCTCGACAAGGTGTTCACCGCCGACAACGCCGTTCAAGCCAATCTCGACTACGACTATGACGGCACCAACCGGGTGATGACCATCAAGGACGCCGACGCGCCCTATCTCGTCGCATCCTATCTTGGAAGAGGTTGGAGATCGATCTTGCCGGTACTTGCCGCCAGCGTGTAACATTATAGCGAATTCTTCGCGCACGCAGGTGAAACATGACCCAGCCGGTTGAAATACTGTACGCAGTCCCGGTCGGAACTGTAATCGCCTGGTATCCCCTGCCGGGCACGGCGTTGCCGCCGGGTTTTGCCTATTGCGACGGCACCGTCGTCAGCGATGCCGAGAGCCCCTACAACGGAAAGCCGACGCCGAACCTGACGAACCGGTTCATCTTGGGCGACATTCCCGGTTCGACATTGAATACGTTGGGCGGCAGCACGCAATTCAACCTCACCGGCTGGGGCAGCGCGACACTCCCGACTAGCACGACGCAAGTCTTGGCCTCCGACAATGTGCCGCCCAACATTATCCAGCACAACAACACCCAATACGGCACTTGGCGTTACGTTCTGACCGGCGACGGCGACGGCTGGAACGACGGCAACCACCATCACACTGTAAACGTCACGGTGCCCGCCCCGGGATGGCTCAACCTGGTCTACATCATCCGGATCAAGTAGGGCGCGATGCGCTGCCGTGTTCAGCGAAGCGCCCTGCGCGAGGCCCATCCCGGGCCGGCGCGGGCCGTGCCGCAACGCCCGGCCGCGATGCAGCGGATGGCCGCACCGCTGCCGCGGCACGACATCAGCCGGGTGCCGATTGCCGACGTGGCGCAGCGGCGCGCGCCCAACCGGACCGGTCTGCCCGACACGCTCAAGGCCGGCCTAGAGACGCTGTCGGGAATGTCGATGGACGGCGTTCGCGTCCATTACCGTTCACCCGAGCCGGCGCGGATCGACGCGCTCGCCTATACGCGCGGCAGCGACATTCATCTCGCGCCGGGCCAGGAGCGCCACCTGCCGCACGAGGCCTGGCACGCGGTGCAGCAGGCGCGCGGCAACGTGGCGCCGACGACCAAGGCCGCCGGCGTCGCGATCAACGACGACCGGGGCCTTGAACACGAAGCCGACGCGATGGGCGCCAAGGCCGCGCGGACGGGTCCGGCGGCGCTCACCGTCGCGCTGCCGGCAAGCGCGGCGTTGAAGCCCGGCGCGGTGGCGCAGGCGATGCTGTCGCCGCCGGAAGCGGAGGCGTTGGACGAATTCTTGGCGCGGCTGGTGGTTCGGGTTCTGACGTCGCTGGCGAGGCAAGGAGTCCGTCTGGCCCCACAAGCGAGCCAGACCGTGATGGCGCGCATCGGCCGTGTCCGCGCCGAGGCTCTGGCGATGGACAGTTTGCATGCCGCGAAGCTTCATGTAGAGCACGCGGCGGCGGCGGCGCTCGCGGAGCTCTCGAAGGCTTCGCCGCACGATCCGGCATTTTCGTCGATGCAAAGCCGACACCAGCCGCCGCGTTCGCAGATGGAGCGCGCGGGCGTGCTACCCGCCGCGATGTCGGCGACGAGTCCAAGTCCCAGTTTCCAACATGGCGGCTTTACCGGGGCGCAGCTGCTGCGGGAGCAGGACATTCACCTCCAGCTGTTCCTGCGACTCCACAATTCGGTTCAGCGCGTATTGCGGTTCGTGAATCGGCGCAACCGGGGGCCGCAAGGGCTGCCGCTGTCGGAAGGGCTGCACAGCGGCCACGATATGCTTGGCACGGTCGGTCGCTTGTCTCCGATGATCGCGCGCGGCGACTTCGTGCCGACCGATGATAGGCGCATGTTGCCGATGAACTGGACCACGGAGGAATTCATCCAGGAACGTGGTGCCGATTACGACCCGGAGGATTTGCAGGCCATCTTGCAGGAAATCGCGACGCACGAGCATGACTGGGACCTGGCTGGGCGCGCTCCGGTGAAATACCGGGACCGCCTGCCGACATCGCCGGGCCATTCGATCGGCCTGCATGCGGGCCCCGGGGGCGCGGTGCGTCTGGATTTCTCCGAGGGCCGCCGGATCTTGGAGCAGGTCTCGCCGCAAACCCCGGGAGAGGACCTGAGCTACGAGAACATCGTCAGATATCTCAGCCAGCAAAGCAGTGCACAGCTCAATACGGAGGTGCGCCGGGGCTACGCCGCGCCATCGGTTGCCTCACCCTTCCTGCGCGAATTGCTGGCGCTGCTGGTGGGCATCGAAGGAACGCAGAACAACGTCATGGCGCTGCACGCCCCCATGGTCACCGACCTGGTGGCGCAAGGCGCCATACCCTGGGCGTCGGCTCTGTTCACTGGCCAACGCCAGCCGCGCAAGGAGCATATTCCCTATTTTGCCTATGCCGCCGACAAGACGCAGAAGGGTTCGTCCGCTTCCAGCGAAGGGCCGATGGTGCGACAATCCTGGCTGCTGCAGCACGGGCGCTTCAATGAAGAACACCTGCGCCTGGATACGCTTGGAGACGAGGACTACCTCAGGCAGAAGGCGCTATACGATCACGCGGAAGCGGGGCGTAAGGCCCGCAGACAGGCGCGCATCGATGAAGCGCTGGCCAGAGACGCCGAGGCGATTGCGGCAGAAATTGCAGGTCGATTGGCGGGCATGCCGGAAGGAGAGCGCAACAAGGTGACGAAGTCAGGCCAGAATATCGCCGAAGCGAGGGTCACGGCGGAAGTGAAGCGGCGATATAGGGACGAAGCGGCGGTTGCGTTCGACGCGGACTATCCTCAGGCCCCCGCGCCTGTTCCCAATCCCGAACTGGAGCGCGCGGAAGGCTACAAGACGTTCAAGAACGAATACATGCAACGTCAATTCGACCTGCAGGAGCGGTTTATTCGGGAGATATTCCCGCAAGTCGCCACGCTCCGCTTCCTGACCCGCGAGCACTTCCTGCAGTTCTGCCAAAAGCTGTTCGAGCGTTATATGCTGCAGAGGTTCCACGACGACGAGTGGCGGGAGCAAGCGGCGGAGCTCGACGCACCGCCGGCTCCGGCCGGAAACATTATCATTCATCAGGGATTGTGATCTGGTGGCGGACGCGGCGATGCGGAGCTTGGTCCACAAGCGTGCAGAGCCGGCGCCGGTGTCGTCGCGCGCCGCCGAAGTGCCGGTCGCGGCGGGCCTCGCCGGGCGCCTATTGCCGCAGCACGATATCAGCCGGGTTCCGATCGCGGATGTCTCGGGCCGCGGCGCGCCGGCCCAGCTTCGCGCGGCAATGCCGGGAGCTGGATCGGCCGCGCCCAATCGGACCGGGCTGCCCGACGGACTGAAGGTGGGGATCGAGGCGCACTCGGGCCTGTCGATGGACGGAGTGCGCGTCCATTACGGCTCGTCGGAGCCGGCGCGGCTCAACGCCCATGCCTTCACCCGCGGCAGCGACATACATCTCGCGCCGGGCCAGGAACGGCACCTGCAGCACGAGGCGTGGCACGTCGTCCAGCAGGCCGAAGGACGCGTGCGGCCGACCATCGAAGTGGGCGGCGCCGGCGTCAACGACGATGCCGCGCTGGAGCGCGAGGCCGACACGCTCGGTGCCTCGAGCGCGGCGCATGGCGCCAGCCTGCTGGCGGGCGGCGCGCCGGCTCTCGCGCCCACCCAGTTGCGTGCGGCCGCCGTGCAGCGCGTCATCAAGATCAAGGACGGCGACCTGAAGGGCCAGTACACGACCAAGGGCGGCGGCACCACCAAGATGCTGATCTCCGACGTCGAATCCAAGATCGGCGACGAACTCGCGCGCGGCTGGAAAGGCTGGATCGCCGAGCAGGCGGGCGAGAAGGGCAAGACCTACTCGCACACGACCGACAGCTTCCTCGACGAGCTCAAATCGGAGTTTCCCAAGAAGGATACCAGCTCGAAGATCCGCCCCAACTTCCCTTCTTCCTCCTATTGGCTGGGCGGCGTCACGCGCGAGATTCAGACCGGCGAGGACCAGTCGGACCTCAAGCCGTCCGAGGAGAATCTCGCGCTCCCCCACCGCTTCCCCTACAAGTCGATCGAGGACAGCACGGGCCTGTTCCTCTCGGGCCAGGAGGACTCCAGCGACCTCTTCCGCTGGACGGGCCGGCTGATCGACGCGACCAAGAAGCGCCGCGATCTCAACAAGAAGAAGATCAAATCCAAGACGACGCTCAAGAAATACGAGAAGGTCGTCGACACCCAGCTCGACGGCATGGAGCGCGCGCGCAAGCGGCTGAAGACCGACGTTGAATCGGGCAAGAAACTCGACCTCTCGTCAAGCACGACGCAGGACTTCCTGAAATTCACCAACGCGTTGCACGGCAACGTCCCCGATTACGGCCCGCATGTGGGAGTCAACATCCAGGTCAGCAACCGCACGCATCTCAACATCGAAGAGGATGGGACATTGACCCCGGGGAGCCTTGCGGCGGGCAGCATGTCGCCGCACCGCGGCAGGGGAGTTGCGCGCACCAAGGACGGCAAGCGCATCGTCACCACTGGCGGCTACAAATTCGATCCCAACGAGCTCAGCAAGAAGCTTCAGAAACTGCTCGACGACAGAGGCTACGACAACACAACGATCGACAAGGACGATCTCGAGGAATATTGAGCGGCACTTCGGCGGGCACGATGCGAATAGCGATCCAAAAGCGTGTAGAGCCGGCGCCAGCGCCGGTGTCGTCACGCGCCGGCGAAGCGCCTGCCGTTGCGGGCCTGGCCGCGCGCCGGCTGCCGGCGCACGACATCGCCAGCGTTCCGATCGCCGGCGTCTCGAACGAGACGCCAATCCGGACCGCCGCGCCCCGGGGTGCGACCGGCGCCTGCGTGCAGCGCGTCATTCGGCTTGGGGGCGGGCCGTTCGAGGGCGACTACGCGACAAAAGGCGGCCAGGACACGGTAAAGCTGGTGAGGGCGCTCGACCTTGCGCAGGGCGAGACGTTGAGGCGCGGATGGAAAAACGCGGTGCGTATTTGGGCCGGCTCCAAGCAGCAATACCCGTTCAACAATCTGACCCATTTGCTCCGGTCATTGGAAAACAAATACGAGAAGATCGAAGTTTCGAAGACGAAGACCAGACCCAACTTCCCCAGTTCGGCAGCGAAGCTCGGCGCGATGGTTTATGCGAGCCAGGCCGGAGGCAAATGGAAGGATGTAAAACCCGCCGCCCAGAATCTGGCGCTGCCGCACCGCTTCCCCTACGCCGCGATCCAGTCGAGTACACAGGCCTTCATCACCGGCAAGGAAACCGCCACGGACCTTGAGCGGTGGAGCGATCGGCTGCTGCTCGCAACCAAAGAGAGACTCCAACTCAGCCTTCCCAAGCTCGCCGGCGACGACAAGAGCTATTACAAGAAGACGATCGAAGCCCAGATGACGGGCTTCATCAAGGCGCGAAGCGAACTCAAAAAAGCCGTAGAGCAAGGCATCAAGCTCAATCTGAGTTCGCAGTCCGTTCAAACCTTCTTGAAGTTCACCAACGCCTTGCACGGCAACATTCCCGATTATGGGCCGCACGCGGGGGTCAATATCCAGGTCAGTGACCGGCTGCATCTGCACTTCAACGAAGACGGCACGCTTACGCCCGGGTCGAGCGCGGCGGGCAGCATGACGCCGACGCGCGTTCCCAAGGGGATCGCCCATACCAGCGACGACGAATATCTGGTCACCACCGACGGTCAGAAGGTGAGCCGCAACGAGTTGAGGCAGCTCTTGCGTCAGCAGCTATCGAAGTTCGCGGTGGGGAAGACGTCGATCGATCCGAAGGGGCTCAAGAAGAAGATCTTCAAATAGCGCGAACCCGCGGCTCAGGTCTCGAACGGCGTATCGAGGCATGTCCCCAGCAGCAGCGCCGATTTGAGCGCCAGATTGAACTGGTTGAGCCGCGCGGTGGGAACCGCGAGGTTGTAGGCGCCGAGCACGTCTCGATTATGGGCGCCCGACAGGATCGCCGGCGGATTGTCGTCCGAGAGCCGCGCGAAATTGGGCAGCGGATAGGCGTTGGGCTCGACGAAACTCGGCGGCTTGTTCGTGGCCTCCCAGGATTGGCCCTGGGCGCGCAGCGGACACGTGGCGGCGCAGGTCGGGTCGGTGCAGGTCACGCAATCGCGCGTCGATCCTTGCGACGGATTCTCGCAAGCGCAGAAGGTGCCATCGGGCCCCAGCGTGACCTGACGCAGCAGGCAATTGCGCAACCGCACCGCGCTCGGCTTGCCGCAGGTGCCGCAGCGGCTCAGCGAAGCTTGCATGGCGGTGTCGGCGCTATCGGTCCCCGTCACCGGAGGGGCTTGCAGGTCGGTCACATAACAATCGTTGAAATGGGCCTTGCCCGAGCAGGCGAGAACGCCGTCGAACAGCGAGTTGGCCGCCTTCAACGTGCCCGCGACGTCGCCGCCGCCCATCATCGTCAGCCGATTGAATTTGGCCGCCACCGTGGCGGGAAGGGTGAGCACGTTGAGCGTGGGATCGGGCACCGGCAGCGTGCTCAACACGCTGCTGTCGATTTCGATGCAGCCCGTGACCAGGCTGAGATCGATCGGGCCGAGCAGACAGCGCTTGATCACGAATATTGCAGTCCCCGACAGCGGCTGCGGTGGATCGGGAGGCGGTATGGGCGTCGGCGGCGTGCCCGTAGGCGATGCGTTCGGCGTCGTCGGTGTCGTGCCCGTAGGCGATGTGGCCGGCGGTGGAGGCGGCGGAGGAGGCGCCGCGGCGATCGCTGCCGGCGCCGCTCCGGGGAACAACGTGGTGTCGAACAAGGTGAGTTCGAGATCGCCGCCAAGCAGCCCGATGGTCGCCTCGAGCGTGATGCCGCTCATCGCGATCGTGCCCGGCTTGGCTTTCGGCGCGGTTGCGGCGGACGGCGCGGGCCCCAGCAGCTTGAGCATGCCCGGGCTGGCGGTCACGACGTAGGGCTGGCTTCCCGCCGCACCGACGATCCACAGCGTCTGGCCGCTGGCGGGGGAGAGCTGCTGGCTGGCGATGCTGCGCGTTGCGCTTCCCTGGAGCGTCAGGACGGTGCACGCGGCTTTAGATAGCGCCCAGACGCCGAGCTGTTGTTGCAGCCAGGCGGTATTGCCACCGTCCGTGAGCGTGGTCGCTTTCGCCGGCACCGGCGGCGACCGCCGCGGCCCGATACCGCCGATCGCCCCCGGCATCGCCATGCCGTAATCGACGCTGAAACTGCCCGCCGCCCAGGCGCTCGGCCAGTTGAACAGTCCGAGTTCGGGATCGATGGCGGCGGCGGGCACCAGCCCCAACGACTGCGCAGGCGCTGTCGCCGGTACCGGCGGCTGTGGTGCCGCGGCGGGCGGCACGATCACCACCTGATCGCCTCCATTGCACACAAAGCAGGTCGGCAGCGCCGCGGCGAACGCCTGGACGACTGCCTCGACCGTTGGCTGCGCGAGCGTAAACGGTACCGGCACGCCAAGCACCTGGCCTGCCGGCGCGGTGAAGATCATCACGCTGCCTGCCGGCGCGCCGGTGAGCAGGCCGATCAACTGGGCCGTGAGCGGCAGCGTCGCCGCCGCGATGCCCGTGCGCGCCGATCCCGTGAGCAGCAGCGGATTGGCGCCGCCAGGCTGCGATGGCGCGATCGACAGCGGCTCGGAGGCGGACATGCCTGGCACGATCACCAGCGCATCGCCGACCGCGCCGACCTTGAGCGCCTTGACCGCATCCGCGCTGACGTTCTTGCCGGGCGTGATCGTCGCGGCCGCGATCGCGTCCTGCAGCAGCGTCACCAGATCGGGCATCGTCGGCGTCGCCGGCACGTTGACCGAGAGCAGGGCCGTCGCGTCGCCGAACGTAATCGTGAGCGCGCTGGTGACCGCGCTGATCGAGGCAAGATTGATCGTCCCACCCTCGAGCACGGGATAGTCCGGGGCGACCAGCGGATAGTCCGCCAGCGACATCGCGCGAACCGATCCGGGCGGCAGCGCGACCCAGCCTTGCGTGCCGCTCTGGGTGCGGATCACCAGGCCTCGCGCCGGGCCGTAGAGCAGGCTGTTGGCGGAACCGGCGCTGGGATTTGGCCACATCGCATCGTAGCGCGCCAGATCGGCGGCGAGCATCGCGACGGTCAGCGGCACCGGCAGCGCCGTCACCGGCGGTGCCGCGACCCATTCGAGCGGCGTGCTGGGCAGGTTGAACAGGGGCTGGTCCATGCCCAGCGGATTGAAATGGTAGTAGCTGGTCGTCGCCGCAGCAGCAGGCGTCGCGCCGATCACCGCGAACACCGGCAGGCGCCAAACGCGCAGCAGCCCGACGGTCTTGTCGTCAGGCTCCGCGGCCGCGTCGGCGATCGGCCAGGACGCCCAAGGGGTTTTCGCGCCTGGCGAATAAATCGAATACCAGTTTGTGCTGTCGCGGACGAGCTTGGGCAGCGCCGCGGCGATCCCCTTGCGGCGGCGGAAGCCGAGCGTGTCGGCGACCAGCGCGCGATGCTCGGGGCGGACCGGCTTGGCGATCTTGAGCCCGAGCAACTCGCCGATCAGGGGCACATAATCAAGCGGGCACGTCTGGATGAACCAATCCTGCTCGAGTTCGGCGACGCCCTTGCCCAACCTGGTGCGAATTTCGTCGAACACCTTGGTGAGCGCGAGCAGCGGATAGCCTTGCGCGATGTCCTGCTGGCGGAAGACCGTGGGCAGCAGCTCGTAGAGCGCGTTTTCGTGTGAGCCGTCGCTGGATTCGGTCATGACGCGGGCTCCGCGGCAACCGGCGTGGGCGGTGACGCCGACACAGTCTTTGGCGGTGCGAACATGGCCGCGTCCCCGTCGGAACTGAGGTAGAGGATTTGCGCGCCCAACGATTCGAGACTTGCAGGGTCCGGATACAGCACCAATTGCGACATGGGCGTCGTGGCGGTCGGCGCGGTCGCGTCGGGCGCTGCCTTTGACGGGGCCTTCCCGGGAGTCGTCCTGGCCGGCGCCCAGAGTTGTTCCACGACCGCGGACTTGACGCCGGGGACGCCCTTGACGATCAGCGCGCAAATATCGACCGCCCGCACCGCCTGTTCGAAGGTCATGGCGGTGATGTCGTAGGTCGTTCGCAGCAACGCGGCGATCGCGCTTGTGACCTGCTGCTGGTCGGCCTTGCCCTCGACGATGAAGGTGCCCGACACCTTGAACGCCAAGGGCTGGTAGGCAAACAGCGTGTAGGGCAGCAACGCGGCGTTCGCCAATGCGGCGTCGAACGCCGCCTTGAGCGAGTCGAACGCCGGCGATGCCATGTCGGGGACGGCATTTTCGAACCCCACCAGGGTGACCAGGCTGTATGGCGGCTCCGTATCGATGTCGGGCGCGGTTGAGAGCACCGCGGCGCCGACTTCCGGGCGGTTCTCCACGAAGGTCAGCATATCTTCCTGGGTCACGATCCGGCCCAGGTCGGAGATCCCGATCGGGATCTGACCGCGCAGATTGCCGCGCGGCGGCGCGCCGATCCCGCCGCTGGCGGCGACCGGATTGAGCACGCCCTTGATCCCCGCGACATTGATGGGCGGGCGCGTCAGGCTGCCGGCGGGGACATTGCCGCTGGGTCCGGCCCCGACGCGATAGGTGGCGGTGATGTTGTTCTGTCCCGTCGGCGGCAGCATGCCATGGACGCCGTCGCCGAACTGGATCTTGGCGCGGCCCTGGGCGTCCTGAATGAGCTGATAGGCGCGCGTGTCGGCCGGCCAGCTGCCGAGCGCCTCGACGCGCTGCCAGAGCACGCCGTTGACATATATCGAGACCTGCGGCGCGATCGAGCCGTCGGCGTTCTCCAGCCAGGTCAGCGGCGCCTGCTTGAGCATGAACTGCAGGAAGGGTTTCTGCCCGTCGCCGTTGCCGAGCACTTCGTTGATCGTGCTGCCTTGCGTCACTTCGACGACATTGCCGTACACCGCGGTGGTGGTCCGGTCGTAGAGGTAACGCAGCCGCTGACCGAGCGTCAGCGTGGTGGTGTTGGTCTTGGGGCATTGCGTGACCCCGGCCACCAAGATCGCTTCGCTCAACACCGGCCGCGTGAACAGCGCCAGCTGCGCCGCCGTGACGTTGCCGATCGTGCTGCCATTGCCCGAGAGGAAGGAGAGCGCCGAAGGTGGGCTCGCGCTCGGATCGGTCTCGATCGACAGCAACCCCATGTTGGGAACGTCCGCGATCCAACTGCGGTTCGTGTTCGGGTCGGCCGGCGCCAGCACCATGATGAGCGTTCCGGGGGGATCGAGATCGGGCGTGCCGCCGATGCCCTTGACGGTGCCGATCGTCGTGGCGAGCGGCGGGTTGCCCGCGATCAACAGCGATTGGCCGACGATGATCTTGTCGATCAATCCGGTCAGCACGAGCGTGCCGCCTGTGCACGCCAGGGCGTTGAGCGGCTGGTTGTCGATTGGCGGCGCGAGATAGAGTTGGCGGCTCTGGGTGTAGACCAGCGCCTGGCGGCGCGCGTCCGAATCCGGCGAAGGCGGCGCCTCGACATAAAGGATCACCTGGCAACTGCTGGTGCCATCGGGATTGACCTGACCACCGAAGGCATAGACGCCGCGCCCCACGACCGGGATCGGCGTGACGGTCTCACTCAGCGACGCGAACACCGGATAGCTGGGCGATGGCAGCGGGAACGGCAGCGGATAGGCGGTCTGCTGGCCGGTACCGCTCGCCGGAATCAGTTCGTAGCTCGGCGTGCTGGCGCCGCCGATCAGCAGCAGACCCTCGATCAGCAGAATCGCGCCCTGCGAATGGCGAGCCACGGCCAGCATCGCGCCCGGCGTGAAACTGTAATTGCCGGGATCGAACACTTCGGTGGTGTCGGTCGCCGTCATGTCGGGCTTCACCACGCCGCCGGCGATCAGCACCTTGCCCGTGGGCAGCAGCGACGCGCTGTGCATCGCGCGCGCGGTGCCGAGCGGGGCGATCACCGCGAAGGCCTGTGCGGCGACGTTGAACACCGCCGCCTGGGTCGAGGGGAAGACCGTGACCGAGGTGGTGTCGCTCTCGGCGTAGAAATCGGTGACGCCGCCGGCGATCAGCACGTCGCCGCTCGCGAGCAGCGTGGCGCTGTGGAAGGCGAATCCCTGCGGCAAGGCCGTCTTGACGGCGGCAAAGGCCTGTTGCGCCACGTTGAAGGTCTCGGCGCTGTCGAGTGCCGGCACCCAGGCGACGATCACGCCCGGCGGATCGTAGACGATCGCGGGAAAGAAATAGCCGCCAGCGAGCAGCACGGTCCCGTCGGCGAGCACCGTTGCGGTGTGGCCGCAGCGCGGCACCGTCATCGTGGCTTTGAGCTGGCGGAACGAGCGTCCTTTGGGGTCGTAGATCTCGGCGGTGTCGAGCACTTCATAGCCGTTGTCGCCCATGCCCATGCCGCCGGCGACGAGCACGGTGCCGTTGGACATGAGTGATAGCGTCGCGCCGACGCGCGCCGTCACGGGCGCGCCGGTGATCGTCGAGAGGTTGGACACCGGATCGAAGGTCCAGGCGAACGCGGTCATGCTGACCGGCGAATAGGGGAAGGGCGCGGGCGTGGTCGAGCCGAGGACCAGGATCGTCCCGTCGGCGAGCGCGACCGAGCCGACCGGCGCCAGCGTGTAAGGCGTCGTGAGTATCGGCCCGGGAAAGCTCTCGAACGTGCCGACATTGGCATCGTAGGCGACCACAGCGTTGAGATAATCGACGGGTGTCGACAGCGATCCGAGCCCGCCCGCGACCAGCAGTTGGCCGCCCGGCAGCGCGAGGAAAGCGGCATCGGCCTGCGGCTGCGGCAGTGCCGCGCCGGCCAGGCTCGGGCCGAGCACCGCAGTGGGGGGGTCGAACGGAGGAATGCTCGCCCCCGCGGTCACCGCGAATATCTCGACCGAGTCGAGCACGGTGCTGCCCGAGATGCCGCCGGCTACGACCACCTTGCCGCCCTGCAGCAGCGCCGCGGCGTGGTTCGACCGCGCGGTGACGAGAGGCGGCGCCAGGACGAAAACCGGCACGCCCGTAAAGGGGCCGGAATTCCCGCTGGCAAATTTTGCGAAGGCGCCGACCAGCCAATCGTCCTTGACCTGCCCCGTCGGCGACTGGCCGCCGGTGACGACGAAGCCGTTGTTTCCTGGGAGCAGGGTGGCGACGTGATCGAAGCGCGCGCTGCCCGTGCTGCTGTGGTCGGCGGTCTCGATCGTATAAAGGCCCGGAACGGGTTTCCAGGTGGTGGGGTCGGTGACCTCGGCGTTGTTCCAGATCGTACCGGCCGTGCCGCCGCCGGTCAGTCCTGGGGCCATCGCCCCGCCGTCATGTCCGCCCAGGAACACGACGATCTGCCCCACCTGCGGCGCGGTCGCCGATCCGCCGTCGGCGGCGGTCTTCACAACCGGGCAGAGCGTCGCGCTATGCCCGGCCCGCGCCTCCTGCATATGCTGGTCGTCCCAGGCCCAGTTGTTCTGCAGCGGTGCGAACACCGCGACGGAGTCGGTGGCTGTCGACGCGTCGAGCAGGTCTTGCAGCGTGGCGTAGGGCGTGGTCGCGTCGCCGGTGAGGCCGCCGCTCAGCATCAGCGTGCCGTCGGGCAGCGCGGTGGCGGCGTGGGCGATGCGCGGAACCGCGAGCACGACGTTCGGGATGGCCGAGAAGGTCAGGCTGATCGGATCGAGCTGGAGGATGTCGGTGGCATACTGCCAGTCGCCGGTAACGCCGCCCGCGAGATAGACCACGCCGTTGATCGTCGTCGCGGTGTGCAGGCCGCGCTTCGACGGCAAGGTCGCGACCTGGCTCAGCAGCCCGGTGGCGGGATTATAGATCTCGACGCTGTCGAGCACGCCGGCCTCGCCGATTCCGCCGACCAGCAGCACGTGCCCGTCGCTGAGCATGCTGGCGGTCACGCCGCTGCGCGATGGGATCAGCGCCACGCCCGTGGGCAGCACGGCCGGATTGGGCTGGAGCGTGACTTGCGTGACCTGGCCGGTGAGGCCGAACTCGGAGATGTACTGGCGCGAGACCGTGGCGATCGTGCCGAGCGTGTTGTCCTCGGGCGTTTCGAGCAGGAACTCGCTGCCGGGCAGCACCTTGGTGTAGACCGCCTGGAGGTCGAGGTCGTTCAAGTTGATTTCGAACCCCGGCCATTCGGTGTACTCGGCCGGCGACAGGCCGGTAGGCGTGTTGGCGCGCTGCACCGCCGCCGACTGCGACGACCATGAGGGCGCATTGTAGCCAAACAGCCGGCAGGTGAGGTCGAGCGCATAAAGCTTCAGATCCTGGACGTCGCGCGGCAGATCCTCGGTGGCGCCGCCGGCGGTCCATTGCGCCTGCAAGCTCGAGCCGATGCCGACGGTGGTGGTCGTCAGAACCGAGTTCTCGCTCACCGAGAACACGGTCAGGCGCACCCATTGGGTGGGACTGCCGTTGCCCATGAACAGCATGAAGTCGCCCACCGCGAGCCCGAGCCCGGTGCCCTGGATCAGCAGGCTATCGGTGTCGGGATCGAGGTGCACCGGTCTGGTCTGCAGCGGCGTCAGCTGGTTGAGCGCGGGATCGGCGGTGACGTCGCCGACGGTCTCGAAAATCTGCGACGTGGCGGTCGAAACGGCGGCGTTCGCCGTCGCCGCGCTGCCGCTATTGGCGCCCGAGGCGCTGCCGCTTGGCTTGGGGGGATTGGCCTGGATCGCGGCGCCGTGGGGCACCGTCACCGGTCCGCCCGGCTGGGCGAACAGCGCGATCTCCGCGGTCGCGCCGATATAGGCGCCGGGACTCTCGCCGACGCTGCGCGCCAGCAGCGCCAGGCTCGAATAGTCGAGCGCGGTGCCGAGATATCCTTCGTTGAGCACGCGGTCCTGGTAGAACGAGATGACGTCGGCGACCGCGGCGAAGGCGTCCACCATCGCCAGCGTCGGGTCGGTCGGGACCTTCAGGTCGAGCCGCGCCAGCGGTCGCGTGAACGCGCCCTTGCTGGTTTCGACAACCACGCGCGGGATCGCCGCGAGCATCTCCGCCTTGAAGCTCGCATAGTCGCCGAGCTTGGCGGAAATCTGGGCGTCGATCGTGTCGTCGGTCATGATGCCGCCGCCAGATAGATGCGGACGCTGCCGAGCGCGGGTCGAAAATCGTCATTGCCGACACGCGCACGCTGATGCGCGCCGATCTTGATAAAGCCCTGCGTGACATTGGTCGAAGTGTCGTCGCCGCCATAGACCGTCTTGAACGCGATGCGTGGGTCGAGCAGCGGATCGAAGACGACAACCGCCACCGACGGATCGGCTTTGATCGCTTGCACGAGGTCGTCGAGCCGCACCTGCCGTCCGAGCGGCCAGTTGGCCGGATTGAAGAAGGCGGGCGAGCCGTCGGGGAGTGCGCCGGTGCCGACGCGCCGCTGCAGCCGCTCGCGTGCCGCGGCGATGTTGGTGCGGGAGACGCAATAGGTGACCAGCGCGATCTCGAGTTCGACATCGGCGGCCGGAACGATCACCGGCGGCGCGCCGAGCACTGCATAGTCCATCAGCCGCGCGCTTGCGATCTTGAAGGTGACGTCGTCGGGCTCCGTCACGCTTGTGCTCAGCCCGACCGTGCAGGGCGTCTGATCGTTCGGGCCGAGGGTCGCGTGCGCCACCGTGACCAGCGGGTCGGCACTTCCGAGGCGATCCCAGTCGGCGGGTTCGATGCCGCGCAGGTTGGTGCGGAAATTGGTGGTGGCGAACAGCCGGATCGCTTCGGAATCTTCCTCGGCGCTCGGCGTGGCGGGAAGCGGATTGGTGACCCAGGTGACCGAGGGCGCGGGACCGATCACCTGAAGCAGGGAGTTGGCGCGCACCCGCCCGCTCTGCCAGCTCCCGCTCCTGGCGGTCGCAACGAAGGTCGTGCCGGACGCTGGGGCATAGCCGAGGATGCCGTCACCGAAGCGCAGTCTGAGGTAGCGCTTGGCGTCGCCGAAGCCGTCCTCGAGCGATGCGGCGAACGAATGCCCCGTCGACGAGGCCGACAATACGTCTTGCTGGGCGATCCAAGTATCGGTGACGCCCGCCACGGCTGGGACGTTCGACTGGGCTGGGGTGCCCGCCATGCTTGGCCGCGTCCCGCACATCGCGATGCACGGCGCCGCCTGGCGCGGATCGGGGCTGAGGCTCGCCTTGGCGGACTCGACCATCAGGCTCGCATCGACGATATCCTGGCTGCCGTCGAACGCCGCGGCGATGCGCGGCGGCGGCGCGGCCGAGACGACGTCTTCGACCAGCACCGCCGGCGTGTACTCGGACGATGCGGGGACGCAGTCCGGAGACAGCGTGGTGGCTGCGGACAGGCCGTGATCGGCGAGCACGACATTGCCGTAGAGCGAGACCGTGCCGTCGTCATTGGCGGGCGGGATGGTGAGCGGGCCCATCAACGCATCCTCGGGATGCCAGCTGAGCACCGTGCTGACCGCGGCGCCCTTTGCCTTCACCGCCTCGACCTTGAGCAGCCGCAGCGCTTGGGCGCCGAAGGGCGAAGCGACGCCCTGCGGCGCGTTGAGTTGGCGCAGCACGATCAACTGGCCGGGGACCAGCCCGGTGCTGCCGAGCTGGAGCGTGAGCGTGATGGCGCCGGCGGGAATCGTGTACGCGGTGCCTTGCACCAGCGCGAGACCCAGATCGTTGAGCTGCGGCAAGACCGGCTGCGCGTGCATCGTCTCGAACACGGTCGTGCTCGCCGCGAGCGTGGCTCCGGTGGGCAGGATCACATCGAGTTCGCCGGGCTGTTGCGTCACCACGGTCAGCCCCGCGGGCAGCACGCCGGCGGCGTTGACCGCGAAAACCAGCGCGGTGCGCGCGTTGCAGCCGTCGTCGACCGGGTAGTCGCGCAGCCGCGCGTGGCGGCGCAGCGACAGCCGGTGGCGCGCGGTGGTCAGGTAGGACTCGGTGCCCGCCGCGTCCTGACGGAACGAAAGATGGTCGCCGGCATAGGCGAGCACTTCGAGGATCGTCGTCATCGGATCGGCGGGCTGGTCGAGCGCCCAGGCCGAGTCGTTCTGCACGATCTGCGAGACGCGCGAGCGCATCATCGACGTGAAGGCGGTGTAGTCGCGCCCCAGATAGTCGATCGAGGCGGCGCCCGGCGGCGGTTTGCTCTCGGTGGCGCCGGTCTCCTGCCCCTGCGGCGAGGCGGGTGCGAACCAAATCGAGTGGTCGCCGACGGTGAGCAGATAAGAGGGCGGATCTGCTTCGGGATGGGTGACGGGCACAACCGCGCTGATGTTCAGCCTGACGGTGCCCGCTTCCGTCCGCCTGCCCACCTGGGGCATAGGCACTGGCCTGCCGAGGAAGTCGACGAGGGTGACGACGGGCGCGGCGCTCACCACGTTCTCCGCGCTCACCGCGACCCGTTCGGGGAATTCGACGATGAGTTCGAGCAAGGCCTTGGACTGCCCTGATCGGACGATTTTGATCTGCGCGTCGCTCATGTCTCGGCGATCCGCGCCACCGCGCGCCCCGCGCCGCCCGTCTGCGCCGACGTGCTGCCCGGCAGCGCCAAGGTGACGGTGGTCGCGTCGAGTTGCTGGCTATGGGCGACGAAATAGGTGAGGTCGACGTCGACTTGCTCCGCCTTGAGTGTGACGGTCAGCGTATGGATGGTGATCGCATCGCCAAGGAACTGGATCAGCTTGCTGCGCACCAGCGTCTCCGCGGCGCTGGCGAGCGCGTTGTCCATGCCGGCAAAGACCAGCGACTTGAGCCCGGCGCCGAAATTGGGAAGGTTGACGCGCTCGCCCGGATCGGTTTCGAGCACGAGCATGATCAGATTGTTGACATAAGTCGAAAGATCGGTGGTCGCGGTCCGCCCGGCAGTGTCGATCTGGTACGGAAAGCTCAAATAACCGGTCATCGCATGGCTTCCGTATGTTTCAATTCCAGCAGACTTCGCCTGTATCCTGCCGTCTCTTCTTGGCTCCGGCAATGACGAACGGAACGATTACAGTACCGTCAGGGAGCCTTCATTGATCGAAACTTCGGGCTCGACTGCGTTGATCATCGCCGAACCGTGCGCCAGCGTGACGCCCGCGACCTCGAGGGCCAGTGTCGCGGGCTCGGCGGTGATCGTGACGCCGGCCTCGGTCATGCCGATGCGCACATCGGCGAGCGTGATCGATACGCCCGCGCTCGTGGCGCTGATCGTGATCGGCACCGTCACGGCCGGGTCGATCACGCTCAGCGTGAAGCCGCCCTCGCCGGGAAGGTCGTTGAACACCAGCTTGCCGCAGGCGGTCTGGATCATCCGCATCGTCGGCAACTCGGCCATGATCGGGCGCTCGCCCTCGCGCCAGAAGCAGCCCGACCAGATCGGATAGTCGAGATTTCCGCCCTCGAACTCGACCCACAGCGCCGCGCCGATCGGCGGCATCATGTAGAAGCCGACCTGGAGTCCGGCATAGGGCACGCACGGCATCGCCCACGCCGTCAGCACCTCGCCCAGCACCTGCGGCACCGAGACCTGGAGCCGCCCGAGCATCAGCGGGTCCTCATTGTCGATCGCGATACCGCGATATTTGCCCCAAAACTCCTTCATCGATCTTCCTCCTGCCCGCCGTCGTTCATGGCACCACCAAAGGCTCGAGCGGCTCGGTGCCGTCGCGGTTCAGCACGAATTGCTGCTTGAATTCGTTGCGCTTGAGCTTGTGGGTCACCTTCTCGACGCTCCACATTCCGTCGAAGCTCGTTCCCGCGCCGCGCACCCCGACGAGCCCGCCGCTCCTCAGGATCGATCCGTAGCGTTTGACGTCGAGTTCGCCTTCGGCGTGCGCGACCATGGTCGAGGACGTGTTGACCCGCCCCTGCGCGAAGCCCAGCGCGCGAATTTCGTCGAAGCCGTCCGATCCGGTCGGCAGCTTCAGGCCGAGCAGTGAGCTCAGCGGAAACGGGCTCTTGAGCGCCAGCGGCGGCAGCAGCGTCGGCTCGATCGCGGCGACCGGCAGCGCCGGCGTCTCCTCCAGCGGTCCCGGAATCAGCCCGATCACCTGGAAGGCGGCGCGCCCGTTCTGGCTGAAGGTCAACTGGTCGACATTGGCGAATGTGCTGTCGCCGATGGTCAGCGCGGGCGCCGGCAGGCCGATGCGCTTGGGCGGGCCCCAATAGGCGGTGTTGGTGAGCGGCACCGATCCCGCGCGCAGGGTGAAGACATAGCCGTAGCGGTTGGCGAGATCGTAGATGTATTCGAGGTCCGTGCCATGCTGGATCGGGGTGCGCTGAAGCACGGTCGGAAAATCGGATTCGATCGGCGGAATGGTCTCCGGAACGATCGCGAAGCGCTCATATTGGGCGATGATCTCAAGGATGATCGCTTCGTCGTTCATGTCGGGATAGCCCTTGATCTGCTCCTTCAGATCCATGGCGACGCTCAAATCCGCGCCGCTGACGACGATGCGGCTGGCGCCGGGATTTGTCCCCGGATCGAGCCAGATATCGGTGACCAGGCCGTCCATCAGCACGGTCGGCAACGCCACCTGCGTCGCGATCACCAGCACGCGGTTGCCGGGCGACAGGCGGCCGTCCGAGAGCACTTCGACCTCGGGCCCGGTCCCCTTCGAATTGCGCTGCGCGCCGAAGGTCAGGCGGAACATGGACTGCCCGTCGGCGACCTCGACCACTTCGGCCTCGATCAGGAGTTCGGCGAGCAGCGGGCCGATCGGCGTCGGCACTTCCTGATTGCCCGCCAGCACCGCGAGCTGGATGCCGACCGGAAAGCTCACGGCTGCTCCTCGCTGTCGTCGGTGTTGGTGGTCGGCGCCGCCGCGGTGCTGCGCTTGGCGGCGACCGGCTCGTCGAGCGGGTCGTTGCCCTGTCCGACCGCCGCCGGAACGATGATCTTGCGGCCGGCCACCGCGCAGAGCATCGCCGGATCGCTGATGCCGTTGGCCTCGAGCAGCATCCAGTAGAGCAAAGGATCGCCGAGCAGCTTGTACGAGAGATTGTCGAGCCGGTCTCCGGCCTGGATCGTGTAGGACGACTGCGCCTTGAGCGTGCTGGGAAGCGGCAGCAATGTGCGGCCGAGATAGGCGACCGAAATCGCGTCGGAGCCGGTCTTGGCGGGAGCCTTTGTGCTGTTGGCGGCCGGGCGCGAGCGCGTCCGCACCAGCTTGCCGGGCGCGGCGGTCTCGATCTTCAGCGGATAGCGGTTCAGCGTCCTCATCGCCCCAGCGCTCCCGAAATGATGCTCGCGCCGCTCTGCACGGTGCCGAGCGCCGACATCACCTCGCGCTCGGCGAGGCTGGCGAGATAGAGGTAGAAGCCGGCCTGGGTCGGCTCGAAATCCTGATAGGTCAGCACCTTCATGTTCATCGTCACCTCCGCGTCGATCGGATTGAGCCGGGTGTCATGCATCGTTTCCTTGACGCTGTAGCTGGTGATCTGCACCGGCAGCACGCGCTGCGGGCCCCAGGTGAATATGGTCAGGGGACTCTCCGGCGGCACGATCTCGAGCACGCCGAGCATCATCTGCGTCAGCCCCTGGATGATCGAGGCGGCGGTCGGGAACATCATCAGCTCGAGCGTGGCGAGTTGCGGATGGATGCCGAACATCATCGCCGTCGCGTCATTGGCCTGGAGCTGGTCGACCGCGCTGATCCGCGCCGTCATCTGGATGGTTTCGGCCGCGGGGCCGGCGAGCAGGTTGGTGCCGGTCGGCGTATCGCCCGTCTTCTCGAAATCGGGCTCGATCTGGCGGGTGAGCTCGGCGGGATTGTATTGCAGCATGATCAGCCGCGGCACGGGGATCAACGCGCCCATGCTGATCAGCGCGGCTTTGAGGACGTTGGGGCTGTTGGGATAGGGGTTGCTCATTGGGATATTCCTTTGCGCCGCAGCTGCGCCGCGATCGCATCGCCGATGGCCTTGCTCGCGTATATGCGGTCAGCGGGGCGCAGCGGGGCGAGCGCGGCGCGGACTGCGGGGCTTTGGCGCATGGCCAGTTGGATCGGCGCCAATGGGATCGGTGGCGCGGGCGGCGCGGGGTTGACGGGCGCTTTGGGCTTCATATCGGCCATCCCTCGAGTTCGGCGGGCGGCACGCGGCGCCGCTGCTTGCCGTATTCACTGACCAGTGCGCGGGCAACGTGCGACATGGCGATCGCATGACCCTCGTCGGCCGCGAACATCGCCGCGTTGACGACGACGACGCGGATCTGCCCGCCGGACAGCGAGAGCTTGGCGAGCCGGTCCCAGTCGAGCGCGGCGGTCGGCGCCGTGTCGGGGAAGGCGCGGCGCCAGATCTCGCGCCGCTCCGCCGCGGTCGGGAATTCGAAGTGGAGGCTGAAGGCAAAGCGGCGCGAGAAGGCCTCGTCGATCGCGTTGGGCAGGTTGGTGGTGAGGATGGCGATGCCGCGGAAGCTCTCGATCCGCTGCAGCAGATAGCCGACTTCGAGATTGGCATAGTGATCGTGACTGTCGCGCACTTCGGTGCGGCGGCCGAACAGCACGTCGGCTTCGTCGAACAGCAGGATCGCATCGGTCGAATCCGCCGCTTCGAACAGCGCGGCGAGGCGCTTCTCGGTCTCGCCGATATACTTGTCGACGATCCGCGACAGGTCGACGCGAAACAGATCGAGCTTGAGCGTGTGCGCCAACGCCTCGGCCGCCATCGTCTTGCCGGTACCGCTCGGGCCCGCGAACAGCACGCTCATGCCCTGCGGGCCGCCGCCCGAATGGCGAAAGCCCCAATCGTCGAGCACCAGCGTGCGGTTGCGCTGGCGCGCGATGATCTGATGCAGCACCGTCCGCGCCGCATCGGGCACCACCAAGTCGTCGAGCGACATCCGCACGGTGATCGGATCGGCGATCCCGCTCATCGCCTCGCGTACCTGATCGCGCAGCAGCGGCAGCAGATGCGGCAGGATCGCATCGATCGGCGCGGGCGACTTGATCGCCTCGGCCTTGGCGCGTGCGATCGCCAGGCAGCCGTCAAGCGTCCAGATCGGCAGCCGGAAGCGGTTCGCCGTCTCGCGCAATGCCGGCGTCGCCGCGAGTCCGAGGCCCGCGGCGAGATGCTCGGCGACCTCTCCCGGCTCGGTCGGCGGCAACGGCACGCGGATGACGGCGTGCGGCGCGCGCTCGGCCACGGCTTGGCCGCCCACGCCGATCAGGATCGCGGGCCCCACCGCTCCGGCGAGCAGCCGGCCGAGCGCCGTGAGCTGAAACTCCGTCGGCGGCTCCTCGAACGAGATCAGCAGCGCGCCGCTGAGCGCCAGCCGGTCGCGCTCCCAGAGCCGCGCGAACCCCTGACGCTCGGCATCCGCGGTCAGCCGTCCCAGCGGCAAGTGGAACGGCGACAGGCCGAGTTCGGCCGCGGTCGCCGCCGCGATGCCCAGCGCGCGCCGCGTCGGCGGGGCGACCAGGTGGACGACCGCGTCGCTCTGCGAGCCGGCGAGCGTCGGCGCGAGCTGGCGCGCCAGCGCCGCGTCGGAGGGAAGCTGCGGCGTGACGTCGACCGGACGGATCAAATCGCTCAGCGCCTCGTCGAGCACCGGCCGGCCGATCAGGAACGAGAGCACCGCGTCGGACACGCCCAGACGCAGCTGGAAGCGGCTGCCCGGCCGCATCGCCTCGGTGGTGATCAATTGCCAGTAACGCAGCGCCGCCGGCGGCGCGAATGCCGCCTGCGAAGCGCCTTCCAGATCGGCGAAGACCGCGAGCGCGAGCAGCGTCGTCGGATAGGGCGTCGCCGGATCGCCATGGGCGAAGGCGCAGTGGTTGGCCAGGTCGGGCTCGATTTCGATTCCGGCGGCGAGCACCACCACGGCGAGTTCGAACTCCGACAGGCTGAACCAGTCCGCCATCGCGTCGAGCGCCGAGCCCTCGACCGGCGGTCCAAGCCCCGCCGCGCCCGGCTCGGGCGCCTGCGTCGCACCGCCATGCGCGCGCCGCCGCGCATAGCGCTCGAGCATCCGCGACACGGCGTCGACCGCGCTCTGCAACCGTTCGACGTGTGGCGAGACCTTGGTCACGGTTCAGCTCGCCGCCGGCACGTCGACGACCGGACCGGTATATGCCGTGCCCGAAAAATCGAGCAGCGTCGCGACGCCGTCGATCTCGACGCTGACCAGATATTTGCCCGCGGGCACGCCGGCGAGCGGCGCCGTGAGCTTGGCCGATGGCGCGCTGCGCGGCTCGCACGGTATGCGCCGCGACGGCAGCTGCGGCGCGCCGCGCGGGAACAGCAGGGCCATCGCCGTGGCCTCCGGCGCAACCGGCAGCGCCATGGTCATGGCGAGTTGCCCCTTCTCGACCGCGGGCGGCTGCGCGAAGGCCGGCACGATCGAGGTCTGCACGATTTGCGACTCCGACACGATCCCACGCCCGTCCGGCTTGGTGCGGATCACCTGCACCGCGAGCGGCCCCGCGGTGAGCGGCGCGGGCTGGCTCGCGGTCAGGCCGACGAGCAGCGTCGCGAAGCCGTCGGCATCGAACCCCGGCTTGACGCCCTGGGCGACGACGCCGTTCAGATGGACGACGAGATTGGGCTGGGCCGGATTCACCAGGCGAATCCCCATCTGCCCGCCGCCAAGCAGCGGCAGGCCGGGATCGGTGGCGTTGACGATCGAGGTGATCGCGATGGTGCGCGAGGGCACCGCGCGCAGCCCGATGCGCCGCACCGGCAACACCGGCTCGACGGCAAGCACCGTCGTCAGCGTCACCGGCGTCGCCGTGTAGAGTTGCGTCAGCTGATAGGGCACGTTGACGAATTCGGACCACAGCCGCGCCATCGCGTCGGGCGGCATGTTGAGCGGCGTGACGCGGATCTGCTCGCTCGGCAGCGTGGGATCGGCTCCGCCGCCGAGCCAGGGCGTCGAGGCGATCGTCGCGCGCAGCGTGCCGGCCTTGATGTAGGGCTCGGCGTTGAGTCCGCCGACCACCAGCCCGAGCAGCCGTTGCGGATCGAGCTTCGCATCGTCGCCGAAGAAAGTGATCATGTAGTCGAGGTCGAGCTTCAGCACCGGCGAAGCCAGCGGCTTGCCGACGGGGCCGCGCGTCGGCAGGTCGTCGTTCGAGACGAAACCGTTCCGCGTGGTGCGGAAGAGATAGACGTTGACGATCGGATCGCCGCCGCGCAGCGAGTCGGAGGACGGATTGAGCGTGGTCACGCGCGCGCCGGGCACGGCATCTCCGATCAGCACGTTGAGCTGGTCGGCGAGCGCGACGGTGACAGCGGCGACCGAAAATCCCGTGTTCATCCGTCGGGCCCCCGGCGCGGCTTGCCCTGGAGCGGCGGCGGCTCGGGCCGCGCCCGCCGCGGCCGCGCGCGCGGCATCTGGATCTGGATGTTGCCGATGTCGATGTGAATTTCCTGGGCGCCCGCCGGCGGCGCGGCTTCCGCCGCGCGCCAGCGGCGCGTCTCGGGGAAGCTGCGCGCGGGCAGGCGCTCGTCACCGCGCTGGCGCACAGCTTCGTCGGCGCTCTGCTGTGAAGGCGCGAGGCGATCTTCGGTGCGCGTGCGCATGGCCTGCCGAAGCGGTTGCGGGTACTCGGGCATGGCGGCTGGCGTGGCCGGCGGGCGCATCGCTGTGCGCTCGGCCGGGCCGGCCGGCGCGGCGAAATGTTCGGCGAGCGACGTCGCGGCTGGCGGCGGCGTGGGCGCGCGCGGAGCGCCGATGGGAAGCCGACTCGACGACACAGTCTCCATCGCGGCGCTCTGGCGCTGCTGGACGGCCGGCGCTGCCGTGGCCGGCGGCAGCGCGCGGCTGCGCGGAGCGCTGACGGAAAGCCGGGCTGCGCCCGGCGATGCATCCTTGATCGCGGCGCTCTCGCGTCGCTGGACGGCCGGCGCGGCGATATCGTGCGCGAGCGACTGCTTCTGCTGCGGCATCGTTCGGCCGGGCGTAGGTGCAAGCGGGCGGCTCGGCTCGGCCGAAGCGGGCTCGCGGCGGACGTGCTGAGCCTCGGGCGCTGCGGCCGTCGCGGGCTTGGCTTGCGCGGAGCGGCGGCGTTGCGCAGCGGGCCGCCTGGAGCCGTCGCTTTCCGACGCCGGCGAACGCGCCACATCGGCTGCGGCTGCCGACCGTGTGTGTGCAGTCGGTTCCGCAAGGCTTGGGGACAAGGGCCGAGCCGGACGATCGGCGCCAGCTGCGTGCGGCGCAACGACGGCGGGACGAGAGATGGCGCGGGGCGCTCGCTCACTCACGGACGCCGTTTCACCTGGCGGCGGCGCGCTCGCTTTGCGCTTGCGCCGCGCCACCGGGACGAGGCCCTCCGGCGCCGCGGATGGAATATCCGGTGCGGTGGCGCGGTCGTCGAGCCCAGGTGTCGGGACGTTGCTCCGCGCCGCCGGCGCCGCGCGCGTCGAGGCCGAAAAATGTTCAGCCGCGGGCGAGGGCGGGACCTCGTCTCGACCTCCGGCGCGAGGTGCGCGATGCGCGCGCCGTGCAGCCGTGGGGGCCGCTTTCGCCCGGTCGGCACCACGCTGCGCGGCAGACGCCGCGGAGCTTTCTGTGGCTGCGGCGGGCGCGGCTGCCGGCGCCGCCCGAACGGCACGACGCTGCACCGTGGGCGCTGCTGGGCTTTCCATCGCCGCGGCGGGCGCGGCTGCCGGCACGACCGGTGTCTGCCCTGGCACTTCCGCCGCAGCGGTGGCACGCGTTGGGGCGGGCACCCGCGTCTCGATAGCCTCGCTCAGCGCGTCGCCATGCCCGGGCCAACCCTCGTCATGCTCCGCGCCGGATGCGAAGCGGTGCGGGATGCGCCGCGCCAGACAGGACGGGCTGCCTTGGGCGCGCGCGGCAAGGCGGGCGAGAATGTCGCTCATTCGCGCAGCCTCTGCAGATAGGCGCGACGCCGCGACGGCGCCAGCGCGAGAATGGCGTCCTCGCTCCAATGGTAGGCGAGCGCCAGATCGTGGACGTCGTCCAGCAGCGTGTCCGATGCCGCCACGATCTCGGATGCGAGGACGCGCGCGATGTCGACCGGTGCGTCCCAAGCCGCTTCGCACGCGAAGCAGGCGACCGGCACATACAAATCGCTCGCCGGATCGATCGCCGCGAGGGCGCCCGCGACGGCATCGATCTGGGCGTCGGACAGCGTGTCGGGCACGTCCTCGCCCTCTGTCGGCACCAGACAGCGCAGCGCAAGCAGCTCGCGCGCTGCCTCGATATCGCCGATCGCGGCGACGGCCGCCAGATCGCCGCTATCGGCGGGCCGCACCGCGAAACGTCGGCCGCCGATCTTGATCGGCGGTGGCGCCTCGGCGTCCGGCTCGATCAACAGCGCATCGGTGGTGAGGCTGACGTCGAGCCGCGCTCCACATTGCGGGCAGATCGCGGCGAGTTCGAGCTGGCGCCCGAACGTCGCCGCGTAAAGCGTCGCGAGCGCTGCGTCGCGCGCGCCGATTCCCAGATGGGCGCACGCTTCGAATGAAAGCCCCGGCGCGCCCAGCGCAGCCAGATACAGGTCCGCCTCGGCTGCCGGCCTTTCCCGGCAGACCGACGCGGCATCGAGCAATTCGGCTGAGCTCAGCCGGCGGGGGGCCATGGTGGCGGTCAGTAGCTGGGCGGCGGCGGGACCTTGACGCTTGTGTCGCGATCCCAGCCCTCGTTCTGCAGGACAAGAGTCTGGATCGCCACGGCGTTCGAACTGGCGTCAAGCTCCGGCAGCGCGACATATTCCGAGGGCCAGCAATTGTAGATGTTGTACGAATAAACCATCTGCCCGGCGGCGTTGTAGAATTCGAGCGTGATGTTGCGGCGGAAATTGGCGAGTGAACTCTCAGTCCCGGGTCCGCCGCGGAAATTCCACACCTGGTTGGCCCAGGTCTCGAACTCGGAGTCCTGCGTCAAGCCGCGCTCAAGCGTGATCGGCTCGAAATTGGTCTGGCCCGGAAGCACGTGCGATGAACTCGGGTCGCCGCCTTCGCGGAACTTGGTCGCCTCGGTGCTGCGCTTCAGCGGGCTGCACTTGCTCAGCGCGGCGACATATTTGCCGTTCCACTTCAAGCGGAACTTGAAGTTCAGATAGGGATCGGGCGGCTGGCTTGATGCAGAAACGCTCGGCATAGCTGTCTATCCTCAGCTCGAAGATTGTCCGGCCATCTGCTGCAGGCTGATGACGACGAATTCCGCTGGCCGCACCGGCGCGAACAGGATCAGGATGTTGACGATGCCGTTCTCCATGTCTTGCGCCGTGGTGGTCGAGGCGTCGCAGATGCACTGATAGGCCTGCGATTGCGACGCGCCGGCGAAGGCGCCCTGCAGATAGAGCGGGTGGAGGAAGCCGTTGACGCTCAGCCGGATCTGAGACCACAGCCGGTCGTCATTGGGCTCGAACACCACCCATTGCAGCCCCTGGATCAGGCTTTGTTCGATGTAGAGCGCGAGCCGGCGGACCGAGATGTACTTCCAATCCTCGTCGGCGATGTTGGCCGCGGCCAGCGTGCGGGCGCCCCACGATACGTTGTCGTAGACCGGGAAGGTGCGCAGCGCGTTGACCCCGAGCGGATTGATCTGGCCGTTCTCCTGGTCGTTCATGACGTAGGTGAGCTGCTGCACGCCGGCGAGCGGCGCCGTGATGCCGGCGGGCGCTTTCCACACGCCGCGGTTCACGTCCGTGAGCGCATAGATGCCGGCGAGCGTGCCGCTGCCGCCGATCGCCAGCGGCTGGGTCGAGAACGGGTCCGGCACGAGCACTTGCGGGAAATAGGTCGCCGAGCTGATGATGCCGGTGCCGAAGGTCGCCGGCGTGTTGGTGGCCCAGGCGACCGCGTCCGAAGGCGTCTGGATATTGTTGGGCATGTCCACGATCGCGAACGCCTTGCGCTGGATCGCGTAGTTGAGCGTCGCGGTCGCTGCGGTCAGATAGTTGGCCGGGTACGCCATGGCCGGCATGATCATCGCCGGCATGTCGGGGACGAGCAGCAGGTTGACGGTCTGCATCGCGTCGAGCGCGTAGATGCCGCTCCGCGTCGTCGAATTGCCGGCGACGTCGAAGCCGGTCGGGATCAGCCCGTCGGCATTGGTCTGGCTCTTGAAGGTAAGCTGCTGCGCCTGATAATTGATCTGCAGTGTCGTAAACAGCGTCGTGTGGTTGGTCGTGACGACGATCAGGTACCCGGCAAGGCCGGGGTCCGCCGACCAGATCTGCACCAACGGCGCCTGCGGCCCCCCGGTTGCCGACGGGAAGGGCGACAGGCAGCTGCGCACCGTCGCGCTCGCGAGGCTCGTCGGCACGCCGGGGAAACCGGCGGTGTTGGAGAGCGCGCTCTGAATTCCCGCGACCAGGTCGGAGACGGTCGCGATGGTGAACGTCATGCTCAACGGCACCGCGATCGCCAGCGGCGTTTTGCTGTTCACCGGCGGCGCTTGAACCAGGATCGAGAAGGTCACGCCGGACACCGGCGACGGCGGAGGCACGAAGGTCAGCATGGTGCCGCTGGCGAACGGCACCACCGTCGCCGGGGTGGCGGCAAGGGTCGGTATCGCGAGCAGCTGGGCAAATTGATTTGAGGCGGACTGCATCACTTCGATGATCGAATTGGGCTGCGTGATATCCAAAGTGACGCCCGGCACGCTTTGCGTCTGAACCAGGCTGTAGCTGGTGCTGTTCGAGTTGCTGTTGCTCGTTGTCGAATACAGCGTTGCGGTCAAATTGAACGTATTCAATTTGTTCGTCATGTAGTCGACGGTGACGAACACGTTCGCGCCCCAGGTCCCGGGATTCTGAGACGCCAGGGGCAGCAGATTTGTGCCCTTCGTCGCCGTCACAGTGGTGCCGGGCGGCGGCGGCGGCGAGGTCGGAGGGGGCGCGCCGACCAGTGTCGCGGCCGGTTGCACCGGCGGCGCCGATGCCGCGCACAGGCGGCTCACCCAGGCCTCGGTACCGCCATTGAGAAAGAATTGCGACACCTGAAAACTTGTCACGCTGTCGGAGTCCAAGCCCCCGAAAACCCGCTGAAAGTCGCCGAAATTCAGGCATTGCACGGGTATGTTCATCGGCCCGCGGGTCACGTATCCGACAAACGCCGTTACAGACGTCGCGGCGCCCGCGATTGTGTGCGTCCCGCTCGGAAGCTCCTGAACATAGACACCGGGATATGTCAGCTGAAGGGCCATTTCACTCTCCGCGCGCTGACAAATCTTTGTGCCAAGAATGCAGGAGATGCAACACGAAACATTCGACTGACGGAAGTTAGATGAGTCAACAGCATCTTTTCGGTTGACTCCGCTTGCCGAATGTCCAGTAATTATCTTGGCTACTCTTGTCGGATACCTCTGCTCTAGTAGAGCGAGGTGGCGATGACTCTTTTAGCAAGAGTTGCGCCTAAGGGCGTTGCAAATGGCGGTTGAAAATGACGGCCGATACCAGTCAAATGTTGCGGCATCAGCTCGATTTCACTTTGTACGATTTGCCGGCGACCACGGTCAGGATCGATTTCCCCGCTGCGGCGGGCGCCGAAAACATGATGTTGACGGCGATGCCGATGATCCAGCTGGGGGCGAGCTACACGAACGCCCCGATTATCATCAACAATCTGTCGCTCCAGCCGCGCCGCATCCAGTTCGAGATTGCCAGCCCGCCTTCGCTGCTGCCGATCACGCTGCAGATCGCGTGCAGCGGCGCGTTCGTGTTCGGCTGGCTCCAGGTGCCGGAGTCCGTCCAGACCGCGATCGCAACCGTGGCGCAGCGAATTCGCATCGTCGGCCCTGGCTATTGGGCCCTGCCGCTGTGGCAGGAGCCGGACACCTCCGAGCCGGAGTTGAAGCCGAGCGAAAATCCGCCGCCGCGCAAATCCGGGTCGGCGGCAGCGAAGCCCGCAGTGGAGGGCTCGACAGCTTAAGCGCGTCGCTGGCGGACGGATGTGCCGCGGCGTGATCATGGAAGTTGAGTAGATTTTCTCGAACAGGTCAAAAGGAGAGACAAATGAGCGGTTCAAGCACCACTAATCCCACGGGATCGATTATCATCACTTATGCGCCGGGCGCCCAGTTCACGTCGACGAACTCGACGATCGTGGTCGGTGGCAACGGAGCGTTTCTGTTGCAGAACAGCGCACCACTTTTGTTCGCCGGCACCATCACGTTCGCCCAGCTGAGCATTTCGACCGTGCAGATCATGATCTCCAACACGTCGTCGACCACGCCGGTCAACGGCGCCATCACGATTCCGGTGACCGTGAAGAGCGGCAACGTGCCGACGATCACCGCGACCAATTTCTCCGGCGCGGTGGAGGTGCAGTGGCCGACGCCCAACGGTCAGCAGACGCAAACGTTGTCGCCGAGCGATACGTTCTACCTCAATAATTTCGGCAGCTGATGGGCCGGCCGTCCCGGCACGTCCGGGACGGCCTCCCCTTTTTTGACTGTACATCCATTCCGTTCCAGGGAGTGTGGGATGAGCGCGAACGTCACCATCAATTTCGCCAGCGGCTCCGCCACGTCCAGCACGGTCGAGGTGATGCTGTCGGGCTGCACGATAAGCCCGTCCGCGGTGGCCGGCGCGTCCGTGTCCATGGCCTCCGCCTTGACCAACATCTCGGTGTTCGCCGGCCAGGTGATGATCGCGACCGCGTACAATGCGCAGTTCAACGGCTCGCTGACGATGGCGATCGGCTGGACGAGCGGACAGCAGCCTTCGGTCACGCTCAACAATATAAGCAACCCCTCCAACAGCCCCGCGACCGTGATGTGGCCGACGGCGAACGGACCTCAGATCCAAATCCTCAGCCCCGGCAATCCCCTGACGCTCAACGGCATCGTCAGCAGCTGAGAGTCGGATATGCCGCAACTGGTGAGCCTTGGCGCCGTGCTGTCGTGCAGCTTCGGTACCGCGCCGGCGCCGATGATCGTTCCGCCCGAGACGCCGGTGTTCGAGGACGCGATGCCGGCGGCGACGATCATGGACTTCATCCCGCTCGAAAACATCCCCTCCTTCGTGATGTGCACCAGCCTCGCTAACCCGGAGGTCGCGACCGCGACCGCGCTGGCGGACGGTGTGCTGACGCCGATGCCGTGCCTGCCGGTCACCACGTCGCCCTGGTTTCCCGGCGCGCCGACGGTGCTGCTCGAGGGGATGCCGGCCTTGTGCATGGGCTCGATGTGCCTGTGCGACTGGCTCGGCGAGATCACGATCGACGAGCCCGGCCAGGAAACCGCTTCGACCGACGCCTGATCCCATGCCGACCCGGGGATTGATCTGGCTCTAATTGGGGCATGTCGGAAGATTTGTATAAGAGTTGTCGAGCGTGCTTGAATTTCCTCTTCCGGTCGCCATCTGACGAAGGTCGAAACGGGATCCGGATTGGTAGTGCCGCGAGAAGGAGCAGGAAGGGGTACCCCCCCTCGGATTTTCGCCGAACAATTATATTGCCGAAGCGCAGCGCCTTCCCGGCATTCCGAAACGGTCGCACAACCTGCATTCTGATATCGGTTGTGCTTCTTGATCGGGGGGAGGGGCTCTTCGATATCTCGAAAACAATACGATGTGGCTGACGGCCGCGCCTACCCACTATATATATGTGGGGCACGTAGGCCTCGCGCACCGAAGGCGCCAAGTTGCAACCCACGCCTGCTCGCCGCACGAGCCCGTCCCAGCGTCGGCTGGCTGTCGAACTGCCAAAACCGCTGGTTCGGGCGGGACATCGTTAAGACGTTTGCCCGAAAGGTTGCGCCGCGCTGGCGCGTGCGACCCCATGGGATGGTTTGGCGGGCTGGCCTGCCGGCCGCGCCTTCTCTATCCCTCAGCCGATGGAAATCACAACACCGATGCTCAACACCGTGCGCGCCCATGAAGATATGCCCGCTGCGTCCGAGACCCTGGATGCCCGCGCCCTGTCGCAGGACCTTGCGCGCTACCGCGAGCCGCTGCGCCGCCGCGCCCTGTTCGAGCTGGGCGTGACGATCGGGCTTTTGCTGCTGAGCTGGGGCCTGATGTGGGCCGCGCTGGACGTGGGCTATTGGCTGACGCTGCTGCTTGCGGTGCCGGCCGCCGGCTTCCTCGTTCGGCTGTTCATGATCCAGCACGATTGCGGCCATGGCGCCTTCTTCCGCAGCAAGGCGGTGAACGACTGGATCGGCCGCGCGCTGGGCCTGCTGACGTTCACGCCATACGATTACTGGAAGCGCAATCATACGATCCATCACGCGACCTCCGGCAATCTCGACCGCCGCGGGATCGGCGACATCCTCACGCTCACCGTCGCCGAGTATCTGTCGCGTTCGGCGCTCGGCAGGTTCGGCTACCGCTGCTATCGCAATCCGCTGGTGATGTTCGGCGTCGGCCCGGCCTATCTGTTCCTTCTGCAGCATCGCCTGCCGTTCTCGCAGATGCGCGGCGGCTGGCGGCCCTGGACCAGCGCCATCGCGACCAATGCTGGCATCGCCGCGCTGGCCGGGCTCGCGATCTGGCTGATCGGCGTCGGCCCGTTCTTCGCCGTGCATCTGCCGGTCATGCTGCTGGCCGCATCCATCGGCGTCTGGCTGTTCTATGTCCAGCATCAGTTCGAGTCCGTCGCCTGGGCGCGCGACGGCAATTGGGCCATCCAGGACGCCGCCCTGTCCGGCAGTTCGCATTACGACCTGCCGGCGATCCTGCGCTGGTTCACCGCCAGCATCGGCGTGCATCACGTGCACCATCTGTGCAGCCGCATTCCCTTCTACCGCCTGTCCGAGGTGCTGCGCGACCACCCCCGCCTGAAGGCGATGGGACGCATAACGTTGCGCGAGAGCTTTCGCGGCGTTCCCCTCACGCTCTGGGATGAAGCCAGCCAGAAGCTGGTTTCGTTCCGTCAGGTATCCGCCGCTAAAGGCTGATGGCGCGCTGGAACGCCGGCCGCGCGCTCAGGCGCTGGTAATAGGCTTCGGTGTTGGGTTTGAAGCCTGGGCGCAGGCCAAGCGTTTCGGCGAGATAGAGCGCGAAGCCGATGCAGATATCGGCGATCGTGAAGCGTCCGGCGCAGAGATATTCGCGCTCGCCGGTCGCTTGCTCGACGCTGCGCAGCCGCGAGAAGAACCATTGTGTGTAATCGTCCACCGCCTGTTTCAGCCGGCGTTCCTGCGGCTCGAGCCTTGTGTAGCGCAGCACGATGGTCTGCGGAAACGTCAGCGTCGCGTCGCTGCGATGCAGCCAGTTGAGATAAAGGCCATAGTCCTCGTCGCGCGGCGTCAGGCCGAGCGGCGTCGGCCCGTGACGATCGACCAGATACTGGCAGATGCCCGCCGACTCCGTCAGCGTCACATCGCCGTCCGTCAGGCATGGCACGGTCCCTAAGGGATTGACGTCGAGATAGCCCGCGCGCAACTGGCGCGGCGGAAACGGCATCGACTCCAGCTCATAGTCCAGGCCCATCTCCTCGAGCGTCCACAGCGGCCGAACCGAGCGGGCGCCTTTGCAGTGGTAGAGTTTGATGGTCACGGGCCAGGCTCCTGTCGGGCCACGATGTGACAATCTTCGCACCCGCTTGCCAAGCCGGTCCGTGGCGAGCCTGCGAAATGGCCGGTTTCGAACGACGAAACGGCTGCGTCGTGACCAAAACCTTAACTCCCGTTCCGTAAGCTCGGACTTGGAATTTGAGGGAATGCGGAGCTGTGTCCAAGCTACCGGCCTACGATCTGATCGTCATCGGCAGCGGCCCGGCTGGCCGCCGCGCCGCGGTGCAGGGTGCCAAGCTGGGCAAGCGCGTGCTGGTGGTCGAGCGCGGCTGCCGCGTCGGTGGCGTCTCGGTCCACACCGGCACGATCCCCTCCAAGACCTTGCGCGAGACTGTGCTGAACCTCTCCGGCTGGCGCGAGCGCGGCTTCTACGGCCGCGGCTATCGCGTCAAGCAGGACATCGGCGCCGCCGACCTGCTCAAGCGGCTGCACATCACGCTCGACCACGAGGTCGAGATTCTCGAGCATCAATTCGCCCGCAACGGCGTGGAGACCGCGCGCGGCAGCGCCCGCTTCCTGGACCCGCACCGCGTCGAAATCGAACTCGAGGACGGCAGCACGCAAATCTGCACCGCCGCGCGTTTCGTGATCGCCGTCGGCACGCGCACCTATCGGCCCGCCAGCATCGCCTTCGACGGCAAGGCGGTCCTCGACAGCGACGAAATCCTCAATCTGCAACGCATCCCGCGCCAGCTTGCCGTGATCGGCGCCGGCGTCATCGGCATGGAATACGCCTCGATCTTCAGCGCCCTCGACGTCCGGGTGACGGTGCTGGAGCCGGCCGACACGCTGCTGCCGTTCCTCGACCGCGAACTGGTCGATGAATTCGTGCACGATCTGCGCGATCGCGGCGTGACGCTGCGCTTCGGCTGCAAGGTCAAGGCGGCCCATGCCGAGGGTCCCGCGCGCTGCGTCATCGAGACCGAGGACGGCCGCCATCTCAGCGCCGACATGGTGCTGTTCGCGGCCGGACGGGTCGGCGCGACCGACACACTGGGCCTGGAGACCTGCGGCCTGACCACCGACACGCGCGGACGCATCGCCGTCGACGCGAAGACCTTCCAGACCGCCGTGCCGCACATCTATGCCGCCGGCGACGTGATCGGATTTCCGAGCCTGGCCTCGACCTCGATGGAGCAGGGCCGCATCGCCGCCTGCCACGCCTTCGACGAACCGGCCCACGCGCCGCCCGAGTTTTTCCCCTACGGCATCTATTCGGTGCCGGAAATCTCGACCGTCGGGATGACCGAGGAAGAGGTCCGCCGGCGCGCCATCCCCTACGAGTGCGGCGTGGCGCGCTTTCGCGAGACTTCGCGCGGCCACATCATGGGTCTGTCCTCGGGTTTCATGAAGATGATCTTTAGCCTCGAGACGCGCCGCCTCTTGGGCGTGCACATCGTCGGCGAGGGCGCCACCGAACTGATCCATATCGGCCAGGCGGTGCTGAACCTCAAGGGAACGCTCGACTATTTCGTCGAGAACACCTTCAACTATCCGACCCTGGCGGAAGCCTACAAGATCGCCGCCCTCGACGTGTGGAACCGCATGGCCAAGGGCCAGCCCAGCGTGCGTGTGACCGAGGCCGCCATCGCCCGGTTGCACAGCGCCGCCGGCTAGCGCATTTGCACGGCGGCGGAACCGCCCTACTATCCGCGCCAGGCACCACACGGGCGGATTCCATGAACCTGCAATCTGAGATCGCGGCGCTGGCCGGCCGGATCGATTTCGATCCCGACGCGCTGAAGGCCAAATACCTGGGCGAGCGCGACAAGCGTGTGCGCCCCGACGGCAACGCGCAATATATCGAGGTCAAGGCCGAGTTCTCGCGCTATGTCGAGGACCCCTATGTCGAGCCGGGCTTCAGCCGCGCGCCGCTGTTCGACGATGTCGAATTGGCCATCATCGGCGGCGGCTTCGGCGGGCTGATGATGGGCGCGCGGCTGCGCGAGGCGGGCTTCAAACGCTTGCGCGTGGTGGAAAGCGCCGGCGATTTCGGCGGCACCTGGTACTGGAACCGCTATCCCGGCGCCATGTGCGACGTGGAATCCTATTGCTACCTGCCGCTGCTCGAAGAGCTCGGCTACATGCCCAAGCACAAATATTCCTTCGCGCCGGAAATCCTCGAGCACTCAAGGGCCATCGCGCGGCACTACAATCTCTATGACGACGCGTTGCTGCAGACCGGCGTCACCGAACTGCGCTGGGACGAGGGCAGGGCGCGCTGGATCGTCAGCACCAATCGCGGCGACAGGTTCACGGCGCAATACATCGCGATGGCGAACGGCCCGCTCAGCCGTCCCAAGCTGCCGGGCATTCCGGGCATCAACGACTTCAAGGGCTACACCTTTCACACCAGCCGCTGGGATTACCGCTACACGGGCGGCGACAGCTTCGGCGGGCTGACCGGCCTGAAAGACAAGCGCGTCGGCATCATCGGCACGGGCGCCACCGCGGTGCAGTGCATTCCGCATCTGGGCGAATGGGCCAAGCAGCTCTTCGTCTTCCAGCGCACGCCGTCCTCGATCGACGTGCGCAACAACGCACCGACCGATCCCGAGTGGGCCGCGTCGCTCACGCCGGGCTGGCAGAAGCGGCGCCAGGACAACTTCAACATCCTGGTGGCCGGCGGCGACCAGGACGAAGACCTGGTGATGGACGGCTGGACCGACATTTTCCGCAACCTGACCGGCACCGCAGCCAAGGAAGCCTCGCGCAAGCTCGGCCGCCGGCTGACGGCTTCGGAACGCGCCGAGCTGATGGAGCTCGCCGACTACAAGAAGATGAACCAGGTCCGCGCCCGGGTGGACGTCATCGTCAAGGATCCGGTCACGGCGGCGGCGCTCAAGCCCTGGTATCGCCAGTTCTGCAAGCGGCCCTGTTTCCACGACGAATACCTTCAGACCTACAACCGGCCGAACGTCACGCTGGTCGACACCCAGGGCCGCGGCGTCGAGGCGCTGACCGAACGCGGCGTGGTGGCGAACGGGCAGGAATACGAGATCGACTGCCTGATCTTCGCCACCGGCTTCGAGGTCGGCACCGCCTTCACGCGCCGCGCCGGCTACGACATCGTCGGCCGCGACGGCCATACGCTCTCGGAGCATTGGCGCGATGGCCTGAAGACACTGCACGGCGCCACCACCAACGGTTTTCCGAACTGCTTCTTCCTTGGATTCACCCAGGGCGCAGTGACGATCAGCGTGCCTCAGGCGCTGGGCGAGCAGGCGCATCACATCGTCCACATGGTGACGGAGGCCAAGGCGCGCGGCGCCCAGGTGCTGGAGCCCACCGCCGAAGCGGAACGCTCCTATGTCGACGAAGTGCGCAGCCTGGCGCGGTTGGGCACGCGCTTCTACACCGAATGCACGCCCGGCTATTACAACAGCGAGGGCGCGGTCGGAAACAAGGGCGGCTTCTTCTCCGACATGTACGGTGCCGGACCGTTGCGCTTCTTCGAAGTCCTCGACGCCTGGCGCGCCAATGGCCGGCTCGAAGGGCTCGACCTGCGCTAAGCACGCATCCGGGCGGCGGCGTGAATTCATTGGGGGGTCGCTCATGCGTCCGTTTTCGATTGCCGGTCTCCAGGTCGATCTCGCTTATGCCGACAATTCCGAGCGCCTACGCGCCGAAATCCTGACGACAAAACGGATCTATCCGTTCGTCGACATGGTCGTGTTGGGCGAGCTGGCGTGGTTCGGCCCGAACCTGGCGGCGGCCGAGCCGCTGCCGGGGCGCACCGAAGAGATCATGTGCCGCACGGCGAAGGAGGCCGGCGTCTGGATCGTGTCTGGCAGCCTCTACGAACGCGACGGCGACAAGATCTACAACACTTGTCCGGTGATCGATCCCGACGGCACGGTCGTCTGCCGTTACCGCAAGATGTATCCCTTCCTGCCCTATGAAGCCGGCGTGGCCAGTGGCGACTCGTGCTCGGTGTTCGAAGTGCCCGGCGTCGGCAAGTTCGGCGTCTCGATCTGCTACGACATGTGGTTTCCCGAAACGCTGCGCCAGATGACGTGGATGGGCGCGGAAGTCATCCTGCATCCCTCGATGACCTACACGATCGACCGCGGCGTCGAGACCGAGATGTCGCGCGCCAACGCGGCGATGCATCAGTGCTATTTCATCGACCTCAACGTCATCGGCATCGGCGGCGGCTTGTCCGGCGTCTACGGCCCAGGCGGCGAGATCATCCACCGCGCCGGCGTCGGGCGCGAGGTCATCGTCGTCGAGCTCGACCTCGATCATGTCGCGCGCGTGCGCGAGCGCGGCTGGCACGGCCTCGGCCAGGTGCTGAAGTCCTATCGCGACGCCGATCTGACCTATCCGGCTTATGCCGAGGGCGCCCGCGCCTCCCAGGCGTTCACCGCGCTCGGTCCGATGCACTATCACAAAGCAAAGGCGCGCAAATCCGAAGGCTGAAAACATAAGGGGGGAACTGTCATGAAACGATGTTGGTCGATTGTCGCCGGAATTCTGCTGTCGATCGCCGCGCTCAGTGGTGCGCAGGCCGCGCCCGAGACGCTGTTCTCGACGGATTTCCAGAACGACACCATTGCCGGCTGGGTGCCTGGCGGCAATGGCGGCATCGAAGTCACCAATTATCAGGGCAATTACTCGATGCATATGACTGGTCATGCCGAGGCGATCGCCACGGTCAAGACCGACGGCTTTACCAGCGTGACGATCACTGCGTCCTGGGCCGCCTACAAGCTCACGCCGCATGACAAATGCGCGGCGGAGTATTCGCTCGACAACGGCAAGAGCTGGGAAGAAGTGACGACGCTGCGGCCGGGACGGGACAACGGCGTCAGCATGTATCCCGGCCACACCGGCGCGATCGATGTGAGTCATGCGCCCGTGCTGCACGTGCGCCTCAGAGCACAGCTGTCCGTGGGCGACGCGTCCTGCTGGGGCGACGCGGTGAGCGTCACCGGCGAGCGGGCCGGCACCGCCGCGCCGCAGACCGAGCACTTGCTGCTCAATGACCTCAAGAACGGAACTGTGCCGGGCCCGGTTCGCATGGCGGCCTTCGCCAGGCCGCCCGGAACCGCACCGCCGACCCAGACCTTTGAAGGGCGCCTGACGCTGGACGCCGCGTCGTTCAACGATGGCTTTCAAGTCGTGCGCAACACGCCCTACAACATCGCGATCAGCGACACGCTCAAAAGCCTTCCACCCTTCGATTTCAGCTTTGTGCAGGACGGCGGCGCTCTTATCCCGGTTCAGCGCGGCGCCGTCGCCAGTACGCATCCCGATTGGGAATTCGTACTCGAACCGGGAGAAGTCTGGAGCGAGCCGGGCGATGGCGGCTATGCGCGCGCCGCGCTGCCGTTTTCGCTGCGCGAGCGCAATGCCAACTGCCTGCACAATGGTGTGATGAGTTTCGCCTTCAAGAGCGACGGCACTGTCAGCCATGTCTACTACCAGATTTCCAGCGAGACCTGTGCTTATTTCAAGTTCAACGCCTGGGGCTCTGCATCGGCGCACTACACGCCTGGTGCCGTGGCGAACGCCGCCGCCCTGCGCGAAGCGTGGCGCGGCGAAGTCTCGGCTCGGCTTCCGGTCAAGCCGATTTCCGAATTGATCGCCGCGCATCCGGCGCTGTCGGCCGCCGGCCTGGCGCTGGCGCCGCCGGCCGACGGCGATCTGCCGACGCTGTACGGCCTGGTCGTGGACGGCGTGAACTATGTGGGCGGCTGCGAGACGCGCGCCGGCCCCTATCCTTATTGCGACGTCCTCGACCTGCCGTCCTATTCCACGGCCAAGACGGTGCTCGGCGCCATCGGCCTGATGCGCCTCGAGAAGCTCTGGCCCGGCGCGCGCAACGCGCTGATCTCCGATTATGTCCCTGCCTGCGCCACGCCCGACTGGGCCGGCGTCACCTTCGAGAACGCGCTCGACATGGTGACCGGCGTCTACGGCGATGCCGCTTTCGAGGCGGACGAGAACAGCGACGGCGCCCGCCCGTTCTTCCTGGCCGACACGCATGCCGGCAAGATCGCCTTCGCCTGCGGCCACTATCATCGCGGCTCGCCACCGGAAAAGACCTGGGTCTATCACACCTGGGATTCCTACTTGCTGGGCACGGCGATGCAGGAATTCGTCCGCCGCCACCTGGGGCCGGGCGCCGATCTCTATCGCGATATCCATGTCGCCCAGCTGTGGCGCAAGCTGCATCTGAGCCCCGTGCTCGACACCAGCCTGCGCACCTATGACGCCGTGCAGCAGCCCTACACCGGCTACGGCCTGACCTATCATCGCGACGACATCGCGCGCATCGCGGAGTTTCTCGGGCCGTCTTCCGGCGCCGTCGGCGGCGAGAAGATGCTCGACGACGCCATGCTGGCGCGGGCGCTGCAACGCGACGCCGGGCATCCCGGCATGCGTGCCGGCTTCCCGCAATTCACCTATATCGACGGCACCTGGGCCTGGGACCTCGCGCTCGTGCTCGGCTGCGCCAGGCCGGCGCGCGCGCCGTTCCTCTCCGGCTTCGGCGGCAATTCGGTCGTCATGCTGCCCAATGGCATCGTCTACTACTATTTCGGCGACAGTCAGGTCTTCGACTGGTCGGCGGCGGCGGTGGAGATCAACAAGCTCGAGCCGATCTGCGCATGAGCCATGGCGCAGGCCCCGTCGTCTCGGAAGCGGCCGTCGAGACTCTTCTGCCGCGCGCCAGGCGCATGCAGATCCTGGCCTATTGCGGCGCGCTGCTGCTGCTGCTCAATCTCGCGGCGCCCTATGCCGGCCTGATCGGCATCCCGGTGGCTTTCTTTCTCAAGAACAAGCTGCATCTGGGCGCCAATCAGCTGGCGCAGTTCAATCTCTGGGTCGGCATCCCGCTCTACATCTCCTTCGTCTTCGGCTTCCTGCGCGATCGCTGGAGTCCGTTCGGCGCCGGCGACCGCGGCCATCTGGTGCTGTTCGGCGCCGTGACCGCCGTGGTCTATGCCGCAATCGCCTTCGTCGCGCCGACCTACGGCCTGCTGCTCGGCGGACTTCTGGTCGTCACCATCTCCGTTCAGTTCGTCGCCAGCTCCGGCAATGGCCTCGTCTCGGCGATCGGCCAGCGCCACCTGATGGCGGGCCAGGCGAGCACCGTCTTCAACGTCGCCAACACGCTGCCGGCGCTGGCCGCCTTCCTCGGCGGACTTCTTAGCGACCAGCTCGAAGGCCAGGCGGCCGCGACCGCGGCGCGCATCCTGTTCCTGGTGGCGGCGGTCCTGATGGTCGGCATCGCGCTGCTCGGCGCCTTAGGCCCCAAATGGCTGTTCGCGGAGACCAAGCCGAGGGGCGAGCCGCTGTCCGGTTTCGTCGGCGACATCGCAAGGTTGCTCAAACACTGGCCGATCTATCCGCCGCTCATCATGCTGATCCTGTGGGATTTCGGCCCGGCGATCGGCACCGCGCTGCAATTCCATCTCGCCAACGATCTGCACGCCTCGGACGCCCAGGTCGGGGCTTGGTACGCGCTGTTCTACACCTTCAACGTGCCGACGATGCTGCTCTATGGCTGGCTGTGCCAGCACGTGCGCCTGTCCAGGCTCCTCATCGCCGGCACGATCCTCGCCATCCTGCAGATGCTGCCGCTGCTCTTCGTCCACACCGCGAACGACGCGTTGATCGCGGCTGTCGTCATGGGCCTGCTCGGCGGGCTGGCGAGCGGCGCCTATGTCGATCTCGCCATCCGCTCCTGCCCGGAGCGGCTGCAGGGCACGATGATGATGCTGGTGGTGACCGTCTATTGGGTGGCGGTGCGCTTCGGCGATCTGTGGGGCACCGATCTCTACGAACATGCGGGCGGCTTCACGACGGCGATCTGGGCGACCACCGCCGTCTACGCGCTGGTCCTGCCGGTCCTGTTCCTAGCCCCCAAACACCTGACCGCCACCTCGGACGGCCAGGCGTCGCCTTCGGCGTGACGTTCTAGCCGCCCTTGTGCGGGTTGATGAGGTACTTCTCGCCGGTGGCTTTCTTGTTGTAGTCCGCGATGGCGTCGAACTGCAGCGCTTCGGCGAGCGACACGATCTTGGTGTAGTGGCTGGCGAAGGTCGTCTTGATCTCGCGCGCCACGCGCTGGCGCAGCTTCTCGCCTTCCGCCGCCCCGATCTTCATCAGGAACGGCGTCAAGAGCCAGCCGCCCAGGCCCCACGACATGCCGAAGGCGCGGTTGAGCTCGGTCGGCCCGGTGTCGAGCCCACCATAGATGTAGACCTGCTTGTAGGTCGTCGAGCCGTAGCGGCTATACGCCGTCATCTTGCGTTGCGCCGCGATTTCCATGCCGGTGAGAAGTTGCCCCGCCAGCTTGCCGCCGCCGATGGCGTCGAAGGCGAGCGTCGCGCCGGTGTCGACCAGCGCCGCGACCAGGTCTTCCATGAAGGACGGCTGGCTGGAATCGCAGATATGCGCCGCGCCGATCTTGCGCAGGATGTCCGCCTGCGCCGTGCTGCGCACGATGTTGACCAGCGCGACGCCGTCGGCGATGCAGATCTTGTTCAGCATCTGCCCCAGGTTCGACGCCGCCGCGGTATGCACCAGTGCCGTGTGGCCCTCGCGACGCATGGTTTCGACCATGCCGAGCGCGGTGAGCGGATTGACGAAGCACGACGCGCCCTCCGCCGGCGTCGTGCCGTCCGGCAGCACCAGGCAATCCGACGCGCGCAGCGTGCGGTACTGCGAATACATCGCGCCGCCGATCGCGCCGACGGTTTTTCCCATCAGCGCCTGCGCATTGGCGCCGGCCTTGATCACGACGCCGCCGCCCTCATTGCCGGCGGGCAGCGACTCGCCCACGCGCGCCGCCATCGCCCGCATGAAGGCCGGCGGGATGGTGGCGCTGACGACCGGGCTTTCCTTGGCTCCCGAGGCCTTCGCGGTCTTCATGTCGGCCGCGCCGAACAAAAGGCCGATGTCGGACGGATTGATCGGCGAAGCCTCGATGCGCACCAGGACTTCATCGGGGCCGGGATCGGCGACCGCAATGCGCGCCAGCGAAAGCTCGAGCGTGCCGTCCTTGGTGACGAGGGTGCGAAGTTGAAGACCGTCCATGGAATTCTCCCATTGTGTTTGTCGTGGAATAGCGATGCCGCACATTAGGCCCGCCCGGGCCCAATTGCATCCTTGCAGGCCGCAATTCGTCCCCTATGCTCGTGTGGGAAATCGGGAGGACGCGAGCAATGCAGGTCAAGGGACGGATCGTGGTCGTGACGGGCGCGGCGAGTGGCATCGGCCGGGCGCTGGCGCGGCGGTTCGCGGCCGAAGGCGCCAGGCTCGTGGTCTGTTCCGACCGCAACGGCGAGGGCGCGGCGGCCACGGCCAAGGAAATCGGCGGCATCGCCTTCACCACGGACGTCGCCAGGGAAGCCGACCTCCTGAACATGATCGAGACGGTCGAGACCCAGCACGGCCCCATCGACCTGTTCTTCTCCAATGCCGGCATTGGCTATGGCGGCGGCGCCGAGGTTTCCGACGAGCGCTGGCAGCGCATCTGGGACGTCAACGTCATGGCGCATGTCTGGGCGGCGCGTCATCTGGTGCCGCGCATGATTGCGCGCGGCGGCGGCTATCTGCTCAGCACCGCCTCGGCGGCGGGACTGCTCAGCCAGATCGGTTCGGCGCCCTATGCCGTGACCAAGCACGCCGCGGTGGGCCTCGCCGAATGGCTCGCCATCACGCACGGCGACCAAGGCATCAAAGTCTCGGTCCTGTGCCCCCAGGCCGTGCGCACCGCGATGACCGCCGGCAACGAAGGCGGTGTCGCCAGCGTCGACGGCATGATCGAACCCGAAGCCGTCGCCGAGGCCTGCATGCGCGCCATCGAAGCGGAGGAGTTCCTCATCCTGCCACATCCCGAAGTGCTCGAATACATGCGCAACAAGACGAACAATTACGGCCGCTGGATCGGCGGCATGAAGAAATTGAATCGCAGATTTCGGGGGTAGCGCTTCACCCCATCGCCGCGTTCGCCGCGTAGACCAGCGCCGCGCCCAGCACCGTCATCGCGGTGGTGAGGAATTTGGGGTGGGCGTGGTGGCTCTCCGGCACCAGGTCGCTGGCGCCCAGATACAGGAACAGGCCGGCGAACACCGCCAGCACCGTGCCGAACGCCGCCAGCGGCAGATGCACGAAAAACGTCAGCCCGATGCCGACCGCTGGTGCGATGGAATCGGCCAGCAGCCAGTTGAGGCCGTCGCGCCTTGTGCCGCCGCTCTTCAGCACCACGTTCATCGTGTTGATGCCGTCGGAAAAATCATGCGTCAGCACGGCGATGGCGACTGCGACGCCGACGGCGCTGGAAATCTGGAAGGCGAAGCCGATGCCCAGGCCGTCGAACACGCTGTGCGCCACCAGCGTGATGGCGCCAAGCCCGCTGCGCGGCGCGGCATGGCCGTGACCGTTGTCATGATCGTGCCCGGCTGCATGCAGCAGCGCGAGGCGGTCGAGCAGCAGATAGAACAGAAAGCCACCCGCGACATAGAGCATGGTCGTCGCCGGCGTCACCGCGGCCAGATGCATCGCCTCGGGCAGCAGGTCGAAGAACGCCACGCCCACCACCGCGCCGGCGGAAAAGCCCAGGATCAGGTGCAGCCGGTCCTTCAGGCGCAGCGCCACCAGCCCGCCCAGCATGGTCGCGCCGAAGGCGGCGGGTGCGAGGAGAAGAAAAATCATGGAAATATGCGTGCCGTTGTTGTCGGATGTCTCTTACCATAGCATTTGGCCTGTCAACGCATGAGGCAGCGCATGGCCGCCAAAAAACGCCCAGCGAAAAAGAAGAAGGCCGCAAAGCCCCGTCCCAAAGCCAGCGCCAAGGCCAAGCCGCGGCCCAAGGTCAAACGCGCCGCGAGGCGCGAAACACCGCTGCCCAAGGCGGTTGGCCGCAGGCCGGCGGCCATGAGGCGCAAACCCGACGCCATCGATGAAACCTCACGCGAAAGCTTCCCCGCCAGCGACCCGCCAAGCTGGACTCCCGTGACGGGCGAGGAGCGGTGACGAATCGCGTGGGGTTGAAGTGTTTCGAGGGCCACATGAAATCGACGGTCGCGGTCGCGCTTGCTTGGCTGATCGGCCTGTTGTTTGGGCCTGTGGCAGCGGCCGGCCCGGCGCCCGCTTTCAGGTCTATGTCTTACGACGTTAGCCTCACGCCCGACTTCGCCACAGGCGTCTTGTCCGGTGTCGAGTACCTGCGGTTCCAGAGCCTGTCCGATGGTCTGGACGCCTTGTCTTTCACCGCGAACCCGCTCGCGGTGAACGCGACCCTGGACGGTCTGGCCGATGTCACCGTCACCACCGAAGGCAACCGTCGAATCTTCCACCTCCCTCGACGCCTGGCCAAAGGCGAGGTGGCGACGCTGGTGATGAGCTTCGCCGGCCGGCCCAGGCGTGACGTCGTTTTCACACCAGATGAAATTCACACGGGTTACTTCACCTGCGAGGCGATGATTTGCGACGTCGATCGGCCCGGCGACCGTGCAACGCTTCAGCTCGCGCTGACGCTGCCGGCGGGCTTCGACGCAGTGGCGCCGGGAGAACTCATCTCGCGCAGCTCGGCGGGCCCTGGCCTGGAGACCTGGCGCTGGCGGGAGGACAGGTCCTATCCGAGCTACCTCTATGGCTTCGCAGCAGGCCGGTACGCGCGGGCGGAACTCGCGGGCGGCGACGCGCTCTGGGTGTTGTATTCCGGCGAAACGCCAGAGCGCGTGCAGGCCATGTTCGCCGACACGGCTCGCATGCTTGCCTTCTACGAAGCGAAGGCCGGCATGAAGCTTCCCGAGCGGCGTTACACGCAGGTGCTGGTGAGCCAGAACGGCGACCAGGAAGACGCCTCTCTGTCCATGATCGAGAAAGGGTCCATCGAGCCCATTCTCACCGATCCGCAGGCGGATGGCATGATGGCGCACGAGCTGGCGCACCAATGGTGGGGGAACCTGCTGACCTGCTCCGACTGGAAGGACCTATGGCTCAACGAGGGCATGGCCGGCTTCATGACGGCCGCCTACAAGGAGCAGCGCTGGGGCCGCGCGGCCTACGATCGTGAGATCGCCGTCGCCCAGAGGGCTTGGGATGCCGCCAAGAAAGCCGGCATGGACGAACCGCTGAGCTGGGCGGGCACCTACCCGACGCTGCGCGACAAGCGCCGGATCGCCTATGGCAAATCCATGGTCTTCCTGGACGCCTTGCGGTCCGAGCTGGGCGACGATGTGTTTTGGCGTGGGGTGCGCCGTTACACCCGGGCCAACGCGGGGCGAAGCGTCACCGCCGTGGATCTCCAGAAAGCGTTCGAAGCGACGAGCGGTCGCGATCTTTCGCCGACCTTCAAGACCTGGGTTTACGGGGACTGATCCGAAACCGCGGGGACTATGGTGCAAAGCCCCACTGGGGGAAGCGATTGCAGTTGACGCCCCGCCCGTCTCATTGCACCTGAGGGCGATGAGAGCCGAACCCGCTACCGCCGCCGACATCGCTTCATGGCTCGAGATCGTGCGCCAGGTCGAGCCGCTGTTCGGCGACATGCCGATGTTCGACCTCACGCTGAAGACCAAGATCGCGGAAGGTGCCGCCTTGTGCGTGCGCAGCCCCGAGGGCGGCGTGCTCGGCGGTGTTCTGCTCGGCGGCGAGGCGCCGGACCATTGGATCCGCTGGCTGGCCGTGCGCGCTTCGGCGCGACGGGGCGGCATCGGCGCGGCGCTGCTGGGCGAAGTCTTGGCGCGCCGGCCGGGTCCGTGCACGATCTCGCTGGGCACCTTCGGCGAGGATATTATCGACGGCCGGCCCGCGCGCCGGCTCTATGAGCGCTTCGGTTTTGTCGCCGGTGCGATGCTGCCGCGCGGCCCCGAAGGCGGCACGCGCCAGCGCTACACGCTGGTGCGGCCATGAGCCCCGCCGCGCGCCGCAACATCCGCTTGCTCAGCGGCTTCAATTTCTGCAGCGACTTTCGCGTCTACGCGCCGATCATGGTGATCTATTTTCAGCACGTCACCGGCTCCTACGCATCCGCCGTCCTGCTGTTCGCCGTCGCCAAGATCGCGACCTCGATTTTCGAGGTGCCGACCGGCGCCTTCTCGGACTTTCTCGGTCGCAAGCTCACCTTGCTGCTCGGCCAGATCGCCAGCGTGTTCTCCATCGCGCTCTATGCGCTGGGACAGGACTTCGCTGTGCTCGCGGCCGGCGCGGCGCTGGAGGGCCTGGCCTTCGCGCTGTTCAGCGGCAACAACGACGCGCTGCTCTACGACACGCTGAAAGGCGAGGGCGCACAGGCGGAGTTCGCGCTGTGGCAGGGCCGCGTCGGCTCCATGTTCCAGATCGCGTTGGCGGTCTCCGCCGCGGTCGCATCGGTGGCGCTGATCTGGCTGCCGCTGCGCACCATGTTCGCGCTGTCGCTGGTGCCGCAAATTGTCGGCCTCGGCTTCGCGGTCTTCTTCGTCGAGCCGTCGCGCGGCGGCCGCTCGCTCCCGACCAACATCTTCTCGCATCTGCGCGAAGCGCTGGCCGGCTTCGTGCGCGACGCGCGCCTGCGCCAGCTCAGCCTGGCCTCGATGCTCGGCTTCGGCATCGGCGAGGCCCAGCACATGTTCTATCCCGCCTTCTTCGCGCTGTTCTGGCCGCCCTGGGCGCTGGGCATCGCCGGCATGCTCACCCACGCCTTCGCAGCGGCGGGTTTTCGCGTCGCCGGGCAGATCATCGCGCGCTTCCGCGAGTTTTCTGTCCTGGTCTGGTGCAACACGGCCAGCGTCACGCTCGGTATCGTCTCGCTGAGCATGCCCAGCGTCGCCAGCCCCGCCATCTCGACGCTGGCCTCGTTCCTCTATGGTCCCGGCGTGGTGGCGCAGAACAGCCTGATGCAGAAGGCCTTCAGCGACGCCCAGCGGGCCACCATGGCCTCGCTGATCTCGCTGGGCGGCAACATCCTGTTCGCCATCGCCGTCTTCGCCATCGGCTGGCTGGCCGACCGTATCGGCGCGCGCACCGCGCTTCTGACAGCGCAGATACTTTCCATTCCGGTGACGCTGCTTTATTGGCGGCTGTACGCGAAACGGACGGCTTGACGTTCTATTTGTGCGCCAGCGCTCGCTCGACCGCTTCCGGCTCCCGTTCGATGACCGTCAGCAGCACGCGCGCCGTCAGATCGACTTTGCGGCCCTGTTCCCAACCTTCAAGCGTCCGCGCCGGCACGCCGTAGCGCCGCTCGAATTCGCGTGGGCTCTTGGCGACCTGCTTGCGGATTTTCTTGATGCGCGCCGGCGGCATGGCGTCGATTTCATAGGTTGGTAGTTCAATTTCACCGCGCAGATGCGCGCGCACTTCTTCGAGCGCGCCTATCAGCGCGCGTCCGAACTCTGTGTCGCCTTTCGCCGTCCCAAATTCCTTTTTCACTTTAGCCATCCGACACCTCGCTGCTTATCATCTTTATCAATGTGCGTTGCTTCTCGGACAAGTCCGATTGCTCGGTTTTGCTGTATGCGAGCAGCAAGTACGCGGCATCCTTCCTCCAAATCACGACATATACGGCCCTGCCGCCACCTCTCTTGCCTCGGGCCTTCATGGCGAAGCGAACTTTGCGTGCGCCGCCGAGCCCTGGGATGACGTCGCCAATTTCGGGATCGGCGAGGACAGCCGCCATCAGCTTGAGAATGTCAGTTTCCGACGCCCCCAACTTCTTCAGGGATTTTTCGAAGAGAGCTGTCCGAATGACTTTCACCAACAGACAATACGCTAGCTGCGTATTTCCCGCAAGGCTTAATTGCACTTGCTGCCTGCGTTGGAAAGCGCGAAACACGGGCTATGAAAATCAAGCTCCACAAGGGCGATCTGCCCGCCGGTCTCGACCTCGGGCCGCTGGTCGCCATCGACAGCGAGACGCTCGGCCTCAACCCGATGCGCGACCGGCTCTGCCTGGTGCAGCTGTCGTCGGGCGACGGCGTCTGCCACGCGGTGCAGTTCGCGCCCGGCGAATACGCCGCGCCGCATCTCAAGGCGATGCTGGGCGATCCGAAGGTGACCAAGCTGTTCCATTTCGCGCGCTTCGATGTCGCGATGTTCCGCCGCTATCTCGGCGTCGTCACCGCGCCGATCTATTGCACCAAGATCGCCTCCAAGCTGGTGCGCACCTATACCGACAAGCACGGCTTGAAGGACCTGGTGAAGGAACTGCTCAGCGTCGATCTGTCCAAGGAGCAGCAGAGTTCCGACTGGGGCGCGCCGGTGCTGAGCGAAAAGCAGCTCGCCTACGCCGCCAACGACGTCGCCTATCTGCACCGGCTCAAGGATGTCCTCGACACCATGCTGGCGCGCGAGCACCGCACCGAACTGGCGAGAGCCTGCTTCGACTTCCTTCCCGCCCGCGCCGAACTCGACCTCGCCGGCTGGGCCGAAACCGACATTTTCGCTCATTAGAACCCGTCCTGGCCGGGCAGCGAAGCCGACCCGCACCTCTCGACGCTTGGCGAGGCCCGCCTCCCCGCGCGAGCGAAGCGAGCTGCGGGGGTCGGTAGCGCCAGCGTGCCGACGCCCGTAGCACCGTTAGGTGCGAAGGGCGGAGGGGGCGATAAACATGCCATTTACCGCGCCGCAATAAAGTAACTTGAACCGGTCCCTTCCATGGGACACATTTGGCATGAATTTCGCCTATAGCCCGACCCGCCGGAATCCTGCAGCGCGGCGTCGGGGTAAAGGGCCAACAAAAACAAGGGGCTGCATGGGATCCGTCAAGATCAAAGCCGTCAAGCCGGCCGCGGCGCGGGCGCGCGATCTGGCCGCTGCGCGCCGCGTGCTGCGCCATGCCACCGACGCCATCACCGCCATCGGCGAGTCCCTGAACGGCGAGTTCTCCCGCGCCATCGACGCCATCCTCTCGGTCGACGGCCGCGTCATCGTCAGCGGCATGGGCAAGTCGGGCCACATCGCCGGCAAGATCGCCGCCAGCCTCGCCTCCACCGGCACGCCGGCGCTGTTCCTGCACCCGGCCGAGGCCAGCCATGGCGACCTCGGCATGGTCACCCGCGCCGACGCGCTGCTGATCCTGTCGAACTCCGGCGAGACGGCGGAACTGGCCGACGTCATCACCTACGCCAAGCGCATCGGCATCCCGATGATCGGCATGGCGAACAATCCCGAATCCCGCCTGCTGCAGGCCTGCGACGTGGCGCTGCTGCTGCCCAAGGCGCAGGAGGCCTGCCCGATGGGCCTGGCGCCCACCACCTCGACCACGATGATGCTGGCGCTGGGCGATGCGCTGGCCGTCGCCTTGATGGAACGGCGCGGCTTCTCCGCCGACCAGTACCGCGATTTCCATCCCGGCGGCGCGCTCGGCAAGAAGCTCATCCGCGTCCTCGACATCATGCACAAGGGCGACGAGCTGCCGCTGGTGTCGCCCGAGACGGCGATGCGCGAAGTGCTGATCATCATGACGGCGGGAAAGTTCGGCGGCTTTACCGGTTACGCCGGCGTCGTCGACAAGAAAGGCGCCCTGGTCGGCATCATCACCGACGGCGATCTGCGCCGCCACATGGAGCCGGGGCTGCTCGACCGCAAGGCGGGCGAGGTCATGACATCCAAACCCAAGACCGTGCCGCCGGAAATGCTGGCGGCGGAAGCCCTGACCTTCATGAACGCCAGGCCGCCCAAGGTGACGCATCTCTTCGTGGTGGATCCCAAGGCGGACGTTGCCCGCCCGCTCGGCTTCATCAGCGTGCACGACATCCTGCGCGCGGGCCTTTCCTGAGATGACCCGGCGTAGCGGCGTCAGCGAGGCGGTGGCCCAGCCGATTTCCGGCCCGCCAGCAGCCCGCACGCGCCGCGACTGGACGGCGCGCACCCGCGACACGGCGCTGGGCGCGCTGCGCTATTCGCGCTTCGTCATGGTGATGAAGCGCGCCCTGCCGGTCGCCGCGGCGGGATTGATCGCCGCCGTGATCGTCTATGCGCTGATCCCGCGCCAGTCCGACAAGCTCTCGCTCGCCTATCAAAGCATCGGCACGATCGAGGGCGATCTTGCCATGCTCAAGCCGCGCCTGACCGGTGCCGACCGCAGGGGCCATCCTTTTCTCATCACCGCCGACTCCGCGCAGCAGCAGGGCGCCAACATCCACCGCGCCACGCTCAAGAACGTCCAGGCCGACCTGACGCTCGACAAGGGCCGCTGGCTCAACGCCACCGCCGTCCACGGCTTCGTCGATATGGACCGGAACTGGCTGTCGCTCTCCGGCGGCATCGCGGTGTTCTCCGACGACGGCTACGAACTGCACACCGCGCGCGCCGACGTCGATCTCAAACAGGGCCTCTTCAAGGGCCCGGTCGAAGTCACCGGCCAGGGTCCCGCCGGCACGCTGCGCGCCGACGCCTTCGAAGTTGACCGCGAGACCAGCCAGCTTGTGCTGCAGGGCCATGTCCGCATGACGATCAATCCCGGTGAGGTGCGAAACAAATGAAGCGCCTCCTCATCCTGCCTCTCTTGCTGCTTTGCGCCGCTGCCCCCGCGCCGGGCAAGCACGACGCCAACCAGCCGATCGCGGTCTCCGCCGACCGCTTCGTGGCCGAGAAGAATCCGTCGGCCGGCGCCAACGGCGCCATCACCGGCACCTATTCGGGCAATGTCGTGATCACCCAGGGCGACATCCGCATGCGCGCCGACACGGTGCGCATCAACGTCATCGCCAACAAGCCGAACAAGATTTTCGCCGACGGACATGTCGTGGTGAATTCGGCCTCCGGCATCGCGACCGGCGATGCCGGCGTCTATGATGTCGCGCCGCGGCTTGTCACGCTGACCGGCCATGTCGTGCTGACCAAGGACAAGAACGTGATGCGCGGCGCGCAGCTCACGGTCAATCTCGTCACCGGCGTGGCGCAGCTCGGCGGCGGCGTCAGCGGCACGCATGGCGGCCGCGTTCAGGGATTGTTTACCCCTCCGCCCCAGACGAGCGGGAAGTGATGGCGGGCGGCAAATGACTTTGGTTCATCCTTCCTTAAAGACGAATAGGCATGGTTCTTGCCGATGAGTGACAGAACATGAATGCCAGCGACAGCCCGACAGAGATTTCCAACCGCCCGCGCGTGATCGAGGGCGGTAAAGGCTTGGTCGCGACGCGCATCGCCAAGAGCTACAACCGCCGCCCCGTGGTGCGTTCCGTCAGCCTCACCTTGAAGCGCGGCGAAGTCGTCGGCCTGCTCGGCCCCAACGGCGCCGGCAAGACCACGTGTTTTTATATGATCTCCGGCTTGATCGCGGCCGACGCCGGCACCATCGAGGTCGACGGCACCGACGTCACCCGCCTGCCGATGTATCGCCGCGCCCGCCTCGGCATCGGCTACCTGCCGCAGGAAGCCTCGATCTTCCGCGGCCTCACCGCCGAACAGAATATCCGCGCCGCCGCCGAGCTGATCGAACCCGACGCCAACCGCCTGAACGCGATGGTCGAGGAACTGCTGGCCGAATTCGGCGTCACCCATGTCCGCCACACGCCGGCCATCGCGCTGTCGGGCGGCGAACGCCGCCGGGTCGAGATCGCTCGGGCGCTCGCCACGCACCCGTCCTACATCTTGCTCGACGAGCCGCTGGCCGGCATCGATCCCATCGCGGTGGGCGAAATCCGCGACCTCATCGTGCATCTGAAGGATCGCGGCATCGGCGTCCTGATCACCGACCACAACGTGCGCGACGCGCTGGAGATCATCGACCGCGCCTACATCCTGCATGACGGCCAGGTGCTGAAGGAAGGCACGCCGGCCGAGATCGTCGGCGACCGCGACGTGCGGCGCGTTTATCTGGGCGAAAGGTTCTCGCTGTAGCCATGTTGTCCGGGGAGCGCACATGGCTGGCGTAGGACAAAGGCTGGAGATCCGGCAGGGCCAGGGCCTTGTCATGACGCCGCAGCTGCAGCAGGCGATCAAGCTGCTGCAACTGTCGAACGTCGAACTCGCCGAATATTGCGAACAGGAACTGGAGCGCAACCCGCTGCTCGAGCGCGACGACAACGCCCCACCCGCGGCTGAGGAGCGCGAGCGCGTCGAAGCCGAGGTGAAATCCGAAAGCCTCGACACCGAACTGGCGCGCGAGGATTTCTCCAAAGTCGCCGACATGGATGCCGGCCACGAAAATCTCTATGACGGCGACACGCCGCAGCCCGCCGCCGCGGCGCAATCCTCGCCGCTGACCGACTGGACCACCGTCAAGTCGGGCAACGCCTTCGACGGTGACGAAGACCTCCTCGAATCCACGCTCGCCGATGGCGGCACGCTGAAGGATCACCTGCTCGACCAGGTCTCCATCGCGGCGCTGTCGCCGGAGAAGCGCCTGATCCTGCTGCAGCTGATCGACTCGGTGGACGAGGCCGGCTATCTGCGCGCCGACATCGCCGAAGTCGCCGAGCGTCTGGGCTGCGAGCCCGCCATCGTCGAAGAGGTGCTCACATCGTTGCAGGGCTTCGACCCCATCGGCATCGGCGCCCGCGACCTGGCCGAGTGCCTGGCGCTGCAATTGAAGGCACAGAACCGCCACGACCCCTGCATCGCCACGCTCTTGTCGCGCCTCGATCTCGTGGCGCGGCGCGATCTTTCCTCGCTGTCGGCGATTTGCGGCGTCGATGTCGAAGACGTCACCGACATGATCGCGGAAATCCGCGGCCTTAACCCCAAGCCCGGCCTCGCCTTCGGCTCAGAACCGGTGCAGCCGGTGGTGCCCGACGTCTTCGTGCGCGTCGGCGCCGATGGCGGCTGGGCCATCGAGCTCAATTCCGACACGCTGCCGCGCCTGCTGGTCAACGCGCGCTACTACAGCCAGGTGTCCAAGGGCGCGCGCGACAAGGATTCGAAGAACTATCTCACCGAGTGCCTCAACAACGCCAACTGGCTGGTCAAGAGCCTGGACCAGCGCGCCCGCACCATCCTGAAAGTCTCCACCGAGATCGTGCGCCAGCAGGACGGCTTCCTGACCTATGGCGTGCGCCATCTGCGGCCGCTGAACCTGCGCACCATCGCCGACGCCATCGGCATGCATGAATCGACCGTCAGCCGCGTCACTTCGAACAAATACATTTCGACGCCGCGCGGGCTGTTCGAACTGAAATATTTCTTCACCGCCTCGATCCAGTCGATCAACGGTCACGAGGCACACTCCGCCGAAGCGGTGCGCGACCGCATCAAGGAAATGATCCAGAACGAGGAGCCGATCGAGATCCTGTCGGACGACCGCATCGTCTCGCTGCTGACCGCCGACGGCGTCAACATCGCCCGCCGCACGGTCGCCAAATACCGCGAAGCCATGCGCATCCCGTCCTCGGTCGAGCGCCGCCGGCTCAAATCAAGCCCGGAAGCGGCCGCTTCGGCCTATCGCTGAGCGGGCGCCGACGGCGGCGATCCCTGGATTATCGCTGTGCGCAAATAGTTCATCGCCTGTGGAACCAACCCAGCAAGGTGCGGGTTAAGATGTTGTCGGTGGCGATCTAAATCTTATGTAACGCGCGCTTACGCCGTTATCGCTCTCTCAGCGTGGCGCAGAGTCATCTTGCTGTGTGTTGCCGAATTCGGCCTTCGGCCTTGCTCTGCCGGCTCAACGATGGCGCGCGCCCATTCTCTTGAAACAAGTGACGGGCGCGTCCTCTGGAGGACCGTGAATGATGCTTGCATGTATGTATCCAATCGGCCGGTTTGCGCGGGGCATCGCATTGGCGGCGCCGTCATGACCAAAACGGTCGAAAAACTTCTGCGGCAGCAGGCCGCCTTGGCGGACTTCGGCAGCTTTGCCTTCCGCGAGACCGATCTGCAGCTGATCCTCAACGAAGCGGCCCGCATCTGCGCCGCCAGCCTTGAGGTGCCGTTCGCGAAAATCTGCCGCTACCGCGCGCCGCAAAACGATCTTCTGGTGGTGGCCGCCTGGGGCTGGCGCGAGGGCGTGGTCGGACATGTCGTTTCGACCGCCGACGAAAGTTCGACCCAGGGCCGCGCTTTCGTCACCGGTAAACCGGTGATCCTGAAAGACCTTGCCCAGAGCACGGGCTACGCCCTGCCGGCGGTCTATGCCGAGCACGGCATCGTCGCGACGGTGGACGTCCTGATCAAAGGCTGCGGCACGCCATGGGGCGTGCTGGAGGTCGACAGCACGACGGTGCGCAAGTTCGACCGGCACGACATCGTCTTCCTGACGGGATTCGCCAACATCCTGGCCGATGCCGCCGCCATGACCGAACGCACGACCGACCTTTTGATCGTCATCGACCGGACAAAGTCGCTGCTGGCGCAGAAGGAGAAGCTGCTGGAAGAGCGCCGCGACCGCGAGCGGCGTCTGCACGACCTTCAGGCGGAATTGCTGCGCGTCGCCCGCCTGAACGTGATGGGCCAGATGACGGCGGCCATCGCGCACGAAGTCAACCAGCCGCTCGCCGCGATCGCGAACTATATCAGCGCCGCGCAGCGTACGCTGCAGGCCGGCGGGCCCGACGCCGCCGCACGCGCGCATGAGTTGATCGACAAAGCGGCCGGCCAGACGACGCGCGCCGGCGACATCATCAAGAATCTGAGAAGCTTCGTGGAAAAGCGCGAGGGTGTGCGCACCAGCGAGGATCTGCCCGCCCTGATTGAAAGATCGCTCGCGCTGGCCAACTACAATGCCCTCGAAGAGGATATCGCGGTAACGTTGCGGCTCGATGCCGGATTGCCGCCGGTGACGATCGACGTGGTCCAGGTCCAGCAGATACTCGTCAACCTCATCCGCAACAGCGTCGAGGCCATGCGCCCGCTCGAAAAGCGCGAGCTGCTGATCGTCGCGGCGCCGGGCGAGGCGGGTTTCGCGACGGTGACGGTGCAGGATACGGGACCTGGTCTGCCGCCGGACGTCCTGGAAAAATTATTCCTGCCCTTCGTGACGACGAAGGACAGCGGCATGGGCCTCGGACTCTCGATTTGCGAGGTGCTGGTCAAGGCGAATGGCGGACGCATTTCGCTGGTCGAAGGCCTCGCCGAGGGCACGGGCTTCTGCTTCAGCCTCCCACTGGCGCGCGCCGCCTAGCGCGTAATCCGGCGAGGTGCCGCAGTGGACAAAGCCAACCTCGCGAATTTGCAATCTGGCGGAAGGGTCACAAAGCCCCAGAAGGGCGCTAGGGTCAGTCGGGACTTTGGAGATTGTGTAATGCGTTTTCGCGTTGTGGGGATCGTGGGTATCTCTCTTTTGCTCGCCGGTTGTGCGGATACCGACTGGGACCGTCTGACATCTTATGTGGGCGCGGGGCAGGATGACGCCGCCGCGGCGCGTCCTATGCCTCAAGCCGCATCGGTTCCCGTGTCACAAGATGAAAGCAAAGCGGACGACAGTTTCTGCGAGGGCATGGGCGAAAGCGATGCACTCATGGCCAAGATACAGGGATTTGATTTGGCCGGGCAGAAACAGGCCGCCGACCTCGCTTACGAGCAGTGCATGCAGCGCACCGGCGAAATCGTCCGTTGAAGCGCACAAGGAGGACAGGGGCATGGTCGATCGCGCCCCGGAATTTGTCGTTTGCGACACTCCCCACCCGCGAAATAGTCAAGGTTTTTTGCAAACGCCGAAGGTGAAATAATTCGGCATGGGTGGTCACCGCGGCACCTTGGTTGACACCGCCAAAATGCCCGGGAAATCAGGGAAAACAAGTAAACGGAGTTAGGCCGAATCGAACGGACTCACCACCCGTGAATTGCAAGAATTGACATTCGGTTTTACCGGGCCTACACACCCGCGCCTTCGAACAGGGCATGTCTAAAAGAGCGGAACATTTGTGACGGTTAGCGCGTTCAGGCCAGCACAGAAGAAGGCCATGCGGGTTCGGGTTTCAGGCAAGCAAATCAAGATCGGCGAGACGCTTCCGGCGGGCGTGCGGGCGCGCCTGGCGGACGTCGTTGCCAAGCATTTCGACGGAGGCGCCGAGGCCCATGTCGTGTTCTCCCATGACGGCCCGTTCTACCGCGCCGACTGCACGCTGCATCTGGATTCCAGGACGATCATCGAGTCGAAAGGCGAAGGCCCCGACGCCCATCGCGCCTTCGACGCCGCTTTCCTTCACATCGAAGCCCAGCTTCGCAAGTACAAGCGCAAGCTCAAGAACCATCACGCCAAGGCCCGCACGCGGCCGCGTGCCGATCGATCATCGGCGCGTGTTCGCGCCGATGCCTGACGCCATTTCAAAAGGTCGCTCATGAAGATCTCCGATCTGCTCCAGCCGGCGTCCGTCATCGCCACGCTCAAGGTCAACGGCAAGAAGCAATTGCTGCAGGAAGTGGCGGCGCGCGCCGCGCAGATCGTGCGCCAGCCCGAGCGCAAGATCTTCGAGACCCTGATGGAGCGCGAGAAGCTGGGCACCACCGGCGTCGGCCAGGGCATCGCCATCCCGCACGGCCGCCTCGCCGATCTCAAGGACATCGTCGGCGTCTTCGCGCGGCTGGAACAGCCGATCGACTACGACGCCGTCGACAACCAGCCGGTCGATCTGGTGTTCATGCTTCTGGCGCCCGAAGGCGCCGGCGCCGATCATCTCAAGGCCCTGGCCCGCGTCTCGCGCCTCCTGCGCAACCAGCAAGCCACCGAGAAGCTGCGCGCCGCCAAGAGCGCCGAGGCCCTCTACGCCATCCTCACCGATACGACAGGCATGGCCGGCGCGCAGGCGGCTTAATCAGTCACGCATTCCTCGCCATCAAGCCGCCATCCACCGGAATGATCACTCCTGTCAGGAACGACGCGGCGGGCAGGCACAGGCTCAGCGTCATGTGCGCGACTTCCTCCGGATCGCCGTAGCGGCGCAGCGCGGTGCGGCGCCGGGCATAGGTGTTCTTGTCCTCTTCCGGGATGACCGCCGTCATGCCGGTGCGCACCGGGCCGGGGCAGATGCAGTTGACCGTGATGCCTTGCGGTCCCAGCTCCACCGCCAGGGCGCGCGTCAGCCCGACCACGCCGGCCTTGGCCGCGGCGTACGGAGAATCGCGCGAGGTAGCGCCGAGCGCCTCGGTCGAGGCGATGTTCACGATCCGCGGGCACGCCGATTTGCGTAAGTGGGGCAGGGCGGCGCGGATGGTGCGCTGATGCGCGGTCAGGAGGATCGACAGGGCCCGGCCCCACACCGCCTCGTAGCGCTCGTGATCGACCGGCAGGCCGGCGGGAATGCCGGCATTGTTGATCAGCACGTCGAGGCCACCGAACGCCTTCGCCACTTCGCCGACGACCCGCACAATCGCGTCGCCGTCGCTGACGTCCAGCGTCCAGGCTTTCGCCGTGCCGCCGCCGTCCTGGATCTCCTTGGCCACGGCTTCGGCGCCGTCGGCCTGGAAGTCCGTCACCGCGACCTTGGCGCCTTCGTCGGCGAAGGCATGCGCCGTGGCGCGCCCCATGCCGCTCGCCGCCCCGGTGACCAGCACGCTGAGGCCGCGCACCGAACGGCTGAGTTTCTTGTTTGGCTCCATGATGGCCTCCCCCGTTTCCCGCGGGGGAGCTTCAAGCGCGCCCGCGGCCTTGTCCAGCGGCACAAAGAAAAAGCCGGTCGCAAGCGACCGGCTTCTCCCGTTGAACCCACCGTGCAGGAGGGGGGACTAATGCACGGACACGGGTGTCAATTCGTTCTGCACCGCGGCGCCATAGGCGGAGGCGTAGGCGTCGGTGTAGCCGAGCACGCTGCCGTCCACGGCATGCAGGACGTAGAGCTTTACGCCCGGCGGCAGGGTGATCCCCGGCGGGATCAGGCCCAGGCGATGAGCCTCTTCGTCGCCGGTCGGCTTGATATAGGTGATGCGGCCGCCGCCGAAGGCGGGCACGTTATTCTCAGTCTTCAGTTCGTCGGTCATGACAAGTCTCCTTCGCCCTTCCCAATGCTCTTGGCTGCACCCTTGGGGGCAGCAATCTCAATTGTCCGAATCACGCTTTCGGCGGTGGGACGGGCGAGCTCGATCGAGAGCAACCCATTCTGCAACTCCGCGCCGGTGACTTCGATCCCTTCGGCGAGCACGAAGGCGCGCTGAAATTGCCGCGCGGCGATGCCGCGATGCAGGAACTGTTTGTCGGTTGCCTCGTTTTGCTTGCCGCGAATCACGAGCTGGCGGCCCTCGACTGTCACCGCGAGCTCCTCGCGGGCAAAGCCCGCGACAGCAAGCGTTATGCGCAGGCGCTCGTCGCTCGACTGTTCGATATTGTAGGGTGGGTAGCCGTCGCCGGCGCTCTTGGCGGTGCGCTCGAGCAGGCGTTCCAGGTGCTCGAAACCCAGAAGAAACGGGCTGTTGAAATAGACGGTGCGGTTCATGGTCAAAGCCCTCCTTCAAGCGGCCCTGGATCGTCTCCGGCTCTCCTTGGGAGCAGCCGGTAAGCGGTGTGTGACCCCGGCAATGGGCGTCACGCTCCGGTAAGAATGTGGGGTGCCGGCAGGCTTTATCAAGGCGCGGCGGGAGGATGTGTATTTGATGCGCATAGCCCTGGACAATTTTCTCATTATGTGTATTGAATACACATGAATGCGCGCGAAGTCTTGAAGGCTCTAAAGGCCAACGGGTGGTTCGAAGTGCGCTCAAAGGGCTTGCATGTGCAGCTCAAGCATCCGTCCAAGCCCGGCTTGGTCACGCTGCCGATGCATGGCGCCAAGGATATCAAACCCGGCACGCTGGCGTCGATCGAGCGTCAGGCCGGGCTGAAGTTGAGGAACAAGTGAGATGGCGAAGAAATGGTATCGAGCCTTTGTTTATCAAAATCCCGGTGACGGCCCGGATGACGGGTGGGATGTGATCTTTCGAGACTTTCCAGGTTGCGTCAGCCAAGGCGATACGAGGGAAGACGCCTTGAGCAATGGCAAAGAAGCGCTGGCTTTGCACTTGGAAGGCATGGTGGCGGAAGGCCTGGAGCTTCCGGAGGGCGGCATCAAGCCAAACGATCCTGATCCACGCTGGATTCTTGAAATCAAAATGCAGAATCCGGTCTATCAATTTTTAGAAATGGATGTGCCGGGCAAGAGCACGCGCATCAACATCACGATGGACGAAGCGCTGATCAATCGGCTCGATGCCGCCGCGAGCAGCGAGGGCACGACGCGCTCCGGTTACCTGGCGCAAGCCGTGCGCGAGAAGCTGCAACGCAATCGCGAACCGGTCTGATAGCCTTGGCGCATCCCATTGTCATTCTCGACGACGCCACGCCGGGGGCCGAGCGGTTGCTGCGCTTTGCCGAGCCGAGCGCCATCATCCAGGCCGATGCGCCCGGTGAAGTCGCCGGCGCCCTTGCCGCCATCGAGGCGGCGCTGGCCGCGGGGCGTCATGTCGCCGGCTGGTTCGGCTATGAGCTCGGTTACGTCCTGGAGCCGCATCTGGCGGCGCTGCAATGGCCCGAGTGCGACATGCCGTTGCTCTGGCTCGGCGTCTTCGAGGCGCCCGAGACCATCGCCCGCGCCGATCTCGCCGCCTCCGGCGGCGCCTATGCCGGACCGCTCCGCCACGAATGGGACGAGGGCGCCTACACCGCGCGCTACGCCCGCGTGCACGATTACATCGAAGCCGGCGACATCTACCAGGCCAATTTGAGCTTCCGCTCGCATTTTGCTTTCACCGGCGATCCTTTGGCACTGTATCTGCGCCTGCGCGACCACGCGCTGGCGCCGCATGGGGCTTTCATCGACGACGGCGTGCGCCAGGTCCTGAGCCTGTCGCCCGAACAGTTCTTCGAGATTTCGCCGTCCGGCAAGATCACGGCCCGCCCGATGAAAGGCACCGCGCCGCGCGGAACGGACGAGCTCTCCGACGCCCGCGCCAAGGCCGCGCTCGCCGCCTCGCCCAAGGACCGTGCCGAGAACCTGATGATCGTCGATCTGGTGCGCAACGATGTCGGCCGCCTGGCGCTGATCGGCAGCGTCGCGGTCAGGGATCTCTTCGCGGTCGAAACCTATCCCACGCTGCATACCATGGTCTCCACCGTCACCGCCCAGCTGAGGCCGGGGGCGCGCGCCGAGGCCATCGTGCGGGCGCTGTTTCCCTGCGGCTCGGTTACCGGCGCGCCCAAGATCCGCGCCATGGAGATCATCCGCGAGTTCGAGCAATCGCCGCGCGGCCTCTATTGCGGCGCCATCGGCTATTTCGCGCCCGACGGTTCGGCAGGCTTCAACGTCGCCATCCGCACCATCACGCTTCAGGGCGATTGCGGCACACTGGGCATCGGCGGCGCGGTGGTGCAGGACTCGCGCAGCGACAGCGAATATGCCGAGTGCCTGCTGAAGGCCCGCTACTTCGACAGCGTGCGCAAGCCCATCGGCCTGATCGAAACGCTGCGTCACGAGAACGGCTTTGTCCGTCTCGACCGGCACCTGGAGCGCATGCGCCATTCGTCCCAATTCCTGTCGCTGCCGTTTGACCGCGCCGCCGCGTTGTCCGCGCTGAACGCTGCCGTCGCCGATGCACGCGAGCCGCTGCGCGTGCGCCTGACGCTGGACGAGCAGGGCGCCTTCGCCGCCTCGGCCGCCGCGCTCGGTGCCGCGCCGCAGGCCTGGCGCTACGCACTGTCGCCGCACCGCGTCAGCAGCACTGACCAATTGCTGCGGCACAAGACGAATTGGCGCGAATTCTTCGATGGCGAACAGGCGCGGCTCGCCAAGACGGTCGGCTGCGACGAAGCGCTGTTCCTCAACGAGCGCGGCGAACTCGCCGAAGGCAGCCGTAGCACCATCTTCGTGCGCCGCGGCGCATCGCTTTTGACGCCGCCGCTGTCTTGCGGCCTGCTCGATGGCGTGTTGCGCCGCGAATTGCTGGAACAGGGGCGCTGCGTCGAAACGGTGCTCACGCCCGACGATCTTGCTGCCGCCGACGAGGTCCTGCTCGGCAATTCGCTGCGCGGCCTGATCCGCGCCGTGCCGGCGGCGGCCGCACGGGCGGCGATCTAGCGATGTTCCCTGTTGCCCTCGCCGCGACCCTCCACGACACCGACGCCCGGCTCGTTCCCGCCATCGAACGCCTGGGCGAAGGCTTGCGCGAACTCTTTGCCGGCATTGCCCTGAATGCCAGCGACGCGACGCACGCCGCTGTCCTCGCCGCCGCGCGCGAGCGCCTGGGCGCGAAACTGATCGTTCATCCGCAGGGCGAGGCGGGCATCGGCCGCGCCCGCCGCGACGCGGTGCGGCTGGCGCTGGAATTTCCGGCGCCCGCAATTCTCTATTGCGATTTCGACCATCTCATCCGTTGGGCCCGGAGCGATGCGGCCGAACTGCGCGCCACGCTGGCCGCTGAGCCTGAGGTGGATTTTCTGGTGGTCGGCCATTCGGCGCAGGCCTTCGCCGCCGAGCCCAGGCGCCTTCAGGACACCGAACGCCTGGTCAATCACGCCTACGCACTGCTCACCGGCCACCCATGGGACCTGATGTTTGCGGTCCGCCGGATGTCGCGCCGCGCCGCCGAAGACATCGTGCGCCTTAGCGTCGTCGATACGATCGCCAACGACGTCGAATGGCCGCTGCTCGCCGAACGCAGCGGACTGTCGCTGGGCTACGCCGCTGCGAACGGTCTCCACTACCGCACAATGGAGGATTTCGACGCGGCGGCCGACCGCAAGGACGGCGACGCTCTGGAATGGATCAGGCGCATTGAATTCGCGGCCCAGCACGCCGCCGCCATGCGTCCTTATCTCAGCGGGAAGGATTAGCTTTCCGCCGCCGCCAGCGCGCAGAGCAGCGCCAATGTCGACGGCAGGACCCAGCCCTCGACTTCCGTCAGACTGCTCTGCGCCAGATCGGAATCGGTCACTTCGTGCAGTGTGCGCCGTTCCAGCCGCTGGCGCAGATCGCGGCCCACGGCCTTGATGTTGAACGCGGTGCCGCGGGCCAGGACAGACCGTCCCACGCGCACCGCCGCCTCGCGGTCGACCAGCTGTGCGAACAGATCGTCATAGGCGCTCTGCCGGTAATGCCGGCCCAGCAACCTTGGTACCGTCACGCCCAGTGCCGTGATACCCAGCGCCGCGGCGATGCCGCCGCCGATCGCCACGGCGCGGCGGCTGAAGCCCCTCTCGTTCATTTGAGGGCGCCTCTCAGATGCTGCGCCAGCCGCAAGGTCAGCGCCACCAGGTTGAGCGTCGGGTTGGAGGCGCTGTAGGTCGGAAACACGCTCGAGCCGGCGACGAACAAATTGGCGATGCCGTGGACGCGAGAATTGGCGTCAACCACGCCGTGGGCGGGATCGGCATGCATGCGCGTGGTGCCCAGATGATGGTCGCCCCAGTCCAGCGCGCCTTCCCAGGCGCCGCGCGTCGCATAGTTCAACCGGATCATGCCGCTGCCCGCGGCCAGCAATTGCCGCCCCAACTCCTTCATCGTCGCGCGGTAGCGCGCAAAATCGGCATCCGACACGCGATTGGTCAGCTTCAGCCGCGGCATGCCGAGCGCATCGCGCGTTCCCGTCAGTGTCAAGCGCCGATCGGGATCGGGCTCCAGCTCCAGGCCGCAGCCGACCGAATAGGCCTTGGCGTTGCTCGCGTCGGCGCCCAGCGCCAGCGCCGCGCTGACGATCGCCGCCTTGTCGAGATCGTTGAGCTCGACCGGATTCTCCACCGTCGTCAGCGAGCCCAGCACCTTGGCGCTGCGCTTGAACGCGTCCGTCGGCGCATAGGCGGCGCGGATCTGCGCGCCCTCGACCTGCGCCGGGTTGAAATAATAGCCCGCCATGTCGCCCGCGAACGACACCAGCGTCGCGGTGTCGCGCGGGATGGGGTGATCGGCGAAGAAGCGCCCGACCAGATCGTTCTGGTTGCCGACGCCGCGCGGCGCCACGCTGCCCGACGCCAGCATCAGCCGCGCATTCTCGATCGCCCCCATCGCCAGCACCGTCAGCTTCGGCTTGACGCTGAATTTGTGTCCACCGAGCGTCGCGATGCTGAGCGCCTCCAGGCTCGCCGCGTTTGCGCCGAGCTCCAGTGCCGTCGCGTTGGCGTGCAGATACACTTTCAGATTGGGAATGCGTTTGAGGTCGTCGCCATAGCGCTCGCCAAAATGCGTCGGCAGCACGCTGTCGCGCTGCTTGGAGAATTGGAACCAGCTGGCATAGACGCCGCCATCGCCGAGCGTCAGCATCGGCGCCAGTGCTTGCATCGACTTGTCGGCGCCGTCATAGAGCCACGGCCCCGCTTCGACCAGCGCCTGGGCGCGTTTGAAATAGGGCGTCAGTTCGGCAATGCCGAACGGCCAGCCCGAATAGGCCACCCAGTCGCGCTTTTCGAAATCGATGGCGTCGAGCGGCCGGCACCAGCCGCCCCAGTGATTGGAGCTGCCGCCCAGATAGCGCATGCGCGAGGCGTCCAGCGGCAGGTAGCGCACGCCCGCATTGCTGCCGGCATAAAGCGCCTGCGTCGCGCTGTCGAAATCCAGTCCGCCGCTCTCGAACAGCATGATGCGCAGCGGCGTATGGGCCAACGCCAGCGCCAGCGTGATGCCGGCCGGTCCGCCGCCGACGATGGCCAGGTCCGGTTCCAGGACGGTGCCCGCCGGCAGGGTTCGGGCGTCGATAAAGGCGTTCAAGTCCGAGGGATCCGCTGGGCTTTAGACCGAAGGCACGCTAGGCGCGATGAGGTGCCTTGTCTTGTCGCAATTGTCGCCCAACTGCAAGTCGCAGGTCCGGGACGAAAATACCTTTGCGATCAGGCTCGCTATCGCCCCGGTGCGGCTCCAGGCCACCGCAACGCGGACCGCTTTCAAACGTTCTTGCTTATGCAGTGAAAATACGGAGGATCGCGGACGTGACAATACTGCCGTTGGAGACCCGCGTTGCGTAAGCTGATCGTACTCGCATCCGTCTTGCTGCTCGCCGGCTGCACGGACGGCGACTGGGCGCATGTCATGTCAAACGCCGCGCCGTCGGCCTATCCGGCGCGGGCGTCCGATGCCGCCGCGACTTATTCCTCTTTCGTCGCACCGGCGGCCCGTCCGTCCACGACCCAGAAATGCGCCGCCGTCGCCGATGAGCGGATGGGCGATGCCGACCTGCAAGGGCTCGAAGGCCCGCTCCTGCAGCAGGTCCGCGACCAGACCTACGCCAACTGCATGCAATGGGCCGCCCGCACCACGATGCGATGAAACTGGAGCGGTGAATTTAAAGGCGCTTCTTCGCGAAAGCGCGGCCGGAGTGTGATTTCAGATATTTTTCGAATGCTACCGCCCGTGTCTCATCGCTAAACCCCAGATATGTGTCGATGCGCCATGGCATGAACTTGGATGTATGCGCGACTTGACCGGAATTGTGTGCTTTGATTCTAATCCTCAGATTGTCGGTGCTGCCCACATAGTGGCGCGTTGGATCAGAAATGCATCTGAGAATGTAGACATATTTTATCTCGACCCCGCAACGAGTTGGAACGAGTTGATGGAAGTTACCCCACAAACCTAGGCGAGCGTAGAGCGTTGATGATTTAGTTGTTGCTTACCTCTTGAGGCTTGCCCGGGCGTAGCTGCGCGAACCGATATACAGCCCGGCTTCGCGCTGGCGCGCTACGCCGTGGTAGGCGTCGCTGCTGCGCAGCGAAGCCTGGTGGAGCCAAGCGGGATCGAACCGCTGACCTCCTGCATGCCATGCAGGCGCTCTCCCAGCTGAGCTATGGCCCCGTTCCAGAAAACAGGTATCAGGTATCAGAAAACGCTGGGTCGCGACACGGGGTATCTGATTGCTGATACCTGATGCCTGATACCTGACTACCGCTCGTCCTTTTCGATGTCCGCGTCGATGATGCCGCTGACGTCGTCGTTCTCGTCTTCGTCTTCCTCGAGGAGGCTGTTGTCCTCTTCGTCCTCGTCGTCGTCCTCGACGACGATGTCCTCGATGTCGTCCTCGTCGACCACCGACATGCCGGCGCCGGCGGTCTCGGTTTCTTCGGCCTCTTCCTCCTCATCCTCGTCTTCGCCGGTGGCGGCGACCTGGATGGGGGCTTCGTCGGGGACCTTCTCGATCACCTCTTCGGCCTCGGGTTCTTCTTCCTCGTCCTCGTTCTCACTGTCCTCGTCCTCGACTTCGGCGGCGACCGGCTGGGCGGCGACGGGCTCAGGCTGGCGCGGACGGCGCTGCTTGAACATCGTCTCCGGCTCGAACGAGAACGCGCATTTCGGGCATTCGATCGGCCGTTTCGAAAGGTCGTAAAACCGCGCTGCGCAACTGGGGCACACGCGCTTCAATCCGAGATCTGCCTTGACCAAGCTGTTGCTTCCCGTGAAAGAAGGGTTGTTTGGAAGGCGGGTCGTTTGCCACTTCTGGCAGGCGCTGTCAAAGAGGTTCTAAGGCTCGAAAATGCACGGTTCCGGCGCAGCCAGGCCCTTGAAATCGCGGAGGTCCTCCGGCCTGCGCGGGCTTGCCGCGGTTCCGGGCGACAAATCCATCTCCCACCGGGCCCTGATCCTGGGCGCCCTTTGCGTCGGCGAAACCACCATTACCGGCCTTTTGGAAGCTGAAGACGTGCTGAACACCGCCCAGGCCATGCGCGGCTTCGGCGCCACGGTCGCCAGGACCGGGCCGGGCGCCTGGAGCGTCCGGGGCACCGGCGTCGGCGGCTGGGGCGAGCCGGAGAATGTCCTGGATTTCGGCAATTCCGGCACCGGCTCGCGCCTGGTGATGGGGGCCATGGCCACGACGCCGATCACCGCCGTGTTCACCGGCGACGATTCGCTGCGCGGCCGGCCCATGGCCCGGGTCCTCGATCCACTGCTGGCCTTCGGCGCCACTTATGTGTCGCGCGCCCGCGGCCTGATGCCGGTGACGCTGACGGGCGCGGACCGGCCTTGTCCCGTAGATCACCACGTCGCGGTCGCCTCGGCGCAGGTCAAGTCGGCGATGCTGCTGGCGGCGCTCGGCGCGCCGGGCCGCTCACGCATCAGCCAGAGCGAACTCACCCGCGACCACACCGAGAAGATGCTCGCCGCTTTCGGGGCGCAGATCGAAGTCGAGAGCCTCGAAAAAGGCGAAGCTGTGCATGTCACGGGCCAGGTCGAGCTCAAACCCTGCGCCGTCGACGTGCCGCGCGATCCCTCGTCGGCCGCTTTCGCCTTGGTCGCGGCGCTGATCGTGCCCGGTTCCGACATACGTATCCCCGCCGTGCTGCTCAATCCGCGCCGCACCGGATTGATCACGACGCTGCGCGAGATGGGCGCCTATATCGCGGTCGAGAACGAGCGGACAAGCGGCGGCGAAGCCATCGGCGATCTCATCGTGCGCGCCTCGGTGCTCAGCGGCGTCGAAGTACCGCCCGACCGCGCACCCTCGATGATCGACGAATATCCCATCCTCGCCGTCGCCGCGTCGTTTGCGCAAGGCAGGACGATCATGCGCGGGCTGGACGAGTTGATCGTCAAGGAGAGCGACCGCTTCTCCGCGACCGCCGAGGGCCTCAAGGCCTGTGGCCTTTCCATCGACGTCGTGAATGACGGCAAGGATGCGACGCTCGCGGTGCACGGCCGCGGCCCCGACGGCGTCCCCGGCGGCGCCCGCGTCGCGACCCATCTGGATCACCGCATCGCCATGTCGTTCCTCTGCATGGGTTTGGCAGCGAAGAACCCGGTCAGCGTCGACGACATCTCGATGATCGCGACCAGCTTCCCGGAATTCGAAAAACTGATGCGCGACCTCGGCGCGGATTTTCAGGCGGTGAACGCGTAGGCGTTGCGGCGGCTATTGCCGTCTGTCGATGACGTCGAACGCGATCGCGGCGCGCAGGCTGGGCTTGCCGATCGGCAACGTCCAGTGCGTGAAGTATGACGGCATCAACACCAGCGTGCCCGGCGCCGGCGCGAATGTCAGGTCCGGCCAACCCGGCGCCGATGCCTCCATGCCGGCTGGACGCCCGACGCGCAGCGCCCCGGCCGGATAGCCGTCCGGACCGGTCTCGTCAGGGCCGGCCAGGTACAGGGTCCCGGAAAGCCAGCCGCGGTGGTGAATGTGCGGCACATTGAATCCCTCACCCGTGGAGATGACGGCCCATGCCGATATCCGGTAGTTGGCCGGGACCCAGTTCAGCGATTTGGACGGCCGCCGGCGGGCCTCGTCGACATACCGCGCGACCTGGTCGTGGATCTCCTGCAACAGAACGGACACCGGCGCGTCATACTGTTCGAGGCCCCTGATGACGTGCATCCGCCGCACGGACTTGACGGACTCCTGCCAGTTCTCTTCGCCCCGTTTGGCGGCGAGCATCGCGGCCGCCGAACTCCACAACGACAGGCCGGCCCGCGGCAGGACGCGTACCTGTTTCACGTGGCGCTGCGGATCGACCAGCTCGGCCATCTGCGAACTTTGCCCCAGCCGGCTGAGCAGGACGAGGTAGTTGGCGAGCATGGAAGAATTGGCGAAGCCGCACGCGAACAGGTCCCGATAATCGGCGACGATCTCTTCCGCCGATTGGTTCAGCGCGGCGCTGGCCGAAATGTCACCTCCGGCCTGCAGGATGTGATCGCGCAAAGCGTCGGCCGCGGCAGTCCGGCCGCCTCTCTCCAGCATCCGCAGGTGCAGGCCGAAGGGCAGGGCGGCACGGGCGCCGTCCTGTTGCATGGCGCTGGCGTACCGCGCGAGCCCTTCGTCGAGGTCGCCTTTATGGAGCAGCGCCAAGGCCTTCGCGGCATCGACGGCAAATGAGGGTGCGGCTCGATCGTCGGCAGGATGCGTCGTCGGCATCGAAGTCTCCCTGGCGAAGACTATGCGCAATATCTCCGCCGGCCAACCGTGGCGCGGCGCCAAACCGGACCCTTGACCGGACGGGGATTTTACTCGACTTGAAGATGTCGCGCGCCCGGGTACCGCAATGCCGCTTCCCATCGTCATCGCCGTCGACGGCACGGCGGCGTCCGGCAAGGGCACGCTGGCCAAGCGTCTCGCCCGCCATTTCGGTTTCGCGCATATGGATTCGGGCGCCCTCTACCGCCTGACGGCGCTGGCGGTGCTGGAAGCGCACGGCGATCCGACGCGCGAGGCCGATGCGCTCAAGGGCGCCCGCACCATCGATCTGGCCCGCGCCGGCGATCCGGCGATCCGCAGCGATGTCGTCGGCAAGGCCGCCTCCCAGGTCGCCGCCATCCCCGCTATCCGCAGCGCGCTGCACGATTTCCAGAAGAGCTTCCTCGAGCACCCGCCCGGCCGGAGCTTGGGCGCTGTGATGGATGGCCGCGACATCGGTACCGTCATCGCGCCGGGCGCCACGGCGAAATTGTTCGTCGATGCCCAGCCGAAAATCCGAGCCCACCGCCGCTGGCTGGAGCTCAAAAGCCTCGGTATTGCCCGGGACGAGCCCCAATTGCTGGCCGAAATCGTCGCCCGCGACCAGGCCGACCGTTCCAGAGCCGTTTCCCCCCTGAAACAGGCCGCCGACGCCGCCTTGCTCGACACCAGCCATTTGGGTATAGAGCCCGCGTTCGCGGCTGCTCTCGCCTTGGTCGAACCCAAGGTCGAAAGCGCGCTCAAGGACCGCCACAGGGGTTAGGAGACCCGGCGGACCTCTCCGGGCCACCGCGAACTTGACCGAAAACCCAACCGCCCGCGCGGGACGCTGTGTCCGTTCGGGAAGTCCATTGGCGAAAGCTGATTGGCACAGATGTACGAATTGGAAATCTGAAGAATGGCTCGCCACGCGACCGCAACCAAAGTCCACGAACACGCCAACTCCATGGCCTCGCCCAGCCGCGACGATTTCGCGGCCATGCTCGAAGCTAGCTTCGAGACCCAATCCCCCCAGGAAGGCGCCGTCATCACCGGCACCGTCGTCGCCGTCGAGAACGACTTCGCCGTCGTCGATGTCGGCCTGAAGACCGAAGGCCGCGTCAGTCTCAAAGAATTCGCCATGCCCGGCATGCCGATCAACGTCAATGTCGGCGACCAGGTCGAGGTTTATCTCGAACGCGTCGAGAACGCGCTCGGTGAAGCCGTCCTGTCGCGCGACAAGGCCCGCCGCGAGGAAAGCTGGATCAAGCTCGAACGCGCCTTCAACGAGCAGACCCGCGTCACCGGCGTGATCTTCGGCCGCGTCAAGGGCGGCTTCACGGTCGACCTCGACGGTGCCGTCGCCTTCCTGCCCGGCAGCCAGGTCGACGTCCGCCCGATGCGCGATGTCGGCCCGCTGATGAACCAGCCGCAGCCCTTCCAGATCCTCAAGATGGATCGCCGCCGCGGCAACATCGTGGTCTCGCGCCGCGCCGTGCTCGAAGAGCGCCGCGCCGAAGAGCGCACCAGCCTCGTCGCCAGCCTGCAGGAAAAACAGGTCGTCGAAGGCGTGGTCAAGAACATCACCGACTACGGCGCCTTCGTGGATCTGGGCGGCGTCGACGGCTTGTTGCACGTCACCGACATCGCCTGGCGCCGCGTCAGCCATCCGACCGAGGTTCTCAACGTCGGCCAGACCGTCACCGTGCAGATCATCAAGATCAACCACGAGACCCAGCGCATCAGCCTGGGTATGAAGCAGCTGCAGACCGATCCCTGGGAAGGCGTGGCGGCGAAGTATCCGCCGGGCGCCAAGTTCAGCGGCAAGGTCACCAACGTCACCGACTACGGCGCCTTCGTCGAGTTGGAGCCGGGCGTCGAAGGTCTCGTGCATGTTTCGGAAATGTCGTGGGTCAAGAAGAACGTCGCCCCGTCCAAGATCGTCGTGCCGGGCACCGACGTCGAAGTGCAGGTGCTGGAAGTCGATTCCAACAAGCGCCGCATCTCCCTCGGCCTCAAGCAGACGCAGGACAATCCCTGGGAAGCCTTCATGCGCGACCATCCGGTCGGCTCGACGATCGAAGGCGAAATCAAGTCGATCACCGAGTTCGGCCTCTTCGTCGGCCTCGACAGCGAGATCGACGGCATGGTCCATCTCTCCGACCTCAGCTGGGCCAAGTCCGGCGACGAGGCGGTCAAGGACTATGAAAAGGGCCAGGTCATCTCGGCCAAGGTGCTCGACGTCGACGCGGAAAAGGAACGCGTCAGCCTCGGCGTCAAGCAGCTGGGCGATGATCCGATCGAGAAGGCCGGTGCCGGCGGCGGCGCCCTGCGCAAGAACCAGGTCATCACCGTCACCGTGACCCAGGTCAATGACGGCGGCGTCGAAGTCGAACTGGCGGACGGCGTCAAGTCGTTCATCCGCCGCGCCGACCTCGCTCGCGACCGCAACGACCAGCGCCCGGAGCGTTTCCAGGTCGGCAACAAGGTCGACGTCCTCGTCACCCAGGTCGACAAGTCGAGCCGCCGCGTCTCGGTCTCGATCAAGGCCCGCGAGATCAGCGAAGAGAAGGAAGCCGTGGCGCAATACGGCTCCTCCGACTCGGGCGCGTCTCTCGGCGACATCCTCGGAGCCGCGCTGAAAAAGCGCACCGGCAAGAAGGGCGACAAGGAAGACGACAAGGGCGACGAAGAATAACGATCGCTTTCAACGAACCACGGAAAAAGGCGCGCCGCGAGGTGCGCCTTTTTATTAAACCGCGCGAGATCCCCGCGCTCAGTTTTCCTCCCCCCGTTGTTACGGGGGAGGTGGCTCGCCCACTTCGGGCGAGACGGAGGGGGCGAGAGCCGAAGACTTTCAAGTCACTGACACGAACAACATAGGTACCGGCCTTAGCCGCCTCGCCGAATTTCACACCTCCAACATTTGTGAGAAGTGAGTTAGAGTGAACGAGTGCGCAAGCGCTGGAGCGTTCGCCATGTCCTTTGAACAATTTGTCTACCTGGCTCCCATAATTTATTTTCTACCGACGATTGGTGCGATTTATCGGGGCAAAGGTCTGCGAGCGTCGGCCAGTCAGCACCGACTTCGCCCAGTGACCACAATTTGGAATGTTTTCTTTGCGAACCTATTCTTGGGCTGGACGGGCTTCGGCTGGGTTGCGACCTTGCTGATCGGATGGGAGGAAGATATGGACGACGGTTGGCGCGATTAACAGATTCGGCCCCGACGGATTCCTTTCTCGTACAACTCTCGCGGTGATTTCCGTGTTCAGAAAATCGTAGGTGGTGGCAGGGGCGTGGCCGGTCTTAGCGACATCGAATGGACGGACGCGACCTGGAATCCGGTTTCCGGGTGCAGGGTCCTCTCGCCCGGCTGCACGAACTGTTACGCGATGCGCATGGCCGCGCGCCTCCAGGCGATGGGCCACCCGGCCTATGAAGGCGTTACGCGCAAGAGCGGCGGGCGGCCGAAATGGACCGGCAGGCTGCACTTCAATGAGTCGGCGCTGACGGCGCCTCTCAAATGGCGCAAGCCACGACGGATTTTCGTCAACTCGATGTCCGATCTCTTCCAGGATAGCGTGCCCGCCGCGTTCATCGAGCGCGTGTGGGCTGTCATGGCGCAAGCCAAACAGCACACGTTCCAGATTCTCACGAAGCGCCCCGAAAATATGCTGCGCATTGCGGTCGACAGCGCGTTGCCGGTCCTGCCGAACGTCTGGCTTGGAACGTCGGTGGAGTCTGCGCAATTCACCTCTCGAATCGACGACCTTCGCCATGTGCCGGCTCATGTGCGCTTCATCTCGTTCGAGCCGCTGATTGGTGCGATCGGCAAGGTGGATATGACCGGCATTCATTGGGCGATCGTTGGCGGCGAGTCCGGTCCTCGCTCAAGGCCGATGGATGCCAAATGGGTGGAAGAAATCCACACCCAGTGCCGCAAGCAGAAGGTCGCTTTCTTCTTCAAGCAGTGGGGCGGCGTAAACAAGAAGGTCACGGGACGCGAGTTTCGCCGCCGGACTTGGGACGAATACCCCAAGGCGATGATGGCGGCCGAATAGCGGGGCGAGTCCGCCCGGCCTTATCCATGCCCTCCGAACCAGGCGTATAATGGGGGCATGAGACAGAGCGATCTTCATTCGAGCGAGCAAAATCGGGCCTTGCAAGGCACCGCGCGTCCGCGCGCGAGCATCCGGATTCGCAAGTCGGATGCGCCGTCACTGTGGATAGGGATCTCGCGCGTCCATGTTTTGGAAAGGTTCGCGACAACGGGAGGGGGGAGGGGGTCTGTTTTTTTCGAAAACAATTATGTTGCCGAAGACTTGCCAAGTCTTTGTCGTTGTTGGGATTTCGCGCGCTGGCGCAAAACCGGCTTGCGCAACATCCTTGCGCATGCGCGTCGACGCGCCAACGTCCGCCCGGCCCGTGCGCGACCCCCCACCCCCCTATCGCGAACCCATGGTTCGAATGTACGCCGATCGAGTTTTTTCAAGGACTTACGATACCGGCCGACCACCCGCGGCTGGCCCTGGCGGTGTCGCGGAAGCGTCGCAAGTCAGCCTTGGCCCTCCTGCCAATATGCTGACAGGACCCTGGCAGGAGCCGTCCGCTACGGTCCCGTTCCGTTGAGGAGAGGACGATGAAGTACATTTCCATGGCCGTGGGTTTTGTCCTGGCCACGCTCGTGACCATCGGCGCCCGCGCCGAGCCGCCGGCGCAGGCCGGCGCGCATCCCGACTATGTCGAGTTCACCGTCCACGACATCGCGCGCAGCAAGTCGTTCTACGCCGCCGCCTTCGGCTGGAGCTTCACCGACTACGGCCCCACCTACACCGGTTTGGACGACGGCCGCATCGGCGGCGGCTTCACGACGGACGGCGCGCCGCATCCAGGCGGCCCGCTGATCGTGTTCTATGCCAGCGATCTCGATGCCACGCTGGCGAAGGTGAAGGCGGCCGGCGGCATCGTCGTCAAACCGCCCTTCGTGTTTCCCGGCGGCCGGCGCTTTCACTTCACCGATCCGGACGGCTACGAAGTCGCCGTCTGGTCCGAGAAATAGGACGCGCCATGCCGCACGATCCCAAAGAGCTGCAGAAGAAAATGCAGGCCGCCGCGCCCGCCAATGTGGTGTGGCGCTACCGGCCGATGTTCGGCGGCATCGGCGTCTATGCCGACGACAGGATGTGCGTCTCGCTGTCCGATATCGGTCTGGCGGTGAAACTCATAGGCGAGGCGCATGCCGGCCTGCTCAAGCTCAAGGGCGCCAAGCCGCTGCAATACGAACCCTCCATGCCGCCGAGCAAGAGCTATGTTGTGGTACCGGAGGCGATGCTCGCGGACGCCAGGGCGCTCGGCCACTGGCTGGCGCTCAGCGCCGCGCAGGCGGCCGCGGCGCCGGCCAAAAAACCGGGTAAAACCACGCAGAAACCGAGCGCAATGCGCGTCGGCAAGGGGCGGGCTTAACACCGCATTATTCCTCTTGCCCCTAGGCTGCCGCGCTTGCCCCGAGGTCCTTCTGGTGAACGTGCCAGCCCCACTGCCGCGCATCCTTGCCGGCGCCGTGCCGCGCAGCACGCCGGTTTTTCTGGCGCTGCTCGCCGTGACGGTATTTTTGTCGTCGTGGGCCTGCATCGCGCTGACGCTGCATGCCGGCCGGGTCTCGATGATCTGGATCAGCAACGCCATCGTGCTGGCCTGCCTGCTCCAGCACAAGCGCAGCGTCTGGTTGGAGATCGTGGGCGTCGCCTTCCTCGCCAATTTCGCCGCCGACATCATGGCCGGCGACGTGGTGTTCCGGGCCTCGGGCTTGGCGGCCGCCAACGCGATCGAAGTGCTGATCATCGCTTGGCCGCTGCGCTGGCTCGGCTTCGATCGCAATTTCAGCAACAACGAGGTCTTGCTCACCTTCTACGGCCTCGTCGTCGCCGCCTGCGGTTTGTCGGCCTTGATGGCCGCCATCATCCTGAACATTTCCGTCGGCGCTCCGATGTGGCCGACCGTCGGCACCTGGTTCGGCGCCGACGCGCTTGGCATGAGCCTGCTGGTGCCGTTCTTCATGTGCGTGCGGCTGGCCGCTTTCCAGGAGATGTTTTCGGCCGAGCAGCGCGGCCTGTCGCTGGCGCTATTGGCCGCGGTCTTCGCGGTCGGCGGCCTTTGCTATGCCTTTCCGGCCTGGACGCCGAGTTTTCTCTACGTCCCGGTTCTGATCCTGCTGACCTTTCGCCGCGGCTTTGCCGGCGGCGCGCTGGGCCTCAGCGTCGCCGTCACCCTGTCCTTCGCCTTCGCGCTCACCGGTCACGGCTCGGCAACGTTGGCGACGCACGCCGTCATGGCGCGCATCGCGATGATCCAGCTCTACTACGCGGTGATCGGCTTCACGATCATCCTGGCCGGTGCCGCCCTGGAGGAGCGCCGCAAGCTCGAGCGCAGCCTCGCCGTCTCGGCCAAACGCGCCGAAGCCTCGCGTGAGGAAGCCTTTCTTGCCAAGGAAGTGGCGGAGAAGGCGAGCCACGCCAAATCCGCCTTCCTCGCCAATATGAGCCACGAGCTGCGCACGCCGCTGAATGCCGTGCTCGGCTTTTCGGAGATCATCGCGGCCGAGATGTTCGGGCCGGTCGGCGACGGCCGCTATCGCGACTATGCCGGGCTGATCAACAGCGCCGGCAACCATCTGCTCGATCTGATCGGCGATATCCTCGACATGTCCAAGATCGAGGCGGGCAAGCTCGAACTGCATCGCGAGCGCGTCGATATCGCGGGCCTGGTGCGCGAGTGCAGCGAACTGATGGCCGAGCGGGCCGCCGGCGCCGGCGTCGCGCTGCGCAGCGATCTGGCGCAGGCGCCGCGCGCCATCAGCGCCGACAAGCGCGCCGTGAAGCAGATCCTGCTCAATCTCTTGTCCAACGCCGTCAAGTTCACACCCAAGGGCGGCTCGGTCGTGTTGTGCGTCGCCGGCGAGGGCGCGCTGTGCCGCTTCGCGGTCAGCGACACCGGCATCGGCATCCCGGCCGGCGAGATGAGCCGCATCGGAAATCCCTTCGTGCAGCTTTCCAACAATTCCGGCCAGCATGCCGGCACCGGCCTCGGCCTCGCGCTGGTGCGCGGCCTCGCCGACCTGCATGGCGGCACCTTCAGAATCGCCAGCACCGAGGGCCAGGGCACGACCGCGACGGTCCTACTCCCGATCGACCCGCCGGTGGTGAGCGCGGTGGCGGCTTAGAACATTCCTCCCCCGTTGTTGCGAGGGAGGAAAGTTGGCTTCTACCAGCCCCAATGCCGGCAATAGCGGTGATGGCGGCTCCAGTCGGTGCAGTGGCGGTGATGATGGCCGTGGACGCCGACATTGACGCCGGCGCCGACGCCGCCGATATGCACGCCGAGCCCGACATCGGCGCTGGCCGCCGTCGCGCCGAGCAGGCTGAGGGCGAAGATCGAGACAATCAGAGTTTTCATGGAGATTTCCTCATAGGTTTGGAAATGACGTCAGACAACGCCTGCGAAGAAACGCCCCACGACTCGCTTCGATGCGTCCAAGGCAGGATAACCCTTTTGCGGGCTGAATCGCAGGCTTTGAAGCGACCAGGCCACCGTCGCCGGGCAACGTGGCCCCTTTTGGGTGCGGGAACTTGGTCACGCTCCCCAAAAAAGTGCTGGCCTTTCAGGGACTTCGGTTGACGCCGGGATGCGGAATTGCCAAAGTTAACGATGCCGGGGCGGGGGATTCTGCTGTTCGGCGTTTCCCTCAGGGGCAGGGGATGATCAAGTCCGAACTGGTTGCAAGGCTGACGGCTCGCTATCCGCACCTGTATCACCGCGATATCGAGCGGATCGTGTCCACGATGCTGGACGAAATCACCAAGGCGCTGGCCGAGGGTCATCGCGTGGAATTGCGCGGCTTCGGCGCGTTTTCCGTGAAAGTCCGCCCGGCGCGCCAGGGCCGCAACCCGCGCACCGGCGAGCCCGTCTCGGTCGATGAGAAGCGCGCGCCCTTCTTCCGCACCGGCAAAGAATTGCGCGAGCGGCTGAACAACGGCGACGACAGAGAGTAACCTGGGCCCGTCATGCGGCTCACCACCTGGATCGTCGGCCTCCCCGTCGCGCTTGCCGCGATCTGGATAGCGCTGGCCAACCGCCATGACGTCGTCCTGAGCCTGGATCCGTTCAGCCAGGAAGCACCCGCCCTGACCTTGCAGATGCCGCTCTACCTGCTGCTGTTCCTGAGCATATTGCTGGGTGTGCTGCTGGGCGGCTTCGCCATCGGTTTTCGGCGCGTGGCGCGGCGCGGCGCCGAACTGGCCGACGCGGCCACGTCCAAGGCCAAGACGCTCTTGCCCGCGCGTCTGGGCGGGACTAAGACCCCGCCCGGATGAGCCCGAACCGATCCTCCAACCCCGTCTTCGTCGCCCTCGATACGCCCGATTTGAACCGCGCGCTCGCCCTGGCGCAGTCGGTGAAGCCCTATGTCGGCGGGCTGAAAATAGGCCTCGAGTTCATCACCGCCTGCGGCCCGCAGGGCGTGCGCAAGGTCGTCGAGATCGGCTTGCCGGTCTTCGCCGACGTCAAATTTCACGACATCCCCAACACGGTCGCCGGCGCGGCGCGCGCGCTGGCCACGCTGGGCGCGGCGATCTTCAACGTTCATGTTGCGGGTGGCGAGGCGATGATGCGCGAGGCCGCCGCTGCCGCGCGCGCCATCGATCCCAAGGTGAAAGTCATCGGCGTCACGGTCCTGACCAGCATCGACGAGAGCGTGCTCGAAGCGGTCGGCCAGCGCGGCCCCACCGCCGATCAGGTCGTGCGCCTGGCAAAGCTGGCGAAACAGTCCGGTCTCGACGGCGTGGTCTGTTCGGCGCATGAGATCGCCGCGCTCCGCAAAGCTTGCGGCGCGGACTTCCTGCTGGTCGTCCCCGGCATCCGTCCCGCGGGCGCCGACCTCGCCGATCAGAAGCGCGTGATGACCCCGGCCGAAGCCCACCGCGCCGGCGCCGACATCCTGGTCATCGGCCGGCCCATCACCAGCGCCGCCGATCCGGCCGCGGCGGCCAAGGCGATTGCCGAAGAGCTGGCAGCCGCAGTCACTTAGCGGCCTTCCTTGATTTACCGGAAGAGGGACTTCATAAGGCCCCCTCCATGAGCGTCCTGGTCAAAATCTGCGGTATCACCTCGGCCGTTTCCGCCGATGCGGCGGTGCGCGCCGGCGCTGATTTGGCGGGCCTGGTATTCCACGCCAAGTCGTCGCGCAATCTTGCGCCGGAGCAGGCCGCGTCGCTGGCGGGCCGGCTGCGCGGGCGGCTGCGGCTTGCGGTCATGCTGGTCGATCCGACGGACGAGGCGGTTGCCGCCGCTATCGCGGCTGTGAAGCCTGACTTTATTCAATTGCATGGAGCTGAGACGCCCACCCGCGCCGGCGCCATCCGTTCGCGTTTCGGTGTGCCTGTGATCAAGGTGATCTCGGTGGCGGACGCCGCCGATTTCGCCGACGTGTCGCGCTTCGAAGACGCCGCCGACATGCTCATGTTCGACACCAAGCCGCCGCCCGGTGCTGCGCGCGAGGGCGGACTCGGCACCGCCTTTGACTGGCAGATCCTCAAGGGCCGCAAGTTTTCGCGCCCATGGCTGCTGGCCGGAGGGCTTAACGTGGACAACGTCGCGCGCGCCATCCGTCTTACGGATGCGCCCGGGGTCGATGTATCCTCCGGCGTCGAGACGGCGCCGGGTGTCAAGAGCGCGGACCTGATCGCCGCGTTCACCGCCGCCGCGAAAGCGGCGCGTTACATCACCGAGACCCGCGCATGAGCACGCCCAACTCTCTTCGCACCGGCCCCGATGCCAAGGGCCATTTCGGCGCCTATGGCGGCCGCTTCGTCGCCGAAACCCTGATGCCGAACGTCATGGCGCTGGAAAAAGCCTATGAGGACGCCAAGCGCGATCCCACCTTCCAGGCCGAACTCGACGGTCTGCTCAGGCATTATGTCGGCCGTGAGAGTCCGCTCTATTTCGCGCAGCGGCTTACCGAACATCTCGGCGGCGCCAAGATCTATCTCAAGCGCGAAGACCTCAACCATACCGGCGCGCACAAGATCAACAATTGCCTGGGGCAAATCCTGCTCGCCCGCCGCATGGGCAAGACCCGCATCATCGCCGAGACCGGCGCCGGCCAGCATGGCGTCGCCACCGCCACGGTCTGCGCCCGCTTCGGCCTTCCCTGCGTCATCTATATGGGCGAGGTCGATATCGAGCGCCAGAAGCCGAACGTCTTTCGCATGAAGCTGCTCGGCGCCGAAGTCCGCTCCGTCGTGTCCGGCTCCAAGACGCTCAAGGATGCGATGAATGAAGCCTTGCGCGACTGGGTGACCAATCCCTACGACACGTTCTACATCATCGGCTCGGCCGCCGGACCGCATCCCTATCCTGGGATGGTGCGCGATTTCCAGACTGTCATCGGCAACGAGACGCGTGCCCAGATGAAGGAATATGAGGGCCGCTTGCCCGATCTCGTCGTCGCCTGCGTCGGCGGCGGCTCGAACGCCATCGGCATGTTCCATCCCTTCCTCGACGACAGCGGCGTGGAAATCCACGGCGTCGAAGCCTCGGGCGAGGGCACCGAGACCGAGCGTCACGCCGCCACGCTCACGAAGGGCACGCCCGGCGTGCTGCACGGCGCGCGCTCCTATCTCCTGCAGGATCGCGACGGCCAGATCCAGGAGGCCCATTCGATCTCCGCCGGCCTCGACTATCCCGGTGTCGGCCCCGAGCATGCCTGGCTCAAGGATCAGGGCCGCGTGAAATATTTCTCGGCGACCGACAAACAGGCGCTGGAAGCCTTCGTCCTGTTGTCCGAACTCGAAGGCATCATTCCCGCCCTCGAATCCGCGCACGCCATCGCGCATGTCATGCGCATCGCGCCGCAGCTGGACAAGGACAAGCTCATCGCCATCTGCCTGTCGGGCCGGGGCGACAAGGACGTCGCCTCCGTCGCCCCCAGGCTGGGGATGGAGATATGAGCCGCATCGCCACGACCTTCGCCGCGCTGAAAAAACAAAACCGCGCGGCCTTCGTGCCGTTCGTCACGGCCGGCGATCCGGACATCGAAACCTCGTTCGAGATTCTCCAGAAACTGCCCGCCGCCGGCGCCGACATCATCGAGCTGGGCATTCCCTTTTCCGATCCGATGGCCGACGGGCCGACCAACCAGGCGTCTTATCTGCGCGCGCTCAAAGCCGGCATGACGCTGGCCAAGATGCTCGATCTCGTCCGCCGTTTCCGTAAAGCCGACAAGAACACGCCGATCGTCTTGATGGGTGCCTACAATCCGATCCACGCCTACGGCACCGCGCGCTTCATGAAGGATGCGGCCGAGGCCGGCATCGACGGATTGCTCATCGTCGATGTCCCGGCCGAGGAAGACGAAGTCCTGCGCCTGCCGGCCAACGCGCACGGTATCGACATCGTGCGCTTTCTGGCGCCGACGACGGACGACGCGCGGCTGAAGGTCGTGCTCCAGGACGCCACGGGCTATCTCTACTACGCCTCCATTGCCGGCATCACCGGCACCAAGAGCTACGCCGAAGACGATGTCCGCGCCGCGCTCGCGCGCATCCATGCGGCGACCAAGCTGCCCTGCATCGTGGGCTTCGGAATCAAGACGCCGGAACAGGCGGGCGACATCGCGCGTTTTGCTGAAGGGGCCGTGGTCGGCTCGGCGATTGTGGCGAAAATCGAGTCGCATTCCGCCAAGGGGTCAAAACGTACCGAATTGGTCGGCGATGTGATCGAATTTTGCGCCGCGCTGGCCAAATCCGTGCATGCAGCGCTTAAGGAATCCGTGGTAGGGTGAGGCCATGAACTGGATCGCCAATTTCGTCCGCCCCCGCATCAAGAGCCTGATGGGCGGCGCGCGCGCCGACACGCCGGAGAATCTCTGGAAAAAGTGTTCAGCCTGCGGCGAGATGATTTTCCATCGCGACCTCATCGTGGCGCAATATGTTTGCCCGCAATGCGGCCATCACATGCGCATCGGGCCGCTCGATCGCTTCGGCGCGATCTTCGACCAAGGCTCGTTCGAGGAATTGCCCTATCCCGAAGTTCCCGTCGACCCGCTCAAGTTCCGCGGCGAGAAACGCTACGCCGACGAGATCAAAGCCTCGCGCAGCAAGACCTCGCGCAACGAGGCGCTGACCGCGGCCCGCGGCACCATAGAAGGCTTGGCAGTGATCATCGCGGTGCAGCCTTTCGATTTCCTGGGCGGCTCGCTGTCGATGGGCGTGGGCGAGGGCCTGGTGCGCGCCATGGAGGTGGCCGTCGCCGAGAAGCGGCCCTTCATTCTGTTTGTCTCCTCCGGCGGCGCGCGCATGCAGGAAGGTATTCTCTCCCTGATGCAGATGCCACGCGTCACCATCATGGTCGACCGCCTGCATGAGGCAGGGCTGCCCTACATCGTCGTGCTCACCGATCCGACCTATGGCGGCGTCAGCGCCTCCTACGCCATGCTGGGCGACATCCAGATGGCCGAGCCCGGCGCACAGATCGGCTTCGCCGGTCCGCGCGTCATCGCCAACACCATCCGCGAGCGGCTGCCCGACGGCTTCCAGCGCGCCGAATATCTGCTCGAACACGGCATGATCGACATGGTCGTGCATCGCCATGAGTTGCGCGGCACGCTCTCCCGGGTGGCGCATCTGGTGATGAAACGGGCGCGGCCGCGCGCCCGGCCTATGGCCGTGCCGCCCGTCGTCACCGCGACTGCCACCCGCGTCGTGCCCGCCGCGCAAGCGGCGCCGGGCGCGTCGACCGCCGCGGCCCACAACGCCGCAGAATGAGTGTCCAGAACGACGCGGCCGATTTTCGCAGCACGGCCGTCCTCGAACGCTTGCTGTCGCTGCACCCCAAGAAGATCGATTTGGCGCTCGAGCGCATCCAGCGCCTGCTGCACGCGTTTGGCGATCCACAGCTGAAGATGCCGCCGACCATCCATGTCGCCGGCACCAACGGCAAAGGCTCGGCCTGCGCCTTCAGCCGCGCCATGCTGGAAGCCCAGGGCCTGAAGGTGCATGTGCACACCTCGCCGCACCTCATCCGCTTCCACGAGCGCATCCGCATCGCCGGCGAGCTGATCTCCGAAGACGAGCTGGTCGCCACGCTGGAAGAAGTCGAGCGCGTCAATGCCGGTGCGCCCATCACCTATTTCGAGATCACCAACACCGCGATGTTCCTCGCCTTCTCGCGCCATCCCGCCGATGCGCTGGTGCTCGAGGTCGGCCTCGGCGGCAAGTTCGACGCGACCAATGTGATACCCAAGCCGGCGATGACCATCGTCCAGCCCGTCGGCCTGGACCACCAGGACTTCTTCGGCACCGACATCCGCAACATCGCCGCCGAGAAGGCCGGCATCATCAAGCGCGGCGTGCCTGTCGTCATCGGCGTGCAGGAAGAGGCCGCCCTCGAAGTGATCCTGACACAAGCCGACCGCCTGAGCGCGCCGGCCTTCGTCTTCGGCCAGGACTTCTCGGCGCACCAGGAACATGGCCGCATGGTCTATCAGGACGATCAAGGACTGCTCGACCTGCCGCTGCCCAAGCTGATCGGCCGTCACCAGATCGAAAACGCCGCCGTCGCCATCGCCGGATTGCGCCACGCCAACATGCAATGGGGCGCCGATAAGGCGATCGAGCAGGGCTTGCGCACGGTCGACTGGCCGGCGCGGCTGCAGCGTCTCACCAAGGGCCCGCTGATGGCCGCGGCGCCGAAGGGTGCCGAGGTCTGGCTCGACGGCGGCCACAATCCGCATTGCGCCGCCGCCGTCAGCCGCGCCATCGCCGATCTCGAAGAGGTCGCCGACCGTCCGCTCTATCTCATCTGCGGCATGCTGCGGACCAAGGACGCCGTCGGATTTTTGTCCGCCTTCCGCGGCCTGGCGCGCCATGTCGTCACCGTCACCGCGCCTGGTCCCGCCTTCGGTGCCGGCGCACTCTACGACATGGCGCGCACGGCCGGCCTCGACGCCGCGCCGGCCGAGGACCTTGAGGATGCGATGCTGCAGCTGCAGGCCTGGTCCCGCGCGCATCCCAAGGAGCCGCCGCCGCGCATCCTGATCTGCGGCTCGTTGTATCTGGCGGGTGAAGTTCTGGCGGCGAACTCATAGAGCGCAATCGGGTGAACCGTACTTCAGGTTCACCCGCAAATTGCGCGACAATCAAAGAATCTGGAGCATGATCTGAATCGACGCGAAGCGATCCTGCTCCAGTTCACCTGACCGATTGCGCCATGCAATCGCGGTAGGTGTCGCTCTGCACCTTGGTTTGGTCGACCGCACTGGCGCCGAGTTGTTTGGCGTCGTTGGCGCGATTGTCGGCCATGGCACGACAGCGCGCGGCGTAGTCCGGCGGTGGCGGGGCAGGGGGCTCAACCGGCTGCGCCGGCGTGGCGGCCTGCACCTGTGGCGCCGGCCGTTCGGCATGTGGCTTGTGCAGCCGGGCGCTGTCGGGCTTCACGGTGAGTGGCGCCGGCGCGATTTCGTGCCGGACCCAGGCACAGCTCGAAAGCGCCAGTGCGGCAAACAACACGGCAAGGACGCGCATCGTCGAATCCATTTTGGATTGCGCGCGCAAGTCTACAGGCTTTTGCGCATCGGTGCGCCTGGGATGTCGGTCGAGGGCAAGGATACCGGGAACTTTACACCGACGACTCGATCCATTCCTTGATCTTCGATTTGGGCAGGGCGCCGACCTTTGTCGCCGCGACCTGGCCCTGGCTGAAGATCATCATCGTCGGGATGCCGCGTACGCCGTATTTCTGCGGCACATGCGGGTTCTCGTCGATGTTGATCTTGGCGATTGTCACCTTGCCGCTCATCTCTCCCGCCAGTTCCTCGAGCGCCGGCGCGATCATCCGGCAGGGCCCGCACCACTCCGCCCAGAAATCCACGACGACCGGTGTCTTGGAGTTCAGGACGTCTACCTGAAACGAGGCGTCGGAGACTTTGATCGGAGATGCCATGGGACTTCCTTTTGGGTTCGAACTGGACTGAATCTAGGAACGCGTACCCCCAGGGTCAAGGCGCGCGCGAATACGCACCATTTCGGCGTCCAGCAGGGCATTGGACAGCGGCATGAGTGTGGGACCTTCGGTCCAGACCAGGGCGCATGCGACTCGCTTGTCCGGAAAGATCTTTTCCGCGGCCGCGCGGTACAGCGCCATTTGTGTCTTGTAGAGCGTAGCCACCTCATCTTCACGCGTCGGCGGTGGCCGGTTGGTCTTGAAATCGACGATCAGCACGGCCTTGTCCGACACCGCCAGCCGGTCGATGCGTCCGTTGACGCGCGCGTTTTGGCCCAGTTCGGAGAGGTCGGCGACGATCGCGACCTCAGCGCGGCTGTCGGCGGCAAAGGCGGCGGCGAACACCGGATCGTCCAGCACCGCCAGGGTCTCGCGCACCAGGCTGTCGGCAGCGCTGCCGTCGATATTCTGCATACGAAGGAAATGCCGCGCGACGCCGTCCCGCTCGGCCGGCGCCATGTCGGGCAGATGCGCCAGCAGCGCATGCACCAAAAGGCCCCGCCGAAAGCGCTTGTTGTCGGAAAAGGGCGACAGCGTCGCCGGCTCGTCCATCCCCGCCGCGTCGAACGGCCGGACCAGGCGCGGCGCCGGCGCATCGCGCGGCGCGGGCGTGTCAAGCCACGCCTTGCGCGCCAGAGCCGGCGCGGTTACGCGCTCCTGCGGGGCCAAGATCTCGTCGCCGGCCTCGCCGACGATATGGATGGTGTCTTCGCCGCGCGCCAGCTGTACGCCGATCTCCTTTGCGGCGCGCATCGCGAGCGCGTGCCACGAGCCGTCCTTGACGCCGCGCCTGCCCTCGAAGCCGCAGACGATCAGCCGGTCGCGTGCTCGCGTCAACGCCACGTACAAGAGCCTGCGATGCTCCTCCAGCATGTGGGCCTTCGCGGCCTCCTTGGCGCTGCGCACCGCCAACGGGGCCTCACGGTCGGCCATGGGATAGAGCACGCCGTCATCCGTATACAGAAGATTTCCGCGGTCGGTCGACAGGCTGGGCACCGACGTCGTATCCGGCAGGATGACGATGTCGGCCTCCAGCCCCTTGGCGCCGTGCACCGTCATCACCCGCACCTCGTCGCGAGCCCGTTCCATGTCGCGCTTGATCTCGGCGCCGCCGCGTTCGATCCAGTGCAGGAAGCCTTCTAGAGACGGCGTGTTCGCCGCTTCATACGTGAAAGACAGCGAGAGGAATTCGTCGATCGCGTCGCTCGCCTCCTGGCCCAGGCGCTTGAGCAGCTTCAGCCGCATGCCGCGCGCCGTCAGCGCGTGGGCGTAGAATTCGAACGGCGGCGCGAAATCCGCCTTGCGCCACATTTCATCCAGGAAATCGCATGCGGCGCCGAATGAAACCGTTTCACCCCGCCGCCGCTGCAATTCGCTCCACAGCGCGCTCTTGCGGCCATGCGCCAGCGCGAACAATTCCTCCTCGCTCACCGTGCATAACGGCGAGCGCAACACTACCGCCAGCGCGTAGTCGTCCTCGGGCAGCAGCACGAAGCGTCCCAGTGCGATCAAGTCCATCACCGCGATCTGCTCGGTGAGCCGGATGCGGTCGGCGCCGGCCACGGGCACGCCGCGCAGTTTCAACTCGCGGATGATCGCCATGCCGAACGGCTCGCGCCGTGGCAGCAGGATCATGATATCGCCGGCCTTCACCGGCTCTTTGTGCCCCGGCAGTTTGACGCGTCCGATCCACTGCTTGATCTGGCCCGCGACCTGGCGCGCCAGTCGCGCGACGGGGCTGTCCTTCGGCGCCACGTCGATCGGCGGCAATTCGTAGGGATCGCTCTCTGGCACGTCGTCGGGCCGGATCGATGGCCAGATCTCCACGCGCCCCTTGTCTTTGGCGCGATGCGCCTGGTGATGCAGCGCCGCGCCGTCCGAGGTCAGGCCGGCGCGTGCGTCGTCGACCGCGAACACCGCGTCGACAAAGGTCAGCACCTGCGGCACGGAACGGCGCGACTGCGTCAGCGGCTGCACGGTGAATTCGTGCTCCGACTTGATGGCCGCGTCATGGAAGAACCGCCGGTGGCGGTCGAACTGTGTCGGATCGGCGCCCTGGAAGCTGAAGATCGACTGCTTCTCGTCGCCGACCGCAAAAATTGTGCGCGTGATCCCGTCGTCGATGCCGGCACCCGCAAAGAACTCCGCCGTCAGCGCCTTAACGATGCGCCATTGCTCCGGGCTCGTATCCTGCGCCTCGTCGATCAGGACGTGGTGTATGCCGCCGTCGAGCTTGTAGAGCACCCAGGCCGCGGCGGCGCTGCGCTCCAGCAGGTTCTGCGTCTTGACGATCAGATCGTCATAGTCGAGCGCGCCGCGCGCCCGCTTGATCCGCGCGTATTCGGCCCGCACTGCGTCGGCCACGGTCAGTGCCGCTTCGGTGAGCGCCGCCGCATGCGCCGCGCGCTGCTGTTCTTCCACCGCCAGCAACGCACCCTGCAATCGGTCGACCAAGGCGCGCAGATCGGGCCGCGTCGCCGAATGCTTCTTGGTCACCGGCTCCTTGCGCGGCTCACCCGCCTGGGTGACGAACAGCGTGCGATAGACGTCGTACATCGCCGCCCCCGGCGTCATCGCCAGCGCCGTTTCGAGCCAGGCGCCGCGCTCCTTGTCGGTCTTCGAGCCGGTGCTCAGCCACTGTGCCAGGCCTTCCAGCGCCGCCGCATCGCGCAGCAGCCCGGCGCAGAAGCCGGTCGCGATGGCGTCGGCGCTGCGCAACGGATCGGCGCCATGCGCCCGCCGCACCGCCGCGGCCAGGGTTTCGCCGCTGACCGCCAGGCTTTCGAAGAACCGTTCCAGCTTGCGCCGGTCGGCGCCCAGCGCCGCGTCGAGGATATCGCTCAGCGTCGTTTCGCTGGTCTGCGTCAGCAGGAAGGCCAGCGCCGCCGCGCGCGCCACATCGCCGCTGCCGGCGCGTTCGAGCACGCGGGCGCGCGCCACGGCGATCAATTCACGCGCCGTCTGCTCGTCCAGCACGTCGAACGCCGCCGGCACATCGGCCTCAAGCGGAAAGCGCGACAGCACGTTCTGGCAGAAGGCGTGGATGGTGAGGATTTTGAGGCCGCCCGGCGTCTCCAGCGCCTTGGCGAACAGCCGCCGCGCCCGCTTGAGTTCCTCGGGCCCGCCGAGATCGGCGCCGATCTCGACGATCTTCTGCTGCAAATCCTTGTCCGGCAGCATCGACCATTCGCCAAGTTGCTTGAACAGCCGCGCCTGCATCTCGGCGGCGGCGGCTTTGGTATAGGTCAGGCAGAGAATCTTCTCGGGCCCGGTATCGGCCAGCAGCAAGCGCGTCACGCGGTTGGCGAGCGTGAAAGTCTTGCCCGCGCCGGCATTGGCCGCGACCCAGGCAGAGCGCGCAGGGTCCGCCGCGGTGACGGAAGGATCGAGGCCGCGCGCGCTCATTCCTCGGGCGCCTCCCAGCCGCTGATCGACCATTCGCGCACCCGCGCCAGATGATCGTAGTCGCCGGAGACCCGCGCCTGTTTGGGATGCAGCCGCGGCTCATAGGCGGTTGCCGCTTGCTGGAAATCGCCGATGCGTTTTTTGAGCTTGTCCAGCGCTTCGCCGACCAGCGCGACGTCGACTTCGAGAAGGGTGCCCGGCACGCGGCCGCCGCTGATCTGGATGTAGAGCAGTTCGCGCGTTTCCAACTTGCCGACGCCGTCAAACGCGCCGGCGCCCAGCATCGCCGCTTCCAGCAGCAATTGCGGCGCCAGGAAACTCTCGATCTGCTTCTTGGTCGGCACTTGTCCCGTCTTGTAGTCCAGGATCGCCGCGCCGCCGCCCGCCAGCACGTCGATGCGGTCGGCGACGCCATAAAGCTCGAAATCGGGCGTCACCGCGAACGCTCCCGCGATCTCGGTGTACGAGGCAGTGATGTCGTCGCGCCGTGCCCGCTCGATCGCGACGAACCATTCCGCGGCGCGGGTGAAACGCGGCTGCCACAGCGCCAGCGCCGCCTTCGGCGTGCCTTCGGCCGCGAATACCTCGTCGGCGATGGCGCACAGGCGAACCGCCGCATCGTCCGGCAATTCGCCCGGATACTCCTTGACGAAACGTTCTAGCGCCCTGTGCACCGCATGGCCGCGTTCCAGCGGTCCGATCTCCGCATCCTGCGGCTCGAGGATGCGCAAATTCAATATGCGGCGCGCATAGATCGCGTAGGGATCGCGCACCCATTTCTCGATGTCGGTGACGGGTAGGCGTTTGGGCCGTGCCTCCAACGGCGGCGCCGGCCGCGGCATCTTGATGCGCTCCGGCTCGCCCGCGTCGCTCAGCCGATTGGCGAGCGCGGCATAGTCTTCGTCGGGCTTCAGGACATCCTTCAAACCCAGACCGTTTGTGAGCTGCGTCAGCCGTTGCACCCAGCGCGAGGCGATCGTCGGCACACCGTCGGCTTTCTGCGCCCGCGTCAGCACCACACGCGGCCCGGCGCTGAGCATGGTGAAGTCATGCGCCGACTGGCCGATGGCGCGCTCCGGTTGTTCCAGACCCAGCGCCTTGCGCATCGGCCGTGAGAACCAGGGATCGGCGCCCGCCGCGCGCGGCCAAGTGCCCTCGTTCAAGCCGCCCAGCACGACGGTGTCGAAGCTTTGCAGGCGCGCTTCCAACGGCCCCAGGATCGAGACGCGCGGATGGCCGCCGCGCTGCAGACGCACCGCCTTGCTCAGTGCCAGCTTGCGGAACAGCGCCGCATAGGCGCCGGGCTCCGTGGCCGGCACGCCGCCCGCCGCCGCGATGAACTCCTCGACGAAACGCGCAGCGACTTCACCGGCTTCGGTTTTCCAAAGTGCGTCGCCAGACAGCAATTCAGCCGCCGTCAGATGCGCCGCGACCGTCTCGTCCAGTGCAATCGTACGTTTCGCCAGGGCCGCTTCCAGCGGATGCAAAGCCGCGCTGACGTCGGCGAACCAATATTGAAGTTCCGACAGTTTGGCCTGCGACAGCGGATGTGCTTCCGAACGCCGCTTGGCGATGGCCTCGCGAATGCCGCTCAAACCCGGATTGGGCCGCGGCCCGCGCAACAGCATATCGAGCTGGCGCACGCTGGCGCGAAACGCCGCCGCGTCGCCGCGCAAAGTGCACAGCGGATGCTTGAGCAGGGCGAGCAACGGCACCGGCGCGAACGCGGCGTCGGCCGCTTCGGCAAGCAGGCACAGGAACGCCCCCGGCGGCGTATGCGCCAGCGGCCGGCCCGCGGAATCGTCGACCTCCACCTGCCAGCGCGCCAGTTCGGCGGCGACCCGCCGCGCCAGGCCGCGATCCGGCGTCACCAGCGTCGCGGTCTTGCCCGGCTCTTCCAGCGCCTCGCGGAGCACCAGTGCGATGACGCTCGCCTCCGCCATCGGATCGGCGGCTTCGACGAGTGAAAGTCCCTTCAGGCCTTCGCTGATTTCTTTCTCACCCTTGCTTTCGGCGATGGCGCGCCAGGCATCCGTGGTCGGAGCGGGGCGCAACGCCTCGCGCAGCACACGCTCGCGTTTGGCATTGCGCGGGCTGTCCCAGTCCTTGACCACGGTGCGTTTGACGCCGAGCCGTCCCAGCAACTGTTTCAAACCGAATTGCGGATGGCCGGGATCAAGATTGGCCCAGCTCTCGTCGTCCAGTTCGCGGTCGAGGCCCGGCAGCACCAGCGCGCCGTTCGGCCGTTCGGCGATGGCGCGCAGCAATTCCGCGGTCGCCGGAATGCTGCCGGTCGAACCCGCCGCGATCACCGGACCCGGTGGTGGATTTCTCCCGATCCGTTCCGCCAGCGCCCGCAGCGCGCGATTGCGCCGATCCGCGGGCGCGATTGCGCCTTCCGCTGTAAGTATCTTCGGCCATTCGTCATCGAGCAGTTTGAGGAAGTCACGTACCTGGTCCCAATGTGCCGCCAGCGCGCCCGGCACGACATTGTCGAGGTCGGCGAGTTTAGCGCCCTGTGTCTCAACTTCGTCCATGACGCCGGCGAGGCCGTCGGCCAGTGCCGCGGCTTGCGCGAAGCTCATCTCCTCGTCATGCGTGCGTTTGTGCCAGCGCCGCACCATCGCCGCCAGCAGCAGCGTGCGCCGCATCGGCGCGATCGCCGGCGGCAACTCCAGCGCTTCGGCGTCGAACAGGAACTCGTCCTCGTCCGCGTCGCCCAGCGCCTTGAACTGCGGCAACAGCACGGCGTTGTTCGCCTGGCGCGCGAAGGCGTCGCCGAAGGTGCGCGCCGCGCGCCGTGTGGGTAGATAGATCGTCGCATCGGCGAGCGCGAACGGACCGTCGCCCAATTGCGCGATCAATCCCCGCGCAAGCGTGTCGGCGAAAGGCGCGCTGGGTGGGATCGTAAAGACGTTTGCCGGCACGTCAGACGACCAGATGCCGGTCGGCCAGGAATTGCTCGGCTTCCGCCACCGCTTCGGGCGTGCCGACATGGATCCAGACGCCGTCGAGCCTTATGCCGAACAGCCGCCGCTTCGCGATCGCCACGTCCCAGACCCGATTGGTCGAGAAGCCGCCCTTGGGTGCGGCGTCGAACAGGCGCGGATGCACGATCTGCACGCCGGGATAGGCGAAAGGCGACAGGCGCCGTTCTTCGACGCGGCTCAGATGCCCTTCCGGGTCCATGTTGAAATCGCCGGCGCCCTCGAAGCCCAGCGCCGTCACCATCGAGGCCATCAGCAGCAGCGCGTCCATCCTGTCCGAATTCCAGCGCGCGATCATGCGGTCCAGCGCGTGGCCGATGCCCTCGATCCAGACCGTGTCCGAGTTGATGATGAAGAACGGCTCCTGGCCGAAATGGGGCAGGGCTTTCACCACCCCGCCGCCGGTGCCGAGCAGCGCGTCGTTCTCTTCCGAAAAGCGGATCTCGATATCGCGCCGCGTCGCCAGATGCGCCTTCACCATCTCGGCCATGTAGTGGACGTTGACCACCACCAGCGTCACGTCGGCCGCCACCAGCCGGTCGAGCGCGTGATCGATCAGCGTCTTGCCCGCGACCTTGACCAGCGGCTTGGGCCGGTCGTTGGTCAGCGGCCGCATGCGCGTGCCCAGGCCGGCGGCCATCACCATCGCGGCGCGCGGGGCGGTCATGGCGTGGCTCCCTTGGGCGCACCGCGGGTTTCGCACGGAATGGCCTTGTCGTACCAGGACTTCAGGTCGGCCATCGCCGGATGCTCCAGATCCTTGCCGAGATAACCCCACACCCGCGGCAGGTAGGAAAGATAGCGGGATTTTCCGTCACGCTTGTAAAGCCGCGCGAAGATGCCGGCGATTTTGGCGTTGCGTTGCGCCGCCATGACGGCCATCTGGCCGCGATGGGTTGCTTCGTCCAGGGCCAGGCCCTGCGCCCGCATCGCGGCGAAATAGTGCGCCGTCGTCGCTTCGGCGATTTCCGGAGCAACATCGCGCCGCGCATCCTCGACCAGCGAGATCAGGTCGTAGGCTTTGGGTCCCGCCACCGCATCCTGGAAATCGATCAGCCCTACCCGCGCCACGCCCTTGCGCGTCGGCAGCCACAAGAGATTTTGCGCATGATAGTCGCGATGCACGAACACCGATTCCGCCTTCAGCGCGCCGGCCAGCGCCGCCCGCCACAGCGCGCGATGTTCGGCAACCTCGTCTTCACGCGCGCTGCGCCCCAGCGCCACCGGCATGAACCACTCGGTCAGCAGGTCGACCTCCGCCGTCAGCGCGGTCTCGTCAAAGGCATGCAGGTCTTTGTCCGGTGGTAGCAGCGCCGGCGCGCGATCCGCATGCAGCGCCGCCAGCACCTCCGCCGCGCTGCGATACAATTCCAACTCGTTGCCGGTGTTCACGACATCGGCGAACAGCCCGTCGCCGAGATCTTCCAGGATGACAAAGCCCAGCTTGGGATCGGCGGCAATGATCTGCGGCGCGCTGAGACCGCGCTGGCGCAGATAATTCGCCGCCGCGACGAAGCGCCCGCAGTCTGCGCCCGCCAGCCGCGCCACCGCATTGTAGCCTAGCGCCCGGCGTTCCTCCGGCGTAGCGCCGGCCGTCGCCGCGGGCGTCTCGGCGGTCGGCGGCTGATCCATCAGCATCGCGGCGCGCCCGTTCAGCGCCAGCCGTACATAGCGGCGCGTTGAGGCATCGCCCGGCAGTGGGCTGCGCGCCGCATCGCCCCAGCCGCTGGCCGCGAGGAACGCATCCATAGCCTCGGCGCGCTCAGCCGGCATGGTTGACGTGTCCCATCGCCGCCGCCCAGCGCGACGGGCCGCTGATCCTGGCGCGCCGCGCGCCGCCCTTCAGGCTTATCGCGACATGCAGCCGGTCCGCCGGCAGCCAGGCCAGTGCCCGCTCCGGCCATTCGATCAGCGCCGCGCCTTCGTCCAGCGCCTCGTCCAGTCCCAGCTCCTCGACGTCCGAGGGGTGCTCGATGCGGTACAGATCGTAGTGGCGCACCGGCAGCTTCGCGGTCTCGTAGTGCTGTACCAGCGTGAAGGTGGGGCTCGGCACCGTCTCCGTCACGCCCAGCGCCTGCAGAATGGCGCGCGCCAGCGTGGTCTTGCCGGCGCCCAGATCGCCCTCGAGCGCCACCGCGTCGCCGACATGCAAACCTGCGGCAATCCGCGCCCCGAGCGCGTCGGTCGCGGCCAGGTCAACCAACGCCACGCTCCGCTCAAAGGCTTGAGAATCCTTGGACATGCCAGCGTTCTAGCAGTCTCCAAGCGGTTGATTCCAGTACGGCCCTCGGCCATGTTCCGCCTCGACAAGGGGCGGGCTGCCCCGTTGGGTAAAAGATGTCCGAACGCATCGTCATCATCGGCGCCGGCCAGTCCGGCGCGCAGGCCGTCGCGACCCTGCGGGCTGAGGGATTCGCCGGAGTCATCACGCTGGTCGGCGACGAGCCTTTCGCGCCCTATCAGCGCCCGCCGCTGTCCAAGGCCTATCTCATGGGCACGATGGAGCGCGACCGGCTCTTCTTGAAGCCCGACGCGTTCTACAAGGAAGCCCATTGCGAGCTGATCCTCGGCGCCGCCGCCACGATGCTCGACCGCGCCGCGAAAACCGTTTCGCTATCCAACGGCCGCACGCTTGCCTACGACAAGCTGCTGCTCGCCACCGGCAGCCGTGTGCGCAAGATCCGCTGTCCCGGCGCCGATCTCGCCGGCATTCATTATCTTCGCGGCATCGCCGACGTCGACGGTTTGCGCGCTGAGTTCGAGCCGGGCAAGAAGCTCGCCATCGTCGGAGGCGGCTATATAGGCCTTGAAGTTGCCGCCGTCGCTACCAAGCGCGGCATCGAGGTGACGGTATTTGAGGCGATGGACCGCCTGATGGCCCGCGCCGTCTCGATTCCGATCTCCGATTTTTACGAAAAGGTTCACCGCGCCGCCGGCGTGAATCTGCTGCTCAACACCGGTGTCGAAGCGTTCGAAGGGGCTGGCAGGCTGCAAGCGGTGCGCGCCGGCGGAAAGACCTACGCCGCGGACGTCGCGCTGGTCGGCATCGGCATCCTGCCCAATGACGAACTGGCGAAGCGCAGCGGCCTCGCCTGCGACGACGGCATTGTGGTCGATGTGAATTCCAACGCGACCGGCGATCCCGCCGTTTTTGCCGCCGGCGACTGCACCCGCCATATTGGCCGCGAAGGCACCGCCTTGCGCCTGGAATGCGTCCAGAACGCCATCGACCAGGCCAAGCACGCCGCCGTCGCGATGACCGGCAAGCCCAGCACCTATCGTGAAGTGCCGTGGTTCTGGTCGGACCAGTACGATCTGAAGCTCCAGATCGCCGGCCTGGCGCGCCCGTCCGACCAGATTGTCCTGCGCGGTAATCCGGGGCTGCGCAAATTCGCCGTCTTCCATCTGCGCGGCGGCGCCGTCGCCGCGGTCGAGGCCGTTAACGCCGCGCCGGAATATCTCGTTGGGCGCAAACTGATCGCCGACGGCGCCATGATTGCGCCCGAGCGCCTCGCCGACACATCCATCCCGATGAAAACCATCGCCTGACCGGAGTCCGCATGCCCAAGATCAAATACATCGAGCACAACGGCAAAGAACACGAAGTGGACGTCCCCGCCGGCTGGTCCGTCATGGAGGGCGCGGTGAAGAATCTCATCCCCGGCATCGACGCCGATTGCGGCGGCGCCTGCGCCTGCGCCACCTGTCACGTCTTCGTCGACGAGCACTGGCAGGCCAAACTGCCCAAGCGCGAAGACATGGAAATCACCATGCTCGACTTCGCGCCCGACGTCGCGGCCAATAGCCGGCTATCGTGCCAGATCAAGGTGACGCCGGAGCTCGACGGCCTCGTCGTGCGCATGCCCAAGAGCCAGCATTAGGCTCCGTGGGGCTGCACCCGATTCACCTCACTGCGTCGCGTGCTGGATGTCGCCGCCGCCATTGACGGCCTGGCTCACCGCCGGATTGCCCCAATAGGTGATGTCGCCGCCGCCGTTTACCGCGGCGGCCAGTGAGCCCGTCGCCGTCGTCTTGATGTCACCGCCGCCATGCACGGCCGCTGCAACGTTCGTGGCGGAAATGGCGCGCAGGTCGAGGTCGCCGCCGCCATGCACCGCCGCCGCAAGATGCGTTAGCGCAGGAAAGCTGCCCTGGGCCGTGATATCGCCACCGCCATGGACGGCCACCGCGTCGATCTCGGGCGAGACGATCTCGATCTGCAGGTCGTATTCGTGCGGGCAACTGTCGTTGCAGGCGTCGATCTCCAGGCTGCCGTCCTTCACGGTGAAGCTGGTATATTGCGTGCTGCCCTTGAGCAGCGTGACGCGTTGCACGTCGCCGTGCTTGAGCACCACGTCGCCGCCGCCATGGAGGCCGACGCCCTTGAAGGGTGCTAGCGGTACGACGGTTGCGGCGCTGGCGCCGCCGGCGGCCAGCAGAAGAGCCGCCATGGCGGCGCTGCAAAACAGGATATTGCGCATCGGTGTCTCCGGTTTGGGTCGGCCAGAATCCTACGGCCAGCGCACTAGTTTGGCCGCATCCGGACTGCTCGCGGGAGCCATGAGATGAAGCGATGGCTTCGCCCTATGCCGTCGCCTCCACGGCGAGCGGGGGGTGTTCATAGGCCGGCGCCAGGATCCGGCCCACCAAGAACCGCACCACCAGCAGGATCGCCGCCGAGCCCAGCATCAAGCCGACATGCAGCATCCAGAATGACACCGCCGGCATTGTCCCGAGCAGGCCGCCGACCCAGCCGACGAACAGATTGCCCATGAACAGATGCAGATAGTACAGGCCGATCATGACCCCGGTGAGCCCCTTAGGCGCGGCGCGCGAATACAGTGCCAGGCCGATGGGTAACACGTTGGAGAAGCCGATATCGTTGATGATGTGGAAGCCGAAGGCCCAACCGAGGCCGACCTTTTGATGGCTGACGGCCACGATGGCCGATGCCGCCGCCAGCGTCAGCGGCGCAAGCGCGCTGATGGTGACGCCGATGGTGATCTTGGTGATCTCGTCCGGTTCGGTCCAGCGTGTCGCCCACCAGCGCCAGAACATCACCGACGCTGCGATCGTCAACGCGCTGATGAACGAATCCAGCGACAGCATCCAGGTGATGGGCAGCGTCTTGCCGAAGAACACAAGCTGGTAGTTCGCCTCGGCCCAGATCAGATAGGCGTTACCGATCTCCTGGTTGCCGACCAGCGACACGGCCAGCACCGGCAGCAGCGCGATCAGCACGCCGATCCTGATCCAGTCGGTGCGCGCCAGCGGCGGCCTGGCGCCCGGCGCGCCGCGTTTGACCCGCGGCGGTTCGGGCGGCAGCCAGGAGCGTCCCGTCAGATACGTCGCCAGTCCGATCAGCATTCCAACGCCGGCGGCGCCGAAACCCCAATGCCAGCCCTTGACCTCGCCCAGCGTGCCGCAAACGAGCGGCGATATGATCACGGCGATCTGCACCGACATGAGAAAGACCTGGAACGCGTCGGCGCGGCGCTGATCGCCCTTGCCGTAGAGATCGCCGACCTGGCTCGCGATATTGCCCTTGAAGAAGCCGACGCCGAACAGCAGGCACGCCATCGCCAGCAGGAAACTGGCGTCGAATGCCATCAGGAAGTGGCCGATCGCCATCAGGATCGCGCCGGTGGTCACCGAGGCGGTGCGGCCGAGGAAGCGGTCGGCGAGATAGCCGCCGCCGAGCGGCGTCAGATACACCAGCCCCGTGTACAGGCCGTAGATCGCCGAGCCAAGCGCCTGCGCCGTGGGCCGCGGCCCATAGATCCACTCGACGAAGGCTCGGAACGGCCCGAAGCCCACGACATGTTCGATATGGCCGGGCAGCAGCAGGTTGTGCGTCATGTAGAGCACCAGCAGCGCCACCATGCCGTAATAGGAAAAGCGTTCCCAGAACTCGGTGAAGGCGAGCCAGCCCAGCCCGCCAGGATGTCCCAGAAAGATGGTGTCCCGCCGCGCCGCCCTGGCGTCCATGGTCCCGCTCATGCCGTCCCCACCGAATGTGCCGAACGCTTATATATCGGCTGTGCGGGAAGCACAGCGCGAAGAACGCGTTTGTGAAGCGGCTGCTGCCAAGGATTGGCGCGCTTTTTGTCACGCGGTCTTGCGCTCGGCCTCGGGCGTCGCCGGACCCTCGTCGTGGATCCGCCGCGGGAAATGGCAGCGCACCAGCGTGCCCCCCTCTGCGCCATTGGAGTCGCTCTCGATCTCCACCCAGCCGTCGTGCAGCTCGACGAAGCGGTTGACCAGCGCCAGGCCCAGCCCAGCGCCGGCGCGCTGGCCGGAGCGGTTCTTGGAGGCGAAGCGTTCGAACACCTGCGCCTTCACTTCGGGCGCCAGGCCGGGGCCGGTGTCGGCGACCGCGATCTGAACGTCCTCGCCCACCACCGCGCCGCTGAGCGTGATCGTCCCGCCGCTCGGCGTGTATTTGAAGGCGTTGGACAGCAGGTTGAAGACCACCTGCTGGATGCGCCGCTCGTCGCCGAGGAATTGTCCGGCATCCGCGGCGCAATCGACGACCAGCTCCAGATTGACCTTCGCCGCCCACTCCCGCGCCGTGGCCGCCACGCCGGTCAGCAGGGCGTAAAGATCGATGCGTTCCAGTTCCAGCCGGAGCGCGCCCGATTCGATCAGCGACAGGTCCAGGATGTTGTTGATCAGGTCTTTGAGCGTATGCGAGCCGCTGACGATGTCCTGCACATAGCCCGCTTGCGCCCGGTTGAGCTCGCCCGGAATGCCCGATCCCAGATGCTCCGCGAAGCCCAATATCGTGTTCAGCGGCGTGCGCAATTCGTATGACACGTGCTTGATGAAATCCGATTTCAGATTGTCGGCCGCTTCCAGCGCGTCGTTGCGCTCGCGCAGCGCGTTCTCGATGCGGAAGCGGTCGGTGACGTCGGCGAAGGTCACCAGCGTGGCGCCGTCAGGCAGCGGCGACAGCGCCAGCGACAGCACCGTGCGGTCGTTGCGCTCGATCTCGCCCCAGTCGCGCCGCGTCGGCGCGCCCGAGACGACGGACTGGATCAGCCGCTCCCACACCGTCTCGTCGCCGAACTTGTCGGCGCAGGCCGCCGCGATGGTGCGGATATGGGGATCGCCCGCGAGGTCCTTGGGCTGCAGGTCCCAAACTTTGAGGAACGCGGCATTGTGCAGCTTCAGCTTGCCGTCCGGCCCGAACACCGCAACCGCCTCGTGCAGCGTGTCCAGCGTCGCCGACTGCACCTTGATCAGCGTGTTGAAGGAGCTTTCCAGCGCCAGCTTTTCGGTGACGTCCTCGTAGAGGAACGTCAGCCCGCCGAACGGATGCGGCTGCGCCACGACGCGCAGCGTCTTGCCGCCGGGCACATGCCACAACTCCTCCGACGGATAGTCGCGCTGGCTCTCATAAAGCGCCAGCCGCTCGCGCTTCCACGCCTGATAGTCGCGCTGCTCGGGCATTTTGCGCGCCTCGCGCAGCCGGTCGAGGATGTCGCCGTCGCTCGGATGGCTGTCTAGCCAGGTCTCGGGCAGATCCCACAGCCGCGCGAAGGCACGGTTGTAGAACGTCAGTTTCTGGTCGCGCCCGAAGATCGCCACCGCGGTCGCCAGCTTGTCGAGCGTGTCGGCATGGGCGTCGACATGCTGCTGCAATTTCGCTTCCGCCGTCGCGACATCGGTGACGTCGACGGCGCTGCCGACGACTCCCGCGCCGTCGAGCGGCGTCTCGGTGAAGGCCAGCGCGCGGCGCTGCCCGCCGACCACGGCGAAGCGGCGCGCCTCATAGGGAATGCCCTGGTTCTTCGCCGTCGCGGCGAGGTCGCGCTCGGTCTTGTCGAGGCTTGCCTGGGCCATGCTTTCGGCGTCCTTCGCGCCGGCCGCGCTCAGGAAGCTGCGATTGCCCCAGACCAGCGACAGCGTCTTGTCGCGCAGCCACACCGGCACCGGCAACGCGTCGAGAATGCCGCGGAAATCGATGCCGGCCTTCGCCGCCGCGGCTTCTTCCTCGATCCAGACCGCGGCCATGCCGCCGACCGCGCGGCCACGCAGCGCGAAAGCGCGCGTCTCCTTGTCATGCGCCGTCAGCATGAAGCTCAGCCCGCGATCGGACAGATCGTCGAGCGCCTGCGAAACGGCGAGCGCTTCGGCGCCCGCGAGACAAGCGTCGAGCATGCTCTCGGCGCTGCCGTAACTCATCGGGCCCACCGCGTCGCGGCCCCACACGATCAGCGCCTCGCGTCCCGCCGACAGCAGCGCGTCGCGCTCGCCGACCGCGGCCCGCGTGCGGGCGCCCGACTGGCGCAGCGCCCGGCGCAGTTTTCCGCTGCGGCTCTGCTCGGCCAGCGCCCACAGCCCGGCCGCGATGGCGAGCGCCACCGCGCCCGTCGTCATCGCGCCCAAGACGAGGAGTTGCTGCGTCGCCGCGTCGGCGACCGCCGCAAAAGCGGGCGAGGGCGCGAGCAGGAGTCCCGCAACCACGGGCCAGCCGGCCCGTGCCTTTGCGAATCCTCCCCTGACGCCAGGGTTGTTGTTCTGTCCCATTGTGGGACGCATTCCCGGCTGCCCCCGATTCGATCCACAGCGACGAATCACTGTGGAATCAACATGATACGGTCGTTAATGAGCCGCAAGGGAATGTGGTTAAGAAAGTGTAAAAAACCAGATGTGGCGGAATCTCCCAGATTTTGGGGCATCGCCGGATTAACGAGTCAAATCAGTGAATTAGAAGTTCCGGGTACGGAACGACGAGCCTGGGGACGAATCGCGACGGCTTTGTCTTGTTACCGAGGGAAGAAGAAATGACCATCGATGGTGACGGTTGCGTACGTCTCGCTCCAGCCACAAACCGATTCGATCCTTTGGCTCTGTGTTAGATTTGCGTGGGGATTTGAGGGGCCGGACATGCGTCAGACTCGTCGGCAATTCGTTGGCACGGCAGCGGCCATCTCCGTGCTCTCGCTTGCCGGTACGCGCGCCGCGACGGCGCCTGGCCCCGTCCGCCAATCGCTCACCGCCTTCTCCGCCGATCCCGCCCGCGTCGCCTCGCTCCGCCGCGGCATCGCGGCGATGAAGGCGCTGCCGGCTTCCGACCATCGCAGCTGGTTCTTCTGGGCCGCGACGCATGCCTATAGCGACGCGCTGCTGGCCGCCGAGCTCAAGCGCGATCCCAAGCTCAAGCATGTCGATCGCGACAAATACTGGAACCAGTGCCCGCATTTCAGCCAGTGCTCGGCCGATTTCGTGATCTGGCATCGCGCCTATCTGCATTACTTCGAGCGCTGCCTGCGCGACGCCGCCGCCGATCCGGCGCTGGCGCTGCCTTATTGGAACTATGGCAGCCCCGACGAGCGCGTTTTCCCCGCGATCTTCGCGCCGGAGTTCACCGACGACGCCAAGAAGATCTCCAACCCGTTGTTCCATCCCAACCGCGAGAAATCCTTCACCAAGGGCCTGCTCGAGATCAGCGCCGCGATCGGCGAGGCGCCCAAGACCGTCGGTACCGCCACCTTCTTCCACGAAGTCGGCGTGCCCGGCTTCGGCGGCGATCATCTCGACTCCGACCACACCCAGATCGGCCTGCTGGAACAGCGCCCGCACAACGACATCCATCTCGCGGTCGGCGGCGTCATCAATTCCTCGAACGGTGCGATGGCCGAGATCACCACCGCCGCTTTCGATCCGGTGTTCTGGGTGCATCATGCTAATATCGACCGCATGTGGGCGGCGTGGGCCGCCGCGCCGGGCAAGGCCTGGGGCCCGGCGCCGTCGCCCGACTGGTTCGACGAGAAGCCGTGGAATTTCGTCGACGCCGACGGCAGCGAGCACAAGGTCAGCCGCCGCGACGCCATCGCGCTGCTGGCAGCCTATGACGTCGGCTATTCCGCTCAACTCGCCGTGCCGCTCGCCGCGCCAGCACCCGAGCCGCCGCCTCCGCCGGTGACCGAAGCCGCGCCGTCCGCTGGCGGCGGCGATCGTGTGGTGGTGACCGGCGCTGTGCGATCCGCTGCGCCGCCGATGCTCAAAGCCGCGCCGCCGCCCAAACGCGCCAAGCCGCAGGCCGAGCGCGAGCTGCTCGCCGACAACCATCCGATGGTCGTCACGCCGCACAATGCCGGCCAGCGCCTGTTTGGCGAGGCGGCGCCGGCCGGCGCGCGCAACAACACCAGCTACGCTACGCACAACGGTCCCGCCGCGCCCACGCTGAACGCGCCGGAACTGTCGGACCGCGACGCCAAGGTCCTGCTCGAACTGACGGACATCTCGTTCAAACTGGTGCCGTCATCCGGCTTCGCGGTCTATCTGGATTGCGCCGGCCAAGCGCCGCAGACCGATCCCGTCGGCCTGATCGACATTTTTGGCGCCACGCATCACGGCGCCGGCATGAACCCGATGGCGGACGGCATGCACCGGATGAAGGCGGCGCAGCGCTTCGACGTCACCGCCGTCGTGCGCCGCTCGCCCGGGCCATTCACCCTGCGCGTCGAGCCCTACGATTTGCTGGTGACCCATGACGGCAAATCGACTCGTGGCCGCGCCGACGCCGTGACCATCGGTGCGGTGCGCTTCGTGGTGCTGAGTTAAGCGGATAGGTAATCCCTCTCCCCCGCCTGGCGAGGGAGAGGCAGAACATTTGCGTCAGTTGCCCATCCAGAAATTCCACAGCGTCGTCGCCTTGCTCTGCGGACCGACGCTGAAGATCGATTGCCCGAGATTGCGCGCGTCGATCATCGTCGAGGCGCGGTCGTAATGGACCTGCGGACTTCCCGACAGGTGCCCGCTGGCATAGGTCCCGCGGAAGCCTTCATTGGCCGCGACCTCCTGGAACCACGCTCCGTTGAGATCGCCGCCGAGGGACGCGTCATAGCCGAACGCGAACTGATCGACTCGGTGCGCTTCGTAGAGCTGTGTTAGCCCGCCGGACTATCATACTCCAATCGTTGCGGTTCTCGCCATCGGCGAAATGTGCCGGAACAACTGGCAACGGCAGACGTTAATCTAGGGCGAACAGACTCAGGCTTTTGGCGAGTTCGCCGATTGCCGTGCCACATTTGGCTAACAGGTTGTTAACGATACGCAGCTACGTTGGAATATCGACTTCCGTCCTTTTGCGGTGTCGATTCAGGAGGGGCCCCGTCGGCGAGCCCACGCGGACGTCAAGATGGAACAGATTCTGGCGCTTCCCTGGCACGGTCCGCTTGAGCGCGAATTGCTCGAAGAAGCGGCGCTGACCTGTGGCAAATCGATATTCATCGCGTCGAGCGTGCGTGCAATCGTATCCCGAAACGATAAATCGGCTGTCCCGTCGGAACTGATGATCATCGACAGCACATGGGCGCCAGGACTGCTCATGGCGATCGATACGGAGTTGCATTCCCTGGCCGAGCAATCGGTTCCTACCATATTGACTCAATGCCAGCCGAGTTCCGCCGCGCAGGCGCTTGACCGCAAATTGAATATCGTTGCCACCATCAGCCCGCTTGAGGAATTCACCAGCCGGCTGCCGCAATTGATCTGCGGATTCTTCGAGTTGCGGGCGAATTTGGCAGGCGGCGTCGTGCAAGCGGCGCACTTTCAGCCGCTCGTTGAAACGATTCTCGACCAGCCGGCGCGGGACAATACTTTCTTCAGGCGGGCGCTCCGCCGCCAGGAAGCCAGCCGGCACGGGAGATCGGCGCCCTTCTGATCAGTGCGTCGCTGGCGGCGTCCGAGCGGCAGCCGGCTGCTGAGCGGCAGCTGCTGTTTGCCGAGCTTGGTCGAAAGCGTGAAGTTTCGCGCGAAGCACTTTATGCAGCGATCTGGCATCGTTGCTGGTCAAGCCGATGAGATAATGTTCGACGGCCTCCAGATCTTCCCTCTCGCCGAATTCGACAAGTTCTCGCGCCGCATCGAGCCGCTCGCGCTCCGTGACCGCCGTCGAAAGCATGTAACGCTTGAGTATGAGATGCAATTCTTTGACACGCTCGGCCGACTCGGGTTCGACCGTCGTCATGAACTCCGCCAGAAGTGCTTCGGTTTCGCCGACATATCGCAGAAAGCTCTCTCCATGGCCTTTAGCATCGGCGATCATGGCACGCAGGGTCTGGAATTCCTTTTCGGCCTCCGCGTGCAACCGCTTGGCGTCGGTTGCCTTTTGCTCGATATCGCTGATGTGGCCGTACGCAGTGACCGCGATGATCGCGAGCCAGGCGGCGAAGATGAATGAGAAACCTCCGATGACGAGACCAAGATATGTCACCAGTTCGTTGGGGTTGGGCGCCTCATGAATCCATCCACTCGAGTAGGCGACCCAGGTAAGGATGGCAACAAGGATTCCCGCCAAGATGACGGCCACGAGAAATATCAAGCTCGCTCTCATGGCGTGCCGAACTCCTCATTGACGACACCCACAAGCTTTTTTCCGAGGAGATCCGATTTTCGCCAATAGCGAATGTTTTGTTCGCCGCAGAAATCGCGCGTTTGCACGTCGTCAATGATGGTGTAGACGAACAACTTCACCTTCTTCAGCAGATCTTTTTCCACCATCAGCCGGAGAAATTCTCGCCCCGTTCGCAGTCCGCCGTTTGTGGGCTTGTTGATCAACAACTTGCCTGTCCCCATCATGACATCCAGGATCACGCAAAGGTTCTCCTCGGCGCCGTCATTGAGGCGTTTCCAGGCTTGATCCACGTCACGAATCTGCTCGACTTCATAGCCCGCTTTTTCCAGAAAGCGCTTTTGCGATCCGAGCGTTCTGACGTCGTCGTCGATCCAGACGATCTTCATTTCCGATCACCTCTCCAGCCTGGGTCCTTCACATAGTCCTTAGTGGAAATCTTTGACGGAAGGTAGATGGCAAACCGCGTCGGCTTGGCGTTCGACTCCAGCCAGATCGCCCCGAAATGATCCCCGATGATGCGTTTGACGATCGACAGACCGAGGCCGGAGCCGCGCGCCGAGAATTGCTGCACTCCAGGCACCCGAAAATACCGCTGAAATATCCGCTCCGCGTACTGCTTTCCGATTCCTATTCCGTCATCCTCGATCGTTACGATGTGGCCCGTGCGCAGCGCAGGCTCGATCTCGTTCGGTTTGGTGGGGTTGTAACGAATGCCGAAATGGCGCTTGACGATGTCTGCGTCGATATCAGCAAGCGCCACGAACTCGCAATCGATTTGCACGCGGAATTGGTCGAATCCGGCATCACCATTGTACTTGATGGCGTTCGACACGAGATTAAGAAGCACCTGCATGAACGCGGACTGATCTACGTGAAGAATGGGTAGCGTTTTGGTCACGCGAATGTTGTCGTTACGGACGTCATGCTGCTCGCAAAAGGGAAAAGTGATGCGGACGATCTCGCGCGCGAGTTCGTACAGGTCGACGCGTGTCGGATTGTAGCGTTCCGCCGGGGCCGCAACATCGTCGCGTAGGCCAAGCAAGATGCCGTCGCATAGTGCCAGTTGCAGATGGGCGTAGGACTGGATGTTGGCGAGGTGACGCTTGTGCCGGGATGGCGATGGGATTCCGGGCTCGTCGTAGTCGCTGATGAGTTCATCGGCGGTCGCATAGATATAGGTGGCCGGCATGTTGACTTCATGCGCCATTTGGTCGGCCAGCTGCTTGCGGCGCTCCTCGGCGTTCAGCAGCCCCACCACCATGCCCAGCATCGAGACGGCATGTCTCATCATCAACTCGTCTTCCCAGTCGAAACGGTCGATTATCATGGCGGTGGAATGAAGACGCAGGGCCAATGGGCTCAGCTTGTCGAGCAGGAGTATGAACCCATGCGGGTTCTCGCCGGTCTCCTGGTTGCGGATGGGAGCGACAATCGCGCTCTTGGTGAACTTCATCTCGCGGCAACGCCCGTCAAGTGCCTTGTAGTCGAACAGTACTTTCACGGATGTGCCGGTCTCGACACAGACCTGGGCGATTGCGTCGACCTCGTCCTGTTTGATTTCGGAAGCTTTGAACCGGTTTGAATATCGGCACTCGTAACGCTGCGAGCCGGACGGCCGCCAAAGCAAAACTGCGTGAACGAAGCAAAAATATTTCGGTACGATCACGGACATGAAATCCGGCAAGATCGCTTCCAGCGACTGCGACTTGTTCGTGATGTCTTTTATGAATTCGGTGATCTGGTTTTGATTGCGTTCGATCTGGCTCGACAGTGTTGAAGAAGCCTTGTTGGCAATCGCATGGAGAAGCGCCTCGTTGATGGCGATATTGCCTTCGTTCTCGCTGAGATAGATGATTAGAAAGAACGACGGATTGTCGGCATCGCTGCGCTTATACGATTTGAGAGGGAGTATGATTACGCGTCGAAGCGGAACTTTGGCGTGGCTGAGCACGCCGCGAAAGAACGGGTCGTGTTGATACTGTGTAATATCATCGATGTAGTTCGGCTCGTTGTTCCGGAATCTTTCATTCGTGATGATGTCCCCGATGACCGAGTTGTCGTATCGGCAGACGAATTCCTCGTGATGCGCCTCGATCCTCGGATCGAGTTTGAACGCCTCGCCGGTTCGGCCCTTGGCGCAGAGCGTTTTCGTTTCGCGCTTGATCTTCCAGAGCGACGCGGCGCTGACCAGCGGCTGGGCGCGCAGGACGCCAAGCAATCGGTCGATCGTTTGATCGCTATGTGTGAACGAAGTGATGGCGGTGATGTCTTGCGCAATCTGCGACGCTTGCGCGACATCCATCTCTTTTGGAGCAACCAATGTGTATGTACCCCCAGATCGTGTTGAGAGCGCGTTTGATCTAGTTTTGGATTCGCGTTCTGAAGACCAGCCCAATCGTTCATTATCTGGCTGAACGTTGTACTGCCCCGGTTCAGCCGCTTGTCAGGGTGCATGGTCTTCAACCATGAGTCGAGTCCCTATCCGTGACCTTTGTACAAGCTTCGATCTCTTGACAGACGGGGAGATTCGTTTTGGAACGAAGGCGGGTTCACTCGCCACACTGGAATTCACGTCAATCGGAGTGCTCCACATCGCCGGATAATTCCATCCAGGGATGGTTGCGTGAGTCGTGGGCCGGCGCCGGAAAATCGGGATCGGCGAAGGCGCCGTCATGCCAGGCAATGGCAGATCGAATTGCGCATTGGCTCGCCTTCGCACCGGGCGCGAAGCTGGCCGTAGCTGCAAATGGCGGTGCGGATGAGCGTGAATTCGCCAGCCTAATCAACGCTCAGGCGCCGGCGCGCAACCGCCGCGCGCGCACGCCGTCGCCTTGGTCATTGCCAGAAGCCTAACACAGACGTAATCATGGTAACCGGATTGCGTATCGTGTTCGAACTGTCGTGGTGGCCTGCGGGCGCACGGTGTCGGTTCTCAAGAAATTGACGGCTCGACATTTTTGGGGGGAACCATGCGCCATCTGACGGCTCTTGCCGGTTCGTTTTTGTTGCTCGCGCTTTGGGCGGCGCCGGCCGCGGCGCAGGCCGTGCCGACGGTCCAGATCGTCCAGACCTCCACCCATCCGACGCCGCCGCCGGGCTGGAAAGTGGCGTGCATGCCCAACGCCACCAATGGCGGCGCCAGCCCGACCTGCCCGGTGCTGCAATATAACGGCTACACCTATTGGGCCTGGAGCGACGACCAGAACGCCGTCGCCATGGCGATCGTCGCCTATGACTCCAACGGCGTCGCGGTCAAGCAGTGGAATCGCAATGGCGCACGCTACATTTGGAACCTGACGGTCGATCCGGTTGCGGAGACCGCCGCGTTCATCGGCCAGGCGAACGCGCAAATCGTCTTGTCGTGGAACGACCTCTTCATCCCCACCGGTTCGGGCGAACTGACCTTCGTCAATGTCGCGGCACCGGGGATCAACTGCGTCTTCAACACGCCCTGCACGGTGACCGTGAACGATTCCATCGGCGCCATCGCGCTTCCACCCGGGGTTTCGGGCACGGGGTCGCTGCAAACGCGCACCTTTGCCGGCGCCGCGGGAAGTCCTGGCGCCGGCCTCACGGCCTACGAATATCGCGTGGACATGACACAAGCCGTCAGCGACGGTGAGGCGTCTTGCGTGACCGATGTGGCGGTCGATTTCGGAACGGTATCGCGGCTGTCTTATGACGGCACCGGCCAGATCTACGACGCCTATGTCATCACGCAGGGCGGCATCGGCAGCGTCGGCCTGTTCAATATCAGCAAGACCGGCAGTGTCGTCGACTTCGTCTTCGACCAGCCGGTCTGCGCCGGCCATAGTCCCGGCACCGGCCTTTCCAGCTATTTCTTCGGCATCGCCTCCAAATTCGCGCCCAAATCGGTCACCGCGAATGTCGGCTGGCCCGGCCTGAGCGGGATCGGCACCGCCGCGCGGGCGCCGAACCATCCGTAGGGGAGCAATCAAACAAGGAGGGAGCAAGACATGAAACATCTGCGTCTTTTCTCGCTGGCGTTCCTCGGCGGCCTGTTGGCGTCGGCTCAGCCGGCAGCGGCCCAGCCGCTCAGCTTCACCAATGTCGCCGCGCCAGCGATCAATTGCGTCTTCAGCAAACCCGTCAACAAGAAGTGCACGGTCACGGTGACAGACAGCATCGGCACGATTCCGATTCCGCCCGGCGTCACCGGCGTTGTGCGCTTGCAGACGCGCACCTTCAGCGGCGCCGCCGGCACGCCCGGCGCCGGCAAGACCGCCTATCTGTATCGCGTGGACCTGACGCAGGCCGTGAGCCAGAGTGAGTCGCCCTGCGTGACCGATCTCGCGGTCGATTTCGGTCCGGTGGCCAAGCTGCCCTACACGGGCAACGCGACGCTCTACGACATCTTCGTGATCACCGGCGGCGCGATCGGCAGCGTCGGACTTTTCAGCGCCGAGCAGACCGGAAATTCCGTTGATGTCGTTTTCAACCAGCCGGTCTGCGCGGGGGCGTCGCCGGGCACCGGACGGTCCAGCTATTTCATCGGCATCGCGTCCGCGACGCCGCCGCACGCAGTCACGGCGCATGTCGGCTGGCCGGGACTTCTGCCGCAGCCGGTGGCGGCGCGGGCGCCTGGAAAGCTCGCAATCCCGGCCCATCCTTCACGGCCGCTTTAGGGCACGCGCAGCACCTGCGGATTGACGACGTTGATCGGCGCGCCGGCGGCGTAGGCAACGATCTGGTCGAAGATGTCGGCGAACTGGAGTTCGTATTCGTCTTTGGTGACGTAGCCGATATGCGGCGTCGCGATGACGTTGGCCAATTTCAGCAGCGGATGATCGGGATCGCGCAAGGGTTCTTGCTCGAACACGTCCACCGCCGCCATGCCGGGGCGTCCGGCCGCCAGCGCCCGGACCAACGCGCCCGCCTCGATCAGCGGCGCGCGCGACGTGTTGACGATCAGCGCCGACGGCTTCATGCGCGCCAGGTCCTGATATGTCACGATGCCCTGCGTTGCTTCGACCAGCCGCATGTGCAGCGAGATCACATCGCATTGTTCGAAGAAGCTGTCCTTGCTCGTGGCGGCCGCATAGCCGTCGGCCTGCGCCCGCTCGAGCGATTTTCCGCGCGCCCAGACGAGAACGTTCATGCCGAACGCCTTGCCGTAGCCCGCGACGGTGCCGCCGATCCGACCGTAGCCGTAGATGCCCAGCGTCTTGCCGCGCAGCGTGGCGCCGACGCCGGTCTGCCAGACGCCGCGCCTGAGCGCCTCGACCTGCTGCGGCAGCTGCCGCATTGCCGCCAGCACCAGCGCCCAGGTCAGTTCCGCCGCCGCATGGGACGGCGTGTCCGCATGCATGTTGGACGACACCACGATGCGCAGCCGCGTGCAGGCATCGATATCGATATGGGGATAGACGCTGCGCTGGCTGATCAGCTTCAGCCTGGGCAATCGTTCGAGCAGGTCGCCGCCAATCTTGGTGCGCTCGCGAATGAGGACGAGCGCCTCGGTGTCCTTCAGCCGCGCCGCCAGAGCGTCCGTGTCCTGGACATGATCGTTCCACACCGTGACGTCGTGCCCGGCGAGCTTGGCGAAACAGGGCAGGGTGCGCAGCGTGTCGAAATAATCGTCGAGAATGGCGATCTTCACGCCCGAGCCTTCTTGGCAAAAGCCCGTCCGGCCTCCGTCACACGCACCACCGCGCCCGCGGCGCCCAGCTGCCGCGTCACCAGCCCGCGGGCATTGGCCTCTTCCCAGACCGGCAGGCGCGGGCACGAGGTGCGCCAGGCGTCCATCACGTCCAGATAGAGGCGTTCCTCGCGGCCAACCCACTCGACCAGATCGACAAGCAGGGGTTCGACTGTGTCGTTCACGGTGTGCGCTCCCTAAGCCTCCAGCAGGCCGATGGCTTCCTGCGCGCGGGCGCCGTGCTTGGCTTCTTCGATACCGTTCTGCCGGAAGAGGGCGGCGGCTTCGGTGTTGGCTGTGTTGTCGGCCCAGCTGTCGTACAGCGTCTTGCCGAAATTTTCGGCCTTGACGAGCCCTTCGAGTATTGCTCGGTCCACCTTGCGACCCGATTTCTTCGCGTAAGGGTTCTCGGCCGGCGCCGGCACCGCGAAGTCTTCGCCGTAGATCGCACGGATCGCCTTGGCGACGCGATGGGCATGCGCCACTTCCTCGCGGCCATTGGCATTGAGCAGTTTGGCGACGGCCTCGGATGCGCCGTCAGCGAGATCGCCATAGCCGACTTCGCCCGATGCTTCGAGATAGACCATCAGCTTCAGGTCATCGATGGTTGGCGCGGTCACCGCATTGATATGCTTGAAGGCCTCGCCGGCGCTGGCGGGGAAGGACGGTGGCTTGCTCATGGTGCTCCTCCGGATGTCGAAGGTCCTAAAGTAGTTCGGGCGGCACCTTCTGTCGAATGTGCCGCCCGATTTTTCTTCTCAGTACCGGTAATGATCCGGTTTGAACGGGCCGGCCTGCGGCACGCTGATATATTCCGACTGCTTGTCCGTCAGCTTGGTCAGCTTGACGCCGATCTTGGCCAGGTGCAGCCGCGCCACTTTCTCGTCCAGGTGCTTGGGCAGGGTGTAGACCTTCTTTTGGTACTTGCCCTGGTTGGCGTGCAATTCCATCTGCGCCAGCGTTTGGTTTGTGAACGAGGCCGACATCACGAAGGAGGGGTGCCCCATCGCGTTGCCGAGATTGACCAGCCTTCCTTCCGACAACAGGATGATCCGCTTGCCGTCCTGGAATTCGATCTCGTCGACCTGCGGCTTGACGTTGTGCCATTTGTGATTGCGCAAGGCCGAGACCTGGATCTCCGAATCGAAGTGGCCGATGTTGCAGACGATGGCGCGGTCCTTCATCGCCCGCATGTGGTCGATGGTCAGCACGTCGACATTGCCGGTCGCGGTGACGAAGATGTCGGCGCGCGGCGCCGCGTCTTCCATGGTGGTGACTTCGTAGCCCTCCATCGCCGCCTGCAAGGCGCAGATCGGATCGACTTCCGACACCATGACGCGGCAGCCGGCCTGGCGCAGCGAGGCGGCCGAGCCCTTGCCGACGTCGCCGAAGCCCGCGACCATCGCGACCTTGCCGGCCATCATCACGTCGGTGCCGCGGCGGATGCCGTCGACCAGCGACTCGCGGCAGCCATAGAGATTGTCGAACTTCGATTTCGTCACGCTGTCGTTGACGTTGATGGCGGGGAACAGCAGCTTGCCGTCCTTCTCCATCAGATAGAGCCGGTGCACGCCGGTCGTCGTCTCCTCGGACACGCCCTTGATGTTCTTCGCCAGTTCGGCGAACCAGCCCGGCTTTTCCTTCAGCGTCTTCTTGATCAGCGCGAAGAAGACTTCTTCTTCCTCATTGCCCGCCTTGTCCAAAAAGGCGACATCGCCCTTCTCGGCCCGCAACCCGTGATGCACCAGCATGGTGGCGTCGCCGCCGTCGTCCAGGATCAGGTTCGGCGTGCCGCCGTCCGACCATTCCAGGATCTTGCGGGTGTAGTCCCAGTAATCCTTCAGGCTCTCGCCCTTGATGGCGAACACCGGAATGCCGGCGGCCGCGATCGCCGCCGCCGCGTGATCCTGCGTCGAATAGATGTTGCATGACGCCCAGCGGATATCGGCGCCGAGCTCCTTCAACGTCTCGATCAGCACCGCCGTCTGGATCGTCATGTGCAGCGAGCCCGCGATGCGCGCGCCCTTGAGCGGCTGCGACTTGCGAAACTCCTCCCGCGTCGCCATCAGCCCCGGCATCTCGACTTCCGCGATCGCCAACTCCTTGCGCCCCCACTCGGCGAGCGTGATGTCCTTGACGACGTAATCGTGATGTTCGGCCATGGGGGAGGGGTCCTTGAGAAAGCGGGCCGGATATAGCAGCGGCTCCGGACCTCGGCAAGGAACATATAAAGAAATATGCATGTCTTTATGACAGGCCTCTTTGGGCAACTTTATTGCGGAATTGAACCGCCATTTTCGATATTTTTTCTCATCACATGCAATTTCGTCCAGCGGACAAATGGAAAGAACAGAATAGGAACAAAGCGAATCGCTGTCAAGCCCTCGCTTGCATGGAATTGGGCGGGCAGATTTATAGCCACGCACGGCGCCACTCGATGGAGCGACACGATGACCGACACCAAAGCCTTCTTCGCACTGGCCGATGCCGACGACGCGGCTGGCCTGTTGTCCGCGCTGGGCACGACGCCGACCTATCAGGTACGCGGCGAAACCGGCGAGACGATATTTCTCTATTGCCTCTACCGCGGCAAAGCCCAATGCGTCGCGGCGCTGCAGAAACGCGGCGGCCTGACGCTGCAGGAAGCCGCCGCCGCCGGCGACGTGGCGCGGGTCGAGGCGCTGCTGCGCGAGGCGCCCTGGACCATCCAATCGCTGTCGGCCGACGGCTGGACCGCGCTGCATCTGGCCGCCTATGTCGGCCGCGACGCTGTCGTCATCCGTCTGCTCGAATTGGGCGCCGATGCGCGGCAATGGGCGCGCGCTTTCGAGATCAATCTGGCGATTCATGCCGCTTGCGCCGGTCACCGCCTCGGCAAAGCCGCGCTGGCCAAACTCGTCGCCGCCACCGGCGATCCCGACGTTACACCCAAGCACGGCTACACGCCGCTGATGGAGGCGGCAATGAACGGCTATGGCGACGCCATCGAGGTGCTGCTCACCGCCGGTGCCGACACGTCGCGCAAAAGCCTCGAAGGCAAGACGGCGGTAGATCTGGCGCGCGAACGCAATCACCCCGAACTGGTCGAGCGGCTTAGCTGAACATCCTGCCGCACCGGCAAATCACTCTTCGCCGAACTTTGCTTCGACCAGCGCCAATATCGCCGTCAGCGCTTCGCCGGAGTCGGAGCCTTCGGCGGAGATTTCCACTTCGCTGCCCTGGCTCGCGGCCAGCATCATCAGGCCCATGATCGAGCGGGCGTTCACCGCCTGGCCGTCCTTGGTCACCATGATCTCGGATTGAAAGCGCGCCGCCGCTTCGACGATCTTGGCCGAGGCGCGGGCGTGCAGGCCGCGCTTGTTTAGGATCTTCGCGATCGCGACGCGGCGGCCGCTCATTCCTTGAGGGCGCCGGCGAGGTCGGCGGAACCGGCGCGCATGTATTTGCGTCCCGCGTCGATGGCCTGCTTGACCGCTTCGTCGAGCGGCAGCTTGGTGCGCACGTCGATCAGCTTGATGAGGCTGGGCAGATTGACGCCGGCCAGCACTTCGATCTTGCCGCGTTCCAGAACGGTGAGCGCGAGATTGCAGGGCGTACCGCCGAACATGTCGGTGGCGATCACCACGCCGCGTCCGACGTCGACGGATTTGGCTGCCGCCGCGATCTCGCGCTGGCGGCGCTCGATATCGTCTTCCGGACCGATGCAGACCGCGCGCAGATGCGTCTGCGGGCCCACCATGTGTTCCATCGCCGAGATGAATTCCTGGGCGAGGCGGCCGTGGGTGACGAGAACGATGCCGATCATGAAGGTTCCTGGATTTGTGGGCCGAAATGTAACAACTGTTTGCTGCGATGGAAGGGGTTGAAATTTGCGTTTCGCATGCAATTAAGCTTGACGAAAGGCGCTTTTGGGCTGCGGCAACCGGCCATCAGAGAACCCGCCGCCGCCGCACATGCGCCAGCGCCGCGACCAGCACCTTGTCGCACGCGGAGGCCTCGAACGGATTGATGCAAATCAAGGGTGGGTAAATTTTCAGAACAAGGTTGAGCGGCGAAAAGGTTCTGTCGTCCGGCAGGCGCGGCACCTTCGCCGACAGTTCGACAACCAGCGCGACGGTGACGCGCCCCACATGCGGCAGCTTCACGATGCCGACGCCGCGTACTTCCAAGAGGCCCGCGAGGCGGGCCGGCGCGTCGGCGACGAGGCGCCCATGAACGACGGCAAGATCGGTGCGATCGTCCGATACCAGCCGCGCGCCGCGCGCGATCAGGCGCAGCGCGAGATCGGATTTTCCGGCGCCGCTGGGGCCCAGCAGCAGCACGCCGGCGCTCGCCGGCGCGCCAAGGTCCTTTCCGGCGCGGCCGATGCGGATGCAGGTGGCGTGGATGTTCACGGCCGCACCAGCGGCAGTTCGACGATGAAGCGCGCGCCGGCCGGCTCGCGGTTCTCCGCCCGTATGCTGCCGCCGGCGCTTTCGGCGATCTGCCGCGCGATGGACAGGCCGAGGCCAGAATTGTTGCCGAAATGCGAATGCGGCCGCTCGGTGTAGAAGCGCTCGAAGATGGTCTCCAGATTGTCCGGCGGGATGCCCGGCCCGTCGTCGTCAACGGTCACGCGCGCGACGCCGCTCTCGGCGCGGGCGCTGACCAGCACGACGCCGCCTTCCTTGCTGAACGACACCGCATTGTCGATGAGATTGCGGAACACCTGGCCGAGCCGCTCGTCGCGCCCCAGGACGTGCGCCTGGGCCGGCAGATCGAGGTCGAGCTTGACGTCGATGCCCTTGGAAATCTCGGTGAACCGGTAGACTTCGACGATGGTCTCCAGCAGGTGCGAGAGGTCGACGCGCTCGGAGGTTTCGCGGCTGAGCTCGGCGTCGAGGCGCGAGGCGTCCGAGATGTCGGTGATCAGCCGGTCGATGCGTTTGACGTCGTTGCGCACGATGCCCATCATGCGGGCGCGCTGTTCGTTGGTGTCGGCGCGCGTCAGCATTTCGACCGCGCTTTTCAGCGAGGTCAGCGGGTTCTTCAGTTCGTGCGCCACGTCGGCGGCGAAGCGTTCGATGGCGTCGATGCGGTCGTACAGCGCCCGCGTCATGGCCGCCAGGCTGGTGGCGAGATCGCCGATCTCGTCGCGGCGTTCCTCCATGCTGGGAATGACGCCGCGTCCGGAGTGACCGCCGCGCACGTCGTCCGCCGCCCGCGCCAGGCGCTGCACCGGCTCGGCGATGAAGCGCGCCAGGAACAGCGACGAGACCACCATCACCGCCACCGCGATCAGGAAGACCTGGATCAGCCCGGCGCGCTCGTCGCGCAGAATGCCGTCGATGTCGCCGCTTTCGGTCGAGACCAGCAGCACGCCGGAGATCGCCTTGAAGCGCTGGATCGGCATGGCGACGGAGAGCACGAGCTTGTTGCGTTCGTCGACCCGCTCGGCCGTGGCGCTGTCGCCGGCCAGCGCGGTGTTCACCTCGCTGTAGATCCGGCCGTCGCTGCCGGCTTCCTGATAGAGCTCCAGATGGCTGAAGGGGCGCACGCCCATGACGCCGTCGTAAATCCGGCTGACGCCTTCCTTGAAGCGGTCCCACCAGGCGAGCGACGGCAGGGGATCGATCTCGACGACGTTGCGCGCCAGCAGATAGCGGGAGTCGACGAGCAGGTGGCCCTTGGTGTCGTAAAGCCGGCCGCGCAGCCGGGTCGGCGCCAGCAGTTGGCGCAAGAGCGGCTTGGCCTTGTCCTCGACATCGATGCCGTCGGAATTTTCCTGAGTAGCGTACTCGGCCAGCGTGCTGGCGACGATCTGCGCCTGCTCCTTGATGCCCGTCAGCCGTTCATCGACCAGACTCGATCGATTGGCCTGGACGCCGAGCACGCCGGCGATCAGCACCACCAGCGCGAAGGCGTTGAACAGGATGATGCGGCGCGACAGCGCGGAAAAGCGCGAGCGCTGGGGACCAGCAGCCATCCTTCGAGGCCCGTCGCGTCACCCTGAGGTGCGAGCGGAGCGAGCCTCGAAGGGCGACGCGACGGGCACCTCAGGATGACGAATGGATTTACGGAGGATGACGATCAAGCCCTACGCCTCACGGTAGCGATAGCCGACGCCATAGAGCGTTTCGATGGCGTCGAAATCGTCGTCGACGACTTTGAATTTCTTGCGCAGCCGCTTGATGTGGCTGTCGATGGTGCGGTCGTCGACATAGACCTGGTCGTCATAGGCGGCGTCCATCAGGCTGTCGCGGCTCTTGACGAAGCCGGGGCGCTGCGCCAGCGCCTGCAGGATCAAGAATTCGGTGACGGTGAGGCGGACCGGCTTGCCGTCCCAGGTGCACTCGTGACGCTGCGGGTCGAGGCCCAGCTTGCCGCGCATCAGCGCTTCCTTCTTGCCGTCCGGCCCCGCGGCGGCGCCGGCCTTGTTGCCCTCGGCGCGGCGCAGCACAGCCTTGACCCGCTCCAGCAGCAGGCGCTGCGAAAAGGGCTTGCGGATGTAATCGTCGGCGCCGGCGTTCAGGCCCATCAACTCGTCGATCTCCTCGTCCTTCGAAGTGAGGAAGATCACCGGAAGGTCGGCCGTCTGTCTGAGGCGGCGCAGAAGCTCCAGACCATCCATGCGTGGCATTTTTATGTCGAGAATGGCGAGGTCCGGCGGGTTGGCCGTCAGCGCGGTCAAGGCGGAGGCCCCGTCCGAGAAGGTGCGGACGTGGTAGCCCTCCTGCTCCAGAAGCATATTGACCGATGCAAGAATGTTCTTGTCGTCGTCGACGAGAGCGATGTTGGCCATGAGGTCCGCCCGTTGCAGCGCTTGGTAGTATAAGGCCGGGACGGACAAAGCAAAGCGGGCGCGTTTTGCACGCCAGCGCAGCGTAGTCCGGCACGGGCCAGGACCACCAGATGCAAGGTGAGATCGCGCGTTTGCTGGATGAGTCGCCAGGTTTGCGCGCGGCGCCGGCGAAAGAGGGCGCTGTAGCGGCCATGCGTGGTGCGGTTGGCGTTGCCGGGCTGGCCGCCGCGCTTGCGCGGGGGAAGACCCAGCGCCGCGCGCAGCCTTTGCACGGCGCGGCGGGAGAGCGGCGCGCCGTAAGCGGTTGAATTGTCTCGCACGGCGTACATTCGAACCTCACCTACCGGGGGAGGGGGGTGGGGGGGTGCCGGAGGGTGGCGCGTCGTCGGTGCCCGGCGCTTTGCCGTCGCCTTTGGGCGCGCGGCTATAGCGGCGGAAAAGCTCGGCACGTAACGCGTCTCCTTTTTCCGTGCGCTGCGCGGTTGTCTTCTGGTTGAGCCCTTCGGCCATCTTCGCGAGGCCGCGTGTCAGCTTGGCAGTGGTTTTCGGATCGACGCTGTCGATGGATACCGCCTCGCGGCCCGGCACCGAGAATCTCTGCGTGATGGTGGTGTTGCGCAGGCGGTTCTTGGCGTCGCCGGCTTTGCGCTTTTCGTTGTGGCGGATGGTGAAATCCTGGCTGAACTGGGCGCGCAGTTTCGCGAAGCCGGTGAGCAGGCGCGCACTGGCTTCGCTGAGGCGCGCGGCGTCGCGCAATTCGGCGGAGCGCGCGGATTGATAGCTCGAGAGGCCCGCGGCCTTCGGCTTGGCAAAGGCGTTCGGTTCGGCGACGGGACCTTCGGTCAACATCGGATAGGCGCCGGTTGCCAGGATCATGCAGTCGACGACGCCCTGGGTCAGGACGCCGAGCTGCAACTCGACGCGCTCGGCGATGCTGCCGGGCTGGAACAGGTGTTCGGCTTCGATTTTGGGTGCGGGGGGATTTTCGTCCGTGCTCATGGGTTCCTCCATTGTGGACCGAGCATTATGCGCCCGGTTCGGAGGGGCTGGATAAGAAATATGCAGAAAGCCTTGGCCGGCGCGGAAAAATGGCGACGCAATGGGGGCGTTATCCAGGGGGGTGTCGTGGAGAGCTTGACACGAGGGTGACGTACACGAAGATCGCGAAGTTGAACGCACTGATGGCAAAGCGAAGGTAAAACCGCTCACAGCAAAGCGACGAACTCGTCCACCGACAGGCCGGCTTGACGAACGATCGCGCGAATGGTGCCCGGCTTGAGATCGCGATTGCCGTGGACCGGAACAACGACCGTTCTCGACCGGTCGCCGGGTTGCGTAAGTAGATGGTGGCTTCCGGATATGCGCACAGAAACGAAACCCGCCTTGTACAGCGCTTGAATCACGCGTTGACCACTAATGATCGGCAGCCGCACGGCCGCCATTCACGCCGCCACGGTTACGCGGCGAACTTCGGGCAATGCATCGAGGGGCATGGCGAGGCCTTGCTGAAGGCGATAGGACAGCACAAGGCGAATTGCGTCCTCAGCGTTGGCAAGCGCTTCAGCTTCCGTGTCACCTTCTGTGATGACTTCGGGAAAGGCAGGGACTAGGACGGTGAAGCCACCGCCTTCCTGCGGTTCCAGCACAACCGAATAGCTGTAGTCGTTCGCCATCGTCTGCTCCTGCTTAAACGAACTCGACCTTCAAAATCTCATAACTCCGCGCGCCGCCGGGCGTCGTGACTTCGACGGTGTCGCCTTTGCCCTTGCCGATCAGGGCGCGGGCGATCGGGGAGGACAGCGAGATGCGGCCGTGCTTCACGTCGCTCTCGACGTCGCCGACGATCTGGTATTTGCGCTTCTCGTCGGTGTCCTCGTCGACCAGCGTGACGGTGGCGCCGAACTTCACGGTCGAGCCGGTCATCTTGGAAACGTCGATCACCTCGGCGCGGCCGATCTGGTCTTCCAGCTCCATGACGCGGCCTTCGATGAAGCTCTGCTTCTCCTTGGCGGCGTGATATTCGGCGTTCTCCGACAGATCGCCATGCGCCCGCGCTTCGGCGATCGCCTTGATGATCTCGTGGCGCTCGACGTTCTTGAGCTGGTTGATCTCGTCTTCCAGGGACTTGTACCCGGCGGCGGTCATCGGGATGCGTTCCATCGTCTTCAGTCCTGTTCAACGGCAAAGAAACGCCGCCCGGCCCCGCCTTGGCGGGATTGCCGGTGCGCGGACGTTTCGCGGTGTTTCCTTAAATCCTTGTTACGCCTTGGTTTTCTCGTCCCGTACGGGGGCGCCAACGGTCAAATTGTAAGACCGCAGCGGTGCGACTTCAAGGGCCGGGGCTCAGGCGTAGCTTTGCAGGGGCCGGACATCGAGATCGCCATGCTGCAGGGCGGCGATGGCCTCGGCGGCGGCGGCGGCGCCGGCGATGGTCGTGTAGTAGGGGACTTTCATCGTCAGGGCGGTACGGCGGATCGACAGCGAGTCGGTCAGCGCCTGGCTGCCTTCGGTGGTGTTGAAGACCAGATGGATCTCGCCGTTCTTCAGCGCGTCGACGACATGCGGGCGGCCTTCGGCGACCTTGTTGATGCGCTTCACGGCGACGCCGGCCGCCGTCAGCACGTCTGCGGTGCCGCGCGTCGCGATGACGTCGAAACCCAGCGCGATCATGGCGCGCGCGGGCGCAATCGCGAAGCTCTTGTCGCTATCGCGCACCGAGATGAACACCGTGCCGGCCAGCGGCAGCTTCAGACCGGCGCCGATCTGGCTCTTGGCGAAGGCGCGGCCGAACGTGGCGTCCAGGCCCATGACCTCGCCGGTCGAGCGCATCTCCGGCCCCAGGATGGTGTCGACGCCGGGAAAGCGCGCGAACGGCATGACCGCTTCCTTGACCGAGATGTGCGGCGATTTCGACGGCGTGAGGTCGAACGACTTGAGCAGCTCGCCCGACATGACGCGCGCCGCGATGGCGGCGACGGGCAGGCCGATGGCCTTGGCGACGAAGGGCACGGTGCGGCTGGCGCGCGGGTTCACTTCCAGGACGAAGATGTCGCTGCCCTGCACGGCGTATTGCACGTTCATCAGGCCGCGCACTTTGAGGGCGCGGGCCAGCGCGATGGTCTGGCGCTCGATCTCCTTGAGGATGTCGGGCGCCAGCGAGTGGGGCGGGATGGCGCAGGCGCTGTCGCCCGAATGCACGCCGGCCTGCTCGATATGCTCCATGATGCCGGAAATGAAGACGTCTTCGGCGGAGTCACAAATGGCGTCGACATCGACTTCGATGGCGTGGTGCAGGAAGCCGTCGATCAGGACGGGATTGTCGCCGGAGATGCGGAACAGCTCGCCGGACTGGACCTGCGTCTTCAGGTGGGCTTCATCGGCGCACACCACCATGCCGCGGCCGCCCAGCACGTAGGACGGGCGCAGGATCACCGGATAGCCGATGGCGCGCGCGGCGGCGATGGTTTCCTCGGCCGTCATCGCGGTGGCGTTGCGCGGCTGTTTTAGATTGAGCTCGTGGAGCAGCACCTGGAAGCGCTTGCGGTCCTCGGCGAGGTCGATGGCGTCGGCGGAGGTGCCCAGGATCGGCACGCCTTCCTCGACGAGGGTGTTGGCGAGTTTCAGCGGCGTCTGGCCGCCGAACTGCACGATGACGCCGGCGAGCGTGCCGTTTGACTGCTCGACGCGCACGATCTCCAGCACGTCCTCGGCGGTCAGCGGTTCGAAATAGAGCCGGTCGGAGGTGTCGTAGTCGGTCGACACGGTCTCCGGATTGCAGTTGACCATGATGGTCTCGAAGCCCTGCTCCGACAGCGAAAAGGCGGCGTGGCAGCAGCAATAGTCGAACTCGATGCCCTGGCCGATGCGGTTGGGACCGCCGCCGAGGATGATGATCTTCTTCTTGTCGGTCGGTTTGCTCTCGCATTCGACGGCGCCTCCGAACGGCGTCTCGTAAGTCGAGTACATGTAGGGCGTCAGCGCCGCGAATTCGGCGGCGCAGGTGTCGATGCGCTTGAACACCGGGCGGACGCCGAGCCCCGCGCGCAGAGCGCGCACCTTGTTCTGCGTCGTGCCGGTCAGTTTCGCCAGCCGCGCGTCGGAAAAGCCCATCTGCTTGAGACGGCGCAAACCCACCGCGTCCTGCGGCAGGCCGTTCGCGCGCACCCGTTCCTCGACGGCGACGATGGCGGCGATCTCGCCGAGGAACCAGGGATCGTATTTGGTGATGGCGTGGATTTCGCTCAACGGAAAGCCCAGCCGCATCGCCTGCGCCGCCAGCAGCAGCCGGTCGGGCGTGGCGCGGCCGAGCGCGGCGCGGATCTTGTCTTCGTCGCCCTCCAGCTCGATCTCGTCGAAGCCGGTCAGCCCGGTCTCCAGCGAGCGCAGCGCCTTCTGGATCGACTCGGCGAAGGTGCGCCCGATCGCCATCGCCTCGCCGACCGATTTCATCGAGGTGGTGAGCAGCGGTTCGGCGCCGGGGAATTTCTCGAAGGCGAAGCGCGGGATCTTGGTCACGACATAGTCGATGGTCGGCTCGAAGGCGGCCGGCGTCACCTTGGTGATGTCGTTGGTCAGTTCGTCGAGCGTGTAGCCGATGGCGAGCTTGGCGGCGATCTTGGCGATGGGAAAGCCGGTGGCCTTGGAAGCAAGAGCCGAAGAACGGGATACACGCGGGTTCATCTCGATAACGACCATGCGGCCGTCTTGCGGGTTGACCGCGAACTGCACATTGGAGCCGCCGGTCTCCACCCCGATCTCGCGCAGCACCGCGATGGAAGCCGAGCGCATGCGCTGATATTCCTTGTCGGTCAGCGTCAGGGCCGGAGCGACGGTGATGGAATCGCCGGTGTGCACGCCCATCGCATCGACGTTCTCGATCGAGCAGATGACGATGGCGTTGTCGGCGCGGTCGCGCACGACTTCCATCTCGTATTCCTTCCAGCCGAGCACCGATTCCTCGATCAGCACTTCGTTGGTCGGCGAGGCTTCGAGCCCGCTCTCGACGATCTGGTTGAATTCCTCGCGGTTGTAGGCGATGCCGCCGCCGGTGCCGCCGAGCGTGAAGGACGGCCGGATCACGGCCGGCAGGCCGACCAGCGCCAGGGCTTCCTTCACCCGCGACGCCGATTCCGCGGCGAGCTCGACGATCGGATTGCCCTTGGCGTCGTACATAAAATCGCCGTGCTGATCCTTCTTGTGGCGCACCTCGCCTTTCAGCGTGACGCCCTTGGGCACTTCCAGGCCGATCTTCAGCATCGCCCGGCGGAACAGCGCGCGGTCCTCGGCCTTGTCGATGGCGTCGGCCGAGGCGCCGATCAGCTCGACCTGGTATTTCTCCAGCGTGCCGCGCTTGCGCAAGCTCAGCGCCGTGTTGAGCGCGGTCTGTCCGCCCATGGTCGGCAGCAGCGCGAAGACTTTTCCGGCGGGCACGCCCGGCCGCTCGCGCGCGATTATCTTCTCGACGAATTCCGGCGTGATCGGCTCGATATAGGTCGCGTCGGCCATGCCCGGATCGGTCATGATCGTCGCCGGGTTCGAATTGACCAGCACGACGCGGTAGCCCTCGGCGCGCAACGCCTTGCAGGCCTGCACCCCCGAATAATCGAACTCGCAGGCCTGGCCGATGACGATGGGGCCGGCGCCGATGATAAGGACGGTGTGGATGTCGGTCCGCTTGGGCATGCTTTATCTCGGTTCGCCCCGGGCCTCTCGGCCCGGGTGGCTCTCGCGCGCAAACGGGTGCCGCGCGGATGCGCGTGCTGATGGCCCGGAATTGCAGGTTAAGGGGATCGTTTAGCGGGGAGTCGAGCAGGGGGCAAGCCCGTCTGCCGAATCGCGGATTTTGGGCTGTGAATGAATGCTGTAACCGCGCTTGGAAAATTCGATTGATCGAGAAGGACAATCCAGGATGGTCAGATTTATTTTGGAAAATTACGCATAACCGGTAAGCCGTGGTGGCTCGGCTGATCCTGGGTCCCCTTCCCTCGCTACGCTTCGCTCCGCTCGCCGGGGATGACAATCGTTGTTTGATTTCAGCAAAGCGTACGCGTTTCTAGCTCTTCCACCGCAGCGTCCGCTCCGTCACCGGATTGACGAACGGCGCGCCGGTTCGCACCGATTCCGCCCAGGCTTTCTTGAGGCGGTGGTACCACATGGCGGGGACGTCGGAATCCTGGATCAGCATCAGGGGCGGGTTGAATTTCAGGCCTTCTTTCTGCAGCTCGACGATTCTGCGGTCGTCGCCGAGGAAGGTCGGGCCGAGCGCCATGAAGAACGGCTTGATGAAGAAGAGCCAGGCCGGCCAGTAGAATATCTGTGTGACTTGCGTGGTCTCGGCGTCGCGCGGCGTGCAGGTTGTGAGCCCCACCACGTCGATATGCTTGCCCAGCACGGTCCCGGCGATGTTCTCGAAGCGGATGCTGGGCAGCTCGAAGGTGATCTCGGTCGAAACGTCCGCTCCGAGCAGGCTGTAGACCGGCTTGGTCGGCCTGTGACGCGTCATGACGAAACCGTTGGGCAGCGGGGCGTAGGTCTTGACCTTCTCGCGCGGCTTGCGGCGCCACCACCAATGGCTGTGGACATAGGGTCCGTGCGCCGGATCCATCAGGCCGAGCACGGCGTGATCGATGCCGCAGTGAAAGACCTGGCTCTCGCTCCAGCGCGGCCTGGCCTTGGGCACGCCGACCTTCGGCGGCTCATGGCTCGGCGGTATGGCTTCGCGGCCGGCGGCCGGCATGTAGACCCAGATCAAGCCGTCCTGCTCGCGCACCGGATAGGCGCGCACGCGAATGTTCGCGGCATCGATCGCTTCATCGCCGACCAGCGACGGGATCAGCGCGCATTGGCCGTCCTGTTTGAAGCGCCAGCCATGATAGGGGCACTCGACGGTGTTGTCCTGCAGCACCCGCCCCGCCGACAACGGCACGCCGCGATGCGGGCAGATGTCGCGCAGCGCGAAGATTTTTCCGTCGCGTCCGCGTCCAACCAGGACCGGTTCGCCCAGTAGCATCTCGCGGCGCAGATCACCTTCGTCGACGGTCGCGGCCAGCCTCGCCATGTACCAGCAATCGCGCAGGAACAGCGGAACATCTTCAATGCCCTCTCCGCCCTTCGCACCTGACGGTGCTACGGGCACCTCTCCCGCCAGCGCTTCGCGCGCGGGAGAGGCGGGCCGCGGCATCTCGATGGTCATTGCGGGGCGGCGGCCGGCGGCGGGGCCGGCGCTTTGAGCAGGCTGTCGAGCGTCGTCATGAAAAGCTGGCCCTTGAAGGCAGGCAGCTTATACGCCCATCCGGAGCTGCGCGCATTGATGGCGGCGGCTTCCTTCGCGGTGTCGGGTTTGACCGGCGGCGGGGCTTCGGCCTGGATGGTCGCCCAATAATCCTGGCCCTGCTTGAGCACATTCACGGTGACCTTGAGACCGTCGAACGTCCGCGTCGTGACGCGCGCGGTGCTCGTCGGATTGTTGAAGTCGAGCTCGCGCGCCACGCGCACATCGTCGAAGCCGAAGCCGGTGATCGCCGCGGCGACGCCGTCGGGCACGGTCGGATCGCTCACCGTCTTGCCGGCGGGGATGGGCGTCAGCGTGAAATCGGCATCGGAAGGCTGCACGCGCGCCACCACGAAAGAGGGGCTGCTGGCCGGATCGACGTCGACTTCCTGGACGCGGGCGCGGTCGACGTCCATCACCTTCTTGTCCAACCAGTCGGCCAGCGCGGCGCGCGGGTCGAGCACCGAACGCACCAGCCAGCTCTGGGTCTCGCCGGCATGGCGGACGAACAGGCCGGTGGCGCCGGCGGAGTCTCCGATGTCTTCGCTCTTGCCGGTGACGATCGATGCGAGTTCATGGCCCTTGTCGTCGCTGACCGCGATCAGAACGCCGTCGCCGCGCGGCGGCGCTTCCAGCCCCAGAAAATGCAGCCAGTCGGGCCGCGCGGTCTTCGGTTCGATGGTCCGCAAGGCGGCAAGACCGACCAGCGTGCGCTGCACCAGGTCGAACGAGGCCGGGTAGTCGGCGCGTTCCGGCACGACCCAGCCCTTTTCGGGGACGAACGCCACGTCGAAGGCGCCGGCTTTCGACGCGACATGGATACGGGCGGCGTTGCGCACCTCCTTGGCGAAGCCGGGCAGGAATTCGGTCGGCGTGGAATTGGCTTCGCCGAAACCGGCCTGCTGCCACAGCGCGCCCAGCGCCAGCAGGACGCTGACCACCGCCGCCAGGGCGAGCACGGCCAGATTGCGGCGGCGCGGATCGGCGAGGATTGTCTTCAGGTCCATCGCGGTCCTCACTGCGCCAGCGCGCGGGCGCGGCGGCGGCGCCTGGCCCAAGCCAGCAGAATCGCAAAGCCCGCGACCAGCAGCGGCACCAGCACGATGTTCACAACGGCCAGGACGTCGCCGAGCGTGTCGATGTCCTTGCGCAGATTGTGCTGCACGTCGCGCAGCGCGGTGCGCGTATCGATCAGCTCCTTCTTGAAGCGGTCGATCTCGGCCTGTTGCGCGGCGGTCAGGCCTTGCGCCGAACTGGGCTGGCCGTTGGTGCTGGCGCCTTGCTCCAATTCGTGCAGGCGCTGCTGCACGGCGGTCATGCGCGCCTGCAGCGCTTCGGCCTCCTGCTGGAATTGCGCCTGGGCATCGGCCTGGATTTCCTTGACCACCGTGAACGGCCGGTCGCTGGTGGCGCGCGTGCGCAGCGAGATCAGATCGCTCGAGCCCGTCAGGTTCTCGATGGCGTTCATCACGAAGGCGCCGTTGTCGGCGAAGGGCGCGGCGACGCGCTTGCCGAAGGCGTTCTCGACATGCACCCAGAAGCGGTCGTCGAAGACGTCGCTGTCGGCCATGACGATGACGTTGATCGGGCCGCTGGATTGCTTGAGCTGCGGCGGCAGCGCGGGCGGCGGCGGCCCGCCCGCCGTCGTCATCGCCGCCGGCGGCCCCTCGGCGAAGGCGGTCTTCGCGGGGCCGGAGATGCGCGCCGCGATGACGAATTTCTCGCCGGTGGGATTGATCATACCCATCAGGTCCTGGGGCCTGGGATTGAAGCGGACGGACTCGACGTCGAGCAGGGCGGCTTCATCGGACGAGCGCACCAGCGGCGCGAATGTCGTGGTCGCGCCCTTGAGCGCATTTAGCGCACCGGCGCTGGCCAGGTTGAGCGATTGGAGGTTGGCGGTGACGGTGTCTTTCGGATCGAACTGCGCCGCCGTCAGGTGCAGCCAGACCGGATAGCTCGCCACCGGATTGCGCGGATCGCTCGAGACCTGGACGCGCTGCGCCAGTTGCTTGTCGGCGACCACCTTGCCGGGCGTGTAGCCGACGCCCCAGGCCTGGAACAGCTTGGGCAGGTCGGATGAGGGATCGCCGCCGCCGCGCGGATCCATGCCTGCGCCGGCCTGCGCCAGCTCGGAATTGGGATCGACGAAGACCAGCGCGCGTCCGCCGCCCAGCACGAACTGATCGATGGCGTAGAGCGCGGCGGCGCTGAGGCCCGCCGGATGCACGATCATCAGGACCGAAATGTCGGCCGGAACCCGGTTGGCCGAAGGATCGAGCATCTGCGTCGCGTAGGTTTCGGCCAATTGCGAATAAATCGCGTAGGGCTGGGCGTTGCCCTGCATCGCCGCCTGCATGCCGCCGGCGCCGGTGTCGATCGGCAGGCTGGAAATGATGCCGAGCGCCGGCTTCTGCGGCTGCGACAGGTGATAGATCAGCGTCGAGATGTCGAATTCGAGATACTGCTCGCGCTCCGGCGCGAAGTAGGCGATCGTCTCCTTGCCGTCGATGCGATTGGTGCCGGCGAGGCCGAAATAGACCGTGTCGCCCGAATCGGTCGGCGCGCCGGTCAGCCCGTTCGAGGTCGCTTCGTCCTCGGCGGTGGTGAACGGCTCGGGATCGACGTCCACAAGGCTGATCTTGCCGTGGCTGAGCGCGGCGTATTCCTCGAGCAGGTCGTGCACGCGCTTGGCGTAGGCCTGGGTCTGGGCGTAATCGGCCGCGACCTTCTTGGAATAGTAGAATTTCAGCGTGATCGGCTCGGGGATCTTGGCGATGATGTTGCGCGTGCCGTCCGCCAGCGTGAACTGGCCGTTCTGCGTGAGGTCGAGCTTCGCCGTCGTGATCCAGGCGTCGGCCGCGATGTTGATCGCCACGAAGATGATCGTGGCAAGGACGAGCGCGGCGATGGCGTAGAGACGTCTGGAGATTGTTTGATTCTGGGGCTTCATCGGCTCAGCCGCTCTTCTTCAGATCGACGACCACGACATTGGCGGTGAGGAACAACGCGATCAGCGAGAAGAAATAGATCACGTCGCGCAAATCGATGACGCCGGCCGAAATCGCGGTGAAATGGGTGAGGAAGCTGAAGGACGAGATCGCGTTGACCAGCACCAGTGGCGCCCAGGCGCGGAAGAAATCGAGCACCAGCGGCGCGCCGGAGATCGTGAACAGGAAGCAGACGACCACCGTGACGACGAAGGCGATCACCTGGTTGCTGGTGGTCGAGGAGATGCAGGCGCCGATGGCGAGATAGCCGCCGGCCATCAGCAGGCTGCCGACATAGGAGGCGACGATGACGCCGTTGTCCGGACTGCCCAGATAATTGACCGTGATCCAGATCGGAAAGGTCAGCGCCAGCGCCACGGCGATGAAGGCCCAGGCGGCAAGAAACTTGCCCGCCACCGTCGCCCATAGCGGCACCGGCAGCGTCAGCAGCAACTCCATCGTGCCGGTGCGGCGCTCCTCCGCCCACAGCCGCATGGCGATGGCCGGCACCAGGAAGAGATAGAGCCATGGATGGTAGCCGAAGAACACCGACAGGTCGGCGATGTTGTTGTCGAAGAAGCGGCCGACATAGAAGGTGAACGATCCCATCGCCAAGAGGAAGATGACGATGAAGACATAGGCCAGCGGCGTCGCGAAATAGGCCGCGAATTCGCGCTTGAAGATCGGCCAGATGGACGTCATGCCGCCGGTGCCTTGGCGCGCGCCGCGTCATGGGTGGTGATGGCGCGGAAGACTTCGTCGAGACGGCCGGCTTCGGCGTGCAGTTCCTTGACGTCCCATTTTTCGCGCACCGCGAGGGCGCTCACGTCCTCGATGGGCAGTGCGCCGTTCCTGGGGAAGGCGGTGAACTGGATGGTGCCGTCGTCGCGTTTCTCGACGTCGACGGCCGAGACGGTCGGCAGCGCCTTCAGCTTGGCTGTGGCCAAGTCGCGCTGTGCGGCGGGCAGGGCGATCGTCACGGCATTGTGATAGCGCGAGCGCGCCAGCAATTGCGCCGGCGTGCCGTCGGCGACGATCTGGCCGCGATCGATGATGACGGCGCGGGTGCAGATCGCTTCGACTTCTTCCAGCAGATGCGTCGAGACGATGATCGCTTTTTCCGCCGCCATGCCGCGGAGCAGCGTGCGCACGGCGAATTTCTGGTTGGGATCGAGGCCGTCGGTCGGCTCGTCCATGATCAGCACCGGCGGATCGTGCAGGATCGCCTGCGCCAGGCCGACGCGGCGCTTGAAGCCCTTGGACAGGGTCTCGATGGTCTGGTCGAGGACGCCGGCGAGTTCGGTCTTCTCGACTGCGGCAGCCACCCGCGCCTTGGCGGCGGCGCCCTTGAAGCCGCGCACCTGGGCGATGAACAGCAGGAACTGGCGCGCCGTCATGTCGCCATAGGCCGGGGCGCCTTCGGGCAGGTAGCCGATGGCGGCCTGGGCGGCGAGCGCATCGGTTTCCACGTCGTGGCCGCAGACGCGGACCCGCCCGGCGGTGGGGCTGAGAAAGCCCGTGATCATCTTCATGGTGGTGGATTTGCCGGCGCCGTTGGGGCCCAGAAAGCCCAGGACCTCGCCCTTGCCGACCTTCAGCGACAGGTTGGCGACGGCCGTGTAGGGGCCGAAGCGCTTGGTCAGTCCCTCGATCTCGATCATGGAATCCGGATGATGAAAACCTAGGGTTTGCTTAGAGAATACGTCCCCATACCGCAAGTTCTGGAGACTTAAGTTTGAGTAACCAGTGTAAGTCGCCCCCTCCGCCCTTCGCCGCTAACGCGGCTACGGGCGTCGGTAGCGCCAGCGTACCGACCCCCCGCCAATGCGCTTCGCGCATGCGGAGGAGGCGGGCCTTGCGTGTGTCGCCTGTTGACTTAGTTGAACGATCAATCAAGTATTGGATCATGGCTGAGGACACCAGGGATCGGCTTGTCATGACCGCGATGCGGCTCTTTTCGGAGAAGGGCTACGAGTCCGCCAGCATCGCCGACATCTTGCGCGGCGCCGGCGCCAACAGCGGCAGCCTCTACCATTTCTTTCCCACCAAGCAGGATCTGCTGATCGAAGTGCTCAGGCGCTATCGCGACGGCATCGCGCCGATGCTGCTCAGCCCCGCCTGGGAGGGGTTAAGCGATCCGATCGAAAAAGTGTTCGCGCTGCTGGCGCGCTATCGCCAGGCGCTGGTCGACAGCGATTGCTTCTACGGCTGCCCGATCGGCAATCTGGCGCTGGAGATTCACGAGCCCGATCCGCCGGTGCGCGATCTCATCGCGGTCAATTTTGACGGCTGGGTGAACGCGATCGAGACATGCTTCACCGAAGCCGGGACGCGCCTGCCGCGCGATCTCGACCGCCATAGCCTCGCGGTCTTCACGCTGACCACGATGGAAGGCGGCGTGATGCAGTCGCGCACGCACCGCAATCTGAACGCCTTTGATCAATCGGTCGCGATGCTGCGCGACTATGTCAGGCGGCTTGAACATGAAGCCGTCGCAGAGGGGAACAAGGTGGCATGAAAATTCTTGCAGGAATGCTTGTCGCGGCAATGCTTTTGCCGGGCACACCGGTGCAGACGGCGGTGAAGGACGATTCGTTCAAGGACGCGAACGGGGCGCGGGTGCTGAAGGAATCTGTCGTCGTCGATGCGCCGCCGGCCGCCGTCTGGATGGCGTTCACGGTGGACGACCGCTTCGTCAAATGGTCGGGCGTACCGGTGGCGCATGTCACGCCGGGCAATGACGGCTTGATCGAGTTCGGGCTCATGCCGGGCAGCAAGATCGGCGACCCAGGCAATGTGAAGAACCGTCTGCTCGTCTACCTACCGGACTCGCTGCTGGTCTGGCGCAACGAATTCGTGCCGGCGGGCGGACCGTTCGATCCGGCGACCTTCGCCACCGTGCGCACCATGATCGCCCTCGCGCCGGTCGGCGGCGACAAGACCATGGTCACCGAAACCGTCATCGGCTTCGCGGACGGCGCCAAATACGACGAACTTTACGCGCATCTGCGCGGCGGCAACGCGCAATATCTGACGTCGCTCGCCAACAGTTTTCACACGGGAAAATAGGGGACCCTCATGCTCGATACCAAAACGCTTCTCAACGCCACGATGATCGGCACCGTGCTGCAAGTCGCGATGGTCGTGGCCGGCCACTACATTCCCACCATCGCGCTGCACGTCTTCATGTTCGGCGGCATGGGAATCTCGCTGGTCGCAGGATTGCTCTATGGCCGCGTTGCGTCCGGCATGGCCGGCGCGGCGCTGGGCGGTGTCATCGCTGGCGGCGTCTGCGCAGCTATCGGCATCGCGATCTCGGTGGCGCTGGGCGACACGCTGGCCGTGATACTCGTGATCGGGACCCTCAGTTCCGCCGCGACGGGCGCCATCGGTGGCGTCATCGGCAAGCTTGTGGGCGCTGCCGCGTCGGCCTGAACGCCGCCGTTGATCCGCCATCTTCGCGCGCTAGGATCATGGGGTAGACTCTGATCCGGGTACGCATTGTTCGACGGCAAACTCTTGCAGCGCGCGGCGCTCACCGGGATCGTGCTGGAGATCGCGCTGGCGGCCATCGGACATTATGTGCCCTGGGTTCGCATCCATGCGCTGGAGTTCTGCGCCATGATGATCGCGGGGCTGGCCGGGCTGTTCTATGCCCGCGACTTCGCCAAGGGCTATGCCAAGGGCGCGTTCGGCGGCGCCATCGCCGGCGGCACCAGCGGCCTGATCGGCATCAGCCTCGCCAACGTCCTGGGCGACGTGCCGCTGATCGTGCTGCCGTTCGGCACGGCGCTCCTCGTCCTGGTCGGCGCCATCGGGGGCCTGTTCGGCCAGCTGGGCGCGAACATCCGCAAGCTGAGCGCGTAGCGCTGGTTCGGCATCGACGGTGATGGCTGAAGTTGGGTGGGCGGCTCGAGGCCGCCATGGAAAAAAGGCCGGCGGACCGATCGAAGCTGCCCTGAAGTGAGGGCTGGGGGGCTTGATTCGCTTCCAGGCGGCCCGTCAACTCAGGTCCACCGGCAAAAAAGAATATCGTATCGGAACTTGGCCGCGCCATGGTCCAATCGTGACCCTTTCATGGCGGCAGATGAGGAGAATGTCATGGGACGCTTTGTGCACGCTACGGAAAGCCTGATGGCCTATCTCAGCCAGCTGGGCGCGCGTGAGGCGCCGGCGCAGATCCGCTGCCGCGAGGAAACCGCCAAGATGCCGATGGCGATGATGCAGATCGCGCCGGAGCAGGGCGCGTTCTTGGCAGTCCTGGTCAAGCTCACGGGCGCGAAGAAATATGTCGAGATCGGCACCTTCACCGGCTACAGCGCGCTCAGCGTCGCGCTCGCCATGCCGGCGGACGGCAGGCTGGTGGCGCTCGACGTCTCCAAGGAGTTCACCGACAAGGCGCGCGGCTACTGGAAGGAAGCCGGAGTCGAGGCGAAGATCGATCTGCGCCTGGGCTCCGGCCTGGAAGCGCTCGACAAGATGATCGCGAACGGCGAGGGGCCGATCGATCTGGCCTTCATCGACGCCGACAAGTCCAACTATGACGGCTATTACGAGCGCGTGCTCAAGCTGCTGCGCCCCGGCGGCCTGGTGGCGCTCGACAACATGCTGTGGAGCGGGCGCGTCGCCGATCCCAAGGTCACCGATGCCGACACCAGCGCGCTGCGCGCCCTCAACGCCAAGATCCATGCCGATGCGCGCGTCGACATGGCGCTGGCGACGGTCGGCGACGGCGTCATGCTGGCGGTCAAGCGCTAGCGCATGACCGTCCCGACGCTGGAAACGGCGCGTCTTGTTCTGCGTCCGCTGGAGTTGAGCGACGCCGCGGCGACGCAGGCGCTGTTTCCGCATTGGGAGATCGTGCGCTATGTGCCCGACATTCCCTGGCCTTATCCCGCAGACGGTGCGGAAGGCTATTATCGCAACGTCGCGCTGCCGCAGATGGCGAAGGGCACCGCCTGGCGCTGGTCGCTGCGCCTGAAGTCCATGCCGGACGCGATGATCGGCGCGATCCATCTGATGGATGGCGACAACAACCGCTTTTTCTGGCTGGGCCTTGCCTGGCAGGGGCAAGGACTGATGACCGAGGCCTGCGAGGCCGCGACGGCGTTCTGGTTCACGGTCCTGAAGCGGCCGCTGCTGCGCACCAACAAGGCCGTCGTGAACACGGCCTCGCGGCGGATTTCGGAACGCGGCGGCATGCGGGTCGTCGCCGTCGAAACCAGGGACTATCCCGCCGGCCCGCTGCCGACGCAGATCTGCGAGCTGGCCTACGAAGAATGGCTGGCGAACCGCCCCAAAAAGTAGCGCCGGCAGGCTTGCGACGGTCCCACGACAGGCTCACACTCACTGCGATGGCGGAAGAAACCATAGCGTTTCTCCGCGCGGATTCTTCGCCGACCGCGCGGACGGCTTCCTTCGGCGGACCCGCGGCCGCGCAAGTGCGCTTCGACCGGGCGGAACTCAATCGCATTCTGATCCTGTACGGCCGCATGGTCGCCGCCGGCGCGTGGCGCGATTACGCGATCGATTTCCTGGACGAGGTCGCGGTGTTCTCGATCTTCCGCCGCGCCAGCGAAATGCCGCTGTTCCGCGTCGAGAAGCGCCCCAAGCTGCGCGGCCGCCAGGGCATGTACGCGGTGATCGCCGCGCCGGGGCACATCCTCAAGCGCGGGCATGACCTGGCGCAGGTGCTGCGCGTCTTCGACAAGGCGCTGCTGAAGGCGGCGAGCGGGTAAGCAGCAAAAAACTGTCACGACCCGGTATATTTCGGTTTCCGCTTCTCCGAAAACGCCAGCATCGCTTCCTTGGCGTCGTTGGTCGCTCTGCGGCCCATGGCCAGTCCCACCGTTTCGTATTTCATCGCCGCGTCGAGATCGGCCGCGAAATTGTGCTGCAGCACGCGCTTGGAGACGCGCAAGGCCAGCGGCGGCCATTGCGTCATCTCGTTGGCGAGCTTGACCGCTTCTTCCAGCAGCGCCTCGTGCTTGACGAGGCGGTCGAGCAGTCCCAGCCGGTAGGCCTCCTGCGCGTCGACGGTGCGACTGGTAAAGATCAGATCGGCGGCGCGGGCATAGCCGATGACGCGCGGCAGGTAATAGCTGAGGCCGGAATCCGGCGACAGGCTGCGCTCGATGAACACGGTCTTGAAACGCGCGTGCTCGGAGCCGACGCGCAGATCGGCCGCCAGCGCCGTGCTCATGCCGGCGCCGGCCGCGATGCCGTTGACGGCGGCGATGACCGGCTTGTCGAAGGCGTGCCACATCTTGGCCCAGCGCCCGACCCAGCCGTCTTCGTCGAGCCGCTCTGCTTGCGTCGTCGGCGCCGGCAGGGTGCCGCGGATGCCGGACGCGACGGCGGAGAGATCGGCGCCGGAGCAGAAGCCGCGCCCCGCGCCGGTGACGATCAGGGCGCGGATTTCATCGTCGTCGCGCGCCTCGCGCACCGCGGCGACAACGTCGCTGCGCAAGGCCGCGCCGATGGCGTTCAGCCGCTCCGGCTTGTTGAGCGTAATGATCGCGACATGCTCGCGCTTCTCGAACAGGATTGCTTCGTAGGCCATGGCGTCCTCCCGGCGTTGTTTTGGGGTGAGCGTAGAGCAGCTTCGATGCGGATGCGAATAACCTCTCCCGCTCGCGGGAGAGGTCGGAAATGCGAAGCATTTCCGGGTGAGGGGGAGTCGCGAGACTGTGCCCCTCACCGAGCAAAAGCTAAGCACTTAGCTCCGCTGCGCTTCGCTAAGTGCAAGCTTTTGCTTCCTCTCCCGCTCGCGGGAGAGGTTAAAAAAACCCCGGTGTTTCCACCGGGGCCTTTCGCATTCTGTTTGCCTTCCGTTACCGCCGGTTGCCCATCAGGCGCAGCAGCATCAGGAACAGGTTGATGAAGTCGAGATAGAGCTTGAGCGCGCCGAAGATCGCCTTGCGGCCGGCGGTCGTGCTGTCGTCGGACTCGGCATAGTTGTTCTTGATCCATTGCGTGTCATAGGCGGTCAGGCCGGTGAAGATCAGCACGCCGGCGACCGAGATGATCCATGTCAGCATCGTCGACTGCACGAAAATGCTGACCACCGAGGCGATGACGACGCCGATCAGGCCCATGAAGAGGAACGAACCGAAGCCCGTCAGGTCGGTCTTGGTCGTATAGCCCCACAGGCTCATGGCGCCGAAGGTCGCCGCGGTGATGAAGAACACCTGCGCGATGCTGGTCTGCGTATAGACGACGAACAGCGAGGCGAAGGTCAGCCCGACCATCGCGGCGTAGGCCAGAAAGCTGATCTGCGCCGTCATCACGCTCATCTTGTTGATGCGGAAGCTCAGGAACAGCACCACTCCGAGCGAGCCGAACAGCAGGATCCACAGCAGCGGGCCCGAGAACAGCGCGACGCCGAAGCTGGTCAGCATGAGGCCGCCATGCAGGCGCGCGACGGCAGCCGAGGGATCTGTCGTCACCGCGGCCATATAGCCGCCATAGGCGGCGACGCCCGTGATGCCCAGGCCCATGAGCATGTAGTTGTAGATGCGCAGCATGTAGCTGCGCAGGCCGGCGTCTATGGCGCCGGCGGCACTCGCCTGGCCACGCAACACCCGGTTGTCATAGTCAGCCATGGAATTTCCTTTTCTACCGGCGCAAAGCCGGTTGTCTGCATTATATCGTGCTTGCGCAGCAACTTATCAAGGCGCCCGCAACTGGGCCGCCGGACGGGCGGAGAGCGCGGAAAGCGCCCCGATCAGGCCGAACAGCAAGGTCGCGGCGCCGCCGCCCAGCACCGTCAGGATGGCCACGCCGGCGTCGAAGGTGAGGGGAACCTCGAGGACCTGCCGGCAGATGATTGCCGCCGCCAGGGTTCCGGCGCCCAGGGCGAGCAGGCCGGTCAGCACGCCGGTGACGCCATATTCCAGGACATAGACCAGCGCGACGCGGGCGCGCGTGGCGCCGAGCACTTTGAGCACCGTGGCGTCGTAGAGGCGGCCCCGGCTGCCGGCCGCGATGGCGCCCGCCAGCACCAGGAGGCCGGAGAGGATGGTCAAAAGGCTCGCGGCGCGCACGCCGTCGCTCAGCTGCTGCAGTAGCGTGTCGACCTGCGCAATGGCGTCCTTGACGCGCACGGTCGAGATGTTCGGGAAGGCGTCGGTCACCGCGCGGTAAAGCCGCTCCTCGTCCTTGGGGTCGACTCGCACCGTCGCCAGGAACGAATGCGGCGCCTTATCGATCAGTCCGGGCGACATCACGATGATGAAATTTTGTCCACCCGTGGTGAAGTCGACTTTGCGGAAGCTGGTGACGGTCGCCTCGATCTCGCGCCCCAAGACGTTGATCACTATCTTGTCGCCGAGGCTGAGGCCCATGCCCTTGGCGAGGCTCGCGTCGAAGGAAATCTGCGGCGGTCCGGTGTAGCCGGCCGCCCACCAGGCGCCGTCGGTGATCACCGTGCCTGGCGGCGGCGTCGCCGCATAGGTGATGCCGCGGTCGCCGCTGACCGCCCATCTGGCCTCCGGCGCAATCGCCGCATCCTTGGCCGCGACGCCCTTGAGCGAAACGATCCGTCCACGGATCATTGGGGTGCGGCGATAGTCCGCCGCCGATTTGAAGCGGTGGATGGCGGCGTCGAAGCGCGCGGTTTCGTCCGGCTGGATATCGACGAAGAAGAAACTCGGCGCGGTGCCGGGCAGGCGGTCCTTGACCTGTGCCGAGATCGTGTGGTCGAGCAGCGAAACCGTCGCCAGCAGTGTCAGGCCGAGGCCGAGCGCCGTCACCACGCCGGTCGTCGCGGCGCCGGGCCTTGTGAGATTGGCCAGCGCCAGGCGCAGCGTGGCGTTGCGCGGCCGCGGCAGGCGGCGCAGCAGGGTGCGCAGCAGGACCGCGATCAGGCGCAGCGCGACGAGCCCGGCCGCGGCGCCGCCGAGAAATCCGGCGGCGAACGGAGGCGACGGCGCCAGCCACAGCGCCAGGCCGACGACGGCGGCGCCGGCAACGGCCGCACCGGCCAGATAGGGCAGCGCGCCGCGCGTGCTGGACGGTGCCACGAGATCGCGGAACAGGCTGGCGGGCGGGATCAGCCGGGCGCGCGCCAGCGGCGGCACGGCGCAGGCGATCGCCGACAGCAGGCCGAACGCGGCGGCGAGGAGAAGCGGTTCGGCGTAAAGCTGGAAATGCGCCGGCGCCGGGATGTCGCTGCCGTAGAAATATTGGACCGCGAAAGGCAGCAAGGCGCCCAGCAGCAATCCCAGCGCGACGGCCGCCACCGCGATGGCCATCACCTGGAAGAAGAAGACCAAAAAGATCAGCGCGCCGTCGGCGCCCAGCGATTTGAAGATCGCGATCTCGGCGCGCTTGGCGTCGAGAAAGGCTGCCACCGCCTGCGCCGCGCCGACGCCGCCCACCGCCAGCGCGGTCAGGCCGACCAGCGTCAGGAACATCGTGACCTGCTCGACGAAGCGGCGGATGCCCGGCGCGGCGTCGCTGCGGTCGCGGATGTCCCAGCCGGCGTCGGGGAACGCCGCCGCCGCATCCTGCTTGAAGCCGGCGACCGATCCAGACGGCGGCAGGGCGACGCGGTAGTTGTAGTCGATCAGACTGCCCAGCGTGACCAACCCCGTTCGCGCCAGCGCGTCGTTGGAGACGATGATGTGCGGGCCGAGGCTGAAGCCTCCCGAGATCCGGTCGGGCTCGCTGTTGAGAATCGCCGAGAGGCGGAAAATCTGCGCGCCGATCTTCAGCAATCCGCCGGGCGCGATCCGCAGCCGGTCGAGCAGCGTCTGCTCCGCCACCGCGCCGCAGATGCCGGCGTCGCAGCGCAGACTCTTCTGAAAGTCCCGCGCCGGTGCCAGCGAGACCGAACCGAAGAACGGATAGGCGCTATCGACCGCTTTGAGTTCGACCAGCTGGCGTTCGGCTTCGATGTTGTTCTTCAAGGCATAGGCCATGGCGCGCATCGCGACGGTTTGCGAGACGCGGCCGTGACGGCCGAGAAAGGCGCGCTCGGTGTCGTTCACGGGCCGGTGCACCAGATGCACGACGACGTCGCCGCCGAGCAGCGTGCGGCCCTGTTCGGCGAGCCCGGTGAGGAATGCTTCCGACAGCGACTCGACGCCGGCGATGGCGGTGACGCCCAGCACCAGGCAGGCGAAGAAGATGCGAAAGCCGGCCAGCCGCGTGCGCATCTCGCGCCGCGCCAGCTTCAGGGCGAGAAACACTCTGCTCATGCGGCGCGTTCGTCGGCCACGATGCGGCCATCCTTGAGCCGCACGATGCGCCGACAACGGTTCGCCAGGCTCTCTTCATGCGTCACCAGGAACAGCGTCGAGCCGGCGCGCGCCGGCAGCGCGAACAACAGGTCGGCGACCTCCGCGCCGGTGGCGCCGTCGAGATTGCCGGTCGGCTCGTCGGCGAAGAGAACGGTCGGCCTTGGCGCGATGGCGCGGGCCAGCGCGACGCGCTGCTGCTCGCCGCCCGACAATTGTCCCGGATAATGATCGGTGCGCGCGGCCAGGCCCACCGCGCCCAACTCGTCGCGCGCGCGGTCGAAGGCGTCGGCGATTCCGGCCAGTTCGAGCGGCACGGCGACGTTCTCCAGCGCCGTCATCGTCGGGATCAGGTGAAACGACTGGAACACGATGCCGACGCGACCGCGGCGGAAGCGTGCCAAGCCGTCCTCGCCCATGCGGGTGATGTCCTGGCCGGCCACGGTGACGCGGCCCGAGGTGGCGCTCTCCAAGCCCGCCGCCACCATCAACAGGCTCGATTTGCCCGAGCCCGACGGCCCCAGCAGCGCCACGGTCTCGCCGGCCGGGATGACGAGCGAGACGCCGTTGAGGATGTTGACCGGCCCCGCGACGCTGGCCAGCGTCAGTCTCACATCTTCCAAATTGATGGCGGCTGGGGAATTGTGCATCGATGACTCGCGGGGCGACACCTACAGGCGATATGGGATGAGCACCGCCCGCTTCAAGCGCATGCTTAGCATGATCGCGCTTCTTGTCCTCGCCGGGACGGGCGCACATGCCGCACCCATCAAGATCCTCGCGCTCGGCACCAGCCTGACGCAGGGCTATGGCGTGGCGCCGGGCTTCGACTTCACGGCGGTGCTGGAAGCGCGGCTGAAGGCGTCGGGCATCGACGCCAAGCTGATCAATGCCGGTGTCTCCGGCGACACCTCGGCGGGCGGCCTGGCGCGGCTCGACTGGTCGCTGGCCGACCGGCCCGACGCGGCCATCATCGAGCTGGGCTCGAACGATGCCCTGCGCGGCCAGGCGCCGGCCGAGACCGAGAAGAACCTGGCCGCGATCCTGACGCGGCTGAAAGCAGCCCGCATTCCCGTGCTGCTGACCGGCATGCTGGCGCCGCGCAATCTGGGCCCGGAATATGCGCGTGCGTTCGATCCGATCTATCCCAGACTCGCCAAACAGTTCGGCACGCTATTCTATCCCTTCATGCTGGACGGCGTCGCGATGAATCCAAACCTCAACCAGGCGGACGGCATCCATCCCAATCCCGCCGGCGTGAAGATCATCGTCGCGCGCATTCTTCCCCTGGTGAAGCAGCTCGTGCTGCAGGTGAAGCGCTAGATGTTCCGGCGCCTGCTCTCGGTCGGCGGTTTCACGCTCCTGTCGCGGATCGCGGGCTTCGTGCAGAACATCGTCATGGCGGCGGTCCTCGGCGACGGCCTGCTGTCCGACGCCTATTTCGTGGCGCTGCGCCTGCCCAACAGTTTTCGCGGCATCTTCGCGGAAGGCGCCTTCAACGTCGCCTTCATTCCGCGCTATGCGGCCTTGCGCACGCGCGAAGGCGACGGCGCCGCGGCGGCGTTCGCCGATCGCGTCTTTTCCTGGCAGATGGCGGCGCAGCTGGCGCTGCTGGTGCTGGCGCTCGCGCTCATGCCGCAGATCGTCGCGCTGCTGGCGCCGGGTTTTGCGGCGCATCCGGGACAGGTCGCCTTCGCGATCGATTTTTCGCGCATCACCTTTCCCTATCTCATCCTCACGGTGGTCGCGGTGCAGCTGTCGGCGATGCTGAACGCGCACGAGAAATTCGCCGCCGCGGCGGCGTGGTCGATCTTCCTCAGCCTGGCCATCATCGGCACCCTTCTGGCGTCGCGCTGGTTCAGCAATGCGGGCTATGCGGCCTCCTGGGGGGTCGCGCTGGCCGGAATCCTGCAGCTCATTTTCATCGTGCTGGCCGCCGCGCGCGCGAAAATCTGGCTGCGCCTGGCCTGGCCGCGCTGGTCGTCGCAGATGAAGGAGTTCCTGCTGGCGCTCGGCGCCGCGACGCTGGGCTCGGCCAGCGTCCAGATCGGGCTGTTCATCGACACCCTGATCGCCAGCTTCCTGCCCGCCGGCGTGCTGACCGCGATCAGCTACGCCGACCGCGTCAACCAGTTGCCGTTGGGCACGCTGGGCATCGCGCTGGCGACCGTGCTGCTGCCGGAAATGTCGCGCCGCGTGGCGCTGAACGACCGCGCCGGCGCCGATGCGGCGCAGAACAACGCCGCCGCGCTGGGGCTATATCTCACCCTGCCGTTCGCCGCGGCGTTCCTCCTGGTGCCGCAGACGATCATGCGCGCGCTGTTCGCGCATGGCGCGTTCTCGATAGGCGCGGCGGACATTTCGGCCAGCGCGCTCGCCGCCTACGGCGTCGGCTTGCCGGCCTTCGTGCTGGTGCGCGTCGTGGCCGCGACGTTCTACGCCCGCGGCGACACCGCAACGCCGGTGCGGGCAACGATCCTCGCCGTCGTGGTCAATGTCGGCCTCAAATTCCTTTTGGTCTGGGGTTTCCATCTCGGCGCGGTGGGCGTGGCGCTCGGCACCTCGCTGGGGTCCTGGGCGAATGTCAGTCTCCTGCTCTGGCTCGCCCTGCGCAGCGACCTTCTGACGGTCGAGAGTCATTTCACGCGCGCCCTGCCGGCGATCCTGCTGGCCGCGGCCGCCACCGGCGCGGCCGCGCTGGGCGGCGTCTGGCTGGGCGAGAGCACGCTGCATCTGCATCGCTTCCAGCATGAAGCGCTGCTCGGCTTGGCGCTGCTGTTCGGCGGCCTCGCTTACGGCCTGGTGACGCTGCTGTTCCGCCGCGTCCTGCCGCTTGGCCGCCTGGCCGGACGGGGAGGCTAGCGTGCAGCGCCTGTTCGTCGCCCTGGCGATTCCGGACGCGTTGGCACAGCACCTGGCGCTGCTGCAGGCCGGCGTGCCCGGCGCGCACTGGCAGAGCCGCGAGCAACTGCATCTGACGCTGCGCTTTATCGGCGACGTCGACGGCCTCGCCGCGGCCGCCATCCAGGACGCCCTCAGCGCGATCCAGGCGCCGTCCTTCGAACTTGCGCCGCATGGCGTCGGCGAATTCGGCGGCAAGCATCCGCATGCGCTGTGGGTCGGCGTGCGGCCGAACGAGGCGCTCCATCATCTGCAACGCAAGGTCGAGACGGCGCTGCAGCGCGCCGGCATCGAAGCGGAGCGCCAGAAGTACACGCCGCACATCACGCTGGCGCGCCTGGCGCGCGGCGCCGCTGTCGGCCGCGTCATCGACTGGCTGACCGATCACGCGCTGTTTTCCGCCGCACCCTTCGCGGTGGCCGGCTTCATCCTCTATTCCAGTGTGCTGACCGACCACGGCAGCATCTACCGCGCCGAGCGCGCCTATCGCTTGCGCTAACCCGCCTCTTCCTCGATCGCATCCATGTCGTCGTCGGACAGACCGAAGTGATGGCCGATCTCGTGGATCAGGACGTGGCGCACGATGGCGCCCAGCGTTTCCTGGTGCTCTGCCCAATAGTCGAGGATCGGGCGGCGATAGAGGAAGATCATCGTCTGCCCGCCATGCACATGCCCCGCCTCGTGATCGGCGAGATTGGGACCCTGGAAGAGGCCGAGGATGTCGAACTCGCTTTCCAGCCCCATGTCGCGCACGACATCAGGTTGCGGAAAATCCTCGATCCGGAACAGGACCGCGCCGGTGAGGCCGCGAAACTCCGCCGGCAGCGCCGCGAACGCCGCGCGCGCCAGGGCCTCGAATTCATCGAGCGACGGAGATTCGGCTTGGGTCCAGTCCATGGCGCGCTAGGATAGGGCGAAACCGGGAGGCAGAATATGACAAAGCTGGATGCAAAAGGGCGCGCCGCCGCGCTCGCGAAGCTGCCGGACTGGAAATCGGTTGCGGGCCGCGACGCCGTCGCGCGCGGTTTCGCCTTCCAGGATTTCAGCCAGGCCTTCGCCTTCATGAGCCGCGCCGCGCTGCTGGCCGAAAAGATGGACCACCATCCGGAGTGGTTTAACGTCTACAACAAGGTGAACGTGACGCTCTCCACCCACGACGCCGGCGGCGTGACGCAGAAGGACATCGATATGGCGACGGCGATGGACGCCTATGCGAAGGACTTTGGCGCCAAGTGATCCGCCTGCTGGCGATCTCCGGCAGCCTGCGCGCGGTCTCGACCAACACCGCGCTGCTGCAAGCCGCGGCGCTGCTCGCGCCGCCGGGCCTCACGGTCACGCTCTACGACGGCATCGGCGCGCTGCCGCACTTCAATCCCGATCTCGACAGCGATCCGCTGCCGCCCGCCGTCACCGCGTGGCGCAGCCACGTCGCCGAGGCCGACGGCCTGCTGATCTCCTCGCCCGAATATGCCCGTGGCATTCCCGGCAGCCTCAAGAACGCGCTGGACTGGCTGGTCAGCGGCCCCGAGCATCCCGGTAAGCCGATTGCCTTCTTTCACGCGTCCGAGCGCGGTGTCGCCGTGCAAGCCGCGCTGCGCCTGGTGTTGGAAACCATGGGCACGCGCATCCTCGACGAAGCCTCGATCACCGTGCCGCTGCTCGGCAAGCAGACCGATGCGGCGGCTATCGCTTCGGATCGCGCCATCGCTGACCGAATACGCAGCGCGCTGGAGGCGTTTGAACTGGCTCTACGCTAGACGGCGAATTTGTAAGTCGTCCCATCCCGCTTGATGTGTCCCGCGGTCGGCGCGGCGAAGTGGGTGCCGATGATCAGGATCGGCTTGTCCGCCCAATCCTTGAGCATGGCCTTGCGCGTGACGCGCGCCGCCTCCTTGTCGCTGTCGAAGCTCGGGCACCATTCGGGATGGCCGATCTGCGCCGGATGATGCATCATGTCGCCCGTTATGATGGCGGTCTCGCCCTTGGATTCGATCACCACGCTGACATGGCCGGGCGTGTGGCCGGTGGTCGGCATCAGGCGCACTTCGTCGCTGATGCGGTGGTTCATCTCGACCATCTGCGCCACGCCGGCGTCGAAGATCGGCTTGACCGAATCCGCCATGATCGCCTTCTGCTCGGCGTCCTCGTCCTTGATCCAGTGCTCGTATTCCAGCCGCCCGATGAGATAGCGCGCGTTGGGAAAGGTCGGCTGCCATTTGCCGTCCCCGCCCAGCATGGTGTTCCAGCCGACATGATCGACATGCAGATGGGTGCAGACGACGGTGTCGATGCTCTCGCGCGGAAAACCCGCCTCGGCGATGTGCTGCAGGAAAGGGCGGTGCAGCGGCCGCTGGCGCGTCATGTTGCGCGGCTTATCGTTGCCGACGCAGGTGTCGACGATCAGCTTCAAACCCTTGGCCTCGACCAGCAGCGCATGCACCGAAAGGTTCAGCGTGCCGTCCTCGGTCGCGAAATGCGGATAGAGCCACGGCAGGGTGCGCAGCGTTTCCGGCGTCGCCTCGGCGAAGAACGGTGTTTCGGGGTTGTAAGGCACGGGCGATTCGAACTCGACCACCCGCGTCACCGTCACATCGCCGATTTGCCATTTGAGCATCTGCATCCCCGTCATCTCTTGTGCGCGTTCTTGACCAGATCGTCCACCACCGCCGGATCGGCGAGGGTCGAGATGTCGCCGAGATTGCCCATGTCGCCCTCGGCGATCTTGCGCAGGATGCGGCGCATGATCTTGCCGGAGCGCGTCTTGGGCAGGCCTGGCGCGAACTGGATGACGTCGGGCCGCGCGATGGGGCCGATCTCCTTGCCGACCCATTGCTGGAGTTCGCGGTTGAGCGCCTGCGTCGACGCCACGCCGACTTTCAGCGTGACATAGGCGTAGATGCCCTGGCCCTTGATGTCGTGCGGATAGCCGACGACGGCGGCTTCGGCGACATCGCGATGCGCCACCAGCGCGCTTTCGACCTCGGCCGTGCCCAGGCGATGGCCCGAGACGTTGATGACATCGTCGACGCGGCCGGTGATCCAGTAATAGCCATCGGCATCGCGCCGGCAGCCGTCGCCGGTGAAATACTTGCCGCGATAGGTCTTGAAGTAGGTGTCGATGAAGCGCTGGTGATCGCCATAGACGGTGCGCATCTGGCCCGGCCAGCTCGTCGTCAGGCACAGATTGCCGCTGGCCGCGCCCTCCAGCACCTTGCCGTCCGCGTCCACCAGCTGCGGCACGATGCCGAACAGCGGCTTGGTCGCCGAGCCGGGTTTGAGATCGGTGGCGCCGGGCAGGGGCGAGATCAGGATGCCGCCGGTCTCGGTCTGCCACCAGGTGTCGACGATCGGGCAGCGCCCGTCGCCGACGACGCGGTGATACCACAGCCAGGCTTCCGGATTGATCGGCTCGCCGACGCTGCCCAAGAGGCGCAGCGAGGCGCGGCTGGTCTTCTTGACGGGTGCGTCGCCCTCGCGCATCAGCGCCCGCAGCGCCGTCGGCGCGGTGTAGAAGATGTTGACCTTGTGCTTGTCGATCACCTCCCAGAAGCGCGAGGTCGTCGGATGGTTCGGCACGCCCTCGAACATCAGCGTCGTCGCGCCATTGGCCAGCGGGCCGTAGACGATGTAGCTGTGGCCGGTGACCCAGCCGACATCGGCGGTGCACCAGTAGATGTCGCCGTCGTGGTAATCGAACACGACTTGATGCGTGAAGGCGGCGTACATCGCGTAGCCGCCGCTGGTGTGCAGCACGCCCTTCGGCTTTCCGGTCGAACCGGAGGTGTAGAGGATGAACAGTGGATCTTCCGCGTTCATTTCTACCGGCGGGCAGTCGGCGGAAACCTTCGCGGCTTCCTCGTGATAATAGAAATCGCGGCCCTTGCGCTGCAGCTCGGGATGGCCGGTGCGCTTGACGACGATGACCGTTTTCACATCCGGACATTTGGTGAGCGCCAGGTCGGTGTTCATTTTCAGCGGGATTGGCTTGCCGCCGCGCAAGCCCTCGTCGGCGGTCAGCACCACGGTGCTTTCGCAATCGAGGATGCGGCCCGCCAGGCTGTCCGGCGAGAAGCCGGCGAACACCACCGAATGCACCGCGCCGATGCGGGCGCAGGCCAGCATCGCGTAGGCGGCTTCGGGGATCATCGGCAGATAGATGGTGACGCGGTCGCCTTTCTTGACGTCGTGCGCTTTCAGCACATTGGCGAAGCGGCAGACTTCGCGATGCAGCTCCTCATAGGTGATGTGACGGCTGTCTTTCGGATCGTCGCCTTCCCAGATGATCGCGGTCTGCCTGGCGCGTTTGGGCAGATGCCGGTCGATGCAGTTCGCGCTGACGTTCAGCGTGCCGTCCTCGAACCATTTGACGTGCAGATCATCCGGGTCCCAGGAGACGTCCTTCACCTTGGTGAAGGGCTTGATCCAGTCGATCCGCCCGGCCTGTTCCGCCCAGAACCCGTCCGGGTCTTTGAGCGATTGCGCGTACATCGCGTCGTATTTCGCGGCATCGATCAGCGCACGCTCGCGCCATTCGGACGGGACGGGGATCAAGGTATCGGACATGGCGGTTCCCTGGCGCTGTTTGTAGCGATAGTGCCGAGCCCAAAAGAAACTTCAACCCTTTGGCGGCCATTGTCGCGCGCCATGATAGGCGCGAAGGATTTCAATACATTCTCCCGCAATGCGATAAATTGGCATATAGGGAAGCCCAGGGACGATCAGTTCTCGCGTATTGCCCATCTTGCCCTTCCGGCCAAGCGCCGGATGCCGTGCCAACCCTTCCGCAGCTTGTCTGAGCCGATCTGCCGTTCGGTCCGCTGCATCGATGTTGTCCTCGGCGATATAGGTCCATATCTCATCGAGATCGCGGTCGGCGGGCGCGGTCCATTCGACCTTCATGCAGCCTTTTTACCCATGGCTTTTCGGCGCGCCGCCGATTTTTCCCGAATTCTTCGAAACACCTCTTCGTGCGGGATCAGGTCGCCACGGTCTGCAGCGTCGATCCCTTCCTGGACAAATTTGGCCATGGCGATTTCATTGTCGACATATCTGTCAAGAATATCCTCGATCAGCCACGAGCGCGTGCGCTTTGTCACCTTCGAATAGACCTCCAACTTCTTGGCGAGCGCGGTGGGAATGCGGGCGGTGATGGTCACGGATTTCGCGGCGGCCATTTGTGTACCTCGTATTCAGTTGTACACATAGTACACAAATGCGCCGCCCGGCGCCAGCTACTCCGCCGCCTTTGTCTTGATCTTGCCCAGCACCGCCGCGTTGCTGGCGCCCGGCTTTTGCGGGTTGAGGCGCACGCTGGCGGGCGTCTTGGCGAAGCTGATCGGCGGCTTCATCGAGCGCCATTCGCCTTCGGTTTCGTGCGGCAGGACTTCGAAGAAGCCGACGGCTTTGAGGTGCGGGTCGTCCAGGACATTGTCCATCGTGTTGGCGCGCATGATCGGGATGCGGTGCTGCTCGCCCAGCGCCATCCATTCCTCGGTGGTGTGGGTCGCCGAGGCCCGGCGCATCGCGGCATTGTACAGCGCGACCTTCTCCTTGCCGGTTTTGGCGGTGACGAACGCCTCGCTGTTGTAGAAATCCGCGATGCCGCCCAGTTTCATGAAATTGTTGGCGCCTTCCTTGCCCGACGGCATGGTGGCGATCCAGCCGTCCCTGGTCTTGAAGCAGGCGCGGTCGGGCGCCAGCGCCGGCGTCGAGCCGACATGGCTGACGGACGGCTCGAACGCCGCGCCGTAGAGATGCTCGACCATCAGAAAGTGGGTGTAGCTTTCGAGCATCGGCACTTCGACGAACTGGCCCTCGCCGGTGCGCTCGCGGTGGAACAGGGCGGCGAGCGTCGCATAGAGCGCGTGCAGGCCGGAGACCTTGTCGGCGATGTAGCTGGGAAACATCCGCATCGTGCTCTCGCCGTTGTTGTCGAGGATCATGTCGGCGCCGCCCGAAGCTGCCTGCACCAGGTCGTCGAATGCCTGGCGTCCGGCATATGGCCCGTCGGCGCCGAAGCCGACGAGATGGACATAAACCATCGACGGGTTGATCGCCGCGACCTGCTCATAGCCGAAACCGAGCTGGCTCATCGCCGAGGTCCGGACATTGTGGATGAAGACCTGCGCGGTCGGCAGCAGGGCGCGCAGCTTCTCGCGGTCCGCCTCGACTTTCAGGTCCAGCGTCACCGACTTCTTGTTGCGGTTGAGCATCATGAAGGTCGAGCCCATGTTCTTGGACTTGTTCTGCTTGAGGCCGAAGCGCTGCTTGTCGCCCTCCGGCGCCTCGACCTTGATGACCTCGGCGCCCAGATCGCCCAGCGTCTGGGTGGCATAGGGGCCGAAGATGAAACTGGTCAGGTCGATCACGGTGACGCCGTGCAACGGGCCCGTTTTCTCAGTGGACGGCATGTGCGAATTCCTCGAAAAGTCTTATGATCGGATAGCAGTCGGGGGAGATTAAGCCATGGCGGGAAAGGGGCAAGCGGCCAAGTTTGCGGCCAAGCCGATCATGACCGACGCCGGAATCACGGCGAAGACGGGCAAGGGCTGGGACACTTGGTTCGCGGCGCTGGACAAGGCGGGCGCCGCCAAGCTGGACCATAAGGGCATCACCGCGCTGCTCGACAGGAAGTTCAAGCCCGGCCCGTGGTGGGGCCAGATGATCGCCGTCTCCTATGAGCGCGCCCGCGGCATCCGCGCCATGAACCAGAAATGCGACGGCGAATTCTCGGTCAGCGTCACCAAGGTGATGCCGGTGGGGCTGTCCGAACTGTTCGAGGCGGTGACGGATGCGCGCACACGGAAGAAATGGTTTCCGCCCGGCGTCTTCGAGGAGACCTCGAAGACCAAGGACAAATATTGGCGCGGCAAATGGAAGAAGGATGCGCGTATCTCCGCGGGCTTCTATGCCAAGGGTGCCGGCAAGGCGCAGGTCGCGATGGATATCGGAAAACTCTCCAGCACGGATGCGGTGGAGAGCGAACGCACCGCGTGGAAGACCGCGCTGGCGAAGCTTGGCGCCATGCTGGAGGGCGGCTGAATGCGGCTCGTCAGTCCGGTTCTTGCGATTCTCATCGCGCTGCTCTGCGTTTTCGCCGTGCTGTTCCTCGATACCGATGCCAGCTACAAGCTTTATGGCGGCGTCATCGGCGCCGTGATGCTGGCTGCCGCTATTGCGACGCTTCTGGGCGCGAACGCGGCCTATTTGACGGCGGCGTGGGGCTTTTGGCTGGGCGTGCTGTTGGAGCCGCTGCAGACATACGTGGCCGTCGCCATCCAGTTCGGTGGCCGGGGCGAGTTCATGGTTCCGATGCTCATCGGCATCCTGGCCGCAATCGGCATTGCCGGCCTGGTCTTTTCGCTTCGGAGGGTGCCGCGCTGATGCAAAATCACGCTGCTGAAATGGTGGCTCGCCGCGAAGCCTTGCTGGCGCGGCTTGTCGAGATCGCGAAGGCGGACCGGCGCATCGCCGCCGTCTGGCTGCAGGGCAGCCTGGCGCGGGGCGATTCCGATCCCTATTCCGACATCGATGCCTATCTGGCGATCGACGAGGAGGATTTTGTGGCCGTGTGGAGCGAGCGCGCGCAACTCCTCGCCAAGATCGCGCGGCCCCTGGCCTGGTCGGATGCGACGTCGCCGGGCCTCAAGGCGGTCCATGCTTTGTTCGAGGGCGGCGTGAAGCTGGACCTGTTCTTTGAGCCGACGTCGCAGCTGGAACAGAGCAAACGTCCCGCGGTGCATGTGCTCTACGATGCCGAAGGCTGCACGCCGCGCCTGCTGACCGGCTTTGAAGCGCCGACCGAGGCCATCGCCTACATCGTCGGCGTCATCATCAAGATGACGCGGCAAGGCGCCACCTGGCCGCTGCGTCTGCTCCATCGCGGCCAGTGGTCGACGCTGGCGATGATGGAGATCGATCTCATCAATCACCAGATCGCCCAGCTCATGGCGCTGCAGCTCGATCCGGCGCATTTCTACATGAGCCCGTTTTCACTTTACCGCCTGTTGTCCGCCGAGCAGCAGGCGGAACTCGACCGCCTGACGCATCGCGCGCTTGTTGCCACTGCTCACCGCGATGCGACGCAGCTGAAAGAGGTTCACCTGGAAGTTTACGATGCTCTGGTGCGCGAAGGCCGCGCCGCCTGCCTGGCGCTGGGCGCTCACTATCCGTTGAACGAAGTGGACGAGCGCGATCTGCGCGATCTGCTTGAGCGCGAATGGGGCGGCTGACGCATAAGCGCTCGGAAGCATGGTTCACGCAGCGAAAAACCGATATGATGAGATCATGAGCGACGCATCGACCGTGCAGGATCTTCCGCTTGCCCCGCCCGGCATTGCATCCGATCCGGTATTGCGACGCGCCAAGGAGGGGCTGGGGCGAATCTATGGCGGCCGGTTGGCCGGTGTCGTGCTCTATGGCTCACGCGCCCGCGGCGACAACCGGCCCGATTCCGATTACGACATCCTTGTGTTGATCAAGGACTATGGGCGCATGCGGGAGAACAATAGCGAACTCCATGGTCTGGCTGACGCGTTGTTTCAAATGGAACCGTATGAAGTCGAGGTCAACTTCCTGCTGTTCGGCGAGAATGGATTGGCTGAACGCACGATCTTCATGCACAACGTGCGCGAGGAAGGCCTACGGCTTTGAAGCCTGAGACAGCGAACGCACTGCAATATGCAAAGGAACACCTCGCGAAGGCGCAAAAGATTGCGGATATCGGTATTGCAAGCGTCGCCGGGCGTGAAGCGTACATAGCCGCGTTGTCGGCGGCACGGGCGCTAACCTTCGAGTTGCGGGGTAAAGGTCCCAAAACCCACAAGGGCGTCCGGGCCCTGATGCATGAGATCGTCCGGGACGGCGTTGAAATTTCTCCTACGCTTTTGATGATTCTGAGTCGGGGCTTTGAGCTGAAAATTCAAGCGGATTATGGTGATCCGAGGAAGGTGACAGCCGAAGAAGCGCGACAGGCTATTGCCATGGCGTCTGACCTGATTGCTCAAATTGAGCGGCTTTTGACGGGAACATCCTAAGTCCATGCAACTCCATCTTTCCGCCTGGCCCGAAGTCGAGGCCTATCTCGCCAAGTCCAAGGCGATCCTGATTCCGATCGGCTCGACCGAGCAGCATGGGCCCAACGGCCTGCTCGGCACCGATGCGCTGTGCCCGGAGATCATCGGCAAGCGCGCCGGCGACGAAGCCGGCATCCTGATCGGTCCGACCTTCAATGTCGGCCAGGCGCAGCATCACATGGGTTTCGCCGGCACGATCACGCTGCGTCCCTCGACGATGATCGCGGCGATGACGGACTGGGCGCAGTCGCTGACGCGCCACGGCTTCGAGCGCATCTACTGGCTCAACGGCCATGGCGGCAACATCGCCACCATCACCGCCGCCTTCGCGGAAATGTATCACGGCATCACCTTCGGCGAGGCGGGCTCCAACCGCCCGCCGCTGCGCTGCATGCTGCGCAACTGGTGGGAGCTGCCCGGCGTGATGGATCTCTGCCGCCAGCTCTTTCCGGTGGGCGAGGGCAGCCACGCCACGCCGTCGGAGGTCTCGGTGACGTATTTCGGCTACCCCGAAACTGTCAAGCGCGTCGAGATGACGCCGAAGATCGCGCCCAACGGTCCGATCTACGACGCGGAAGACTACCGCCGCCGTTTCCCCGACGGCCGCATCGGCTCCGATCCGAGCCAGGCGACGGTCGAAGCCGGCGGCAAAATCGTCGCCGTCGCCGTGAAGGGCGTCATCAACGAGTTCCGCAATTTCGCGGCGAGTTAAGGCGCCGGCCAGACATAGAGCGCGTCCGGCGTCTTCTCCTCATTGTCGGCACCGTCGGTGAGCCGCACCAGGGCGCAACCATGGCGTTCGTAGAACCGCCGCGCGCCCGCATTGGCCTGAAAGGTCCAGAACTGGAAGCCGTTGGGATGGCGCCGCGCGACGTGTTCGAAGAGCTTGGTGCCGGTGCCGGTGTTGTGGCGCGACGGATGCACATACAAATGCTCCAGCCAGCCGCCATCGATGCAGGCGAGCCCCACGATGCGGCCGTTGCGCGCGGCGACCCACGTCTCCTTGTCGGCGATCAGTCCGCGCACAAAGACGCGGTCTTCGTCCTCGCCGTGCAGCTTGGGGACGAAGGTCATGCTCTTGAAGGCGGCAATGAAGACGGCCGCGGTTTCTTCGGCGTCGTCCAGCGTTGCGCGTCGGATCGATGTGGGCATGGGTCCTCTAACGTTGAATCGGTTCGTGGCGCGTCAGCCAGTCGCGCAGCGGCGCCAGGCCCGACGGCGTCGTGCGGTAGACGCGCCGCCGCCCGTCGACCGCCGCGTCCACCAGGCCGTGGCGTCTGAGAACGGTCAGGTGCTGCACGACGGCGGTCCGCGTGATGGGAAGCTCCTGCGCCAGCTCGGCCGCCGTCGACGGCTTCCTGGCGAGGCGCTGAAAGATGACGACGCGCAGCGGCACGCCGAAAATCCGAAAGAGGGGAATGGCCGGATGCCTCCGCATGCCGGGCGATCATGGCGCGGATCGCCGCATGTGTCACGCCCCACTAACACATTTGGCAACGTCAAATCGGCCCCTCACAATGGTGGCGAACAGGGGAGCCCAGCATGATCAACGGCGCGCATGTCATCGTTTATTCCAAGAATGCCGAGGCCGACCGGGCCTTCTTCAAGAACGTTCTCAAGTTCCCCTTCGTCGACGTCAACAAGGGCTGGCTGATTTTCGCCCTGCCGAGGTCCGAGGTCGCGGTGCACCCTTCCGACGAGAACGACCTGCACGAATTTTATCTGATGACGGACGACCTGGATGCCGAGATGGCCACGCTGAAAAAGGCCGGCGTCGCCTGCTCGGAGCCCGCGATGCAGGGCTGGGGCCGCATGACGCGAATCAAATTGCCCGGCGGCGGCGAAGTCGGACTTTATCAACCCCGCCACGAGCGGCCGTGAGCACGAATTGAGTTCCGCTTGAACTGGCGCGCGCGCAAGTTCATCATTACCGCATCCCAGGGGTGCCACCCGAAGCCTTGGCGTAGGGTGGCTGAGATCGCAATCCCGCGAATCCCTTTGAACCTGATCCGGCTAGCACCGGCGTAGGGAGAGGTGACGATGAACAAGCCCATTCTCAATTCCAAAGCCGTGACGTCGGTGACCCGCGGTGCTCTGCCCGGCTCGAAGAAAGTCTTCGTAAACGGCGTACCGTTCCGCGAAGTGGCGCTGTCGGGCGGCGAGGCGCCGGTGCGGCTTTACGACACATCCGGTCCGTACACGGACGATAGCGTCCAGGTCGACATCGAAAAAGGCCTCGGCGCCGCCCGCCGCGCCTGGATTCTGGCGCGCGGCGACGTCGAGGAATATGACGGCCGCACCCGCAAGCCGGAGGACGACGGCCTGAAACAGGGCGAGCTACTCTCGGTGCCGCAATTCGACCGCGCGGAGCGTAAGCCGCTGCGCGCCAAGCCGGGCAAGAATGTCAGCCAGCTGCACTACGCGCGGCAGGGCCTGATCACCGAGGAGATGAAATTCATCGCGGCGCGGGAGAATCTCGGGCGCTCGCTGCTGGCCGACGGCAATTCCTTCGGCGCCGCGATCCCCGACCAGATCACGCCCGAATTCGTGCGCAGCGAGGTCGCGCGCGGCCGCGCCATCATCCCAGCCAACATCAACCATCCCGAGACCGAGCCGATGATCATCGGCCGCAACTTCCTCACCAAGGTCAACGCCAATATCGGCAACTCCATCGTCACCTCCTCGGTCGCCGAGGAGATCGACAAGATGGTGTGGTCGACGCGCTGGGGCGCCGACACCGTGATGGACCTTTCGACGGGGCGCCACATCCACACCATCCGCGAATGGCTGGTGCGCAATTCCTCCGTGCCGATCGGCACGGTGCCGATCTACCAGGCGCTGGAGAAGGTCGGCGGCGTCGCCGAGGACCTGACCTGGGAGATCTATCGCGACACGCTGGTCGAGCAGTGCGAGCAGGGCGTCGACTATTTCACCGTCCATGCCGGCGTGCGTCTGGCGCATATTCCGCTGACCGCCACCAGAGTCACCGGCATCGTGTCGCGCGGCGGCTCGATCCTCGCCAAATGGTGCCTGGCGCATCACCAGGAAAGTTTCCTCTACACGCATTTTGAGGAGATCTGCGATCTCCTCAAGCAGTACGATGTGTCGTTCTCGCTCGGCGACGGCCTGCGCCCCGGCTCCATCGCCGACGCCAACGACGCGGCGCAGTTCGCCGAACTCGAGACGCTGGGCGAGCTCAACAGAATCGCCCAGAAGCACGACGTGCAAACCATGATCGAAGGCCCCGGCCATGTGCCGATGCACAAGATCAAGGAGAACATGGACCGCCAGCTCGCCGCCTGCGACGAGGCGCCGTTCTACACGCTGGGGCCGCTGACCACCGACATCGCCCCCGGTTACGACCACATTACGTCGGCGATCGGCGCCGCGATGATCGGCTGGTTCGGCTGCGCCATGCTTTGCTATGTGACGCCGAAGGAGCATCTGGGCCTGCCGGACCGCGACGACGTCAAGGCCGGCGTCATCGCCTACCGCATCGCGGCGCATGCCGCCGATCTCGCCAAGGGCCATCCCGCGGCGCGCATCTGGGACGACGCGATGAGCAAGGCGCGCTTCGAATTCCGCTGGCGCGACCAGTTCGCGCTGGCGCTCGATCCCGAAACCGCGCAGGCCTATCACGACGAGACGCTGCCGGCCGACGGCGCCAAGGTGGCGCATTTCTGCTCGATGTGCGGCCCCAAATTCTGCTCGATGAAGATCAGCCAGGAAGTCCGCGACGCCGCGCGGGGTACGAACGACTCGCTGAGCACCGCCGAAATCCGCGCCGCGATGGCGAAGAAGGCGGAGGAATTCAGGCAGAAGGGATCCGAAATTTACGTGCCCGCGGCCGAGTAACAATCGTCAGCGGGAATAGGCAGGTGCGCAGAGCGATCGCGGAAACGACGCTTCGATCAATTCACAGTGTTCTGGATATAGGCGATGGTTTCGGTCGATATGTCGCCCGCGACGACGTTCACGGTCGAGGTCTGAAGCGTATCATTGTGGGTGACCTGCCGGTTGGCCGGGAGCGTCGTGCAGCAGGCGCCGGGCAACCAGTACTCGCTGGGTGATGGCAGTTCGGTAATCACGATATTGCCGCTCGGCACATTGAGAGCGGGCGAGCAGGCGCCGGCGGAGACGGTGATAGTGCCTGTCACGCCCGTGACGGTGAAGCTGAAACTGCCATGGACATTGCCGATCTTGCAGACTTCGAGATAACCACTCCCCAACATCTGCGCCGAGGGGATCAGCCCAATGGGGAGATTACCAGGCTTGGTGTTCATAAAGGTCACTTCGGTGACGCCGGTACCGATCGCGACATTGGCGATGCCCTGATAAGGGCTCCCAAAGGCTTGGCTGAAGCTGCTGCTCAGCAAACGGGCGGGCGGCGACGCGGCAATGTCGGTTGCCCAACCATTGCTGAAGACTCCGCCCGGCTTCTGCTCGGAAATCGTGACGGTCGAGCCCGTCGGATAGGCCGGACCGACCACGCAGGAGCCTGCCGGCGCCAGGCCCGCCGGCACGATGAGCGTGCTGGCCGCCGATCCCGCGGCCGCAAGATTGAAGGTGAAAGGCTGGCCCGCGGTGACGCCGAGTCCGGCGGCTTTGCAAATCTTGAGAGTGCCTTTTTGAAGTACTGCATCGTAGTCCACCGAGATGTCCTCGATAGCATAGGCCCCGAGCAGGTTGATCGTGCTCTGATAGACCCCGCTGCTGTTGAACTTGAGAATCTGGCCGCCTGGCGTGCGCGCCACGAAATAGCTCGTACCGTCGAACGCGATGCCGCTGGTGTTGTAGTTGTTCGGATCGGCGATGAACGCCGGAGTCAACAAGCTGCCGGTGAGGCTGTAGACGTCGTAGGGGCCGTGCGGGTCGGCGCGGTTGGAGATCAGCTTGCCGTTCGCGTATTCGAGCCCGTCGCAAACGTTCGTGCAATTCACTAGCGGAATCGTCGCTTGCAGAGTTCCCGTCGGGGAGTATTTGAAGACTTTGTTCGGGCCCGAATAGTCGCGGATATAGAAGCTGCTGCCATCATAGGCGATGGCCGACACATGCGTGGTGCCGTTGACGTAAAAGACCACTCCGAGATCTGTGTTCGTGACGAAATTGTAGGCATAGACCGCGCTGGGTATATTGGCCGTATAGTAGAGGATGTCGCCGATCTGCGCGATGCCGCGGCCATTGTTGCCGTGTGGCGCATGGATCGTCTTGAGCAGATTGCCGCTGAGATCCCATTGCTGAAGGATCGGCGCGGCGCCGGCGCTGTTGGTCCAGATGGTCGATGTCCCCGCCAGCGCCGCGCTTGTCGTGGCCAGTGCCGCCGCGAACACGAGCGCGAAAAAACGCGCGCGCGCCATGCGGCTGCTCGACAGACGTTTCAGAAATCCGTTCATCCCGACTCCCCCTTTGCGACAGTATTATGAACTCGCCGAAAATGGATGTCATCGAATACCGGCGAATATTCGGTATGCGCCATGCTCTGCCGTGTCACGCCCAAGGAACATCTGGGCTTGCCGGACCGGGACGCGGTGCGGGAAAAGACCGACTCCCTGTCGACCGCGCAAATCCGCGCCGCGATGGCGAAGAAGGCGGAGGAATTCAAGCAGAGCGGCGGGGAGATTTACGTGACGAAACCGGCGGCGGCACTGTGATGTCCGCCGCCGGACCTACGCAGAACGCCCGGTGCCTCGCCTAGTGCGGCGGAGGCTTAATGCCCAAGGCCTTAAGTGCGCGTTCCAGAGAAGTGTTGCCGGACCGCGTTTGAGTTCCGGCCATTCCGGCCTTTTGCGAATTGACGATCATGACGATGGTTTGTGCCGAGACATCGCCGGCCACAACCGTCACCGTCGACGACGTCCCATTGACCGGGCATGCGCCCCAGTCGCCATGCCATTGATAGCAAGCGGCCAGGCTCATGCCCGCGGGTGTTGCGGTCTCCGTCACGATGACCGGTCCCGAGGTCGTCTGGATGGGCGGGGAACAGGTCATGGCAGGAACGGTGACCGGCGCTGTTCCGTTTGAGCCGACGCTGAAGGTGTAGTTTCCGGCGACTTCGGACCACTTGCAAATCTCAAGATAGCCGGTCTCACGACGTTCGTCGGTGTAGGTGATTTCGGTCACACCCGGGCCGACGACGGCCGTAGCGGTTCCAGAGGCGAGATCGAAAGAGTTCGCTCCCGTGATGCTGGACACTCCTATGCCCACCGGAATGATTTCGGTGACCGTGACGCTTGTACCGACCGGGTAGATGCCCACGATCCAGCAATTTCCACCTGGCGCCGCGCCGGCCTGGAGTGGAAATGTGTTGGTTCCGTCGGTGAATACAAACGGTGCGCCGACCGCGACACCGGGACCGGCCACCTTGCAGACCTTGAGTGCGCCGTTCGCTTGCGCCGCCGGCTTCATGCAGAAATCGTCGAAGGCAAAAGCCCGTTTCTGGCTCGCGAAGCCGTCCGCTTTGGTGATCATGACGTGATCGATTGACGACAACGATCCAAAACCGGAGCTGGGGAAGGTGATCGTCTGGGTTGCCCAGGGACCGTTGGCCTGAGTTGACGGGATGCTGACCGTGCCCAGCAGCACGGTGTTACCCGAGCCGAACAGACTCACATTGGGAGGGACATTGAGGTCCGAGGGGGCGTTGGGCAAACTGGCGCTTCCCAGATAGACGCCATAGATTCCGATGACGGACGGGACGCCCGCGTACAGGGCGGCGATTTGCGGCGTTGTCTTGAAGGTGAAGCTGTAGGGGCCGGAATTGGCGTTGATCGGCGTCAAGAGCTTGTTGAACATGCCCTCGCGCCAAACGCTCTGAGAAGTGCCAGGACCGTTGGTGATCCACATTCCGGAATAATTGCCATTGGGCGGAGACGGTACGACGCCGCCGCTGAACGCGACGGCTTGGCTCCAGAGATCGGCCAAGCTGTTGCCCGACCAAAGCGCACCCCAACCCGTTGCGAGGTTGATGTCCTGGTCCGGCTGCGCATCGGGGTCGCCGGTTACGGCGCTGAAGTCGCCATTGGTGAATCGATTGCCGGTACAGAAGGCGTCGCCATCTCCGGGATTTCCAGTTTTCGCTTGCGAATAGGCGGGAAGTGGAGCCAGCGTCGGGAGCAGAACCATCAGCAGCCAGGCAATAAAGGCGGGCAAGGAGGCAATCGACCGTTTCAAATTGCGCATTTCAGTTCTCTCCTTCAGTTTTGCGCTGCACGAATGAAGTGCAGACCAACCTGACTCCGCGTGGGGGCTGACCGAATTGTGGTCGTGTTGCGGCTACGGGTTGTCTTCCAACGCGGACACATCAGCGCGCAGAAATTGAATTGAACAAATTGTCGTTGTTGCTGCGGACAAGGCAGCAAGATTCCAACCGATATCTCATGAAACACCCCCTGGACTTGCCCCAACAAAATAAGTGTATCATCAACAAGCGCCATCGGTAAGTATTGGAGCAATAGCTGCGCAAGTCATTGTAACAATAGACAACATTCAGATCGGGGTGCGGTCGGAAGACGCCTGCGCCTTACCTGGCTTGGCTTGGCGCATTATTGTTTCCGGATAATTTGACGAAAGAGGCAAGGCAACGCCTGGAACTTCGTGTTCTATTCTTGTAGGATGCCCAGGTACATTTCGTAGATATTGTTCACTGACCTGCGGGGCTTGTGCATCCGCGCGTTGTCCAGATCCATCATTTCAATGTTTGGAGGGCGACATGAGATGGTCTCCGGTTCTGTCGGTTCTTGTGGGGTGCTTGGCGGCGATGGCCGTGCCGGCGGCGGCGCTTGGCGCCGCGCCGCCTCAGGCGCCCGCAGTAAACAGCGCCGCCATAGCGCAAAAGCCGTACGAACAGCTGAGCCCTGCGGAGCAGGCACAGCGCGAGACATGGCGCAAGGCGCTGCTCCTGACCGTGCGGCCAGGCAAAGGGTGTTTTACGGCGACCTATCCGGAAAAGGCCTGGCGTCAAGTCGCGTGCCTGCCGTCGACACCTCACAAACTGTTTCTGCCGCACGCCGGCGGCGCATCGCAGCTCGCAACGGTTGGCGGGAGCGGCCCGGATTTCTCCGCGACGGTGACCGGTCAAATTTCAAGCGCCGAGGGCTCGTTCGACCACGCCAACGGCATTACGAGCAGCGGTTCCTACTCGCTTCAGCTAAATACAGCGCCGTTTTTGACGTCGACGTGCAGCGGTTCGCCGAACAATACCAGTTCGCTGAACACCGGATGCCGAGGGTGGGAGCAGTTCGTCTACGAGTCTTCCGGCGGCGGATTCATACAGTACTGGATACTCGACTTCGGACCGGTGGGCACGGCGTGCCCGGTGCCGCAGCACGTGGGCTGTACGCCAGGGCTGTCTTTTTCCGACGGATGGTGTCCGGTCAACTTGCCTTTGTTTACGGGCGACCCGAACCCGATCCAGTGCGTGATCAATGCCGTCAACCAGCCGTCGGCGGCGGCCAGAACCATGTCGGCGGTCGGTCAGGTGAAGGTTGCCGGCGCGGCGGGGGATTCCATTACCGTCACGGTCAGCGGCGCAGCCTCTACCGCCACCGGCGACAACCGTTTCCCTGATCTGGGAACCCAATGGAACGAGGCCGAATTCAACGTCTTCGGCGGCGGCAACTCCGCCAATGCGGTCTTCAACAGCGGGTCGGATATTCTCGTGCGCACCGAGGTGACCAGCGGATCGAATGCCGGACCGGGCTGCGACCTGCGCTCGTTCACGGGCGAGTCGACGAACCTGACCCTGGGCAATTCCCCCCCGGTGTCGCCGGCACCGACGCCGGCGCCGGCGCTTGTGTTCTCGGAAAGCAATCCGCCGCCGGCAGGCGCGCTCGCGTCCTGCCTGGACGCCGTCAGCCTGGGCGACACCCATCTGAGGACATTCGGCGGTCTGCTCTACGATTTCCAGGCCATGGGCGACTTCGTTCTGGCGGACACCGGTCGCGACTTCGTCGTCCAGACGCGCCAGGTTTCGGGGAAGCCCAACTGGCCGGACGCGGACGTGAACAATGCGGTCGCCGTGCGGACGGGCTCGGACCGCGTTGCCATCTGTCTTCCGGATCGCATTGTCGTCGACGGCAAGCCGACAGCGGTCAGCGAGGAGCGCGCGCTCCGGTTGGCCGGCGGCGGCTCCGTGGTCCGCAACGCCAATACCTATACGGTTATCGGCACGAGCGGCGACAGCATGCGCGCCGAGATGCTCGGCGACCATATCGACGTCTCGGTGGGCCTCGGCAAGTGGCCCTCCACGGTCCGCGGACTGCTTGCCGACGCCAATGGAGTCGTCGGCAAGATTCAGACGCAGGATGGCCAGGTGCTGACGGCGAATCTGACGCAAGATGGGCCGTTGCTGAGAGGGACATTTCCCTTCGACGATCTCTATCACGCATACGCCGACAGCTGGCGTGTTTCGCCACGCACCTCGCTGCTCTCCGATTGCGGCGAGGCGAAGGAAGTCGGCATTGCCAAGGCGCCGTTCTATGTGACGGATCTCGATGCGGGCCTGGCCCAGCATGCCCGCACCGTGTGCACGACGGCCGGCGTAAAGGCGGGCCCGCTGCTCGAGGCCTGTGCGCTCGACGTCGCGGTGATCGGCAAGGATGAGGCAGCCAATGTCTATGTGAGCACGCGCGCGCCCGTAGCGGTCGCGACGATCGCCAAAGGCGGCGGTGGGCTCAGCGGGCTTGGCGGACACGGTTGGCCGACGAAATCCTGGTGCTGCGTGCTCGTGGTGATCTTGCTGTTGCTGGGCTCGATCCTGCTGGCGATCTTCGGCAAGTCGGCGGAAGGCCCGTTGCACATCGTCAAATGGCTGGTCGTCATCGCCAGCTGGCTGCTGGCCGTCTACTGCCTGGTTCTCTATCTCGGCTTGTTTGGATCCTGAGGCGAGGATGCGGGGCAGGGCCGCGGCCGGCCGTGCCCCGCTATCCTAGTGCGGTTGCCCGGCGGCGCCCGTCGTCGGATCGGGTATGAACCGCGTCGGCCTGTTCGTGATATAGGCGACGGTCTGTGTCGAGATATCGCCGCCAACGATTTCGACCGTGGACGTATGCGCGGCGTTGTCGCAAATTCCCTGCCGCGAAGCGGGTATCGTCGAACAGCCGTCGTTCGACCAATCGCTCCCCCTCTGCGGGATTTCGCTGACGACGACCCTGCCGGACGGCACTTGAATGGCCGGCGAGCAGGCCCCGGCCGGCACGACAATCTTGTCCCGTACGCCGGTGACGGTGAATTCGAAATTGCCGTTGACGTCACCCTTCTTGCAGATCTCGAGATAGCCCGTCGGCAACCGGTCGTTCCGGAAGGTGATTTCCGTGATGCCCGGCCCGATCTCGACCGATGCGGTGCCGCGTTGGATGTCTTTGCCGACAAGTCTTGCCGAGGGCGCGCCGCTGATGTCCACGACGCGGTATCCCGGCGTTTCGTCCTCGCCCAGCCCGACTCTGGTGCCGATCGGATAAGCGACGGGTCCGACGGTGCAGTAACCGCCGGGAGCCGGACCGGCCGGCACCGTGAAGGTGTTGATGCCCAGATCGTCGGAGAAGCGGAACGGAATGCCGGTCATGCCGTCGGAGACGCCGACCTTGCAGACTTTGAGCATGCCGCCTTCGGGCTGGATGTACCCCAGCGTGAGGCCGATGCCGTCCTTCGCGACCTTGTGGTACTTGACCGTCAGCGTCGCCGGCGACCCCGGCAACGCCGACACCCCGACGATCTTGAACAGGGTCCACGACGTGTTGAAGTAGTCCGTCGTGGCGGCGTCGGCGTCGCTCGGCTTCCAGGCGTTGGTCAGAATTGTGCCGCTGCTGTCGATGGCGGTCGCGGCGGTGTACTTGTTGACGGCGGGGTTGATGGCCGGGAATCTTCCGACGTTTTGCACGGCTTGCGACACCGTCGCCGTCGTCGCGTCGGCACCCACCGTCTGGTCGACCATTCCCAATCCATGGACGACCAGCAGCAATCTGCTCAAGTCCGGCGCGCTGCCGCCCAGAAAGGTGAAGGTGACGGAATAATCCGCCGCACTTTCACTGAACATGCTGATGTATTGCGTGTCGGCGCCCCATTTGTAGATGTCGGGGCTCGCCGTGGTCTGCTGGTTGTACAGCGGCGGGTAGTCGCTGCGGGCGAAATAGGGAAATCCGGGCGACGTGGTCCAGCTGACCTGAACCGGCCCGTAACCCGGCAACGTGAACGGTGCTCCGGTTTGAATGATCTGGTTCGCCGGTGTCGTACCCGAGGGGCTGCCCGAAACATAGGGCCCCGGAATCGTCAAATATCTGACGGACAGCGTCGCCGCGCCCGCCTGCTGCGCAATCGCGATCTGGCCAAGCGATACGATGGCGATAAAGGCATTCCGCGTGTGCTTGGCGCAGGCGCCGATGTGCTGAGACAGTCTTGTCGATTTCATGTAATCCCCCATTAAATACTTGTAATATAAGTTAAGTGAAGAAAAATTTATAGACGAAACAATATTCGAGTAACGATCTGATCTTACAGGGAGATATTCGGGTGTCCGATACGTCCATGCCGTTTGAAAGATGCCGCCGCCCGGCCGAAACGGCGCCCGCGACCGACGCGGCTTGCTGGCGCCGAACGACGCGCCCTGCTCGGCGCATTTCTGTTCGAAGAAGATCAGCGCGGAAATCCGCGCCGCGATGGCGAAGAAAATGGAAGAGCTCAAACAAGGCGGCGGGGAGATTTACGTGACGAAATCAAAGCGCGGATAGTGCTTCTGGCTAAGCCGGCTCTTTCCACCAATTGAAAAATTCATGCGTGACGATCACGCCGATCCTTCGTGTGAGCTCGCGCTCGTCTTCGCTCTCAGGCGCATGTCCGACGATATCCCACACAATCCAGGCGCCGATTGCGTCGGATGCGACATATCGCGGCTCGTGCGCCGTGGCGGAGAGCCCGCTGCAAGTGCGTTCGAAGAATTCTTTGCAATGTTCGAAGCCTTGACGTCCATGTGTTGCGTTCCATTGCGCAAGCCGTTCGGAAACCCTTGTCATTATTTTCCGCTCGCGAGTTTCCCCCAGTTGCAAATTGTGCAAACGCGTGACCGCGATGAATACGCCGGCCACTGTCAGGATGAAGTCCCAGTGCTCAACATCCGTATCGCGCAAGAAAAGGAATTGATCGGATAGAGACGAGAAGACAAACGTTGCGTTGGTGTTTGCCGCTCGGACCAAAATATCGGCTCGCGCCAGCAGCGGATCGGGTTGCCTGGCAAACAATCCCCGGAGAGTTTTCACAAACGTTTCTCCATGCCGCTTGGCAGGTTACCGCACTTTGGATCGCCCTTTTGACGGCTTCACGCTCCGCGGTTTCTCGTTCGCGTAACGGCCCGTTCGCAACTCCCGCTCGAGGGCCAGATGAGCAATTGCTCCAGATCGGCTCAACGACAATTCCTTCGCCGTCCGGTCGAGTGATTCAAGTGTCGCGTTGGAGAGCGAGATATTCACGCGCACCGGTTCATCGCCCGTTTCCACCGGTATGAGCAATCGCGCGATTTCTTTCACATCCTTGTCGTGAGGAATGTGCGTGGATGAACGTGGCGGCGGCAATGTCTCGCCATATTCCTGCGCCAATGCCGCATGGGCCTGTGCGCCGACATAGGCGTTCTGGGCTGCCTCCGCTTCGGTCTCGCCGAAGCTGGTGCAGCCGGGCAGGTCGGGGAAGAACACGCCGAACCCGTTCTTCGCCTTCTCGATGATCGCCGTGTAGAAACGCTGCATGGGACTACCTCAACTTTACGCCGCTCTGCCGTTCGATGCTTTTCAAGGTTCCGGGCGGCATGTCCCGCACCGGGTGTGGAACGGTTGCCGTGCCTGGTCTTTCCGGATGCCGGAAATGATGGTGGCTGCCTGTCGTGCGCACATGAACCCATCCGGCTTTTTGCAGAAGACGAATGATGTCGCGGCTCGAAAGGCTCTTCGCCATCGGATTCTACGATACACATTAATTGTGTAAAATCAAGACGGCGTGTGATTTCGATTGAGCAGGGCGCCGAGAATCAGCTGCTCAGGGACGCGACGCACGGAAGCCTGCGGCCAGCGGCCGGCCCCGTTGCCGAGGTCGGCCGCTGTTTGCTTCACGGGGTCATGCTGGTCGCATTCACTGCTTGTTGGTCATGATCGCGATCGTCTGCGTGGAAATGCCGCCGGCGACAACCGTCACCGTCGAGGTTTGCGCGACAGTATTGCAGGCGCCCTGATCGAGCGACGGGATGGTCGAACAGCTGGTCAGGGAGCCATTGCCCGACGGCAGTTCATGGATCACGACGGCTCCGGCGTTCACCTGGATGGCCGGCGAGCAGGCGCCGGCGGGCACCGTGAAGGGACCCTGGTTGCCGACCATGAATGTGAAGCTGCCTTTCACCCGTCCCATTTTGCAGATCTCGAGATAGCCCATCGTGTTCTGATTGGTATAGGTCACTTCGGTGACGCCGGCGGCGGCCACGACGGTGACCGTTCCCGTCCCCAGATTCGGCGTGCCCACCACGTTGCCGGGCGGTTCCACCGCGATATTCGTGACCGCGTTCCCGGCCGGAATATTCTCGGTCACGACGACCTGCATGCCGGCCATCACGCTGGGTCCCAGCGCGCAGAGGCCGCCGGGTCCCGGGCCCGCCGGAACCGTCACGGTCGTGGAGCCGACGGTGAAGGTGAACGCGGTGCCGACCGCTATCCCCGATCCCGCCACCTTGCAGACCTTGATCGTGCCGGTGCCCAGACCCGTTGAGCAACTCGCCGTCAGATTGACCTGATAGTTGGTGCGCTTGACGCCGGTCCCCGTCGTATAAATCGTCGGCGTGCAGGTGGCGGCAGGAGGGTTGGGGTTCATCGTCTGGCCGGCCGGGCAGGTGCTCAGGCACCCCATCTGCACCAAGGTCGAGAACAGGTTCTGCGCCGCGGTGATGGCCGTCGTGCAATCGGTTGCCGCCGCGACCGGAACATTCGTGTTCGCATGGCAGGTCGTGACCATGGGATTTTGTTCGATGGCGGTGTTCCAATTGACCTGCGCGGACGCGGGTGTCGCCAACATCGCAGCCAGTGCCGCCGCCGCTATCAATATTCTGATCATGATTCCCTCCCGTTAAATTGGTATACAATCTCGAATTCTTGCTCGGATGCCAGACTTCGCGATGTATGTGTTTTGTTGGAACGAAAAATTGAGAGCAATGGTTTCTCTCAATATTTGAAATATTGGTTTTTCTGTAACAAATATTACACAAATCCATGAACTAGACAAATTTTTGTGAGAAATCCTGATTTGTGTAGCTCTATCAATAGCCTTCTCGTCCGATCCTCACATCCCCGCCGTCACCGGCCGGTGGGCGCAGACGCGGTCGAGCGGGCAGGGTTCGCAGATCGGGGCCGAGCGCTTGCACAACGCTTTGCCGTGCTCGCGCAAGACGAGATAGGCGCGCTTGAGCCATGCGGCATCGGGCGCACCGTCGCGGCGCAGGACGTCGATCCCCGCCTTGTAGGTCTGCGCATAGGATTTGCCTTCGGCGCAGAGGCCAAGCCGCACCAGGGCGCGCAAGCCGTTCGAGTCGAGGCAGGGCTGCGCGGTGATCCCCGCGAACAGCAATATCCGGTCCGCGCCGGGATCGCCGATGGCCGGAAATTTCTTCAGCAGCGTGCGGGCCTTGGCCAGCGGCAGCGATTTCAGCTTGGCCGTCAGATCGCCGTCGCACGCCGCGATCGCGAGGCTGCCGATCTCCCTCAGCCGCTCCGCCCGCTTTTGCGGGTGCATGCCGCCGCGCGCCGCGATGTCGGTCAGGATCGGCATCGGCGCATTGGCGATTTCGTGTGCCTTCAGCCCGATGCGCTTGCCGAACTCGGCGAACAGGGCGCCGCGCCGCGCGTCGTCGATGAGATAGCCGATATTCTCCCACACCAGGATCGCCAGCGGATCGCCGAGCGGCTTGGACGCGCGGTAGAGCGGCGCAAGCTTGGCAACGGCGTCCTTCAGCGTGACGCGCATGGGTTCAGCGCAGCGTCCGGTTGCCGGTGATGGCGTGCCACAGGAACAGCACGATGATGGCGCCAAAGGTGGCAACGAAAGTCGAGTAGAAAAATCCGCCCGATTTTTCTCCTCCCAGGGCGGTGAAGATCAATCCTCCGACGAAAGCACCAACCAGGCCGAGCGCCAAGTTCAGCAAGCAGCCTTCGCCTTTCTTGTTGACGATCCTGCTAGCAATGAATCCGCTGACCAGCCCGACGAATATCCAACCCAGTACCGACATGGCGTGTCCCCTTGTGAGCGATCACAAGATGGGAAGCCTTGACGGCAAGTGCAAGCCGGCTCGCTAAAAAGAGGTCACGAACATGGCAATCGCCGCCGCCGCCATTACGGCGGTGGAGGTCCAGCCCAGGATGCTGAGCGAGCGGCCAGCGGTGAAATTGCCCATCTTTTTCTTGTTGCCCGCGACATACATCATCGCCGCCATGATCGGCACGGCGATGACGCCATTCAGCACGGCGCTCCAGTACAGCGCCTTGATCGGATCGATGCCGGAATAGTCGATGCCGATGCCCATCGCCACCGCCATGGCGATGACGAGATAGAAGCCGACGGCTTCCCAGGGCTTGTTGTCGAGCCCGACCTTCCAGCCGCGCGTCTCGCCGATGGCATAGGCCGCCGAGCCCGCCAGCACGGGGATGGCCAGCATGCCGGTGCCGATGATGCCCAGGCTGAACAGCGCGAAGGCGAAATTGCCGGCGATCGGCTTGAGGGCCTCGGCCGCCTGCGCCGCCGACTGGATATCCGTCTTGCCGGCGGCGTGCAGCGTCGCGGCCGTGCTGATCATGATCGCCAGCGCCACCAGATTGGACACCGCCATGCCGGCGATGGTGTCGATGCGCATGCGGCGGAAGGCGCCCGGCGCCTGCTCGGGCGATTGGGTGAGGGCGTGCTGACCGGCGTGGTGATCAACTTCCTCGACCTCCTGCGAACTCTGCCAGAAGAACAGATAGGGGCTGATCGTGGTGCCGAAGATCGCGACGATGGTCACCGCGGCGGCCTTGCTGAGATCGGCATGCACGCCGATCATGCCCAATCCCACCTGCGCCCAATCCAGGTGGATCATGAAGACCAGCGCGACATAGGAGAACAGGCTGAGGGTCAGCACGGTCAGGAAGCGGGCATAGCGCTTATAGGGCACGAACATCTGCAGAACGATGGAAACCAGCGCGAAGACGATGGTGAAGACGTGCTCGCCGCCGCCGGCGACGAGTTTCGCCGCTGCCCCCATCGCTGCCACGTCGGCGCCGATATTGATCGTGTTGGCGACGAACAGCAGCGCCACCAGCGTCAGCACAACGGGCGCCGGCAAGACCTGGCCCATGTTCTGCGCCAGGCCTTTGCCCGTGACGCGGCCGATATGGGCGCTGACCAGCTGGATCGAGACCATCAGGGGGAAGGTGAGGACCAGCGTCCACAGAAGGCCGAAGCCGAACTGCGCGCCGCCTTGGCTGTAGGTCGCGATGCCGCTCGGGTCGTCGTCCGCCGCGCCGGTGATGAGGCCGGGGCCGAGCTGCTCGAACAGCGCGACGCCGCGCAGGCGCTGGGCCAGCGAACGCCTTGCCGTGCGCGCGGTGCGCGTCTTGGCTGCCATGATGCGGTGAGGTCCCCAAGCCCGGTCGCGATTACATCGCTACTACAACTATCGCCGCATGGTTTCGATCCAGGCGCGGCTCAGCCCCGGTGGCAATGGCCGCCCGGCACCAGCGCGTCGCCCGAATGGGATGTCGGCGTGTAGCCGGTCTGGTCGGGCAGGCCGGCGCCGCTCAGCGCTTCGGGCACGCTCTCCTTGATCGCCGCCAGGATTTCCGCTTCGACCGTGGCCTGCCGGTCGGCGGCAAGGGGCGCCTTCGCTCCGGGCCACAGCGCTGCGTCGCAGGTCTGCAGGGTGAAGACGCCGCCGAACACGCCGCCGCCATGGAACTTCGAACTGCCATAGTCGATGTTCGCGCCCGTCCGTGCGTCGAAGGCCGAGATGGAGAACAGCGTGTACAGGGTTGTCGCGCTGTCCGAATTCTTGTCGAGGCCGAAGCCGCTCCAATTGATGCGGCCATAGGAGCGGTAGCCGGGGAAGACGAAGACATAGGCATCCACCCCCGTGCCGCGCAGCGTCCCCAGCGCGGCGCGGAAATCGTCGCCGTGCAGCCTGGCGAGATTGAGGGCGGCGGGCGCCGGCGGCACGACGGTGAACCGCGTCGCCAGCGCCGTTTCGACATAGTGCCGGATGACGCCGTTGAAATCGGTCTTCGGCAGGAAGCTTTGCGGCTCGCCTTCGGTGAACTCCAGCATGCTCATTTCCCGCAGCGTCACGGCAGGGTCCAGCGCCACGATCACCGACACCGTGTGGACGTTGGCGTAGTCGTCCGCCCGGGCGCCTGCCCCAAGGGCGACGGACGCCGCGACGGCGAGAAGACCGATAACCGCTTTGGAGCGCATGGGATTGCCTTTCAGTTCATCGTCACGACGACTTTGCCCATCGCCTTGCGATCCATCAGCATACGGATCGATTTGCCGGCTTCGGCCAGCGGGAAGGCAGCCGAGACGTTGGGATGCAGCTTGCCGTCCGCGATCATTCCCATGATCTCGCGCAGGCTCTCATGGGCGTGCTTGGGATCGCGCTGCGTCGCCATGCCCCAGAACACGCCCAGCACGTCGCAGCCCTTGAGCAGCGTCAAGTTGAGCGGGATCTTGGGAATCTCGCCGGCCGCGAAGCCGATCACCAGATAACGCCCTTCCCAGTTCATGGCGCGCAAGCTCGGCTCGGCATATTGGTCGCCGATCGGATCGTAGAGCACGTCGGCGCCCGAACCGCCGGTCAGCTCCTTGATCTTGTCCGACATCGCCTTCTGCTGGTCTCTGGACAGCGGCAGCTTGGGATAGACGAAACCGGCCGTGGCGCCGTGCTTGATGGCGAGGTCGACCTTCTCCTGGCTCGAGGCGCCGGCGATCACCTTGGCGCCCATCGCGACGCCGAGCTCGACGGCCGACAGACCGACGCCGCCGGCCGCGCCCAGCACCACCAGATGCTCGCCGGCTTTCAGATTCGCCCGGTCCTTCAGCGCGTGATAGGACGTGCCATAGGTCACGATGAAGGCCGAGGCGACGTTGAAATCGACATTGGCCGGCATCGGCACGCAGCGCCGCGCATCCGCCAGCACCTCTTCGGCGAAACCGCCATTGCCGATCGACACCGCGACGCGGTCGCCGACTTTGAGATTGCTCACGCCTTCGCCCAGCGCCTTGACCACGCCGGCCACTTCGCCGCCGGGCGGGAAGGGCAGCGGCGGCTTGAACTGATACTTGTCGGCCAGCATCAGCACGTCGGGAAAGTTTACGCCGCAAGCCTTCACGGCGATCAGGACCTGATTCTTGCCCGGCGCCGGCGAGGGCAGTTCGCGCAATTCCATTTCTTCCGGCGGCCCATAATGCGTGCAAAGCATGGCTTTCATGGCGATTCTCCCGATGGCTTACAGTGTTCTTGGATGGCTGTCGGCGCCGACCTTAAGCGAAGGCGTCGGCGCCCGCAAAGTCGGTTCGAAGGGATCCAATCGTCGCGCACAAGCGTATAGTGTGTCCGGGAGGGCCAACGCTTACGAAGGACTTCATGCCATGCGCAAACTGCTTCTGGCACTGGGCGGGCTGGCGTTTTTCGTCGCCGCGCCGGCGCTCGCCGACGACCAGACCTGCATCCGCCGCAACGACATCCGCGACTGGGCCAGCCCGGCCGACAAATCTCTGATCCTCGAGACGTCCGCGCACCGTCGGGTCCTGCTGCAACTGACCAGCGGCTGCTCGGGCTTCGGCGTCTACGACCAGCTCGCGATCAGCGGCCCGCTGGAGTCCTCCGTCAGTTGCGTCGCGGCCGGCGACACCGTCTCCACAAGCTATGCCGGCGAGCCCGGTACCTGCCGGATCGTTTCGGTGACACCGTATCGCGGAGCGATGCCGCGAAAATCCTCGCATCTCTGATCGGGCGGGATCGAAATGTCCGGTTTGGGCGTATACTAGCAACAGCCTTCAACGAAGGAGCGTCCGATCATGCGCAAATTGCTTTTGCTGGCGGCGGTCGCCGCCGTGGCGCTGGGTACGCCGGCTTATGCGGACGGCACCTGCATTCGTCAGCCCGACATTCAGAACTGGGTCTCGTTGAACGACCGTACGCTGGTAGTGGAAAACTACCAGCACAAGAAAATTCTGCTGAAACTGGTGGGGACCTGTTCGGAATTCAATTTCAGGGAGTCGATTGAAATCCGCAGCCACGGCCTCACGCGTCTCAGCTGCATCGAGGCCGGCGATGACATCATCACGCGCAACCCCGGCTTCGATGGCCGCTGCTCGATCGTGTCGGTGGCGCCCTATAGCGGCCCCATGACCCATCACCCGCGTGACGAGGATCACGACAGCGATCACGGTCACAACGACAGTCACAACAGCTATTAGGCAATCCTGAGCGAAGCGAGGGCGGCGGCCGGGCGGCGCTCGCCGACAGTGGTGCCGCGGGTGTTGAGAACAGGCGCCCGCAGAATGCCACGCGCGCCGTCTCCCAACAGTCCCAGCTTGTCGAGTACAGCGGCAATCGCCGTTTCCGAAGCGCGTCCGGCGCCGTCGTCGATCTTGACGGCGATGCCGAGGCCCAGGCCCGGAATCCAGCCGCCGAAGAAGCCCTCCGCGCCGGTTTTCACCGCCGCGCGGCCGCCGCTGGCTCGGATCAGCGTGGCGCAGGCGCGGCCCGTGCCGCTCATCAGTTCGGGATGCTGGATCACTGCGCCGATGATGCGCCGCGCCGCGTCGGCCCGCGGCTTGGCGAGCCCGTCCGGCGCCGCCATCTTCGCCGCGGCGCGCGCGAATTCGCTCAGCGAGGTGGCGAAGTTCGGCGCCCCGCAGCCGTCGATGCCGTAAGCGAGTTCGCCCGCGCCCGATAGCTCGCGCAGCACCGCCGCGACGGCGCGCTGCACCGGATGGTCGACGCGCTCATAACCTTGCGTCGCCACGTCCCAATGCCGCGCCACGGTCAGAAAGCCGGCGTGCTTGCCCGAGCAATTGTTGAAAATGCGCGTCGGCTTGACGCCGTCGCGGATCATCGTCTCGGCGACCTTCTCGAAGCGCGAGGCATGCGCGCCGCAGGCCAGGTCGCTCTCGCCGCAGCCGATCCGCGCCAGCCAGGCGGCGACGCGCGTCGTGTGCATCGGCTCGCCCGAATGCGAGGCGCAGGCCAGCGCGATCTCCTCGTCGCCCAGGCCGAACGCCTCCGCCGCGCCCGATTCCACCAGCACCATCGCCTGCATCGGCTTGAGCGAGGAGCGCGAATAGGTCGGCGTCGTCACATCGCCCAGCGCCAGGAGCAGCGCGCCGGAGCTGTCGGCCACGGCAATGGCGCCGCGATGCACGCTCTCCACCAAAGCGCCGCGCGTGACTTCGACTAGAATGGGATTGGTCATGGAGATTCTATAGCATTGTTCAGCACAGGTCCGCCTCCCCCGCGCGCGAAGCGCTGGCGGGGGAGGTGCCCGTAGCACCGTCAGGTGCGAAGGGTGGAGGGGGAGAAATAAGTCATGCGCGGTTACTTCGCCATCGGCGTCGACGGCATCTCCAAGCCGATGAATCTGGGCAATCTTATGCGCATCGCCAATGCGTTCGACGCAAGCTTCTTTTTCACCATCAACGCCCAGGTCAATCTGTCCCACGCCCAGTCCGACACCGCGCGCACGGAAGGCGCGATCCCGCTCTACGCCTACAAGAACGCCGACGAGTTCCGCCTGCCCACCGGCTGCCGCCTGGTCGGCGTCGAGATCACCGAGAATGCGACGGAACTCCCCCGCTTCCGCCATCCCGGGCGCGCCGCCTATGTCTTCGGTGCCGAGCGCATGTCCCTGTCGCCGGCGGTGCTGTCGCTCTGCGAGTTCGTGGTCAGGATACCGATGAAATTCTCGATCAATGTCGGCATGGCCGGCGCCATCGTGATGTACGACCGGCTGATCAGCGCGGGCGGCTACGGCAGCCGCCCCATCGCGCCCGGCCGCGAAGCGCCGGACATTCCGCCGCAGCATAAATGGGGCGCGCCGATCGTCAGAAGCCGGAAGACGGAAACCTGATATCAGAAAACAGGTGACAGCCGCGACCGATTCTGTTTTCTGGCTTCCGAATTCTGATTTCTGAACATGGCACCCGCGCTCGAAATTTCCCATCTCCGCAAGGTCTATAAGAGCGGCACCGTCGCCGTCGAAGACGTTTCGCTGACCATACAGCCGGGCGATTTCTTCGGCTTCCTGGGGCCCAACGGCGCCGGCAAATCGACCACCATCCATTGCGTCACCGGCATCACCAATCCGACCTCGGGCTCGATCCGCATCTTCGGCGTCGACGCGGTCGGCGACTATCGCAACGCGCGCAAGCTGGTGGGCCTCAGCCCCCAGGAATTCAACGTCGATCCCTTCGCCAACGCCCGCAACATCGTCGACTGGATGGGCGGCTATTTCGGCATGCGCAAGGCCGAGCGCAAGAAGCGCGTCGACATGCTGATCGAGCGCTTCGACCTGGTGCCGCATGCCGCCAAGCCGTTCCGCGAACTCTCGGGCGGGCTCAAGCGCCGCGTCATCCTGGCCCGCGCCATGGTCAACGATCCCAAGCTGCTCATCCTCGACGAGCCGACCGCCGGCGTCGACGTCGAACTGCGCATGGATTTGTGGCGCTATCTGCAGGAGCTCAACCGCGACGGCACCACCATCCTTCTGACCTCGCACTATCTCGAAGAGATCGAGCGCCTCTGCCGCACCATCGCCATCGTCAACAAAGGCAGGATCGTCCGCGACGGCCCCAAGGCGGAGTTCTTCACCGAACCGGGCGGCCTCGAACGCGCCTATCTCGCCGCCACTGGCAAGGCAGCCGACCATGCCCAGGTGGCCGCGCGATGACCGTCAACTGGATCGGCCTGTGGACCATGATCCGGCGCGAGATCCAGCGCCTGATGCGCGTGCCGATCCAGGCCGTGGTCGCGCCGCTGATCTCGGCGCTGCTCTTCATCTTCATCTTCGGCTTCGTGGTCGGCGGCCGCATCAAGAATTTCGGCCAGTACAGCTATCTCGAATTCGTCCTGCCCGGCGTGGTGATGATGAACATCGTCAACGCCTCCTTCCTGCAGGCGACCTCGCAGATCTATTTCCAGCGCTTCCAGAAGAGCATCGAGGAAATCCTGGTCTCGCCGCTCTCCTATGTCGAGATGATCGCCGGCGCCATCTCGATCGTCATCCTGCGCTCGGTGGTCACCGCGCTCGGCATCATGCTGATCGGCGTGGCGTTCGGCGCCGTCCACATGCATTCGCTGCCGGAGTTCCTGTTCTGGGTGGTCTTGGTCTCGATGATCTTCGGCTTCCTCGGCATCATCGTGGCGCTGTGGGCCAAGACCTTCGAGCAGCTCAACATCCTCATCGTCTTTCTCATCCAGCCTCTGGCGATGGTCGGCGGCGTCTTCAACACGGTCGCCATGCTGCCGCCCTGGCTGCGCTGGCTGGCCTACGGCAATCCGCTGTTCTATTTCATCAATGGATTGCGCCACGCCATGCTCGGCTTCAGCGAGGCGCCGGCCCTGATCGGCGTGCTGCTGACGCTGTCGCTCGCCACGGTCCTGGGCGCCATCGTCTGGCGGCTCTACGCCATTGGCTGGGGATTGCGCGAGTAGCACCCCAAAAAGATTGTCATGGCCCGCGAATGCGGGCCACCCAGGTGACGTCTTCTCGGACCGCGAAGGAAAGCCGCCAACACTTTGACAGCCGTGCAGATTTCAACTGGGTGGCCCGCATTCGCGGGCCATGACAGAGTTGGTTTGTTATATTATGGTCATCATGTAATAGCGAAAGATCCGTCATGACGCCACGCAACGCCACCGCCGCCGTCATCGGGGCGGGAGACTTCATCGGCTCCGCCATCGCCCGGAAATTCGCGGCCGAGGGCTACACCGTGTTCGCCGGACGGCGCACCGCCGACAAGCTCGCGGCGCTGAAAAAGGACATCGAATCGGGCGGCGGCGCCTGCGAGGCGCGCGCCCTCGACGCCCGCAAGGAAGAAGACGTCACGGCCTTCCTCAACGAAGCCGACGCGCATGCGCCGCTGGAAGTCTGCGTCTTCAATCCCGGCGCCAACGTCAATTTTCCGATCCTGGAAACCACCGAACGCGTTTTCCGCAAGGTTTGGGAGATGGCCTGCTATGGCGGCTTCCTCACCGGTCGCGAGGCGGCGCGGCTGATGCTGCCGCGCGGCAAGGGCACCATCCTCTTCACCGGCGCGACCGCCTCGCTGCGCGGCGGCAAGGGCTATGCGGCTTTCGCATCCGCCAAGTTCGGCCTGCGCGCCGTCGCCCAGAGCATGGCGCGCGAGCTGGGCCCCCAGAACATCCACGTCGCCCATCTCATCATCGACGCCGGCGTCGACACGGCCTTCGTCAAGGAGCGCATCCGCGCCCGCGGCGGCGACGAGGCGGTTGCCAGGATCGAGCCCGACCAGCTGATGCATCCGGACTCCATTGCCGACGCCTATTGGTATCTGCACAGCCAAAAGCGCGACGCCTGGACCTTCGAACTCGACGTGCGGCCGTACAAGGAGACCTGGTGATGAATTGCGAATTCCTCTTCGACTTCGGCAGCCCCAACGCCTTCCTGGCGCATCGCGTGATCCCGGACATCGAAAAGCGCACCGGCGCCAAATTCGAGTACGTCCCCGTCCTGCTCGGCGGCATCTTCAAGGCGACCGGCAACCAGTCGCCGATGCAGGCCTTCGGCCACATCAAGAACAAGATGGCGTATGAGCAGCTGGAGACCCAGCGCTTCATCCGCCGCCACGCCATCGCGGATTTCAAGTTCAATCCGTTCTTTCCGGTCAACACGCTCAATCTCATGCGCATGGCCGTCGCGGCGCAGAACGAAGGCATCCTGCCGCGCTACATGGAGGCTGTGTTCCATCACATGTGGATCGAGCCCAAGAAGATGGACGACGCCGAGATCATCAAGGCGGCGTTGGCGCAGTCGGGCCTCGACCCGGCGCTGCTGGAGCGCGCCCAGGCGGCCGAGGTGAAGGCCACGCTGATCGCCAACACGGAAAACGCCGTGGCGCGCGGCGTCTTCGGCATCCCGACCTTCTTCGTCGGCGACGAGATTTTCTTCGGCAAGGACCGACTGCGCGACGTCGAAGACGCGATCGGCGCCTCCGGTTAAGACTCCGATCGGCCCGATATTTTGACATTTGTCGTGGACGGGCCGGTGCCCAGCCCGTATTCTCGGCCACGCTTTCGCTGCCACCACAGAAGTGCCTGATTCCGCTGGCATAAGGGGATCGGTCAGCATCAGGAGCCGTCCGTTTATGATCCGCTCTCTTCCGATTTCCCTGGCGCGTATTGCCGTGGCCGTGCTGCTCGCCGGCTCCGCCCTGTCGTTCACCGGCGCCGGCGCGGCGACCGACTCGCCGACGCTGCTGGGCGTCTCCGCCGCCTGGTCCGCCTTCACCAGTGGCAGCGGCAGCAGCCGGATCTGCTACGCGATCTCCAAGCCGACCGCGACCAGTCCCAAGGCCAAGCGCGACCCGATTTATTTCCTGATCACCGACTGGCCGGGCCGCTCACCCAAGACCAAGTCCGAGCCCGAAGTGGTCCCCGGCTACGTCTACAAGGACGGCAGCACCGTTACCGTCGCGGTCGGCACCGACAAGTTCGAGTTCTTCACCCAGAACAATGACGGCGCCGGCGCCGCCTGGATCCGCGCCCACGTCGACGAGATCAAGCTGGTCGAAACCATGAAGCGCAGCCAGCAACTGCTCGTCACGGGCATCTCCAAGCGCGGCACGACGACAAGGGACACCTATTCCCTGGCCGGCCTCCAGGACGCGCTGGACAAGATCCACGCATCCTGTGGAATGTAATCCACCACTTGTCATCCCCGGCGAGGCCCGCCATGTAATGGCGGGCTGAGGGAAGGGGACCCAGGCGGTCCGACCGGGCTTGGTCTGACCGCCTGGGTTCCCTTCCCCTCGTATCGCTGCGCGATACTCGGCCGGGAATGACAGCGGTGCTTAATGTCGGACAATAGAACAAACCTCCTCGGCCGTTCCCCCAGCGAGCTCGCCGCCGCGCTGACCGTCGCGGGCGTGCCGCAGAAGGCTGCGCCGATGCGCGCCCGCCAGCTGTGGAACTGGATTTATGTCCATGGCGCGCGCGACTTCGCGAGCATGACGAATCTCGCCAAGGATTTCCGCGCCCAGATGGCGGAGCGTTTCACGCTCGACCGCCCGCAAGTCGTGACCGAGCAGATCTCCAATGACGGCACGCGCAAATGGTTGCTGCGCACCGGCCCCGGCATCGAATTCGAAACCGTGTTCATTCCGGAGCCGGGCCGGGGCACGCTGTGTGTCTCGTCCCAGGTCGGCTGCACGCTCAATTGCCGCTTCTGCCACACCGGCACGCAGAGGCTGGTGCGCAATCTTGACCCGTCCGAGATCGTCGGCCAGGTGATGATCGCCAAGGATGCACTCGGCGACTGGCCGTCCACCGGCGCGGACCGCCGCGTCACCAATGTTGTGATGATGGGCATGGGCGAGCCGCTGTACAATTTCGATAACGTCAAGGCGGCGCTGGCGCTGGTCACCGACGGCGATGGCCTCGCGCTGTCGAAACGCCGCGTCACGCTCTCCACTGCCGGCGTCGTGCCGATGATCCCCCGCGCCGGCCACGAGATCGGCTCCGGCCTCGCCATCTCGCTGCACGCCGTACGCGACGAAATCCGCGATCGTCTCGTGCCGATCAACAAGAAATATCCGCTGGCGCAATTGCTCGAGGCCTGCCGCACCTATCCCGGCGCCTCGAACTCGCGCCGCATCACCTTCGAATATGTGATGCTCAAGGGCGTCAACGATACGCTGCCCGAGGCGCGCGAACTCGTAAAGCTGATCAAGGGCATTCCGGCCAAGATCAACTTGATCCCGTTCAATCCGTGGCCCGGCGCGCCCTACGAATGCTCCGACTGGGAGCAAATCGAAAAATTCGCCGAAGTCGTAAACCGCGCCGGCTACGCCAGCCCCGTACGCACGCCGCGCGGCCGGGACATCATGGCGGCCTGCGGCCAGCTCAAGAGCGAGAGCGTGAAGACGCGGGCGAAGGATCGGATGGCGGAGATCGAAAGCGCATCACTGGCAAGGATGCCGGGTTAGCTAATCGTCTTCCTTAAGCGTGGCGAGCATTGCGACGATCGCTTTTCGCAGCGGCGGCAGATCACTTCCAATCGCGTTCCAGATGATCTTTTCCGAGACGTTCTCGTAGTCGTGTCGGAGTATGTTTCCGATCCCAATGATCCCGCGCCATGATAATTCGGGCTGGGTTTGGGGCAGATTTTCTGGGATATGCTTCGACGCTTCCGAAATGATTTCCATGCCGCGTTCGATGCCGTGCCGGAGCAACCAATCCGATCGGAAATCCTCGAATGTCTTTCCCGACACGGCATGTTCGATGCCGTCGATGTTCTTCAGAACATCATGAAGCCTCAGGCGCACGCTCCTTTTCATCAGAATATCCGTCGAGCGGAATCTTCGATGCTTTTCTTGAGCATCGGATGCAGCCCGTCGCGAGTTGCGAGGTCGACGGTAATGCCAAGCCGATCTTCGAGGTAGTGCTTGATGCCGATCAAATCCAGCAAGGAAAACTTAGAATCCTCGTCATACTCGATGAACACGTCGAGATCGCTTGCCTCTCTGGCCTCGTCGCGCGCCGTCGATCCGAACAGATAAAGCGCCGTCGCGCCCAGCGCCTTCACGGCCTCGGCCTCGCTTTTCAGGGCAGCAATGGCGGTATCTCGCTTCATTGCTCCAGTCTATCAGCTATTTCGGCGGCCACCGGTTTTTTTCTTCGCCAGCCGCACGCCGGGCTGCTCGCCATTGGTAAATTCAACGCCCGCGGTTTCGAGCGCGCGTTGAATTGCTGCGAGGGTCGCCTTGATGGGCTCACGTTTGTTGGCTTCGAAGTCGAGAATCGTTCGAGACGACACTTCGGCTAGCCTTCCGAGTTCGACTTGCGACATGTCGATAAGAGCGCGTCCAGCGCGACATTGAGCTGGCGAAATAGCCATTTGACTCTTTCACTTAAAGTGATATATTTCACATAGGCAGGATTGCCTGAAAACTGAGATATCATGAAAGACCGCGCCATGGCCAATATGCGCCGCGCCCGGAGGGCCGCTACTCTGACTCGGCGTCCGAAGCCGAACGATGCTTTTCGCGAGGCTGTTGCCGGTCCTGTCTTCGACATGGAAGAGCCGCTGCGCGAGGCGCGGCATCTGGTCCACGTCATCGGCGCGGTAGAACATGATCGGGGCGAGGACAACGAGGCCCTCGCATTCACAGCCGTCGAGGCGGATCGGAAGCTGGAGGTCGTAGACAACCAACTACGTCGACTGTTCAAACTTTTTCGAACTACGGCGCCTTGAACTCACGCGGCCGTCAGCATGACGTCGACGCGGATGGCGTCGAAGGGGAATTCGATCAAGCTCTCGACGTTGCGGCGCAGGATGCCCGCGTTCAGCAGGGCGTGGACGTCGGCGTGAACTGCCTTGACATCGCGGCTTACGCGGCGCGCCAGCGCGCGAATGGTCATCGGACCGGCGCCCGTCATCGAGCGGACGATCTCCCACCGTTTTGCGGTCAACGTCCGAAACAGCAGTTCAGGAGTTGCGAAACTGATATGCGTGCCCTGCTTGCGCCCTTTGAACGCATCGACGGCACGCCGCGACAATGCCGTTCTATCGGCTACGCCGAGCGTTACAATGTTGAGCTTGGCTTGTATCGTCATGCTCGTACATTATCATAATTGTCATGGCCCGCGAATGCGGGCCACCCAGGTGACGCCGCTCCGCGGCTGGAGCATTCTAACGAAAGTATTTGCCTTTCGTAGCGGCGCGTGTGCCCAACTGGGTCGCCCGCATTCGCGGGCGATGACAGTGGTGGATAGATGACCGACCTCTTTGACCTCACGAACAAGATCGCCGTCGTCACCGGCGGATCGCGTGGGCTTGGCCGCGAGATGGTGCTGGCTTTCGCGCGGGCCGGGGCCGATGTCGTGATCGCTTCGCGCAAGCTGGCGGCTTGCGAGGAGATCGCGCGCGAGGTCGAGAAACTCGGGCGCCGGGCGCTGCCTTTCGCGGCGCATGTCGGCAAGTGGGGCGACAACGATGCGCTGGCCGATGCCGCTACCAGGCATTTCGGCCGTGTCGATATCCTGGTCAACAATGCCGGCATGTCGCCGCTGGCGCCATCGCTCAGCGGGACGACCGAGGAGTTGTTCGACAAGGTCATCGCCATCAATTTCAAGGGTCCGTTTAGGCTCTCCGCGCTCATCGGCGAGAAGATGATGGCGGGCGATGGCGGCGTGATCATCAACCTGTCGAGCACCGCGTCATTTCTGCCGATGCCGCACACCATTCCCTATGGCGGCGCGAAAGCGGCGATCAATTCGATGACCGTGGCGCTGGCCAAGGCGTTCGGTCCCAAGGTGCGCGTCAACTGCATTTGCCCGGGACCGTTCCTCACCGACGTCTCCACCGCCTGGCGCGACGATCACGCGGCGCAGCAGCGCCTCGGCCTCAGGCGCTTCGGCGAGCCGGACGAAATCGTCGGCACCGCGCTGTATCTCGCGTCCGACGCGTCGAGTTACGTCACCGGCCAGGTCATCCGCGTCGACGGCGGCAGCTGGTAGTCGGCGGCGCAGCTTGGGCTGTCTTCAAAGGGGATAAAGAAAAAGCGGGCCGCAGCCCGCTTTCGCTTCAGATGGTTCAGAACGTGACCCACAGGCCCTGGCGGTAGTAGCCGCGGCCATCGTGGTTTTCGCGCCAGGAGTAGTGATTCATGGCGTGGTCGTTGTCATTGGTGCGTTCGAGGTCGTGATGGGCCGTGCGATAGTCGTCGCCGTAGAAGCGGACGCCCAGTGTCGTCGGATATTCGTATTGCGTGCTTTCGTGCCAGCAATCGCCGTCGCTGTTGCAGACGGTGCGCGCGCTGGCTGCCGTTGATGTTGCCGCCAGTGCGCCAACCCCGACCAGTGCCGCGATGGCGCTTGTGGTCAGCATTTTTCGAATCATCGTCATGAGGTGTGTCCAGAGTTGAGAACATGCAGCCCTTGCCGATGAGAACGGGGTGGTTCGGCATCTCGTTCCGGGAACTCGCGCTGCCGCACCGCACGCATGCTTGACTCGACGCGGCCGCGCAGCCTAAATCGCGTATCTCCCAACATTAAAGAATCGTCACCCGGCGAAACCGCGTCCGCGCGCCGCCCGGGTTGCGCAGCCACAAATCCAACGAGGTTAAGATGAGACTTGAGCGAAACAACTTCCATATCTTCAGCGGTGGCCCGGGGGCCGGTAAGACCACGCTGCTTGAAGCGCTGCGCGCCCGCGGCTACGCCACCGTGCCCGAAGCCGCGCGCCGGATCTTGAAAGAGCAGGCGGCGACCGGCGGCAACGCCACCCATGACGGCGACCGCGCGAAATATCGCGACCTGGTGCTCGAATGCGCCTTGCGCGACTATCACGCCGTCACGGAAACCGCGGCGCCGGTGTTCTTCGATCGCGGCATTCCCGAGCTCTCGGGCTACCCGCCCGGTGTCGGCGATCCGCCAGCGCTCATAGAGGCCATAGCGCAGTGCCCCTACAACGAAACCGTCTTTCTCTTCCCGCCTTGGGAAGAGATCTACACCCATGACGAGGAACGCAGGCACAGCTTCGAACACGCCGTCGCGGTCTACGATTTGGTGGGCGCGGTCTATCCGAAATTCGGCTACCGCACCATCGAAGTGCCGCTCGCTTCGGTGGATGACCGCGTGGCGTTCGTGCTCGGCCACATCTAAAGCTGTCCACAACCGGTTCAGCCATTCTTGCGTCCATCCGCGCTCGTTTTCGTTCTCCCTCATATCCCGATTTTCAAATGCAAGTTTGGCATAGCCGCCCATGCAAACGCGGCATGACAAGCGATTGAAAGCCGTACCCGGCATGCCTAGCTTTGCTGCACCTTCGGGCGGTTTCTTGAAAGCCGCCGGGCAGGCCGCGCTCTTCGCGGCCAGGGAAGGATTCTCCCCATGTTTTATCTGGAACTGGCCGCCTTCGCGGCGGCCGTGTACGCGCTTGGCGGCATTCGCATTGCGCAGGAATATGAGCGCGGCGTGGTCTTCCGGCTTGGCCGCTTCCGTTTGGTCAAGGGGCCGGGTCTCTACTGGATCGCGCCGATCTTCGACCGCCAATGGCTGCTGGACCTGCGCACCCGCACCGTGACGGTCGAGCAGCAGGAAACCATCACGCGCGACAGCGTCACGATCAAGGTCAATGCCGTGCTCAGGTACAAGATCGCCAATCCGGAGCAGGCCATCGTCGCGGTGCAGAATTACGGCGCCGCGGTCTATCAGCTGGCGCTGACGTCCTTGCGCAACATCATCGGCCAGCACGTGCTGGACGAAGTGCTCAAGGAGCGCGATCAGATCAACGAAACGCTGAAGAAGATCGTCGACGACGCCACCACGCCCTGGGGCATCCACATCGAGATGGTCGAGATGAAGGATGTCGAGATCCCCGAAGCGATGCAGCGCGCCATGGCCCGCGAAGCCGAAGCCATCCGCGAGAAGCGGGCCCGCATCATCAAGGCGGAAGCGGAGTCCGAAGCCTCGGAAAAGCTGGCCATCGCGGCCCGCGTGGTCGCCGCCAACCCCGCGGCCCTGGAGCTGCGCCGGATGCAGATGGTCTCGGAGATCGGCGCCGAGCACAACACCACGACCATCGTGCTGATGCCGTCCGAGATGGTCGGCATGGGCGCGGCCCTGGCGAGGGCGGCGCAATGACATCGAATCCAGCCGGCGCCAAACCGTGGCCGTCGTCGGTCTTGGCCTGGCGGGATCGGCCGGATAGAGCAGGGCACGGGCGGTTGTCCATCGCCTTGTACGGTCTTGCTATATTCGGTTAGCATAAGCAGACGCGTGTTTGTTTGAATCGAGATAGCTTGTCAGGGGAATCAGTGCCCGAATCGACCAATTTTATGCCGTTTTCAAGCGCCTTCACGTTTGTGAAGGCGGCGCGAAAGCCGGGAGAAATGCAGGACACACCCAAGTCCGCGAATGCGCATGAGGTCGGGCGGGTCTTGATGGCCGGCGATCGCAAGGGAGACAATCTCCTGGCGGCACATGCCATCTATGGCATGGCGGATTTACTAACGATCGTCCGCGGCAACGATCCAGACGATCTGATCAAGCAAGTTCATACTCGAATTCGAAAGCAAGATATCGGGGCGAATTCCTACATCTACGGTTCGGGGTCGTATCCAATCACCAGCCATTACGGAAAGCCGCTCAGTCGGGCGACTTTCGCGCCCGACGGTCGCAAATGTGCCTGGGTCTTGGCGACAGTGGGCGTGGCCGATCCCGCCGAGGTCTTGGCGGATGGCTTGCTGAAGCGCGAGGGAATCGAGTTCGTCGCGCCGGTTTTTGGGGATCCCTACGATCTGTTTATTTTTGTAAAGCACGACACGTTTGAAGGCGTACAGTGGATCGTCGATGAAGAAATTCGCCCCCTTCGCAACTTTATCTCGACATCAACATTGATTGTGACACAGCAGCTTCAGCACAAACCATGACGCTAATCCGATATGCGCCCGAAGACTAGAAGCGCCCCCCGAATTTCTGTTGCACAAATAGCCGATTGGCGGCGTCCGGATTGGGTCGCCCTGCGAAGCCCCCGAGACGCGTTCCTTGACGCCAAGCGGATCGACAAGCAGTGGCAGGCTCTGCATTTTCGTGCGCCGCCGGACCTGGAGAAATCCATTCAGGAATTTGAGGCGTTTGCCGGGATACTGCGTCGGAGAGGCGTGAAGTCAGTATCGCTGGGGCGGGCGCCGGGACTCTCCCTGGATTCTATCTACGCAAAGGATGCTCTAGCGATTGTCCCGCGCGGCATCGTTCAATGCCGCATGGGTAAATCCAATCGAAGTCGCGAGCCTGCCGCAAACCGCCAAGCGCTGGAGAGGCAAGGCGTCAAAGTCGCCTTCGAGATCGTCGCGCCCGGAACGCTTGAGGGCGGCGATATCGTCTGGCTGGACGATAGCCTTGTCGCTGTGGGTCTGTCCTATCGGACCAATGCGAGCGGCGCCGAGCAATATCGCAGTCTTGTGGGGGCAGACGCGGAGTGCGTGTTCGTGCAAATCCCCGGCGTCGAGGGTCCCGACTGCATCTGGCATCTGTCGTCGATGATTAGCGTCATCGGCGAAAAGATATGCGTCGTCGACGAAAGATATCTTTCGATCCATTTCTTAACGGAGTTGAAGAGACGAGGCTTTCGCCTGATTTCGATCGACAAGACGGAATGCGGGTTATTGGCTTGCAACGTCTTTTCGCTGGGTGACGATGTCGTTTGCATGATCGCCGGCAGCCCGATAACGGCCTGGAATATCCGCCGCGCCGGCTTCATGGTCGAGACGTTCGCGGCAGACAATCTGTGCCTGGCCGGCGACGGTGGCCCGACATGCCTAGTGCGCACAATGCGGCGCGTCTAAGTCGATCGATCAATAGGGCGTACTGATATTGTGAAGATGCTTCATCGCCTTTTTCAACTCATCGACCATCGAGTTTGATTTTTCGGTGCAAGGGTAGATGAATTCCGTCCGGATTTGGGTCGCATGGTCGCTGTCGAACTTCTGTTCCACCGCCATGCTACCCTCGTCGATGATCCCAAAATCGCGACGCATCAGCGGCACGACGTCACGAATATCGACGCAACGAACCTTGACACCAATGCTCTTGTGCAAATCAAGCGTCTCTTTGGTATCTTCGCGCGTGGTACTTGAGACGACAAAAATGCGCTCTATATCCACGCCTCTGGCTCGCGCGCGCTGGTTGGCAAGGAACAGGGTTTTGCCCTTGTCCAAGGCCCAGTAGTTGGAGACGTCGATCCTGCTTACCGACTCATAGGTCTTCAGGCAGGAATCGACGGCGGCGGCGTCCCGCAGATGATCCAGGCTAGCCAAATCCGCCTTGAAGACGCCATCGGACAGGTCTTCAAGCAGGGATGAAGTTCGTTCGAGAAATTCGTTGGTCGTCTTCAGAAGCTCTGGGTGGTTCCGCTTGCCCGCTGCAAGAGCATGTCGCATGGCCCTGATGGTTAGCTGTGCGGACTTGTCCAGTCGATCGCTGAAATCCGGTGCCTCCTTGAGGAATACCGGGAGTGGTTTGATGACGCGCCACCAGAGGTCAATCATGAGTGTCAGAAGGCTGCCGAGCGCGGCGAAGCTCAGTGCCCATTGCCACCCGCCAATGGCATGAGGGATGAAGGCTTCGATGGTGACCGGAGCCGCGGAACACACCGCACCGACCACAAATATGACGACGGACGCCCAATGGGCGTTTCCCTCTTCTTCCGGTCTCACAGATATGCCCCCGATGGCACGCAGCTGGCACTGACGCCACAACCGTAGCAGGCTTCCACCCGCCTGCACCATTGTCTTTCCGGCGAAGTGTCCTCCGGCCGGACGACGGCCCGCCGGCGGGACCGCGTGACGGTAATGTAACCGTTGCTCTGGATTTTTGGCATTTGCCCCTATAGTTGATCGCAAAGAGCGGAGTAGCGGTCCTTGCCGGCACAAAATATCGGAAAAGTGGTTCTGGCCTATTCGGGCGGCCTCGACACGTCGGTCATCCTGAAATGGTTACAGACGGAATATGGTGCCGAAGTCATTACCTTCACCGCCGATCTCGGCCAGGGCGACGAACTCGCACCCGCGCGCGCCAAAGCCGAACTCCTCGGCATCAAGCCGCAGAACATCTTCATCGAGGACGTGCGCGAGGAATTCGTCCACGACTACGTCTTCCCGATGTTCCGCGCCAACGCGGTCTATGAGGGCGTCTATCTGCTCGGCACCTCCATCGCCCGCCCGCTGATCGCCAAGAAGCAGATCGAGATTGCGCAAAAGGTCGGCGCCGACGCCGTCTGTCACGGCGCCACCGGCAAGGGCAACGACCAGGTGCGCTTCGAACTCAGCTACTATGCGCTCAACCCCGATATCAAGATCATCGCGCCCTGGCGCGAATGGGATCTTACCAGCCGCACCAAGCTGATCGAATTCGCTGAGAAGCATCAGATCCCGATCGCCATGGACAAGCGCGGCGAGGCGCCGTTCTCGGCCGACGCCAACCTGTTGCACTCTTCGTCGGAAGGAAAGGTCCTCGAAGACCCCGCCGTCGAAGCCGACAGCATCGTCTATCAGCGCACGATCGCGCCCGAGGATGCGCCGGACAAGGCGATGGTGATCGAGATCGGCTTCGAAAAAGGCGATGCGATGTCCATCGACGGCCAGAAGCTCTCGCCCGCCGCGTTGCTGGCCAGGCTCAACGAGCTGGGCAAGGCCAACGGCATCGGCCGCCTCGATCTGGTCGAGAACCGCTTCGTTGGCATGAAGTCGCGCGGCATCTACGAGACGCCCGGCGGCACCATCCTGCTCGTGGCCCACCGCGCCATGGAATCGATCACGCTCGACCGCGGCGCCGCGCATCTCAAGGACGACCTGATGCCGCGCTATGCCGAGATGATCTACAACGGCTTCTGGTTCACGCCCGAACGCGAGATGCTGCAGGCGCTGATCGACAAGAGCCAGGAATTCGTCGCCGGCACCGTCCGGCTCAAATTGTACAAGGGCAACGTCTCCGTTATCGGCCGCGCCTCGTCTTATTCGCTCTACGCCCAGGACCTCGTCACCTTCGAGGACGACCAGGGAGCCTACGACCAGAAGGACGCGCAGGGCTTCATCAAACTCAACGCCTTGCGGCTGAGGACGCTGGCGATGCGCAAACGAAAGACGGGAAAGAAATAGGTTTGCCCATTGGTAACATATATGGTACTTTACTATGATCGAAGTCCGCTACTTCGTCGACCGGCAGGGCAGAGAACCTTTGCTGCGCTGGTTCGATGATCTGGAGCGGGAAGCGTTGCGTCGTGTAGATCGCGCCGTGTCGCGATTGGCAGAAGGAAATACGTCCAACGCAAAATCGGTTGGTGAAGGCGTTCATGAACTTAAAATCGACTTCGAGCCTGGATATCGCGTCTATTTCGGGCGTCAAGGAAGCGCGATCGTCGTCCTCCTCGGCGGCGGTACGAAAAAAAAGCAAGCGCAAGACATCGCCACGGCAAAGGAGCGATGGGCCTATTACAGGCGCACAGTATGATAAGGATGGTCGCGTTCTAGCACTTCCATACACGGATATCGTTATCGCTCGTATGAAACGCGAGCCCCAATTTGCGACAGGCATCCTTTGCGAAGCAGTCGATGCGCTGATCGCGGGCGAACTCGGCGTGAGCAAGCGCATGCTACGGAATTACATCAACGGCACACTTGGTTTTGAAAAGCTTGCCAGAAAGACCAAGCTGCCCATTAAGAGTCTCATGCGCATGCTGGGTCCGTCGGGGAACCCGCAAATGAACAACCTATTCGCCGTCATCGTCGCCCTGCAGGCGCATGCCGGCGTCGCGCTTCACGTCGCGGCGGAATGACGGGTTCGCCGCTCATAACCGTCGAGCAGCTCGACGCCGATCCGAAGACCGCCCGCGCCGCGATCCCCGACCTTGCCGCCGTTCTCGCCGATTGCGTCGCCGGCGGCGCTTCGGTCGGCTTCATGGACGGCTTCGGCATCGCGGAAAGCGCGCTGTATTTCCGCGGCGTGTTCGAGGATGTCGGGCGCGGCAAGCTCGTCCTGCTCGCCGCGCGGCAGGGCAAGCGCATCGTCGGCACAGTGCAACTCGGACTCGAGACGATGCCGAACCAGCCGCACCGCGCCGACGTCAGGAAGCTGCTCGTGCACCGTTCGGCGCGCAACGCCGGCGTCGGCGAGCGGCTGATGCGCGACATCGAGACCTTCGCCCGCCACCATGACCGCAGCCTGCTGGTGCTGGACACGGTGACGGAAAGCGCCGGCGACCGGCTCTACACGCGCCTCGGCTGGCGGCGCGTGGGGGTTATTCCCGATTATGCCTTGTGGCCGGATGGCCGTTTCTGCGACACCACCGTGTTCTTCAAGAGGATCGCGCCATGAGCGAGCAGGCCAACGCGTCCGCCAACGCGGACCAGATCAAGTTCTGGAACGGCCCGGGCGGCGAGAAGTGGGCCGCCTATCAGACCGACATGGATCGCAACCTCAACGACGTCACCGCGGGTGTCATGCCGTTCGCGGCCGCCGAAGCCGGCGAGCGCGTGCTCGATATCGGCTGCGGCGCCGGGCAGACGAGCCATCTGCTCGCGGACGCCGTGGGGCCGGGCGGTCACGTCACCGGCGTCGACATTTCCGCGCCGATGCTGGCCGTCGCGCGCGCCCATGCGGCAAAGAACATGCGCTTCGTCGAGGCCGACGCTGCCTTCCATCCCTTCGAGCCCGAATACGATCTGATCTTCTCGCGCTTCGGCGTGATGTTCTTCGACAATCCGCCGGCCGCTTTCGCGAACATCCGCAAGGGGCTCAAGCCCGGCGGACGCCTCGCCTTTGTCTGCTGGCGCCCGGCGATGGAGAACGAATGGGTGACGGTTCCGGCCGCCGCCGCGCGCGAACATCTGCCGCCGCAACCGCCGCCCGACCCGCTGGCGCCCGGCCCCTTCGCCTTCGCCGATCCCGAACGCGTCGCGGCAATTTTGACCGAGGCGGGTTTTCGCAACGTGCAGGCCAAGAAGCTCGACGGCGTGATGAATCTCGGGCCCTCGTCCGAGGCGGCGGCGTTCCAGATGACCAATCTGGGGCCGCTCTCGCGCGCGCTGGGGGAGGTTGAAGACGAAACCACGCGCCAACGCATCCGCGACGCGGTCAGGGCGGCGCTCGAAAAAATCCGCAAGGACGGTGCCATCAAGCCCGCCATCGCCTGCTGGCTGATGGGCGCGACGGCTTAGACGCCTGGGATTTCGCGCCGGGGCGCGTCGACCACGGTCGCCTTGCCGTTGGTGCGCGCGATCACCGCGTGCTTCACGTTCGGCGGCACGACGCCGACAAAGCCCGGTCCTGCGACCACCGTCTCGCCGCCGATGGTGATCTCGAGTTCGCCTTCCAGGACGTGCCAGACCTCTTCCTGTTCGTGGCTGTGCGCGTGGATATCGGCGCCCTTGTCGAACTCGTAGTGCCCGAAGGTCATCCCCCCGGAATCGAAGAACCGCCCCCGCCAGCCGGGGCGGCGCTCGATCACCTTGAGCGTCGATGTATCGATGAAGGTCATGCTTCGCTCATGGTGCGCCGTGGCCGCGAAAGCGCGTCGGCGCTTATGAAAATCAGGTGCCGCCGGAATGCGAGCGGGCTCTCGACCAACAGCGTGGCCTTCAGCAATTCCAGCCCGCCGGTGAAAAACGGCTCACTGAGGAAACGGCTGGCGCGTTCCGTCCATTCGGGAACAGCGATCCGATCCGACAGCGCAAGATGCTCCGCAAGCGCCGCAAGATAGGCATCCTGGACGCGTCCGACGGGCGCCGGTTCGCCTTCCAGCGCGGCGCCGTGCGACGCAGCCGGCATGGTCTGCCAACTATCGAGAAACTCGCGCACCGCGCGATCGAACGACCCGACTTTGTCGGTCGCGCGTTCGGCTATCTCCAAAATCGACTTTGGTCGCATTACTTTGCCTTTGCCCGACCTGTATTGCAGCCAACTGCTTTGCCGGCCGACGATCGCTCATATCCGCCATCGGTGAACGCAGCATAGTCCAGAAGGCCGGGAAAGTCAGGAGAGAGCTCGCGTGCCAAATATATCAGTTCGGTGGGAGAAGCATCTTTTCGCAAGAGCCCCCTCTCTTTGAAGAAGCGCGTGACGCGGCTATCCGGAGAAATATCAATCGCGCTCAGATCGCGCATTGGGATTTTGAATTCTCTGACAAGGATGTTCGCTGCCATCGTCGCAATCTTAATGCCAGCTCCCGTGAATTCCAGAAACCGTCGTACGACAAGCGCGCTCGACGGTGTTCCAAGCCAAATCTGGGAAGCATCGTCGTTGTATGTCCGATGAATATGTTGAGCGGCTTGAAAGAAGCTGTTGGCCGTCGTCTTGTTAAAGCGGTGAAGGCGATTCTGCGTGAATAACTGCTCTAACGTCTCTGCAGAGAGTCGGCGGAATCTCGCGAACTCAAACCCGCCTGCCTGCACTCCGATGCGATATGGGATTGCCCAAGCTCGTCCAAACTTGATTTGGCGATCCATGATGCAGCCAAATACAAACAAATGAGGGTATTGCTCAATGTTGTTCAGCAACGCCTCCGCTTCAGGAATGCCGGTTTGAAAATCGACAGGACTGCGCGGTGCATCAAGAAGTTCGCGGCCTCGCAAAAGAAGTTCCGCTACCACACGGTCACCAGCGGGTGGCGGCTTGATCACATCAGTCACACATCCAGCGTCGCGTTGAGCGCGTGGTCCTGGATGAATTCGCGGCGTGGTTCGACCACCTCGCCCATCAGCTTGGTGAAGAGGTCGTCGGCCTCGTCGACATGCTCGACTTTTACGCGCAGCAGCGTACGCGCGTTTTCGTCCAGCGTGGTTTCCCATAGCTGCTGCGGGTTCATCTCGCCCAGGCCCTTGTAGCGCTGCAGCGAAATGCCCTTCTTGCCCCATTCCAGCACGGCGTTGAGAAGCTGCGTCGGCGCGTGGACTTCCACCACATCGTCCTTGCGGCGCAATTGGCCGACCTTGAGATAGGCCTGCTGCAGATCCGCCGCCATGCGGTCCAGCTTGCGCGCGTCGGCGCTGTCGATCAGGGCGCCGTCGATGGCGACGGCCTCGCGCACGCCGCGCACCTCGCGCCAGAATTTGAGGCCGCCATCGGAGGTCGGCTCGCCGTGCCAGCCACGCTCGAATTCCTCCGACAGGTGGTCGAGGCGCTGGGCGATATAGGCCGCGGCCGCGGCGGCCTTGGCGCTGTCGGCCAGAATTTCCGGATTGAGCGCGCCGGCGATCGCGGCCTGCTCCAGCACGAAGCGCGGATAGTGGATCGGAAAGCCGTTCAGCGCCGCCACGGCGGTCCGCGCCTTGGCCACCAGCGCGTCGAAATCGGCGCCCGCCAGCACTTCGCCGGAATGCGAGGTGAAGGTCGCGCCGTCCGAGCCTTCGGAGACCAGATATTCGTCATACTCCGACTGGTTCTTGAGATAGCGCTCGGACTTGCCGCGCGACGCCTTGTAGAGCGGCGGCTGCGCGATATAGATGTGCCCGCGGTCGATCAGCTCCGGCATCTGGCGATACAGGAACGTCAGCAACAGGGTGCGGATATGCGAGCCGTCGACGTCGGCGTCGGTCATGAGGATGATCTTGTGATAGCGCAGCTTGTCGGCGTTGAATTCCTCGCGCCCGATGCCGGTGCCCAGCGCCGTGATCAGCGACACGATGCTCTCGCTGGTCAGCATGCGGTCGAAGCGCACGCGCTCGATGTTCAATATCTTGCCGCGCAACGGCAGCACGGCCTGGTTCTCGCGGTTGCGCGCCTGCTTGGCGCTGCCGCCGGCGCTGTCGCCCTCGACGATGAATATCTCGCATTTGGAAGGGTCGCGCTCCTGGCAGTCGGCCAGCTTGCCGGGCAGCGAGGCGCCGTCCAGCACGCCCTTGCGCCTTGTGAGTTCACGCGCCTTGCGCGCCGCCTCGCGCGCCAGGGCGGCTTCCATCACCTTGCCGACCATGGCTTTGGCTTCGCCGGGATGCTCCTCCAGCCAGCGGCCGAGCTGGTCGATGACGACGCCCTCGACCACGGGCCGCACCTCGGACGAGACCAGCTTCTCCTTGGTCTGCGACGAGAATTTCGGATCGGGCACCTTCACCGACAGCACGCAGGTCAGCCCCTCGCGGCAATCGTCGCCGGTCAGCGGCACCTTGTCCTTCTTGGCCGACGTCATGTCGTCGGCGTATTTCGTTACCACGCGTGTCAGCGCGGCGCGGAAGCCCGCCAGATGCGTACCGCCGTCCTTCTGCGGGATGTTGTTGGTGAAGCACAACATGCTCTCGTGATAGGAGTCGTTCCAGGTTAGCGCGACCTCTACCGTCATGCCGTCCTTCTCGGACGTGATCATGATCGGCGAGGAGATCAGCGACGACTTGGCGCGGTCGAGATATTGCACGAACGCCTTCAGCCCGCCCTCGTAATGCAACACGGTTTCCTTCGCCTCGACGCCGCGCCGGTCGGTCAGGTGGATGGTCACGCCGGAATTGAGGAAGGCGAGCTCGCGCAAGCGGTGCTCCAGCGTCGCGAAGTCGAACTCGGTCTTGGTGAAGGTCAAGGGTGAGGGCAGAAACGTCACTTCGGTGCCCTTGCGGCCAGGCGCGTCTTTCACGATCTTCAGCGGCGCCACGGGCTCGCCATAGGCAAAGCGCATGTAGTGCTCCTTGCCGTCGCGCCAGATGTGCAGGTCGAGGAATTCGGACAGCGCGTTGACCACCGACACGCCGACACCGTGCAGGCCGCCCGAGACCTTGTAGGCGTTCTGCTCGAACTTACCGCCGGCATGCAGCTGGGTCATGATGACCTCGGCCGCCGAGACGCCTTCGCCTTCATGGATGCCGGTCGGGATGCCGCGGCCGTCGTCGCGCACCGTGCACGAGCCGTCGGCGTTCAGGGTGATATCGACGCGCGTCGCGTGGCCGGCCAGCACCTCGTCGATGGCGTTGTCGACGACCTCGTAGACCATGTGGTGCAGGCCCGAGCCGTCATCGGTGTCGCCGATATACATGCCCGGCCGCTTGCGCACGGCGTCCAGGCCCTTGAGCACCTTGATGCTGTCGGCGCCGTATTCTTCCATGACTTTCTTGGGATCGTCCGACAAACTGCTCTACTCCTGGCGAACGAACTGGCCGTCCGTGACATGGAAGATTTCGGCGCGGCCGGAAATTGTCTCGAACAGCGACAGGTCGGTGCCCGTCATCCAGGCCTGCGCGCCGAGCGCGAAGACTTCCTCGAACAGCGCGGCGCGCCGGCGGGCGTCCAGATGCGCCGCGATCTCGTCCAGCAGCAGCAGCGGCGCATGCCCGTCGCGCGCCGCGCAAAGCTCCCACGCGTCGGCCAGGACGATCGAGATCAGCAGTGCCTTCTGTTCGCCGGTCGAGCATTCGCGCGCGTCGGTGCGCTTGTGGGTGTGCCGCACGGCCAGATCGGTCAGATGCGGGCCGACCGTCGTGCGTCCGGCTTCCGCGTCGCGGATGCGCGCCCGCGCCAGATTCTCGCGCAGCGCCTGCGCCGCGCCCTCGCCCAACTCGGCGAGCAGCGCGTCGGTCTCGCCGTCCAGCGCCAATTGGGCCGCCGGAAAGGCTCCGGCCTCTCCACGCGCCATAAGGGCCCGATTGAGCCGTTCCACCGTCCGCGCGCGCGCGACGGCCATGGCCAGGCCGGCTTCGACCATCTCGGCTTCCAGCCCATCGAGCCAGGCCGGATCGCGCGGTCCGAATTTCAGCAGCCGCGCGCGCTCGCGCATCGCGGTCTCGTAGCGCGTCGTCACCCGCGCATGGCCGGCATCGAAGCCCAGCACCAGCCGGTCGAGGAACTTGCGCCGGCCGCTGGCGCCTTCGATGAACAGCCGGTCCATCGCCGGCGTCAGCCACAGCATCTGCACCAACTCGCCCAGATCGGCGGAGTTCTGCGCCGGCGCGCCGTTCAGGCGCACGGCCCGCCGCTCGCCGCCACCCGGTCCCAGCGTCAGGCCCGTCCCGACCTCGTAGGTTTCGCCGCCCCGCGAGACATTCGCCGCCACGGCCCACAGCGCGTCGCTGGGCGCCGCGCTCGGTCCGCGCCGCACATGCTCGCCAAGCTTGGCCCCGCGCAGGCCGCGGCCCGGCGACAGCAGCGAGATCGCGTCGAGCAGATTGGTCTTGCCGGCGCCGTTCGGCCCCGCCAGCACCACCGGCGTGCCGCTCACGGACAGCTCCACGTCCGCATAGGAGCGGAAATTGCGCAGGGTCAGTCGCGTCACGGCAAGCCGCGCGCGCCCGACAAAGGCTGACGCCGCGCCGTCCGGGCGCTGTTCCGGCAGGACTGTCAAAATCAGACTCGCATGGGCATGAGGACGTAGAGCGAGCGGGCGTCGTCCGCGTCCTCGATGATGGTGGGCGAGCCGGCGTCGGAGAGCAGGAAGCGGATCTCCTTGCCCTCGATCTGGCTGGTGATGTCGAGGAGATATTTGGCGTTGAAGCCGATCTCCATGCCGGCCGCGCTGTAGGTCGCGCCCAGTTCCTCTGTCGCCGTGCCGCTTTCCGGATTGACGACGGTGAGCGTGACCTTGTCCTTGGCCACCGCCAGCTTCACCGCGCGTGTCTTGTCCGCCGAAATCGTCGAGACGCGATCGACGGAGTGCGAGAACTCCTTGGACTCCAGCGCCAGCGACTTGTCGTTGCCGCTCGGGATGACGCGCTGATAGTCCGGGAACGTGCCGTCGATCAACTTGGAGGTCAGCTCGACGCCGCCGAAGTTGAACTGGATCTTGGTGTCCGACAGCGAAATTTCCAGCGCGCCGTCGGCGTCGTCCAGCAGCCGGCGCAGCTCCGTCACGGTCTTGCGCGGCACGATGATGCCCGGCATGTCGGCTGCGCCCTCGGGCAGGTCGAGTTCGAAGCGCGCCAGCCGGTGGCCGTCCGTCGCCACGGCGCGCAGGACTTTCGTCTTGCCGTCCTTGGCGGCGTGCATGTGGATGCCCATCAGATAGAACCGCGTTTCGTCGGTTGCCATGGCAAAGCGCGTCTTGTCGATCAGGCGCTTCATGTCGTCCGCCGCCAGGCGGAAGCGGTGGGGCAGGGCGCCCGCCGCCATCTGCGGGAAATCCTCCTTGGGCAGGCAGGCGAGCTCGAAACGCACCGTGCCGGCCGACACGGCCAGTCTGCCGCCTTCGCTGGTCAGAAGCTCGGCTTGCACCTGCGCGCCGTCGGGCAGCTTGCGCACGATGTCGTACAGCATGTGCGCCGGCGCCGTGGCCGAGCCGTTGCGCAGCACATCGGCGGGAATGGCTTCGACGATTTCAATGTCGAGATCGGTGGCGGTCAGCTTGAGCTGGCCCTTGGCGGCTTCGATCAGGACGTTCGACAGGATCGGAATGGTGTTGCGACGTTCGACGACACTCTGCACGTGGCTCAGCGCCTTCAGGAAGGCACCCCGTTCGACGTTGATTTTCATCGTTCTCGCAAGCATTTTTGGGCCGTTTGAAAACCCCAGGTCCAGCCCATCCGAGCGTGCTGGTAACCTATTGATTTCCTTGAGTTTCTTGACGGCCGAGACTCAGGTCTCCCACTATAGCAAATAGCCTTCCGAAAGGTAGAAAATAATGCGCCGCGCAGGGCGCCTGTGGAGGCTCATGACGGCCGCGAAATCCGCTGCCGAAGCGACGGTTCAGCGCGTCACGCCGTAGCCCTTGTAGGTGTCCGTCACCGTCGGATCGAGCGTCAGCGCGGCCGCCAGGTCGGCTTCGCCCTCCGCCGAGCGCCCCAGCCGCAGCTTCACGATCCCGCGCATGAAGAGCGATCCGGCCTGTTTCGGCCGCAGGCTCACGGCCTGGTCGAAACTGGCCAAGGCGTCCTTGAAGTCGCTGAGGCGGAACTGCACAAAGCCCAGACTGTCCAATGCCGCGGCGGAGTTCGGCCGGACCTCGAGGGACCGCCGGCATTGACCGAGCGCCGTCGTCAAGTCGCGGTTGATCACGCCGCGCTGCCAGCAGGCGTCGTTCAGCAAGCCGGCATTGTCCGGCGCCAGCGCGAGCGCCGTGTCGTAATCGCCCATCGCGGCCTCACGTTCGCCTTGCAGGTTCTCCAGCAGCGCCCGTTCGCTGTAGCTGAACGCGTTCTTCGGGCCTCTGCGGATGGCTTCGGAAATATCGTGCAGCGCCTCGACATATTGCTTGCTTCGCCGATAGGCGATCGCCCGGTCGTAGAGCGCGACGACGTTGTCGCTCCTGATGGCCAGGGCATGGCTTTCGTCGGCGATGGCGGCTTGCAGATTGCCGCGCCCCAGATTGGCAAAGCCGCGATGCACGTAGAGCTGATCGTCGCCGGGCGTCGCCGCGAGGGCAGCCGTGAACGCAGCGATCGACCGGTCGAAGTCCGCATCCGATCCGGCCGCGTCGCCCATCTCTTTCCTCAGCGCGCCCCGTTCACCCCAAACCCAGCCTTCATTGGGCAGGAGCACGATGGCCGCGCTCATGTCGGCAAGCGCCGGCGCGTATTCGCTCTGGGCGGCATAGGTTTCGCCGCGCGCGAACAAGGCGCGGGCGTCGTCCTTGTCGAACGTCAGCGTCTTGGAGAAATCGGCAAGGGCCGCGTCGTACTCGCCCAGGAGGTGATGACAGAAGCCACGGTTGCGGTACGCCACGGCGAAGTCGGGCAAGAGGGCGATGAGAGCGGTGAAATCGGCAATGGCCTTGCGGCAATTCTGCGTTGCCCAAAGAGAATTGCCGCGCGTCAGCAGCGCCGTGGTGTCCTTGGAATCGATGGCCAGCAGGCGATCCGCATCGGCGATCGCATCGGCGAATTGCTGCTTGCGATTGGCCAGCAGGGCATGGTTCCTGAGCGCCGTCTGACCGCCCGGATCGAGCGCCGTGGCCTTGGCGTAATCGTCCAACGCCGCGTCGAGATCGCCCTTCGCCTCGCGCGCCACGCCGCGGTCGTTGTAAATGGCGTATTGCGGTTGCAGCGCCATGCCGGCCGTGAAATCGGCGATGGCGCCGTCGAGATCGGCCAGCGCCTGGCGGCTGCGGCCGCGCTGATAGAGGGCGTCATTGTCCTTCGGATTGCGCGACAGGACGATCCCGAAATCCACGATCGCCTCCTTGTGCTGTCCGTGTCCGGCATGCGCCAGGCCGCGATTGAAATAGACGTCGTCGTCCTCCGGATCGAGCGCGATGGCCTTGTCGTCGTCCGCGATAGCCTGGTCCCAGTCTTGCCGGCCGGCATAGCCCAGGCCGCGCAGGCGATAGGCCGGCTCGAACTGCGGATATTTCGCGATCACGGCGCTGAGGTCGGCAATCGCCGGGTCGTGCTTGGACACAAGCTCATAAGCCCAGCCGCGCTCGTAGAAGGCGTCGGTGTCGTTCGGATTGACTTCGATGGCGGCGGTGAAATCGTCGATGGCGCCCGGATAATTTCCCATCTGAAGGAATATCAGGCCGCGGTCGAAGCGCGCGACGCCGGAAAAAGGCGAAAGCTTCAGCGCCTCCGCCAGGTCGCTGAGCGCCGCGTCGATATGGTTGAGCGCGTGCTGCGCTTCGGAGCGGACAATGAGCCCGTCGGCGCCGCCGCCCTGTTCGACGCAGCGGTCGGCGGCTTCCAGGGCCTTGGCGAAAATCGCGGCGGAATCCGTGTCGGCCGCGGCGCCCTGGCGCATCAGATCGGCCGCGTCGCCACACACCGCAATGGCCGCGGGGCCGCTCGGCGCGGGCAGCGTTTCCTGCGGCGGTGCCGCTGCCAGAGCCGCCAACAGAAGAAGATGTTTCATGGCCGCCGGGGACCTGCGCGAGACAGGCCGCCCTTTTACGCCAATTTCCACAAAGCGCGAACGCTAGGGCATGAAAACGGCGCCCCTTCGGGAGCGCCGTTTGTCACAATGGCTCTAAAATCACGCCCGTCGCGCCAGCATCTGGCTCAGGAAATCGACTTCCTGCTTGAACAGTGGATCCTCCTCGCACAAGGCTTCGATACGGCGGCAGGCGTGCAGCACTGTGGTGTGGTCGCGGCCGCCGAAGAGATCAACGGGGCTTGCGTGGGCGTCGGTTGCGTCGATCGCGCTTCTGAGAGCGGGTAAGTGGAACCTCTCCTTGCGGGATCGATTTCAGCGCGGGTGGAGGCGGAGGCGTTTGGTCCTCTTCCCGCTCATTCAACCCTGTTTGAAGGGCGTCCGCATAGTTGATGAGCGTGTGCAAATCATCGCGAAAGTCGCGATGAAATCGCCGAAGACCTTGTGGAGGCCGCATTCTCTTCCAGTGTGAGGGATTCGCAAGCCAACTCGGAATGACATAACCGCTTTCCGTAAAATTGAGGATAGTTGGCGCGTGTGCGGCATCGTTTCGATGCGGCGATAGCTTTGCTGCAATATCGAGAAGCCACTCTGTGCCTTCGGACATTTGTGAAAATTTAGAGTCCAAGTGATCCAGAGCCGACCTCAAAGCATCTCGCTGAGTGCTGTCGGATTTGAGGGCGTGCCAAATGGACAGTCCCATTTCGACATTGTGCGGTGTGGCGATGTAGACAAACAGCATTTGAATTTTTTGATGTAGATGGATCCAAGCCCAAATTATTTCACCGACTCGCAACTGATAGTGCCGGATTGACTTGCTTCGGACAGCCTTCAACTTGCCTCGCGGTCTGAGGGATGGTGCCTGCTTCGTGATTGACATGATGCGGTCGAGCCCCGGGTGCGTATCTCAGTTTACAGAGACAGTTTGATCTGAGCAGCGGCCTCAACCCGCGTTGTCAATGCAACTTTGATACGCACCTGGCATCATCCCGGCGCTACGGCCCTCGCGACAACAGGGACTGCAGGAAATCCACCTGCTGTTTGAATGCCTTGTCCTCTAGGCACAGCGCTTCGACGCGCCGGCAGGCGTGCAGCACTGTGGTGTGGTCGCGGCCGCCGAAGCGACGCCCGATTTCGGGCAACGAGCGCGTCGTCAGCTTGCGCGACAGGTACATCGCGACCTGCCTCGGCCGCGCCACGCGGCGAGCGCGCTGCGGCGAGTGGAAGTCACGCACGTCGAGTTCATAGTACTCTGCCGTTTTGCGCTGGATGTCCTCGATGGAGGTCTTGGCGCCAGGTGCGCTGCGCAGGCCGACCACGTCCTCGATGGTCTCCAGCGTCACCGGCTTCTTGGTCAGGTCGGTGTAGGTGGCGAGCTTGGTGAAGACGCCGATCAACTCGCGTGGAGAGGCATCGTCCATGTCGGCGATGTGCTCGAGTACGTCGTTGGGCAGCAGCGCCTGCGGCTTGTGGCGCGCGAAGTCCGCAGCGCGGGCTTTGAGGATCGCCAGCCGCGTCTCGCGGTCGGGCTTGTCCAGCGTCACCACCAGACCGCCGGCCAGCCGCGACTTCACGTCGGCGCCGAGGCCCTCGAGCGCCGCCGGCGCCCGGTCGGCCGCGATCACCACGCGGCGGCGCAGATCGGCGAAGGCGTTGACGGTGTAGAGGAACTCCGACGCCGTCGCCGTCGAGCGGCAGATATGCTGCAGGTCGTCGATGATCAGTACCTCAGCGGTGCGCAGCTCTTCCTTGAACGCCAGCGTGTCCTTGCGATAGAGGGCTCCCAGGAAATGGCGCATGAAGTCTTCCGAGCGCAAGAACAGCGAGCGTTTGCCGCGCTTGCGGAACTCCAGCGCCGCGGCGTTCAAAAGATGCGTCTTGCCGTAGCCGAAACCGCCATGGATGTAGAGCAGCGTCAGGTCGCTCTGCGCCCCTTCGGAGAAGTTGCGCGCGGCACTGAGGCCGAATTCGTTGGCCGGGCCGGCGACGAAGCTCTCGAAGGTCTGCTGCGGATGCAGCATGCGAGTCCACAGGCCCTTGGCGGCTTCGCTGGACGGTTCTTCCTCCGCCGCGCCGAAAACGGCCGCGGGCGCCTCGCTACGCGCCGGTTCGCGCAGCAGGCCGCCGCCGACGACGGGCTTGGCCACGGACAGCACGATGGCGATCGAGACCGGCTCGACCCCTTCGGCGCGCAGGGCGCGCTCGATGCGGGTGACATAGCGTTCGGTCACCCAATTGCGGATGAACGACTTGCTCGTTCCGATCCGGATCTCGTCTTTCTCGAAGCCGTCGAGCGTCAGCGGCCCGATCCAGGCATCGAACACCGCATCGCCCAATTCGCGGCGCAGCTTTTCGCGAGCGCCCATCCAGGCCGCCGGCCAGTCGGGCCGCATCGGCTTACTCGTCGTCTGTCCCATAATACCCAGTACCCGCTTCTTGCCGGCGTCCGTTAAGGCGGACTGCCGGTGAACCCCTTGTTTGCATCCGGACTTTTCGTCCGGTTCTTTAGGCAAATTGCTGCGGCCTTTCAGGCCGCCACCCCTCGTCGCATGGCTTGTCCCCCTTGCATCACGTTTGTTTCCAAGGAAGGTCGGCGGCCTTCCAGCCGTTTCGCTGACCGCGGTGACGGTCGCCGTCGAGATCGCCTTCAAAGCCGCCCGCGACGTTGTAGGCGCGCGTATAGCCCGCCCGCGTCAGGGCGATCGCGGCGCTGCGCGAGCGCGCGCCCGAGCGGCACAGGAACAGCACCGGGGCGTCTTTGGCGGTGCCGGCCGCGGCTTCCGCATCGGCGACGAAGGCCGGATTGACCTGCATGGTCGGGAACATCTGCCACTCGATCAGATGGACGTCGCGTCCGACGTCGGCCAGATCGGGCAGGCCGACAAAATTCCACTCCGCCTGGGTCCGCACATCGACCAGCTGCGCCCTGGCATCGCTTTTGAGCAGCGCCCAGGCCTCTTCGGCGCTCAAGTCGCCGGCATAGTCGGTGGAAGGATTGGAGGCGGCCATGACGTGCTCGTTCCGGCATAGGTTCGCTGCGACCGGGACGACCCCCAGTCTGAAAAACCTGCTATTTCAAGGATTCAGGGAGTACTGTATTTACAATCGGAGCCGGAATACCGGATCGACGCATCGAATACTGTTCTTATGTTGTTTTTTGTGTTCGACATCTTTTTTCTCTTGCCCACCGAACGAAGGTTAATGTCACCGAAAACCGAATCACCCGCAAGTGAACGAACCAGGAACATGGTCTCTTTTGTGACTGCTAACCGTTTGTACGTGTACGGATTTTCGCATTTTGCCGTGTTTGTCTCAGATTTCAGACACTTACGTGACGGCGGGGTGGTTAATGCAGTGCAGCAATGCTCCGGGACAGGGAAAATCAGCCTACGGACAATAAAACGGAAGTTCTATTCCGCCTCTGCCGCAACCCGCCCCGAATCCGCCAAACGGCGCAATTACTTGGCGAGTTTGGCGACGCGCTTGGAGAGGCGCGAGACTTTCCGCGAGCCGGTATTCTTGTGCAGGATGCCCTTGGACACGCCGCGCATGATTTCCGGCTCCGCCGCCTTCAAAGCCGCCTGGGCCGCCGTCTTGTCGCCGCTCGCGATCGCTTCCTCGACCTTGCGGATATAGCCGCGGACGCGGGTCTTGCGCGAGGTGTTGATGGCGGTGCGCTTGGCCGTGGTGCGGACGCGCTTCTTGGACGAGGCGATATTGGGCATAGGTCTTCCTGCAGCATTTCGGAGGCGGGCGTATACCCCCCGGCGGGCCAAGGGTCAAATAGATGGTCAAATGGCCTTTACCGCTTGCTCTCCGCCAGCGCCTGCATGGCCGCGGCCTCGTCCAAAATCTCCGCAAATCCGAGCTCTGAGCGGATGCGGCGCGTGTCGCAGACCATATCCTGTTCGTAGTGGAACGGCGGCGGTTTGCGCGCCGGCCTCGCCGGCAGCAGGGCAAGACGCTCGCCCATGGTCGGCGTCACCGCCTCGCCGACATTAAATGTGCGACCCGGCGCGGCCGCGTGTGTCGCCGCCAGCACGATGGCATGGGCGACATTGTCGACATGGCCATGCGTCCAGCGCCATTGCGGCTGGCGCGCGAAACCGTACACCGTGGCGAGATCGGCATTGTCCTCCGGGCCATAAACCTTGGGCAGCCGCAGGATCACCGACGGCACGGCCGCCTCGCGCACCACGCGTTCCGCCAGGATTTTTTCATAGTCGCGCGCATGGGCTCCGAGCTGTCCGGCCTGGGCGCGATACGGATAGAAGACGCCGCGCAGCGGCGCGTCTTCCGCCAGCGGCACAGCATCCGGCGGGCCCGGCTCGTGTCCGGTGAGCCGGCCATAGGCGCGATAGACGTCGCCGCTGGAGATCATCACCAGCCGCCGGGCGCGTCCTTCGAACGCCCGGATCGCCGCGCCGGCATCGGCTTCACCCATCGTCACCATATGGATGACCGTGTCCCAGTCACGCCCTGCCACGGCATCGGGATATCGAAGGATCGGATATTCGGCGAGCGGATCGCGGATATGCGTCACCGCGGGCGGAAGCGGATGTTCCGACCTGCCGCGATGGAACACCGTCACCTCGGCGCCGGCTTCGACAAGCTGTCGTGCCGCGTGCGCACCGATGAAGCGCGTACCGCCGACGATGAGAACGCGCAACGCTACTTGTCCGTGAAATTGGCCTTCCGCTTCTCGCTGAAGGCGGCCATGCCTTCCTTTTGATCGGCGGTCGCGAACATGGCGTGGAACAGCCGCCGCTCGAAGCGGATGCCTTCGGCCATGGTGGTTTCGTAGGCCCGGTTCACCGTCTCCTTGGTCATCATGACGATGGGCAGCGACTGCTCGGCGATTTTGTGGGCGGCCTTCATCGCCTCGGCCAGGAGCTCGGCGGCGGGCACCACGCGGCTGACCAGCCCGGCGCGTTCGGCCTCGGCCGCGTCCATGTTCCGCCCCGTCAGGCACATCTCCATCGCCTTGGACTTGCCGACGAAGCGGGTCAGGCGCTGCGTGCCCCCGATCCCCGGCATGACGCCCAGTGTGATCTCCGGCTGGCCGAATTTGGCCGTGTCGGCCGCGATGATGAAGTCGCACAGCATGGCGAGCTCGCAGCCGCCGCCCAGCGCCCAGCCGGCGACCGCGGCGACGATCGGCTTGCGGATGGCGGCGATGCGGTCATTGGCCTCGGCGAAGAAATTCGCCTTGAACATGTCCATGTAGGATTGCGGCGCCATCTCCTTGATGTCCGCGCCGGCCGCGAAGGCGCGCTCGGAGCCCGTCAGGACGATGGCGCGGACCGCGTCGTCGCGGTCCCAGGCTTCCAATTGCGTCACCAACTCGCCGAGCAATTCGGCGTTCAGCGCGTTGAGCGCCTTGGGCCGGTTCAGCGTGATGACACCGACGCTGCCGTCGATGGTTGCCAGGATGTTGGCATAGGACATGGACGCCTCCCTCGGCTGGTTGTTCGAGGGAGGCTATGTCCGCTGATGCCATGGTCTGTCAATCAGGTCAGGAGCGTGAGCAGCTTGCTGCCGTCGGCGACGCCGAGGCCGCTGCAGGCGTCCCAGCCTGGGCCGGCCGCATAGGTCCCGTGCAGGCTGCCGTCGACGTCGTTGTTGCCCGCGACGATGTCGCGGAACGCAGCCTTGCCCTTGGCGCCATAGATCTGCGGATTGATGAAGCCCACGGACTTGCCGGCGCTCTTGGCGAGTTTCTGATTGATCCGCGCGAGCAAGCCCGCCAGCAACGGCGCCACCGCGCTGGTCCCACCGATCACCTGGGTCTTGCCGCCCAGGTAGATCTTGTAGCCGCTCTGCGGATCGGCATCGCCGGCCAGGTCCGGCACGCCGCGATTGACCTTGCCCTTCGGCGAAGCCGGCACGCCGACGCCGGTTTGGTAGGCCGGGCGGGCGAAGTAATTGCTGACGCCGCCGCCGCCGGCGCCGCCATTGACGCCTTCGTTCCACACCACCTCGTTCTTCACCGCTCCACCCGCCAAAATCAGTTCGGTGCCGCCGCAGGAAAGAGCAAAGGGACTGGAACCGGGAAAATCGACATGCGGCTTTCCATCCCACTGATCGCTCATGTCGGCGGAGCCATCGTCGCCGGCGGCGATGCAGACGGTGACGCCGATCGCCGCCGCGTCGCGGAGCGCCTCGTTGAGCGCGTCCATATAGGCCGGCGACATGTGACCGCCGGGATCTTCGGGGCCGCCCCAGCTGATCGACACCACCGAGGGCTTGCGCACCTTGTCGTGAACCGCCGCCTTGATCGCATCGATGAAGCCGCTCGATGTGTTGGGCGCGAAATAGACCACGATTTTCGCGCCGGGCGCGACGGCGCCGGCGACCTCGATGTCGAGAACGACTTCGTCGTCGCCGCCCTTTGGCTTGCCGGGAATGTTGGCGCCGCCGTCGATGCCCACCGACGTGATGTCGGGATATGGCAGGGTGTTTTTCTTGAAGAATGCCTGCAGGTCGGAAACGTTGTAGCCGGTGTCGACGGCCTTGTTGTGCTTGTCGATGCCGTTCAATTCGATGATCGCGATGCACTGGCCGGTGCCGTCCAGGCCGGTGGGAAAGTTGTAGGCCTTGGCGATTTGCGCCACGGTCAGGCTTGCCGCGCCCGAGGCGTGGGCCTTGGCGCCGGAATGGCGCCGGAAGTGGGGCCGGGCCACGGGCCGGTTGTCCAGGCCGTGCACGCCGATCACGATGTTCTTGAGCGTCGCGGGAATGGAGACCTCGCCGCTGCGCACGCGATAGACGCGGCCGGTGGCGACGGTCTTGGACAATTTGACGCCAAACGCCTTGCCCAAGGCTTGCACGGTTCCCCGGACGCGCACGATCCGCGAGGAATGATGGACATTGGTGATCGTCAATCCGGCGCTGTGGACGAAGGCTTCGACCTTGTCGACGTCGGCCTGTGCCGCGCCGTACTGGTCTTCCAGTTGCTCGCGCGACAGATAGCGGCGGTCCTTGGCCGGCTTCGCGCTTTGCTTCAAGACAAATTTGTCGATCGAGGCGGACGAGACTTTGGAACGCAGCCGCAGGCTGATCTCGGCGGTCTGCGCCTCGTCTGCCTTGGTCAGGGCCTTGCTGCCCTTCGGCGCGCTGCGTGAGCTGCCGGCGAGTTTCACGAGTTTTGCTTTGCGCATGACGGGCCCCATCGCTTGGTTTGGTTGGACGCGCCGAGCACTACCGCGCCGCCGGCGCGCCTGCCTTGGCGCGCCCTCGCATGGCGATGCGAACTTCCACCAAAGTCTATTTCATCGGGCCGCCGGAGCGAAGCTTTTCTTCTTGACATGCAACCAAATGGTTGCATATTAGGCGCATGAGCATGGACGCTGTTTTCAGGGCCCTGGCCGATCCGTCCCGGCGGCGCCTGCTGGACAGCCTCCACGCCAAGAACGGGCAGACGCTGGCTGCCCTGTGCGAGCAGATGGACATGACGCGGCAAGCGGTGACGAAGCATCTCACGATCCTGGAAGGGGCGAACCTGGTCGCCACCATCCGCAAGGGCCGCGAGAAGGAGCACTACCTCAATCCCGTTCCCATCAACGACATCGCCGAACGGTGGATCGGCAAATACGAAAAGGGGCGCCTCAAGGCGCTCGGCGACCTCAAAAAGAGCCTCGAAGGGGAAGAACCATGAGCAGCAAATTCGTTTACGTCACCTATATCCGCACCACGCCGCAGAAATTGTGGGACGCGCTGACCCAGCCGGAATTCATCAAGCAGTACTGGTTCGACATGACGCAGGAATCCGAATGGAAGCCGGGCGCCGCATGGACCATGAAGTTCGCCGATGGCCGGGTCACCGATACTGGCGAGGTGCTGGAAATCGATCCGCCCCGCCGCCTGGTGCTCAAATGGCGCAACGAATTCATGCCGGAACTGAAGGCGGAAGGTTTCACGCGCTGCGTCTACGATCTCGAACAGGACGGCGAGTCCATGAAATTGACCGTCACCCATTCGATCGAGCGTGACGGCGCCAAGGTGATCGAGGCGGTGTCCGGCGGCTGGCCGCGCATCCTGTCCAGCCTCAAGAGCCTCCTGGAAACCGGCGCCGCCATGCCGCGTTCCCACAGCGCGGCGAAAATCTGAGGGCGTCGGTTTCACCTCCCCACGAGGGGGAGGTGAATTACTTCTGACAGATCCCACAATAGAACGTCGACCGCCCCGCCTGCACGATGCGCTTCACCGTTCCTTTGCACCCCTTCTTCCGGCACGCCTCGCCTTCGCGGTCGTAGACGTGGAAGGTCTTCTGGAAATAGCCCATCTCGCCGTCGGTGCGGCGGTGATCGCGCAAGGACGAGCCGCCGGCCGCGATCGCCTCCTTCAGCACCGCCTTGATCTCCTTGACCAGCGGCGCGATCCGCGCCGGCGACAGCGACTTCGCCAGCCGCTTGGGCGAGATGCCCGCGCGGAACAGCGCTTCGCAGACATAGATGTTTCCCAGCCCCGCGATCACGCGCTGGTCGAGCAGGGCCGATTTGATCGGCGTCTTCTTGCCCCTCAGCGCGGCGCGCAGATGCGCCGCGTCGAAGTCCACCGACAGCGGTTCCACGCCCAGTCCCTGGAACAGCCGATGCTCGCCGATCCGCTCGGTCTCGATCAGCGTCATCAGTCCGAACCTTCGATGGTCGGTGAACACGATCCGCGCCGGCGCGTCGGTCTGCATCACCACGTGATCATGCTTGCCCTTTCCGGCCTCGGGCGGCGCGGTGGGATAGACGAATTGCCCCAGCTTGCGCTCGCGCCCATCCGCATAGACGCTCATCCGCCCGCTCATCCCCAGATGGATGACGAAGGTCTCGCCGCTGTCGAGCTCGGCCATCAGATATTTCGCCCGCCGCCACAACCGAACGACTTTGCGCCCGGTCAGCCGCGCTGCGAAGTCGTTGGGAAAGGCGATGCGCAGATCGCCGCGCCGCGTCTCGACGGCGACGAATTTGTGCCCCTCCAGCGCGGGCTGCAGCCCTGTCTTGACGGTCTCGACTTCGGGCAGTTCGGGCATCGGGTATCAGGTATCAGGAATCAGAAGTGGACCCTATACTGATACCTGATACCTGATATCTGAACCCTGATGCCTGATACCCGATCCCTGGCCTCCTTCGGCTATCGCGACGTGCCGGAGGCCGAGAAGGAAGGCCTCGTGCACGAGGTCTTTTCCTCGGTCGCCGGCAAATACGATCTGATGAACGACCTGATGTCCGGCGGCGTCCACCGGCTGTGGAAGGATGCCATGGTCGAATGGCTGAACCCGCGTCCCGGCTGGCGGGTGCTCGACGTCGCCGGGGGCACGGGGGACATCGCCTTCCGCATAGCGGAGCTGGTGCGTGCCCGTGGCCGGATGGCCGCCATCAACGACTCCGGCGGCGAGGCGGACGTCACCGTCTGCGACATCAATGCCGACATGGTCGGCGAAGGCCTGCGCCGCGCATTGGCCAAGGGCGAGCGCGCCATCCGCTGGATCGCCGGCAATGCCGAGGCACTGCCGATCCCCGACGCCAGCATGGACGCTTATACGATCGCTTTCGGCATCCGCAACGTCACGCACATAGACAGAGCGCTGAGCGAAGCGCGCCGCGTGCTGAAGCCGGGCGGCCGCTTCCTCTGCCTGGAATTTTCCCGCGTCGAAGCGCCAGGCCTCGATGCGCTCTACGACGCCTATTCGATGAACGTGCTGCCGCGGCTTGGCCAGATGGTGGCCGGCGACGCCGACGCCTATCGCTATCTCGCCGAAAGCATCCGCCGCTTTCCGCCCCAGGCCAAGTTCGCCAAGCTGATCGAGCAGGCCGGCCTCAGCCATGTGAAAGTGCGCAATCTCACCGGCGGCGTCGCGGCGATGCATTCGGCGTGGAAGATATGAGCAGGTTCGCGGACTTCCGCCGCCTCTGGCATGCCGCCCGCGTACTGGCGCGCAACGATGCGCTGTTTCCCAAGGAGTACGAGGCGTTGTTGCCGCCGTCGGCGCGCCTGGCGCGGCGTCTGCTCGGCAGCGGCCGCGCCCGGCAGGACGCGGCGCCGCCCGGCATACGCCTGGCGCAGGCGCTCGAGAGCCTGGGGCCGGCCTACATAAAACTCGGCCAGGTTCTGGCGACGCGTCCCGACATCGTCGGCGAGGATGTCGCCACCGCTCTCGCGCAATTGCAGGACCGTTTGCCGCCGTTCCCGCTCGCCGAGGCGCGCAAGGTGATCGCAGACGGCCTCGGCCGTCCGCTGGACGCCGTGTTCCGCGCGCTCTCCGAGCCCGTCGCGGCGGCGTCGATCGCGCAGGTTCACAAGGGCGAGACCACCGACGAGCCGCCGATCCCCGTCGCGGTGAAAGTGTTGCGCCCCGGCGTCGCCGTCGAATTCGGCCGCGATCTTTCGGCCTTCGCACTGGCGGCGCGGCTGGCGGAGCGCTGGATACCGGAAGCCCGGCGCCTGCGGCCGCGCGCCATGGTCGAGACGCTCATCGTCTCCGTCGCGCTGGAACTGGACTTTCGGATGGAAGCGGCCGGCGCCTCGGAACTCGAGGAGCGCACCCGCAACGATCCCGATTTCCGGGTGCCGCATATCGACTGGAGCCGCACCGCCGACCGCGTCCTGACCAGCGAATGGATCGACGGCATCTCCGTGCGCGACCGCGACGCGTTGATCGCCGCCGGTCACGATCCCAGGCGCATCGCCAATCTGGTGGTCCGCTCCTTCCTCACCCAAGCGCTGCGCGACGGCTATTTCCACGCCGACATGCATCCGGGAAACCTGTTCGTCGACGCGCAAGGCCGTCTCGTCGCCGTCGATTTCGGCATCATGGGCCGCCTCGACGACGCCATGCGCCGCTTCATGGCCGAGACATTGGCCGGCTTCCTGGCGCGCGACTATCAGCGCATCGCGCAGATCCACTACGACGTCGCCTTCGTGCCGGCGCACCATCCGGTCGAGACCTTTGCCCAGGCGCTGCGCGCCATCGGCGAACCGATCTTCGGCCGCCAGGCGAAAGACGTCTCGATGGCGCGCCTCCTGGCGCAGCTCTTCGACACCACCCGCCGCTTCGACATGCAGGCGCAGCCGCAGCTCGTCCTGCTGCAAAAGACGATGATGGTGGTGGAAGGCGTGGCGCGCAGCCTCGATCCCGATTTCGACATCTGGGAAGCCGCCCGCCCCGTGGTCGAGAAATGGATGATCGAGCGCCTGGGTCCGGAAGGCCGCCTGCGCGATGCCGGCGACAGTTTGAGCGCGCTGGGGCGCGTGGCGCAGAACCTGCCGCAGCTTCTGAAAAACGCCGAAATCATCTCCGCCATGCTGGCCGATGGCGGCGTGCGCCTGCATCCGGAATCGGTGCAGCTGATCGCGGCCGCGCAGGTCTCCCGCACCCGCCACGTCCGCATCGCCATCTGGATCGCCGCCGGCGCGCTCGGCGTGCTGGCGATCGTGCCGTTCATTTGAGGCTTGATATACAGCAGTGATATCACGTAGAATGTCGCCATGCGAACCTTGGTCGATATCCCCGAGAAACAGCTGAAAGCGCTGACGCGGCTGTCCAAGGCGGAAAAGCGCTCGCGCGCGTCCGTCATCCGCGACGCGGTCTCCGCGTATTTGGAAAACAAGCTCTTCACCGAGAAAGACCCCGCATTCGGTGCCTGGAGCGATCAGGAAATCGACGGCCTTGAGTATCAGCGCAAGATTCGCGCCGAATGGTGAAGGCGCTCATCGATTCCAATATCCTGATCGACTACCTGAAAAACATCCCCGCTGCGTTTGCCGAGCTGTCGTGTTACAGCGACCCGGCTATCAGCTTGATCAGCTGGATCGAAGTGATGGCTGGCGCTTTGCCGGCATCTGAAGGCGTCACGCGGAATTTTCTCGACCGTTTTCTGCTGATTCCGCTGGACGAGGCGGTCTCGGAGCGTGCCGTCCAGCTTCGCCGGACCTATCGGCTCAAGCTGCCGGACGCCATTGCCCTGGCCTCGGCGCAGGTTAGCGGCCGGCTGTTCGTCACGCGCGATGTGAAGGACTTTTCGTACGCCGATCCGGGTATTCGCATTCCCTACACGCTGTAATCAGACGATATGCACCCGGCCCGCGTCGCAGGCTTTCGTGCCCTTCGCGTCGGTGACATAGACCTTCACGCTCACCGTGTGATTGGCGAAATCCGGCACGTCGGGCACTTGCACGGCCACCGCGTGGCGCGTGACTTTCTGGTTGGTCGCCAGCACCGCCGCGTAACCGGTCGGCTGCTCGCCCGGCGGATTGGATAGCGACATCACCACGCGCACATCGGCGCCCGGCGCCGTGATGCCGTCGCAGGCGATGGCGAACTGGTCGCCGCGCGTGACGGTCGGAATGTCGGCGCCGCCCGCGTCGGTGGAGGCGTAGGCCACGATGTGGCCGGGCAGGACCTGGATGTTGCACGCCGTCGCAGGCGTGCCGGTCACGGCCAGGGCCGCAAGTCCGATCCAAATTGCGCGCATGGCGGTCCCCAATTCCAGCTGTCGAATCCCAGCATAGCCCGGTCCAGTGAACGTCCCAATAGCCGAAAAGCCCCTTGGAATGGCCGTTTTGGTAAATGGCGGCGTTTCCCGCGTGAACCTTTGTTCAGGAAACGCCGCCACGCTTACACCTGCCGCGACAGCCACGAGAAGCGCCAGCACATCAGCACCGCGGCGACCAGCAGGCCGAATGCCAGCCCGTACCAGATGCCGAGCCCTTTGAGGCCGAAGCCGAACGCGAACAGCATGCAGGCCGGAAATCCGGCCAGCCAATAACTCGCGCCCGCGATCCACATCGGCGTGCGGGCGTCTTTCAGGCCGCGCAGCGCCAACGCCGCCGCCACCTGGACGCCGTCGACGATCTGGAACACCGCCGCCACATGCAGAAACGTCACCGCCAGCAGCAGCGACGGCATGTTCGCCGGCGTCGGCGGCAGGTACACGGCCGCGATCGCGAACGGCCAGATCGCGAGGATCACCGACGTCACCGCCATGAAACCCGTCGCCACCAGAATGGCCGAGAACCCGGCGCGCCGCGCCGCTTCGCGGTCGCCGGCGCCCGCCGCCAGGCCGACGCGCACAGTCGCGGCCATCGCCACGCCGAGCGGCACCATGAACGTGATCGACGGCACGTTCATCGCGATCGTGTGCGCCGCCAGATGGTCCAAACCGAAATGGCCCATGAAGAAGTTCGAGGAAAAGAACAATGTCGCCTCGAACAACATGGTCAGCCCGATCGGCAGTCCCAGGACGTAGACTTCCTTCAGCTTGGACCAGTCCGGTTTTCCGAAGTCGCGGAAGATCCGGTAGAGGTGCAGCTTCGGCGTCAGCCGCACCACGGTCAGCATCAAACCGAAGCTGCAGGCGAACGAGCAGGCGCTGGCGATCCCCGAGCCGAGCAGGCCGAGCCGGGGAAATCCCAGATGCCCGAAGATCAACGCGTAGTCGAACATCACGTTGAAGACCACGGCGAAGCCCATCACGATCAGCGACGCTTTCGGTTTCGAAAGCGCCGTCGAGTAGTTCCGGAGCACCTGGAAGCCGAGGCTGAAGGGCAGGCCAAGCGACAGCGGCACCACGAAGGCCGCGGCGGCGCTCGCCAGCTGCTCCGACTGTCCCAGCGCCATCAGGATCGGTTTGGCGAACTGCAGGAACACCACCAGCGGCACGCCGACCATCAGCACCGACCAGAAGCCCATGCGCGCGACCACGCGCACGCCGGTTCTGTTGTCGGGATCGGCGCCCAGGATATGGGCGATCATCGGCGACACCGCCGAGGTCGGCCCGGAGCCCAGCAGCCAGCAGAAATAGAACATCGTGTTGCCCAGCACCGCGCCGGCCAGCGCCACCTTGGAGAAGCGCGCCAGCATCAGCGTATCGGTCGTGCCGATCGCCATCTGCGCGATCTGCGTCAGGATCAGCGGCCAGGACAGCTTCAACAGTTCGCGCGTCTCGTCCAGCCACGCGGCCAAGCCATGGCCCGCGACGCGGGCTCCGGCGGTGGCAACATCGAATTCGGCTATGTCGGTCATGATACGGACTTATCTTTTAGGCCCGAACCCGGCACGGAAAGGTCAGCAACAACAAAAAACCCTCCGGAGCCGGGCTCGGGAGGGTTGAAAACTTGGCGCCAGGGCGGACCTAGAGCGCGTTCTCCTCACGAGCAGATGCAGCGGTCTTCCCGCCCGGAAGGGCGAAAGGCGCGGCGTTGCGTACTTTTCGAATGCAGCTGTGCATCAGTCTCGCTCGAATCGCTCCGCAGGCCCGATGCCTTTGGATGCCGCCCGTGGGTACGCTGGCCGGCAAATGATGTCAACACATGGCACTGTTACAGTTTGACTAAGGCCTGATTTTCCATCGTTTCGATCAGCCTCACAATATCGGCCACATCCCAGAGGGTTCCGGTCAGGCCAGCCGCCATAGCGGGCGAGCATTTCACCGCCGAATTGATCCGGGCGAAATTGTACCAAACCGTGTAGAGTGCGACCATGTGGATATGGTTGACCAGCTTCTTGCTGTGAGCCGCCGTCAGCCGGGTAAAGCGGCGCATGTGCTGGCGCATGGACTGGTTGTGCTTTTCGACAAACGAAGTCGAGACATGGCGCTTGTCGGGGTTGCCTTCGATCCGCTCTTTCTTCGCGCCCGTGCAGATGCCGGGGCTGTACTTGCGTTCCGGGCCTGCTGCATCGGCGGTAGCGCCATAAATCTTGACCAGCATGGCGTAGTCCACATCGGCCCCGAAAGCATCCTCAACGGCGCTTAGATAGGCCTTGTGGCCGTCCGTCGTTAGCTGGATGCGATTGGCAACGCGATCCGCAACGTCCTGCATGAACTCGCCAGCCCACATCGCGTCGCGACCGCCGACCAGATACGAGATAATCAGCTTGCTGTCGGCGTCCAACGCCGTCCAAGTCCACGCATCGCCAGCGCCTTCCGGCGCAGCCTTGGCCTTCGGCAGGTTCGCCCGCTTGCAATAGTTGAACGACCAGATTTCGTCGCACTCGACGCGCTGGGCCTTCACGCCCCGGACGGTGGCGTCGTGGTAGGCGGCGCAGGCCGTCCCGGCCAATTCGAGGTAGCGCAGGACCGTGACCGGGGACACATCGACCAGCCGGGCGATACCACGGATCGAGTTCCCCTCAACCATCATGTGGAGGATTTGGCGGCGCTTTTCGAAGGGCAATCTGTTCATAGACATACTATGTGGCCTTTTATGCTTAGCGTCAAGCAGAAAAGTTTAATTTAATCGCTGCCAACGGCCTTGCACTTTAACAATTATTCGATATTGTGCGCCACAGGAAAGTCGTTGAAGGAGTTAATTCGTGGATGCACACGAGCGCAGGCGTAGAATAATCCTTTCAACTATCGTCCGCGATATTCCGAAATCGTTTTGGGAGGATGCGCGAACCCGCGCGCGGCAGACCTATCTCGATATTTATCACGAGATCGCTGCGTATCCGAACATGCTCACCGAACAGCGCCTCGAAATGCTCAATCAGGTTCGCTTTTTCCGCATGGAGCATTTGCTGTCCGTCCTGGCGCAAGAGCACGGATTTACGTGGTCGGCAAAGTTGCTGACTGAAAATAGTCATCACTATGTCTACGCCACCCTAGGGGCCGTAGCTCTTACGCAGACATATGTTCCCGCAATTGGAGACATGCCTAAGCCCGCAAAATTTCGCGACAAACTCGCAGCAATGAATGAGATAGCCGCACGCCCCCGGCTTGCGCTTGGTGACGAGGCGCCGGCGATCTTTGCTACGAAGGAGTTTTACGGGCTGCTCGCGCATAACCCCGTTGGTAAACGCTTCAATGAAAGCGATCAGCGCCTTGGCATGATCCAGTTTTGTGTACCGGCGCCGTTGTGCGTGAAGTGGGAAGCGCAATTCGCTATCGAAGAAATCGTCTCTGCGCATGATGTCGTCGCGCCTGCACAGAAGCAGGGTCGCCGACTCCCTTGGAAGAAGCGCAACGACAAGAGGGATCAGCAGAAGTGACCCTCACAACTCCGGGATTTGTGGGGCGACGACTTACGGAGGCTCGCCGCGCACGGGGCATCAGCGCTACCGATCTCGCAGGCCTCGTCGGCGTTAGCATTCAGTCAATCTCGAAATATGAAAACGAGCATCAAACGCCACGGCTCGACGTTCTCCACGCCATGGCGGCGGCGCTCAAGATGCCGCATTCGTATTTTTTCCGTCCGTTGGAGGAAGAAGACGCTGCGCCCATCTATTGGCGTAGTCGCCTGTCTGCGCCCCCAGTAATGCGCGAACGCGCAGCGGTTCGCCTTGAGTGGATGAAAGAGCTTGTCGATTACATCGCGAGCTATTTCGAACTAATGCCCCTCAACGTGCCGCAGATTGATCGTCCGTTGGATTCGTTCGATGCCATCGAACAAACCGCAACGGCCATTCGAGCGCATTGGGGTATTCGGCCAGGTCCAATGCCAGATGTTCTTGAGAAGCTAGAAAACAATGGCATTCTCGTTTCACGCATTCATGTCGGCGCGGAAAAGCTCGATGCTTTTTCTCAGTGGTCAACGAAGTTTGGCGTGCCATTCGTGATGCTGTCGCGAGACAAGGCTAGTGCCGTTCGGCAGCGGTTTGATGCGCTGCACGAGCTCAGCCACATCATTAGCCATAGGAACGTCACTTCAAAGAGGATGAACGACCGGGCTGTATATAAGGACGTTGAACGCCAAGCGGACCGCTTGGCTTGCGCTTTGTTGTTACCCGCCAAGGAGTTTCTGGACGAACTCTACGCGCCGTCTCTTGACGGGTTTGTCGCGCTTAAGGAGCGGTGGGGCGTGTCTGTTGGCGCGATGATTATGCGCGCGCAAGCTCTCGATCTCTTGGACGAGGACGAAGTGCGCCGTATGTGGATCAACTACAATCGGCGCGGTTGGAGAGAGCATGGGGAACCCTTGGACAAAAAGTTGGTCAAGGAATCGCCATACATGATCCGGCGAAGCATCGAGATGCTGATTTCGGAAGGAGTTCAATCGGCCGCTGAGATTATGACGGCACTTCCGTTTCCCGCGTCGGATTTGGAGGAGTTGGCCGATTTAGAACCCGGGACTCTTTCGGGGCAAACCGAGACAAGGGCAGAACCCGTTCTGAAGGCACAGTTCCGCAACGAGCAGTCGAACGTGATCGATTTCAAGAAGAAGGGCAGCTAGTCACTTCCAACGGGCCGCAGCGGCCTTCTGGGCGATCTCGGTACGCTTTTTCTTGGACAGGCCCGCCGCTCGCGCCTTGCCGCCCTTGCTGCCCATTTCGGCGGCTGCAGACTTCGGCGGCGGCACGGTCTCGGATTCCTGCCCCGTCGCTATCCGCATGACATGGACGGCGTTGCCGATGACATCGGCGGGGCGTTTTTGGCCTTGGGGTCCCTTGGGCATGGGTATACTATAGCTTGGCTCGCGGGCATCCGCACGGAGCGTTTGGGGGAAATCATGAAAACGAATCTGGTTCGTGCCGCGCTCGCCTGCGCGGTGTTGGCGTTCACGAGCATGGCGGCGATGGCATCCGTCGACCCCATCCCCGGCGTCGATGTCATCGTGAAGAAGAACGGCCTGGCGGTCAGCCAGACGCAGACCAACGGGACCGGGCAGGTCGTCCTCAAACTCCCGCCGGGCGATTATGTGCTCACGGTTAACGGCCCCAGCCTGGTCAAGGCGATCGCGCGGCTGCCCAAGTCCGCAAAGACGGGCGGCATGATATCGACAAAGCCAAGCGAGCTGCCGATCATCATCGCGATCAAGGGCACGGGCATCGGCACGTCGAAGACCCTCGGCAGCGAGTCGGCTGGCCAGGGCGCGAGCATCGCGTTCAGCGTTCCGCCAGGTGTTCTTATCGGCACCCTCGCCAAAGCACCAGTTGAGGTGACCGTGACCATCTCGGAATAGGACAGGTTGTGGTCCGGATAGAGCCGCCAATTTTCAAACTGTAACAGTGCCCAACACATGGGTTGCTGACAAAGCGCATTCCGCTATCGCGTGGCATCGGCGTCACGTTCGCGACTGCAAAATACGGCAAAAGGAGTCGGCCGTATCCGCCGTGGCCCGCCGCGCCGAATGTCGGCGCCGAGCCTTGACTTATTAGTTGCCAATTTTGTCAAATATTATGGAAATTAGAAAGAAGCCGCCATGGCCGTCGATCGGATCATTCCCGTCTTGGTGTACCGGGACATCGCCGCCGCCCAGGCGTTCCTGGTGAAGGCCTTTGGCTTTCGCGAAGGCCGGCTTGACCGTGATGGCGAGGGCAACATCGTGCACGCCGAAGTGCATCACGGCGATAACGCGATATGGATTCACCGGGTCACCGTCGCGCACGGAATGAGCGCGGCGCGAAAGGATACCGCGAGCTCCGGGTTGGTCGTGCATGTCGAAGACGTCGATGCGCATTTCGCGCGCGCCAGGGCCGCCGGCGCAGTGATCGATTCCGAGCCCAGGGACCAGGAGTATGGCCAACGCGAATACGGCGCCCGCGATCCGGAAGGCCGCCGCTGGTGGTTCGCGACGCCCTTGGCGGCGCATTGAGGCGACCCTTGCGCCTTCCGCATGGTCAGGCGCTACACTCCGCCAACGACATTCCGGAAGGACCCGCCCCATGGACTTCACGATCCCGCAGCACATCAAGGACCTGCTCGTCAAAATCGACGAGTTCATCGAAGCCGAGATCATGCCGCTGCAGCACCAGGACGACAACGACCGCTTCTTCGATCACCGCCGCGAATGGGCGCGTACCGATTTCGAGCATGGCGGCCTGCCGCGCAAGGATTGGGAACTGCTGCTGCGCGAGATGCGCATCCGTGCCGACAAGGCCGGCTTCCTGCGCCTGGCGCTGCCCGAGGAATATGGCGGCAAGAACATCGGCAACCTCGCCATGGCGATCATCCGTGAGCACCTCGCCGCCAAGGGGCTCGGTCTTTTCAACGATTTGCAGAACGAGACCTCCGTCGTCGGCAATTTCCCGCAGATCCTGATGTACCGCGACTTCGGCACCGAGGAGCAGAAGAAGACGCTGCTGCCCGGCATGCTCAACGGCACCATCCGCATCGCTTTTGGGCTTACGGAACCCAAGCACGGCTCCGACGCGACCTGGATGGAGACGCGCGCGGTGAAAGAGGGCAATGGCTGGCGCATCAACGGCGAGAAGATGTGGAACACCGGCGTCCACGCCGCCACCCACGACATGGTGTTCTGCCGCACCAGCGGCGAGGACGGCAACGCGCGCGGCCTGTCCTGCCTGATCGTGCCGATGAACGCCGAGGGCGTGAAGATCGAAGAGTACATGTGGACCTTCAACATGCCGACGGACCACGCCCGCGTCAGCTTCACGAATGTCTGGGTGCCGGACAGCGCGCTGTTCGGCCCGGTCGACAACGGCCTCGTCCTGGCGCGCCACTTCGTGCACGAGAACCGCATCCGCCAGGCCGCCTCGGGCGTTGGCGCGGCGCAGTACTGCATCAATGAGAGCATCGACTACGCCAACACGCGCAAACCGTTCGGCAAGCCGCTCAGCCGCAACCAGGCGATCCAGTGGCCACTGGTCGAATTGCAGACCGACGCCGAGATGACGCGCTGGCTGATCTACCGCACCGCCTGGGAAATGGACCGCATGACGGGACCGGAGATCCAGCTCTATCTCTCCGACAAAGTCTCGATGTGCAACTACCGCGGCAACCGCCTCGTCTGCGACGCCGCCGACTGGGCCATGCAGGTGCATGGCGGCTGGGGCTATTCGCGCCACAAGCAGTTCGAGCACATCTACCGCCACCACCGCCGCTACCGCATCACCGAGGGTTCGGAAGAAATCCAGATCCGCAACGTCGCGGGACATATGTTCGGCTTCATCGGAAAGAACCGGAAGCCGGATTGATTTGGCTGGAACCAGATCGCCTCCCAACACTTCCCTGTTTGAATTTGCCTGCCATGCAGTTTATAACCAATTGATTCTACGTTATAATTTTTGTATTGCGCTGTTGGTATAACATGGAACCCGGAATCATGAGATCAAGTCAATTTTGGCATGGAGGCTGAGCTTCGGACGAAGTAGGGAGCAACACATGTTTGACTTCGCGAGCCTGATCGGGAATACACCCGTTACTAACAGTTGTGTCACTAGTCTTCGATGCACCGAGAGTTTAATCCAATTTTCGGTTCACAGCGATTTGTCGCGGCGTGCTTGAGGGGGGACGCCCTGCAGATGCTTATTCCAGTTCCTGTTGTTCATCCGGTGTTTCGAGGCGGCGAAGTACTTGACGCCCACCGCAATCTCGACAAGCGGACGTCTGTCGAGACGGCCAACCTGCTCGCGGGCCGGGCTGGCCAGTTGGTTGACGCCTTGAGTGCAGTTCTTGAAAAAAATGGTGCGAGTAACCTGGAATATCGGCGTCACGACGCCGAGGTCAAACGCCTCGATAGTCCGATCGTCGACTACCCGCAGTTCTCCTTTCGCTTCAAGAATCGAACTTGGTACGGCCGGTTTAGTCTGACGGTCTGCGTGAAGGAAAAGCAGTCGAAGATTTGGGTCAGGTTAGGTCCCGACATAAATACGGTCGATGATATTTCGACATTCGAGAGCATGAGTGAAATTTGGATCGATTGTTTGCGATTCCGCGATCTGTTCATTCCGTTGCTCCGCCGGTTTTACGATGAAGGCTTACGTGCGAAATTCGGGCACAACCAAATGGACGTGAAGCATGTACTGCAGGTCGCGGTCGTCGATTTTTGTCACCCCGCCGCCGCGCGCCTCATAAGCCGCACGTTGCTTCGAAGGCCGCTTGCCGAAATCACGCGAGACGATGAAGAGTGCGGTCAGGTCTGGTCGTCTTTCGTGCGGATGTTTTTTGCAAACGCGCCATTCGAATGCGACGCGGTGACGATTGGCGACATCCTCAACTGCCGATTTGACGTAATTCCGAAGTGCCAACCTGTTGCGACCAGTCTTGGACCTGACGAGCGCGGAATTTTCGTGCCTTACTATGGCGATCAAATCAATTATTTCGGGTTTAGCAGTGCGACGGGGCCGTCGCAGGCTGGCTCCGATCGATGGGAGCGAGTTGCGTTTCACGTAAGCGGTCTCTTCGTCAATGAGGTTGCCGAAGTATTTTGAAAAATCCATTGGGGGCAATGTGGCGGAGGGTGACAATGAAGGCACTATCCAGGAGCGCATAGAGCGCCGGCTCTTTCCGGTCGTTGACGCGACGTCGGACAACTTCCTTCGGGAAGTTAGCCTTCTTCAGCGGCTGTTCGAACGTACAGAGAGCCTTTACAAGCCGATCCGGGATACGATTCAAGCAGTCGGTGGCACCCGGCAGTCCGAGGACGCGCTGGTTCTTTCAATGATTTCTCGCCCGACAAAGATAGATTATCCGCCGGGCACGCGCTTGGATGCCACGCTTAAACCGCGGCGCCTGCCGACATTCATGGTCACCGAAAGCGTCAGCGAACAAGCTCTGACGGATGATCGAGCCAAATACATTTCGGACCTTGACTGGGCAGCGAAGAGCCGGCCCGACATAGTGGTCTTCAATGAGCTTGGCTATCCGGAGGGCCAGAAGGGTCTCCTTGATGGCGCGCGAGCGGCGTTCGAAAATGATATCCAGAAGTTCTGCGACAAATCCGGCAGCGTCGTTATCTCGGGCTCACACCACGACGATGAATGCTACAACGTATCTTTGATCTACAGTCCCGGACAAAACATCATAAGGCATCTGAAGCTTCACTCCGCTCTGAATGTCGGCGAGCGGATTGCATTGCCGGAATCGACCACCTTTAGCCTTTACCAGTACAGCGGAGAAATATTTTCGGTACTTATTTGCGTCGATGCATTCATTCCGTCTTTGGCGATGAGGCTGGCGCGTCTCAATCATGTGAACAATAGAAAGAACCTGGGTACCGACCGAGTTTCTTTTGTGTTGGTTCCGGCTTTTTCTCCACAAAAGAGTCAGATGGTCGCAGAGGCTTGCTGCGACATAAGCATCTTGGCGGACTGTGTTGTCGGGATGGTGAATTGCGCCGAGGCCGAGCCCGCGCTTTCGTTGTTTTGTGGCGGGCATGAGTGGCACATCAACGCGCGAAAGGATCCCATCGTCCGCGCTATTTCGGACGACAAAAAGAGTGTGACTGTCGAGTTGTCCGCTGCGACGATTGCACAAATCCGTGCCGAAAACGCCAAGCGCAGCAGCGGATTGTTGGATATGGTAAGAGGCCCTCATACACAGCGAATTGACTAGCTCGCATTCTAATTGGGCAGGCCAGATCTTGCGGAAGACACGACGCAAGTAGATGAAGGTGTGGGCCTGAACCGGACGCCGCAATGCTACCCTTCGCTCTCGACGACCCGCACCTCATCCCATCCGAGGCCATCGCCTCGGTCCGCGACAACGGACACTGCGTCGTGCGCGGTCTTGCCAGCGCTGAGGAAGTCGAAGCCTACCGCCCCGCCATCGAAGCCGCCGTCAAGCGCCATGCCCAGAACCAGGTGCCGCTGGAGGAGCGCGGCACCTATGGCAAGGCGTTTCTGCAGGTCACCAACATCTGGCAGTACGATGAGACGGTGAAGCGTTTCGTCTTCGCGCCGCGCTTTGCGAAGGCGGCGGCCGATCTGCTCGGTGTGCCGGCGGTGCGCCTCTATCACGACCAGGCGCTGTGCAAGGAGCCGGGCGGCGGCCACACGCCCTGGCACCAGGACCAGAATTTCTGGCCGCTCGACACCGACAAGACCATCACCATGTGGATGCCGCTGGTCGACGTGCCGGCGGCGGTCGGCTCTATGACCTTCGGCAGCGGCACGCACAAACGCGGCGAGATCGGCCAGTGGTTCATCGGCGACGACAGCGAGGCGAATTTCGCCGCACTCGTCGAACGCGAGAAACTCCCCACCCATACGCACGGTGCGATGCGGGCCGGCGACGCCACCTTCCACAAGGGTTGGACGCTGCACCGCGCGCCCGCCAATCCGACCGCGCTGCTGCGCTCGGTGATGACGGTGATCTACTACGCTGACGGCACGCGCGTCGGCCCGATCGATTCCAAGATGCGCCGGATGGACCAGAAATACTGGCTGGACAGCATCCCGACTGGCGAACCCGCCGCCGGCCCGCTAAACCCAGTCCTGTGGCCGCCAGCCTGATTTGCAACCTCGCTGTCCTCTGGAAACAAAAAAGATTGTCATCCCCGGCGAGCGAAGCGCAGCGTAGCGAGGGAAGGGGACCCAGGATTGGCCGTCTGGACAATGGCGAAGAATCTAGTCGAGCTTCATGCTGCGATTGCGCAGATGCGGCTCATCCTGGGTCCCCTTCCCCTCGCTTCGCTCGGCCGGGGATGACAGCTTGTTTGTGTTGATGTTGTTGAGCACTCATTGAATGGAAATCACATGACCACCCTGAACTTCGCCCATCGCGGCGGCGCCGGACTCTACCCCGAGAACACGCTGGCCGCGTTCCGCGACGCGGTGGCGCGCGGCTGCGACGGCGGCGAACTCGACGTGCAGCTTTCGAAAGACGGCGAGGTCGTCGTCTTCCACGACTATCGTCTCAAGCCCGAGATCTGCCGCCTGGGCGGCAAATGGATCGAAAAGCCGACACCGCTGATCAAGGAGCTGACGCTCGCCGAACTGCGCCAATACGATGTCGGCCACCACGATCCGGACAGCGCCTATGCCAAAGCCCGTCCGCACATGATGCCGATCGACGGCGAGAAAATCCCGACACTCGCTGAAATTCTCGAAGTCACGACCCAGGCGAAGAAACCGTTCACGCTCCAGGTCGAGTTCAAGACCTCGTTCTTTGACCGCGCTGCATCATCGGATCCCGCGGCGCTTGCCGAAGCCACCCTCGCCGTGCTGCGCAAGGCGAACTATCTCGACCGCACGATCTTCGTCGGCTTCGACTGGGCCGGCCTGCTGCACGCCAAGAAGATCGAACCCGGCGTCGCATGCTGGTTCACCACCATGGAGCTCGATTTCCTGCGCGCGCCGGCGAAAGAGGGCGAGCGGCCGCAGGTCCAGGCGCTGCGCCACTGGAACCAGACCGGCACATCGCCCTGGGCCGCGGGCTTCGACCCCAGCAAATTCGGCGGCTCGATCCAGCACGCCATCAAAGCCGCCGGCGGCGATGGCTGGTTTCCAACCTATTCTGACGCGACACCCGAGGCCGTCGCCGAAGCCAAATCCCTCGGCCTCAAAGTCGGCGCCTGGACGGTCAACGACCCCGCCGACATGAAACGCCTGATCGATCTGAAGCTCGACGGCCTCTGCACCGACCGCCCCGACCTTTTGGCCAAGGCGCTGAAGGCATCGGGAAATTAACGAAACCGCACCACTGCGTTCTCGATCGGCATTTCGCGCCGCCGCAGCGATGGTTTGTCGGTCGGGCACCAGCCCGTGCCGTCGACCAGCACTTTCAGAGAACTCACATGGCCCAGAAGTTCGAACGAGCCGAACACGAACGGCAGGCCCTCGGCGGCCAGCGGCGAATTGGCGTCCATGATCTGCAGGTGCAGGTGCGGCGCGTCCGCCTTGCCCGAATTTCCCAGCAGGGCCAGGACCTGGCCGCGTCTCACGCGCTCGCCCAGATGGACGCGAAAACTGTGCGGCTGCAGGTGGGCGTAGAACGCAAAGCGTCCGCCGCCGAGATCGAGAATGAGGTAATTGCCGCCCGCGGTCTCGAAGGTGATCGGCACCGCCTTGGTGTCCGAGGTCGGATCGTTCTGCGCGATGCCGTCCTGGAGATCGCTGACCCGCCCGTCCGCGACCGCCAGCACATCGGCGCCATAGGGCGACCAATTGGCGTTGTTCGCCGGATCGCCGCGAAACACCTGTCCGTCGGCGCCGATCCGGGTCCAGTCGATGGCGAAGCGCTGCGAGATCCGCATCGCGCCGTCGAGCGCGATCAGCGTGCGCCGGTGCGACGACGCATTGGAAAGCCCGTGCGACGCGAGCCAGTCGCCGCCGCGCAACGGCGGCCCCAGAACGATCGGTGGGCGCGGACTGACGCGCAGCGCCGCGCCCAGGACGATGCTCTGCTCGGCTGACGCGTCGGCCGGCGTCAGCGGTTTGAACGTCAATCTGTGCAGCAGCGCGGTGGCCGGCTTGGATGCGGACGGCGCGATCACATCGATGAACGCAACCGCGCGCAATCCGGCGCCGATCACGCGCCGGTCGCTCAGGCCCGACGTTCCGGGCCGGGCGAGAATTGCCGGGAGCGCGTCGCCGGCATAGCGCGCCAGGACCGCGCCCGAAGCGCCATCGAGGATTTCGAGCTGCTGCAGCGTCAGTTCGGTCTGTCCAAGATTGGTGACGTGCAGTTCGTAGAGAAGGTGGCGCTGTCCTTCCGCGTTCACCGGCGCCGGCGCGACCGGCACCGACAATTCAACGGGAATGGCCTGAATGGGCGGCGAGGCGATGGAACCGCCCGTCGCGGCCGCCATGGCGAACGCCACGGCGATAGCCAGGGGCCGGAGAAACATTTTCATGAAGGTGTCATGGGCCCATTGGCGCGGCATGGCAACCGCGCTTGCAAATTGCGGCAAAGCGCAGTGCTCTGCGGGAACGCAATTCGACAAGGTGCCCGATGCCGTCCCTGTTCGATCCCTTCACGCTCAAAGACGTCACGCTCAAGAACCGCATCGTCGTCGCGCCGATGTGCCAGTACTCGGCCGATGACGGGCGCATCTCGGATTGGCATCTCGTCCATCTGGGCAGCCACGCCATCGGCGGGGCAGGGCTGATCGTCGCCGAAGCGACGGCCGTTGCGCCGGAAGGACGCATCACGCCGGGCTGCACCGGCATTTGGTCCGACGATCTGGGCGCGCAATGGCAGCCGGTCGTGAAATTCCTCAAATCCCAAGGCTGCGTCCCCGGCATCCAGATCGCCCATGCGGGTCGCAAAGCGTCCGCCAACCGTCCCTGGGAAGGCGACGACCACATGAAGGTCGGCGATCCGCGCGCCTGGGAACCGATCGGGCCTTCCGCCAATGCCTTCGGCGCCAACCTGCCGCGCGTGCCGCACGCCATGACGAAAGACGAAATCCACCGTGTCACGGCCGACTTCGCGACCGCCGCCAAACGCGCCCGCGCCGCCGGCTTCGAATGGCTGGAACTGCATTTCGCGCACGGCTATCTGGCGCAGAGCTTCTTCTCGCCGCTCGCCAACCGGCGGACCGACGCATATGGCGGCAGCTTCGAAAACCGCGCGCGGTTCATCCTGGAGACCTTCGCCGCCGTGCGCGAGGTGTGGCCCGCGAACCTGCCGCTCACCGCCAAGCTCGGCATTTCCGATTTCAAGGACGGCAGCCAGACGGTGGAGGAATCGATCGAGCTGGTGAAGCGCCTGAAGGCGCTCGGCCTCGATCTCGTCGATGTCTCCATCGGCTTCAACATTCCCGACGTCTCCGGCGTACCCTGGGGCCCGGCCTTCATGGCGCCCTTCGCCGAGCGCTTCAAAAAGGAAGCCGGCATCGCCGTCGGCGTCGGCTGGTTCATCTCCGACGCCAAGCAGGCGGACGCCATCGTGACGGACGGCAAGGCCGATCTGGTCATGCTGGCGCACGCCATGCTCGACGACCCGCACTGGCCGTATCACGCCGCCAAGGCGCTCGGCATCGAGAACGCAAAGTGGACACTCCCGGCGCCTTATGCGCACTGGATCCGTGCCTAGGAGAACGCCGCGATGCTTGACCATCTGGGTATCTATGTCCGCGATGCGAAAACCAGCTTCGCGTTCTACCGCGCCTGTCTGGCGCCCCTGGGCATCCGGATGGTGCAGGAACGTTTCGCCGGCAAGGCGCAGATCTTCTTGCGCGACGGCAGCAAATTCTTCCTGTTTCTCGGCGAGGGCGGCAGCGAGCCGCGCAACGCCACGCCGGGCAAGTCGCCGGTGCATCTGGGCTTCGTCGCGCAGAACAGCGCGGCCGTCGATGCGTTCCATGCCGCCGCGCTGGCGCATGGCGGCACCGACAACGGCGCGCCCGGCTATCGCAACCCCAAGACCTATTCGGCTTTCGCCTACGATCCCGACGGCAACAATGTCGAGGCCGTCTGGCGTCCCGGCTAGACTTTGTGCGATGGAATCGTCGCACAAGCTGGAGGCGCGCATGAACACCCAGGACATCACCTATCAGGGCGGCGGCAAGACGCTGACCGGCTATCTCGCCGACGGCGCGAACGGCAAGAAGGCGCCCGGTATTCTCATCTGCCACCAGGGCGGCGGCTTGCGCGATCACGAGAAGGAGCGCGCCCGCATGCTGGCCGGGCTCGGCTATGTCGCCTTCGCTGCCGACATGTACGGCGCCGTCGCGACGAACATGGCCGAGGCCGGGCCGCTGATGAACGAACTGGCCTCCAACCCGCAGCTTTGGCAGAGCCGCGTCCAGGCCGGCATCGATGCCCTCAAAGCGCAGCCCAACGTCGATCCCGCGCGACTCGCCGCCATCGGCTTCTGCTTCGGCGGCGGCACGATGATCCAGATGGCGCGCTGGGCCGCCGAGATGAAATGCCTGGTCGCCTTCCATCCCGGCATGCAGGGTCTGCCGGAAAAAGACGACCGTCCGGTCGTGACCAAGCTGATGATCTGCGCCGGCCAGAAGGATCCCCTGATCCCCGCCGAAGCGCGTGAGCGTTTCCTCAAGCTGATGGCCGACGCCGGCGCCGACTGCCAGCTGATCACCTATGCGAAAGCGGGCCACAGCTTCACCGACAAGACGGTGGCGCAGTTCAACATGCCCAATTTCGAATACGATGCCGATACCGACCGCCGCTCCTGGGCCGCGATGCGCGACCTGTTCGACGAGACATTGGGCAAGCCGTGAGCGCGCCGAACGAACTGAGAATTTCGTTCGAGCCGCACAATGACGGGCCAAAACAATTCGTCGCTGAAGGCGTCTCCTATCACAACATCGCCGCCACCGGCGCGACGGCCTATTACCCCGTGCAGTATTATTTGCGTTCCGCGGACGACGAAGTGCTGGGCGGCCTGCTCGGCGACATCTGGGGCGGCTGGCTGCACATCAAATTCGTCTGGGTCGCCGAGCCTGCGCGCGGCCGGGGCCATGCCGCCGCCATGGTGCTCGCCGCCGAAACCTATGCCAAAAAGCGCGGCGCGACTGGCGCGCATCTGGAAACCTTCAGCTTCCAGGCGCGGCCGATGTACGAGAAACTGGGCTACGCGGTATTCGGCCAGATCGACGACTACCCGCCGGGGCACACGCAGTATTTTCTGAAGAAGGTGTTCGCATAAATTTCACCTTCCCCCTTGTGGGGAGGGAATTCACCCTCGCGCCTGCCTGAGCGCCGCGCAGCTCGCCGAGCCGATCGAGCCCTCGATGTCGTACAGAAAACACTCGCCGATCGCGACGCCGTCGCTCGCCTGGTGGTTGATCTTCTCAAAGCCGATCCATTCGCCGACCGGCAGGCGGTGCAGGTACACCGTCACATCGGTGTTGATATAGCCCAGGCTGTTCTCGCTGCGGTTGGCGAGCGGGCTGGCGAAGTCGGCCGCAACCGCCACGCGCGTGAACGGCGTCAGCGGCGCGCCGTTGACCAGTTCGCGGATCTCCGCCATCCAAGCTCCGCGCCGCGCCCCATTGCTGCTGAACCAGTCGGAGATGTTGCGCATCTTCCACATCCGTTCGCCGAACTGTCCCGGCGGCGGAGGCGGCAGCGTGTCCGGGTCGGGTGCGTCCCAATTGGGCGGGCTCCAGGATTTGCCTGGCGCGTTCTCGCCACGGATCAGGAATTGCGCCGTGCCGCGCGCCACGCTCCGGCCGCCGCTGATCAGCTCGCAGTCCACCACCTTGATGCGTTTTCCGCCGCGCACCACGCGCGTCACCGCTGTGATGGCTGAGAAGTCCGGCAGCCGGTACATGTCCACCGTCAGCCGCGCCGGCATCCATTCCGCCCCGCCGTGCAGCCGCTCGAGCTCGTGCCCGAGCAGCCCGATGACGACCCGCCCATGCAGCGAATTGGGATTCCACGGACCGCGAGCAGAGGGCTGCGGGACATAGGTTTCCCCGTCCCGTTTGAAAAACGCTTCGTTCGGCATGCGCGCGCTTACAATCCCTCGAACAACGCCGTCGACAGATAGCGCTCGGCGAAGGAGGGGATGATCGCCACGATCGTCTTGCCCGCCATTTCCGGGCGCGCGCCGACTTCCAGCGCCGCCGCGATCGCCGCGCCTGACGAGATGCCGACCGGAATGCCCTCCAGCCGCGCGGTGCGGCGCGCCGTCTCCAGCGCCGTCTCGTTGGAGATCGTGATCACTTCGTCGATCACCTTGCGGTCCAGGATCGCCGGCACGAAGCCCGCGCCGATGCCCTGGATCTTGTGCGGGCCCGGTTGACCGCCGGACAGCACCGGCGAATCCTCGGGCTCCAGCGCGATCATCTTGATGCCCGGCTTCTTGGCCTTCAGTACCTGGCCGACGCCCGTGATGGTGCCGCCGGTGCCGACGCCGGAGATCACCACGTCGACCGCGCCCTTGGTGTCGTTCCAGATTTCCTCGGCCGTGGTGCGGCGATGGATTTCCGGATTGGCGGGATTTTCGAATTGCTGCGGAATGATTGCGCCCGGCGTCGCCGCCACGATCTCCTGCGCCCGCGCGATGGCGCCCTTCATGCCCTTGGCCGCCTCGGTCAGCACCACTTCGGCCCCCAGGATCAGGAGCATCTTGCGCCGCTCGATCGAAAAGGTTTCCGGCATGACCAGGATCAGGTGATAGCCCTTGGCCGCAGCCACGAAGGCGAGCGCGATGCCGGTGTTGCCGCTGGTCGGCTCGACCAGGGTCGATTTGCCCGGCGTGATGATGCCCTGTTTCTCGAGTTCCTCGATCATGCCGACGCCGATGCGGTCCTTGACGCTGGAGATCGGATTGAAGAATTCCAGCTTCAACAGGATGTCGGCCTTGACGCCCGCCTCCTTGGGCAGCCGCGCCATGCGCACCAAGGGCGTATCGCCGATGGTCTGGGTGATCGAGTCGTAGATTCGTCCGCGTCCGGGTTTGCCTTGTTCCATTATCGCTCTCCATGGCCGGGCAGCGAGCATCGCGAGCGCGACCCGGCCACCCATCTTGTTATCCTCATATCGAAAAATCCGCGCTCGTGCCGCCGCCGCAATCGACGCCGGCGGTGCGTGCCCGCTGGCACAGATCCTCGATCGAGATCGCGTCCAGCCGCGCCATCACTTCGTCCTGCAGCGTCTGGATCAGTGGCGAGACGATGCGGATGCCGAGCTCGGAGCGCGGATCGATCGCTTCGTTCTCCTCGTCTTCCAGGCTTTCCGCCACGCGCACGACATCGCCGACCGAAATGCGCCGCCGCTCCTTGGCCAGGCGGTAGCCGCCGCGCGGCCCGCGCACGCCTTTGAGCACGCCGGCGCGCACCAGCTGCTGCATCACCTGCTCGAGATAGCGTTGCGGCACGCCTTGGCGCGCCGTGATCTCCTTGGCCTGCACCGGCTCGGGCCGCGCGTTGAAGGCGATGTCGATCACCGCTTCGAGGGCCAGCAGGGTTTTTCGCGAGAGTTTCAGCATGGTCAAGCTTGCTTCAAAGTGTGGAGGCCGGTGGAACCGTGGCCGCCCGCGCCGCGAACGGTGTCGGAAAGTTCTGTGCGCTCGGTCCATTCGACGCGCTCATGCCGCGCCACGACCATCTGGGCGATGCGCATGCCGCGGCTGATGGTGAACGGCGCCGCGCCAAGATTGATCAGGTTGACGCGCACCTCGCCGCGATAGTCGCTGTCCACCGTGCCCGGTGCATTGAGCAGCGTGACGCCGTGCCTGGCGGCGAGGCCAGAGCGCGGCCGCACCTGCGCCTCGAACCCCTGCGGCAGTTCGATCGCGATGCCCGTCGGCACGACGAAATACGTCCCCGGTGCGACTTCGACGTCGCCGTCGATCGCCGCGAACAGGTCCATCCCCGCCGATCCCTCCGTCGCATAAGCGGGCAGGGGCAGGTCATGCGCGTGCGCCAGGCGGAGGATGTTGACCTTCACGCCGCATTCCCTTTCAACGTCGTCGCGATCCGCGCTGCGAGCCGCGCGCCGACCTCGCGCTTGTCCATCTCGGGCCAGTTCTCCGTGGCCGTGGCTGTGATCAGGTGCACTGTATTGCGATCTCCGCCCATAACGCCGGTATGCGGACTGACATCGTTGGCGACGATCCAGTCGCAGCCCTTGCGCAGGCGCTTGGCGACCGCGTGTTCGACGACATGCTCCGTCTCCGCCGCGAAGCCGATCAGCAGGTGCGGGCGTCTGGCGTGCTTGGCCAGCGTCGCCAGGATGTCTGGATTCTCGACCAGCCGGATCGTCGGCGTCGCCGCGCCCGTCTCTTTCTTGATCTTGTTGTTGGCCGCGATCTCGGGCCGCCAGTCGGCGACCGCCGCGGTGCAGACCGCGATGTCGGCGGGCAGGGCGCTCTCGCACGCCGCCAGCATCTCGCGCGCCGTCGTGACCTTCAGAAGCTTGACGCCCGTCGGTGCTTCGATCTCCACCGGTCCGGAGACCAGCGTGGTCTCGGCCCCGGCGCGCGCCAGCGCGTCCGCGATGGCATAGCCCTGCTTGCCTGACGAGCGGTTGGCGATGAAGCGCACCGGATCGAGCGGCTCCTGCGTCGGCCCCGCCGTTACCAGCGCGCGAAGGCCTGCCAGCGTGCCGCCGCTGCTGGTGAAAAAGTTCTCGATCCGGCCGGCGATCTCCTGCGGCTCGGCCATGCGCCCGGGCCCGAATTCGCCGCAGGCCATGTCGCCGTCGTTCGGCCCGACGAACAGCACGCCGTCGGCCGTCAATGTCTGCAGATTGCGCTGCGTCGCGGCGTGATTCCACATCCGCACATTCATCGCCGGCGCCATCAGCACCGCCTTGTCGGTGGCAAGAAGCGCGGTCGACGCCAGATCGTTGGCGAGGCCGTTTGCCAGCTTGGCCATCAAATCCGCCGTCGCCGGCGCGACCACGACCAGGTCGGCGGCGCGCGACAACTGGATATGCCCCATCTCGGACTCGTCCGTCAGGCTAAAGAGGTCCTGGAAAACTTTTTCGCCCGACAGTGACGCAACGGAAAGCGGCGTGACGAACTCCGCGCCCGCCTTGGTCAGGATCGCGCGCACCGTCACGCCGCGCTCTTTCAGCCGCCGGATCAGTTCAAGGCTCTTGTAGGCGGCGATCCCGCCGCCGATGATGAGCAACACGCTTTTGCCGCGCATGCGGAGAAATCCTCGCCGAAGGCCGCAATTATACCGGTTTTTGCGGGGAAATATAATGATTTACGCCACCGAAGTGTAGTTCGGTGCGTAGGGGAGCAATACCATGAATCTACAGGTGAAAAGCACCGATCTGCCGCCATTCCTGCCGCTGCCCCAGAAGGCGCCGGACATCGAAATTCGCAGAATGCCCGACGGTACGGTGTACATCGAATCAAACCACAAGCTGGGCGCGATGCATCGTTCCATCGCGCATCTCTTTGCCGAGCGCGCCAAAAAGCATCCCGAACGCAACTTCATCGGCGAACGCATTCCGCTGGAAGGCGGCAAGACCGGCGACTGGCGTTTCATCACCTATGGCGAGGCCCACGCCCGCGCCCAGGCCATCGCCCAGGCGCTGCTGTCGCGCGGCCTGACCAGCGAGACGCCGCTGATGGTCCTGTCGGGCAATTCGATCCAGCACGCCACGATGACGCTGGGCGCGATGTTCGCCGGCGTGCCGATCGCGCCGGTCTCCGTCGCCTATTCGCTGATGTCGGGCGATCATTCCAAGCTCAAGCATGTTTTCGCCGTGGCGCAGCCGAAGGTGATCTTCGCCGAGCAGGGCCCGCTCTACGCCCGCGCTCTGGCCGCGCTGCCGCTCGATGGTGTCGAGGTCGTGACCTCCATGCCCATCGAGGGCCGCAAGACCACGCCTTATGACGATCTCATCCGCACCAATGCCGGCCCGGACGTCGCCAGGGCGTTCGACGCCATCGATCACGCCACGACCGCGAAATATCTCTTCACCTCCGGCTCGACTGGCATGCCCAAGGGCGTCGTGCAGACCCATGGCATGATGTGCGCCGTCATCGCGGCGACGGAGGCCCTGCGCCTCGACACACCGGACCCCAACGAGATTCCGCAGAGCCTGGAATGGATGCCGTGGAACCACATCTCCGCCGGCAATATCGGTTTCAACGGCGCGATCAACGGCGGCGGCACGATCTATCTCGACGCCGGCAAGCCGCTGCCCGGCCTGTTCGACGAGACCATCCGAAACTTGCGCGACATCACCCCGCTCGGCATCGGCACCGCGCCGATCGCCTTCGGCTGGCTGTGCGACGCGATGGAGCGCGACGAGACCTTGCGCGATCACTTCTTCGCCAAGCTGCGCATGGCCGGTTACGGCGGCGCCACGCTGAGCCAGGATATCTACGAACGCTTCCAGGCGCTCGCCATCGCCTCCGTCGGCGCCCGCATCCCGCTCACCACCATGTATGGCGCGACGGAAACGCAAGGCGTGACCGTGGTGCACTGGCTGACCGAGCGCGTCGGCCTGATCGGCCTGCCGCTGCCCGGCATCACGCTCAAGCTGGTGCCCAACGGCACCAAGCTGGAAGTGCGCGTCAAAGGCCCGACCGTGACGCCCGGCTATCACAAGCGTCCCGACCTGACCAAGGCGGCCTTCGACGACGAAGGCTTCTACTCGCTCGGCGACGCCGCCAAATTCATCGACGATGCCGATCCGGCGCAAGGCCTGGTGTTCGACGGCCGCGTGACGGAGGATTTCAAGCTCGACAGCGGCACCTGGGTCAGCGCCGGCACGCTGCGCGCCCACGCCGTCGCCGCCGCCTCGCCGCTGATCTTCGACTGCGTCGTCTGCGGCCAGGACAAGCCTTACGTCGGCCTCCTCGCCTGGCCGGTCGCCGCCGCGGCGAAGGAAATCTGCGGCAAGACCGATCCGTCGCAGATCGTGAGCGATCCCGCCATCCGCGCCTTCGTCCAGGAGAAGTTCGCCGCCTTCAACAAGACGCAGACCGGCACCTCCAGCCGCGTCCGCCGCGTCATCCTGATGGCCGAGCCGCCCAGCGTGGACGGCCACGAAATCACCGACAAGGGCTACGTCAACCAGCGCGCCACGATGGACCGCCGCAAAAACCTGGTCGACAAGCTGTTCGCCGCATCGCCGGAGCCGGAGGTCATTGAAATTCCGTAGGGCCATCACAAAAAACTGTCATGGCCCGCGAATGCGGGCCACCCAGGTGACACGAACTTGGTTTTTCCAGAATTGTCTCAACTGGGTTCGTCACCAACGGCGCAGACCTCAGCTGGGTGGCCCGCATTCGCGGGCCATGACAACCTGGAATGTGATACAAACAGAATCTTTGGAGGAGCATCTCCATGACACAACGCTGGCTTACAGGTTTTGCCCTCGCGACCATTCTCATTACCGCCGCCCGCGCCGAGCCCGTGCGTTTGCCGGAGAGCGGCGATCCGGCCTTCACGGCGCAATTGCCCGACGGCTGGACGCATCATGTCAACGCCGAGGGCAGCCTGGTCGCGCTCTCCGCCAACCAGACCGCGTCGCTCACCCTCACCATCCTGGACTATGACGGCACGCTCGAAGAACTCGCCGCCGGGGCCATAAAGTCGCCCGACGGCATGCCGCCGCAAAAATCGGGGCCGGTGGACATCTCCGGCTATGGCGGGTCCATCTTCGACGGTGCGCTGATCAGCGCCGCGGGCGTGCACGCGAAAGTCCATCTGCTCGCCGTCAAGCTCGACGACGAACACGTCGCCGCCGCGACTCTTTTGACCGCCGACAATCTCGACGCCGCGCAGAGCGACGCCGCGAACGCCGTCCTGAAAACCGTCGCGCTGAGCCATAAGGCGCCGGAACCCGCCGCGCCGCCGGCCGCACCCGCGCCCGCCACACCGCCGGCCGAACCCGCCCCGGCCAAGCCGACGCCATGACGGATGCGGTCGCGCGTTCCTGAACCGAAGATGTATGGCGCGTTAAGCACGCTGTTAACCCGTCTCTGCTCTTATGGCCGTCTGGAAGGACACGGCCATGCAGCTCAGTGCCAACGACCTCTGCCGCCTCGCCGCCGAGCTCAGCGAGGAGCACGGCGCCGCCGCGATGGACTATGCCCGCCGCGCCGTCGTCTCCTTCGAGGCCGAAGGCGCCGTCGACCGCGCCCGCTTCTGGTTCACGCTCTGCGTCTTCCTCACCGACATCAGCGAGCACGGCCTCAATCCCAACCGGCCGGTGACGATCCACTAGAGCGATTTTGGCATGAGATTACGCATAGCCGGCATGCTTGAAGAAATTCGCGCACTCGGCTTGTGAGAAGGTGGCAAGGATCGCGCCGATGCG
>Ga0207929_1000003_pt1 | contig 228858 bp, 229 predicted proteins | sample NGESurdeep072012_FD_184466 | JGI IMG/M metagenome (GOLD analysis project Ga0207929, IMG submission 184466) | Arctic peat soil microbial communities from Barrow, Alaska - NGEE Surface sample 53-1 deep-072012 (SPAdes) | ecosystem: Environmental > Terrestrial > Soil > Wetlands > Peat ... | reverse complement strand
CGGCTTGATCCGACGGTTCAACACCATCCAAATGACGGACCCACAATCGTCCAAACGCCCTATTGCCAAACTCACTCGTAGCCGCTCAAAAGTCCTACTTATGCAAAGCCCTCGCATTCGCGGGCCATGACACGAGGGGATGAGGCCGTAGTCTGAGCTTACGCTATTCTGCCGACCGCCGCCGCTTCGTTTTCGCGCCCCAGTGCGTTCAGCGCCGTCGCCACGATCGCCTTGGCGTCGAGACCCGCCGCTTCGTACATCCTGTCGGGCGAATCGTGGTCGATGAAACGATCCGGCAGCACCATCGGGCGGATCTTCAGGCCGCGGTCGAGCAGGCCTTCCCAGCTCAGGAACTGCATGACATGGGCGGCGAAACCGCCGACCGCGCCTTCCTCGATGGTGATCAGAACCTCGTGCTCGCGGGCCAGGCGGCGGACCAGATCGGTGTCCAGCGGCTTGGCGAAGCGCGCGTCGGCGACGGTGACCGATAGTCCGTAGCCGGACAGTTTCTCGGCCGCCAGCATCGAATCGAACAGCCGCGTGCCGTAGGAGAGGATCGCGATCGAGGTGCCTTCGCGCAGGATGCGGCCCTTGCCGAGTTCCAGCGCAATGCCTTCCGGCGGGCGCTGCAGGCCCCAGCCTTCGCCGCGCGGATAGCGCAGCGCGCTCGGCCGGTCGTCGATCTGCGCGGTGGTTGCCACCATGTGCATCAGCTCGACCTCGTCGGCCGCCGCCATCAGAACGAAATTGGGCAGCGTGCCGAGATAGGCGATGTCGAAGGAGCCGGCGTGGGTCGGGCCGTCGGCGCCGACCAGGCCGGCGCGGTCCATCGCGAAGCGCACCGGCAGCGACTGGATCGCGACGTCGTGCACGACCTGGTCGTAGGCGCGCTGCAGAAACGTCGAGTAGATCGCGCAGTAGGGCTTCATGCCTTCGGCGGCGAGGCCGGCGGCGAAGGTCACGGCATGCTGCTCGGCGATGCCGACGTCGAAGGTGCGGTCCGGAAACTCCTTCTGGAACAGATCGATGCCGGTGCCCGACGGCATCGCGGCGGTGATGCCGATGATGCGGCTGTCCTTCTTGGCTTCGGCGATCAGCGATTCACCGAAAACCTTCTGGTACGAGGGCGCTTTGGCGTTCGACTTGTTCTGTTCGCCGGTCAGGACATTGAACTTGACGACGCCGTGATATTTGTCGGCGCTGGCTTCGGCCGGCGCGTAGCCCTTGCCCTTCTGCGTCACGACATGGATGAGAACCGGACCGTTCTTCATGTCGCGGACGTTTTCCAGCACCGGGATCAGGTGATCCAGATTGTGGCCGTCGATCGGGCCGACATAGTAAAATCCGAGCTCTTCGAACAGCGTGCCGCCGGTGACCATGCCGCGGGCATATTCCTCGGCGCGGCCGGCGGCGACCTTCATCGGACGCGGCAGGACGGAGGCGATCTTCTTGCCGATCTTGCGCAAGCCGCGATAGGAGCGGCTCGACACCAGACGCGCGAGATAGGCGCTCATGGCGCCGACCGGCGGCGCGATCGACATGTCGTTGTCGTTGAGAATGACGATCAGGCGTGTCGAACCGGCGTTGTTCATGGCCTCATAGGCCATGCCGGCGCTCATCGCGCCGTCGCCGATCACCGCCACGACATTGTTGTGCTCGCCCTTCAGATCGCGCGCCACGGCGAAGCCGAGGCCGGCGGAGATCGAGGTCGAGGAGTGTGCGGCGCCGAACGGGTCGTAATTGCTCTCGGCGCGCTTCGTGAATCCGGAAAGGCCGCCGCCCTGGCGCAGCGTGCGCATGCGGTCGCGCCGGCCGGTGAGAATCTTGTGCGGATAGGCCTGATGCCCCACGTCCCAGACGATCTTGTCTTTGGGCGTGTCGAAGACGTAGTGCAGCGCCGTCGTCAGTTCGACGACGCCGAGGCCAGCGCCGAGATGTCCGCCGGTGACGGAGACAACATCGATCGTCTCCTTGCGCAGTTCGTCGGCGAACTGGCGGAGCTGCTTCTTGTCGAGCGCCCTCAGCTGATGCGGTTCGCTGACGGTGTCCAGGAGCGGCGTTTTTGTAGGCAGTGCCATGGCGGATCGATCTAAGCGCTCGGTTTCCTGTTGCAGTGCGAAAAAGTTCGGCTTTTTCGGGCCGCAAATCAAGACGAACTAAGGTCTAAAGGCTCCGAACCGGTGGCGCCTGTGGCACCGTGGACGATCTTTTCCAGCCGGCTTTCTGCGGCTTTGAGCTTTTTCTCGCAATGGGCCTTCAAGGCCTGGCCGCGTTCGTAAAGGGCGATCGAATCTTCCAGGTCGACCTCGCCCTGCTCCAGGCGCGCGACGATTTCCTCGAGTTCCTTGAGGGCGGTCTCGAAGCTGAGCTGATCGACCGGGACGGCGTCCGGCTTGGTCTTGGCAGGCATATGTCGCTCCACACGGGAATTTGCCCCGTTCGGCTTGTAAATCCTAAGCGCGCAATCTGTTCAATAGCTTGTTCCGACAGCCGCAGGCCGACTGAGCCTGAAGCGAGTCGGCTGACGGGTCCGATTCCGCCCCTTCAAAGTAAAATTGACAAATGTTAACACTGTCATCTCCGAGTCGTCCGCCCCTCGAATACCAGGAGCAATGGTTAAGGCGGTCAAACGCCGAAAAATGAACAGCAACGTTCGCCTGAATTGACGCCGGTCAATGAACTTTTATTCCAAGCATTGTCGATAGTTAGCTAATCGCAGCGATTACTCGCAAGAAGCTGACACCTAAATGCAACATCGCCCGTGCGAATTGCGCAGACGCGCAATTCCGTTTTGACCCCAGCGCAGCCCGGACGTAGCTTCCAGGTAATTGAGGCATAACCGCGTCACCGCATGTTCGGTGCTCGGGGGGCAGGGCTGATCACCAGCCAAGCGTTCGCTTCAGGGCAACGTCGTTTCGACAGAACCAAGGGGGTTCCACAAGTGTTTCAGATAACCAACTCGAATCTACGCGCCGCGCTGATGGTCGGTGCTGCTACAGCATCCGCACTCAGTCTCTCGGCGCCTGCCCGAGCCGCGGACACCGCAACCGAGACCGTCGTGGTCACCGGTTCGCGCATTCCGCAGCAAGGTGGACTAACCGCCTCAAGCCCTCTGACCTCGGTCGGTCAGCAGGAACTGAAATTCGAAGGCACGACGAACGTCGAAAGCCTCCTCAACAACCTGCCGTCGGTGTTCTCCGGTCAGCAGAATTTCTCGGGTAACGCCTCGTCGGGTACAGCGACCGTCGATCTTCGCGGTCTTGGACCGGCGCGTACCCTGGTTCTGATCGACGGCCTGCGCCTCGCGCCAGGCGACCCGGTCGTTCCGGTTCCCGATCTGAACACGATCCCCGCCGCTCTCGTCGAGCGCGTGGACGTGCTGACCGGCGGTGCCTCGGCCGTGTACGGTTCGGACGCCGTCGCCGGCGTCGTGAACTTCATCATGCGCAAGGACTTCCAGGGCGTCGAGTTCGATGGCCAGTACAGCGGCAACGGTCACAACAACGACGATACGTTCGAGCGCGGTCTGTTGACGGCCGCCGGCGGCCCAGCCATCGGCTTCAACGCGGCACCGGACAACGTGTTCGACGGCCAGGGCATCGACGGAACGATGCTCATCGGCGTCAACACGGACAACGGCAAAGGCAACATCACCGGCTATCTGGGCTACCACCAGACAGCCCAGGTGCTGCAGAACTCGCGCGATTATTCGGCTTGCTCGACATCGAACTTCCGTTCGCATCCGACCAATCCGGCGACTGGTCAGCGTCCCTTTGACGCCTTCAAGTGCGCCGGTTCGGCGAACTTCGACCTGTGGTATTCGCAGACGGGCCCCGCAGCGGTGCCGGGCCATCCGGGCGCGTTCGAGACCGACTTCATGCAGCCGGGCGGCCACATCGTGCCGTTCACGGGTGCATCGAACCAGTATTACAACTTTGGTCCGGTCAACAGCATTCAGCGTCCCGACAAGCGCTGGACGGCGGGCTTCTTCGCCCATTACCAGGCCGACCCGATGCTGGACCTCTACTCCAGCTTCATGTTCACCGACGACCACACACGCTGGCAGGCGGCGCCTTCCGCGCTGTTCTTCGGCGCCGGCCCCGGACCTTCCGGTCAGCTGTTCATCAATTGTAACAACCCCCTGGCGACGGGCACGGACTTCGTGGCCGACTACTGCCCGGGCAGCGTCCCCTCCCCGGCGAACGCTTCGGTGTTCATCGGCCGTCGTAACGTCGAAGGCGGCGCGCGCATCACCGACTTCCGCCACACAAGCTTCCGCTTTGTGGTTGGCGCGAAGGGCGATCTGGGCGGCGGCTGGTCCTACGACATCTCGGCACAGCACGGGGAATCGCTCTACCAGCAGCTCTACCTGAACGACTTCTCCAAGGCGCGCGTGCAGGACGCGTTAATGGCCGTCGCTTCGCCTGGTGGCCCGGTTTGCGCCAGCGGCAACGCCGGTTGCGTACCGCTTGACGTCTTCCACGGCATTCCCGCTTTCACGCCGGCCATGCTTGCCTACATCTATACCCATGGCCAGCAGGAAGGTTCGACGACGGAAAACGTGGTCACCGGTTCGGTCACCGGCGATCTCGGCGCATGGGGCATCCAGTCTCCGTGGGCGAAGTCGCCAGTGGGCGTTTCGTTCGGCGCGGAATACCGCTCCGAATCGCTGGAAGAGACGACCAGCACGGCCGACCAGGGCGGCGATCTGTTCGGCGCCGGCGGCAAGGCGCTCGGCCAGCCGAAGTCGGGCTTCGACGTCCGCGAAGGCTTCCTGGAATTGCGCGTGCCGCTGATCCAGGACCAGGAATGGGCCGAAGATCTGACCTTGAACGCCGGTTATCGTTTCTCGTCGTACAGCTCGGCGGGCGACTCGACCTCGTACAAGATCGGTCTGGAATGGCAGCCGATCGACGACTTCCGCATCCGGGCCAGCCTCAACCGTGCGGTGCGTGCGCCGAACGTGCTTGAGCTGTTCTCGCCGCAGAATACGGTTCTGGGCAGCTACTCCGATCCGTGCGCGGGTCCGACACCGTCCTTCACGGCGGCGCAGTGTGCGCTGACCGGCGTGACGGCGGCGAAGTACACGCACACGACGCAGTGCCCCGCGGCACAGTGCGAAGTCCTGTCAGGCGGCAATCCGCTTCTCGACGTCGAGAAGTCGGACACCCACTCGCTCGGCTTGGTGTTCACGCCGACCTTCCTGCCGGGCTTCACGGCGACGATTGACTACTTCGACATTCGCGTGAACGACGCGATCGGCACCGTCTCGCCGCAGACCGTCTTGACGGGTTGCGCGAACGGCAACGCCGCTCTGTGTCCGTTGATCCATCGCGACGCCAACGGCACGCTGTTGACGTTGCAGGGTTACGTCATCGGCACCGAGGTCAACACGGGCTTCGTGAAGACTTCAGGCCTGGACTTCGAAGCCAACTACGACGCCGATCTGTCCGATTGGGGCATGAACGGCGCCGGCAGCCTGTCGTTCAACTTCGTCGGAACGCTGGTCAACGACTACGACGTCCAGCCCTTCACCGGCGCCTGCCAGTACCTGCAGACCGGCACGATCCATCTGTGCACGGCGGCGTTGCCGGCACCGGCGGGTACGACGGCCGAGACGTTCTACGACTGCGTCGGCCTGTTCGGCACGGCTTGCGGCACCCCCACTCCCGAGTGGCGCCACAAGCTGCGCGTGACCTGGACGTCGCCGTGGGATCTCTCGCTGTCCCTCGACTGGCGCCATCTGAGCGGCGTCACCTTCGCGGGCAACGAGGCCAACACGTACGTCCACACCGGCTCGTACTGCCCGGATGTGGCGGGCGGACCCAAGGTCTTCTCGTGCACGCCGATCGTCGCGGGCGGAACCATCTCGGCGTTCGACTACTTCGATCTGTCGGGTACCTGGAATGTGTCGGAAGGCCTCACGCTCGGCGCTGGCATGAACAACGTGTTCGACAAGAACCCCCCGCTCCTCGCGAGCGGTGGCATCGTGGCCGGCCCGACCGGTCCGTTGAACGGCAACACGTTCCCGGGCGTCTACGATCCGCTCGGCCGGTTCATCTTCGTGAACGGCACGATCAAGCTGTAATATCTTACGCATCGCCTAAGCGAGCGGCGGCCCCAAAGGCCGCCGTTTTGCTTTTCAAGGCCTTGGAACCGGGAACTTGATGGCCGCCAGCGCCCGTTCATCCTGAATCGGATTGCCCCTCGGTTATTTCGCTGGCCGGACGATCCGGCGCCGAACCGGCTTCCCCTGCGCCCGGTTGCGCTTTAAATCAGGGCCGCCACATGACGCCAGGAAAATGCCGGACATGGCCGAAATGACGACCGACCAGAAGACCAACCAAGCCGTCGAACAGGCGACGGCTGCGATGCGGGCGCTGAACCTGGAGGCGGCGCATGCCATCGCCCATGAGGCGATCGACGCGGGCAGCGAGCATCCCTTTCTGCTAAAAGTGCAGGCGCTGTGGCTGCATGAACACGGCCAGCATGCCGAAGCGCTGCGGACCTTCCATCACGCCCGTGTCCTGGCGCCGGACGACCCGATGATCCTGAACGGCATCGCCGGCGTCCTCTCGGCCATGGGCGCCCATGCCAATGCCATGAAAATTCTCGATACCTCGCTGCGCATGGCGCCGAATTTGGTGACGACGAACTACATGCGCGGCTGGACCTTCGAAGCCCTGCGCGACTACCCAAATGCGCAGCGCGCCTATGAGCGCACCCTGGTCCTCAGGCCGGGGCACGTGCAGGCGCTGGCCGGGCTGGCCACGACCGCCGCTCGGCTGCAGAATTTCGCGCTGGCGCGCGCCTCGGCCGAACAGGCGCTGGCACTGGTGCCGGGAGATCCGACCGCCACGACGGCGCTTGCCCTGGCGGACATCGCCGGCGGCGATCCCGCCGCGGCCGAGAGCCGGATGCGCGCCCTGCTGACCCAGAAGCAGCCCTACGCGACACGGGCCATCGCCTGCGGCGTGCTGGGCGACGCGCTGGATGCCATGGACAAGACCGACGCAGCCTTCGACGCCTACACGGCGGAGAATGCGGCGCTGAAATCGCTGCATGCCGCGGGCGCCGCGCAGGAACAGCGACTGGCGGGCGAACTTGCGGCCCTGGCCCAGAATCTCGAGGCGGCGCCTTCGAACAGGCCGAAGCCGGCGGCGGGAACGGCGTCCGGCGGCACACGAGCACATGTCTTCCTGCTCGGATTCATGCGCTCGGGCACGACGCTGCTGGAACAGGTCCTGGCCAGCCACCCCGATGTCGTGACGCTGGAAGAAACCGACCTGCTGGTCGAACCCGCCCAGAGCTTCCTGGGCGACGTCGCGGGCCTGTCACGCCTGCAGGTGGCGTCCACGGAGGACCTGAACAGGTTGCGCGACGCCTACTGGCAGGGCGTCGAAGCGCAAGGGCTCGATCCCAAAGGCAAGATTTTCATCGACAAGCATCCGCTCAACACCGCCAAGCTGCCCCTGATCGCCAAGCTGTTTCCCGACGCGCGCATCCTGTTCGCGGTGCGCGATCCGCGCGACGTGGTCTTCAGCTGCTACCGCCGGCATTTCGAGATCCATCCCTTCACCTACTCGTTCCTCACCCTGGAAAGCGCCGCGCGCGTCTACGACGCGGTCATGACGATCGGCGCCTGGTCGCGGCAAAACCTGCCGCTGCCCTTCCGGCTTTTGCGCTACGAGGATCTGGTCGCCGATTTCGAGGGCCAGGTCCGGGGCGCTTGCGACTTCATCGGCGTCGAGTGGAACGAGCAATTGCGGGACTTCGCGGCGCATGCCGCAAGCCGCGAGATCACGTCGCAAAGCGCGTCCCAGGTGCGCCGCGGGCTCTATGCCGAAGGCGACGGCCGCTGGCGGAGCTATGCCAACAAGCTGGCCGCGATCCTCCCCATCCTGGAGCCATGGATCCGCGAATTCGGCTACGGCGAATGATGCGACAGGCTCAGAGCATGATCTTTTTATGCTCTGGATTCTTTGATTGCCGTGCAATCGGGTGAACCTGAAGTACGGTTCATCCGATTGCGCTCAATCCACCTTGACGCCGGCGTCCTCGAACAGGCGGATCAGCGGGGCCAGTTCCTTCTCATAGTTCCGCCACTGGTCGACTGAACTGTCGTAGATCGGCTGGCGCACCTGCGAAACGCTCGCCGTCATGGTCGGGCTGTCGTTCTTCTCGAACGACAGGCAGGCGTCCTCCCAGTCGAGGCCGCTAAATCCGATCATCCGCCGCGTCATCTCTTCCTGGTTCTTGACCAATTCCTCGTAGTCGACGTCCAGGAAACGGCCCGGCAGGACGCGGCGCCAATGCGCCATCAGCTCGAGATAACCCAGATAGAACCGGCCCAGCTCGATGAGGTTGTAGGAATAGGCGTAGCCGCCGCGAAACAGCGTCTTGTAGATGGCATAGCAGTTCGCCACCGGATTGCGGCGCAGATGGACGATCCGCGCCTCCGGCAGTGCCACGGCGATCTGGCCGAGGTGGTAGAAATTCGGCGGCGTCTTGTCGAGCACATGCTCGATTCCGGGCAGGAGCCCATCCACCGCGGCGCAGTAATCCCGGCCGAGATGCGCGTAGTCGAGATCGCGGGCGCGATCAAGCGAGACCTCGCCGCGATCGGTGCGGCTGCTCTGGCGCAACACCGCGACCGTGAATTCGCTCGACTCGCCGACGCTTCCGACCTTGCTGTGCGAGGACAGAATGCGGTCGACCAGCGTGGTGCCGCTGCGCGGCATGCCGAGCACGAAGACCGGCCGCCGCGCGCGGTAGCCGGGGCGCGGCTGGCGGAAGAAGGCTTCGTCGAAGGTCTGCTCGTGTAGCCGCAGATAGTCTAGATCGAGCTGCACGTCGTAGGTGATGCCGCGGCGCTGCGAATCGGCACCGCGTTTCAGATAGCTAAACGAGCGGCTCCATTCCTTGAGATCCTCCAGCTCCTTGGCGAGCGCGTAGCACAGTACGGACTCGGCGCCAAAAGTCTGGAGCGGCGTCTTGAGGATCGCTTCGATGTCCACGACGTGGTTGCTCTCGGGTTTCTGCTTTCTCAGCGCGGAGCGATTGTAATAGGCCTCGTATTCGTGCGGCGCCCGGCGCAACAGGGCGTTGAACATGCTTTCGGTCTTGTCCAGATCGCCCAGCGCGGCGTAGCACGCCGCCAACGCGTGCAGCGCGTGCAAATTCGTCGGCTGCAGGATCCGCACCCGTTCGAGACAGCGCGCGGCATCCACATAGCGACTGGTCTGGCGGTAGAACCCGGCGACCTCCGAGAGGATATCCGCATCGAGTTTTTTCTCGTTTTCCAGCGTCCTGGCCGCCTGGAACGCGGCCTCCATCTGGCCCGAGCGATACAGCGCGTCGATCATCAAGGTCCGGCCAAGCCCATGCTTGGGATCGAGCGCCTCGATCTGCTTGGCGGCGTCCATCAGCGGGCCGAACTGGCCGCGCATCTGGTAGGCGCGGCCGAGGAATATTAGGCCGTCGATGTTGTCCGGGTGCCGCCGCACGAAGCTCTCGGACATTGCCACCGTGGCGGTCGAGTTGGCACGCAACGCTTCATCGAGGCTGCGGAGTTCTTCGGCGACGGACGTCTCCAAGTTTTTCATGTGTAGTCCCGGCGCTCCAACAAGGCTGACGGCGTTCAAGAGACACGCTCGTCTAGCAGTACCGATTCCGGAAAGGCAAGGGTCGTTCCCCGCGCGCCGCCGGGCGGTTCGGGCTGCTTTATTTGACCGGGGCGCGCTGATACTTTGCCCGCATGCGCGACCTTCTCGCCGAGTTGCTGCCGGCGCCAACCCTCTACCCGCAGAAATTCGACCCTGTTCGCGATACGGTTTATTTTGTCGGCCTGGACGAAGCCGCCTATCGCGCCGCGAGCTTTCTGGACGATCGGGTGCTGGCGCCGGGCCTGCAGGGCAGCTGGCTGCCCTACCCCGCCGTCGAGCAGGCGCTGCGCGGCGCCGGCGCGGGCAAGCCGCTGCACTTCATCTTTCACAGCGGGCATGTCGGTTCCACGCTGCTGTCACGCCTGATCGACGAGGCCGGCGGCGTGCTTGGATTGCGCGAACCGCTGCCGCTGCGCACGCTGGCCGAAATGCAGGACCAGCTGGGCGCAGGCGGCAGCGAGCCGCTCGAGGCGCGGCTCGCGACGTTCGTGAATTTGTGGCAGCGCGGCTTTGCGCAAACCGAGACGATCGTGCTCAAGGCCACGAGCAGCGCCGGCCGCCTGGCGCCGCGTCTGTTGGCGGCCAGCCCCTCTTCCCGGGCGGTCTATCTCAACCTGCGCCCCGAGCCTTATCTTGCGACGTTGCTGGCCGGCGCCAACGCTGCGATGGATCTCAGAGGCTTCGAGCTGGAACGCAGACGGCGACTGCGCGGCATGCTGGGCGACGTCGTTCCCGCCCCTGCCTCGATCGGCGAGCTTTCGGCCGTGAGCTGGCTCGCCGAGAGCCTGATGCGAGCGCACACATTGGAGACTTTCGGACCGCGCGTCCTGCCGCTCGACTTCGAGCAGCTGCTGGCGAATTTGGCGGCCACGCTGGCGCAGGTTCTGGCGCATTTCGAAATCGGCGCAGCGCCCGGCTTCGCCGAGGCGATCGGCGCCAGCGCGGTGCTCACGCGCTATTCGAAGGCACCGCTGCAATATTCCTATTCCCCTGCGATGCGCGCGCAATTGCTGGCGCAGGCGCGCGCCGAACAGGGCGGTGAGATCGCCAAGGGCTTGAAGTTCCTGGAGCGGATCGCCGCGAAAGACGCGCGCGTCGCCGCGCTTCTATAACCCGTTCGGGCCGCAGATCGCTTGCGCCGCCATCAACCGTTGCGCGGCCGCGACCACATGCGCGTCAGATTCTGGCGCACGGTTTCGAGGCGCACGCGGTTGAGCCATTGCATTTTCATGCCTTCGAGCACGCCGATTTCGTTGAGTTCATAAAGCTGCGTGCGCTGGTATTCGTCGGGAATGAGGCTCTCGATGAAGGTGATGGAGACAAGCCGCGTTCCGGAGCGCACCGGACGGACCTCGTGCAACATGGTGGAGGGATAGACCACGATCTCTCCCGGATAGCCCTTCAGGACCACCGGGCGCGTGCCCAGATGAATGACCAGTTCGCCGCCCTGATACGAATTGGGATCGGCGATGAAGACGGTGGCGGACAGATCCGACTGCATCAGCTTGCCCTCAACCGTGAGATGAGCCGCGTCGGCATGCGCGCCGTATTTCATTCCCGTCTCGTAGCGGCACAGCAGCGGCGGCGCGACGCGGTTGGGAAAGGCAAATTCCTGGAACGGTTGGCAGCGGACGAAGGCGTCGGCCACGATTTTCGACGACTCGGCCGAGCGCGGATCGGCGGCGTCGGCCTGCAGATTGTCCTTGGACAGGTTGGCCGGATTGGAGATGCGGCCGTTGACGAAGTTTAGCTCGCGACTCAGCGCGGTCAGCCGCGTGACTTCGGTTGGGTTAAGAAAATCCTTTAATTCCAATATCATAAAGGTGTTCGCGCCAGCGAATTGCGGCGCGAGGCTAGCAAAAGGGTGGCCTTGAAACAAATCGCGGGGGCCGCTTCGCTGCGCGCCAAAATTGACCCCGGCAAGAGGTGGTGGAACGATGATCGCGACCAGACAGGCGGGAGGCCGGCGATGAAAATCGTTCCGATTTTGGCGATGGCGGTTGCTGTGCTGGCCGCCCTCCCGGCGCAGTCGGCGGTGTCCGTGCTGGGCAGCAGCGGCGCCCATTCCTGTTATGTCTCGGCCGGGTTCGACGGCAATGCCAAGGCGGGCATCGTGGCCTGCACCGAAGCGTTGACCAACGAAGTGCTGACCAATGTCGACCGGGCTTCGACGCTGATCAACCGGGCGATATTGCTGGCGCGGGCGCGGAACACGGACGGCGCGCTCGAAGACTACGCCGCGGCGCTGGCGCTCGGCGGCAATGACGGCGAAGTCTATCTCAACCGCAGCGCGGTGTTCATCACCCTGAAACGCTATGACGACGCGTTGAAGGATGCCGACCGGGCAATAACGCTCGGCGCCGGCCGCATGGAAATCGCCTATTACAATCGCGCCGTCGCCAATGAGGAACTGGGCAATGTCGGCGCGGCGTTCGAGGACTACAAGACGGCACTGCGGCTTGAGCCGCGTTTCGCCGCCGCGTCCAATCAGCTGAGGCGCTTTCGGGTCGTCATCGACACCAAAGGGACCTGATACCGCCGTTCGAGAGCGGCAACCGCATCGCACGCCGTAGGACGGCCCACGGGCGGCTATACGGCGCAATTCCGATACAAACGGCGGCTGGGTTAACCGGCCGGCGTCGAGAACAGCGCGCCGCGGTTCTGCTCATGCTGGACGGCGTCGCGCGCGGCCTGTTCCTGAGCCTGCCACTGCCGCCCCGTCTGGCAGATGCGGCGGCTGCCGAGGCGCGAACCGGTCGGCGGCGCCATGGATTTGCAGACGATCTCGTCCGCGGGATCGGACGTGTTGCTGGTAGCCGCAGGCGCCGTGGCGGCGGGCGCGGTGGATGTGAGGGTCGAAGAATCCCCGGCCGAGGCCGATCCGGCTGACAAGAATAAGGCCGTAGCGGCCACCACCATCCAGTTGACGTTACGCATGTCGCAATCAGCCCTGTTTGAGAGTTCATTCATATTTTGATGTACGTCCTATTGCGGTGCAAGAGGCTTTCTTATCCCCGCCTGTCGGCAAAAAAAGATCGACAAGCCGGTCAGTGTGGCAATTATGCACCTGTCGCGTCCGAGAGTCCGCGCGACTCGGCGGCGAGTTCCATTCGCGATGCCGCCCCTCACCCTACCGCGGCAGTTGCGTGGCCCGCAGTTCGACGCCACCGCGCGGCAATTCGTTCACGGCGCCGACCACGGCGCGAACCGCCGGCGCGTTCATCAGCGTGACGATACCTTGCGCGGCGCGCACGCCGGCCGACGAGTTGCCGAAGAGATCGCCCAGCGCCTCGAACAGCCCCTTCTGCCGGGGATAGAGGCGGAAGCTGACGCGTTCGTCCGGCGCGATGCCCGCGAGTTTCTTCGCCACGTCCGCCGCGGTCCAGAAGCCGCCGAGCTCGTCGACCAGGCCGTTGCCGCGGGCGTCGGCGCCGGACCAGACGCGGCCCTTGGCGATGTCCTGCACCTTGGCGAGCGGCAGCTTGCGGCCGCCGGCGACCTTTTGCGTGAAGTCGGCATAGATCGCGTCGGCCTCGCGGTTGAGCGCCGCCAGTTGGTCCGGCGTGTAGGGTTGGAATTCCGAATTGTAGAGCGCATTGCGCCCCACGCCCACCGTATCGGTGCCGACGCCGGCGAGCGCCAGGCTGCGGTCGATCGAGACCTTGCCGGTCAAGACGCCGATCGAGCCGGTGATGGTGCCCGGTTCGGCGACGATGCGGTTGGCTGAAAGCGAGATGTAATAGCCGCCGCTTGCCGCCACGCCGCCCATGCTGACGATCACCGGCTTGCCGGCGCTTTGCGCCTTCTTCACCGCGTCGAGGATCTGGTCGGAGGCGGTCACCGAGCCGCCGGGCGAGTCGACCCGAAGGATGATCGCCCTCACATCCTTGTCGGCCGCCGCGGCGCGGATGGCCTTGGAGAGCGTATCGCCGCCGATGACGTTGTCGCCGCCGAACAGCCCGCCGCCGCCGGCGGCGCCGTCCTGGATTTCGCCGGACGCCTGGATCAGAGCGATGCGCGTGCCGCCGCCATATTCGCCCGTCTGCTTGCGGACGCGCGCGAACTCAGCCAGAGCGACCATCTTCGCGCCGTCGCCGGCGCGGGCGAGGGCCGCATTTTGCGCGTCGTCGTCGTAGCCGATTCTGTCGATCAGGCCGGCGGCGCGCGCATTCTCGGTGAGTTGCGGGCTGGCTTCGAACGCCGCCACGACGCTGCTCTGCGCCAGGTGCCGCGAAGCGGCGGCGCTAGTCGTCGCCGCGTCGTACCAGGACTGCATAAGCCGCGTCAGCTGTTCGCGGTCGGCCGGCGTCATGTTCTTTTCCATGACCTGATCGGCGGCGCTCTTGTAGTCGGCGCGCTTGACGATCTGCGGAACGGCCTGGAGCTTATCCAGCAGCCCGCGCAGGAAGATCTGGCCGCCGCCTTCGCCGGCCGCGGTGAACGGCGCCTTGGGCTGCATCCAGATCTCGTTGGCGTCCGCGACCGTCAGATAATCCCCCAGACCGGCGGCGAGAAAGCCCTGGCTGTGCGCGATAACGAACTTGCCGGACTTTTCGAATTTCTTGAGCGCGGCCCCGATCTCCTCGGCCTGGGCGATGGAGAGATTGGCGCTGCCGACGCGCAGCACGGCGCCCTTGACGCGCGGGTCGCGTTCGGCGGCGTCGAGCGCCAGCACGATGTCCATCACCGTGACGGGTGACGACCCGAAACTGAAATCGACGTTGGACGAATCCAGCAGTGGAGCCCGCAGGTCGAGCGCCAGCACCATGTTCGACGGCAGCCCATCACCCTGCACGACCCCGATCGCGACGATGACGATGAAAACCAGGATTAGAAAGGCGGCGGTCTTGGCGATGCCGTTGAGGACGCCCAGGCCGATGGATTTCAGCCAGCGGAGAAATGCGATCATCGTTGAGACGTCCCTTTGGTGCCGGTTGAACTCACTATATGGGGATCGAACTTAAGAAAACCCAGCGCCGGATGCGTGACAGTGCCGTGCCGTCGCTCCCAAATGTCATTCTAACTAGTTGAATTATATGGATATTCCATCCGTCAATATTTCAGGCTCCAGGTCAGAAGGTTCTCGCTGAAAGCGAACCAGACGGTGGCCAGGGCGGCCAGGACGATGAGCAGATCGCTCGCCTTCGTCCACCAGGGCCGCGAAGGATCCTTCAGACCGAAGGCAAAATTGAGGACTGGCGCCGGCGTGCCGAGAATGCCGATCACGCCCAGCACTTGAATCGTGCGCAGCACCAGATCGCTGCCGGCGCCGTGGCTCTCCAGCCTCGCGGTAACGGTCAACAGGAAGATCGGCCAGCCGGCCAAGAAGATGAAATCGAGCAGCGCGACGAGCCGCGTCAAGCGGTACAGCAGCCGCGCGCGGCCGGCCAGCGGCAACGGCCGCTCGTAACGCCAGCGCAGCACCGCCTTGAGCGGCCAGAACAGGACGGTCAGCGCCAGCATGCCCAGCGTCGCGAACAGCAGCGGGGTGTTCCACGCCGAACTCGTCAGCAGCGGCGCCGGCTGCAAGACGCCCACCGGGCCGAACTGGTCGGACCCGACCTGCTCGATCCGGCCACCCTGGAGCCTGGCCTGCACATAGCGGTCGCCATTGACCTCACGCCAGAGAAACGGTTTGACCTCGCGCCACGTCTTGGGACGACCGGCGAAATTGACGAGATCGGAAACGGTGATCGTGTCGTCCGGATTGAGAGCGATGGAGACCGGCTGAAACAAGAAAACGAAACGCATGAAATTGGTCTCGCCGCGACGGCTGATCTGATAGGTGCCGGCGATTTTCAGCCCATCGACATGCGCCGACGGCAGCGTCGGCATCGCAGCCTGGTGCGGCGGCGGGAAATAACGGGCCATGAATCCGAGCAGATAGGCGGCGCGCAGCTTGCTCGAGGCGAAGTCCTTGCCGCTGCTGTTGATGGAAATGAAGATGCCGGTATCGGCGTCGAGCACCAATGTGAGCATCGAGCAAAAGACGCCGGTGTCTCCGTCATGCTGGATCAGCACGTGGCCGTTCATATCCTCATGATAGAAGCCGTAGGCCATCGGCGGCAGATCGGCAAAGGGGCGAAACGCCATGCCGTGCATGCGCACCGCCAGCTGCGCCGGCAGGATGCGGGCATCGCCGTAAGCCCCATCGCCCAGATGGGCGAGCATGAAGCGCGCGATGTCGCCGCCGCTGGCCGACAAGCCGCCGGCCGGCGCCATCGAGATCATCTCGAACGGTACCGCCGCCCCGGCCGCGTTTTCATAGCCCTTCGACATGTCGCGGTTGAGCGCCGGCGGCAGCGGCTGGACGAATGTGGCGTGCTTCATGCCCAGGGGCGCGAAGATGTGGCGCTGGACATAGTCGTTGAAGTTCTCGCCCGAGACGCGCTGCACGATGTAGCCGGCCAGCGTTGCGCCGTAATTTGAATAAGCAGGCACCTCGCCGGGCGGATAGACGCGCGCCGGCATCGAATCCTTGAGCAGTTTGTCGAGCGCTTCGAGCGGTCCGGGGCCGCCGATGACCAGCGGACGCAGCGCCTCCTCGAAGCCCGCCGTATGGGTCATCAAATTGCGCAAGGTGACCGGCTTGCCGAAGGCGGGCGGCACGGGGAAATCGAGATAGGCGTTGATGTCGCGGTCGAGGTCGAGCTTGCCCTCTCCCACAAGCTGCATGATCGACGTCCAGACAAAGAGCTTGGAGACCGAACCCGGCCGAAACAGCGTCCGCTCCGGATCGACCGGCGCCTGGGTGGCGACGTCGGAGACGCCGTAGCCCTTCTGGAAGAGCACCCGGCCGTCCTTGACCACCACGACCACGGCGCCGGCGATATCGCCCTCCGCCAGGCTCGCCGGCACCAGACCGTCCGAAAACGCCGCGACATCGCTCGCCGTGAGCCCGGCGCCGTCATTGGTCGGACCCGAAGGGATCGGCTTGGCGACCAGCTCGGCGGCCTCGGCCGGTGTCGGCGGGGCAAAGTCGTCCTGCGCCAGCGCCGGCGCGAGCGACAGCCCCAAGGCAAACGCGGCCCAACATACCGTTTTCATCCGGCGCCCCTCCGTCAGCACATCAAGGTAGGTAGGCCGCCCTCGCGGCGCAATTGTCGCAATCGGCAATTGTGCGGTGCAGTGCAGCAATAGGACTGGCACTGGGCAAACCGCGTTCGTACAATTCGCCGGAATCAAACAACAAAATCGCCGCCATGCGGCGGTCAGGACAGGCGGCGCCAACGCGCCGACGGATCGATTGAGCGTCTCTGAAACACCGCGGCGGACACGACGCAGCCCTCTTTGGCGCGTGCTGCCGCTCATCAACAAGCATCGCGCCAAGTTCTGGGGCGGGATGTTCTACATCTGCCTGGGGCGCGTGTTCGAAGCGGGGATGCCGCTGCTGGTGCGCCGGACCGTGGACGGGATCAGCGCCCACAACTGGAATCTGCTCACACCCATGCTGGGCATACTGGGTCTGGCGGCAGCGCGTTACGTGACGGTGGCGTACGGACGGCAGCTGGTGCGCCTGACGGGCGTGACCGTGGCCTATGACATGCGCGAGCGGCTGTACTGGCACTTCGAATTGCAGGGGCCGCGCTTCTTCGCACGCTTTCCCACCGGCGATCTGATGGCGCGCGCCATCAACGATCTGAACCTGGTGCGGCAGCTGATCAGCATCGGTTCGCGCACCTTGATCGTGCTCGGCTTCTCCGGCGTCATCGCCTTCGCCTTCATGCTGTTCCTGTCGCCGAAGCTGACGCTGTGGCTGCTGCCGGTGATGCCGTTCATCGCCGGCATGGGCTTCTACCTGTCGCGCCGCATCTATGAGCAGTCGACGCTGGTGCAGGAAGGCTTCTCCTCGCTGTCGGAATCCGTGCAGGAGAACCTCAACGGCATCCGCACCATCCAGACCCATGCCCAGGAAGACCGCGAGGTCGCGCGCTTCAAGGCGGTGTCAGGCGCCTATGCCGACAATTACTTCCGCCTGATGGTGATGAATGCGGCGCTGAACGCCTGGATGGTGGTGTTCACCGGCATCGCCGTCACGATCATCATGGGCTTCGGCGGCTGGCAGGTCTTAAGCCACGAAATGTCGGTCGGCACCTTCATCGCCTTCATGCTCTACCTCAACATCGCGGTGCAGCCGATCCAGCAATCGGGACAGATCGTCTCGATGTTCCAGCGCGGTTCGTCGGGCGCGGCGCGGCTGTTCGAGGTCCTCGACCACGAGCCGGAGATTCGCGACGCCGGCGAGGCGCGGCCGCTGGACAGGATCGGCGGCGACATCAAGCTGCAGCATCTGTCCTACACCTATCCGCGGCGCGCTTCGGCGAAGGACGCGCGCGGCACCGATGCCAAAGCGGTGGCGACCGGTCTGGCGGCGTTGAACGATGTCTCGCTGGAGGTGAAGGCCGGCGAGATGATCGCGATTCTGGGCCGCGTCGGCTCGGGAAAATCGACGCTGCTGCGCTCGATCGTCAGGCTGCTCGATCCGCCGCCCGGCACGGTCTATCTCGACGGCCGCGACATCCGCCTGCTGCCGATCGCCCAGGTGCGCGGCCAGATCGCGCTGGTGCCGCAGGATCCCTTCCTGTTCGCCGACGAGCTGGGGCGCAACATTTCCTACGACAATCCGATGCGCGAGGAAGGCGAAATCCGCGACGCCGCCGAAGCGGCCGATCTGGAAGAGACCATCGAACGCTTTCCCGACCACCTGCGCACGCTGGTCGGCGAGCGCGGCGTGACGCTGTCCGGCGGCCAGAAGCAGCGCACCAGCCTGGCGCGCGGCCTGATCCGCGACACCGCCGTGCTGCTGCTCGACGATTGCTTCTCCAGCGTCGACACCGAGACCGAGGAGCATATTCTCTCGCGGCTGAAATCGCTGCGCGCCGGACGCACGACGCTGCTGGTGTCGCACCGCATTTCCACCGCCCGCCATGCCGACCGCATCGTGGTACTGGACGCCGGCCGGGTGGCCGAGCTCGGCAGCCATGCCGAGCTGATCGCGCGCGGCGGCATCTACGCCAATTTCGCGCGCGCCCAGGGCCGGCGCGAGGAGCTGGTGCAGGATCTCGAACGCGAGGTCGGCCATGCGATCGAGGCCGCGAAATGAGCGATGCGACCTTGAACGAAAGGCCCGCCGCGCCGCGCCGCATGAGGGGCGCCTTCGACGACGACGTCTATGGCAAAAGCCTGGACGTCCACCAGGTTTCGCGCCTGATGCACTGGATGCGGCCCTATCGCGGCCAAGCCATTGCATCGCTGGTGCTGGTGCTGCTGGCGGCGGTGGCCTCGATCATGGGGCCGGTGGTGGTCAACCGCGTCCTGATCGACGGCATCCTGCAGCAGGGGCATGCCGGCCAGCGGATCGGCGATCTGGGCCAGGTCGCGCTCAACCATTGGCTGTCGGCGACGCTCGGCACGACGCCGATCAATGCCGCCTGCCTCCAGTTCATCGTCTGGGTGCTGCTGGCCGCCGCCTTCGGCCGCGGCTTCGGCATCCTGTTCGGACGCGCGACGCTCAACACGCTGCGCGATCTGCGCTGCGACCTGTTTGAGCATCTGGAGCATCTGCCGTCGAGCTTCTACGACCGCGTCGCGGTGGGCCGCGTGATGACGCGCGTCGCCAACGACGTCGAAACGCTGTTCGAGCTGTTCGCCGGCTTCGGCCAGCTCGCCGGCCAGTTCGTGCCGTTCTTCGTCGCCATCACGATCATGCTGACGCTGTCGCCGACGCTGACGCTCGAATTGCTGCCGGTGATGCCGGTGGCGGGGCTCTTCACCTGGCTGTTCCGGCGCATGTCGCGGCCGCTCTACCGCGCCATCCGCATGACGATCTCGCGGCTCAACGAGAACCTGCAGGAGAACCTCTCCGGCATCGAAGTCGTGCAGCTTTATGGCCGCGAGAAGATCAATTTCGAGCGCTATTCGGCGATCAACAACGAGAACCGCGTCAGCGAGACCAAAGCGACGACGATCGAAAGCTTCTACGGCCCCTTCATAGACGGCATGAACTATATCGGCATCGCGGCGATCGTCTGGTTCGGCGGCCATCTGGTGTTGCACAACGAGATGACGGTCGGCGTGCTGTTCCTGTTCACGCAATTCCTCAACATGCTGTTCGCGCCGATCGTGGCGATGGGCGAGCAGTGGAACGTTCTGTTCCGCGCCATGGCGAGCGGCGAGCGCATCTTCCAGGCACTGGACTGGAATGAAGCCCTGAAGGAGCCGGAGCATCCGATTGCCCTGCCCGCCGATCTGCACGGCAGCGTCGAATTCAAGCATCTCACCTTCGGCTACATGCCGGAGCATCCGATCCTGAAAGACGTCAGCTTCACCATCCATCCGGGCGAGCGCATCGCCATCGTCGGCCCGACCGGATCGGGCAAGACCAGCCTGATCCGCCTGCTCTGCCGCTTCTACGACGTGCCGGACGACAGCATTTTCCTCGACGGCATCGACGTCATGCAGATCCGGCCGTCGGATATCCGCAAGCGCATCGGCGTGGTGCTGCAGGATTTCCACATCTTCTCAGGCACCGTGTACGACAACATCGCGCTGAACGATCCGCGCATCACGCGCGACGTCGCCGAGCATGCCGCCAGGCTGGTGCATGCCGATCCCTTCATCCGCGCCCTGCCGCAAGGCTACGACACGCCGCTGAACGAGCGCGGACGAAATTTGAGCCACGGCCAGCGCCAGCTGCTCGCCTTCGCCCGCGTATTGGCGATGAATCCGGAAGTGCTGGTGCTGGACGAAGCCACCGCCAGCATCGACACCGAGACCGAGTTGGTGATCCAGGACGCGCTGCTGAAACTGACCGAGGGGCGCACCTCGGTGATCATCGCGCACCGTCTGCAGACCATCAAGGACGCGCACCGCATCGTGGTGCTGACCGAAGGCCGCGTGCGCGAAATTGGCACGCATGAGGAACTGGTCGCCAAGGGCGGATTGTACAACACGCTCTACGATCTGCAGTTCCAGGAAGCGGCGGCACTGTAGCCAAAAAGCGAAAGACCCGGCTTTCGCCGGGCCTTCCTGTCGTTACGCGCAGGGCCTATTCGGCTGCGTCGCGCAGGTCGCGGACGGCATCCTTGACGCCGCCGACGGCGCTCTGGACCTTGCCCTTCATCTTGTCCGCCGTGCCATCCGTCTGCAGCTTGGTGTCGCCGGTGGCCTTGCCGATTTCTTCCTTGACGGCGCCCTTGGCCTGATTGGCCGCGCCATTGATGCGATCCTTGTCCATGTTTTCTCTCCATTGTTTGGGGCGAATTGCGGTTATAAAACGGCAAGCGCCGGAATGCGTTCCGTCGCTGCAGAAGGATTAAATTCGACAAATGGAGGAACCAGAATCGCTCGATGCAATCCTGCGGGATTCGCATGCAACCATAGTTCCCGGCGTCCATGACGCGCTGTCGGCGCGCATCGCGGCGCGGGCCGGCGCGCGGGCGCTCTACATGACCGGCTTCGGCGTCGCGGGCGCCGGCTTCGGCGTGCCCGACATCGGCCTGGTCAGCGCGAGCGACATGATCGCGCGCGTCGGCGTGGTCGCGGGGGCATGCGAAAGTACGCCGTTGATCGCCGACGGCGACAACGGTCATGGCGGACCGCTGAACGCGGCGCAGCTGACGCGCGCCTATGAGCGCGCCGGCGCGGCGGCCATTCAATTGGAAGACCAGGTCCTGCCCAAGCGCTGCGGCCATATGGAAGACAAGGAGGTCGTCAGCCGCACCGAAGCCGCGCAGAAGATTCGCGCGGCCGCGCAGGCGCGGACCAGCAAGGCCTTCAAGATCGTGGCGCGCACCGACGCGCGGGCGACGCACGGCCTGGATGAAGCGCTGGCGCGCGGCGACGATTTCCTCAAAGCGGGCGCGGATGTCCTGTTCATCGAGGCGCCGCGCAGCGAAGAGGAATTGCGCCGGGTCGCCGAGACCTTCAAGGGCGTGGCGCTGATCGTCAACCTGGTCGAGGACGGCAAGACGCCGCTGCTGTCCGTGACCGAACTGGAGGCGCTGGGCTACAGAATCGTCCTTTATCCGATCTCCGCCTTGCTGGGGATCACCAGGCGGCTGGAGGAGATCTATGATCTGCTGCTCGCGGGAAACCGTAAGAGCCTGGACGCCAGCCGTTCAAGCTTCACCCATTACAACGAGATCATGAAACTGCCGGAGCTCCTGGCTGTAACCAAAGCGCTGGCGGGACCGAATAAGGGGGAGTGAAGCCATGCCCAGATTGCGCCAGGTCGGCAAAGATGACGCCCATCCGTTCGCCAAGGCCGTTTACAAGTCGCTGTTTGGCGATCGCGACCCCGTTGTCGAGCCCGGCACCGCCACCGGCACGTCCGGAAACTGGTGGACCGTCTTCGCGCTGGTACCGGACGCCTTCGATCATGCCGTGGCGGGATTCCAGTTCTACCGCGGCAAGCGCAAGCTCGACCCCAAATACCGCGAGATCGGTCAGACCCGCGTCGGCTGGGCGCGCGGCAGCCAGTTCGTCTATTCGCAGCACTGCAAGGCTGCGCGCAGCGTCGGCCTCGCCGAGGACAAGATCGCTGGCATCGCGCATTGGCAGGTCGCGACCTGCTACAGCGAGATCGAGCGCGCCCTGCTCGCCTATACCGATGCGATGGTCTATGACGGCGGCCGCGTCGCGGACGGCGTCTTCGCGACGCTCAAGAAACATCTCTCGGACGAGGAAATCCTCGAATTCACCTACACCGTCGGCATGTACGACATGCACGCGGTGATCGCCAAGGCGTTGCGCCTGGAATATGACGATGTCGACGAGCGCATCGTCGAAGTGGCGGCGCCATCGGGCTCATCGGCCGACGTGATGGCCATGGTCGATCAGAACAAGAAGACGGACGGAGACACGCGATGACAAACAGACGCAATCTTTTGCAGCTTCTCATGCTGGGCGGCGCCGGTGCCGCGCTGGGCGCGCTGCCGGCCCTGGCCAAGGGCTATGAGGTGACGCACAGCGAAGCCGAGTGGCGCCACCTGCTGTCGCCCGAGGCGTTCCACATCCTGCGCGAGCAAGGCACCGAACAGCCCTACACCAGCCCCCTCTTGAACGAGCATCGCAAGGGCACGTTCACCTGCGCCGGCTGCGCCCTGCCCCTGTTCGCTTCGGCCACCAAGTTCGACAGCGGCACGGGTTGGCCGAGCTTCTGGCAGCCGCTGGCGAACGCCGTGCTGACCACGACCGACACCAGCTTCTTCGAGACCAGGACCGAGGTCCATTGCCGCCGCTGCGGCGGACACCTCGGCCATGTCTTCGACGACGGGCCCAAGCCCACGGGCCTGCGTTACTGCATGGACGGCGTGGCGCTGGGCTTCAAGCCGGCTTGATTTAACGGTCGCTCGGCCTCGCGGCCACGCTCCAGTTGCACTCGGTCCGCCTTCGCCGGACAATATGGCGATGGCGACGTTCGAGTCCGGCGGGCTGACACTGGCCTATGACGATATCGCCGGCCCCGGCGAGGGCCGGCCGATGATCCTCGTCCACGGCTTCACCTCCAACAGAGTCGAGAACTGGCGCAGGCTGGGCTGGTACGGCGCGCTGGAGCGCAAGCGCATCCGCACCATCGCGTTGGATTGCCGAGGCCATGGTGAGAGCGCCAAGCCGCACGATCCGGCGGCGTATGGCCGCGAGAACATGGCGGGCGACATCCTGGCGCTGATGGACCATCTGGATCTCGAGCGCGCCCATCTCCTCGGCTTCTCGATGGGTTCGCGGCTGGCGCTGGCGGCGGCGTTACGCGCGCCCAAACGTTTCGCCACGCTCACCATCGGCGGCATCGGCGAGAAACTGTTCGAGCCGCGCACCATCGCCGGCACTCCGATGGCCGATGCCATGGAGGCCGCCAACCCCGACAGCATCAAGGAGCCGATGCTGAAGAGCTTTCGCCAATTCGCCGACGACCAGGGCGAGGACCGTCTGGCGCTGGCGGCGTTGACCCGGGCCAAGGACGAGCCGTTCGCCAAAGAAGAACTGGCGAAGCTGGATGTTCCGGTGCTGGTGATCGCGGGCGCCCGCGATGAGCTGGCGGGCGACCCGCAGCCGCTTGCCGATGTCTTTTCCGACGGCCGCGCCGTCCGGGTCCCGGGCGTCGATCACTTCTCGATCATCGGTCATGCGCTGTTCAAGGCCAGCGTGTTCGACTTCCTCGACGGGACGATTTGATTTTTCATCTCCCCTTTGGAGAGTTGAGGATCAATTGAGCCGCCCCACCAAAAACCGATACACCGCCGCCTCCTCCGGCGAGAGCTTGGTCTTGTCGTCGGCATCGCCGTGCGAGACCCGCAGCGCCAACGCACCATCGGCGTAGGCTGACAGCACAAGCGGGTGGACATAGCATTTGCGGCAAACGGCCGGCGTATTGCCGAGCCGGCCTGCGACGGCCGCGATGATCTCGCGCTCCGTCTTCTTCGTTTCGGTTGCCGTCTCGCAATGCCCCCGTTCGTGCAGCGCAACCGCGGCGGCCACGGTGCCGAACCAGGTGCGGAAATCCTTGGCGGTGATCTCGCAGCCGGTGATCTCCTTCAGATAAGCGTTCACGTCGGTTGAATCGACACCCTGCCGCGCGCCGTCGTCATCGAGATATTGGAACAGCTGCTGGCCGGGCAGGTCCTGGCAGGCCCGCACGATTTTCGCGACGCGGCGGTCCTGCACCTTCAGCTTCCAGGTCTTGCCGCTCTTGCCCCTGAATTGAAAGCGTAGTGTGCCGCAATGGATCTCGACATGCGGCTCGCGTAGCGTCGTGAGGCCGTAACTGCCGTTCGCTTTGGCATAGTCCTTGTTTCCGACGCGCACCAGCGTCGTCTCCAGCAGATGCACGATCGTCGCCAGCACTTTTTCACGCGGCAGGCCATGGCGCGCCATGTCCGTGGCGGCCGTTGCGCGGATCGTGGGCAATACCTGGCCGAAGATCAGGATATGCTCGAATTTCGCGCTCTCGCGCAATTGGCGGAATTCGTCGTTGTAGCGATATTGCTTGCGACCCCTGGCATCGAGGCCCGTGGCCTGGAGATGGCCGTTGGCGCGGTCGCAAATCCAGACATCGCGCCAAGCCGGAGGGATCGCGAGCTTGGCGATGCGCGTCAATGTCGCCTTGTCGCGGATCGTGGCGCCGTCCCCGTCGGCATAAGAAAAGCCCCTGCCGGCACGCCGCCGGGCAATGCCGCCATCGTCCGCCGAGACATAGCGCAGCCCCGCCGTCGCGGCAGCGGTCTGCGGATCGGTGATCCGGCCCGTGTCTTCGACTTGCGCCAAGTGCATGAATGCCGCCTGCTTTCCCGCTGAGATAAGCGTTCTGTAGGCGCGAGGTTCCCGATTGGATCGGACTCTAGGCCGGCTCCAGCCATTGCAGGCTGAACAAGCGGGCCGGGTCCGTCCACACCTTGCGCGGCGCATAGCCGGCTTCGGCGGCCAGCGCCCGGAAGCCATCCAGCGTATATTTGTGCGAGTCCTCGGTGTGGATCGCTTCGCCTTGCGCCAGGCGGATCGTCTCGCCGGCGACGCGCACACGCTGGGCGGCCAGGCTGACCAGATACATTTCGATGCGCTGCGCCACTGGGTTGTAACAGGCGTAGTGGGCGAAGGCGCCGAGATCGAAATCCGCATCCAGTTCGCGATTGGCGCGCACCAGAAGATTCTTGTTGAAGGCTTCGGTGACGCCGTCGGCGTCATTGTAGGCCGCATGCAGGATGGCAGGATCCTTCACCAGGTCGACGCCGATCAGAAGGCCGCCGCCGCCCAGCGTGGCGCGGGTGTGGCGCAGGAACTGAACGGCATCGGCGCGCGTGAAATTGCCGATCGTCGAGCCCGGGAAAAAGCCCGCACGGTGCGACGCGCCACTTCCCAACACGCCCAGCGCCAGGGGACGGGTGAAATCGGCAACCACGGGATGGAGGCGCAAACCGGGATAGTCGCCTTCCAGCCGACGCACGACGTCCATCAGATAGTCGCCGGCGATGTCCACCGGCACATAGGCGCGCGGCGATTTCAGGACGTCCAGCAGGAGGCGCACCTTGCGCAGCGCCCCGGCGCCGAATTCGACCAGCTCGGCGTCGGGACCGATCAGCCGCGCGATCTCGGCGGCGTGGGCCTTGAGGATGCCAAGCTCGGTGCGGGTCGGATAATATTCGGGAAGCTCGGTGATGCGCTCGAAGAGTTCGGACCCCGCCGCGTCGTAGAAGAACTTGCTGGGAATGCGCTTGATGGGCCGGTGCAGGCCTTCCAGCAGGGCGTAGCCGAATTCGCTGGTCTGGGTCTGCGCGGCAATGGCAAACGGGCTCATGTGTCGCTCGCAAGTCGAAGGCCGCTGAACTGCCAGCGCGCGGAGGGCGGAAAGAAATTGCGGTAGGTCGGGCGGATGTGGCCAGGCGGCGTGGCGGCCGAGCCGCCGCGCAGCACCATCTGCCCGCTCATGAATTTGCCGTTGTATTCGGCGACGTCGCCGTCGAACGGGCGATAGCCCGGATAGGGATCGTAGGACGAACGGGTCCACTCCCAGACCTCGCCCCGCCCCGCGAGGCGCGGCGCCATGGCTTCCCATTCGAATTCGGTCGGCAAGCGCGCTCCCGCCCAGGCGGCATAGGCCGCGGCTTCGTAGAAGCTTAAATGTGCGACGGGCGCCTGTTCTTCAAGCGCATGGGGGCCATGCAAGGTGAATTGCCGCCAGCCGGACGCCTCGCCCAGCCAGTAGAGCGGCGCGTTGAGCGCGTCGCGCTGCACCATGGCCCAGCCGTCCGACAGCCAGAATTCCGGCCGGCGGTAGCCGCCATCGGCGATGAAGTTCAGAAACTCGCCATTGCTGACCGGGCGTGCGGCGATGCGGAAGGGCTGCAGCAACACCGCATGACGCGGGCCTTCATTGTCGAAGGAAAAGCCTTCGCCGGCATGTCCGATTTCGACCACGCCGCCGGCATGGTCGAGCCATGACGTCGGCGAAGCCGCGCGCGCGGCGCGGGCCGCGGCCGGCGCGTAGGCGGGCAATAGCGGATTGCAAAAGAAGGCGTGCTGGATGTCGGTGAGGATCAGTTCCTGGTGCTGCTGTTCGTGATGCCGGCCAAGCGTCAGAAGCGGCGCGACCTCGGCCGGCCGCTCCTCGATCAGGCGCGTCATCGCCTCGTCGACCGCCAGGCGGTATTCGCCGATCTCCGCGACGGACGGACGACTGAGCAGGCCGCGCTGCGGCCGCGGATGGCGCGGGCCCAGGCCCTCATAATAGGAATTGAACAGGTAGCCGAAGGCGGGATCGAACGGCTTGTAGCCCGGGTCGAATTTCCCCAGCACCACGGTTTCGAAAAACCAGGTCGTATGCGCCAGATGCCATTTGGTGGGACTGGCGTCCGGCATGGACTGGATGTTCTGGTCCTCGGCGCTCAGCGGGGCGGCCAGCGCTTCGCTGTGCCGGCGCACGGCCGCATAGTCGGCCAGCAGCGCGGACGGCGCGTCCGCCGTCGCTGCGGCGGGGAGTGTCGCGTCTCTGGCCATGTCCTAGGGGTCGCCCGCGTTGCCGTTGGTCAACGGGGACAATAGCAGGAAAGTTCCCCGATTGTGTCAGCTATGGTCGGTCAACAGCACCGGCTTGTCGCGATACAGGACCGGCAGGACGCGCTTGAGTGCATCGATTTTGGGCAGATCGTTGTAGACGATGTAGCCCGCGGTCGGGTTATGGAACAGGTAGTCCTGGTGATAGCCCTCGGCGGCGTAGAAGCCCGTCACCTTCTCGATCCGGGTCACGATCGGTGCGGCAAAGGTGTGCGCCGCGGTCAGCTGGGCGACATAGGCGCGCGCGATCTTCTCCTGCATCGGCGAGGCGAAGAAGATTTCCGAGCGGTAGCTGTTGCCGCTGTCGGGGCCCTGGCGATCCAGCTCGGTGGGGTCATGCGCCACCGAAAAATAGACCCGCAGAATCTCGCCATAGGAAACCACACGCGGATCGAAGGTGATTTGCACCGACTCGGCATGGCCGGTGGTCTCGGTGCCGACCAGCTCATAGATCGCCGTCGCCTTGGCGCCGCCCGAATAGCCGGCCACGACCTTGGTCACGCCGCGGACATGCTCGAACACGCCCTGCATGCCCCAGAAACAGCCGCCGGCGAGGACGGCGGTCTCGCTGGCCGGGGCCTGTGCCTTGGGCGCGTCGACCGTGGCCGCCGGAACCGCCTTGTCGATGGCGTCGGCGCAGGCGGTGGACAGGCTGCAGGCGGCGGCGATGCCGGCCGCCAGAACCACATTGCGAAGGCTGCGAAGCATGGGACGTCTCCAGTTCCTCGACCGTTATTCGATGGCCGAGACTATACGGTTACAAGCAATGTGAAGATCACCAGCGCAGCATCAGCCGGCCCAGCAAGGCGCCGAGCAGGCCCATCGCGGCGATGCCGAGCGTATACCAGATCGCCACGAACGGCGCCGCGTTCTCGGTGCAGTGAAAGGCGTAGATGAAAGTTCCGGCGGCGCCCGCGAGGCCGCCGGCGACCGCGCCGGCGAGCGTCAGGCGGGTGGGCGCGAGCGCCCGCAGGCTCCACAACAGGCCGATGAAGATCGGAAGCGACAGAACCGCGATGTTGCGGGCGCAGACCTGAGCGGAACTGCCCATCATCAGCACCATGCGCTCGGCATGCGACAGGCCGATCAGCTGCCAGACGGCGAGTGCGATCATCACGCCGAGCGGTGCCAGGATCATGGGCCCCAACACGCCGCCCTCCCCGTCGGGCCGCGCCAACCGGTCGATCAGGCCGAAGCCGAGCACGGCGACACTGAAGGCGTAGGCGAACTTCATCCAGAACGGGCCGGTCATCATGGCGGGCATCAGATCGGCGCGAACGCCGAGCCACAGCAACATAAGCGTCGCCGAGACGGCCGCGCCGAGCGCCAGGCCCAGCGCCAGGCGGCCCGCGGCCGCGCGCCTGGGAACGGGATCGAGCCCGGCGGACAGAGCCGCGATGAGATCGTCGGTCTTCATCGCTCGCCTTCCCCCTCCCCAAGCTTGGCGCCGAGACTTTTCAAGCCGCGATGGACGCCGACCTTCACCGCCGATTCCGACATGTTGTGCCGCGCCGCGGCTTCGGCGGTCGACAGGCCTTCGATCTTCACGTCGCGGATCAGCGCTTGCGTCTTCGGCGCCAGGCGGCCGAGCAGCCGGTCGACATCGAGCTGGGCTTCGGCGGCATTGGCGTCAGCCGACGAAAACAACAGATCGGGATCGTCGAGCGGATCTTCGGCCCGGCGCTTGCTGCGGCGGAAATGATCGATCAGCTTGTAGCGCGCGATCGCATGCACCCAGGCCGTGAAAGGCCGAGAGGGATCGTAGGTGGCGCGGCGCGTATGCATGGCGATCAGCGTCTCCTGCAGCATGTCCTCCGCATCGGCGGCGTTGCCGAGGCGGCGGCGGTAATAGGCCCGCAGATAGCCGCCCAGCCGGCGCAGCAGCGCGGCATAGGCGGCGCCGTCGCCGCCCAGCGCGCGGACCATCAGCGCCTTCAGTTCTGCTTCCGCTTCGACCAAGCCTTCGCCATCAAGTTCGCGTGATCCTCGGTAAAGGTTACAGCGCCCCGGGCCCTCCGTCTCGATTGTCTTTTTTCGTTTGCTGCAGCCGCGAAGTCATTGCTCCGTACCGCTGCGGACGCTTAGCATGCGCGTATGCTGACGCGCAGACACGGCAATCTGAGAGTGTTGCGGGGCGCCGCACCGGCCGCCTCCGAGCAGCTCGAGCGCGAAGGCTACGCGCTGATCCGCGGCGTGCTGGATGCGCAAAGCACCGCGGCGCTGGGCGCGGAGATCGCCGCCATCTTCGAAACCTCCGGCACCGACCGCGAGCGCGACGCACGCAATGAATTTCGCTACGGCATGCTCAACCGCTCGGCCCTGGCGCAGAAGGCGATCGCGTCGCGCGCCCTGCTGGACGTCATCGAGCCGCTGCTGGGCGAGGACTGCCACGTCATCGCCAACACCGCCTGGCGCAATGCGCCCGGTCATCAGGGCGGCATGTGGCATGTCGATGCCGGACCGCACGTGCCGCGGCCCGAGAACGTGCCGTGGCCGGACGCGATCCCCTATCCGATATTCGCCATCGGGGTTCACATCTTCATCTGGGACTGCCCGATGGAAGCCGGACCGACGGCCGTGCTGCCCGGTTCGCATCGCTCCGGACGCCTGCCGCCGAAGGAACGCCTGGGCGATAGCGACCTCACCTTCGAGAACAAGAAGCCGGTCTACCTGCCGGCCAAGGCGGGCGATGCGATCCTGTTCGTGTCGGATGCCTGGCATCGCGGCACGCCGGCGCAACCGGGGCGCGGGCGCTTTTTCCTGCAGTGTCACTATGGCCGCCGCGACCTGGCGCAGCGCATCTTCACCACCGAAGAGATCAATCACCTGTCGCCCGAAGCGATTGAGCGGGCACAGACCGACCGCGAGCGCACGCTGATCGGATTGCACCAGCCGTTCTTCTACGATGGCTGACTACCCGGTCAGATGTGAATCAGTTCCGAGCTGACGCGCGCCGGGTGCGCGCGGTTCGACTTCGCGTCGCTGTCGAGCAGCGAATTCAGTTCGCCCACCAGCCGCTGCAACTGATCGCTGTCGATGAAATCGTCGAGCGCCAGATAGATGTCGAGCTCGCGGCGATTGCTGCCGTCGCTCACCAGGCTCATCTCGCGAATGGGGCACTGCGCGCGCAGACTTTCCTCGCTGCGCGTCAGATCGTTTTTCAAGGTCAGCAGACGCAGGGAGTCGAGTTCCTCGACTTTGACGCGATACAGAAACATGGCCAGCCCTTTTTTCGGCGTCCGTTCTCGGACGCGTCGATGCTGCGCCAAAATCGCTAACGCTGATCGGTGAAAATCGTAGGTATTTTATCGAATAGGCACGCTCGCTCTTATCGAATACGCACCGCTCCATGATGTTTACGTTCTCTTAACGATAGGCCGTTTGGCCGCCCGGGAACTTCGCGGCGGCGGCGTTAAGGGATTCAAATTGCAGAAGGATTTGAATCGCTTGGCGTGTTTTTGGGCAGCATTAACGATTAACCCTACCCCACCCCTCAAACAGGGGGGCCGCATCCAATTGATTCGTCTGACTCTTTCAGCTATTAATGGTTTGTTAACTTTGTTTCGCTGCGACCGGACGACTCAACGATCGGCGCAGGGGTTTGGGTGATGGCGTCCTCCAACGGGCGTCCCTGGGGTGCCTTCAGGAGGGAATGTTTTTGGTTGTTCTCCATGGGGTACCGTCATGCTTGCGTATGAAGAGTTAAAAGGCTCGACCGGCCGTCAAATCCGTTTTCGCCCGCCGCGCTACGACGCCCGCAGAATGTTTCCGAGTCTGGCGCCGCGCGTTCGCGTGCGTGCCACAGCGTACCGTTTGCATGACATCAGTCTGGGCGGCTTGTCGGCGCTGTCGAAGACGTCGCATGACGATCTTCCGGAAGTCGGCGAGACGGTGCCGCTTAGCATCCAGCAATCGGGATTGCCGATCTTCGAAAGTTCGGCGCGCGTCTGCCGGGCCGAAAGCACGGTGTTCGGATCCAAGATCGCTTTCAACTTCGTCGACCGCTTCGTCGAGTTCGACAAGCTCTTGACGCGCAACACCCAGGCACAGATCGCGGCGCGCTCGCCGGCCTTCACGCAGGAATTCGCCCAGCTAGTGCCGATCGAATATCGCGCCTTCTGCGCCGATGTCCTCAAGCTGCTACGCTCCTACCGCGTGGTGCTGGAGTCCAATTCGGCGGTCGCGAACGAATTCCACCACGGCCTCGACCAGGTCGAGGCGTTCGAGACCTGCGAGCCGCGCCTGATCCAGCAATGGCGCTCGCTGTGGCGGACCGGCAACGATCTGACCCTGGCGTTCACCGGCGACCGCGACGTGCGCGAAGCCGCCAAGGAGTATACCGAGCTCGTCCTGACGCCCGAACTGCGCAAGGGCGCGATCTGGGACCGCTCCTACGCCAAGCCGCTGGGCTATCCCGGCGACTTCGAGATCATGAACCAGGTCTATGACTGGGAGCGGCTGGGCGGCGACGCCTACGAGATGCTGATGCATCGGGTCGGCCTGGAAGTGGCCGAATGCATTCGCACGCGCATGGAAGTGGTCCGCACCCATATCGGCGACGTCGTGCGCGAGCGCGGTCATGACCGTCCGGCGCGCATCGCCAGCCTGGGCAGCGGCCCGGCGCGCGAGGTGCAGGCCTATCTCAGCAGCCACAGCACGTCGGGCCACCGCGTCGAGTTCTCGCTGATCGACCAGGAAGAAGTCGCCCTGCTCTACGCGCATGAGACGACCTATCCCTATGTCCTGAACTCGGACGGCCGCATCAAGGTGCAGGGGCTGAACCTGTCCTTCACCGACATCCTGCGCGGCACAGAGGGCCTCGCCGGCCTGCCACCGCAAGATCTGGTCTATTCGGTCGGCCTGCTCGACTACCTCACCGATCATCGCGCCAAGGCGCTGGTGAAGCGGCTGTTCGACCTGTTGATGCCGGGCGGCTTGCTCATCATCGGCAACATGAACGAATGCCCGCTCAGCAACTATTGGCCGATGGAATACATCGCCGACTGGACGCTGCAATATCGCAACGACGCGGACATGATCGGATGGGCCGAGGGCCTGAACGCCGCCAGGGCGTGGACCGAAACCGAACGGACGGGCCGCGTCAGAATGCTGTTCGTGCGCAAGAACTGATGCGGGCCTCAGACGGCTTTCAGCAGGCGCTTGACCGGCATGGCGCGCAGGCGCTCGGCCGGCAGATGGACCGTCACGGTGGTGCCCTGCGCCAGCTGGCTCTCGATCATGAACTGGCCGCCATGGAGCTCGGTGAGCTTGCTGGTCAGCGGCAGGCCGAGGCCGGTGCCCCCATGGCTGCGCGACAGCACGGTTTCGACCTGTTCGAAGGGCCGGATGACGCGGGCGATGTCCTCCGGCGCGATGCCGATGCCGGTGTCCTTGACGCGGATGAAGATGCCGGCCCTGGGATCGGCTTCGACGCTCAGCTCGACATGACCGCCTTCGCGGGTGAACTTGATCGCGTTGGTCAAAAGGTTGAGCACGATCTGGCGCATGATGCGCTCGTCGACGCAGGCATGAATGGATTCGCCCGCGGCGCTGAAGGCGAGGTCGACGCCGCCGGCGGCGGCGCGGCCGCGGCACATGCGCACCGCATCGTCGAGACAGCGAACCAGATCGATATCGTCTTCCTGCAGCGTCAGCTTGCCGGCCTCGGCCTTCGCCAAGTCCAGAATGTCGTTGATGATGGCGAGCAGATGATTGCCCGAGTCGTTGATGTCGCCGACATATTCGACGTAGCGCGCGTTTCCGATCTCGCCGAACAGCTGCTTTTTCAGGATGTCGGAGAAGCCGATGATGGCGTTGAGCGGCGTGCGCAGCTCGTGGCTCATATTGGCCAGGAACTCACTCTTGGCGCGATTGGCCTTGTCGGCCTCGAGCAGCAGGACGTTGGCGGCGGCGTTCTTGGCCTCGATCACCTTTTGCGCCCGATAGGAGCGGCGGATGTACATCTCCTGGATGTAGCCGGAAAACAGGCCGACGGCTGTGGCCAATGTCAGGAAGAAATTGTTGTTGAGATAGTCCTTGAACGGGATCGGATTGATCAGCGTCGAAACGATCTGGTACAGGGCGACCAGCAAGAGCGAGATGATGGCCGAGTTGATGAAGCGCAGCCGCACCAGCGAGCTGCCATAGATCACCACCATGATCAGGCCGGCATAGTACAGGCTGTTGAACGGCGGCGGCATGATGGCGGTCATGATCACGACGCCGATGCCCGGCGCGATCATGGCGATGGAGAGCACGGTCTGCGAGAACTTCTCGAAGGACGGCACGTAGGTCAGCGCCGCCGCCGCCAGCAGCACGGGACAGACGATCGCGTAGCGGATGAACCACAGGGCCTGCACCAAGTCGCCGCCGACCACGCTGTCGAGAATGCCGAAGCTGAGGTAGAGCAAGGCGGCGGCGATAAGGTAGGTGCGGATCAGCGAGCGCGATTCATTCAAACTGTCGACGCGATAGCGCGCTTCGACCGCGGCATTGCGAAACCGCAGGCGCAGCCGGTCGAAATCGTAGCCGCCCTCGGTCGACCGCGAATTGCTGTGAAGAGGCGCCTGCATCTGGATGGCCAGAGAACCCTAACAATTTCCCCGCCGCATCATCGCCTTACCCGAGTAAATAATTGCATAGCGGCGAAGGTTAACGGGAATTTACGCAGTTTCACGCAATTTCAATGAGTTGGACGATCAAGCGATATGATCTGCTCTGCGATACCGAAAAGGAATTTCACCATGCGCCGGACCGCGTTCGTTTTCCTGGGCCTGTTCGCCCTGGGGGCATCGCCCGCTCTCGGCGCCGGTTACGGCCTCAAGGAGCACAGTGCCGACGCGATGGCCGCGGCCTATGCCGGCGCCGCCGCGACCAGCAGCGACGCGAGCTATCTGGCCTACAATCCCGCCTCGCTGGCCGGCGTCATGGACACGGACTTTTCGATCAGCATGGTCGCGATCCTGCCCGGCTCGAAGGGCACCTATGCATCGGCGACGACCTCGGCCGGCAATCCGACCGGCGGAAGTTTGACGCCGAGCGGCTTCATCAGCGACGCGCTGGTTCCGGCCTTCGGTTTTCGCCATCGGTTGTCCGACCGCATCGCCGTCGGGCTGGAGATCTCCGCGCCCTGGGGCCTGCGAACCGACTATCCCGCGACCTGGGCCGGACGGTACGACGCGCAGAAGACCGAACTCCTGACGATCAACGCCACGCCGACGATTTCCTATCAGCTGAGCCCAAGCCTCACCTTCGGTGCCGGCCTGCAGGTCGAGTACGCGCAAGGCACGCTGACCAGCGCCATCGACACCGGCACGTTGGGGGCGCTGAACGGCATCCCCGGCTCCGTGCCCGGCGGGCAGGACAGCTTCGCGCGTCTCGGCGGCAAGAGCTGGACGTTCGGCTACACCGCCGGCGTGATGGCCAGGCCCAGCGACAGCCTGACCTTGGGCCTCTCCTATCGCTCGTCGCTGCAGCACGACCTGAAGGGGCCGCTGACCTTCACGCTGGACGCCACCGGCGTCGGCGCCACCATCCGCGCCGTGACGGGCCTGTTCACCGACACGCGCCAGACGACGCCGCTGACCATGCCGGATATGGTCGAGTTCGGCGCGCGCAACGAGTTCTCCAGCAACTGGTCGGGCATGGTGGAACTGGACTGGACCCATTGGAGCCGCTTTCGCCAGCTCACCGTCATCGCGGCAAATCCGTTGCAGCCCAACGACGTGACGACGACGCACTGGCGCAACACGCTGTTCGGTTCAGTCGGCCTGGAATATCGCGCCAGCCAATCCCTCGCGTTTCGCGCCGGCGCCGCCTACGACCAAAGCCCCGTGCCCGACGCGACGCGCGAGCCGCGCATTCCCGACGCCGACCGCATCTGGCTGTCGGCGGGCGTACGCTGCCGCCTGAGCAGCAGCATGGACCTGAACGTCACGGCCTCGCGGCTGTTCAACCTGAAGACGGACGTCGCGCTCAATCCGGCCATCCCGGGCGCGGCGCTGCGCGGCACGCTGACCGGCACGACCCAGTCCTATGTCAACGTCGCCGGCTTGCAGCTGACCTACCGGCCGTAATGGCCGGGGCCGGATCGGCCCGGCCACGCCATTGATCTGCGCTTTGCTTCGCCCTTAGGCTGCGCGGCAGGCGGCCCTGAGAACGATGCAAATGGTGGCGGACGGGGCGAACGGCGCAAGACACGAGCTGGATCGCTTTCGCGTCCTCGTCCTGAACGACGGCGCACTGCAAGCCGCCCTGGGGACGATTGACGACATTGCGCAATTCGTCGAACGGACGGTCGCTGCGGCGCGGGCCCGCGCCATCGCCCTGGCAGCGGACGATTTGACGCCGTTCTTGCGCCCCGATCCCTTGGGCCTGGAGCGCCTCGTGGCGGCACCCCTGGCCGCCCCCTCACCGCTGCAAAAGGGCTGGCTTCCGATCCAGATGTTCGGGCAAGGCGATCGGCTTGCCGTCGATTGGGCGTATTTCGGCGACCGGCGCCTGAGCGAACCGTTCTATGAAGACTCGATCCGGCAGATCTTGCGCCGGCCATTCAACCGGCTGTTTCGCTTCCGCACGCCGCTGCCGGATCTCGCGCGATGGTCGCATGAGTTGCCGGTGTTGCAGCCGAGCGGCTTCATTTTTCACATGTCGCGCTGCGGCTCGACGCTGGCTGCCCAGATGCTCGGCGCCCTGCCGCAGAACATCGTCGTCTCCGAGGCAAGCCCGATCGACGCCGTTGTGCAACTCTGCCGCGTCCGAAACGATGAGAGGAATACCGCGCTCCTGACGGCGATGATCGCGGCCTTCGGCCAAATGCGCGGCGGCGGCGAGAGACACTATTTCGTCAAGCTGGACAGCTGGCACACGCTGGCGCTGCCCTGGTTCCGGCGAGCCTTCCCGTCCGTGCCCTGGGTGTTTCTCTATCGCGACCCGCTCGAAGTGCTGGTCTCGCAGGCATGGCAACGCGGCACGCAGATGGTCCCGGAATTTTTCCCGCCGCCGTTTTACGATCTGCAATTGCCGGGCGGCGTGCCGGACGAAGACTATTGCGCGCGCGTGCTGGCAAAGATCTGCGATGCCGTGCTGGAGGCGTTTCCCAAGGGCAACGGGCTGCTGGTCAATTACCGCCAGCTGCCGGAGGCGCTGGCGACGGCCATATTGCCGCATTTCGGCGTCGCCTACAGCGCATCCGAGCACGACGTCATGGCGGAAAAAGCGCGCTACAACGCGAAATCCCCCAGCGAGACATTCGCCCCCGATTCAATCTCCAAGCAGCGGGCGACGACGGCTGCGATGCGGACCGCGGTGGACCGTCATCTGGCCGAGAGCTACCGCCGACTGGAAGCCCTGCGGCTTGGGCAGACCGCCGGAAAAACCTGAAGGCGCATCGGCGCCCGCTACGCCTGCGGCGGCGAAGACGCTTGTGGCGGCGCGACGCCCTGAGCCGTCAAGCGGCTCACCGCGCGCGACAGATCGTCGAGTTTGGCGTAGATCCCGATGACCATGGCGGCGACGATGACGTTGATGCCGAGCCCGATGAGAGTAAACATTCCGCGTTCCTCATTTGCCTAATCTGGAAGGCGAACTGTTGCACAAAGCCGCCGGTCTTGGCGAACTTGAGGCGCTAGACCGCAGGACAAGGCGGCCGTCTTGCAGATGGGCGCCTCTGCCACCTAAAATACGGCGCCAAGAAAATCGGGACGCACATGACGGAACGGCAATTTGTTCTGGAGGACTTCACCGGCCTGATCGGACAGATCTTCATGGTCGACGAAACCGATGTCCCGCCGATCTCGCTGACCCTGAAGGCGGCCGACGCGCTGGCGGTCCGCGGTCAGCGGCCGGCGCTCCGGCCGCCCTTTTCGTTGACGTTCCTGGCCCAGGATCCGCGCATCCTCGAGCAGCGTCTGTGGCGCCTGCAGAACGCGGCATTGGGCAGCCTGACGCTGTTCCTGGTCCCGACGGGCAAGGACGAACGCGGCGTATTCTACGATTGCACGTTCAACTGACGTTCCCGGCGGCGTCCGCGCGCCATTCCATTTCGAGATAGAGCCCGGTATCGGCGATCTCGCGGAATCCCAAGCGGCGGTAGAGGTTCAGCGCCGGATTGAACTTTTCGACGAAAATCGTGACACGCCGGCCGCCGGCGCGGGCGGCGGCGATGACGGCGTCCAGCAGCGTCGTGCCCGTGCCCCGGCCGCGCCATGGGGGAAGGAGCGAGATGTCGATGAGATCGAGCGAATTGGGCGTGCTGTCGAGATAAATTCGCCCGCCGGCCACGCCGCCGCGTTCCAGGACGAGGAACTCGCAGTTCGGGAAATGGGTGTAGTAGTGGTGGCGCTGCAGCCGGAACTGATCGAACAGAAACGCCTGCTTCTGTTCGGCGGTCCATTCAACGATGCGCTCCATCTCCTCGGCGCGCGTCGAGGCGAAGAGCCCGGCGAGGAACGGAATATCCGCTTCAGTCTCCGGCCGCAGCGAGAAGCCTTCAGAGACAAGCGAGGACGGCAACGCGAACATGGCCGCCGCCCCGTTTCGTCAGCGCCTCCCCGAACGGCTAGTTCTGCGACGGGAAAATCCCGAAGAGCGCAATGCAGAAATTGACCGACAGGAGCGGCTGCAGATTGTCGTGCGGCAGCGACCCGCCATTGATCGAGATCGCTTTGTTCGAGAAATTGACATAGGGCGGCGGACTCGCCTCGCCATGCCAAGCCTTGCCGGGCGCGCTGTTGGAATAAAGCACGGTCGGACCCGGCGTGCCCGTGAACAAGCCTTCGCCGTGCAGCGCGGGCTGGGCGGCGTTCAAAGTGTGCACATGGGCCGGCATTTGCGAGGCTATCAGCGTCACATTCGGCGTTCCAAAGGATTGGCCGATCACGCGCTGGGTCAGCCCCGGACCCGTGCCCTGGTGCATCGTCGCGCGGCCGCGCAGATCGGGAAGCCCGAAGGTGGTCTGTCCGTCGCCGCCATAGGTCGTGCCGATCACCGCGTACAGCGTCGAGTTCTGGGCGATGGACATCAGCTGGCCATCGCAAAACGCCCAGTTCTGGGGTGCGAAGGTGAAGCCAAACGGCCGGATTTCTCCGATGTACATATTGCTCATGTTCGGTCTTCCTCGTGTTTCAATTGCGGCTGGGGAAAATGCCCGACAAGGCGATGATGTAGGTGATCACCAGCGCCGGCATCATGTTGGGATGCGGCAAGCTACTGCCCGCGATGCCGCAGGCATTGGCCGGAAATACTTCCGGAACGGGCGTCGGACTACCCGGCGTGATATAGAGCGAGCCGGGTGCCGTGATCGTGCCGCCCAGAACAGTGTTTCCCGGCGGCGCATTCGCCACCGCGGGCTGGGTTGTCGCGTTCATCGTATGGTTGTGGATTGGCAAGTTCGCCTGCAGCAGCGTCACGTTCTCGGTTCCGCCGATCTCGCCCAACGTGCGCGACGTCAGCCCCGGTCCCTGGCCTTGATTGATCGCCAGCGTGCCTTGCAGATTTGGCAAGGCGAACGTGTTGACCCCGTTGCCGCCATAGGTGGTGCCGAGCAGCGAGAACAGCGCCGCGTTCTGCGCGATGCTCAAAAGCTGCCCATTCGCCATCGCCCAGTTTCTCGGCGCGAAGTTGCCCGCAAACGGCCGAAGCTCTCCGATAAAAGGTGTAACCATACCGCCCGTCCTCCGTAAATTGGTTTGTGCGTCCCGCCGTCGTCTAGTTGCGCGCCGGGAATATGCCGTTCAGCGCGATGCAATAATTCATCGTGAGGAAGGGCTGCATATTTTGGTGAGGCTGATTGCCGCCGACGGGACTGACGCTCGTCGGCGCGATCGGTGTCGGCGTCGTGTCGGGGCCGTAGTAAGCATTCGCCGGCAGATTCGGGGCGGCCAGAATTGTCAGACCGGTCGGCGAGCCCGCGCCGCCGGCCGCCGACGTACCCACGAAGGAATGATTGTGCGCCGGCATCTCGCTCAGCGAGAGCGTTTCCTGCTCCTCGCCTTCCATGTCGCCTTGCGGATATTGACCCTGCTGGTCGCGATGGATCGGCACGCGGCCGCGCAGATCCGGCAAACCGAACGTCGTCTGACCGTTACCGCCGTAGATTGTACCGAGCAGGGAGAACAACGCTGTGTTCTGCTGAATTGACAGTATTTGCCCAGCACAAAACGCCCAACCTCGCGGTGCGAAGCTCCAGGGCATAAGCTTGATTTCGCCGAGATACGGACTGGTCATCAATCACCCCATGGATTAGTCGCCGCGTCAGGAGCCCACCACCGCAGCGAGGTGGCTAGTCTTAATCTTATTTACCAAGGAACTCTGCCTCAGGCAATAGTTTTTGAACCATTTCCACGCAATAAAGACGGCGTTCGCCGAAGGCGATTGATTTGCGCCATTACTTTGTGTCAACTTATGTGCGTTGTCGTGCTGCGGGGAAGACGGCCATGTCTGAGAAAGTGTCCACCGAATCGGGTTGCGCTGCAGCGCGCAAGCCGTGGTCAACGCCGAAAGTGATCGTGACGGCGGAAGCCAGTGGGACGAACAAGGACATCCCCGACATTACAGAAAACCATAACTCATCTCCCAATACCGCCCAGTCAGGAAGCTAGCGGCGGTTTGCAGACCCCCGCAGCGGAAATGTGCTTGCCGCGCAGGACGACATTGGCAGGGTGAAACCGGTAGCGAAACGATGCGCCGGCCCTTATCCGCACATCACGGACTTTCGACGCTGTTAGAACGCGACCGTGTCGCCGGCCCGTTGCGCGAAGCGGCGCCGTGAGCGGCATCTGCGGAATCCTGCGCTTCGATGGCGCGGCCGTCGCCGCGCGCGATCTCGAACGGCAGATGAACGCGATGGGTCATCTCGGCCCCGATCGCCGCCGCGCCTGGCATGACGGCCCCGTCGGCCTCGCCCACCTGCTCATGCGCGTCACACAGGAGGATCGCTTCGATGCCCAGCCGCTGCGCGACGAGGCCGGCGCCCTGACGCTGGTCGCCGATCTTCGGCTCGACAACCGCGAGGAGCTTGCGAAGGCGCTCGGCATCGACACCGAGACGCTGCGCGACATGGCCGACAGTGCGCTCCTGCTGCGCGCCTACGCGCGATGGGGCGAGGACTGCGTCGATCGCCTGCTTGGCGATTTCGCGTTCGCCATCTGGGACGCGCGCGCCGGAAAACTTGTCCTGGCACGCGATCACATGGGCCAGCGTCGCATCGCCTTTCATCGCGCCGAAGGCTTTTTCGCTTTCGCGACGGAGATCAAGGGATTGTGGGCGCTCGGCGACGTTCCGCGTGTGCTGCTGGACGACATGCTCGGCTCGGCTAAACTGCTCAACCGCAATGTGGAAATTGCAGTGACACCGTTCGACGGCATATCGGCGATTTCCGGCGGCACCGTGATGACGGTCGCCGCCGACGGCGCCACAAGCGTGCGGCGCTATTGGCAACCGAGGGCGGATCCGCGTCACCAAGGCCAGGACGAAGCCTATTATGTCGCCGCCTATCGCCGCGTGCTGGGCGAAGCGGTGGCCTGCCGCTTGCGGCGCACCACCCAGCCCGGAGCGCTGTTCTTCGGCGGCGGTTTCGATTCCACCGCCATCGCCGCCCTCGCCGGCCCCATTGTTGCGGCGCAGAACCGCAAACTCATCTGCATCTGCTCGGCGATGCCGCAAGACTATCGCGGCACGATCCGCCACGCCCGGCGCTGGGCCGAGATCTGCTCCAGGTTCATGCCGCATCTCGACGTTCGCTATGTCACAGGCGCCGGACGCAGCATTTTCACGGCGATGGAGAAATCGTTCTTCGGCGGCGAGGGTCCCACGAGCGCGGGCGGCTATATCACCGACGACATCCATGCGACGGCGGCGGCCGCGGGCGCCAAGGTCATCATGGACGGTCATGGCGGCGACTACACGCTCAATCCGAGAAACCATCCGTGGCTCTACAGTCTGCTGCGCCAGGGCCGCCTGCGCGAATTCGTTTCCGAGTTCCGCGCTTATCGGCGCCACAGCGGCGCGGGCGTCTGGCGAATTGCCTGGGCCGAAGTGGTGGCGAACCTGCTGCCGCAGCAAATCAATCGCGTGAGAATGCGTCACCGCCACGGCCTGGCGCTGTTCGGTTCGACCTGGCCGCTGGTGAAGGTGCAGGCCTCCGCCGGCATCGAGGCCCGCGCGTCAAAGCCCGTCAGCGGCGCGCAAAGACGCGCGCGCATGACAAGGGCGCTGGAAAGCCACCAGAACGGCCGCGCCCTTGCCGGCTCGCGCATTCCGGCCGCCTGCGGCCTCGAATTCACCCAGCCCTTTCACGACAAGCGGGTGATCGAACTGGCGCTCGCTATTCCGGAGGATCTCTGGGTCAAGGGCGGCCGCGAACGTTACCTCGCGCGCCAGGCGCTCAAAGACCTGTATCCGCCCGAATATCAAACGCGCGGCCGGGGCAATGACGATCTCAAGCCCGATTTTCTGGCCATGGCCAAGAGCATCGAGCCGCAAATTCTGGCCGAGATCGATCGCATGGAAGGCGACGGCAAACTCTCGCACCGCTTCGATTTTCCGCGCATGCGCAAGATGCTGACGCGGCGGCGGGCCGACGACCACAATTCCGGCTCCGAATACGACACGCGTCAGGCCGTCGTGTATTTCATCCAGGCCCGCTACATCGAATGGTTCCGGCGGGGCAATCGCTGAGCAGGGCGTTCAGGATCCGCTCAGGCTTCCCGACCCGACCTGTGGCGGAATTCGGACAGGAAGCGCTGCAACTGCTCCTCGGAGTGGATATCGGACTGCTTGTGCAATCGCGGCGCCGCGATCGCGGCATCCTGCCGGCCGAGGGCATCGAAGAACCGCCGCAGCGTGCCTTGATAGTCGCTTTCGAGATCTTCGTAGACCATCTCGTAATGCGCCAGGCCATTGGCGCCGAAGAAGTTCGTCCAATGCGTGTTGGTTCTTTGTATCGTGGAAAGAAAGCGGAATATTCGATGGAAGTCATAGGCCACCGTCGCCCTGGCGCCGGAGCCTTTGCCTGGCGAAAGCTGACGCCATTGGCGGCTCCTTCCGGCCATGAACAAGGAAACAGCCTGACGAATCGTGTCGCGGCGGCGGAGGAAAACGAGCGTGGGGTTCGGCACCAGATTCGCAAGGATCGCGAAGATGCGGCGATGGGCATCGGGATCGAGTTGCATGGCATGGCCGTTGCGCCGCCAATGAAATTCGGACGGCGCGATTTCGCGAACCAGGTCGATGGCGTCCTGCCAAAACAGTTTGACGGAAAACACGCCGCTCGTGTCGGTTCGAAGTTCGTGCAGCGTGGCGGCGTAGGCGTGAATGTCCGCCGGCTGAAAGCGCGCTTCGAAGTCCGGGCGGAAGCCGGAATGGAAATACTCCAACGGACATCCCATGCCGCCGGCGAAATACATCGCCTCGCCCAGCAGCGTGCTGCCGGACCTCTGCTGTGTGCAGATCACGAGCGTTCGCAGCGGCGCGCCCTGCCAGGGCGCATAGTCGGCGGCTGCGGACGTCAGGTCGTACCGCCGCCTCGGACTCTCTGCCGTCGCTGCGTCCCGCGTCACAAGTCTCGATCCGCAATTGCCCCACGAGAGCTTAACCTACAAGCCGCGCAGGGTGCCAATGCGGCGGGACGCGCCGGCCTCACGCAACAGAACGCCGACATTTGATATTAACACCGACTAATGGTTGGATTGCCCCAACCATCGGGACGAAATTCACTTGGCCGATTCCCGTGAACGTTCGCGCCTGGCCGCCCCTTGTCGAGCCGTTGGAATTTGACCGATGCGCTGGATCGACGCCGATGCGCCGCGACCCGTCCCTCTGGACGTACAGCTTGCGTTGCACCGCGAACTCGTAGCGCGATGGCCGCGCGATTCCGAAAAACTGGCGCGGCTCGGCGATGTCCTCTTCCGTCTGGGGCAATTCGATGAAGCCGCGGAGGCGTTCACGCGCGCCCGGGCGCCGGACGGCGTATCCCTGCGCGAGTTTGCGCTGGCGCGATGTTATTTCATGCTGGGCAGGGCGCAAGACGCCTTGCAGGTCTGCGATCGCGCGCTGGCAGCCGGGTCCCATCCGAACATCGCCAGTTTCCATCACCTGCGCGGGGCTGCGCTTAGAGACCTTCGCCGGCGGGACGATTCGCGCGACGCGTTCTACGCGGCGATGCGAACCAGCCCGGCAGCCTACGAATCGGCCGCTGCTCTGCTGCAAGGCCTGGCGCGCGATCCCGACGACAACGCCCTGCTGGCATTTTGCGACACGCTTGCGCCCGGCTATGCCAATTGCACCGTCGCGCGCGGCTTTCGCGCCATCGGGCTCGACCGCGCGGGCCGCGTCGACGAAGCGCGAAAGCTGGTCGATCTGGATCGTCACGTTTGGCAGGTGCCGTTCGAACCGACGCCGGAATTCGGCGGCATCGAGAACTTCAATGCCATGCTGGCTGGGGAGATATTGGACAGTCCCGGCCTGGCGCGCCGGCGGACCTACGATTTCCTGCGCACCGAGCATCTGGGTCTGGCGCACGAACGTGCCTATGCGGCGATCACCGTCTTCATGCGCGCCGCGATCGAACGATATCTCGCGGATTTTCCAAATCGCGGACTCGACGAGATCATGCCGGGCGCGCCGGCGGAGGGAATTCTCGTCACCGGCGCCAATGTCGTTCACGCAGGCGATAGCCATCCGGCGCATCTGCACAAATATGCCTATGTCTCGGGCGTCTATCACGTCTCGATACCCCCGAATGAAGGCGCAGACGACAGGGCCGGCGCGCTCCTGGTGGGCCCGTGGCGTGATGACGCCGAAGGCCGGAAGCCGTGCTGGGGGAAACGCTACATCAAGCCGGTCGCGGGCGTGGCGACGATTTTCCCGTCGCATTTCTTCCATTCCGTCGTGCCGACGCGCGGAACCGAGCCGCGCATCGCCATCGCCTTCGACCTCAACCTGATCAGACCGCGCGATGACGAAGAGTACTGAGGTTCGCCGCGCGATAATCGCTAGCCGGCGGGCTCTACGGGATCGGCCGCCGCGGCGGGTTTGGCGCGCAGAAGCCAGCAATTGATCGCGAAACGCGAGTCCATGAAATTGTTCGACGGACACTGCACCGGCCTGACCTCATGCGGCGCCCAGGAGGGGAAGACCAGCAGGCTGTTGCGCAGCGGCTCGATATCGACATGCGGCGCGGGCTCGGGCCCGATGGCGAAAAGCCGCAAGGCGCCGCCGCTGAACGCCTTGGGCTCGGCATGGAAATAATAGACGCCGCTCAGGACGCGTATCTGCCGCACGTCGTCGTAGCGCGCCGTTTGGGTGTCGATATGGCGTCTGTAAAACGCCCCATCGCCATGCGCCACCAATTCGGTCTCGAGTTTGGGCTCTGCAAAGGGCGTTACCTGCAACTCAGCGATGAGCCTCGGGACCAGGTCGAACAGCCTGCTCTTCAGCACCCGCCGGTAGTCGCCGAGGCCGCGCAGACCCAGCGAGACGCGAACCGAGTTGTTGACCGCCTTCGAACCGACTTTCGTCGGCGCGAAATCGGATTGGTGGACCCGGGCGTGCGCGAGCAGTCCCTCCACCGTCTCTTCGTCGAGAAAATCCCGCAGCACGAGATAGGGCGGCATCATGGCCTTGGCTGCCGGCATCGCGGCTTTATCGTCCTGTCCGGGTTCGATCATCGACATGGGCCGTCGCCCCAACCATTGTTATCGATTGCTCACACGAAGCACGCGATCTCCGCGAACCCCTTCGCCACCGGATAGCCGGTGACCTCGACACCCGCGGCATCCAGCCAGGCATGCGCGTCGAGCGGTTTGTCCTGTCCCTTGGCGGCGCCGAAGTGCAGCACGCTGGAAACGCCGCGCCGCTTGAGCATCATGCGGGCGGCCATCGCCTGCGGCAAGCAGACAGCCTTGAACGGAGCATAGCGCGCCGAGCGGGTGACGGCCCAACTAACCTCGCCCGCCAGCCGCGCATGTTCGTCCGGGCCCGGCGCCTTCGCCAGCAGGGCGCGCCGATCGGTCGGCGGCGCGAATGTGCCCAGACGGCGCGCCAGCCGCGGAAACGGAATGAAGATCAGGCAGAGCCGCGCCGTCAGCAGCCACGCCACCGCCTCGACCACCAGGGCGCGGCGGCGATTGCCGATCCGCGCGAACCTACGCAGCAGGCGGCGGATCGAGCGCAATCGCGCCATGTTTCACCAGCTCGTTGAGAAAAGACTCGACTTCGAGGCGGCAGGCCTCGGGTGTGACGTCGTACTCCGCCTGCAATTGGCTGCAGACCGCCTCGACATCCTGCGGTGTTTCGATCAGTTCCCAGATGCGCGCACCGACCTCGCTCAGTCCGATATAGTTGCCCTTCTCGGCACTCATCATGACCAGTTCGTCGCCGACTTTCGCGGCCAGCCAGTCGCCCTTCTTTTGCACTCTCATCTCGTCTCCCCCATGGCGCGGGCCGGGTTTTCCGCGGACGCCGGCGCGTAGCCAAGGCGCAGCATCATCGCGGCGTGTTCGGATTCAATGCGCTGAACCTGTTCGGCCGTCAATTCGCTGCGCCAGCCGCCCGCCTCGCCGCGGCGGAAAAAATTCCCGCCCTGCAGCGGGCGCGGCCCTTCGCGAAACCCCTTCGCCAGTTCCTGCGCGCGCAACTGCCCGAAATCCGCGAACGCCGCCGCGCGCCGTATCTCTTCGTCCGTGGCCGCGCGGTCCGCGAACTGAAGCGCCCGGCGCAACACGGCAACCGGATCGGCCTTCAAGTCCTCGTAGCGGACAAGGTGAACCGGAATGTCGGTTTGATCGAGCCAGGTCGCGATGTGTCCGCTCCAGCCGGGGAGCTGCTGGCGCAGTTGACTGGGCTGCCGGTTCCTTCTGGCGCAGAAGGCCGCCGCCTTGTCGTTCATGAAGGTGATCGCGTCGTCGATGCTGCTGCCATTGTGGTTGGCGAGCGACGGTGCCACGTCGCGCGGATCGCGCACGATGACGATGGCGCCGTCCGCTCCTTTTTTGCCCGCCAGAAGCGGCTCGCCGTTCGGCGTCAGCGTATAGGCGTCGTGCACCTTGATGAAGCGGACCGGCGGCGCGGCCTCGGGGTTGTCGTACGCGTCGTCCTCGGCGCCGCGCGCCAGCTCCTCATAAACCAGCGGACGCAAAGCATCGGCCTCGTCATGGCTCAGCAGGCCGGAATCGATCAGCAGCAGATGGTCGAACGGCCCGCGCGCGCTGGCGATGCCGCCGCGCTCCGGCAAGTCGTTGATGTCGACCGGCGCGCCGTCCGTCGCCGACAGGTTCGCGATCAGCATCCGCAGCCAGGTGTTGCCGGACTTCGGATAGGAGGCGAGCCAGACGCTGCGCATCACACAGCCTTGCCGAGCAGGCCGAGCGTCCGCCAATGCCGCTCCAGCGACGCGGCGACATCCGGCAACGCCGCGAAATCCAAGACTCGCGAAAGATGAAAAATTCCCGCGACATTGGCGATCGTCGTCGCGGCATGAAAGTAAATCGCCTTCTGCCCCATGCGGCCCACGAGCAGGGGACGGTAGGCGTTGCGCCGCAAAAGAAGCGCAGAGTCGACCACGTTGGGCGTGTCGATGCCCGGCGCGTGCGGCGGACGGGCTTCGCGCAGCGCGTAGACGGCGCCGAGCGCCAGCGGCTCGCCGACCGACTTTTCCGACTCGACGTAGAATTTTTCCAGGCAGGTCCGGACCCGTTCGCCGCGCCGCGCCGCCAGATCGAGCCGCTCGATCGATTGCAGCCATAGCTTCAACTGGCGCCCATCGGGATGCACCAATGGCGCCGCGGCGTCCTCCACGGTGACGGCGCAGACATCGTCGGTCAGAAGGGGGTAGCCGCGTTGCCCGAGCGCCGCCGCGAGCGTCGATTTGCCCGCGCCCGAAGGTCCACAGAACAGCACTGCCTTGCCGTTCACGCAGACAGCACTGGCGTGGAGAACCACTCGCCGGCGCTGATGCAGCAGGATGCCGAAGACCGAGCCGACGAGGAAGATCGCGGCGTCGCCCAGCGTCGCCCCGTCTTCGAGTTCGAAGTCGATCTCGCGCCCGCCGCTGAGCAGAAAGCGCGCGATGCCCGGGATGCGCAGCAAAAATCGCTCGCCGGCGATTTCCCAGGTCGGGCCCTTGGAACTGGCATTCTCCAGCGCCAGCGGTACACGACGCCGGCGGATGGACACATCCGGCGGACCGGCCGGCTTGCCGATGAGCCCCGGCAGGTCGACCTCGCTGGCGACCGACAAGCCCGACACGCAATAGGAATTCAGCACGCCAGCCTCTTTGAATGTCCGAATCGCATCGCGTTGCGCCGGCTCCTCGTCATCGCATTATAGAAGGCAATCCTGCGCAACCAAAAAGTCGCGGAATGGGAAATGGGCGCGCTCCCGGTATTCTTGCCGCAAGGGGATCGGCGCCATAAAGTGGCGAGATGACTTTTCCCGACCGTCTGCGTCTGCCGCTCGCCTTCGAGCCCGCGGCGCTGTCGCGCGATTTGGAGCGCCTGTCGTCGCAGGACTGGATAGAGCATTTCGTCAAGCAGAACTACGAAGGCGATTGGAGCGTGCTGCCGCTGCGCGCGCCGGCCGGGGCGCGCCATCCGGTCATGATGATCTATTCCGATCCGGCCGCGACGGCTTTCGAAGATACCCCGCTGCTCGGCCTCTGCCCGAATATCCGCGACCTCCTGGCGCGCTTTTCCTGCGAGCTGCGCAGCGTTCGGCTGATGCGCCTCACCCCCGGCTCGATCATAAAGGAACACAGCGATCCCGATCTCAGCGCCGAGGACGGAACCGTGCGCATCCACATTCCGGTCGCGACCAATCCCGGCGTGGAGTTCGAGTTGAACCGCAGGCGCGTCGTCATGGAACCCGGCAGCGCCTGGTATCTGCGCCTGACCGATCCGCATCGCGTCGCCAACAAGGGCACGACGGATCGCGTGCATCTGGTGATCGACGCCGTCGTCAATGACTGGCTGCGGGACCTGCTGGCGCGGGCGAACGCCGACGCCGTGCCGGTGTCCGCCGGCCGCTAGAGGCCGAACGGGCTCTATTCGGCGCCCTGCATCATGGCGAGGGCGTCGACCGTTCCCGCCTCGATATCCTTGACGCTGAGCGGCGGATAGCCCAGGCGGACGTCGGCACTGGCATGCCAGGCATCGAGCGCCATGTCGCGCAACTCCGACGCACCGGCGGCGAGACGCGCCGCGACGAAGGCCTTGCCGTCCGGGCTGTTGCCGTCGAAGGCGTGCGCCTTCTCCAGCCGGAACAGCGGCACGACGAAGGCTTGCGAGGCGACGAGATAGTCGGCGGTGCGCACCTCGATGGCGCAGGCGCAGTCGCGGGTCGGCGCGAGCAGCGGCGACAGATCGCTTTCGGCGATGTTGGCGTTGACGAAATGGCCTTCGAACCGCGCGTGCAGGCCCTTCACCGTCGAGAAGCCTTCCGGATTGGGGAAGTCGCCCCAGACGTCGTAATGGACCGAGACATGCAGCGGCTGGCTGGCGTCGCCGACATAGTGCGCCCAGACGCCGAAATCGCGGATCGTCAGCATTTCGCGCAGGCGCCGGTCGGCGGCGAACCAGTCGCGGGCCGCATCCGTCTTGGCGAATTTCTCGCCCGCCGTGTCGATGCGCCAATAGGCCAGATCGGTGCGCAGCTGTTGCCAGCCGTCGATGATCGAATAAGGCAGATAGCCGGCCTTGTATTGCGTCGCGCCGGCGGCGCGCAGGGCGGTGTCGTAGTCCGAGCGCGTCGGCGGCAGCGCCTTGAGCGAGGGGCCGCCCAGGACGGTCAGATCGTCCGAGGCGTCCACGAAGTGCCCGGGATCGCGCTCGGCGTCGTGCACCGTTCCCGAGCCGCGTGAGCGATCCGGCTCTCGCGCCAGTTCGCCGATCTGCGCCACGGCATCCGGCGTGCGCAGGAAGGCCGGCATCTCGTCCGGCAGGTTTTGCGCCGCCAGCTCGCCGATCATCCGGTGCCCGGTTGAGCCCCAGGCGAACGCCTGCGCGGGTACGAGGCTGCCCAGCGCCAGGGCGGCGACAAAGGCAGCGGCGGCATTTCTGGCCATGGGAACTCCTGCGGATGGGTAGGCGGCGTCGGAGCTGACACCACGCCACGGCCGATCCAAGCGCGCCGCAAGCCAAAAGAAAAGGCCGGCCCGGTTTCCCGGGCCGGCCCTTTGGATGCGTCGGGCGTACGGCCTAGAACACGCTGCGCAGTTCGATCTGCAACGTGCGCGGCGCGCCGATCCCCAGGAACGGGTAGCTGGTGCAGCCCGCGATGATCGGCGCCTTGTAGGTGAAGCAGTTTCTCGACGTCGCGACGCTGCCGAAATAGGTGCTGTCGAACAGGTTGTTGACGTTGAACTTCAGGTAGGAACCGTCCCAGCCGATCTTGCCCAGATCGTAGGTCACGTCGGCATTCGCCGTGACATAGCTGTCGAGGCGATAGTCGTTGTTGTCGGTCGCGAAGCGGCGGCCGACAAACTTGCCGCCGAGACCGAGCCGGAAGCCGGCGATCTTGTACTGAATGCGCGACGAGGCGGTCCAGTTCGGCGTTTCGAGAACTTCCTTGCCGGCGATCGACACCGACGAGGCGGCGCTCAGGAAGATCGTCGAGAACGGACCGGGCGCAACGCGCGAATGGAGGTAGGAAATGGACGTGTAGATGTCCAGATCTTCCATCGGGCTGATGGTGCTTTCGACGTCGACGCCGTCCATGTTCACGGTGCCGATATTGTGGTCGATGCTGATGCCCTGATCGAAATCGAACGTCGTGATGATTCGATTGCGATACTGGGTGTTCCACAACGTCACCGAGCCGCTCAGCCAGTCGCCCTGATAACGATAGCCCAGATCGTAGGTGGCCGTCGTTTCCGGAGCCACCTGGGCAAACGTGAAGTACTGGCACGGCGCCGGAGCCGGGTTTGCGGTCTTGCAAACCGGATCCGAGTTGGTGCCTTCATTGTACAGGTTGTCCGTGCGCGGAACGGAAATGCCCTCCGCAAAGGCGACGAAGAACTGGTGCTCGGCGCCCCAGGGCAGGTAGGCGAGACCGGCGTTCGGAAGCGTCCGCGTGTACTGCACGGATTCTTTGCCGGGCGCCGTGAAAGCACCGGACTGGCCGGCGAAGGTGAACGTCCCGTTCGCCGCCGGCGTCGCGCTGGTCGGCAGTTCGGTCGTGCAATAGGCAAAACCGTTCGAGGTCTGGTTGTAACAGAGGTTGTTCAGGTCGCGGCTGAAGTACGGCAGACGGACACCGGCGCTGACGCGCAGCTTGTCGTCAAAGAACCGGCCTTCATAGTCGAACGAGAACTGGTTCAGGATGGCGTAGGATTTGCGGTCGCGCTGACGCAGCGCATAGCCGTCCGCCGCCTTCACCTGATGGGCCGGATCGCGCAGGCCGCCGAACACGTCGTTCGGACCGTTGACGTTGTCGAAGGTCGACCACTGACCCGTCTGGCGGTGCAGACCCCAATCCAGCACATAGGCGAACTGGAACGTGTTGGAGTCGTTCAGCGCATAGATGGCCTGTGCGTTGACGCCGTAGCGGCGGGTGTTGGTGTTGTTCGGCGTGTATTCGGCGACCGTGTCGCGAATGTCGCCGTCGCCGTTCAGGTCGCAGCCATTGCCGGCGACGCAGCCGAACGGTGCGACGGCTGCAGCAGCGATCTGCGCGGCCGTAAGCGTCGGGCCGGTCGTCGCGCCGCGCAGCTTGGCATCGGTTTCCGAAATCGCCGTGAAGCCGCCACCATTGGCCAGGACGTATTGGAAGTTGGCGTCCAGGGTGAACGTCAGGTCCTGGGTGACGTGCCACAGCGAGGAGGCGCGAATGTTGCCCGTGTCGGACGGATTGATGCGCAGCTTGTAGAAGCCCGTGCAGCTCGTCGGCACGCCGGCCGCGAAGTTGATGGCGCTGTCGCTTTGCACGCCGGCCGCGCCCGGTGCCGCAAGCGGCGCCGGCCGCGTGCAGATCGGATCTTCGTCGAAGCCCAGGCCGAAACCGCCGATCGGGACGAGGTTGCCCGGCGGGATCACGCCCGTGTAGTTGCCGTTGGCGTCGACCGCGATATTGGGCGAGCCGGTCGAGCTGAAGGTCGAGCTGAAATTCGATCCGGTGCCGACCAGGACGCCGGCCTCCGTGCTGGGATTGGGCGTGGTGCCGGCCGGAATGGTCGCCAGATAGGCTCGCGACGCCGGAATCGGCAGGTAGGACTGGGCGTTGTAGAAATCGTTGCGGTTGTTGTTGAAATGCGCCGCGACGTTGATCCAGCCGAGCGTTCCCATGTCCTGATAGATGTCGGCGTTGATCTGCCGCTTCTGCTCGTTACCCGGGCCCTTGAACTTGTCGTACATGGTGTAGGAGTAGGTCGCGAACGCCTTGGTGCCCCACGGGCCGAATTCGCCCGAGTCCACGCGGAAGAAGCCGCGGCGATAATCAAAGCTGCCATAGGACAGATCGCTCAACACGGCGAACGTATCGGACGGCCTGGTCGTCAGGATGTTGATGACGCCGCCGGTCGAAGAAGCCGTCGGGCTGTCAACGTCCGTCGTGCCCTGGTTGACGGAGACGCGGTCGATTATTTCGGTATCGACGATCTGGTTGGTGAAGGTGGAGTAGTTGCCGGTGTCGTTGAGCGGCATGCCGTCCCAAGTCAGCGAGATGCGGCTGCCGTCCATGCCGTGCAGGCGGATGTTGCCGCCGCTGTTGCCGTACGGATCGGAGTTCGTGAAGTTGAAGCCGGGGATTGTGTTCAGCGTGTCGAACACCGTCTGACCCGCGCCCTGCGTGTCGATGAATTCCTTGGTGACGATCGAACGTTCCTTGGGAATCTCCAGCGGGGTCATCAGGCCCGTGGTGGAGATGATCGCTCCCGAGACGACAACGGTCTCGATCTCTTGCGTACCGGTGGATTGCGCGAAGGCAGGCCCGGCAAGCATCGGCGTCAAAAGCAGACCGCTTGCGCCCAACAGGAGTGATTTCAGCGTCCGATTTGTCATTGAATTCCCCTCAAAAACTGCGACCCGCGAGACGGCTCGCGGATCAATTGCGCTCTCTAGCGATTCCGAGATGACGTAAATTCCCAAAAACCTGCATAACGCCTGGGTTTATTGACAACCAGTCGTTCGCGCTCGCAACAATTTGTCATCCACCTTACCGCGTAGTCAATCTAAGAGCGGACGTTTGCAGATTTGCGACTGATGGCGTGTGGAATATGTCACGCTGTTCAGGAAACGGCCATTTGCAGGCCTTTTGCGCGCAATCCGCGCGGTCGCGCGGCAGTCGTCCGTCACCAATTTGGGGCGACAAAACATTCGACCGGTTTGATCCACCGGAATGAAAGGTTATGCCGCCGCCAAGGCAAAGAACCGCATGAGCAGACGCTCGACCCGGTCATAGGCCTTGCTCGCCTCGTGCAAGGTTTCGTGATGGGTCAACGGGTCGGCGGCCAAGCCGGCCGCTAGATTGGTGATCAGCGACAGCGCCACGACTTTCATGCCGCAGTGAACGGCCGCGAGGCATTCGGGAACCGTCGACATCCCGACCGCGTCGGCGCCGAGAGCCGCGAACATGCGCACTTCGGCCGGGGTCTCGAAATTGGGACCCAACGTGTAGAGGTAGATGCCGCTGGTGACCGCGACGCCGGACTGTTCGGCCGCCTGGCGCAACTGCGCCCTGAGCGCGGGATCGTAGGCGTGCGACATGTCCGGAAAGCGCACGCCGATTTTCGGATCGTTCGGCCCGATCAGCGGATTCTGGCCGGAAAAATTGATGTGATCGTCGACGATCATCAGCGTGCCGGCCGGCTTGTCGCGCGTCAGGCCGCCGGCCGCATTGGTGAGGAACAGCCTCTCCACGCCCAGGCCGCGAAGGATGCGAATCGGCACCGCCAGCGCCTGCGCGGCATGGCCTTCATAGGCGTGCAGGCGCCCCTGCATGCAGGCGATGCCATGGCCCGAAATGGAGCCCACGCGCAGGCGCCCGTGATGGCCGTCCACCGAGGGCACCGGGAAGCCCGGTATGTCGGCGTAGGAGACATCGGTGGCGTCCGCGATTCTGTCCGCCAGGGGACCAAGGCCGCTGCCCAGGATGAGCGCGGTCCGGGGAAACGCTCCGCCGACGGCGGTCTTCAGCGCGGCAATGCCGCGTTCCACTTCGTCTGCTTGCGCTTTTGCCATGCGAACCGTCCTCTTAAGGGAACTGAACTATATATTTCCGTCCGGCGCGACAAATCTGTACGCTGCGCCGTCACCTTTTCCGGACCTCTCGAACTTGCGCGCGATCATCGGCGTTCTCGACTCTTTCGGGCTTGGCTCGGCGCCCGACGCGGAGCGCTTCGGCGACGCCGGCGCCAACACCTTCGGACACATCGCCAAGGCCTGTGCCGCAGGGCTGAAGCGGGCGAACGGGCACAAGGGCGCGCTGAACATTCCCAACCTGTTGTCGCTGGGCCTGGGCCAGGCGGCCAAGGGCGCCGACCGGGCGGTCGAGATCGCCGCGCCGGACCGCATCGTGGGAAAATACGGCTATGCGGCCGAGCTCGGTCTCGGCAAGGACACGCCGAGCGGCCACTGGGAAATGATGGGCCTGCCGGTCGACTATGAGTGGGGCTTCTTCCCGCGCACCGTGCCGTCCTTTCCCGCCGCGCTGACCAAGGCCTTCATCGAACGCGCCGAAATCCCCGGCATCCTGGGCGACTGCCACGCGTCGGGAACCGAGATCCTCGATGCCCTCGGCGAAGAGCATATCAAAAGCGGCAAGCCGATCGTCTACACCTCCGCCGATTCGGTTTTCCAGATCGCGGCGCATGAGAGCCATTTCGGCTTGGAGCGGCTCTACAAGATCTGCCATATCGCGCGTGAACTGGTGGACGGCTACAACATCGGCCGCGTCATCGCGCGGCCCTTCGTCGGCGAGAAGCCCGGCGAGTTCTTGCGCACCGGCAACCGCCACGACTACGCCATGCCGCCGCACGCGCCGACGCTGCTGGACCGCTATGCCCAGGCCGGACATGAAGTCGTCGGCATCGGGAAAATCTCCGACATCTTCGCCGCCCGCGGCATCACCAAATACGTCAAGGCCTTCGGCAACGAGGAAGTCTTCGACCGCATGATGGAGTGTGTGAAGACGGGGCCGGACGATGCGATCATCTTCGCCAATTTCGTCGACTTCGACACGCTGTACGGTCATCGCCGCGACATTGCGGGCTATGCCGCGGCGCTCGAGGCCTTCGACCGGCGCATCCCGGAATTGCAGGCCGGCCTGCGCCCCGGAGACCTGGCGATCTTTTCCGCCGACCATGGCTGCGACCCGACCTGGCCGGGCACCGACCACACGCGCGAATATGTGCCGGTGCTCGCCTTCGGCCCTGGCGTCGCGCCGGGCTCCATCGGCGAGCGCAGCACCTTCGCCGATATCGGCCAGTCGGTGGCGACTCACCTTGGCTTGCCACCCCTTCCCGTCGGGACATCCTTTCTTTAGAAGGCCGAATGGCTAGCCCCGCGCACGGTCCCAAATTCGGAAAAGTCCCGGCGACCAATCTCGTGCGCTGCGACACGGTCGACGACGTCGTCGACCGCCTGATCGAGCTCTACGACGCCGCCATTTCGCAAATCGAGAAGAATTTCGAGGCGTTCTCCAAAGGCAAACGCAAGGCGACCAAGGACCCGGTCTATCCCTATCTCGGCATCGAGGTGGAATCGGTGCCGCGCTCGACGACGCTCGCCTTCGGCAAGGTGCCGCGTCCGGGCTTCTACGGCACGACGATCACCGCGCCGCGCCTGTTCCGCAATTACCTGATCGAGCAGCTGAGCCTGCTGACCCAGAACAACAAGGCCGACATCTATGTCGGCAGGAGCCACACCCCCATTCCACTGACCTTCGCGGTGGAGCGCGCGGCGTCGGCGATGTCGGCGGAGCAGCGGCTGGAATTGGCGCAACACTTCCCCCTGCCCCGCCTCGACGCCGCCGACGACACCGTGGTCGACGGACGGCGCTGGATCGGCGACGAAAGCGGGCCGCTGTCGCTGTTCACCGCCGAGCGCGTCGATTATTCGCTGCACCGGCTGCGCCACTACACCGGCACCACGCCGGAAAGTTTCCAGAGCTTCGTGCTGTTCACCAACTACCAGCGCTACATCGACGAGTTCATCGGCTATGGCCTCAAGGAACTCGAAGACGGCCGCGCCGTGAAATTCATCGAGCCCGGCATGCGCGTCACCGAGAAAGGCAAGGAGCCGAGCGCGCCGCCACTGGCCAAGATGCCGCAAATGCCGGCCTATCATCTTGTCCAGCCGGATGGCGAAGGCATCACGCTAGTCAACATCGGCGTCGGGCCGTCGAACGCCAAGACCGCGACCGATCACCTCGCCGTGCTGCGGCCGCATGTCTGGCTGATGGTCGGCCACTGCGGCGGCTTGCGCCAAAGCCAGCGGCTCGGCGACTACGTGCTGGCGAACGCTTATCTGCGCGACGATCACGTGCTCGACTCCGTCTTGCCGCTCGCGATCCCGGTTCCGACCATCGCCGAAGTGCAGCTCGCACTGGCCAAAGCCGTGGAGTCGGTGACCGGCCTCAAGGGCAAGGTGCAGAAGGAGCGCCTGCGCACCGGCACGGTCGTGACCACCGACGACCGCAATTGGGAGCTGCGCTTCGACGAGCTCGCGGTGCGCTTCAATCAGAGCCGCGCCATCGCCATCGACATGGAATCGGCGACCATCGCCGCCAACGGCTATCGCTTCCGCGTGCCCTACGGAACGCTGCTCTGCGTCTCGGACCGCCCGCTGCACGGCGAGATCAAGCTGCCCGGCATGGCGGACGCCTTCTACGAAGAGCGTGTCGGCCAGCATCTGCAGATCGGCATCAAGGCGCTGGAATTCATGCGCGAGGAGGCCCGCGCCGGCACCCTGCATTCGCGCAAGCTGCGCAGCTTCACCGAGCCGGCGTTTCGGTAAATCCCTCTTCCCCTCCCCTTCCAAACTTTATTTGCGTTGAAAGAAAATATCGTTCGCCGCGCTGCACCCAAAGGTCTATCCACATCAGCCCGAGAAAATCTCCGCGCACTCCGCGGTTCCGCGCGAAATTTTCATGGGATAAGAAATCGCAAAATTTATTTTTTCCGACCCCTTGGTGCTGGCCGGTTTTGCCCCTCAGTGGCTGGTTTTGTTCTTTTGGCATCGCAACCAGCGGCGGGCATTCCTAGATGATCGGGATGCGCGCGTTGGCGACAGCAGTCGCATTAGTCATCAACTTCGGCTTTCACCAAAGTGAATTCCAATCGGATGGGGGTGTTCGTTCGATCACCCTTAGCGATAGCGAACATCGGCCATCCATTGGCATTGATAATGCTAGCGTTGATCCATGTGTGGTGGGGCGTTGGATCGGCTCCGCTCTTGTACAGAATACATCCTCGGATTTGGAAAGTGACCGTGCCGGGATAAACCGGCGTCACATCCCACGAACCGGTTTCGGCCTGACTAAGGGACCGCGTTGCCGGAATACTTTGGCCGGGGAAGATGTGGGAACCCATCTCGGAATAGGTTTTCGCGTAGCACAGACTCGGGTAATCGCGGACAGAAACGTTTGGCCCGCTACCGCTGATCGGATAGAGATGCGCGAACGTAAGAATCTGAGTGGCGGGCGATTTTCCTACGTTGTGGAGAACAATTTGCAGCGGGACTACGCCATCCCAGCCGTTAATGACGAGAGACGCATTGGGATCAATGTCAGCGTAGACCCAAGCTCGCTGCTCATTTCTCATTTCGTCCAGTTGACCTTGCATGATGACCTGTTGCCCACGAACCACTACGGCGCTCCATACAGTGGCCGCAGCAATGACGGCAGTGAAGAAAACCATGAGCCAATCCGAAACGGACAACTCCAAAGCAACCTGACGCAGGCGCTTGGCGAGGTGTTTTGCGGTTTCATAGCCCTTGTGTGCGCTCAACTGGTGATGCTGATGGCTATCGGGACTCGAATGGCTCGTCGGGAGCGGTGGATTTGGGGGCTCTCTGCCTTGGGTCTTGCCTGTGGTGGGGTCGGGCTTGTCGCTCATGCTGCATCTCTGACGATTTGAGACTCAGGCGACAAACTCACGCCTCTCAGACATCCTCCAAGCTTACCCCGGGCAATTCCAAGGCTGCTATAGCCGCGAGAAAGAACGAGGCGGGGAAAGTACCCCGGGATAGCTTGTTGGTCACAGACGCCTTCGTTTCGGCGAATCCGTGCCGTTTCATTCGCTTGGCTAGCTCTTCGTAGGTGATCTCAGCCTTCAGTATCTCGGCCTTGATGAAAGCCGCCGCCCGCGTCTCCCAGTCCGGCTGCGTTTTCGGGTAACCCATTGATCCTCCACTATCAGATATGAAAGCTATCATATCTGATACTTTTCAGTTGACAAGATCAGCGAGCTATCATATATGATAGCTATAGGATGCGAATTCTCCCCGGTCGTCTAACGGTAGGACAGACGACTTACAGCCGGAAGACTTGGGATCGACACCCAGCCGGGGAGCCAACTTTGAGAGTGACAGAATGAACGTTCTTCCTCGCGAGCGACAGGTGGCAGCGATCTCCGCCCTTTGCGACGGTGTCAGCATCCGCGCAACCGAACGACTCACTGGTGTCAATCGCGGGACGGTTATGTCGCTAGGCGTCCGCGTCGGCGAAGGCTGCTTGAAGCTGCACAGCGCCATGATGCGCGGCCTTCACGTCAACCGGATCGAACTCGACGAAATCTGGGCGTTCGTCGGCAAGAAGCAGCGCCTTGTGAAGCCCGATGACAGCGACATGGTCGGGGATCAATACACCTTCATTGCACTGGCCGACTCCGCGAAAGCGATCATCACGTACAAGACCGGCAAGCGTACCGCGATCAATACGCAGGACTTCGCGGACGATCTGCGCGCCCGCGTCATCGGCTCGCCTGAGATTTCAACGGACGGCTTCAACGCCTACCCGTGGGCCATTGCTCACGCCTTTGGCGAGAACTGCGCGCACGGCGTTGTGGAAAAACATTACGCGGTAAACGGTAGCCCGGAAGCTGCGCGACGCTATTCGCCGGGTCAGGTAGTAAAGGTAACCCGCAACGCCGTACATGGCGTGCCGACGCATATCAGCACCTCTTATGTCGAGCGTCAGAACCTCACACTGCGCATGAGCCAGCGCCGCTTCACGCGGCTGACAAACGGCTTCAGCAAGACCTATTTGAATCACTGCGCAGCGGTGGCGCTGTATGTGGCGCACTACAATCTTTGTCGCGTCCATGAGGCTCTACGAATCACGCCTGCGATGCAGTTGGGCGTTGTCGATCATGTCTGGACGATCAGCGAGCTTGTCGAGGCGGCGCTGGATGGCGTGGTGACGCCTGCGCCGCAAGGGCGGATGGTGGGACGGTTCCGGGTAATTGATGGCGGGGTTGGCTAGATGGATTTCTTGACTTTTATCTGCATCGTGAGATAATAGTCTGTGTACGGATTAATTGGACGAAACAGATATCATCATGGCTATCGAATTTGTGAGTGAGCGCCTAAAACGGCGCTTCGAGGAATTGGGTGTGGCTTACATCGGCGGAGCGGAGAAAATGACCGATGAGGAACTCAATCTCGCGGCTGCCAAGTTGCATCAATGGCGGGATGATCGTCTTGCCGCAGGCGCACCCCTGTTTCCTCCCAACGTATGTACAAAATGCTTTCTGCCTCATGCGGCAGGCGAAGTGGCATGTAAGTCTTAATACACACGTCCTTCCACGTCATAATCTCCAAATAGACGTAGAGCCTGTTATCCGCCGTTTTGTAGAAATTGCCCCTACAAAGCCCACATTGAAACTCGCCGAAATTTTTGGACTGATTTTCCTTCATCCAGCAGCCGGGTTCTGGAAATGGAATCGGTATGGCTTCGCTGCCGGGTAGTCGTGTGGACATAGTTTGATGTTACTACGCAACGTAGAAAAGTTGGAAATAGGATTTCGCAACTTACAGTTCTGTGACATATTTCTCCTAGATCGGTGCACACACCGGTCCGGGGCGTAGAAACCCCTAGCTAGGCGGCGTAAGTGCCGCCGTCACCAGCACTCCTCAACCTTTATGGTCGAGGAGGCATACGGGTATGTTCAGGGCTTAGGAGCCTAAAGCCGTGTGCGACCTTGCCTAGCTAGGTTTTCTAACTCCCCGATCACCAGAGGGGATGGGGATATGAGAATTTTGAAATTGGTGGCGGTACTTGGCCTCGTTTGCCTATGGCCCTTACGCGCATCCGCCGACGACTTTGGGCCATATCTTGCAGCCGACTACGATTTCGTCTCAGCGGGCGGAATTACTTTTCAGGCTTATGATGGCGGCGCTGGATTCCACCTGAATCGGTATCTGGATTTGGAAGCCGGGTATGTGGGCTCTCAATTTCTTCCGGTGCGATTCAACGGTGGCTATGTGGATGCCTACGCCAACTGGCGATTCCGTGAATGGAATCGTGTTTCGCTCTTCGGAACAATAGGGGCGGAATACGTGAGCATTCCGGGTGACGTGTCCTCGTTCGGCGTGAGGGCGGGCGCGGGGCTGGAATATGGTTTCAGCCATGAGTTTCGCTTGCGCGTAGGTGCCCGGTATCAGACGGCGATTCAGAGCGGATTGATCGTGAACGTGGGGTTTTCGGAGGATTTGTGAATGATAAGAAACCCTCTCATACAGATTATGCTTTCATCTTTGGTCGCTCTTTCGTTTCTGTCAGCCTGCGCATCTATCGTGCAAGCTCGCCTTACACAGGAACGTCCAATCGAGTCTTATCCCGTTGTCGGGCCGCTTCTAGTTGGGAAAAGTATAGACACGATTACAGCAACGCTCGGAATGCCACAAACAACGACTGTGGGCGGCTCCCAGTTCGTCCGTTACGAATCAGTTGATTGTCTCACCCAACCCAACTGCTACGTGACTGCAATTTGCTATCTCACGATAACGCTGCACAACGGCAATTCGATGATCGTTGATGCCAAGCTCGAAGGTGTTGTCAACGGCGCACCCGGTGCGAGAGACGGCTTTGTCCCATACGTTGGTCAAATCTGTAACAACGATTTTTTCAAGAGACTCGATTTGCCAGACACGTCGGTACCATCGGCAGATGAAGCACCGGGCGCGCCTAGCCCTGATACAGGTCAGACGCGGTAGCGTGGTACGAATCGTTTCGCTACGAGTGGCTCAATTTGAATGCAGAGTGGCCTAATTCGGCCAGCACCGACCCCTTGAACCGAGTCGGTCCAAACCCCATCTCCCGTAAATCCCCACAGGTCTGTTCGAAGCGCCCCGCCGATTTTTCCGGCGTGCGCTTCAACACGCGAAAAACGGAGTCAGCCATGCGCAGCACAAACAATCACAAGCCGCCATTCGCCGTCGCATACGCATCGACGGCCGCGACGTGGCGCGCCTTTTCCGGCTCGCCAAGAAACGATCCAAGGAAACTGTTTTTCGCCAGCGTGACCACTTCCGCGCGCGTCAGCGACAACGCGTCCGCCACCGCGTTGTAATTGTCGTTGAGATAGCCGCCGAAATAGGCCGGGTCGTCGGAATTGATGGTGGCGCGCAGGCCCAGATCGAGCATGCGCTTCAAGGGATGGTTCTTCATGTCGTTGACGACGCAGAGTTTCAAATTCGACAGCGGACAGACTGTGAGCGTCATCTGCGCGCGTACCAGGCGCGCGACCAGCGCCGCATCCTCCAGCGAGCGGTTGCCGTGATCGAGGCGATCGATGCGAAGCACATCGAGCGCTTCGTAGACATAGTCCGGCGGCCCCTCCTCGCCGGCATGGCCGACGAGCTTGAGCCCGCGCTCGTGCGCCGCCTTGTAGACATTCTTGAACTTGGACGGCGGATGACCCAGTTCCGAGGAATCCAATCCGACGCCGGCGATGCGGTCGAGATAAGGCTCGGCGGATTTCAGCGTCTTAAGCGCATCGTCCTCGTCGAGATGGCGCAGGAAGCAGAGGATCAATTTCGCGGTGACGCCGTGTTTCTTTTCCGCCTCTGCCAGCGCGCCGAGCATCCCGTCGGCGACGACGGAAAACGGAATGCCGCGCGCGGTATGCGTTTGCGGATCGAAGAACAGCTCGACATGCCGCGCGCCGTCGGCGGCGACGCGTGTGAGGTATGCATCGGTGAGGTCGAAGAAATCTTGCGCGCCGCGCAACACGGCGGCGCCCTGGTAGTAGATGTCGAGGAAGTCCTGCAGGTTGGTGAAACTATAAGCGGCGCGGATGTCCTCCACGCTCTTGAACGGAATGGCGATTTTGTTGCGCCGGGCCAGCGCGAACATCAGCTCGGGCTCCAGGCTGCCTTCCAGATGCATGTGCAGTTCGGCCTTGGGCAGGCCGGCGATGAAGCCGCGGTGGTCTGTCATCCCAATTTGTTATTTCGGGCAAGCGCAAAAGTCGAGTGCCCAAGAATTGGTCACGCTGCCCGCGCGGCGCGGCGTTGTCAGGCCAGGCGCCCTCCACTACCGTTGACGCATGCGCGCCAGCGAAAACACCGTCGGCAATGTCGCCTATGGGCCGTGGACGAAGACGCCTGTCGCCGCGCCACGCGGCGGCGAGGTCCGCCTTGCGCTCCGGCGCGCGCCCGATGGTTCCACGCGCCTGGCCGATCTGTATCAGGCGCAACCGTTGCGCGTCCTGTTTCCGTATCAGACGCGCGGCGACATTTTTCAGGCGGCGATCGCCTGCGTCTCCGGCGGCTTGGTCGGCGGCGACCGGCTGGACATCGGCGTGGCGCTCGGCGACGGCGCGCAGGCGACGGTGATCGGACAGGCGGCGGAGAAAGTCTATCGCTCGCTCGGGCCCGATTGCCTCGTCGAGACGGCGTTGCGCGCCGGGCGCGATGCGTGGCTGGAATATCTGCCGCAGGAGACCATCCTGTTCGATGCCGCGCGGCTGCGGCGCCGGACGCAGGTGCGTCTGGACGACGGCGCCCGCTTCCTCGGCGGCGGGATCGTGGTCTTCGGGCGAACCGCGCGCTGCGAGAAAATGAGCGCCGGCCTTGTCCACGACGCCTGGGAATTTCGCGGCCCATCCGGCGAACTGGTTTGGAAGGATGCCCTGCACATGGAAGGCGACATCGACAGATTGCTGACACAGAAGGCGACGTTCGATGGCGCGGCGGCGTACGGTTCGCTGATCTATGCCGGCGCGACGGCGGCGCAATTTCTTAGGCTCGCGCGCGCGATCGCGGCGGACGTCGCCGGCGCAGGCCTGCGCATCGGGGCGACGTCGTTCCGCGACCTGCTGATCGTGCGCTTCATTGGCGGCAACACGCTCGAATTGCGCGACGCCTTCGCGAAAATCTGGTGCGGCCTGCGCGCGGCCGCGGCGGGCCTGCCGCCGGTGATGCCGCGCCTTTGGAGCATTTGACGCCATGCATCTGACGCCGCGCGAAAAGGACAAGCTGTTGATCGCCACGGCCGCGATGGTGGCGCGCCGCCGCCTGGAGCGCGGCGTCAAGCTGAACTATCCCGAGGCCATCGCGCTGATCTGCGACTTCGTCGTCGAAGGCGCGCGCGACGGCAAGAGCGTCGCCGCTCTGATGGCCGAAGGAGCCGGCGTTCTCACCCGCGACCAGGTCATGGACGGCATCGCCGAGATGATCCACGAAGTGCAGGTCGAAGCGACATTCCCGGACGGCGTGAAGCTCGTCACCGTTCACAACCCCATCCGCTGAGGCGATGATGATCCCCGGAGAAATCCTTCCCGCCGCCGGCGCGCTCATCCTCAATGAGGGGCGCCCAACGCTGACGCTCAAGGTTTCCAACAGCGGCGACCGGCCGGTGCAGGTCGGCTCGCATTATCACTTCTTCGAAGTGAACGACGCGTTGGTGTTCGACCGCGACAAGACCAAAGGCATGCGGCTCGACGTGCCGGCGGGCACCGCGGTGCGCTTCGAACCCGGACAGGAACGCGAGGTGACGCTGGTGCCCTATGCGGGCTCGCGCACCATTCACGGCTTTAAGGGCCGTGTGAACGGAGCGCTGTGATGGCCTTCACCATCGACCGCGCAGCCTATGCCCGCATCTACGGCCCCACGACCGGCGACCGTGTGCGCCTCGCCGACACCGATCTCATCATCGAGGTCGAGGCCGACAGGACGATCTATGGCGAGGAGGTGAAATTCGGCGGTGGCAAGGTGATCCGCGACGGCATGGGGCAAAGCCAGCGCAGCCGCGTGCAGGGCTCCGTCGACACGGTGATCACCAATGCGCTGATCGTCGACCACTGGGGCATCGTCAAGGCCGACGTCGCGCTGAAAGACGGACGCATCGCCGCCATCGGCAAGGCGGGCAATCCCGACGTCCAGCCGGGCGTCGACATCGTGATCGGGCCGGGCACGGAGATCATCGCCGGCGAAGGCCGCATTCTCACCGCCGGCGCCATCGACGCGCATATCCACTGGATCTGCCCGCAGCAGGCCGACGACGCCATTGCCTCCGGCGTCACCACCATGCTCGGCGGCGGCACCGGGCCGGCGGAAGGCACCAGCGCCACCACCTGCACGCCGGGGCCGTGGCATATCGCGCGCATGCTGCAGGCGGCGGACGGCATGCCGGTCAATATCGGCCTATTCGGCAAGGGCAATGCTTCGCAACCCCAGGGCCTGATCGAACAAATCGAAGCCGGCGTCTGCGCGCTCAAACTGCACGAGGATTGGGGCACCACGCCCGCCGCCATCGACAATTGCCTGAACGTCGCCGACCGCATGGATGTCGGCGTCGCGATCCACACCGACACGCTGAACGAGAGCGGCTTCATCGCCGACACCATCGCGGCCATCGCCGGCCGCACGATCCATGCCTTCCACACCGAAGGCGCCGGCGGCGGCCATGCGCCGGACGTGATCAAGCTCGCCGGAGAAATGAACGTGCTGCCGTCCAGCACCAATCCGACGCGGCCCTACACCGTGAACACGATCGACGAGCATCTCGACATGCTGATGGTCTGCCACCATCTCGACCGCCGCATTCCGGAGGATGTCGCCTTCGCCGAGAGCCGCATCCGCAAGGAAACCATCGCGGCGGAAGACATCCTGCACGACATCGGCGCCTTCTCGATGATCTCGTCCGACAGCCAGGCGATGGGCCGGGTCGGCGAAGTGCTGATCCGCACCTGGCAGACCGCCGACAAGATGCGCAAGCAGCGCGGCCGGCTGCCCGAGGAGAAAGGCGACAACGACAATCTCCGCGTCAGGCGCTACATCGCCAAATACACCATCAATCCGGCGATCACGCACGGCATCGCGGCGCATGTCGGCTCGATCGCGGTCGGCAAGATCGCCGATCTGGTGTTGTGGAAGCCGATGTTCTTCGGCGTGAAGCCGGACCTGGTGCTGAAGGCCGGCATGATCGCCTCAGCCGCCATGGGCGATCCCAACGCCTCGATCCCGACGCCGCAGCCGGTGCATTACCGGCCGATGTTCGCCGCTTTCGGCGGCGCCGGCGCGGCAAGCAATTTCACCTTCGTGTCGAAAGCGGCGCAGGATGCCGGTATTCGCAGCAAACTTGGCCTCCACCGCCAGACCATCGCGGTGTCGGGAACGCGGACGGTGCGCAAGACGGACATGGTGCTGAACGGCGCCACGCCCCGAATCGAAGTCGATCCCGAAACCTATGAGGTGCGCGCCGACGGCGTGCTTCTGACCTGCGAACCGGCCAGCGTCCTGCCGCTGGCGCAGCGCTACTTCCTGTTCTGACGATGAAACGCGCGACGAAAGTTCTGGCCCCCGGGACGTGGAACGCGAAGGACGGCGCGGGTTCGGTGCTGCTGACCTTCGACGACCGCTACCGCCGCAGGACGCGGCTGACGGACTCGGCAGGCAACGCCTTCCTGCTCGACCTGGATAAGCCGCGCATCCTGCAGCACGGCGAAGGTCTGGCGCTGGAGGGCGGCGGCGTCTTGGCCGTCATCGCCGCCGACGAGCCGGTGGCCGACATTGACACGCATTCGGCCGCCGAAACCGCACGCATCGCCTGGCACATCGGCAACCGGCATATTCCGGTGCAGGTGCTGGACAATGGCTCCCTGCGCATCCGCGACGATCATGTCCTTGTCGAGATGATCGAAGGTCTCGGCGCACATGTGCATCGCCGCCAAGCGCCGTTCTCGCCCGAGGGCGGTGCTTACAGCGCCGAAGCGACCGGCCATGCGCATCATCACGGACACGATCATGACCACTGACGGCGACGCGCTCTACCGGCTGATGAGCTGGCTGTCGCCGTCCTTTCCGGTCGGCGCCTTCAGCTATTCGCACGGCATCGAATACGCCGTCGAAGCGGAACTGGTGCGCGACGAGGACAGCCTGCGCGGCTGGATCGCGAGCGGACTGGCGCATGAGTTCGGTCCGGTAAACGGCGCGATGCTGCGCGCCGCCTACGAAGCAAAGGATCGCGCCGCGCTGGCGGATGCCCTGGAAGAAGCCCGTGCCTTCGTGCCGACGCTGGAGTTCGAGCTCGAACACAAGGCGCAGGGCCAAGCCTTCATGACGGCGTTCCGCGCCGCGTGGGGCGCGGTGGCTCTGCCGGAGGGATGGGTGCCCTACCCTTCCGCCGTCGGCATTGCCGCCGCTTCATCGGGCGTGCCGCTCAGGCCGGCGCTGATCGCGTTCTTCCACGCGGTGGTGAGCAATTTGATTTCCGCCGGCATCCGCACCATTCCGCTCGGACAGACAGCGGGACAGCGCGTGCTCGCGGCGTTGCAGCCGGCGGTCATCGCGGCGGCGGATGACGCGCTGCGCCGCGATACCCGCGATGTCGGCTCGGCAGCGCCGGTCGTCGAATGGACGTCGATCCAACACGAAACCCAATATACGAGGCTGTTTCGCTCATGAGCACCGCACTGCGCATCGGGGTCGGCGGACCCGTGGGATCGGGCAAGACCGCGCTGATGGACAAGCTCTGCAAGGCCATGCGCGAGCGCTACAACATCGCCGCCATCACCAACGACATCTACACCCGCGAGGACGCCGAATTCCTGACGCGCTCCGGCGCGCTGGCGCCCGAGCGGATCGTGGGCGTGGAGACCGGCGGCTGCCCGCACACCGCGATCCGCGAGGACGCCTCGATCAACCTCGCCGCCGTGGCCGACATGAGCGCGAAGTTTCCGGGCCTCGACGCCATCTTCATCGAGAGCGGCGGCGACAATCTGGCGGCGACCTTCTCGCCGGAGCTCGCCGACATCACGCTCTACGTCATCGACGTCGCGGCCGGCGACAAGATCCCGCGCAAGGGCGGCCCGGGCATCACGCGCTCCGACCTGCTCATCATCAACAAGATCGACCTGGCGCCTCACGTCGGCGCGGACCTCGGCGTGATGGACCGCGATGCGAAGAAGATGCGGGGGATGCGGCCTTTCGTCTTCACCAATCTGAAGACCGGGCATGGCCTGGACACGGTGGTATCCTTCATCCGCGAGCGCGGCGGCCTCGATGTGAAGCGCGATCAGCCGCGGCTATAGGCACACGCGCCGGCAATGTAGGTATGCGCGACGGCGCGATCGTCGCCCAGCATGGCGAGCGCGAAGAGCTGCTCGGCCGGCGAAGACGAAACCGCGATGCGCCGCGCCAGCAGCGGCGTCGCCGCCAGATCGAGCACGACGAAATCGGCCTCCTTGCCGGGCGCGAAATTGCCGATCTGGGCGTCCAGCTTCAAGGCTTTCGCGCCGCCCAGCGTCGCCAGATAAAAGAGCTGGAACGGATCGAGCATGTGCCGGCGCAGCTGGCCGACCTTGAACGCCTCGTTCATCGTCTGCAGCAGCGACAGACTCGTGCCGCCGCCGACATCGCTGCCGAGGCCGGTGCAGACCTGGTTGTGATACGCCTTCGCGGCATCGAACAGGCCGCTGCCGAGGAACAGGTTCGATGTCGGACAAAACGCGGCGGCGCAGCCGTTCTTGCCCATGCGCTGCCACTCGCTGTCGGAGAGGTGCAGGCAATGCGCGAAGACGGACCGGTTCGTCGCCAGGCCGAATTTCTCGTAGACGCCGAGATAATCGGCGCAATCGGGAAACAGGCGGCGGACTTCGGCGATCTCTTCGTGGTTCTCCGCAAGATGGGTGTGCAGCAGGACGCCGGGATTTTCCTTGAGCAGGCGGCCCGCGCTTTCGAGTTGCGCCGGCGTCGACGTCACCGCAAAGCGCGGCGTGACGGCGTAGGAGAGCCGCCCCTTGCCGTGCCAGGCGCGGATGAGATCGCGGCTGTCGCGATAACCGGTTTCTGCGTTGTCGCGCAGGCCGTCCGGTGCGTGGCGGTCCATCAGCACCTTGCCGGAGGCGAGGCGCATGTTGCGCGCCAGCGCGGCTTCGAACAGCGCCTCGACCGAAGCCTTGTGCACGGTGGCGTAGACCAGCGCCGAGGTGGTGCCGTGACGCAGCAATTCGTCGAGGAAGAAGCCCGCCGCTTCGTCGGCGACTTTGCGGTCCGCGAAGCGCGTCTCCGAGGGATAGGTGTGGTTGTTCAACCAGTCGAGGAGATGCGTCGCCGGCGATGCGATGACGTCGAGCTGCGGATAGTGGACATGGGCGTCGACGAAGCCGGGAACGATCAGGGCCTGTGGAAAATGCGTGACGGCGACATCGGATCCGAGTTTCGGCCCGATATCCGCCCAGGCGCCGGCTTGGACGACGAAGCCGTCCTCGATCAGCAAGGCGCCATCGGCGAAATAGCCGTCGAGCGGCGCCGCGCCGGCCGCGGGATCGTGCAGGAGATGAAAGACCGCTGCGCGATAGGCCTGGCGCGCCATCAGAGTCGGCCCGACGGCGAGACGAAGACGGCTTCGCCGAGCGCGACCTCTTCGAGATTGTCGCCCGGACCCTCGCGGTCGATCACCAGGAAGTCGCTGACCGCGCCGACCGCGAGGCTGTAGTGATGCCAGACGCCCTTGCGGTAGTTGACGCCCTGGTGCGGGGCGGCAAAGAAAGCTTGAAGCGCTTGCGGATCGAACGGGCCTGCCGGCGCCACGACCACGAGATAGGGCTGCCCGCTCAGCGGCATGAAGGCCTGGCTGGCGACGGGATGGTTTTCCATCACCGTCAGCAGGAAGGGATAGGACGGCGGCGTCGAGCGGAAGATGCTGACGATCGCCCGGCCCGCCTCGCCGCTCGTGTCGACGGACGCCAGGTCGTGAAAGCGCAGCGACGCGCCATAGTTGATCGCCAGCGGATCGCCGCGCGCTTCGATGACATCGCCGAACGGCGCGAAGGCCTCTGCCGTCAGCGTCTGGGGGCGCAGGATGCGGCTCATGGCGGACCTTGGCGCAGCCAGGCGCCGAGCTGGGCGCGCTCCGCGTCCGTCATGCCGGTCTCGTTGCCGAGCGGCATGGCCTTGGTGGTCACCGCCTGCAGCAGGACGCGCGAGGCGTTGTTCTTGACGACGTCGTCGCGCGTGAAGTCGAGGCCGGCCGGCGCCGTGGCGATGCCCGCATGCGTCGGGTGGGCGCTGTGGCACATGACGCAATGGCGATCCACGATCGCGCGCGCGGTGGCATAGGGAACGGGCGCGGACGGCGCCGTCTGCGCACCGTGCTGCACGCTGATCGTAATCGCCATCGTCGCGACGAACACCAGCACCGCGCCGAACGCCAGGAGCCAGTTCAGTTCACCCTTGTGCCGCAGGTTGAAGACATGCCGGATCATGATGCCGCTGAGCGACAGCGCCGCGAGCACCAGCCAGTTGATCTTGCTGCCGGTGAGCATCGGATAGTGATTGCTGATCATGATCAGCAGGACCGGCAAGGTCATGTAGTTGTTGTGCAGCGAGCGCTGCTTGGCCTGCAGGCCTAGCCGCGCCTCCGGCGTCTGGCCGGCCAGCATCGCGGCGACGACTTTCTTCTGGTTGGGAATGATGACGAAGAAGACGTTGGCGACCATCGCGGTGCCGACGATGGCGCCGACATGGATGAAGGCGGCGCGGTCGCTGAAGATTTGCGTCAGGGCAAAGCCCGCGGCGGTGAGGATCAGGAACCAGGCCGCGCCGAACACCGGCCCGTCCCTGCCCAGCGGCGAGCGGCAGAGCCCGTCATAGACGAACCAGCCGCCGGCCAGGAAGGCGAGCGAGATGGCGATCGCCTCAGGTGGGTTAAGCGCCAGCTTCGCCTTGTCGATCAGGAAAACGTTGGCGCCGTAGTAATAGATGACCGCCAGCAGCAGGAAGCCGCTGATCCAGGTGAAATAGGCCTCGTATTTGAACCAGTGCAGATGCGGCGGCAACTGTTCCGGCGCCACCAGGTATTTCTGATTGTGATAGAAGCCGCCGCCATGCACGGCCCAAAGCTCGCCGGCGACGAGCGGATTGCCGCCCTCCACCTTGCGGATGTTGCCGTCCAGCCAGACGAAATAGAACGAGGCGCCGATCCAGGCGATGCCGGTGATGACGTGCAGCCAGCGCAGGGCAAGCTCCAGCCAGGGTACGATATCAACGTCCATGAACGGCCTTGGGCGCGCGCGCGGCGGCGCGGGATTGCACGGTCAACAATAGCTCGGCCGCGATGGCGATGGCCAGAACCTGCGGCGCCTTGGAGGTCAGGCCGATGCTGCCGATGGGACAAACCAGGCGCGAGAGCATGGCGCGCGCAATGCCGTCGTCCAGAAGGCGCTTTTCGAACCGTGCGCGCTTGGTGCGCGAGCCGATCAGGCCGCAATAGCGGAAGTCGGCGCGCTTAAGAATGGCCCGCGTCAGCTCGTAATCGACGGCGTGGCTCTGCGTGAAGACGAGATAGAGCGCGTCCCGCGGCGTGGCGTCCACCTGGGCCACGAGGTCGGCGGCGATGGTGACGTCGAAACCCGCCAGCTCCACGCGGTTGTCGAACCAGGCGAGACGGAACGGCAGCGTGGCGACAATGGGCGCCAGCGCCTTGCCGACATGGCCCGCGCCGAACATGACAAGCAGCGGCCGAGGATCGACGTGCTCGACAATCGACAGGCTTTTCGCGTCGAACGCTTTGCCGGGATCGACCGGTCTGCCGCCGCCGCCTGTGAGACGTACCGGCGCGGCGTCGCAGGGAAATTCGGCTATGCCGGCGAGATCAACGACGCGTTTGTCGATGCGACCCTCCGCAAGAGACGAATGGATCGCATAGGGATGGCCGGCCTCTTCCGCGGCATGGACCGCGTCCAGCCAGGCGGCACTGCCGCCATCGATGCGTTCGAGCAGGACGCCGACACGGCCGCCACAGCATTGGCCGAGCAGAGGCCCAAGGGGATAGGATTGGAAACGATGCGCGCCGCCATTCTCCAGCATCTTGCGCGCCTGGTCGGCGATGGTGAATTCCAGATTGCCGCCGCCGACCGTGCCGTCTTGCCCGTCGTTCCAGACGAGCATCTTGGTGCCGGTCTCGCGCGGCGCCGAGCCCGCGACCGAACAGATGGTGACGAGCACCGAAGCCTCGCCCCGCCGCGCCAACTCCGCTGCCTGTTGCCACCAATTGTTCATGCGCGCAGCTTCTCGACGGCGAGCAAGATGCGCTCCGGCGTCGCCGGTGCGTCCAGTTCGGGTTCGACGCGATGATCCGCCACGCTGGCAACCGCGTCGATCAGCGCCGAGAACACCGAAATCGCCAGCATCAGCGGCGGCTCGCCCACCGCCTTGGAGCGATGCACCGTGTCCTCGCGGTTCTCGCCCCGCCACAATTCCATGTTGAAGATCGGCGGACGATCGCTGCAAGCCGGGATCTTGTAGGTCGAAGGCGCGCGCGTCTTCAGGTGGCCCTTGTCGTCGAACACCAGTTCTTCCGTCGTCAGCCAGCCCATGCCCTGGACGAAGCCGCCTTCGATCTGACCGAAATCGAGCGCCGGATTGAGCGAGCGGCCGACGTCGTGGATCAGATCGACGCGCAGCACGCGGTTCTCGCCGGTCAGCGTGTCGATCGCGACCTCGGACACCGCCGCGCCGTAGGCGAAATAGAAGAACGGCCGGCCACGATGCCGGGAGCGATCGTAGTGGATCTTCGGCGTCTTGTAGAAACCGGTCGAAGACAGCGAGACGCGGCCGAGATGGGCGGCCCGCGCCAGCTCGGCAAAGCGCACGCTATGTGCGCCGGCGACGACATAATTGTCGCGAAAAGAAACATCCGCGGCGGCGCATTTGAACTCGGCGGCGGCAAAGGCGATCAACCGGTCCTTGATCGTGCGTGCCGCGGCCTGCGCCGCCATGCCGTTGAGGTCCGCGCCAGCCGATGCGGCGGTGGCCGAGGTGTTGGGCACCTTGCCGGTCGTGGTCGCGGTGATCTTCACATGCTCAAGATCGATCTGGAATTCCTCGGCGACGACCTGCGCGACCTTGGTCATCAGGCCCTGCCCCATCTCGGTGCCGCCATGGTTCAGATGCACGCTACCGTCGGCATAGACATGCACCAGCGCGCCGGCCTGGTTGAGATGCGTTGTCGTGAAGGAGATGCCGAACTTGACCGGCGTCAGCGCGAGACCACGCTTGAGAACCGTGTTCTCCGCGTTGAATGCCGCAATCGCCCGCCGCCGCGCGCGATAGTGCGATTTTTCCTCCAGCGCCGCGATGATGTCCGGCGCGATATTGTCCTCGACCGTCTGATGGTACGGGGTGACGTTGCGCGGGCTCGCGCCGTAGAGGTTCGCTTTGCGCACGTCGAGCGGGTCCTTGCCCAGCCGCCGCGCGATGACATCCATCACGCGCTCGATCCCCATCATGCCCTGCGGCCCGCCGAAGCCGCGAAAGGCCGTGTTCGAGACGGTGTTGGTCTTGTAGCGATGCGACACGATCGTCGCTGCGTTGAGAAAGTAAGTGTTGTCGGCGTGAAACATGGCGCGGTCGTTGATCGCCAGCGACAGGTCGGCCGAATAGCCGCAGCGCGACGCCAGTTCGAACGCAATGCCCTCGATGCGCCCGTCATCGTCGAAGCCGACGTCGTAGCCGATCTCAAAATCGTGCCGCTTGCCGGTCAGGATCATGTCGTCGTCGCGGTCGAGGCAGATTTTCACCGGTCGCAGGGTCCTGGCAGCCGCCAGCGCGGCGACCGCCGCCGGCAGCGCGGCTTGCGTTTCCTTGCCGCCGAAGGCGCCGCCCATGCGGCGCACTTCCACCGTCACCGCATTGCTCGGCACGCCGAGCATCGCGGCGATGAGGTGCTGCACTTCGGAAGGATGCTGCGTCGAGGAATAGACGAGAATGTCGCGGTCTTCCTGCGGCACGGCGAGCGCGACCTGGCCTTCCAGGTAGAAGTGATCCTGTCCGCCGATGGCCAGACGGCCCGCGGCGCGATGCTTCGCCTTGGCCAGCGCCGCGGCGCTGTCGCCCAACACCATGCGCTGCGTCGGTTCGAGTTCGAGGCCTGCGGCGCGCGCCGCGCCGATGGTCAGGACGGCGGGCAAGTCTGCGTAACGAACTTTCGCCAGGCGCGCAGCGACGCGCGCCAGTTCGACGGTCTCGGCCGCGACGGCGAACAGCGACTGGCCGGCATACTGCACGATGCCGTCGGCGAAGATCGGATCGTCATGGAAGACCGGACCGACATCGTTCTTGCCGGGGATGTCCCTGGCCATGAACACAGCGGCGACGCCGGGCGCGGCGCGAACGGCCGACAGATCCATGTCGAGGATTTTCGCGTGCGCGCGTTCGCTGAGGCCCAGGCAGAGATGCAGCAGGCCCGGCGGCTCGGGCATGTCGTCGATATACACGGCGCGGCCGGCGACATGCTTGGCGGCGCTGTCGTGGTGGCGCGCCGCACCGGTCCGCTCGGCGCGCTCACCCATGGTTGAGCGCTTCCAGTTCGAGCACACGCGTCGCGCCGGCGCCGCAGATTTCGAGCCACGCCTTGAACAGCAGGTTCTTCGCCGCCGCCATGCGATAGCCGGCCGAGGCGCGCATGTCGCCGATGGGCTGGTAGTCGGACTCCAATGCCTGCATCGCGTTGCGAATGGCTTGCTCGCTCCAGGCCTTCCCGGTCAACGCGGCTTCCGCGGCGCGGGCGCGCCTGGGCGTCTCGGCCATGCCGCCAAAGCAGATGCGCGCCTCGCGCACAGTGTCGCCGCCGCGCCGGACATGGATGGCACCGCACAAGGCCGAAATGTCCTGGTCGAAGCGTTTGGAGATTTTGTAGACCCGGAACGAAGCGTCCGGCGCGAGTTTGGGAACGAGGATCTTCTCGACGAACTCGCCGGGTGCGCGATCCTGTTTGCCGTAGGCGAGGAAAAAATCCTCCAGCGGCATTTGCCGTTGCTTGTCGCCGCGTCTCAGAACCAGCGTCGCGCCCAACGCGATCAGCGGCGGCGGCGAATCGCCGATGGGCGAGCCATTGGCGATATTGCCGCCGACGGTTCCCGCATTGCGGACCTGGACCGAACCCAGACGGCGCAGGAGTTCGCCGAAATCCGGATGAAGCCGCGCCAACACCTCATAGGCCCGGCTGTAGGTGACGGCGGCGCCGATCTCCAGCGCTTCCGGCGTCTCGCTCATGCGGTTCAGCTCGGCGACGGACAGCACGGAAATGACCGTCGGCAGGACCTGCAGCTTCTTGGTGACCCAGAGCCCGACATCGGTTGCTCCGGCGAGCAACGTCGCATCGGGATATCGCTGCAGGAGCGACGCCAGTTCCGCGACGGTGCGTGGTGCGAAGAAGCGTTTCGCAGTGCCGGTGTGCGCATCGCGATGGTCAATCGCGAGGCTTTCGGCGCGGGCGACCGTGGCGGGGGGACCGGGCGCGACATGCGGCAGCTCGTTCATGCGCCGCGCGGCTTCGACGATCGGGCCGTAGCCCGTACAGCGGCAGAGATTGCCGGCGAGCGCGTCGCGGACCGCCGGCGCGTCCGTCGCGCTGCGATTGAGATAGTGCGCGTACAGCGACATCACGAAGCCGGGCGTGCAGAAGCCGCATTGCGAGCCGTTGGCGTCGACCATCGCCTGCTGCACCGGATGCAGCGGCGCGCCCGCAGCGCTGAGGCTCTCCACCGTGAACAGCGTCTTGCCGTCGAGCATCGGCAGGAAAAGAATGCACGCGTTGACGGCGCGCCAGGCGGTGCCGCCGCCGCCGGTGTCCTCGCCCAGCACGACGGTGCAGGCGCCGCAGTCGCCCTCGGCGCAGCCTTCCTTCGTCCCGGTGCGGTTCAGCTGCGTGCGCAGCCAGCGCAGCACCGTCAGCGTGGGATCCGGATTGCGGACCTCATGCACTACGCCGTCGAGCCGGAACCGTACCGTGTCGCGCATGGCTCAGCTTCCGCGATAGGTCGAGTAACCGTAAGGCGAAACCAGCAGCGGCACGTGATAATGGGCCTCGGCGTCGGAAATGCCGAAAGCGATCCGCACGACGTCCAGGAACGGCGGCTCGGCCAGGGTCACGCCCTTGGCCCTGAAATAGGCGCCGGCCTCGAATTCCAGCACGTAACGGCCGGGCTTCATCGCCGCGCCGGTCAGGAGCGGCGCATCGCAGCGTCCGTCGGCATTGGTCCGCGTTTCCACGAGCGGCTTGGCGCTATCGTCCGCATACAGACGCACGGCGATTCCGGCGCCGGGGCAGCCATGCGCGGTGTCGAGTACATGCGTCGTCAAGCGTCCCACGAAGCGGCCTCTTTCCCAGGAACGATGATGAGTCTGGTTGCTTGGGCTGTAAAGCGCCTTGTGTATAGTGAAGCGGCAAAGTCTGGCAATTCGAACCGGTGAGACCTTCGTGACCGCCCAATATCCGCGCGATCTGATCGGATACGGTCCAAACCCGCCGCATCCACGCTGGCCGGGCGGCGCGCGGCTCGCGCTACAACTGGTGCTCAACTATGAGGAAGGCGGCGAGAACTCCATCCTGCATGGCGATGCCGGCGCGGAGACCTTCCTGTCGGAAATCATTAACGCCGAACCCGTGCTCGGCGCCCGCCATATGAGCATGGAGTCGATCTACGAATACGGCAGCCGTGCCGGCTTCTGGCGGCTGCTGCGGCTGTTCCGGAAATATCAGGTTCCGGTCACGGTCTTCGCGGTCGCCTCGGCGCTGGAGCGCTATCCGGCCATTGTCGAACCGCTGCTGGCGGACGGTCACGAGATCTGCAGCCACGGCTATCGCTGGATTAATTACCAGCGCATCGACGAGGCAACCGAGCGCGCCCATATCGCCAAGGCGGTCGAGATCATTCGCGGCCTCACCGGCGCCGCGCCGCTCGGCTGGTACACCGGACGAACGAGTCCGAACACGCGCCGGCTGGTGGTCGAGCATGGCGGTTTTCTCTACGACGCCGACGACTACAACGACGATCTGCCGTTCTGGGTCAGCGAAGGCGGCAAGCCGCATCTGGTCGTGCCCTACACGCTGGACGCCAACGACATGCGTTTCGCCGCGGCGCAAGGCTTCAATTCGGGCGATCAGTTCTTCGCCTATCTGAAAGACACGTTCGACGTGCTCTACGCCGAAGGCGAAACCGCGCCGAAGATGATGTCGGTCGGGCTGCATTGCCGCATCGTCGGACGGCCCGGACGCATCGCCGCGCTTGAGAAGTTCATCCGCTATGCCGGAGAGCACAAAGACGTCTGGTTCTGCCGCCGCATCGACATCGCGCGGCATTGGCGGGCGACGCATCCTTATGTCTGACGCCTTTCGCACGCCGCCCAGCACGCTGAGCGAGGAAGCGTTCCTCAAATTGTATGGCGGCGTCTACGAACACTCGCCGCATTTCGCGGCGGAGGTCTGGCACAACATTCCGCATAAGGCGCTCGACGCGGTCGACGGGCTGGCGCACGCCCTGAAGAGCGCTGTCGAGGCAAGCGCGCACGGCGTGCAGCTCGCCCTCATCCGCGCCCATCCCGATCTGGCGGATCGCATCCGGCTCTCGCCGGAGTCGGTGGCGGAACAGGCGGGCGCGGGTTTGGACAACTGCTCGGCTGAGGAACTGGCCGAATTCGGCACGCTCAACGATGCCTACAAGGCGCGGTTCGGATTTCCGTTTATCAAGGCGGTGCGCGGCTTCACGCGGGCCGATATCCTGGCGGAATTCCGCCGCCGCGCCGGTAACGATGCCGACGCGGAGTTCAAGACAGCGCTCGACGAAATCCATAAGATTGCAGTGCTGCGATTGAACGATCTGGCCTAGGAAGAAGCATGGAAGATTTCGCGAAAAACTCGGTAGACCTGGCGCAGCCGCGTCTCGGTTCGGAAGTCGTGTCCGCGAGCGACGAGTTCTTCGCGGCCAAGGAACGGCTGATCGATCCGGCGGAACCGGTCTTCGTTCCCGGCAAATACGACGAGAACGGCAAATGGATGGACGGCTGGGAAAGCCGCCGCCGCCGCGATGCAGGCCACGACCATTGCATCGTGCGGCTGGGCAAGCCCGGGATCATCCACGGCATCGAGATCGACACCCGCAACTTCACCGGCAACTATCCGCCGGCCGCGTCCATCGATTGGTGCCATGCGGACGAGCGGATCCCGTCGCATCAGGCGAAATGGGCGCCGCTGCTTGCGACCACGGCGTTGCAAGGCAACAGCCGGCTGGTTCTGCCGATAGCCCTGGACAAGGTCGCGACCCATCTGCGGCTCAACATTTTCCCGGACGGCGGCGTGGCGCGGCTGCGCGTGTTCGGACAAGTCGTGCGCGACTGGCCCCAGGGCGAGCGCATCGATCTGGCGGCGATGGAAAACGGCGGCTTGCCGGTCGCGGCCAATGACGAGCATTTCGGCCAGGTCTCCAACATGCTGGCGCCGGGCACCTCGCGCGACATGGGCGACGGCTGGGAGACGCGGCGGCGGCGCGAGCCGGGACATGACTGGTCGATCGTCGCGCTGGCGCGGCCGGGCCGCATCGAGGAGATCGTCGTCGATACCGCGCATTTCAAAGGCAACTATCCCGACCGCTGTTTCCTCCAGGCCATCGGTCCGAGCGCCTTGCCGAAGGACTCCTTGATCACGCAGTCGCTCCATTGGCCGGTCATCCTGCCCGAGCAGAAATTGTCGGCGGACCGCGAGCATCGCTTCACGACTGAAATCCTCAAGCACGAACCCGTAAAGTTCGTGCGCCTGAACATCGTGCCCGACGGCGGCGTGGCGCGGCTGCGCCTGTGGGGCAGGAGCGCGTGAACGCCTGCAAATTTGGGCAAATCCAGAAAGAAAGCTCAGATCGATCCGATCAAGGCAGGGGCGCGCGGGCCGCCACGTCGACCACACCACCGCCAAAGGTCAGAGCGGATTTCGCGACCGTGACCACGGGTACCCCCTTCGACGCCAGGCCGAAGAAGAAACTCGATTGCGCCGGCGCATTCACTCCGTTGGCCGGGCAAACCGGCGTTGCAAACGTGAAAGTGATGACGTTTCCGACCCGGTTGGCGGACGATATTCCGATTGAACCGATTCCACCCGTTGTAACCACGAAGACATCCGCCACGCGGCCTCGTGCATAGGGTAGGCGCGCAACCGGCCCAAACTTTATCTTCAGGTTGGTGGCGCAGTTGATGTCCGATGCGGCGACCGCCGGCGTGAAATCCACTCGATATTCGAAGGCCGTCAGGCCCGCGCCCGGCGTGCCGGCCTGTCCCGGATAGGTGCGCGTTTGCAGGCGCGGCGTTCCCGTATAGCCGGTGGCCGGCGGATAGTTGCCGATCGAATCGCTGACCGTGACGGTGCACGTCGCATTGAACACGCAATTGATCGCAGGCGCGCCGACATTGACGACCGTAAGCGGCGCCGCGGACGCGATGGCCGGCAGAGAGGAAATCAAAGCGGCCAGTAGAATATTTTTCGCGATGTTCATGGGTTATGCCTCACGAAATCCCGGCAAGGCTGCACCTTTTTCCAATTTGCGGCAAGCATACTGCGGTAAAGCCCGAAGCAGAAAATTCGAAGGAAAGGGCATCTTGGTGGTGCCCCGTGGGACCAACCAGATCTCTCAGGCCGTGATCCGCGCGGAGATTATCGGGCGCCTGGCCGGCTGCGGATCGTCGATGTGGATAATGCGGCCGAGCACGGCGACGGCGGAATTGGCCGCGTCCTCGCTCGCGGCGTGGACCAGCGCCAGGATATCGCCTTTCGCGACTTTCATGCCGACCGGCACGAATTGGGAAAAGCCGACCCGGAAGTCGAGGACGTCGCTGGTCTTGCGCCGTCCGCCGCCCAGATCGATCAGCTCGACGCCAATATTGCGGGCGTTCATGCCCACGACATAGCCGGTGCGGCGCGCCACGACCGGCTTCACGACCGGCGCGCGCGGCAGATAATCCCAGACGCGCTCGACGAAATCGGCCGGCCCGCCCAGGGCCGCGACCATGCGCGAGAACACCTCGGCAGCGCGGCCGGAGTCGAGCGCCTGCTGGGCTTCGTCGCGGCCCTCTTCGAGATTGGGCACGAGGCCGCCGAGCAGCAGCATCTCGGCGGCGAGTTCGATGGTGACGGCGTGCAGACGCTTGTCGCGCGGGCCGCTGCCGGCGAGATAGGCGACGCTTTCGAGCATCTCGAGCGAATGGCCGGCGGTGGTGCCCAGCACTTCGTCCATGTCGGTGATCAGCGCCGTGATCGGCAGGCCCGCGCCCTGCCCGATGGAGACCAGCGTCTCGGCCAGTTCGCGCGCCTGGGCCGGATCGGCCATGAAGGCGCCGGAACCGGTCTTGACGTCCATCACCAGGCCGCCGAGGCCGGCCGCCAGCTTCTTCGACAGGATCGAACCGGCGATGAGCGGGATCGACTCCACGGTCGCCGTCACGTCGCGCACGGCATAGAGCCGCTTGTCGGCGGGGGCGAGGTCCGCGGTCTGGCCGATGATGGCGCAACCGACATCACGCACGACGCGCTGGAAGGTCTCGATGTCCGGATCGCAGGCATAGCCGGGGATGCAGCCCATCTTGTCGAGCGTGCCGCCGGTGTGGCCGAGGCCGCGGCCTGAGATCATCGGCACCACGCCGCCGCAGGCGGCGACGATCGGCGCCAGCATGATGCTGACCTTGTCGCCGACACCACCGGTCGAGTGCTTGTCGAGCACGGGCCCGCCCAGCGCATGCTCGTCCCAGGAGAGCACGCGGCCCGAATGCGTCATGGCGCGGGTGAAGGCGACACGCTCGGCCGCGTTCATGCCCTGGAAAAAGACCGCCATGGCGAAGGCCGAGACCTGGGCCTCGCTGAAGCCGCCCTGCGCGATGCCCTGCACGACGGAGGCGATTTCGTCGTCGGTCAGGGCGTGACCGTCGCGCTTCTTGCGGATGAGTTCCTGCGGCAGCATCACAGCTTGGCGGTGTTCTTCAAATGATCGGGGCCGAACGACAGGGGCAGCAGATCGCCCAGCGTGATCGTGTGACGCAGACCTTCCGGCGAGCAGAGGTAGACCGGCACGGTGTCGCCGGCGAATTCGCGCAGCTTCTGGCGGCAGCCGCCGCAGGGCGTCACCAGATCGTCGGCGACGGCCATGACCAGGACTTCGGCGATCGTCTTCTCGCCATCCGCGACCATGACGCTGATGGCGGACGATTCGGCGCAGCAGCTTTCGGGATAGGAGGCGTTCTCCACATTGCAGCCGGCATAGAGCTTGCCGTCGGCGCCTTTCAGCACCGCGCCGACGCGGAAATTCGAATAGGGCGCATGCGCCCGTTCCATCATCAGCCTGGCTTGCGCAAACATCTCGGCGGAGGGCTTACTCATGTCACCTTCAATGCTCTTTCTCGTACGCAACGCCGATGGCCTTGGGCGCAATCGCCTTGCCGATGACGCCGGCCAAAAGGATCACCGTCAGCACATAGGGCAGCGCCTGGATGAACTGGACCGGAATCTCGCCGATGCCCGCCAAGCTCACCCCTTGCAGCCGGATGGCGACGGCGTCAAGCAGGCCGAAGATCAGGCAGGCGCCGAAGGCCGGGATGGGCTTCCATTTGCCGAAGATCAGGGCCGCGAGCGCGATATAGCCCTGGCCGGCGCTCATGTCGCGGCTGAAATTGGCGTTCTGCGCGATCGCGAGATAGGTCCCGGCGATGCCCGTGAAGACGCCGCAGATCAGCAGCGCGCGGTAGCGCAGCCAGGAAACCGAAATGCCCGCCGCGTCGATCGCGCCGGGCGCCTCGCCGACGGCGCGCAGGCGCAGGCCGAAGCGCGTGCGCTCGACCGTCCACCAGGTCAGCGCGACACTGGCCAGCGAGACGAAGGTCAAGAGACTGAAGCCGCCGAACAGCGGCATGAAGCGCGCGGAATTCGGCAGTGCCGGCGTCTGACCACCCGACTGGAACCAGGCGATGCCGAAGACGACCGTCAGGCCGGATGCCAGGATGTTGATCGCCACGCCGCTGACCACCTGGTTGCCGCGATGGGTGATGCAGGCGAAGCCGTGCAGCAGCGCCATCGCGCAGGCGACGCCAATGCCGCCGCCGAGCCCGAGCCAGGGCGAGCCCGTCAGCGCCGCGATGGTGGCCGAGGCGAAGGCGGCGGCGAGCATCTTGCCTTCGAGGCCGACATCGATGATGCCGCTGCGCTCGGAGAACAGTCCGCCCATGGCGCACAGGATCAGCGGCGTCGCGACGCGCAAGGTCGCGGCAAGGGTCGGGATGACGAGCGCGAGCCAGTCCTCCATCTAGACGTCCTCCGCGGCGCGCTGGCGGCGCTGCGCCAGCCAGAGGAATGGCGCTTCCAGCCAGGGCCGGGGCAGATTGGCGAGCGCGCCGGAGAACAGGATCACCAGGCCCTGGATGGCGATCACCATGTCGCGCGTGATCGTCGGAATGTCGAAGGACAGTTCCGTGCCGCCCTGCTGCAGGATGCCGAACAACAGGCTGGCCAGCACGATGCCGAGCGGATGGTTGCGGCCCATCAGCGCCACGGCGATGCCGCCGAAACCGTAACCGGTCGCGAAATCGAGCAGCAGGCGGTGATGTACGCCCAAAATCTCGTTGACGCCGACGAGCCCGGCGAGCGCACCCGACAGCATCATGACGATGATCGTCAGACGCTTCGGGTTGACGCCGGCATAAACCGCGGCGTTCGCGTTAAAGCCCATGGTGCGCACATCGTAACCGAACGGCGTGTGCCAGATCAGCAGCCAGACGCCGATGCAGCACAGCACGGCGAGCACGCTCGACAGGTTGAGCGGCGTCTGCGCCACCGCGATGCCCAGATGACCCAGGATGTCGCTGATCAGCGGCAGTTGCGCGGAGGTGAACTCGCGGCTCTCCGGCGACATCGAGCCGGGCGCGATCAGCACGTTGACCATCAGATAGACCATGATCGCCGCGGCGATGAAGTTGAACATGATGGTCGTGATGACGATGTGGCTGCCGCGATAGGCCTGCAGGTAGCCCGGAATGGCGGCCCACAGCGCGCCGACCGCGGCGGCCGCCAGGATGGCGAGCGGAATGGCGATGACGGGCGGCACAGCGGCATTCATCGCCAACGCCGCCAGGCCCGCGCCGAGGCCGCCAAGATAGGCCTGGCCCTCGCCGCCGATGTTGAACAGGCCGGCATGGAAAGCGACGGCGACCGCGAGGCCGGTGAAGATGAAGTTCGTCGTGTAATAGAGCGTGTAGCCGATGGCTTCGGAATCGCCGAGCGCACCGGCGAGCATGAACTTCACCGCATCGAGCGGGCTGGCGCCGACCGCTAGCACCACCAGGCCCGCCACGGCGAAAGCCAACAGGACATTTGCAATCGGAATGACGCCGATGTCGACCCAGAGCGGCAGCTTGCTCCCGTTCATGCCGGCGCTCCCGCCGGCTCGTGCACATTGGCCATCATCAGGCCGAGCATGCGCTCGTCCGCCTTGTCGCCAGCGACTTCGCCGACGATGCGGCCCGCATACATGACCAGGATGCGGTCGGCGAGCGCCATCACTTCGTCGAGTTCGACCGAGACCACCACGATGCCGCAACCCGCGTCGCGCAGGGCTACGAGCTGGCGATGAATGAACTCGATGGCGCCGATATCGACGCCGCGCGTCGGCTGGCCGACCAGGAGCACGCGCGGCGCCTGCGAGGTTTCGCGCGCCAGGACCAGCTTCTGCTGGTTGCCGCCGGAGAAACTCGTGGCGCGCTGCGAGGGCCGCCGAGGCCGCACGTCGTAGCGTTCCATCAGGGCGGCGCAATGCTTCGTCATCGCTCCATAGTCGAGAAAGCCGCGGCGGCTGAACGGCGCGCTGCGCTGAAAACCGAGAACCGAGGTCTCGCTGGCGGTAAAATCGCCGGCCATGCCATAGCGGTGGCGATCCTCCGGCACATGCGCGACGCCGAGCTTGCGCATCTCAGCCGGATTGGCGGGACGCGCCGGCGTGATCTTGCGCGCCCCCACCGTCAGACTTCCCGAGGTCGGCGGCCGGATGGCGGAGAGCACTTCCAGAAGCTCGGTCTGGCCGTTGCCGGAGACGCCGGCGATGCCGACGATCTCGCCGGCGCGCAGCGTGAAGCTGACATTGTCGAGCAGCGGAACACCACCCTTGCCTTTCACAGTCAAGCGATCGGCCACCATCAATGCCTCACCGGGTTTCACCGGCACCTTGTCGAGCGACATGCGAACCTTGCGGCCGACCATCAGCTCGGCGAGATCCTCGCGGGTTGTCCTGGCCGTCTCGCGGTCTGCCACGACCTGGCCGTGGCGCATGACATAGACGAGGTCGGTCACCGCCATGATTTCGCGCAGCTTGTGGCTGATGAGGATGACGGTCGTGCCGCGTTCCTTCAGCGCCTTGAGAATACGGAACAACCGATCGGTTTCCTGCGGCGTCAGGACGGCGGTCGGTTCGTCGAGGATGAGAATCCGCGCGCCGCGGAACAGCGCCTTGAGGATTTCGACGCGCTGCTGCTCGCCCACGGGCAGATTCTGGATCAGGGCGTCGGGATCGACCTTGAGGCTGTATTCGCGTTCGAGGCGTTCGAGTTCGGCGCGCGCCTTGGCAAGGCTCGGCTTGAGCAGGCCGCCCGCTTCGGCGCCGAGGATGACGTTCTCGAGGACCGTGAACGTGTCGACCAGCATGAAATGCTGATGCACCATGCCAATTCCGCCGGTGATGGCGTCACGCGGGCTCTTGATGTCGGCCTTTTTGCCGTCAATCAGGATCTCGCCGCTGTCGGCCTCGTAGAGACCGTAGACGATGCTCATGACGGTGGATTTGCCGGCACCGTTCTCGCCGATGATGCCGGTGATCGAGCCGCGCGGAATGCTGAGCGAGACGCCGCGATTGGCGTGCACAGGGCCGAAGAACTTCTCGATGTTCCGAAGCTCGAGCGCCGCTGGCGCGCGACTGTCAGACGCCGGTGCTCCCCCAACAGCCATCAATCACGAATTGCAGCTGTTGGTGCTCTCGTAGTCGTGCACCTTGATCTTGCCGCTGATGATGTCGGCTTTCACCTGATCCACCTTGGTCTTCATCGCCGGCGTGATCAGCTTGTTGTTGTACTGGTCGTAGGCGAAGTCGACGCCACCTTCCTTGAGACCAAGAATCCGATAGCCGGGTTTCCAGGTGCCGTTCTGCGCCGACTTCAGCGCGTCATAGGCGACGAGATCCACGCGCTTGACCATCGAGGTCAGCATCGTGCCGGGATGCAGGTAGTCCTGGTTGGAGTCGACGCCGATGCCATATTTGTGCGCGTCCGCCGCCGCCTGCAGCACGCCCATGCCGGTGGCGCCGGCGGCGGCATAGACGACATCGACGCCGCGGTCGAATTGCTGCCGCGCCAGCTCGCCGCCGCGCGCCGGATCGGTCCAGGCGGTCGGCGTCGTGCCGGCCATGCTTTGGATGACCTCGGCCTTGGGATCGATGTAGTGGATGCCTTGGACATAGCCGCAGGCGAAGCGGCGGATCAGCGGCACGTCCATGCCGCCGACGAAGCCAAGCTTGTGTGTCTTGGACGCCATCGCCGCCAGTACGCCGACGAGGAAGGAGCCTTCCTCCTCGCGGAACTGCACCGCCTGCACGTTCGGCAGGCGGATCGAACTGTCGATCAGCGTGAAATGGACGTTGGGAAACTCCTTCGCCACCGTCGTGACGGCCGCGATCTGGGCGAAACCAACGCCAATGATGGGATTGCGCCCGGCATGGGCGAAATGGCGGAAGACCTGCTCGTACTGCGTTTCGTTGCTGATCTCGAAATCGACATAAGCCGTGCCCGTTTCCTTCTTGAAGCGCTCGGCGCCGCGATAGAGGCCTTCGCTGAAGGATTTGTCGAACTTGCCGCCCATCGCATAGACGATCGCGGGTTGGATAGGAGCCGTGCCGGCCTCCGCCAGCGTGACCAGGGCGGCAACGGCGACAGCGGCGCCTGCGAGCAGGCTTCGCGACCAAAACTTTGTCATGGATCGTCCTTGTCCCACTCTAACGCGCGCCCCGGCGCCCATCCTGCACGGTTCACGCGCCGTAGGGTATCCAAATGTTCTTGACCTGCGTCGCCTGGCGCAGGAAGGCGCGGCCTTCGCCTTCGGACGCGTCGAACCACGGAACCGGATGCAGGTCGCCGGTCCAGGTGCGCTTGAGATCGGAGGCCGAGGCGGCTTCGATCGTGGTGATCGCGCCGCCGCCGAAATACCACACGGCGTCGACATTGCCGTGCTCGGCAAGGACCAGCGCCAGGGGATCGCGCAATCCCGTGACGATGTTCACGACGCCGTCCGGCATGTCCGAGGTTTCGAGCACCTGGTAGAAATCAGTCGCCGCCAGCGGATGGCGCTCCGACGGCACGATCACGACGCGGTTTCCCATCGCCAGCGCCGGCGCCAGCAAGGAGATGAACGCCAGCAGCGGCGCCTCGTCGGGACAGGCGATGCCGATCACGCCTTGCGCTTCGTGCATCGCCAGCACGACGCCGCGCAGCGGCGGATCGTGGACCGCGCCGTCGAACTTGTCGGCCCAGGCGGCATAGGTGAAGAGACGGCGGATCGAAGCCTCGACCTCGCGCGCCGCCGCGGCGGACGAGGCGCCCGTCATCTGGCGCAGGCGTTTGGCGAATTCGTCGGCGCGGGCCGAAAGATTCTCGGCGCAGTAGTAGAGGATCTGCGCCCTGGCATGGCCGCTGGTCGAAGCCCAACTCTCGGCTTTCGAGGCCGCCTCGACGGCGTTGCGGATGTCCTTGCGGTTGCCGTCGCCGACCTGGCCGAGCACCGCGCCGGACGGCGACAGCACCGGACGGCTATAGCCACTGTCGGGACGCGTCTGCTTGCCGCCGATGAACAACTTGGCGGTGCGATCGATCGGCGTGAGCGCGGGTTCGGCAGAAGGCGCTTTCTGCACGATGGGCCTGCCGGCCTTGCCGGCCTTCGCGACGTGCTTGCGCTTCAGATATTCGAACATGCCTTCGCGGCCGCCCTCGCGGCCAAAACCGGATTCGCGGTAGCCGCCGAAACCGGCCGAGGCGTCGAACTGGTTGGTGCAGTTCACCCACACCACGCCGGCCTTGATCTTGGGCGCGATGTCGAGCGCGACGTTGATGTTCTCCGACCAGATGCTGGCGGCGAGGCCGTAGCGTGTGTTGTTGGCGATCTGGACCGCCTCGGCGGGCGTGCGGAACGTCATCGCGACGAGGACCGGTCCGAAAATCTCGACCTGCGCCACCATGGAGGCCGGCTCCACGCCGCTGAGCAAGGTCGGCGGATAGAAGCAGCCTTCGGGACACGCGGTTTTGGGCTGAAACAGCGTCGCGCCATCGGCGACGCCCTTTTTTACAAGCCCGTCGATCTGCTCGCGCTGCTTGGGCGAGACGATGGCGCCGATATCGGTGTTCTTGTCGAGCGGATCGCCGACCCGCAACATCTCCATGCGGGCGCGCAGCTTGGCCAGCAGCTTCTCGGCGATGCTTTCCTGCATCAGCAGGCGCGAGCCGGCGCAGCAGACCTGGCCCTGGTTGAACCAGATCGCATCGACCGCGCCTTCGACGGCGGCGTCGAGATCGGCGTCGTCGAAGACGATGAACGGCGACTTGCCGCCCAATTCGAGCGTCAGCTTCTTGCCCGTGCCGGCCGTCGCGACGCGGATGATGCGGCCGACTTCGGTCGAGCCGGTGAAGGCGATCTTGTCGATATCGCCGTGCTCGACAATAGCCTTGCCGGTCTCGCCCGCACCGGTGACGATGTTGACCACGCCCTTGGGCAGGCCCGCCTCTTGGCAAATCTCGGCGAACAGAAGCGCCGTCAGGCTGGTGTCTTCGGCCGGCTTGAGCACGACCGTGTTGCCGGCGGCGAGCGCCGGCGCGATCTTCCACGCCAGCATCAGCAGCGGAAAATTCCACGGGATGACCTGGCCGACGACGCCGAGCGGCTCGTGGTCGGGGAATTCGGACTCGATCAGCTGGGCCCAGCCGGCGTGATGATAGAAATGCCGCGCCACCAGCGGCACGTCGATATCGCGGGTCTCGCGGATCGGCTTGCCGTTGTCGAGCGTCTCCAGCACCGCGAACAGGCGCGCATGCTTCTGCACCAGGCGGGCCAGCGCGTAGAGAAAGCGGGCGCGGCCGTGGCCGCCGAGCTTGGCCCAGCTGGACTGCGCGGCGCGCGCCGCTTTCACCGCGGCGTCGACATCGGCCGTCGAACCTTCGGCGACGGCGCCGAGCTTCTTGCCGGTCGCGGGATTGAGGCTGTCGAAATGCGATTTTGTCGCAATCCACTCGCCGCCGATAAACAGTTTGAACCCAACCTCATGCTTCTTGAGCCAGGCTTCGGCGGTCGCGGATGCTTCCGGCGCGACGCCGTAATCCAGGGACTGAAAGGCAGTTGCGACGCTCACGGATCAACCCATCGGATGGCGGTGCGCGGCCGAGTAGTGGCCGGTCACGAAATGATCGAGCTGGCGCTCGATATCGGTCAGCAGACTGGATGCACCGAGGCGGAAAAGGTCGGGCTGCATCCAGGGCAGGCCCAATTCCTCCTTCATCACGGTCAGGTAGTTGATCGCGTCCTTGGCGGTGGAGATGCCGCCCGCCGGCTTGAAGCCGATGCGGTAGCCGGTCATCTCGTGATAGGCGCGGATCATGCGCGTCATGATCAGCGCGAAGGGCAAGGTCGCGTTGGTCGGCTCCTTGCCGGTGGAGGTCTTGATGAAGTCGGCGCCCGCCATCATGCAGGCCATCGAGGCGCGCGCGACATTGGTCAGCGTGCCCAGATCGCCCGCGCCGATGATCGCCTTCACATGGGCCGGGCCGCAGGCTTCGCGAAACGCCTTCATCTCGTCATAGACCGCTTTGGTGTTGCCGGTCAGGATATGGCCGCGGTCGATCACGATGTCGATCTCGCGCGCGCCGGCGGCGACCGAAGCCTCGATCTCCTTGATGCGCAGCGGCAGCGGCGACAGTCCGGCCGGAAATCCGGTGGAGACCGCGGCAACGGGAATGACCGTGCCTTCGAGGGCCTTCACGGCCGTCCCGACCATGTTGTGATAGACGCAGACCGCGCCGACGGTGATGCCGGCCTCGCCCATGCCCATGGCGTCGAGCACATCCTGGCGCACCGGCTGGCGCGCCTTGGCGCAGAGGCGATGGACGCGGCCCGCCGTGTCGTCGCCCGACAGCGTCGTCAGATCCATGCAGGTGACGGCTTTCAAGAGCCACGCCGCCTGCCACTCCTTCTTCACCGAGCGGCGGCCCGGCAGCGTCGCGATCCGGCGCTCCGCCGCGCTGCGGTTGATGCGCAGGGAGTCGATGGCATCCGCGTCAAACGCGATGCCCGGGTTGCGGGCGTGGCCGTGGTTCGACACCGAAGGTTGCGGTTCACGCGCTCGCGGTGTGATCGGTTGAATGTTGGACATGGTTCGAGCTTTCAGGCTCTCAGAGCACAGATTCGAGAAGACTGTCGGTGGCTTGTTTCAGTAGAGCGCTAACTTGTTCGCGACGTACGGAAGGAAAAGCATCGACGAAAGCATCGATGGACTTACCTCCTTTGAGGAAATCAAACACGGTTTCCACCGGTACGCGAGTACCGAAAAAAACCGGCGTTCCGCCCAGAATTTCCGGATCGCGAATGGCAACAGGTTCCGTCATTGCATAAGGGTATCCCGACGCCCCCTACCCCGCAACTTCTGCTACTTCGTCCCGAACATGCGATCTCCGGCGTCGCCAAGGCCGGGGATGATGTAGCCGTGGTCGTTCAGATGGCTGTCGATCGCGGCGGTCCAGATCGGGACGTCGGGATGGTTGGTCTGGAACGTCTTGATGCCTTCCGGCGCCGATAGAAGCGTCATCAAACGGATCTGCTTGGCGCCATGCGCCTTGAGCCTTGTTACGGCGGCCGACACCGAGTTGCCGGTCGCCAGCATCGGATCCATCACGATCACCAGGCGGTCGGCGATATCGTGCGGCGCCTTGAAATAGTATTCGACCGACTGAAGCGTCTTGGGATCGCGGTACAGGCCGATATGAGCGACACGGGCCGACGGCACCAGGTTGAGCATGCCTTCCAAGAATCCCGTTCCGGCGCGCAGGATCGGCGCGAAAACCAGTTTCTTGCCGGCCAGCGCCGGCGCCATCATCTTGGTCATCGGCGTTTCGATCTCGACCATCTCGATCGGCAGATCGCGCGTGATCTCGTAGCAGATCAGCATGCCGATCTCGTTGAGCAGCTCGCGGAAGTTCTTGGTGCTGCGATCCTTGTCGCGCATCAGGCTCAGCTTGTGCTGGATCAGCGGGTGATCGACGACCGTTAAGCCTTTCATTCCCCTGCTCCCATGAGACCGCCGGCTTCCCTAGCACCGGCCCGCCTGCGCCCGAAAGGCGGAAATCCGCGAATTCGTATGGCGTTCAAGGACCTGCTGGGCTTAACTGTGGATAAGACGCCTCCCTTCCGGAGGCAGGAGCCGGCGAACAATGGGCCTCCGCCCACATGTATCCAACGGCGCGGGCCTCAGCCGCGACCAGATTGAAGACAATTTCGGGGACCTTGCGCCGCCTCTGAACGGCACCCAGGCGCATGTCGAGGCGGCGCGCTGCCTGTATTGCTACGACGCACCGTGCATCAAGGCCTGCCCGACCGGCATCGATATCCCGACCTTCATCCACCAGATCCGGACCGAGAACCTGAGGGGTTCGGCCCACACGATCCTGTCGGCCAACATCCTGGGCGGGACCTGCGGCCGCGCCTGCCCGACCGAGGTGCTCTGCGAAGAAGCCTGCGTGCTCAATGCACGCGGCGAAGAGGCGGTCAGGATCGGCTCGCTGCAGCGCCATGCGGTCGAGGACCTGATGGCCCGGGGCGGTTCGCACCCCTTCACCCGGGCCGCGCCCAGCGGCAAGACGCTGGCCGTGGTCGGCGCCGGGCCCGCCGGTCTCGCCTTCGCCCATCGCGCCGCGATACTGGGACATGACGTCACGATCTTCGAAGCCAAGGCCAAGCCGGGCGGTCTGAACGAGTACGGCCTTGCCGCCTACAAGATGGCGAACGACTTCGCGCAGCGCGAAGTGGATTTCCTCCTCGGCATCGGCGGCATCGCAATCGAATACGGCCGCGCCCTGGGACGTGACGTTGCGCTCGACGATCTGCGAGCGCGATTTGCCGCCGTCTTCATCGGCGCGGGCATGGAGGTGCCCAACCGTCTGGACCTTCCCGGCGAGGACCTGCCCGGCGTTCGCGATGCGATCACCTGGATCGAGGAATTGCGCCAGGCGAAGGACAAATCGACGATGAAAGTCGGACGCGACGTCGTCGTCATCGGCGGCGGCAACACCGCGATCGACGCGGCGGTGCAGGCCAAGCGGCTGGGCGCGCAGACCGTCACGCTCGTCTATCGCCGCGGCGAGGGCGCGATGAAAGCGACGGAATGGGAATGCGATCTCGCGCGCAGCCATGACGTCGTGTTCAAGCTGTGGTCGGCGCCCGTCACATTCGACGGCGAAGGCAAGGTCGCCTCGGCCACCTTCGCCCGCACAAGGCTGAACGGCGGCAGACTGGAGACGACCGGCGAGCATTCGACCATCGCAGCCGACATGGTGCTCAAAGCCATCGGCCAGCAGCTCGACCTCAAGACGCTCGGGCATCTGGCGCTGAAAGGCGGACAGGTCGTCGTCGATGCGGACTATCGGACGTCCATCCCCGGCGTCTATGCGGGCGGCGACTGCATCGCCTCCGGCCAGGACCTGACGGTGCAGGCGGTGGAGGACGGCAAGCGCGCCGCGATCGCGGTCGACAAACAGGTAAGAGGCGTGTGATGGCCGATCTTCATTGCAGCATCGGCGGGGTGAAAAGCGTCAATCCTTTCTGGCTGGCCTCCGCGCCGCCGACGGACAAGTACATCAACGTCAAACGCGCCTTCGATGCCGGCTGGGGCGGCGTGGTGTGGAAGACGCTGGGCGTCGACCCGCCCGTGGTCAACGCCTCGAGCCGCTATGGTGTGCACCGCGACACCGCGCGCGGCATCGTCGGCATCAACAATATCGAACTGATCTCCGACCGGCCGCTGGACGACAATCTGCGCGAGATCGAGCAGCTGCGCCGCGAATATCCCGACCGCGTCATCATCGGCTCGCTGATGGCGACGGTCGACGAGCAGTCCTGGAAGAGCCTCGCCATCAAAATCGCCAACGCCGGCGTGCAGGGCATCGAACTCAATCTCGGCTGCCCGCACGGCATGTGCGAGCGCGGCATGGGCTCGGCCATCGGCCAGGTGCCGGAGATGGTCGAGAACACGACGCGCTGGGTGCGCGAGGCGGTGAACATTCCCGTCTTCACCAAGCTGACGCCCAACATCACCGACATCGTGGTGCCGGCGGAAGCCGCCAAGCGCGGCGGCGCCGACGGCGTGGCGCTCATCAACACCGTCAATTCGATCGTCTCGGTCGACCTCGACAACATGTCGCCGCGCCCCACCGTCGACGGCAAGGGCACGCATGGCGGCTATTGCGGCACGGCGGTCAAACCCATCGCGCTCAACATGGTGCAGGCCATCGGCCGCGATCCGGAGACGGCGGGTCTGGCGATCTCGGCGATCGGCGGCATTACCACATGGCGCGACGCGGCCGAGTTCATCGCGCTCGGCGCGCAGGGCGTGCAGGTCTGCACCGCAGCAATGCTGTACGGCTTTCGCATCGTGGACGATATGATCGCGGGTCTCGCCAATTTCATGGAAGAGAACCAGTACCGCTCGATAGAGGACTTTCGCGGCAAGGCGCTGCGCAACACGGTCGACTGGAACGAACTCAATCTCAATTTCGATCTGAAGGCGCTGATCCACCAGGACAAGTGCATCGAGTGCGGCCGCTGCCACATCGCCTGCGAGGACGGCGCGCACCAGGCGATCCGCATCGGCGCCGGCGCGAACGGCCATCGCACCTTCACGGTGATCGACGACGAATGCGTCGGCTGCAATCTGTGCCAGCACGTCTGTCCGGTGGAGAACTGCATCGAGATGAAGCCGCTGGCCAACGGCCTGCCGCCCGTCACCTGGCCCAATCATCCGCTCAATCCGCTGCGAGGCGCGTAGGACCATGGACCGAGAACCCGCCAAGCCGAACGACCTCGAAGCCTATTGGATGCCGTTCACGGCGAACCGGGCATTCAAGGCCAATCCGCGCCTGTTCGCATCCGCCGACGGCATGTATTTCAAGACCACCGACGGGCGCGCGGTGCTCGACGGCGTCTCGGCGATGTGGTGCTGCAACGCCGGCCACAACCGGCCGCGCATCACCGAGGCGATCCGCAAACAGGCGGGCGAGTTGGACTATTCGCCGGCGTTCCAGATCGGCCATCACAAGGCGTTCGAACTGGCGAACCGGCTGGTCGCGCTGATGCCGGGCAATTTGAACCATGTGTTCTTCACCAACTCGGGTTCGGAGTCGGTGGAGACGGCGCTCAAGATGGCCATCGCCTATCACAGCGTGAAGGGCGATGGCGCGCGGGTGCGCCTGATCGGGCGCGAGAAGGGCTATCACGGCGTCAATTTCGGCGGCATGAGCGTCGGCGGCATGGTCGCCAACCGCAAGATGTTCGGCACGCTGGTCGCCGGCGTCGATCATATCCGGCACACCCATGGCGATCCGCGCAATTTCTTCTCGCGCGGCGAGCCCGAGCATGGTGTCGAACTGGCCGACGACCTGGAGCGGCTGTGCGCCCTGCACGATCCTTCCACCATCGCCGCTGTCATCGTCGAGCCGGTGCAGGGATCGGGCGGCGTGATCGTGCCGCCCAAGGGGTATCTCAAGCGCCTGCGCGAGATCTGCGATAAGCACGGCATCCTCCTGATCTTCGACGAGGTCATCACCGGCTTCGGCCGCCTCGGCACGCCGTTCGCGGTCGAGTATTTCGGCGTCGAGCCCGACCTGGTGACGACCGCCAAGGGCATCACCAACGGCGTCATCCCGATGGGCGCGGTGTTCGCGCAGGCGAAAATCTATGAGGCGTTCATGCACGGGCCGCCGAACGCGATCGAGTTCTTCCATGGCTACACCTATTCCGGCAATCCGATGGCCTGCGCCGCCGCGCTGGGCACGCTGGACACCTACGCAGAAGAAGGCCTGCTGACGCGGGCCGCATCCATCGCGAAATATTGGGAAGATGCGCTGCATTCCCTGAAAGGCCTGCCCAACGTCATCGACATCCGCAATCTGGGCTTCGTCGGCGCGGTCGAACTCTCTTCGGCGCCGGGCGAGCCGACCAAGCGCGGCTTCTCGGCGTATCTCAAACTCTACGAAGCGGGCCTGCTCTGCCGCACGACCGGCGACACCATCGCGTTCGCGCCGCCGCTGATCGCCGAGCACAAGCACATCGACTTCCTGGCCGACACGCTCGGCAAGGTCATCAAATCCATCGACTGAGGGGGCGAAACCATGACGAAGTTGCGCGGCGGACTGATCCAGATGGGGCTGAAGGGCTCCACCGACTCCGATCCGGAAACCATCCGCAAGGCGATGATCGAGGCGCATCTGCCGCTGATCGAGGAAGCCGGCCGCCAAGGCGTGCAGGTGCTGTGCTTCCAGGAAGTCTTCACCCAGCCCTATTTCTGCCCGAGCCAGGATCGCAAATGGTACCGCGCGGCGGAAAGCATTCCCGACGGCCCCACCACCAAGCTGATGCAGGAGCTGGCGGCCAAGCACAAGATGGTCATCGTCGTACCGATCTATGAGGAGACGATCAGCGGCGTCTATTACAACACCGCCGCGGTGATCGACGCCGACGGCGCCTATCTGGGCAAATATCGCAAGACGCATATCCCGCAGGTCGCCGGGTTCTGGGAGAAGTTCTTCTTCAAGCCCGGCGCCTCCAACTGGCCGGTGTTCAAGACCAAGTATTGCAAGCTCGGCGTCTACATCTGTTACGACCGCCACTTCCCCGAAGGCTGGCGGGCGCTGGCGCTGGCGGGCGCGGAGTACATCGTCAATCCGTCGGCGACGGTGGCGGGGCTTTCCGAATATCTCTGGAAACTCGAACAACCCGCGTCGGCGGCGGCCAATGGCTGCTGGATCGGCGCCATCAACCGCGTCGGCACCGAGGCGCCGTGGAACATCGGCGAGTTCTACGGGCAATCGTACTTCGTCAATCCGCGCGGCCAGATCGAGAAGATCGCGTCGCGCGACAAGGACGAGCTGATCGTGCACGACATGAACATGGACATGATCCATGAGGTGCGCGACACGTGGCAGTTCTTCCGCGATCGGCGGCCGGATACTTATGGGCCGCTGGTGTCGCAGGAGTGATTGGATTTGGCTTGCGCCAACCTACCTAACGTCGTCATGGCCGCCCTTGTGGCGGCCACCCATAATCACGACAGGCCGAAGTGATTATGGGTGGCCGGGACGAGCCCGGCCATGACGGTTTTCCATTAGAGTATCAGCTTGCATCGTTCCGGGGATTGCACGCGGGGGACCTGCACATGAGTGAATCCACCATCGATACCGCGGCGACCTTCGTCGCCTCCGGCGCCGATCCGGGGCTCTACAATCACGACCTTGCTCCCGCGACGGCGGCGCAGCGGACGTGGACGTGGCGGTCCTATTCGGCGCTGTGGGTCGGGATGGTGGCGTGCATTCCGACCTACCTTTTGGCGAGCGGGCTGATCGCATCCGGTCTCTCCCCGGTGCAATCCATTCTTCTGGTCTTCCTCGGCAATCTGATCGTGCTGGTTCCCATGCTGCTGACCGGCGCGATGGGCACGAAATACGGGGTGCCGTTCCCGGTTTTGCTGCGCTCCTCGTTCGGACCGCGCGGCGCGCAGGTCGCGGCCCTGGCGCGCGCCTTCGTCGCCTGCGGCTGGTTCGGCATCAATACGTGGATCGGCGGCTCGGCGATCTACGGCCTGCTCAACATCCTGCTCGGCGGCGCGCTGAAGGGCACGGCCCTGCCGGTGCTCGGCATCGATCTTGGCCAGTTCGTCTGCTTTCTCGCTTTCTGGGCGCTGCACATCTATTTCATCAGCAAAGGCACCGAGTCGATCCGCTGGCTGGAGACGCTGTCGGCGCCGTTCCTGATCGTGATGGGCCTGGTGCTGCTCGGCTGGGCCTATGTCAACGCGCACGGCTTCGGCGAGATGCTGTCGGCGCCGTCCACCCTGGCGGCCGACCGCTTCTGGCCGGTGGTCGCCGCCAGCCTGACCGCCATGGTCGGGTTCTGGGCGACGCTGGCGCTCAACATCGCCGACTTCACGCGCTTCTCGCGGTCGCAGCGCGACCAACTCATCGGCCAGAGCATCGGCCTGCCGGTGCCGATGGCGCTGTTCTCCTTTCTCGGTGTGGCAGTGACGTCGGCGACCGTGGTGATCTTCGGCAAGGCGATCTGGGACCCGGTCGATCTCGCGGGGCATCTGGGCGGCGTCGGCGCGGCCATCGCCCTGGTCGTGGTGATGGTGTGCACGCTGACGGTGAACATGGCGGCCAACGTCGTGTCGCCGTCCTACGATTTCGCCAATCTGGCGCCGCGCTCGATCAGCTTCACGCGCGGCGGCTACATCACGGCCGCCATCGGCATCCTCATCTTCCCGTGGAAGCTGCTGGAGACCGCCGGCACCTATATCTTCTCCTGGCTGGTCGGCTATTCCGCCCTGCTCGGCCCCATCGCCGGGATCATGATCGCGGACTATTACATCGTGCGCCGGCGCAAGCTCCGGACGGCGGACCTGTTCCAGTATAACGGCCTGTACAAGGGAACGGCGGGGTGGAACCTCAAGGGCATCGCGGCGCTGACGCTCGGCGTGGCGCCGAATATTCCGGGGTTCCTGCATTCGGTCAATCTGGTGGCGAGCGTCGCGCCCATCTGGGACACGATCTTCACCGGCGCCTGGTTCGCCGGCTTCTTCCTTGCGGCGGGGGTCTATATCCTGCTCAATCTCGGCGCCAAACAGGAAGCGGCTTAAATGTCTCTGGTCATCAAGGGCGGAACCATCGTCACCGCGGATACGCAGTTTCGCGGCGACGTCTATTGCGAGGACGGCATCATCAAAGCGGTCGGCGACGTCTCGAACGCGCCAGCCAGCGCCGAGATCATCGACGCCAGCGGCCAATATGTCATGCCGGGCGGCATCGATCCGCACACCCACATGCAGCTGCCGTTCATGGGCACCGTCGCGTCGGAGGATTTCTTCACCGGCACGGCGGCGGGCTTTGCCGGCGGCAACACCACCATCATCGATTTCGTCATCCCGGACCCCAAGCAGAATCTGATGGAGGCCTACCGCAACTGGCGCGGCTGGGCCGAAAAAGCGGCCGGCGATTACTCCTTTCACGTCGCCGTCACCTGGTGGGACGAAAGCGTCCGCAAAGACATGGGCACGCTGGTCCAGGAAGAGGGCGTCAACAGCTTCAAGCATTTCATGGCCTACAAGAACGCCATCATGGCGACGGACGAGACGATGTATCACTCGTTCCAGCGCGCCAAGGAGCTCGGCGCCATCGTCACCGTGCATGCCGAGAACGGCGAGCTGGTCTACCAGCTGCAGCAGGAACTGCTGGCCAAAGGTATCAACGGGCCCGAAGGCCATCCCCTGTCGCGCCCGCCAGCGGCGGAAGGCGAAGCGGCGCACCGCGCCATCAAATTCGCCGAAGTGATCGGCGTGCCGGTCTATGTCGTGCACACATCCACCATCGACGCGCTCGATGTCATCACCCTGGCGCGCAACAACGGGCAGCGCGTGTTCGCCGAAGTGCTGGCCGGGCACCTGCTGGTCGACGACAGCGTCTACCAGTCCAAGGACTGGGCCTTCGCGGCGGCGCATGTGATGTCGCCGCCGTTCCGCGCCAAGGAACACCAGGCGGCGCTGTGGCGCGGGCTGCAGTCGGGCAACATCCAGACCACGGCCACCGATCATTGCTGCTTCTGCGCGCCGCAGAAGGCAGCGGGGCGCGACGACTTCTCCAAGATTCCCAACGGCACCGGCGGCGTCGAAGACCGCATGGCGGTGTTGTGGACGCATGGCGTGAACACCGGCAAGCTGACGCCGGAGGAATTCGTCGCGGTGACCTCCACCAACACCGCCAAGATCTTCAACATCTATCCGCGCAAGGGCGCCATCGCGGTGGGCGCGGACGCCGATCTCGTGGTCTGGGACCCCAAGGGCACGCGCACGATTTCGGCCAAGACGCATCATCAGAATGTCGACTTCTCGATCTTCGAAGGCATGGCGGTGACGGGCGTGCCGTCGCACACGGTGGCGAACGGCAGCATCGTCTATGCCAAGGGCGAAGTCCGCGCGGTCAAGGGCGCGGGACGCTACATCAAGCGGCCGCCGTTTCCCTCCATGTTCGGCGCGCTCGACAAGATGGCCGCCGCGGCGGCGCGGTAATTCCCTCCTTGTCATGGCCCGCGAATGCGCGCCACCCAGTTGGGCATGGAGCATCAGTTTCGAAAATCGTGGCGGCGTCACCTGGGTGGCCCGCATTCGCGGGCCATGACACTGTTTTTGAGTTGGAAAAAACATGACCATTCCCGGCATTGAGATCAAGGGGCCGCTCGGTCCCCGCTACGACGAAATCCTGACAAACGAGGCCCTCGCCTTTCTCGCGGGCCTGCATCGCGCCTTCGATGCGCGGCGGCTCGATCTGATCGCGGCGCGGGCCGCGCGGCAGATGCGGCTCGATGCCGGCGAACTGCCCGACTTCCTGGCCGAGACAAAACCCATTCGCGACGGCGACTGGCGCGTCGCGCCGATCCCGGCCGATCTGCTCGACCGCCGCGTCGAGATCACCGGTCCGGTCGACCGCAAGATGATCGTCAACGCGCTGAACTCCGGCGCCAAGGTCTTCATGGCGGATTTCGAGGACGCCAACGCGCCGACCTGGGCCAACAACCTGGAAGGCCAGATCAACCTGAAGGACCGCTGGCACGCATCGCTCGATTTCACCGACGCCGCGAGCGGCAAGCACTACGCGCTGGGGCCGAACCCCGCAGTTCTGCTGGTGCGGCCGCGCGGCTGGCATCTGCCGGAGCGGCATCTGACGATCGACGGCGCGCCGATCTCCGGTTCGCTGTTCGATTTCGGGCTCTACTTTTTCCACAATGCCAGGGCGCAGATCGCCAGGGGCAGCGGGCCATATTTCTATCTGCCGAAGCTCGAGAGTCATCTCGAGGCGCGGCTGTGGAACGACGTCTTCGTGCAGGCGCAGAAGGCGCTCGGCATCGCGCATGGCACGATCAAGGTCACGGTGCTGATCGAGACCCTGCCGGCGGCGTTCGAAATGGACGAGATACTCTATGAGTTGCGCGATCACATGGCGGGCCTCAACTGCGGCCGCTGGGACTACATGTTCTCCTTCATCAAGAAACTGCGCGCCAATCCGGCCTATGTCCTGCCCGACCGCTCGCAGGTCGTCATGGGCAAGGCGTTCCTGCGCGCCTACTCGCTGCTGCTCATCAAGACCTGTCACCGGCGCGGCGCCTTCGCGATGGGCGGCATGGCGGCGCAGATTCCCAACCGCAAGGACAAGGCCGCCAACGACGCGGCCTTTGCCAAGGTCAGGGCCGACAAGGAACGCGAAGCCGGCGACGGCCATGACGGCACCTGGGTGGCGCATCCCGATCTCGTTCCCGTCGCGCAGGAGGTGTTCGACCGGCTGATGCCGGGGCCGAACCAACTCGCGCGCATGCGGCAGGACGTGAACATCGCGCAGCGCGAATTGCTCGAGGTTCACGAAGGCACGAAAAGCGAAGCCGGCCTGCGCGACAACATCCGCGTCGGCGTGCAGTATATCGAAGCCTGGCTGCGCGGCCGCGGCGCGGTGCCGCTCTACAACCTGATGGAAGACGCCGCCACCGCCGAGATCAGCCGCGCCCAGGTCTGGCAATGGGTGAAATACGGCGTCGCGCTGGCGGACGGCGCCAAGGCGACGCCCGAACTGTTCGAGCGCTGCCTAAGCGAAGAGATGACGCGCATCGTGGGCGAGATCGGCACGGATGCTTTCGCCGCCGGCCGCTTCGCCGAAGCCCGCGCGTTGTTCCACGACCTGTCGCTGGCGCCGCAGTTCGAGGAATTCCTCACCCTGCCGGCGTATCGCCTGCTGGAACCGGCATAATTTTTTCGCGCGCCGGCAAAACTGAGTCCGGGCTTGGCCGGAATCGCGGTCCAATGCCGCGTGGAGATTTTCGCTGCGTTCCTTTCGCTTACACCTGTGGGGATTTACGGCAAATGGGGTTTGGACCGACTCGGTTCAAGGGGCTCGCGAAAATAATTTTTGCCATTTCTTATCCAGTAAAAAATTCGCGCGGAGGCGCGGAGTCCGCGGAGAAAGCCTCGCGCGATATGGGATAGGCGCGTGGGTGCAACGCAGCGAACGATATTTTCTTGCTGCGCAAATAAATATTCTGGAGGTGGTTTGACCTCTCCCGCTCTTGGCGGGAGAGGACGGTTGGAGCGAAGCGACAACCCGGTGAGGGGAAGTGTTGCGCGCGAAGACATCCCCTCACCTGGCCGCTGCGCGGCCGTCCTCTCCCGCTGCGCGGGCGAGGATAAAAAAACTAATCCTTCTCCGCGCCGCTGATCGGATCGACCGCTTGCGGGTCGCCGTCGCGGGCGTCCCAGGGGAACACGACCCAGGAATTCTGCGGCGCCTGCAGGAAGCGCATGTCGACCATGTCCTCGCCTTCGGGCTTGGAATAGATCGTCACATAGAGTGCGTTGGGCCAGATCTTGCGCAGCTCGCGGAAGGTGCCGCCGGTGTCGACCAGGTCGTCGAGGACGACCATGTTCTCGCCGCCGTTGCGCACCTTGGCAAGGATTTCCGGATGCAGCGGCTTGATGATTTGGGCGCCGCTCACCTTGTCCTCGCCGCGATAGGAGGTGACGCCGATGACCTCGATGTTCTCGCGGATGTTGAGTTCGCGCGCCAGCACGGCGGCGAACGGCAGGCCGCCGCGCGAGACGCCGACCACGATCTCGATGGCGCGGCCGTTGAGCATGAGATCGTGCACCCAGCCGGCCATCTCGCGCATCTGGCGGTGGATCTCGTTCCAGCTCACCCGGACGTAGAGACGGCGCTTGTTTTCCAGACGCATGAGGCTCCTCCGCTGGCGGGCTTTGTGCCACGATTCTCGGCAAATCAAACCAGCGGCAGCGCTAGAGCATGATTTGGTGATGTCGAATCAAATCATGCTCTAGATTCTTTGATTGGCGCGCAATTTACGGGTGAAGCTGAAGTAGCTTCACCCGATTGCGCTCTAGCCGCCGTCGTCCGCCGCGTCGCCGGCGCCGAACTCCCGCGGCATGACATTGAACGCGACGCTGATCCTTTTTTGCGCGACGCCCATCGGCGGCAGTTCGTGGAAGAAGTATCCCGGCATGAGCAGGAGATGGCCCGGCTCCGGCTTGACGCGGCGTTCGGGAAAACCATCCGCCACCGTCACGCCACCACGCGTGGGCGGGCCGACGCGCAGCCAGCCGCCGTCGCTGCCCGGGCTGTCCGCGATCTCCGGCTGCACGACGTAATAGACGCCAGCCAGCCAGGCGCGCGGATGAAAATGCGAATCGAGCCGGCTTTCGCCGTTCGACACGATCGCCCAGCCGCGCAGGTCGTAGTGCTCCGGGCGCGCCGCGACGAAGGGATGATCCGAGCCCGCCGGCAGTTGCGCGATGTAGCGTTCGACATGGCCCCGGATTTCCTCCGCCAGCGCCCGGAACACCGGCTTGGGCGACTGCATCAGGCCATTCAGGCGCGACGCATGATGCAGAGGCGATCCGGCCGGGTCTTTGCGAACCTGTGCGGCGGATTCGATTTCTTCCGCCAGCACGGCGTGAAAGCCGGGCGCCGTATAGCCGGCCGGCGGCGCGATCGGAGCGCAGCGCAAGAACCCTTCGAAATCGACCAGCCGCGCCACTTCGGCGTCATTCCCGAGCAACGCCTCGGCGATGACGAGCGCCGCCAGCACCGGCGCATAGACGACGCCGCGCTCGACCAGCGCGCGCATGCGTTCGCGCTGCCGCAGCGCCGCCGCCTGCTGCGTTTCGCCGGGCAGGAGCACGGGCCAGGGATCGATATTGGGATCCAGGAGCAGGGCTTTGCGGAAGTGACTGGCGTACTCGTCGTAGCGGCCGATGCCGGCGAGTTCGCCGGCAAGCTGGAAGACGAGATCGGCCGATTGCGGCCGCAGCGAAACGGCCTGGCGCAACAGCGCCAACCGCGCCTGGTCGCGCGATTCGAACGTCTCGGTCATATCCCAACCTTTACGACCAGCGAGAACCTACATTTCCCGGCGCGCCTTCGCCGAGCGAAGGATGGCCTGCCATCCGGTCGATAGCGACAGCGTATCGACGCGCGAAACCGGAAGCCATCCTCCGCGTCCGCACGCTGTCGCTACGGACCGCGGCGTAGGATGGTGCCCGGGGACAGAATCGAACTGCCGACACGTGGATTTTCAATCCACTGCTCTACCGACTGAGCTACCCGGGCCAACCGGGGAAAAAGCCCGGCAAAGGACGGGCTTTTTAGGCGAGCCTTGGCGCGGTGTCCAGCGGCGCGAAAATCAATGCAATTCAGGGTCTTCCTCGGACTCCGGGACGTTCTCCTCGCCGGCGGGCGCGCCCGGAATCGCGTACTCGCCGTTCAGCCAGCGCGCCAGGTCGAGGTCGGCGCAGCGCTTGGAACAGAACGGCCGCATTTTCGCGTCGCGCGGCCGGCCGCAGATCGGGCAGGAGCCGAACTCAGACGGTGGCGACATCGAAGCCTTCCCGTGCGAAGGCCTCGTTCGGCTCGAAGCTGACGCGGGCGGCGCCGCGGCGGGCGAGCGCGGCGCGCACTTCCTCGCCGTGGTCTTCCAGCCAGCGCACGACTTCCGCCGACGCGCGAACGGAGATTGCCTTTCCGGGCGCGGCGGCGGCGCTGCGCTCGACGCTGCGCAGCACCTCCAGCGCCACGGCCTCGCGCGTGCGCTTGCGGCCATGGCCGGAGCAGGAGCGGCAGCATTCGCTCATCAGCTTGACGAGCGGATCGCGGATGCGCTTGCGGGTGATCTCGACCAGGCCGAATTCCGACATCGGCGAGATCTGCGTCGGCGTGTGATCCTTCGACAGGCTCTCGGCCAGCATGTCGAGCACTTTTTCGATGTTGGTGGGATCGCCCAGATGGATGAAATCCACCACGATCAGGCCGCCGACGCCGCGCAGGCGCACCTGGCGGCCGATCTCGTCGGCGGCTTCCAGATTGACCCGGAAGCTGGTTTCCTCGAGGCCGGTCGAGGCGGTGAAGCTGCCGGAATTCACGTCCACCGCGGTCAGCGCCTCGGTGCCCTCGATGGTGATCCAGCCGCCCGACGGCAGCGGCACTTTGGGATTGGTGAGGCGGTCGATCTCTTCCTCGATGGCGTAGGCGTCGAACAGCGAGCCGGGACCGGCGAACAACTCGACCTTGGCTTCGGCCTCCGGCATGGCGCGGCGGCAATAGGCGCGGGCGGCTTCGGCCGCGGCGGCATCGTCGATCACGACGCGCGTGGTGCTGCTGCGCACCGTGTCGCGCATGGTGCGCTCGACCGGGTCCAGATCGTGATAGAGCGTCGCCGGCGCGCGCGCGCTTTGCTGGCGCGACAAGACCGGGCGCCAGGCTTCGGCGAGGCGTTCGGCATCTTCCTTCAGGTCGGCCAGCGTCGCTTCGCTCGCCGCCGTGCGCAGGATGTAGCCGGCGCCGAGCACCAGCCGGTCGCCGCCTTCGGCGATCATCGCCTCGCCGAGGCTGAGCATGCGCGCCCGCTCGCCCTCCTCCTCGATGCGCCGCGACAGCGCGACGCCTGGCGTGTTGGGCACCAGCACCGCCAGCCGCCCCGGAATGGTGATATTGGCCGAAAGCCGCGCGCCCTTGTCGCCGATCGGGTCCTTGACGACCTGGACGAGGATTTCCTCGCCCTCATGGACGCAGTCGCCGATCTTGGGCGTGCGGTCCTCGTCATAGCCCGGCAGGTCGGCGAGGCAGCGCGCTTCGCGGGCGCCCAGGAAGCCGGCGCGCCCCAGGCCGACATCGACAAAGGCCGCCTGCATGCCGGGCAGCACGCGCTGCACACGGCCCAGGATGATGTTGCCGATCAGGCTATGTCCGCTGCGGCCGCTGGCCTTCTTGCGCGGGCCGCCGTCTTCCAGGCCGATGGTGCGCTCGAGCATCAAATCCTGCAGGCGGCCGTCTTCGACCACGGCCACGCGGATTTCCCCGGCTCCTGCGTTGATCAGGACGTCCTTCTGCATTAGCGGGTGCTCAGGCAATAGCGACGCGACACGCTAACACGGATAGCCGCAACCCCGAAGGAGGGAGATTGTTTCGCGCAGCGGCAGCCCCACCACATTGGAATAAGAACCGCTGATGCGGCGAACGAAAATTTCGGCGCGGCCCTGCACGGCATAGCCGCCGGCCTTGCCCAGCCCTTCGCCGCAACGCACATAGGATTCGATATCGGCCGAGTCGAAGCGCTGGAACACTACGCGGGTCTCGACAATCCGTGTACGGAGTTTGCAGTCCGGCGCCAGCGCCGCGATGGCCGTCAGCACGCGATGGGCGCGGCCCGACAGGAGTTTCAGGCACTCGCGCACCTCGTCGTCCGCTGCCGCCTTGGGCAGGATGCGCCGGCCGCAGGCGACCACCGTGTCGGCGGCGAGAAAGATCGCCGGCGCGCCGCTCCAGGCGTCCGCCACGGCGCGCGCCTTGGCGGCGGCCAGGCGCGAGGCGTAGGGCCGAGGCTGCTCGTTCCTGTGGATGCTTTCGTCGATCGCGGCGGCGACCGTCGCGTCGGGCGTCAGGCCCGCCTGCGCCAGCAGGGCCTTGCGGCGCGGGCTCTCGCTCGCCAGAACGAGCAGAGGGGCGCTACTTGAAGCGATAGGTAATGCGCCCCTTGGTGAGGTCATAGGGCGTCATCTCCACCATGACCTTGTCGCCGGTCAGGACGCTGATGCGGTTCTTGCGCATTTTGCCCGCGGTGTGGGCGATGATCTCATGGCCGTTCTGCAGCATGACGCGGAACGTCGCATTGGGCAGGCGCTCGCTGACCGTGCCCTCGAATTCCAGCAGTTCTTCCTTCGCCATTCGTCCTCTAGATGGTTGGCTGGCCGGGGAAATGCCACCGAAAGCGGCCAAAAGCAAGGGTTTGGACGATAACCTCTCCCGCGCAGCGGGAGAGGACGGTTTGAGCGAAGCGAAAACCAGGTGAGGGGGAGTTTGCTGTGAGCTTGTCTGCAACGGACTTCCCCTCACCTGGCTCGCTTTGCTCGCCGTCCTCTCCCGCTCCGCGGGAGAGGATAAAACTCACGTATCCGCCGCCTGCTTCTCCGAGAACCGGTCCTTGATGCGCCTCAGGATGCCGTCGCGGGTGGCGCGATAGGCGTCGAGGCGCTGGTCTCGGGAGCCCTCGACGATGGTGGGGTCCAGCGTCGCCCAGTATTCGATTTCGACGGCCGAGGTGTGGGCGAGGTCGATGGCGCGGTGCTGGGCCTCGGGCGAGAGCGTGACGCAGAGATCGAACATGGTCGAATCCTCCATGTCCTCGAACGTCTTGGGATGGTACTTGCCGATTTCGATGCCGATCTCCTCCATCACCTCCACCGCCATGGGGTCGAGTTCTCCGGCGCGCACCCCGGCCGCGTCGATGTAAACGAACTTGCCGAACAGGTGCTTCATGATCGCCATCGCCATCACGCTGCGCACCGAATTCATGGTGCAGGCGAAGAGCACCGCGCCCGGCAGTTCCTCGCCATGAGGACCCCGCATGGCGCTAACCCTTCAGGTGCAGGACGCAGATCAGGGTGAAGATCCGGCGCGCGGTATCGTGGTCGAGCTCGACCTTGCCCTTGAGCCGCTCGCGCAGCAGCACCGAACCCTCGTCGTGCAGGCCGCGGCGGCCCATGTCGAGCGCCTCGATCTGCGACGGCGGGGCGTTGCGGATCGCCTTGTAGTAGCTCTCGCAGATCAGGAAATAATCCTTGATGACGCGCCGGAACGGCGTCAGCGACAGCATGACCTTGCCGTGCGCCGTGCCACTCTCGAGCTGGATGTCGAAGGTCAGCCGGTTCTCCTCGATGCCCAGCACCAGTCTGTAGGGACCGCCCTGCGAACCTTCGGGGCGAAAGCTGTTGCCTTCGAGCAGGTCGTAGATCGCGATGTCGCGCTCCTGCTCGATTTCGCGGGTCCGGCGCACGATGGAGCGCTCGTCCAGCGTGATGGCGGTCAGGCGAAAGGGATCGTCGTCCGCCATCCGTCAGCGGCCGAGATTGAGGCGCGCGGCGATCGAGCGGGCATGCGCCTCGAGCCCTTCGGCCTCGGCCAGCACGATGGCGTCCGGGCCGATCTTCGCGACGGCGGCGGCATCGCAGCTCAGCAGCGTCGTGCGCTTCAGAAAATCGAGCACGGAAAGACCCGAGGAGAAGCGCGCGGTGCGCGAGGTCGGCAGCACGTGGTTGGGTCCGGCGATATAATCGCCGATCGCCTCGGGCGTGTGGCGGCCCAGGAAGATCGCGCCGGCATGGCGCACGCGTTTTGCAAAAGCCTCCGGGTCGGCCGTGGCAATCTCCAAATGCTCCGGCGCGATGCGGTCGACCAGCACCACGGCGTCGTCCAGCGTGGCGACCAGGATGATGGCGCCGTAGTCCGTCCAGCTGGCGCGCGCGATTTTTTCACGGGGCAGGAGTTTCAGGGCCTGCTCGACAGCCGCCTCGACCTTGTCGGCGAAGGCCGCGTCGTCGGTGATGAGGATGCTCTGCGAGGAAGCGTCGTGCTCGGCCTGGGCGAGCAGGTCGGCGGCGATCCAGTCCGGATTGTTGGCGCCGTCCGCGACGACGAGAATTTCCGACGGCCCCGCCACCGAGTCGATACCGACCTTGCCGAACACTTCGCGCTTGGCGGCGGCGACATAGGCGTTGCCGGGGCCGACGATCTTGTCGGCGGGCGCGATGGTGGCGGTGCCATAGGCCAGCGCCGCCACGGCCTGGGCGCCGCCGACGCGGTAGATTTCGCTCACCCCTGCCCTTTTTGCCGCCGCCAGCACCAGCGGATTGATCGCCCCGCCGCTCGCCGGCGTGACCATGACGATGCGCGCGACGCCCGCGACGCGGGCCGGCACGGCGTTCATCAGGACGGAGCTCGGATAGGCCGCGGTGCCGCCGGGAACGTAGAGCCCGACGCTGTCGAGCGCCGTCCAGCGCCAGCCCAGCTTGACGCCCGCCGCATCGGTGAACCATTCGTCCTTCGGTATTTGCCGGCGGTGATAGGCCTCGATACGATTTGCCGCGACGGCCAGCGCATCCAGCATCGCTTTGGAACATTGCCCCTCGGCGCCGTCGATCTCCGCCTGCGTCAGGCGCAGCGTCGCCGCCGTGACGTTCGCGGAATCGAACTTGTTCGTCAGTTCGATCAGCGCCGCGTCGCCGCGCGCCCGCACATCGGCGACGATGCCGCGCACGACTTGTGCGACGTCTTCGTCTTCCGCGCGCTTGGCGTTCAGCAGCGCGTCGAAGGCGCCCGCGAAATCGCGCTCGCGCATGTCGAGACGGCGCGCCATGTTCAGGTTTCTTCGTGCGCGGGACGGCCGCGGGCGGCCCATACGCCGCTGATGTCCGAAAGGCCGGCGTCGATCACTTCGACTTCGAGCTTCAGCGCGCCGCCGCCGGCGAAGGTCAATTCCACCGTGCCGCCGGGATCTTCGCCGCCTTTTGGCGTGTAGCGGATGGCGAGCAGCGAAACCACGGCGTCCGGCGCGCCGCGCTTGAGCTTCTGCGACTTGACCGACAGCACGCCGTCGAAATGCAGGCCGGCGCGCACGCGCAAATCGCCGCGTTTCTTCTCGGTCTCCCATTGGAAGCGGTTGAACAGCGCCGCGAAGCGCCGTTTCTTCGGCAGATAGACGAGATCCTTCATTTGCGCGACCGCGTCCTGCAGCCGCGCGGAGATCACTTCCAGATCGGCGGCGTCTTCCGCCGCCAGAGTCAAACCGACATTCATGCCGACTGCCGCTCTATGTCCGCGCCGACGCCGGAGAGTTTCTCCTCCAGCCGTTCGAAGCCGCGGTCCAGATGATAGACGCGGTTGACGATCGTGTCGCCCTCGGCGACCAGGCCCGCCAGCACCAGGCTGACCGAGGCGCGCAGATCGGTCGCCATCACCTGCGCACCCTTGAGCCGCTCGACGCCGGTCACGGTCGCCATGTCGCCCTCGACCCGGATGTTGGCGCCCATGCGCGCCAGTTCCGGCACATGCATGAAGCGGTTCTCGAAGACGGTCTCGCGGATATGCGAGATGCCGCCGGACACCGCCATCAGCGCCATGAACTGCGCCTGCAGATCGGTCGGGAAGGCCGGGAACACGTCGGTCGTCACGTCGACGGAGGACGGGCGCACGCCGTTGCGATGCACGGCGATGCCGCGATTGGTCTCGCTGACCTCGGTGCCGATGTTGCGCAGCAGGGTGAAGAGCACGGTGTTGGTGTCGGCGCGCGCGCCGACCAGTTCGACCTCGCCGCCCGCCAGCGCCGTGGCGATGGCATAGGTGCCGGTCTCGATGCGGTCCGGCATGACCGAATAGTCGCAGCCGCTAAGCTTCTCGACGCCATCGATGGTGATTTCCGCGGTGCCCAGACCGGCGATCCTGGCGCCCATGGCGATCAGGAAACGCCCCAGGTCCACGGTCTCGGGCTCGCGCGCCGCGTTCTTCAGCACGGTGCGGCCGCCCGCGAGCGTCGCCGCCGTCATCAGCGTTTCAGTCGCGCCCACCGAGGCGCGCGGCACGGTGAAGACCGTGCCCTTCAGACCCTTGCCGGCATTGGCGATGACGTAGCCGTCCTCAAGATCGATCCGCGCGCCCATGGCTTCGAGGCCCTGGATGTGGAAATCGACCGGCCGCGCGCCGATGGCGCAGCCGCCGGGCAGCGAAATCTTGGCCTCGCCGTGGCGCGCCAGGAGCGGGCCCAGCACCTGAAAGCTGGCGCGCATCTTGCGCACGATGTCATAGGGCGCGAGCGCGGATTCAATCTTCGGAACGTGCAGGCGTATCGTGTCGCTGTGGCCCAGACCCGCGCCGCGACGGATGTTCAGGCTGACGCCGAACTGCATCAACAGGTCGGCCATCGCCTCGATGTCGGCGAGGCGCGGCATGTTGCGCAAGCTCACCGGCTGATCGGTCAGCAGCGACGCGGCCATCAGTTTCAGCGCCGAATTCTTGGCGCCGCCGATCGGAATCTCACCCTTGAGGCGGTTGCCGCCCCGTATCCGGATTCTGTCCATTTTCCCTCATCGCGGCCCAAAGCCGCCATCGGTGTCTGTTGTAGCGGGCCCGCGAACAGGCACGCAACGGCCCGGACGCTAATCCGGCTTTTGGGCGTTATTCGGGCCGTCCGGCGCGATGTCCAACGCGGCCGCGCGCTGCGCCTTGGTGTGGGCCCGGGCCTGCGCCTGCGCCGTCTTGCGGCGTTTGAGATTGGCGCGCAGGGCGGCGGCGAGGCGCTCCTGCCGGGTCTGGGGCTTGCGCGACATGGGCGGCACCCGCCTCTTTCCCTTTGGCCCAAGCTTGGGCTATAGCAGCCGTCCTTCGGGCGCTTTTGGCCCAAATACCACGGATGCCGGAGTAGCGTAGTGGTAGCGCAACCCCTTGGTAAGGGGTAGGTCGTGAGTTCGATTCTCACCTCCGGCACCATCCTACGCCGCGCAGCGGCGGAGGATGGTGTCCTCCGAAGCGCAAAGCGCGTAGGAGGACGGGCTCGACATCGCGCGGCTTCGGATGGCAGGCCATCCTTCGCTAAGCGAAGCCGGGCCGGTGACGGGTTCGCGCGGCTTCGCCTTGGCAAGCCACCACGTTTTTTTGAAAGGACGAACCCATGGCGCCGAGACCTCCGAACTACTCCCACGAACGCTCGCAGCGCGAGCGGGCACAGGCCGCCAAGGCGGACGCCAAGGCCGAGCGTCGGGCCGAGAAATCGGCGCGCAAGAAGGCCGCGCGCGGCGAAGGGCCCGACGGCGCCGTGCCGCCGGTCAAACCCGAAAACTGACGCGTGGGCTTGAGCGAAACTCCGGATCGCCCGTGAAACCTCTCCTGCAAGTCCTGCGCGGTGAGACGCTGAGCCGGCCGCCGATCTGGCTGATGCGGCAGGCGGGGCGCTATCTGCCGGAGTACCGCGCGCTTCGGGCCGATGCGAAGAACTTCATCGAACTGTGCATGACGCCGGAGTTGGCGATCGAAGTCACGCTGCAGCCGGTGCGCCGCTTCGGCATGGATGGCGCCATCCTGTTCGCCGACATCCTCCTGATACCCCATGCGCTGGGACAGTCCCTCGACTATGTCGCGGGCGAAGGGCCGCGCCTGGAGCCGATCCGCGACGCGGCCGGTCTCGCCAGGCTTTCCGACGCGCGTGCCGCCGAAGTCCTTGCGCCGGTGATGCAGACGGTGAAAGGCGTCCGCGCGGCCCTGCCCGACGACGTGACACTGATCGGTTTCGCCGGCGCGCCCTGGACCGTCGCGACCTACATGATCGAGGGCCGTGGCAAAACGGATTACGAGAATTGCCGCCGCATGATGTGGGGCGAGCCGAAGCTGTTCTCAGGCCTGATAGACAAGCTGGTCGATGCCACGTCATCCTACCTGATCGCCCAGGCCGATGCCGGCGCCGAGGCGCTCAAGCTGTTCGACAGCTGGGCCGGCGCGGTGCCGGCGCCCTTGTTCGACATGGCGGTGATCGCGCCGACCGCGCGCATCGTGAAGGCCGTCAAGGCGCGGCACCCGAACATTCCGATCATCGGCCTGCCGCGCGCCGCCGGATCGCATGTCGCGCGCTATGCGGCACAGACGGGAGTCGACGCCGTGGCGATCGATCACATGACCGATATCGCGGCCGCCGCCGCCACGCTGCCGGCGGGAATCGCGGTGCAGGGCAATATGGACCCCATGCTGCTGATGGTCGGGGGTGAGCCCATGGCGGCCGAGGCGCGCCGCATCGTGGAGGCGATGAAGGGCCGGCCGCACATCTTCAACCTCGGCCACGGCGTCTTGCAGCACACGCCGCCGGACCACGTCGCCCGGCTAGTGGATATCGTCAAAAACCGGTAGCGAGCGGTTGTATTCGCCGGGCAGGCGCGGCACCACCCGGCGATAGAGATGCCAGGTCGCATGACCCAGCACCGGCAGCACGACCACCAGCCCCAGGAACAGCGGCAAGGCGCCGAGCACCAGCGCGCCGGCGACGATCAGGCCCCACAGCGCCATCGGGCCCGGATTGGCGAGGACGGCGCGCACCGAAGTGCGGATCGCCGTGTCGAAGCCGACATCGCGGTCGAGCAGCAACGGGAACGAGACGATGCTGATCGCCATGGCGACCAGCGCGAACAGGAAGCCGGCGCCGATGCCGACCACGATCATCTCCTGCCCGCCCGGCGTGCGGAAGACGTCGTGCACAAACTGGCTGAGCGAGTCGATCGGCGCCGGTCCGAAGGTCGCGAGATAGATCTCCCAGGCCGCGAACAGCCACAGTCCGAACAGCGCGATCAGCAGCCCGCCGAGGATGGCGATGGCGCCGACCGCCGGCGCCTTGAAGACATCGAACGCGTTCGACCAGTTGGCCGGCACACCCATCTCGCGCAGCCGGCTCATCTCATAAAGTCCGATCGCCGCGAACGGCCCGAGCAGCGCGAAGCCCGATGCCAGCGGGAACAGCAGCGGCAAGAGGTCCATGCCGAAGATCACGCGCGACAGGACCAGCCCGACGGCGGCATAGACGATGCCGACGAACAGCACGTCGGTGCGGTAGGCTTCGAAGTCCTCGAAGCCCGCCCGAAGCGCGAAGCGCAAATCCGCGAAGGTGATCTTGCGCACCGCGGGCACGGGCGAATGGGCGGTATCCTGAAGATGCTGGATGGAGTGGCCGGCGGATTTGAGGACATGCGCCGCCTGCACCAGCTGCGCGCCGCTCCACTCGATCGGATTCCTGATAGTCATGGCGATCCTCCCGAACGTTGTTGTTCGAGGGTGTGAGATCGCGTGGCCTGGCGGCCGCCCCTGCCGTCGGTCACGGGAGATCCGCAACCTTCGATTGGGGGAGTGTATACCTGTTCGAAGGCGATGTGCCGTTCTTTTCCTCCCCCATTGTTATGGGGGAGGTGGCACGCCCACTTCGGGCGTGACGGAGGGGGCGGACGCTGGGCGCCGCTCCGCGGCGCTAGGCCCCCTCCGCCTCGCTTCGCTCGGCACCTCCCCCTTAACAAAGGGGGAGGAAAGGGCTCGGCGCCTACTCCGCCGCGATCGAGACCGTTCTGCCCTGGTCTTTGAAGTTGATCGCCTGCAGGTAGCGGATGCCTTCTTCGGCGATGTCGTCGCCGACCATGCGGGTGCCTTCGGCTGAAAGCTCGTCCATGTCGATATAGGCGCCGTAGAAGCCGCGGGTGCGGGCCGTGATCAGGCCGGCGTTGAGCAGCGTCTTGATGAGGACGCGGAAAACGTTGGTTTCGCCCTTGAAGCGGCGGGCCGGATCCTTGCCCTTGCGGCGCTCCATGATGTCGGCGATGACGCGCTCCGGATCGAGGCCGAACTGGCTGTAGATCACCTGCTGCTGCTGCGGCGAGCCGTTGTTGAAGAGCAGCGACTGGGCGCAATGCGCCGCCCAGTCCTCGACTAAATTGCGCTCGCTCTCGCTGAGCTTGGGAATCGTCTTGTCGGCCCAGATTTTTCCGAACTTGTGGTGGAAAGCCTCATCGGTCATCACCAGCTGGAACAGTTTCTTGGCCAAAGGATCGCGATTGTAGCGGTAGCCGTTGGCGAAGGCGCCCATCGCGAGCCCCTCGACCAGCATCTGCATGCCGATGATCTTCTTGTAGACGGCCGGGCTTTCGATGATCTCGATCAGAAGCGCCTTCAGCGCCGCGCCGCAGGGCACCGGGCGGCCCCAGCGCGCCTTGATGTATTTGGCGAAGGCGGTGACGTGGCGGGCCTCTTCGCGCGTCTGGTTGGCGGCATATTCCTGCGCGCCCTGGTCTTTCAGCACATGGCACAGCGACGCCGAAAGATTCAATGCGCCCTGCTCGCCATGCAGGATGGAGGAGAAATTCCACAGCTGCATGTAGTTGATGAAGCGGATTTTCTCCTTCGGGTCCGTCAGCTTCTCGGCGATGTAGGGAAGGCGCAGCAGCGGCTGCATCTCTTCGGGCATCAGCGCTTCGTTTTCCAGGTCGAACGGCGTGTCGAAGTCGATGTATTTCTTGTCCAGCGGATCCCAGAAATGGTCGTGGGTGGCGCTGATGATCTTGTCGAAGGCGGTCGAGCGCTGCTCGTAGCGGTCGAGCTCGATCATCGACTCGAAATCGTCGGGCGCCACGGCGCCGTACATCGCGTCCTTGGTGATGTTGTTGTCGGTCATGGCGTACTCCCAGTTCCCATTATCTTGCGCGTGATTTGGCCCGCGCTGCAATGAAATTCAGGCGACGATGAGCGGATCGGAGCCTGACAGAAAATGCTTGTGAAATCGTTCACCCATCAGGCGATAGCCGGCCGTATTGGGGTGCAGTTCGTCCGGCAGGTCGGCGCGGTCGGCGGGGCCGAACAGCGCCAAGCCCGACAGATAACGGATATTCGCGTCGCCAGCCTTCATTCGTGCCGCAACGACAGCTTCGAGCAATTCGCGCATGCGCACCAGCGAAAGACCGCCATTGGCACCGACGTCCTCGCGCGGCGGCGACCAGATGGGCGAGATCACCACGATCGGCGTCGTCACGTGCTTTTCGCGGATGATCGAGAGCATGGCATGGGCGGAGTCGAGAAAGGTGCGTTCTTTCAGGAGCCCCTCGCCATGCACATTGATGCCGAGCTTGAGCACGATGGCGTCGGCGCGTTGGTCGCGGATGATCCGCGCGGCCAGGCCGCTGAGCAGGCACGAGCCGCCCCAGCCCAGATTGATATGCGCCAAATCGCCCAGCGCCGCCGCAACCGCCGGCCAGGCGCCGGCGGCCGTCTCGGCTTCCATGCAATGGGTGATCGAGCTGCCGTGGAACAGGATGCGCCGGCGCGTATCCGGCCAGGGCGCGCAAGCGGCGCCGTCGTCGATCTCGAACGCGGCGATCGATACGGTGGCCGATTGCGGCAGCCACAGTTCGATGTGTTTGTCCCCGGCCGGAAGGTCTTCGAAATCGAGCGTCGCGCGCTCGTCGCCGACTAGGCCGCCGTCCAGCGCCAGGGCCGCGCCGCCATTCGCTGCACGCCGCTTGTGCGGCTTGCCGTCGATGAAGAGATCATAGGGCGCCGGCCGCGGCTCGCCATTGAAGGCGGCGACGCGCTGGTTCAGTTTCAGGTACAGCGCGCGCGCATTCGTCTTGAAGCGCAGGCGCACGCCGGACGGCGCCGAGGCGACCCAGCGCGTGAACGGATCGTAGAATAGCTGCTCGGTTGCCGGATAGCGGATCGGCTGGATGCTGCCCGGCCGCCGCCGCACGTCGACATGGCCTTCCAGCAAGCGCTCGACATCGGCAAGGGCGAGCGTCTGCACGGTTCAGGCCCGCTTCGGAATGACGACGCGCAGGTGCTCGTAGCCCTTCACGAAGGTCGAATAGTTGCGCTTGGGCTCGGCGACCTGCTCGATCACCGGGAAGCGCTTGAGGATTTCCTCCCAGATGATCTGCAGCTGCAGTTCCGCCAGGCGGTTGCCGACACAGCGATGGATGCCGAAACCGAAGGAGATGTGGCGGCGCGGGTTCTCGCGGTCGATGATGTAGTCGTTGGGCCGCTCGATGACCTCCTCGTCGCGGTTGCCCGAGACGTACCACATGACGACCTTGTCGCCCTTCCTGATCTGCTTGCCCTGGAATTCGACGTCGGACAGCGCCGTGCGCCGCATGTGCGCCAGCGGCGTCTGCCAGCGGATTGTCTCCGACACCATGGAGGGGATCAGTTCGGGATGCTCGCGCAGCTTGGCGTACTGATCCGGGTTCTGATTCAGCGCCACGACGCTGCCGGTGATGGTGTTGCGCGTCGTGTCGTTGCCGCCGACGGTGAGCAGCACGATATTGCCGAAATATTCGCGCGGCTCCATGTTCCGCGTCGCCGGATTGTGCGCCAGCATCGAGATCAGGTCGCCGCCGGGCTCGGTCGAATTCACCCGCTGATTCCATAGCTGCGTGAAATAGGCGTGGAATTCCTGCAATTCCAGCATCTTCTGCTCGAGCGTGTCGACGATGCCGAAGCCCGGCACGGCGGTCACGATGTCGGACCAGCGCGTCAGCTTGCGTCGCTCCTCGAACGGAAAATCGAACAGCGTCGCCAGCGTCATGGTGGTGAGTTCGATCGAGACCTTGTCGACCCAGTCGAACGTCTCGCCGATCGGGAGCGAGTCCAAAATCTTGCCGGCGCGCTCGCGGATGATGGGGCCCAGCACCTGCAAATTCGCCGGCGACACCACCGGCGTGACGATCTTGCGCTGGATGTCGTGCTTGGGCGGGTCCATAGCGATGAACATCGGCAAGGGATCGGTGTTGGCCGCGCCGCCGCCGATGGTGATGCCGCCATGGTTGAACGCGGAGGAGAACACCTGATGGTTGGTGTCGACCGCCATGATGTCGTTGTACTTGGTGATCGACCAATAGGGGCCGAACTCGCTCTCGGCGGTGTAGTGGACCGGGTCTTCTTTGCGCAGGCGCTCGAAATACGGCCACATCGTATCGGACTGGAACAGGATGCCCTGCGCGGGGTTGAGCTGTTCGAGCGGCAGAGCATAGGCCGCGTCGCGCGCCTCCTTCAGATTGCCCTTCACCGCGATGTTCATGGCTCCGCCACCTAGTTCTTCGCCGGGATGATGACCGGAAGCGTCTCGTAGCCCTTGACGAAGGACGAATGGGTGCGCGTCGGTTCGCGCACGACGCGGATCTCGGGGAAGCGCTTGAGGATCTCTTCCCAGATGATCTGCAGCTGCAGCTCCGCCACCCGGTTGCCGACGCAGCGGTGGATGCCGAAGCCGAAAGAGAGATGCTGGCGCGGCCGCTCGCGGTCGATGAGATAGGCGTTGGGGTTCGAGATGACGTCTTCGTCGCGGTTGCCCGAGACGTACCACATGACGACCTTGTCGTCCTTCTTGATCTGCTTGCCGCCGAGCTCGAAGTCCGACAGCGCGGTGCGGCGCATATGCGCCAGCGGCGTCTGCCAGCGGATGGTCTCCGACACCATAGAGGTGATGAGGCCCGGATTTGCGCGCAACTTGGCGTATTGCTCGGGATATTTGTTGAGGGCATAGACGCTGCCGCTGATCGTGTTGCGCGTGGTGTCGTTGCCGCCGATGATCAAGAGCACGACATGGCCCTGATATTCGCGCGGGTCCATGTTCCTGGTCGCCGGGCTGTGCGCCATCATCGAGATCATGTCGAAGCCGGTGTCGGCATTGACCCGCTTGTTCCACAGATCGTTGAAGGCACTGAAGCACTCGTCCGCCGCTTCCTTCTTGTGCGCCCAGCTCCTGGCCGGGCCGTGGCCCGGCGCGTTGGTGAACATGTCGGACCAGTAGGTCAGCTTGCGGCGATCCTCGAACGGAAAATCGAACAGCGTGGCGAGCGTCATCGCCGTCAATTCCTTGGAGACCTTGTCGACCCAGTCGAACTCCTGGCCGATCGGCAGCTGGTCGAGGATCAGTCCGGCGCGTTCGCGCACCTGCGGCGCCATGCGCGCCAGATTGTCGGGCGCCACCGCCGGCGTGACGCTCTTGCGCTTGGGCCCATGATCGGGCGGGTCCATCGAGATGAAGCCGCCGGCATTGCGGTCGCGCGGCCCGCGGATCTTCTCGTTCTCGACGATCGATTCCAGGGTCGAGAGCACGATGCCGTCGGCGGAGGAGAACACCGCATGGTTGGTGTCCACCGCCATGATGTCGTTCCACTTGGTCACCGACCAATAGGGGCCATAGGCGCTGTCGGCCGTGTAGTGAACCGGGTCCTCGCGGCGCAGGCGCTCGAAATACGGCCAGATCGTATCGTTCTGGAAGCGATCCGAATTGGCCGGATCGATGCGGCCCAGCGGCATGGCATAGGCCGCGTCGCGGGCTTCTTGCTGCTGGGCGTTGACCGCAATGTTCATGGCATAGGTTCCTCTAATGCTGGCTGGTCGGCATGCGGACGACCAGTCCATCGAGTTCTTGGGTCACCTTGATCTGGCAGGACAGGCGGCTGTTCGGCGCGATCTCGGGCGCGAAGTCGAGCATGGTTTCCTCCATGTCCGACTTCGGCGGAAGCTTGTCGCCGAACGCGGCGTCGACGAAGACATGGCAGGTGGCGCAGGCGCAGGCGCCGCCGCAATCGGCGTCGATGCCGGGGATGAGATTCTTCACCGCGCCTTCCATGACCGACCAGCCACTAGGGACCTCGACCTCATGTTCCTTGCCGTTGTGCTCGATGTATTTGATCTTGGGCATGTCGTTCCGTCTTGAAGGGGATGTGCAAACGGGCCGCCTCTGCCGAAGCGGCCCGGCTGTGGTTGATTATTCCGCGGCGATCCGGATCGCGGCGTCGTTGCTGCGGTCCTTGAAGTTGATCTCCTGCAGGTACTTGATGCCTTCCTCGGCGATGTCGTCGCCGACCATGCGGTCGCCCTCGGCCCGCAGCTCCTCCATGTCGACATAGGTCGCATAGAACGCCTTGGTGCGGTCGGTGATGAGACCGGACTTCACCAGGGTCTTGATGAGCACCCGGAAGATGTTGGTGGATTCCTTCATGCGCTCGCGCTGCGCGTTGTTGCTGCGCAGCTCAAGCAGGCCGGCCATGACCTTTTCCGGATCGAGGCCGAAGTCCTGATACATCTGGGCCTGCTGCTGCGGCGAGCCCAGGTTCATCATCAGCGACTGGAAGCAATGCGCCGCCCAATCCTCGACCACGTTGCGCTCTTCCGGCGACATTTTCGGGATCGTCTTGTCGGCCCAGATCTTGCCGAACTTGTGATGGAAGGCCTCGTCGGTCATCACCAGCTGGAACAGCTTCTTGGCGAGCGGGTCCTGATTGTACTTGTAGCCCGTCGCGAAGGCGCCCATGGCGAGGCCCTCGACCAGCATCTGCATGCCGATGAGCTTCTTGTAGACCTCCGGCGCGGCGATGATGTCGACCAGCAGCGCCTTCAGCACCGTGCCGCAGGGCCGTGGACGACCCCAGCGCGCCTTGACGTATTTGGCGAAGGCGGTGACGTGACGCGCTTCCTCGCGCGTCTGGTTGGCGGCGTATTCCTGCGCCCCCTGGTCTTTCAGAACGTGGCACAGCGAAGCCGACAGGTTCAGCGCGCCCTGCTCGCCGTGCAGGATGGAGGAGAACGTCCACAGCTGCATCTCGTTGGCGAATTTGATCTTCTGGCCGGTCTTCTCGAGATGCTCGCGGACGTACGGAATCTGGAGCTGGAAGATCTGGTCGTCCGGCATCATCTGCACGTTCTCGATGTCGAACGGCTCGTCGAAATCGATGTATTTCTTGTCCAGCGGATCCCAGAAATGATCGTGCGTCGCGCTGATGATCTTGTCGAAAGCGGTGGAGCGCTTTTCATAGCGGTCGAGCTCGATCATCGATTCGAAATCGTCCGGCGCGACCGCGTCGTACATCATGTCCTTGGTGATATTGCCGTCCGTCATGAAAGTTCTCCGGTCCGTCGTTGTCAGTTGTCCACGAGCGACTGCAACAGCGCCGCCGTGCGTTCGATGAAGACATCGCGCTCGTTGTCGGCCAGCGGTTCGTCGCGGATCAGCCGCTCGACCAGAAGCCCGATGAACACCGATGCGAAGAGGCGCGCCCGCGCCTCGGCATTGTCGCCGCCGATCCACTCGCGGATCGGGCCCATGAAGCGTTCCTGCACCGCGACGTTGAGCAGCGGCGCGGTGGTGGGATTGGTCGCGGCCTGGAGCAGGAACTGGAAGGCGTGCGTGCGCTCGACGTGCTGATGCGCGTGGCCGGCCATCATCCTGGCGATGTCGAGCGCGAAGCTCTGGCGGTCCCATTCCGCGGTCGTGTTGGGACCGATCGAATCCTTCAGCGCCGCCGCGAAGAGCCCTTCCTTGCCGCCGAAATAGCGGTTGATCAGCGCCGCGTCGGCGCCGGCATCGGCTGCGATGTCGCGCAGGAAGGCGCCGTCATAGCCGGACCTGGCGAAGTGCGCCTTGGCGGCCTCCAGGATAGCGGCGCGCGTGGCCTCGGCGTCGCGCTTGCGCGGCGCGGAACGTTCGGGAGCGAGGGCGGCGGCGGTTGTCATTCTGGGATGACAAGGTGCCGAAGGCCGGAACCGATGTCAACGGGGAATGACTTGTCAGTGGGTCGGTACGCCGTCCCGCCCGGCCGCCAGCGGCCGCACCCTGACATCCAACTGCCGCAGGAATTCCTCCCGCATCGTGAGCAGCGTGAGATGGCCCCCGCCCCGAAAGCGGACAAGCGCCTTTTGCGGCGCCTCGATCTTCGCGAAATACGCCGCCACCAGATCGGCCGGTGCGATGTCGTCGAGATCGCCTTGAAAGAAGAAGACCGGCGTCGCGAAGCTGGTTCCCAGCCGCTCGGCCTTGAACGCCGACGCCTCCGCAAAAAGGCGGCTACCCGAATAGAGCGCACCGGAGACATTGTCGTAGAGATCCATCAGCGAAATACCCGGCGCGAACAGCGCGGTCGGCGTGGATTTCATCAGATAATCGCGCTCACCCGGCGGCGCATACGCGGCGGCGAGCCGCCGCTCGGACATCATGGCGTCGGCATCCGCATAGGGCGCCGGTCCAAGCTGCTTCAGCGCGGCGACCGTGCGCGCGTCGCCGCCGCTTTGCGCCATTCGCAGCAGGCGCTCATAGCCGCGCCGCTCCGCTTCGGCGTTGTCGACGGCCTGACCGGTCCCGACATAGGCGGAAAACAAGTCGGGCCGCCGACGGATCATCTGCAAGCCGATCTGCGAGCCCCAGGAATGCCCCAACAGCACGATCTTCTTTTTGTGCAAACGGCGGCAGAGATATTCGGCGAGTTCGATCCCGTCCTGGACGATCTGTTCCTCCGATAGGTCCGGCGTCGCCTTGCCGTAGCGGCCGTAAGTCAGCCCGGCGCCGCGCTGATCCCATTGCACGACGGTGAAGTCGCGCTCCCACGGCACGAACCACAACTGCAGCGGGCTCATGGCCAGGCCTGGCCCGCCATGCAGGAGCAGGATCACCGGATTGGCCCTGTCGCGGCCGCGGATGCTGATCCATTGATCGATACCGCCGATGGCGACGAAGCCGGTCTGTTCGATTCCGTTCGGCGCGGCCATCGCCATCGCCAGGCCGTTCTCGCGCTGCCGCCAGGCGCGATAGCCCATGCCGATCGCCACGACGGCGAGGACGAGCGCCGCCAGACCGACAAGCATGCCGCGCAGCCAGTGGCCCATGGGGTATCGCCTTGACCTTGGTCCAAAAATATACAAGCGTATTAAATACACAAGTATATTTCGGGAGCGCAATGGTCAAGGCAGGACCGTCCCGCCGGGCTGGCGCGGTGAAGGGCGACAAGCGCAGCCGAACGCGCAGGCAATTGATCGACGCCGCCGCGCGCATGATCGCGGTGCACGGTTACGAGGCGACCACCCTGGAAGCCGTCGCCGCCAGCGTCGGCATGAGCCGTGGCGCGATCTACGGCAATTTCAAGGACCGCGACGACCTGTTCCTCGCGGTTATCGCGTTGCACTTCAAGCCGCTTGCTCCGCCTTTCCGGCGCGGGGCGACGTTCAAGGCGCAGATGCGCATCATCGGCAAAGCCGTTGCGGCTCTTGTCCATGCGCCGAAGTCGCGGCCGAGCCTCGCCGCGGAGTTTCAGCTTTATGCCGAGACCAATGAGCGCCTGCGCATCCAGCTCGCCAGGTTGACCGCCAAGGCGGTGCGCGTGCACGCCAACCGGTGGCTGGATTTTCTTCCGCGAGACGAACTGCCGCTGCCGCCGCGACAGTTCATCATTGTCGTGGACGCCCTGATCGACGGCCTTCTCTTCCAGCACTCGTTGACCCCGAAACTGGTCACGCGGCGGCTGATCGTGGGCGCGTTCGAAGCCCTCGCCTGAGCGCGTTATGGCGAGATGCCCAACGACGCCCGGTTGTTCAGCGCATCCCGGTCGAAGCCGGCGATCTTCTTATATTCCCCGGCGGTTGCCTCCAGCTCGGCCGTCGAGATGACCTCTTCGATCCGGCTGAAGCCCTCGGGCGCCCGTTCGTGGACGGTCTGCATCACCTGCTCCGGGCCGTTGGCGCGGTTGGCAAGGACCAACCTCGTGGTCGGCGGGCGGCGGCTCTCTTCGTAGTGGGCCAGCGCGGCATCGACCGACATGGTCGCCAGCGCCTGCGCCAGCACGCGCGCGTCGAGGATCGCCTGCGAGGCTCCGTTCGAGCCGATCGGATACATCGGATGCGCCGCATCGCCCAGCAGCGTGACGCGCCCGAAGGTCCAGCGCGGCACGGGATCGCGGTCGACCATGGGATATTCGAAGAGATGGCTGGCGCCGCGGATGAGCGCCGGCACGTCGAGCCAGCCGAAATGCCAGTCTTCAAACCGGGGAAGAAAGTCTTCGAGCCGCCCTGCCCGGTTCCAATCTTCGCGCCGCCAACCCTCGACGCCGTCGATGCTGAGTTCGGCGATCCAGTTGATCTGCGAGCGGCCGCGCGCCCGCGCCTCGGCGCTGATCGGATAGCAGACGAATTTCTGGTTCTGGTGCCCCGCCATCACCATGGTGCGGCCGCCGAGATAAGGCTCCGCCTCCGTCACGCCGCGCCACAGCACGCGCCGATTCCATTTCGGCGCGCCCTCGTCGGAATAGAATTGCGCGCGGATCGCCGAATGGATGCCGTCGGCGGCGATGATCACATCCGATTCGACCGTTTCGCCGGAGGCGAATGTCACGGATGCGTCGCCGACGCGCATGGCCGGCGTGCCCGCGTGCACGCAGCGTTCGCCCAGCCGCGCCTTGACCGCCTCCAGCAGGATCGTCTGCAGCGTGCCGCGATGGATGGAGAATTGCGGCCAGCGATAGCCGGCACCGCGCCCGCGCGGCTCGCGCCAGATCTCCTGGCCGAAGCGGTTGGCGTAGATCAGCGCCTCGGTCTCGATGGCGGCCGCCGCCAGCGCATCGGCGAGGCCGAGCTCCGTCAACTCGCGCACCGCATGCGGCAGCAGGTTGATGCCGACGCCGAGCGGCTTGATTTCGGACGCCGCCTCGAAGACATCACACGCAATGCCGGCGGCATGGAGACTGAGCGCAGTGCTCAACCCCCCTATTCCACTGCCGACGATTGCGACCCGCATCGTCAGATACCCGCTTCCGACAACTCGCGCTCCATCTCTTCGCGCATCTTGAATTTCTGCGGCTTGCCGGTGACGGTCATCGGCACGGCGTCGACGATGCGGACATGGCGCGGCACCTTGAAATGCGCGATGCGGTCCTTGCAGAAGGCGCGCACGTCGTCCTCGCTCAGCGCGTGGCCGGCGCGCACCCGCACCCAGGCGCAGACCTGCTCGCCGAATTTGCGGTCGGCGACGCCGAAGACATGCGCTTCCAGGATTCCCGGATGGGTGAAGAGATATTCCTCGACCTCGCGCGGATAGACGTTCTCGCCGCCGCGGATGATCATGTCCTTCAGACGGCCGACGATGCGCGTGTAGCCCTCGCCGTCCATCGTCCCCAGATCGCCCGAGTGCAGCCAGCCGGCCTTGTCGATGGTCTCCGCCGTGCGCCCCGGCTCGTCCCAATAGCCCTGCATCACCGAATAGCCGCGGCAGCAGATCTCGCCGGGCGTGCCGATGGGCACGACATTGCCGTCTTCGCCCACCAGCTTGATCTCCAGATGCGGGCCGGGGCGGCCGACCGTCTCGACCTGCTTGTCCAGCGGATCGTCCGCGGTCGTCTGGTGATTGACCGGGCTGGTCTCGGTCTGGCCGTAGGCGATCAGCACCTGCGTCATGTGCATCTCGCCCTGCACGCGTTTCATCACCTCGACCGGACAGGGCGCGCCCGCCATGATGCCGGTGCGCAGGCTCGAAAGATCGAATTCGTGGAAGCGCGGATGCTCCAATTCGGCGATGAACATCGTCGGCACGCCGTGCAGCGCGGTGCAGCGTTCGGCCTGCACCGCTTCCAGGGTCTTGACCGGATCGAAGCCGTCATTGGGATACACCGCCGCCGCGCCGTGGCTGACGCAGGCGAGATTGCCCATCACCATGCCGAAGCAGTGATAGAGCGGCACGGGAATGCACAGCCGGTCCACTTCCGTGAAGCGCATGCCTTCGGCGACGATGCGGCCGTTGTTGAGGATGTTGAAATGGCTGAGCGTGGCGCCCTTGGGCATGCCCGTCGTGCCGGAGGTGAACTGGATGTTGATGGCATCGTCCGGCGACAGCGTGCGCGCAATGTCCTTCAGTTGTGCCGTCTTGCCCTCGCCCATGGTGCAGATATCGGCAAAGCGAAGCAGCCCGCGCGGCGGCGTCTCGCCCATCGCGATAATGTGCCTCAGATGCGGCAGTTTTCCCGCGTCCAGCAGTTCGCGAACCATGCCAGCGTAATTGCTGGTCAGGTATTGCTGCGCCGTCACCAATGCGACGCAGCCCGACTTGTTGAGCGCGAATTCCAGCTCGTAGACGCGATAGGCGGGATTGATGCAGACCAGGATCGCGCCGATCTTCGCGGTGGCGAATTGCGTCAGGCACCATTCGAAACAGTTGGGCGCCCAGACGCCGACACGATCGCCCTTGGCGATGCCCAGCGCGAGCAGGCCGGCGGCGAAGCGGTCGACCTCGCGGCGATACGCGGCGTAGCTCCAGCGCACATCCTGATGCCGCACGATCAGCCCGTCGCGCCCGCCATGCGCCTCGGCGATGCGGTCGAAGCAGGCGCCGATCGTTTCATAGACCAGGGGTTTGTCGGAGGTGGCACTGAAATAGGAGTGCGTCAGCATCACACCGCTCCGAGCTTCTCCCTCGCCCCCACGAAGTGGGGGAGAGGGTTGGGGTGAGGGGGTGGCGCAGCCGGGCAAAGCATTCTCAATGGCATGGACGGTGGTGACCGCTGTTCAATCGCATCGTCTTGCATCAGCGCCCCCTCACCCTGCCCTCTCCCCCGCTGAAGCGGGGGCGAGGGTTCCCTGTTTTAGTACACGACCACGCTGCGGATGGATTTGCCTTCTTCCATCAGGTGAAAGGCATCGTTGATCTGGTCCAGGGTGAGGACGTGCGTGATCATCGGATCGATCTGAATCAGGCCTTTCATGTACCAGTCCACGATCTTCGGCGTGTCGGTGCGGCCGCGGGCGCCGCCGAAGGCGGTGCCGCGCCACACCCGGCCGGTCACCAGCTGGAAGGGCCGCGTCGCGATCTCGGCGCCAGACGGCGCCACGCCGATGATGATGCTCTCGCCCCAGCCGCGATGGCAGGCCTCCAGCGCCTGGCGCATCGCCGTGACGTTGCCGGTACAGTCGAACGTGTAGTCGGCGCCGCCGTCGGTCAGCGCCACCAGATGCGCGACGATGTCGCCTTCGATCTTCTTCGGATTGACAAAGTGAGTCATGCCGAAGCGCGCGCCCCACGCCTTCTTGTCGTCGTTGAGGTCGACGCCGACGATCATCTGCGCCCCGACCAGCTTGAGGCCCTGGATGACGTTGAGCCCGATGCCGCCGAGCCCGAAGACGATGGCGTTGGCGCCGGCCTTCACCTTCGCTGTGTTGATCACCGCGCCGACGCCGGTGGTGACGCCGCAGCCGCAATAGCAGGCCTTGTCGAACGGCGCGTCGTCGCGGATTTTCGCCACCGCGATTTCCGGCAGCACGGTGTAGTTCGAGAAGGTCGAGCAGCCCATGTAGTGATGGATGGTCTTGCTGCGATAGGAGAACCGCGAGGTGCCGTCCGGCATCAGGCCCTTGCCCTGCGTGGCGCGGATCGCGGTGCACAGATTCGTCTTGCCCGACAGGCACGATTTACATTGCCGGCATTCGGGCGTGTAGAGCGGGATGACATGATCTCCGGGTTTCACGCTGGTGACGCCGGCGCCGACCTCGCGCACGATGCCCGCGCCTTCATGGCCCAGGATCGAGGGAAACAACCCCTCCGAGTCCAGACCCGACAGCGTGTAGGCGTCGGTATGGCAGATGCCGGTCGCCTTGATCTCGACCAGCACCTCGCCGGGTTTGGGTCCCTCGAGATCGAGTTCGACGATTTCGAGCTTCTTCTTCGCCTCGAAGGCGACGGCGGCACGGCTTTTCATTTGATCTCCGTCATTCCCTCTGATCTAGCCTCTTCTGCATATTTCGCAACCTTCCCGTCTCGATGAAATTGCTTGCAGCTTCAAGCACTTTTACAATCGCGTGAAACAGAAAACCGAATGGCAGGCCGTCGAACATAGAAAAATCGACACTGAACGACATTCCCCCAATGGTGATGATCGTGTCTCCACGCTGGCGCGCACGAATTCGACGCCTCAGTTGCTCGACCTCCTCACTTACCCCGCTATCGCGGTCTTTTTCGCCAATGAGCGATCTTTCACGATCGAGAGAATCCAACTCCTCTACAATCCGTCGCGCATCAGCTTCAAGATTTTGAATGCGATCTTCTATCGCCAAGCGTCTGCTTTCAAATTGAATAACATCCGCCAATCTCGAATGCTCTAGGGCCAGCGCTCGAATTTTCTCTTCGTAGCTTTGCGCCTCAGAAACGAGCTTTTCGATGTCCGGCACCTTAGCCAGACGCTGTATTACATCAGTGTCCGAGCCGCGAACCGCGAACCCTAGCAGCGAGAGACCAAGTGGCGCGGCAAAAGCCGCGGCAATACCAAACCAAGCAACAAACCAGCTATCCTTGCTCGAGAGCCAACCGAGATACACCACGCCAGAAATCAGAATGAGCGCGAACAATAGCGCGGCAGATCGCTTGAACATTACCCCTCCTATCACACTGCCTCGAACGACAGGTTTTAGATTGGCGTCTTTCCATTTCTACGTTCCGGGTCTTCCGTTGACGATCGAGACGCGCTGGCCGTAGCGCGAATAGGGGTAGTAGTCCCACACCGCGTGGTGCTGCGTGCACCAATTGTCCCAGAACACCAGCGTGTTCGGCGTCCAGCGCACGCGGCACTGGAATTCGACATGCGTTTCGATGTGGCGCCACAGCATCTCCAGCACCGCGGCGCTCTCCTTGGCGTCGAGCTCGTTGATGCGCGTGACGAAGCCGCGGTTGACGTAGAGCGATTTCTTGCCGTTCCACGGCACGGTGATAACGACCGGATGCGTCGTCTTGGGCCAGCCGCCCGCCGGCGGCGCGGCGCCATAGCCGCCGGTATAGGGCTTGGCACCATCATGCACCGCGCTCAGCTTGCCGACGAATTCTTTCATCGTCTCCGACAGCGCTTCATAGGCGCGCACCGCCGAGGCGTACATCGTGTCGCCGCCGCCGATCTCCGGCGTTTTGGTAATGTACAGCATCGAGCCCATCGGCGGTTCGACATCGCAGGTCACGTCGGTGTGCCATTCCTCGCCGGCGACGAAGCGCGAGTTCTGGTCGGACTTCACGATCAGGATTTCCGGATCGAACGCGTTGCCGCCGCCACCCTTGGCGTGTTCGGGAATGATGTTCTTGGCGTGATAGGGATGGACATGCAGCGTGCCGAACAGGCGCGCGAAGCGCTTGTGGTCTTCGTTGCTTAAGTGCTGATCGCGGAAGAGGATGACGTGATAGGCCTCGTGCGCGGCGCGGATCTCGGCGATCTGTTCGGCCGGCAGGGGCCTGGACAAATCCACGCCGCCGATTTCCGCCCCGATCACCGGGGTCAGGGGATCGATGGTGATGGTCCTGGGCGCAAGCTGCGGTCCAGCCGCCTGGATCTTGCGCGTCGCTCGTGTTGCCATGGCCGCCTCCTGCCCCTTGTTCCAAGCGTGGCATATCGCGGCGGCCAAGAAAACGCAGGGCGCACCGCCGCCCTAAGATAATGTCATGTTGCCAAAGCGGAACTGGCGCGTTTAACCCCCATCGCCCTGAGGATATCGCCATGCATTTGGATATTATCATGATCCAGCCGCTGATCGCGCTGATCTTCGGCATTCTCATCCTGCTGCTGCCGCGAATTCTCAACTATCTGGTGGCGATTTACCTCATTCTGGTGGGCGTTGTCGGGCTGTTCCCGCATGTCTTCGACCGCCTGTTCCACTAACCGCCGCAACCAATCCCCCGGCCGGCCGTTTCCTCTCGACGCGAAGCAGGCGCGTTTTGGCGCGCCTGCAACGAATGGAGGATTCCATGACAGCCGCGAAGAAACTGACGCCCGAAGAGCATAAGAAACAGGACGACAAGATCGACCGGCAGATGAAGGATTCGTTTCCCGCGAGCGATCCGCCGTCCTTCTCCGGCGGCAAGCACATCATCGGCGCGCCGCAGCAGCGCGAAAGCGACTCGCCGACCGCGGACACCCATGCCGTCAAGGAAGCCGAGAAAAAAGTGAAGTCCGGCGACGCCAAGGTGCCACACACCTACTGATTCAATCTGCAACGGGTTAAGCGAAACCCTCGTCTTGCAGCGCAAGACGAGGGCTTTCGCATGAGTCAAAATTGCCCAAAGCAAAAACCCACTTGACTCGCGCCATTAAATCTACATTGTATGACAAATGTCCGAAGCATATTCTTTGGGTCAGTTCGAACAGCTCGTCCTCACGGCGATCCTGACGCTGCGCGACAACGCCTATGGCGTCACGATCCATGCCAAGGTGGAGGACTTGTCGCGGCCCAGGAAGGCGGCGCTGGGCGCCGTCTACGCCACGCTCGACCGGCTCGAGGACAAAGGGCTGATCGCGTCCTGGCTGTCCGATCCGACGCCGGAACGCGGCGGACGCGCCAAGCGCTACTATCGCCTCGAGAAAGCCGGCGTCCGGGCGCTGCGTGACTCGGCACGCACCGCGAGGCGCATCATCGATATCGTCGAAAGCTGGGGAGACGGCGAATGGAATTTCGCAAGCCGCCCGCGCTGATCGACTGGCTGGTCACAACGCTCATCCCGCCCGCCCAGCGCGAAGCGGTGATCGGCGATCTGTGGGAACGCTATTCATCGCCCATGCAATTCTTGTCGGAGGGAGTTCAGATCATGCCTTATGCCGTCGCCAGCCAGATCCGCCGCGCCTCGAGCTTCGCCGTCCTGGCGCTGCAAGGCTTCGCCTTGTTCGCCTGTCTCGGCGGTTTCATTCCTGACCTCGCGGGCGCCGCCGTACCGCATTGGGCGCGCGCCGCGGTGCCGACCGCCGCCGCGCTTCTGGGACTGCTCCTGCTCGGCGCCTATCGTACGCCGTCGCAGCGTCCGCTCTCGAGCGGCGCGCTGGATGCGATCGCCGCGGCCGTCGCCGTGATCCTGGCCGAAGCGGCCGTGGCGGGTTTGGCGGCCGAGCAACTGATCGGTCCGGGCTGGCTCTTCCTGCAGCAGGGCATCGTCATGGGCCTCACCGCCCTGCCCGTCCTTCTCATCCTGAGAGTCGCGTCGGGCATCGACGCGCAATCGCGCCTCGCCGAGGGCGGCGTCTCCGATCTCGCGGACGACTACACCAGGTTCGAGCGCGGCGTGCGCTGGCGCAACCTCGCGGAGATCTCCGCCTGTCTCGCCATCATCCTGGTCTCGGTGTCATTCCTGCTGCGCTACAATCCGCCCATCGCGCCGATCGCCTGGGCGACGCAAGCCGTGTTCGCCGCGCTCACGCTCTATCTGGCGATCCGCGGCTGGGCGCGTCCGCTGCCATCGGGAACCGGGCAGTTGCGCGCGCAGTATCAGGGCGAGCTGGCACGCCAGCATCGCCTGCGCCGCGTCATGTGGTGGTGGTGGTTCGCGCCGCTGTTCGCCGGCCTCGGTTTGAACCTGATCGCGCCCGGCATTTCGCAGAACCAGCCGCTGCGCATCGCGCTCGGCGCCATCGCGGCACTGGCCCTCGCCTACTGCATCGCCAAACTGGTCAGCGACCGCGGCCGCAGAGTGAAGCAGGAGATCGGCGCGCTGGAAACGATGGGCTGAGTTCGAACAGCGAAGGTGGCTACTCAGCTGCCTTCGCTGCTTTCTTCCCCCGCGCAATCCGCTCCACGGCCATCCGATCCGCGATGGCGTTGGTCGGTTCGCCGTCCTTGGCGGCGCGCGCGAAGATCGCGCTCAGCGTGTCGGCGATGCCGAGAACGCGGCGCTCGACTTCGGCGTCGCTCCAATTCTCGATCTGGGCGGCGACGCGGATGATGCCGCCACCGTTGATGACGTAGTCGGGCGCGTAGAGGATGCCCAAATCGCGCAGCATCGCGCCGTGCGGATCGCGCGCCAGCTGGTTGTTGGCACCGCCGGCGATGACGCGCGCATGCAGGCGCGGGATGCTCTGATCGTCGAGGATCGCGCCGAGTGCGTTGGGCGACAGCACATCGCATTCGCAGGTCACGATCTGGTCCGGCGTCACGGCCAGCGCGCCGAGCTTGTCCACCGCTTCGCTCACATGCGCCTGGTTGGTATCGGCGACGATCAGCTTGGCGCCTTCGGCATGCAGCCGCGTCGCCAGCCCCATGCCGACTTTGCCCAGGCCCTGGATCGCGACGCGCAGGCCCTTGGTGGTGTCGGCGCCGAGGCGGTGCTTCACCGCCGCCTTCAGCCCCACGAAGACGCCGAGCGCCGTCGCGGGCCCGCTGTTGCCGCCGGCCTTGCCCGGTTGGTCGTAGCCGGCGATGAACTTGGTGCCGCGCGCGATCACCGGCATGTCGGGCGGCAGGATGCCGACGTCCATGGCGGTGACATAGCGCCCGCCCAGCGTGTTGATCGCCTCCGCATAGGCGGCGAACTTGGCGTCGGACTTGTCTGTCGCCGGATCGCCGATGATGACCGCCTTGCCGCCGCCCAGCGGCAGATCGGCGATGGCATTCTTGTAGGACATGCCGCGCGACAGGCGCAGCGCATCGGTCAGCGCGGCGTCGCCGCTCGCATAGGGATACATCCGCGTGCCGCCGCAGGCGGGGCCAAGCGCGGTCGAATGGATCGCGATGATGGCTCTGAGGCCGGTCTTGGCGTCGTCAAAGAAGGCGACGGCCTCGTGATGGTCGAAGTCCGGTGAATCGAAGGCGTTCATGTGCCGACTCTGTGCGAAAGTTGCCGGACCATAGCGTTTGCCTGCCGCAATTGGCTTGCCTTTTGCGCGGCTGGCCCGCAACACAGATGCGCCGGGAGCGCGCACCTCGCAACGAATTCATGGTTCGCGCCGGCGCTTTACAGGCCGTGTTCGACGTTCTCTAGTCCCGCCATGCCGAGCCTCGACGCCCTTCGAACCCAGCATCCCGAGATCCGCGCCGATTTCACCATCGACCAGCATTGGGAGCGCTACGGCGCGGCCCAGCACGGCGTCTGGAAGACCTTGTTCGAGCGCCAGGCCAAGATCTTGCCCGGCCGCGCCTGCGCCGAGTTCCTGGACGGTCTTGCCAAGCTAAAGCTCGTATCCGATCGGATTCCCGACCTGGAGCGCATGTCGGACGGATTGGAAAAGCTGACCGGCTGGCGCGTCGTCACCGTGCCGTCGCTGGTGCCGGACGAGATCTTCTTCGACCATCTCGCCAATCGCCGCTTTCCGGCCGGCCAGTTCATCCGCGACGCCAAGCAGTTCGACTACATCGAAGAGCCGGACATCTTCCACGACGTCTTCGGCCATGTGCCGATGCTGGCGCATCCCGTCTTCGCCGACTACATGCAGGCCTATGGCAAGGGCGGCGTACGCGCGCTGACCCAGTTCCACGCGCTCAAGAACCTGGCGCGGCTCTACTGGTACACGGTGGAATTCGGCCTGATCGAAGGGCCTGAGGGCCTGCGCATCTACGGTTCGGGCATCGTCTCCAGCCGGGGCGAGTCGATCTACGCCGTCGAGAGCCCTTCGCCCAACCGCATCGGCTTCGATCTGGAGCGCGTCATGCGCACCGACTACCGCATCGACGATTTCCAGGAGAGCTATTTCGTTATTCGGTCGTTCGACGAATTGTTCGCCGAGACCTACAAGGACTTCGCCGCGCTGTACGCCAAACTGCAGAGCGGCCCGGCCTACAAGCCCGGCGACATCCTCGCCACCGACCACCTCCACACCAAAGGCACCCACACCTATGTCGGCGGCAGTCACGCGGCGTAAACGGGCTCGCGCCAAGTTTTTCAAAGCACTATATGGATAGCGCCGCGCCTTTTCGGCGCAAACCAAGGCGTTTTCCCCTTCCTTATCCAGGCCTCCAGAACCGCGCGCATAATGCGCGGTCCAGCCCGGAGGAAAACATGCGCGCAGGCCAAAGCCATCGTTCGACCAGGACCCGCCCATGCGGCAGGGGGGAGGGGTCGGCGAAAAGTCGAAAACGAATAAGCCATGGCAATGGTTGAAGAAACCGTCCCGCCGAAGCGCCGCCGTGGTGGACAGCCCAGCAATGCCAACGCGCGCAAGACCGGCCGCCACAGCGCCTTCATGCGCCAGATGCGGGCGCGCATCTGGGCCTGGCGCAAGGAGAACGCCAAAGTCCTGGCGCTGGCGCGGATGGAGTTGCGCTTGCGCGCGGCTTTGGCCGGGATCGCGCGCGGCTCAGCGTTATGCGTTGGGCAGATCCAAGAACAACGGATCAAAATACGGTATTGTCGCGATCGAGCGCTTGACGGCGAGAGTCGCGGCGGTGTCCTTTCCAATCGAACCCGAGGTATTTCCGATGCGTATGGTTTGTCTGGCCTTGCTTGCCGTGTTCGCCGTCGCGCCGGCAGCTGCCGCGGACGTACCGGCGGCGCAAGCCGCCGCCCATGCCGGTCAGACCGCGACCGTGATCGGCGTGCTCAGCAACGTTCATACCGACGCCAAGCAGATGACGTTTCTGGATATCGGCGGCGTCTATCCCGACAATGCATTCTCCGCGGTCATGTTCCCGAAGAGCGGTCAGCCGGCGCCAAACTTCTTGCCGCTGGTCGGAAAGACCGTGGCCGTCACAGGCGCGATCAAGATCTACAAGGGCAAACCCGAGATCGTGCTCACTTCGCCCGATCAGGTGAAGGTCGCGCACTAAAGCGCAATCCGGAAAAGTGGAAGCCGGTTTTCCGTCAGATTGCGCGCCAATCAAAGAATCTAGAGCCGCATTCCGATTCAAATAACTTGAATGCGGCTCTAGCCCAAGACGGGCAGCGGCGCCTGCGGCACGGTCTTCCAGAATTCCGGATCGTGGCCGAAGAAGATGCGGGCGCCATCGGCCTGCAGCCGGCGCAGCAGGTTCAAGCTCTCCAGCATCTGGTCGCGATTGTAGACCGACGTCGGCAGATGCAGCGTGTCGAGGGTCTGCTTGAGATAGCAGCAGTCGGCCGCCAGCACGATCTCGCCGCCGTCCAGCTTCAGCCGCAGCGACTGGTGGCCGGGCGTGTGGCCGGGCGTCGGGAACACCACGACGCTGCCGTCGCCGAACAGATCGAGTTCGCCGTCGAGCTCGCGAACGCTCGTCATGTGGTCGAAGTCGTCGGGATGATAGATGCCCGCCGCCTGCGTGTTAGCGCGCTGCGCGGCCCGCCACTCCTTGGCATGCACGATCAACGTCGATTTGGAGAAATGCGCGTTGCCGCCGCAATGATCGTAGTGCAGATGCGAGTTGACGACGTAGCGGATGTCGGCGGGGACGATGCCGAGGCGCGCGAGCTGCGAGGCGATGTCGCTACCTTGTGGAAAATCGATCTCCCAGGCATCCGCCGTCGGGCCGAGCAGGCGGGCCTTCTCCTGCCGGATCGCAACATTGAGGCCGGTGTCGAACAGGACTTTGCCTTGGCTGTGGACGATCAGATAGGCCGGCACCGGCACGGTGAACTTGCCGCTTTCGCCGCTGAGGAAACCCGAGCGCGCGCCGGTGACGTGACCGCAGGTGAAGGCGAAGAGCTGCATCTACGGCTCCAGCGCGGCGAGGACTTCGCCTTCGGTCAGGATCTGCGGCAGCACGCGCGGCTCGGCGGCGCCTGGCGCATAATAGAGATAGAGCGGTACGCCGGAACGGCCATGCGCGGCGAGCAGCGCGGTGATCTCAGGGTCGCGGCGCGTCCAGTCGGCGACAACATAGGCGACATGCCGTTGCGCGAAGGCGTCCTTCACCCGCGCACCCGACAGCGCCGCTTCGTCGTTGACCAGGCAGGTGATGCACCAGGCGGCGGTCGCGTTGACGAAGATCGCCCGATTGTCGGCGCGCAGCGCGGCGAGGCGCGCGGCGGAATAAGGTTCGGACGCAATGCCGGTGACGTTCACGGCGCTCGTCTGCGCCGGCGCGGACTTCAGAAAAGCCAGGCACGACAGCGCCGCCAGGATCGCGATCAGCGTGACGAGCGCGCCGATGCCGCGGCCGCGCGGGCCGTACGTCCGGCTGATGCCCCAGATCCAGCCGCCGAAACCGGTCGCCACCATCGCCGCCAGAACGGACGCGACGGCATTGGCGCCCGCCTGCTGCGCCAGAACCCAGACCAGCCAGGCGGCGGTGCCGTACATCGCGAAGGCGAGCGCCTGCTTGAAGCGGATCATCCAGGCGCCCGGCTTGGGCAGCGCGCGCAGCAGCAGCGGCGAGATGCCTATCGCCACGAACGGCGCCGCGAAGCCGAGCCCGAGCGCGAGGAAGATGCCGAGCGCGAGGATCGCCGGCTGCGTCAGCGCATAGCCCAGCGCCGCCGCCATGAAGGGCGCGGTGCAGGGCGCGGCGACCGCCACGGCGAGGATGCCGGTGAAGAACGAACCGGCTTCGCCGCCGCGCCGGGTCAGGCCATCGCCGCCGCCGAAGCCGGCGACTTCGAACACGCCGGAGAGATTGAGCCCGACACCGAACATCAGAATCGCGAAACCTGCGACGATGATGGGTTCCTGCAACTGGAAGCCCCAGCCGATCGCCTGGCCGCTGGCGCGCAAGGCGATGAGCAAAGCGCCGAGCCCGACGAAGCTGAGGACCGCGCCCATGCCATAGGCGAAGCTCTCGCGCACCGCTTCGCGGCGGTCACGGCCGGCCTGCGACGAGAGCGCGAAGGCCTTGATCGCCAGCACCGGCAGGACGCAGGGCATCAGGTTCAGGATCAGGCCGCCGGCGAAGGCCAGCAGCAGCGCCAGCGCGAAGCCGATGCCGCTTTCGCCTCCCGCGAAGGCGGCTTCCGGCACCGGCCCCGGCAGCGCCTTGATCCGCAGCGCCTGCGCCGATCCGTCGGACGACGACAGCACCAGGATGCCTTCGAGCGCGCCGCCTGTTTTCACGAGACGCTTGCCGGGCGTCAGGCGCAGCACCAGCCCGTCGCTCGCGAAACCCATGACCTGCGGCGCGGGGCCGTTGATCATGCCGTCGCTCAAGGGAAAGAAATCGGCGCTCAGCGGATGCGCGTCGACCAGCGGCTTCGCGGCGACGAAGAGATCGAGCGCGTCGCCGAGGCGGTAGCGCGCCGCCCAGGGCGACGGCGCCGGCAAGCGCGCGCGGGTCGCGGCGAAGTCGGCGCTCCTGTTCGCTGCCGACGGCGCGCCGATCTTCAGCGGCAAGGTCAGCGTCGCCTCTTCCGGGATGCAGACCTCCTTGCAGACCAGCCAACCGACCGCGGCTTTCAGGAGCACGGTATCGCCGGGCCTGGCGTCGGCCGGCGCGGTGAGGTTGCTCAGCAGCCAGACCTTGCCTTCGTAGCCGAAATCCATGAACGGACCGACCGGCAGTCGGATCGGATAGGGCCATTGCAGCGCGCCGGCTTTCCAGCCCGCGGGCAGCGTCCAGGCCAGCGTCGTCGGCTGCCCGACATCGCCGGGATTGCTCCAATAGGTGTGCCAGCCCGGCCGGATGACCTGCTCGAAGGCGATCGTCACCGTGCCGCCGGGCGCCACGGCGTCGTGCTCGGCGATCAGGCGCGCGTGCACCTTGGGCGCGTCGTCCATCTGCGCCATCGCGGGTGTCGCAGCGGCAAGAAGCAGCAGGAATGCGGCGAACCATTTCATGCTTCTGGCTATAGCGTTCACAGCCGTTTCCCGCCAGCGCCCTCGCCTATCCGTGATCGCGGTTATATAGGCCGTATGCGAGAGCATGAGGCCCCTGTAATGTCACTGCCCGTTATTGGAGAACGACCATGCGCAACGCCAACCGGCAATGGATCCTGAAGAAACGTCCCGTCGGCGACATCGCGCCCGGCGATCTGGAGCTGGTCGAGCAGCCGATTCCGGTTCCCGGGCCGAACCAGATTCTGGTCCGCACCTTGTACCTGTCGCTCGATCCCACCAACCGCATCTGGATGAGCGACATGGACCAGTACATGCCGCCGGTGAACATCGGCGACGTGATGCGCGGCGGCACGCTGGGCGTGGTCGAGCAGTCCAACAATCCCGACTACAAGGCAGGCGACATCGTCAACGCCTTCGCCGGCTGGCAGGAATATTCCGTCGTCGACGGCGCACAGAAGATGGCGAAGGGTCCGGTGCCGCTGCCCGCTTACATGAGCGTGCTGGGCGCGACCGGCGCGACGGCGTATTTCGGCCTGCTCGATCTGGGCAAGCCGCAGCCGGGCGAGACCGTCGTGGTGTCGGCGGCAGCGGGCGCGGTCGGCTCGATCGTCGGGCAGATCGCCAAGCTCAAGGGCTGCCGCGTCGTGGGCCTGGCGGGCAGCGACGAGAAGTGCCGCCATCTCGTCAAGGATTTCGGCTTTGACGCCTGCATCAACTACAAGAAGGAGGACATCCGCGCGGCGCTCAAGCGCGAATGCCCGAATGGCATCGACGTCGACTTCGAGAATGCCGGCGGCGAGATCCTGGAAGCCATCCTGGAGCAGATCAACCTCAAGGCGCGCATCGTGCTGTGCGGCATGATCAGCCAGTACAACGCCGAAACACCGCCGCCCGGTCCGCCGCTCACCAACATCCTGATGAAGCGGGCGCGGATCGAGGGCTTCATCATCATCGACTATTTCCCGCGCTTCGCGGAGTTCGCCGCCGACATGGGAAAATGGGTCGCGGAAGGCAAGGTCAAATACGACACCACCGTCGTCAAGGGGATCGAGAACTCGCTGAGCGCGCTGAACATGCTGTTCACCGGCGGCAATACCGGCAAGCTTCTGGTGCAGGTGTCCGAGGAGAATTAGTTGCGCATCACCGGCGGACAGTTTCGCGGCCGGGCGCTGGCCGAGCCGCCGGACAATCGGGTGCGGCCGACATCGGACAAGGTGCGCCAGGCGATCTTCAACATCCTGGCGCACAACGACTTCGGCTTCGAACTTGCTGGCGCCAAGGTGATCGACGTGTTCGCCGGCACCGGCGCGCTCGGGCTCGAGGCGCTGAGCCGCGGCGCGGGCTTCGCGCTGTTCGTCGACGACAACGCCGAGAGCCGTGCGCTGATCCGCCGGAACGTCGAGGCGTTGAACCTCACCGGCGTCAGCAAGATCTGGCGGCGCGACGCGGCGGACATGGGCCCTTTGGGCGCCGGCGCGGGCGGACCGTTCAACCTCGTCTTTCTCGACGCGCCCTATCGCAAAGGCCTGACGGAGCGCGCCCTGGCGAGCCTCGCGGCCGGCTTCTGGCTCGCGCCGGGCGCGCTGGCGGTCGCGGAGACCGCAGCCGATGAAACGGCCGCGACTCCGGACGGCTTCACGCTGCTCGACACCAGATCCTATGGCGAGACGGCGCTCTATATCTTCGCCTCCTCCGCTTGAGTGAGAGTCGTGTCGACGGCTTCGGAAGCATGCGCCGCGTAGTAGCGCCGGAGCAGGACGAACACGACCGCCGCGCCCAGCGCGGCGGTCGCGACCGCCCAGGCGATGTCGAAGCCGAACCAGGTGATCGCCGCCGCGACGACGAGGCCGGACGTGATGCCGACATCCCAGCCGCCCTCGGCCGCGATGTGGTAGCGCAGCACGCAAGGCGAGCGCTTGGCGTTGTTGTACACCGCCGTCATCAGCGTCGGGATGTAGATGCAGCTGACGAAGGCGCCCAGCGCGTTGGCCACCACCGCCAGCGCCGGACTGCGCAACGACGCGGCGCGCAGGGCGATCACGAACAGGATCGTGCCGATGGCGAGCCAGACCGCGCGGGCGCCCTTGCCCGCGTCGATCAGGCGTCCGAGCAGGAGTCCCGCCAGCGAACCGACCAATGCCGCGACCGCCAGCGCGCCGCCATAGGCGAGGTAGCTGCGGCTCAGCGCGATGAACAAGGCGATCTGCCAGACGATGAAATAGCCCGACGCGATCCAGCCGTCGGCGACGAACAGCAGCACGCCGGACAGCGCGACCCGGAACGCGCCCGGCGCGGACGGCGCGACGGGCACATCGGGCGTCCACAGCAAAGGCAGCGCCGAGACGACCTGGACGATGGCCGTCGTCCAGAACGCGACGGCGGGGCCGAAGCGCACCAGCAGGAAGCCCGCCGCGAGCGGACTGACGATGCCGAGCGCGGCGGCGACGGCTTCGCGGATGCCGAGCTGCTGGCCGCGATGCTCCGCATCGCCGAGCACCGCGAAATAGGCGTGGTAACTCGGCCAATAGATCGCGTCGGCGAAGGCGTTGACGAGGACCAGGCACGCCAGCGCCAGGTCGACGCCGTGAACGGCCGGCAGGATCGGGAACATCAGCGCCATCAACGTCGTGCTGAGGATGAGGAGCCGGCGCAGGCCGATGCGGATGCCGAGCGGCAGCACCATCAGCCGCAGGACGAAGCGCAGGGCGAGCGTCGCCGCCGTGGCGAGCAGAACGATCGGAACGCTCAGCCCGGCCTGCAGCAGATAGACCGAGTAGAACGCGCCGCCGCCGCCGAGCGCGACGGAGACGATCACATAATGCAGATTGATGAGATTGACGGTGCGATTGTGGAAGAAGGCCATTTGAGTCCCGCAAAAAAGTTGGTTCGGAGAAGACATGCGTCAACGTCCGGGCGGGCTTAAGAGCCTCTACACCGGAACGGCAGTTAACGCAGGCGACCGGCCAACATTTTTGGGACAAACCTTCTTGCGACGGCGACACGCTAGACCGGTTCGGCGGCGGCTTCAATCGGCCGGCGCGCAAGACGCGGCGAAAATGCGGTACTGTGTGATCATGAGCACGACCTTCCGCCCCGCAACGCCGGACGACGCCAGGTTTCTCGGCTGGGTCATGTTCATGGCGGCGCGCGGACACCTGGCGCGCGGCTGGTTCGACATCGTGCTGCAGCGGCCGATCGAATTCGGTGTCGCGTTCTGCGGGAGATTGGCGAATGCGCGAGCCAAGTCATGGTGGCACCATTCTTTTTTCACGGTCGCGGAGATCGACGGGCGGGCCGCGGCCGCGGCCTGCGCCTTCGCCGACAGCGCGCCCTACATGGTTTCGGGCGAGGCGATGGCGGAAGCCTCGGACAAGATGGGCATCGCCAAGGCCGAGCAGGAACAGCTGTGGCCGCGCGGCCGCTTCATGATGAGCGCCACCAGCGGCGAGGACGCTTGCTGGACGATCGAGAACGTCGCCACCTGGCCCGAATTCCGCGGCCGCGGCGTGGCGAAGGCGCTGATCGAACACATGCTGGGCACGATGGGTGAGCCGAAACGGGCGCAGATCAGTTTTCTGCTCGGCAACGCGCCGGCCGAGGCCTGCTACCGCGCCTGCGGTTTCGCATTCGCCGAGGACAAATGCGCCAAGGATTTCGAGGCGGCGATGGGCGTGCCGGGTATCCGCCGGCTGGCGCGCAATTTGTAGCCGCGCTTCGAGCGCGGACAGCTTTGCAGCGACCCGGTCGAGCCTTACGACCGCCCTGCCCCATGCCGTCCAGCGCCGCATCTCGCGCAGGCCGCCGCGGACCTCGGCGCGGAAGCGCCTGCTCTCCTGTGCGTGGAAGCCGTGCCGCAAGCGGTTGCGGTTGCCGGGCTGCGCACCCCTTTTCCTGGGTGGCGGGGGGCACTGTGCAAAAGCGCGGTTCCAATGCGTCGGGTCGCGCGCAAAGGCCTGAAGGAATTGGGCAATCGCATTCGACAGGGATTCGTCCGTGACCTCGCCGCGCGCGAGGCGCTCTCGCAGGCGCAGCGAAAGAACGTCAGCCATTTTCTTCGGCCACGACTTTTTTCAGTTGCTCGACGGATTCCCCGTAGTGCTTCAGGTTCCGTGCAATTCGGTCCTCCTTGTCCTTCTCGCCCATGCGCGCGCGGACGGAGTTCTCGACCACATCGTCCAACTGCTTATAGATTCCCTTGAGCGTTTCAGCCTTGTTGAGATTGTTCTGGAAGTATTCCTTTCTCGCCTCTTTCTGACGGTCGGCGGGCGATTGCTGCTCGACGATCGAGCGGTGGCGGGTCTCCCCCAGCGCCGCCAGCGTCAGCGCCCGCGCGACGCCGGCGCTGGATTGCATCACTCGCGCCGCCGCCGTCGCGGATTGGACATGGCCGGGCTTGCCCTTGCGCATCCAGGCGTCGCATTGCGCGATCAGCGAGGTGCCGAGGGTCAACTGCGCCGACAACTGCTCCGCCGCCGTCTGGCGGATGACGGCGGCGGGATCGGCGCCGGGCGGATTTGGCTTGGAGTCTGGGTTTTGGTCGGTCATTTGGCTGAAATGGGTATTAAATCCTCGATGTCAAGGGGTACAACCAGAAATATTTTCGGGGGTGGTGGTTGGTACGCCAACGGCGTATAGACTCGCGAGGCAGCTTATTCGCACTACCCGCTACCTCAGAGATATCAAGAAGCTGAAGGCTTCGGCAGCTGACGTGCAGCTGATGGAAAGAACCATCACGGCCAGTCCGGAAACGGGTGCGGTGATCCAAGGTCTAAGGGGCGTACGCAAAGCGCGCTTTCGTATTGGCGATCGCGGAAAGAGCGGCGGTGGACGCGTGATCTACTATATCGTGACCGCCAATGAAGCGATCCTCATGATCACTGCGTATGCCAAAGCGAAGAAGGAAAATTTGTCGCCGGACGACCGCAAGTCGATCCTGCATGCGTTGGAGGAGTTCTTACAATGAGCAAACGAACCGAACTCGGCCTAGCAATCGAAGAAGGCCTGCGCGAAGCCATCGCCTGGAAGCGCGGCGAGATCGAATTGGACGTGCGGACCGTCGAGCCGATGACGCCGGCACGTGTGAAAGCGATCCGCAAGGCGGCGGCCAAGAGCCCGCGCGCGTTCGAACGCCGCTTCGGCGTGCCGGCGCGCACGATGGAAGGCTGGGAACAGGGCAAGAAGGTGGATGTCGCGGCGCGGGTGCTGCTGACCGTGATCGAGAAAGAACCGGAAGCCGTCGAGCGAGCGCTGGCGGAAGACGGGCAAGCGTTTCGGAGGAAGTAAAGCACCCTCCCCTTGACGGAGGGTGCAGAGATCACGCTGCCGCCGCGCCCAAACCCAGCGCCGCGATGCCGGCTTCCAGTATCGCGTAATGGAACTGCGACTTGGTCGCTTGCGCGCCGGTGAAATCGGGCGCCAGCTTCTTGCCGCCGGGGAGGTTGAGGCTGCCCAGATTGGTCTTCTCGAATTTGGCATGCGCCAGCTTGGCGTCCTTGAACGAGGCGCCGCGCAGATCGGCGCCGGAGAAGTCGCATTCGCGCAGATCCGCGCCCTCGAAGCGCGCGCCCTGAAGCTGGGCGCCCGAGAAATCGATGCCGATAGCGACGACGCGCCGCGCGGAAAGGCCGGTGAGCGGACGGCCAGCGAATTTGTCGGAGACGGCGCGCAAATCCTCGCCGTCGAGCACAGCCGGGGCGCCCTTGGCGGCGCCGCTGGTGATCAGAAGCTGGTGCGCGTCGAGAACGGCGGCGAGCGCGCCGGCCTTATCGGCGGCCTCCTGAGTCAGGCTCAACACGCAGCCTTCCAGCGCTTCGCGCGGCACGCCGAGGTCGGCGAGATTGACGCCGGTCAGCACGGTGTTCTTGAAGATGACGTTGGTGAGCTGGGCGTTCTTGAAATTGGCGCCCTCGAGGATGGCGCCCGAGAAATTCACGCCGTCGAGCCTGGCATGGCCGAACGAGGCACCCTTGAGCGAGGCGTTGGAGAAATCGACGCGCACGGTCGCCTCGCCATCCTTGGCCGCGTCCGGACCCTTATAGGCCACGGTGGCGGCGCGCAGATCGGCGCCGTCGAGCTTGGCGAAAGCCAGCTTGGCGCCGCAGATCGAGGCGCCGCGCATGTCGGCCTTGTTCAGCCGCGCCGAGGTGAAATCGCAGTCGCGCAGATCGGCGCAGTGCAGATTGGCGCGATCGAGATTGGTGCCGAAGGCGACGGCACCGACCAGCGAGGCGAAGGAGAAGTCCGCCTCGGCGAGATTGCGGTTGGCGAGATTGAGGCGGTCCAGCTTGGTGCGCGACAGCTCCGCCTTGGCGGCGCCGCTCTTATAGGCAAGCAGCCGCTCATGCGCGAGCAGGACAACGTTGAGCTCCTGCTGCGTCAGCGCCTTGCGTTGTTCCTGATAGAGACTCTGAAGCACGGCGACCCCGCCCGCCCTACGCGTAGGTTAAGACCGTGGAAATCTTTACAGACAAGTCTTAAGGAATTGCGTTCGGCGCGGCGCAACCTGGAGTATCGCAATGTTGCGGGGCCGTCTTAGCGCCGGCGCAGATCGGGCGCCGCGTCGAGCCGGAACGAGCGGCCGCTGCCCGGCACGGGCGTGCGGCCCGGGATATTGTCTTCCGCCGTACCCATCAGAACATGCGCCATGTCGGCCGCCATCTCGAAAGCGTGCAGATAGTAATGGTGAAAGTCCCAATCGTGTTTCGTCCAGCGCGAGACATTCGAAGCATCGACAAGAACCACCTGCCCGGGGACGGCAGCGGCGTTCCGGGGACCGCGCAGACCGAGGCGCCGTGCGACACGGCGGGACATCAGGCAGAGGTCCAACACAACATCGTGCGGGTTGTAATAGACGTGGATGCGCTTGGATAAGCGGGCGAGCGGCGCAAGTTTCTGGTCGAGTTCCAGAGCATCGTGGTCTTCGTCGCCAGCAATCAGCAGGACTTGGTCGAACAAGGCTTCTTGTACGGCCGGCAGTTCCCGGACGAGACCCTGCAGCGCGTTGCGCAAGACATAGACACCCATGCTGTGCGCGACGATGTGAATACGGCCACGATTGCGGCCGCCCGCGTTGACGCTCTTGAGAAAATCCGCCAACTCCAGAAGGGCGTGGCCGCCTGCGACACCGGACTCCTTTGCGTCGCGCCGGTCGCTGGCGTAGGAGAGAAACGGCCGCAGCGTTCCGTCCGAAGGCCAAGTGAACAGCACCATGTTCGCCGGGCCGAACTTGCCGATATCCAAGCGTTGCTTCAGCAAACCAAGGCCGACCAGCGCCTCATCGAAGCGATAGTCGAAGCCGTGGATGAACAGGATGGTGTCGGGAACGGCGCCAGCCATGCGGGTTTGCAGTTCGCCGAACAACGAAAACCCGGCCGCGTCGGGCCGCCTGGCGCCGAGGCTTTCCAAGCCGCCGGATGCCGACACGAAGACCTCGCCGACGACGGGTGGAACCGGACCAAGATCGATCTCGGCCCAGCCGGCGCGCAAATTGGGGACCGATTTGCATTGTTCGATGCCGAACCAAGGCTTGTCCACCCCGGAAATGAGCTGGCGGTTGGTGATGTAATAGGTCTTTTCCATGCCGCGTCCCAAAGCGACGAGCCCGTCGCTGCGCTGGACGCTACAAGGATTCAATATTCGAACAAAGCCGGCGCCTACCGCCGGCCGAACAGCCGCTCGATATCGGCGAGCTTGAGCTCGACATAGGTCGGACGGCCGTGGTTGCACTGGCCGCTGTGGGGGGTGGCTTCCATTTCGCGCAACAGCGCGTTCATCTCCTCGGCGTTGAGGCGGCGGCCGGCGCGGACGGAGGTGTGGCAGGCCAGCGTGCCGGCGACCGCTTCCAGGCGTTCCTTCAACGACAGCGCGTTGCCGGTTTCGGCGATGTCGTCGGCGAGGTCGCGGATGAGCGCCTTGATGTCGGCCTGGCCCAGCATGGCGGGCATCTCGCGCACCATCACCGCGTCGGGGCCGAAGGCTTCGAGCACCAGGCCGAGCTCGGCGAGTTCGCCGGCGCGCGCGGCGAGGCGCGTGACTTCGGCGGGATCGAGCTCGACCACTTCGGGGATCAGCAGCGGCTGGCGCGCGATGCCGCCGGCCGCGAGGGCTTTTTTCATGCGCTCATAGACGAGACGCTCATGCGCCGCGTGCTGGTCGACGATGACGATGCCGTCCGGCGTCTGGGCCACGACATAGGTCTGGTGCAACTGGGCGCGCGCGACGCCGAGCGGCAGATCGGCGGAAGGTTGCGCGGCCGGTTCTTCGATGCGTGCGGCGGGCGCCGCGGCGCCGGGCAGCAGCGGGGCATAGAACGAGCGGCCGGGATCGTTCGCCGAAGGCGTGCGGGAATAGTCCTGCTGATAAAACGGCGCGCTGGTTTGCGGACGCAGCGCCGCCAGCGCGGCGCCGGCGACGGTGGTCGAAGCGCGGTGGCCGGCCTCGGCCAAACTCGCCTTCAGCGACGAGACGATCAGCCCGCGCACCAGACCGGCGTCGCGAAACCGCACTTCGGTTTTTGCCGGATGCACGTTGACGTCGACGAAGGCCGGATCGCAGTCGAGGAACAGGGCCAGCGCGGGATGGCGGTCGCGCGCCAAAAAGTCGGCATAGGCGCCGCGCACCGCGCCGGCCAAAAGCTTGTCGCGCACCGGGCGGCCGTTGACGAAAAGGAACTGCATCTGGGCGTTGGCGCGGTTGTAGGTGGGAAGGCCGGCGAAACCGGCGATGGCGACGCTTTCGCGCGCGACGTTCACAGGCGCGGCGTTGTCGGCAAAATCGCGTCCCATGATTTTGCTTAGTCTGCCGAGGCGACCTACCGCTTCCGCCTTCGCCAAGGCTTCGGCGGACAAGTCGCTACTTGAGGTCGCCTCGGCGGGCAATTCGAGCGCGCGGCGGCCGTCCATGACCAGCGTGAAGGCAACGTCGGGGCGCGACATGGCGAGGCGCTTGACCACGTCGAGCGTCGCGAGGTCTTCGGAGCGCGCCGATTTGAGAAATTTGAGCCGGGCGGGCGTCGCGAAGAACAGCTCGCGCACTTCGACGCGCGTGCCGTGCTGGCCCTGGGAACGAAAACCGGCGGGCGACGGACCGATGAGAATGCCGCCGTCGACTCGGATCTCATGGGCCTCGCCGCTCGCGGTGCGGCTGGCGATGGCCAGGCGGGCGACGGCGCCGATCGAAGGCAGCGCTTCGCCGCGAAAGCCCATCGTGACGATGTGCGTGAGATCGTCGTCGGAGAGTTTGGAGGTGGCGTGGCGTTCGATGGCGAGGATGAGATCGTCCCGCGCCATGCCTTCGCCGTCATCTTCGATGACGATGAGATCGGCGCCGCCATTGGTGGTGGCGATCTCGACGCGGCTTGCGCCGGCGTCGAGCGCGTTCTCGACCAGTTCCTTCACCACGGCGGCCGGACGCTCCACCACTTCGCCGGCGGCGATGCGGTTGATTGTGCCTTCGGCAAGACGGCGAATCTTCATGAGGCGACTATACACACGAGGCCCAGAACACCAGAAAACCGCTGTGGATAAAGCGTTTTTTTCACCTCCTCCTTGCGGGGGTGAAAAAAGTATCCTCAGCCCTTCGCAAGATATTCCCGCGCCAGCACCTTGGCCTCTTCGACGCCGGGCTGGTCGAAGGGGTCGACACCCATCAGGCGGCCCATCAGGATGGTCTCCAGCATGAAATGCATCATCAGCGCGCCGACGCTGTATTCGTCGATCTTCGGCAGCGCAATCTGGCGCACCGGGCGGCCGTTGCGCGAGAGCGTCTCGGCGCTGGCCCGCGCCTCGGCGGCGACCATGTCGCCCATGTGTCGCCCCGCGAGATAGTCGAGGCCGAGCGCTGCGGCGCGTTCGCGCGGCGCGACGAGGCCTTGGCCTTTGGTGTCGGGCGCGACGATGGTGTAGAGCGCGTCGTTGGGACCGTCGCGGAAGAGTTGGAGCTGGCTGTGCTGATCGACCGGGCCGACGGCGCCGACCGGTGTCGAGCCTTTGCCGTTCTTGCCCAGGCTCTCGGCCCAGAGTTGGCGCCACCAGCCGCTCAAAGTGGCGAGGCGGTCGGCGTAGTTCCACAGCACGGTGTGATGCAGCCGGCCTTGGCGCGCCAGCGCGTGGTGCAGCGCGGCGCCGGCGGCGGACGTCGCCTGTTCGGCGCCCGGCGCACCCAGAACGTGATCGACCACCGCCTTGGCGCCGGCGCGCAGCTGGACGACGTCGAGGCCCATCAGCAGCGCGGGCAGCACGCCGACCATAGAGAGCACCGAATAGCGGCCGCCGATGCCAAGCGGATGGTCGAGCACCGGCGCGCCGATGGCATGGGCGAAATCCAGAAGCGGGCTCTTCCTCGGCTCGGTGATCGCGATGAAGTGGTGCTTGAGATATTTGCCGCCGCCCGCCTTCTCGAGCGCATCGGCGGCGGTCAGCGCCTGGAACAGCGTCTCCGCCGTGCCGCCCGATTTGGAGATCACGACGAAGCGCGTGGTCTTCAAGTCGAAGCCGGCCATCGCCTGCTGCCAGCTCCAGGGATCGGGATTGTCGTGGAAGGTGACGCGCGGGCTGCCGCCGGGTTTGGCGATGGCCTTCAGCGCCTGGCCGCCGAGGCTCGAGCCGCCGATGCCGAGTACCGCGACATCGGAGGTGTTCTGGAGCCACGGATCGACGGCCGCCTTGGCAGCGGCGATGTCGTCGCTGCGCTCGACGATGTCGAGCAGTTCGATGGCATGGGTTTTTTTCTGTTCCTTGAGCCAGGCGAGCGCCGTGTCGGCCTCCTTCAGCGCGGCGTCGAAAGCGGCACGCGGCACGGCGCCGGGACCGCCGAGGGCAAGATCGAGGGAGATGGAGAAGGGGAGCTGGGGCATGACGTATCCTACTATTTAGCCTGTCAGCGATGCGACGGGAACTTCGAAGGCCGGGCGGCCAGCTGGATGCTGCCGCCGACGACGACCGTCATGCGCTGGGGATTGAACAGGCGCGCGGCGGCGCGTCTGACGTCGTCCAGCGTCAACGCGTTGATCAGGCCGTTGCGGCGGGCGACATATTCGATGGGCAGGCCCGAGCGCTGGAAGGAATTGAGCTGCGCGGCGATGCCGGCGTTCGAGGCGAAGGCCAGCGGGTAGGAACCGGTGAGATAGGTCTTGGCGTCGGCGAGCTCGGCGGCGGTGGGGCCGCGCGCGGCGTAGCTGGCCAGCACCTCGCGCACCACGGCGAGCGAGAGGTTCATGCTCTCCTCCTTGGTCGCGACCTGGCCGAGGACGAGGCCGCCGCCGTGATAATCCGAAAAGCCGGTCGAGATGCCGTAGGTCAGGCCGCGCTTCTCGCGCACTTCGTCGGTCAGGCGCGAGGAGAAACCGCCGCCGCCGACAATGTGGTTGGCGACATAGCCGGCGAGATAGTCGGGATCGCTGCGCGCCAGGCCCGCCAGACCGAAGATCGCGGTCGGCTGCGGCACGGGCATCGCGACGACGATCTCGCCGGGCGCGCCGGCGTGCAGCACCGGCGGCGGCGGCGCCGGCGCCTGGCCGGGCAAGGGATCGAAGGCCGCTTTCAGAAACGCGGTCAGCGCCGCCGCGTCGATGTCGCCGGACACCGCGATGCGGACGCCGCCGCGCACCCAATGCGTCCGCGCGAAGGCCTTGAGATCGGCGGCGTTTATCGCGTTCAAGCCGGCCGCGGTGCCGCCGACCGGATGGGCGTAGGGATGGCCCGCGAAATAGACCTGGTAGAAGCGGTTGACGGCGACGGCGGCGGGATCGGACGAATCCTGCGCAATGCTTTGCAACATCTGCGCGCGGACGCGGTCGATGGCGTCGGCGTCGAAGCGCGGCCGGCGCAGCGCCAGCGCCAGCAGCGCGAAGGCGTCCTTGACCTGCGCCGACAGCGCCGTGAGCGACAGCACCAGGCCGTCGCGGTCGGGCGACATCGAAAGCTGGATGGCGCGGTTGGCGAGCGCGGCCTGGAAGGCTTCGGAGCGGATATCGCCGGCGCCCTCATTGAGCATGTAGGCGGCGAAGGCGGCAAGGCCCGGCTTGTCCGCCGGATCGTAGACCGAGCCGGCGGGCAGCGAGATGCTCACCGCCACCATCGGGACGGTGTGATCTTCCTCGAACCAGACCTGTTCGCCGGCCCCGATGTCGAGCGCGCGCGGCGCGGAGGCGGCGACGGGCGAGACGGCGCCGAAGAGGAGTAGGGCTGCGAGCGCGACGATTTTCATGCAGGCCCCGGCGTGAGGTAGAGCGTCACGGCGTTTTTGCGATCGAGAACGACGGCGGCGGCGGCGCGCACCGAATCGGGCGTCACCGCTTCGATGCGGCGCGGCCAATCCTGGACATCAGCCACGGTGCGGCCGATCGCCAGCGCCTGGCCGTAGGCCGACGCCATGGAAAGCTGATTGTCCTTGCGAAAAACCTCGCCGGCGACGAGCTGGGTCTTGACGTGCGCCAGGTCGGCGGCGGCCGGCGGCGCCGCGGCGTAGTGCGCCAGGATCGCGTCGACAGCCTGTTCGAGCGCCGGCAGCATCACGCCAGGACGCGGCACGGCAAAGATGGAGAACTCGCCGGAATTGCGCGCGTCGCCGTCATAATTCGCGCCGGCATCGGTGGCGAGTTTCTGTTCGACCACCAGCTGGCGATAGAGCACGGCGTTGGCGTCGGCCCCCAGCATGGCGGCGAGAACCTCCAGCGCCTCGGCCTGGCCCGGCCTGGCGGTGGTGTAACTGGGCACGCGCCAGACCCGCGAGAAGCTCGGCACCGCCGCATCGGGGCGGGCGATGGCGAGACGGGTTTCGCCCAGACGCGCCGGCTCGGCATAGACGGTGCGCGGCTCCAGCGCGCGCGCCGGGACCAGCGCGAGCGTCGCGGCGGCGTCAGCCTTGACCGCATCGGGCGTGACGTCGCCGGCGATCACCAGGATGGCGTTGTTGGGCGCGTAATGACGGTCGTAGAAGCTTTGCGCCTGCGCGCGGTCGAGGCGTTGCACTTCCAGCGGCCAGCCGATCACCGGCCGGCCATAGGGATGACTGAGATAGAGCGCGGCCGAGACCTGCTCGCCGGCCAGCGCCTGCGGCGAGTTCTCCACGCGCATGCGGCGCTCCTCGAGCACGACGTCGCGCTCGGTGCGCACGGCGGCGTCGGAGAGATCCAGATGCACCATGCGGTCGGCTTCCAAGCTCATCGCCAGCTTCAGCCGGTCGGCCGCCAGCTGTTCGAAGAAGGCGGTGTAATCCTGCGTCGTGAAGGCGTTGTCGTCGCCGCCGTTCTTGGCCAGCGTGTGGCTGAAGGCGTCGCCGGGCGCGGCCTTGGTGCCGCGGAACATCATGTGCTCGAAGAAATGGGCGAGGCCCGAATGGCCGGGCGGATCGTCCATGCCGCCGACCTTGTACCAGATCATCTGCGTGACGACCGGCGCGCGGTGATCGGGGATCACTACGACCTGCATGCCGTTCTGCAAGGTGAATTGCGCGATGGCGGGTGGGGCGGCTTGGGCGGGGGTGAGGAAGAGAGTGACGAGTAGGACAGCAGTGCCAAACAATACACTTTTCCCTCTCCCCCTCTGGGGGAGAGGGTTCGGCCCGAAAAACGCCCTGTCGGACGTTTTTCCAGGGCCGAACGGGTGAGGGGCTGCTGGGATTTGAGACGCCGAAAGAAATCGCGATCTGTAGCTACAGCTGCGCTGGGCTTTGAAGCTGTGCATTCGACCTCGACACCCCCTCACCCCAGCCCTCTCCCCCGCTTCGCGGGGGCGAGGGAGCGTTCGCGAATCTAAAACGGCCAAAGGTGGTCGAGCCAGCTGTCGTCGCTGTTCGAGTCGGAGTCGGCGGGCGGCGGCGCTTGCGGCGGGGCCATGGTGGTGGCGGGCGCGGTGGCGCTGCCGCCGGCGCGGGCGGCGTCGAGACGGCGGGCTTCGGCGTCGGCATCGACCGGCGCATTGCCGGACGGCTGCGAACTGCCGAACAGGATGTTGTTGGTGAAGCTGTCGTCGGCGCCGCGCATGCCGTCGACATCGGAGGCGATCTGCTGGCGGATGGACGGATCGGCGTCCTGCACATGCGCATAGGCGAGCAGGTAGCGTTCGCCCGAACTCATGGTCGTGGGCAGGGCGGCCGCGACGGTGGCCGGATCGGAGTTGAACAGCGCGTTCTGCGCCGCCTGCGTCGCCTCGACCTGGTTGGTGGGCGCATGGCCAGGCGCCGGCGGCCGCAGGTTGAAGTCCGGCGGAATGACCAGCGGCGCCTTGGTGACGACCGCGAACTCGTCGGGCGCATCTTTGCTGCCGCCGGCGGCGTCGCGAATGGAGTCGCAGCCGGCAAGGCCCGCGGCGAAACCGGCTAGAAGCGCGATCTGAACGATACGGCGCGAATGCATAGGCTACTCCCGACTAACTTGTTTTAAGGACCCTGACCCGTCGTCCGGCCGCATCAGCGCATCGTACAGCAGCGCGATGACACCGAAGGTTATGGCGGCGTCGGCCACGTTGAACACATACCAGTCGTAGCCCAATCCGTAAAAGTGGAAAAAGTCGGCAACCTTTCCGTAAATCAGCCGGTCGATCAGATTGTTGCCGATGGCGCCGCCGATAACCAAGCCCAGACCGATGCCGAGCGACCGGCGGTGCGCGTTCCACAGCCACCAGCCGAGGCCGCCAACCGCCAAAAGCGAGAGAAAAACCAGGGATATCGAGCCGAACCGGCTGTGGGCCGGGAACAGGCCGTAGCTGACGCCCGGGTTCCACACCATGACCATATTAAAGAATGGCAATACAGGCACGGCCTCGCCGGCGGTCATGTCCTTGAAGCCGAAGCCGTAGAGCATGGTGAGCTTGCTGGCCTGGTCCAGGACCAGCGCGCCGGCCGCCGCCGCCAGACCCCAGTCGCGCGGGAGCAGGGTCATGGCACTTCACCTCCCCAGCATGGGAAGGTCGAAATGCGAAGCATTTCGGGTGGGGAAGTCTGACATCCCCACCCGACGTGCTCGCTTCGCTGCGCCGTCGACCTCCCCATGCTGGGGAGGTGAAGATCAGTGTCCATCGACCGCCTCGCTGCAGCGGTTGCACAAATCGTCATGCGCGGGATTCGTGCCGACTTCGGGCAGGATCATCCAGCAGCGGGCGCATTTGTCGCCCTCGGCGTGATGAAACGTCACCGCCGCGCCGGCGACGTCGGGCAGGCGGAAGGCGCCCTCGGCCGGCTCGTGGGTCGAGACCTTGGCGCCGCTGGTGATCGCGATCTCGCCGAGATCGAGACCGTCGAACAGGGCAGCGTCTTTCGCGTCGCCGACATAGAGCACCGGACGCGCTTCCAGGCTGGCGCCGATGACCTTGTCGCGACGTTTCAGTTCCAGCGCGCCGGTGACGACGCGGCGCAGGGTGCGGATGCGCGTCCATTTTTCGATCAGCGCGTCATTGCGCCAAGCGGCGGGCGTCTGCGGAAACGTCTGCAGATGCACGCTCTCGTCGGCGCCGGGAAAGCGCAGCAGCCAGGCTTCCTCCATGGTGAAGCACAGGATGGGCGCCAGCCACGTTACCACGTGGCGGAAGATCTCGTCCGTCACCGTGCGCGCCGAACGCCGGCGCAGGGCGGACTTGCCGTCGCAATAGAGCGCGTCCTTGCGGATGTCGAAATAGAACGCCGAGAGCTCGTTGGTGCAGAAGGCGAAGACGGTATTGTAGACGCGGTTGAAATCGTATTCGCCGTAACCCTCGCGCACCAGGCCGTCGAGCTCGGCGAGCTTGGCCAGCATGAAGCGCTCGAGCTCGGGCATGTCTTCGGGCGTCACGCGCTCAGCGTCGTCGAAGCCGGCGAGGTTCGCCAGCATGAAGCGGATGGTGTTGCGCAGGCGGCGATAGGCGTCGGCATTGGCCTGGATGATGTCACCCGCCATGCGGGTGTCTTCGGTGAAGTCCGACGCCGCGACGCCGAGGCGCAGGATGTCGGCGCCGTTCTTGTCGGCGATGGCCTGCGGCAGGATCGTGTTGCCGACCGATTTGGACATCTTGTCGCCTTCGCGGTCGAGCACGAAGCCGTGCGTCAGGATGGCGTCGAACGGGGCGCGGCCGCGCGTGCCGCAGCCTTCGAGCAGCGAGGACTGGAACCAGCCACGATGCTGGTCGGAGCCTTCGAGATACAGATCGGCGTGATCCTTCTTCGGCCAGGACGGCTCGATGGGATTTTCAACCGTGAAGACATGCGTCGAGCCGGAGTCGAACCAGACGTCCAGGATGTCGCGCACCTGTTCGTAGTCGTCGGGATTACGGTCGTTGCCGAGAAAGCGGGCCGGCGGCGAGTTGAACCAGGCGTCGGCGCCTTCGGCCTCGAAGGCGTCGCCGATGCGCGCGTTGACGGCCGGATCGTTCAGCACCTTGCCCGAATTTTTGTCGACGAAGATCGCGATGGGCACGCCCCAGGCGCGCTGGCGCGACATCACCCAGTCGGGACGGTCCTTGACCATGCCGCCGAGGCGGTTCTTGCCGGTCGGCGGATACCATTTGGTCTCGTCGATCGCCTTCATGGCGCGGGCGCGCAGCGTGTCGGCGGGATCGGAGGTGATCGGCTTGTCCATGCCGATGAACCATTGCGGCGTGGCGCGGTAGATCACCGGCGCCTTGGAGCGCCAGCTATGCGGATAGGAGTGGACGAGACGGCCCTGCGCCAGCAGCGCGTGGGCATCCTTGAGCGCCTGGATGACGGCGCCATTGGCCTCGCCGTCCTTCTTGCCGTCGCGCGACAGGATGAACTTGCCGGCGAACAGCGGCACGTGCGGCGCGAAGGAGCCGTCTTCCTGCACGACGTTGAAGGCGTCGGCATGGTCGACCGTGTAGTTCTTGAACGTCGACAGCATCAGCTCGAAGTCTTCTTCGCCGTGGCCCGGCGCCATGTGCACGAAGCCGGTGCCGGTGTCGGCGGTGACGTGCTCGCCGGGAAGGACCGGCACATCGAAGTCGTAGCCCTGGCCGCGCAGCGGATGCGCGCAGATCATGCTGAACCAGCTAGCGGGCGCGAGTCGCTTCAGCACCACCTTCGCGTGCTGGGCAGTTTGTCCCGACAAGAGATCGGCCAGCAAGAGCCTTTCACCCACTCGGGCCAGAGAGCCTTCCAAAACCTCAGCGACTTCATACACGCTGTAGTCGATCGAGCGCGAGCAAGCGATGGCTCTATTGCCTGGGATAGTCCAAGGGGTTGTTGTCCAAATTACTACCGACGCCCCTGAAAAGATCTCCTTTGCACGACTGCGCTCTGTTTCGTCTCGCGTGCGCGCCCGGCTCTCCGGAGTGGTATCGGCGCCATAGACAGGTTCGACATCAACAATGGGAAACTTCACGTAGATCGTGTGGCTGGTCTTCTCGTGGTATTCGACCTCGGCTTCGGCGAGCGCGGTTTTTTCGACCGGCGACCACATCACGGGGCGAAAGCCGCGATAGAGCAGATCGTTGCCGACGAATTTGTGCAGCTCGCGCGCGATGGTGGCCTCGGCGCGGAAATCCATCGTGGTGTAGGGCTTGTCCCATTGGCCGATGCAGCCCAGGCGCTTGAACTGCTCGCGCTGCACGCCGATCCAGTGATTGGCGAAGTCGCGGCAATCGCGGCGCAGCTGTTCGATGGGGACGCTGTCCTTCGACTTGCCTTCCTTGCGGTACTTCTCCTCGATCTTCCATTCGATCGGCAGGCCGTGGCAGTCCCAGCCCGGCACGTAGGGCGCGTCGAAGCCGAGCATGCCGCGGCTGCGCACGACGAAATCCTTGAGTATCTTGTTCATGCCGGTGCCCATGTGGATCTCGCCATTGGCGTAGGGCGGGCCGTCATGCAGCACGAAGAGCGGGCGGCCCTTGGCGGCTTTGCGGATGCGGCCATAGAGGTCCATGGCGTCCCAACGCGCCAGCCATTTGGGCTCGGCTTCGGGCAGGCCGGCCTTCATGGGAAATTCGGTCGCCGGCAGGAACAGCGTGGCGCGATAGTCGCGTGCGTCGGTTTCGGTCTTGGACATCTTTTTCAGGCTTTCGCGGGATGGTTGGGCGGCGTCATCGTCAAGCCCGGCCTTGCGCGCATGGGTGGTCAGCCCCGGCGCGAAGCCGGGTGGCGAATTCGCGAAAGTCCCGCGAAATCAAGCATTTGGTTCAAGCCCACAAATCAGCAAGGTGGGTTCTAACAGCGGCGGCGCGGGCGGTCCAGCCTAAGACTCCCCCACCCGATCCTCGCTTCGCTCGGCTCGACCTCCCCATGCTGGGGAGGTGAATCCGTCCCTTTCACCTCCCCAGCATGGGGAGGTCGTCCCGCGCAGCGGGACGGGTGGGGGTTAACACCCGGAGGATCGCCTCGGCGACGCCGTCGCGGTTTTCGAACACTTCGTGATTGGCAAAGCGCAGGACGCGGTAGCCGCGTGCGCGGAGAAATGCGGTACGAATTTCGTCGTATACGACATTCTCAGCCACGCCGTGCTGCGATCCATCGAGTTCGACGACAAGTCTCGAACCTTTGCAGGCAAAGTCGGCGATGTAAGGGCCGATACGCGTTTGGCGACGAAAGTGAAATCCTTGCGCCCTGAATTGCCGAAGCCTCGCCCATAATACGCGCTCGCCACCGGTGGCGTCGGCACGCAGAATGCGGGCGCGGCTGACGTGAGTATCCGGGGTGCGGGTTCGCGGGTGTGCGACAAGCTCTGCCGCGCGCGCGTTCGGCGTCTTGAAGAGTCTGCGAGTGATCGGCGGCATGCGAGCCATGAGACACCCCCACCCGCCCCGCTGCGCGCGTTCGTACGCTGTCGCTACGAACCCTCCCCATGCTGGGGAGTGAAGAGGGTATTTCAAACTTGTCGCAAGACTTTCATTGCAGCTTCGCTGTCCATCGCGATTTGCGCTTTCAGCGCTTCGAGGGTTTCCAGTTTCGCCTCAGGGCGGAGGTAGGCGATGAGGTCTACGGCCATGTGCTTGCCGTAGAGGTCGCCGTCGAAGTCGAACAGATAAGTCTCGAGCAGCGGCGTGTCGACTTCGTACATCGGGCGGATGCCGAAGCTGGCGACGCCGTCATGGGTCGAGACGACGGAATCGTCTTCGATGATCCTGGCGCGCACGGCGTAGATGCCGAAGGCGGGCTTCAAACAATCGTCGAGCTTCATGTTGGCGGTGGGAAAGCCGATGGTGCGGCCGCGCTTGTCGCCATGCTCGACGCGCGCCTCGACGCTCCAGTAATGGCCGAGCAGGCGCGTGGCTTCGTCGGGGCGGCCGGCTTTCAGCGCGTCGCGGATCTCGGTCGAGGAGATTTTCTCGCCGTCCTCAGCCAGCACCGGATCGAACAGCGTGACGCCGAAGCCTTCCATCTCGCCCATATAGGAGAGCAACGTCGCGTCGCCGGCCCTGCCCTTGCCGAATTGGAAATCGGCGCCGACCACGACGGCGCCGATAGCGAGGCCGTCGACCAGGACGTCCTGGACGAATTCCTGCGCGCGCTTCGCCGCCATCTCGGCATCGAAGGCGAGCGCGTAGAGGATGTCGGCGCCGGCCTCGGCGATCAGCCGCGCCTTGGCGCGGAACGGCGTCAGGCGGAAGGATTCCGGCGACGGGCGGAAGAATTCCTGCGGATGCGGCTCGAACGCCATGACGCCGAGCGGTGCGCCGCGCTCATCGGCCATGCGCTTGGCCTCGCCGATGAGCGCCCGGTGGCCGCGATGCACGCCGTCGAAATTGCCGACCGCCACCACCGCCCCCTTGTAGGCGTCCGGCACATCGGCGTAGTGGCGGAAGATGCGCATGCGCTGGCGGTCAGGCCTTCGGACGCGACGGCGCCATCACCATCGCCTCGCCGTCGACCACGGTGACGTCGCCGACCTTGCAGACACAGTCGAAGACGACGCGGCGCTTCTCAGCATTCACCTCGCGCACCGTGCAGGTGGCGACGACCGTGTCGCCGATTCGCACCGGCGCCTTGAAGCGCGTGGTCAGCGACATGAAGATGGTGCCGGGGCCCGGCATCTTCATGCCGAGCACGGTGGAGATGTAGCTCGACGACAGGACGCCATGGGCGATGCGGCCCTTGAAGATCGTCCTAGCGGCGAACGCTTCGTCGAAATGCACCGGGTTCACGTCGCCGGAGACTTCACCGAACAGTTCAACGTCGCGCTCGGTGACGGTCTTGGCGAAGCTCTCGGCCATGCCGGGCTTGAGGTCGTCGATGTAGTAGGTCATGAGCGCGTCCTGCTGGCGATGGATGTTTCTATCGGTTCGCACCGCTACCAGACAAGCGCCCGCATCGCCGCCTGGGCGTGGACGCCCGCGCCGGCGAACAATTCGCCCAGATGGCCTTGCGTAAACTCAGAAACGTCCTCGCCGTGGACGCCGTCGGCGATGAAGAGGGCGTCGATGCCGGCCGCGTTGGCGCCTTTGATGTCGGTATGCATGCCGTCGCCGATGGCGAGCGGGCGCGCCGCGCCGGCGGCGACGGCGCGGACGTGGTCGTAGATCGGCAGATGCGGCTTGCCGTAGTAAATGACCTTGCCGCCGATGGCCTCATAGGCCTTGGCGAGCGAGCCGGCGCAATAGATCAGCTTGCTGCCGCGCTGCACGACCAGGTCGGGATTGGCGCAGAGCATGGTGAGGTCGCGGGCCTTCAACGCGGCGAGGCGATCCGCGTAATCGGTGGGGGTTTCGATCTCGTCATCGTGGAAACCGGTGCAGAGCACGATCTCGGCGCCGGCCGCGTCGGTGAGCTGGATGTCGAGGCCGTCGAAGACGCAGAGGTTGCGTTCCGGCCCCAGATGCAGCATGGCGAGGCCGCCCAGCGCCGAACGCCGCGCCAGATCCTCGCGCGCCGCGCCCCCCGAGGTGACGATGGTGTCGTAGCAGTCGAGCGGCACGCCGAAATGGGCGAACTGCTCTTCAAGATCGGACGCCGGGCGCGGCGCGTTGGAAAGCAGCACGACGCGGCCATGCTTGTCGCGAAACTTGCGAAGCGCGGCGATCGCCGGCGCATGGACGGTCGCGCCATTGTGCAGCACGCCCCAGACGTCGCAGATCAGCGTGTCGTAGCGCGCGGCGATCTGGGAGAGGCCGGTGAGGAGCTGGAGCGATGCGGTCATGCCGCTAGCGGTCGCATGCGGGGCGGCAGCGGGTCAATGCGAAAAAGACGTTTCACCTCGCCGCATGGGGAGGCGAAAGATTTGCGCCACGTTCTGCGCGTGGTTGACGCCGGCACATGGCCCGGGACGGCGCGACGCCAGCGCGTCGGGGACGCTCATGGCTCGACCATCAAGCTCTCCAGGCCGCGGAAATATGGCATGTCACGCCATTTCAGGGCCGCGGCCGGATCGGCCAGGTGCAGATTTGGAAAACGCGCGAACAGCGCCGCGACCGCGACCTGCGCTTCCAGCCGCGCCAGCGAAGCGCCGATGCAGATATGCGCGCCGCCGCCGAACGAGACCTGGGGGGCATCGCGCCGCGTGATGTCGAAGCGATGCGGATCGGGGAAGACGGCCGGATCGCGGTTCGCGGCATGCAGGAAGACCGCGACGACCTGCGTCTTGCGGATCGGACAGCCCTGATTCTCAAGACTGCGCGAGGCAATGCGCTGCGTGCCCTGCGTCGGCGGCTCGTAGCGCAGCACTTCTTCGATCGCGTTCGCGATCAGCGACGGATCGGCGCTCAACTTTGCACGCTCGGCGGGATGGCTGGCCAGCAGCATGGCCGCCGAGGCGATGAGATCCGCCGTCGTCACATTGCCGCCGAGCAGCAGGTTCATGCAATTGACGCGGATCTCGCTGTCGGACAGCGAACCGTCCTGCGCCTGCACGCCAAGCAGTTCGGCGATCAGGTCGTCATGCGTCTCGCGGCGGCGCAGCGCCATGGCGGCGTCGAGATAATCACAGATGGCATCGGCCGCATCCTTGGTGGCGGCGCGTTCGGCCGGCGTCGGGTCCGGCGAGAAGACGTTGATCGCCGCTTCCGACCAGGCGCGAAAGCGCGGCATGTCGGCGGTGGCGACGCCCAGCAGCGCGCCGATCATGGCGATGGGGATCGGCATGGCGAAGTCCGCGACGGCGTCGAAGCGGCCGCCGAGCGCGTCGAGCCTGGTGCGGACGATCTCCTCGATGACGGGCCGCAACGCGGCGACGCGGCGGTTCAACGCCTTGGCGATGGGCGCGCGGACGCGGGCATGATCGGGATCGTCCAGCCAGCCGATGCCGGCATTGCGGTCGCCGGGGCGGTTCATGTCGGCGGGCTTGAACTTGTGCACCATCGCGCCCGGCTCGGCCTTGTCGGCGTCCCGCCACAGCGTGTTGTCGGTCAGCAGGGCACGAACGTCGGCGTAGCGCGTGAGGATGAAAGTCGCCGATTTCTCGTCGCGGAACACCGGCACCGAGGCGCGCAGGGCGTCGAGCATGCGGTGGCGGTCGTCGGGCGGTGGGGCGGGCTTTGGCGTGTTCATGGGCCAAGTTTTAGCGGGCCGCACGAACCTGGGCCAATGATATCGCTGCATGCGTGATATCGATAGAAACGATATCTATTTCTACCGACGTCACGGAAGGCAACCTTAGGATCGCGGTTCGGTGATCCGGAAGTAGTAGCCATCCGGGGTCGAGAGCCGAAAATCGCGCAAACCCCAGGGCATGCGAACAATCTTCGACACACTGAAGGCAGCCAGCCCGGACGCAATCCGATGCGCGCTCGGCAGATCGTCCACCGCGAGACCTATCTCAATGCCAACACCGCGGCGCAATTTGTTCGCCAGCGGCTCGTGAAAGAAATGTTGCGGCGGCAGATCATCATGTCCCTGATGCAGCAGGACACGCAAACCGGGCGATTCCAGCGATACGAAAGTCCCTTCGCGGCGGGTCAGTCGGGCACCCAAAGCCTGCTCGAACAATTCGATGTACGGCGCGCAGTCCGCGACAAACAGTTCGACGAAGAATTCCGTAACCTCAACCATCGCGCGCCTTTACGCTAAAGAGGCGCAGCAGCCATATCACAAACCAAGCTCGACGGTATTTCGGACGGCGCAGGGCGTTGAATCAGGCACTCTTGCGAAACGGGATGACCGGCGCGGGGTCCATCGCTTTCAGCGAATCCTCGCGCACGGCGCGCGGTTCGCCGAACAGGTAGCCTTGGGCGAAGTCGACGCCGTAATCGAGCAGCTGGACAACGGTCTTCTCGTCCTCGACGCGCTCGGCGATCAGGTTGAGGCCGTTGCGCTCGACCAGCTTCTTGAAGTCTTCGGCGGTGACCGCGGCATTCGCCGTGGTCATGCCGTAGGCCAGCGTGTGGGCGCGGACCTTCAGGTGCTTGAAGCCCAGCTTCTTCAGCTTGACAAAATCGAGCGCCAGCGACGAGACGTGATCCATCGACAACGCGAAGCCGAGGCTGGCGAGATAGGCGAGATTGGCTTCGCCCTGTTCGCCCGCCTTGGTCACGGCGTCCTGGCTGAATTCGAACACGATCTGGCCCGCCAGGTCGCGGTTGTGATGCATGTATTCGAGGAATTGCGGGAAGAACTCCGCGTCGGCCAGCGTGTCGCCGGAGATGTTGCAGAAAACGCCGATGTCGCGGTGCTTCTGCGTCAGGCGGCGCACGATCTGGACGCAGCGGAAGAGCAGCAGATTGTCGACCACCGACATCAGCCCGGCTGGGGCTGCGACCTTGATGTACTGTTCCGGCATGATGACCTTGCCGTCTTCCGAGCGCAGGCGCGACAGCGCCTCGTAGAAGCGCAGCTTGCGCTGCGGCAGGCTGACGATCGGCTGCAGGTAGAGATCGACGCGGTTCTGTTCCAGCGAGGCACGGATGGTTTCGAGCATGCCGGTGTCGCCCAGCGTGTTGATATAGGCGGCGGCGGTGCCCTGGCGCGGGACCGAGCGGCGATCCAGCGTATCGTCGAGCGGCTCCTTCCTGGCGCTGCCGGCCACCTTGCTGGCGAATTCGCGCATCAGGGTTTCGAGCACCTGCAGTTCGGCGACGATCTTCTTGCCCTGCGCGTTGGTCTTGGCCTCGATCGCCTTGCTCAGGTCCTCCATCTTGGCGCGCGTGTCGGTGAGCGCCTGTTCGAACTGGAAGCTGACGCGTTTGAGGCCGGCGATCTCGCGGTCGGCGACGCGCTTGTCGCGGTGGCGGCGGAAGGCGGCGTGGATCTGGGTGCAGCACAGCGACAGCACGACGCCGGTGAGCAGGCCAGTCGGCATGCCGGCCACCATGAAGATGGCGGTGGCGGCGGTGGCGCAAGCCAGGAGATAGGTCGCGACGATCAGGGCACGCGTCATGGGAACGGTCCGATGGATAGCGGGCAATATTTACCCAGCGCCCGTTTCCAACTCCTTAACCACGGCGATGCGGCATTCACGCCGGTGGCGGGCCGGCGCTTAACGAAGCGTTAGCCATTGCGGCGGCGGCGTGGCGCGGCTGGACCGCCTGCAGCGCGCTCAAGGCGCAGGCGGCCATACCGATGAAGGTCGTGGCATAGTAATTGGCGAGCTGATCGCACAAGAGCGGCGACAGAATGCCGACGCCCTCCTCCGCATCGCGCGTCAGAAAACCGGCATTGGCGGCATCGCGCAGCAGCTTGAGAACATGCGGACGCGAGACGCCGAAACGGCGCGCCAGGCCCGCGACGGAGAAATGGATCGGGCCGCGCGGCGGGAAGCTGTCGTCCGCCGCGCCGGCGAGCGTGAGATCGGCGAGAATGGTGAGGCCGGCATTGCGCTGCGAGAACAGTTCGAGGCCGGGCGACGAACGGTCATGGACCTTGGCGCCGTCGATCAGGCCCTGACCGAAGCGGACGAGGAAGGGATTGTAGATCTGAGGCTCCTCGAAGTGCGCGAGCACGCGAGCGGCCTCCGGCTCGATGAAAGAGAGCGCTTCGAGGTCCTTGCGGAAATGGGCGTGGAAGGCGGCCCGCATGCGCGGCGTCGGCACGTAGATGCGCACCCGGCGGTTGGGCTGCACCTCGGCCGGCACGACATAGCCGATCAGCCGCAGCTGGATCAGCATCGCGGCGGCGCGTCCCGGACTGGTCAGCCGCATCTCGACGAGAAACGCCTGGATCTTCGACAGCGTCATGCCGCCCTTGGCATCGAGATACAGCGCGATCATGCCGAGTATGACGCGACCGACATCCTTGAGCGCGCGCGTCATGATCGGATCGCGGTCGAAAAGCGCGAGCGACTGGGTCGCGGCATGGCGCGCCGCTTCGCCAAAACGCGGCTGGGCGCGCATTTCGAGCAGCGCCGCGTCGGGAATGCGCGGCCCGTGCGTTGCCGCGTCCCAATGCGCCAAACCCGGACTTTCCATGCCCAATTGCCCCAATCCGGCGCCAATGCGGGCTCCGGCCCACACAACCCTACCAAAAATCTTCAGTCGAAACTCCCGGTCTTTTCGCGCACCACTCGCGGCCGGCACGACACGGCGGCAACCTGGACGGGTCCGCGCCCGGCGCGGGTCCGGTTGGAAGCTTTTGGGGGTTGGCCGGGCCGGGTCCGGCGTTAGGATCGCGCATTCGCGCTTCCGGTGAACATGGACGCTCCGCACGCCATCGCAGCTTTCGCCGTTGCCGCCGGACTTCTCACGGTGACGCCGGGGCTCGACACGGCATTGGTGCTGAGAACAGCCGCAGTCGAAGGGCCGCGGCGCGGCATGCAGGCGGCGCTCGGCATCGCGCTCGGCTGCCTCGCCTGGGGCGTTGCGGCATCGGTCGGATTGGGCGCGCTGCTGGCGGTGTCGCGGTTCGCTTTCGATGTACTACGGATCGCGGGCGCGCTCTACATGCTGTGGCTGGGCGGGCGCATGCTGGTGGCGGCGTTTCGCAAGGTCGAGACGGCCACCGAGTCGACAGCAGCGGCGCCAACACGGTCCTGGCTGCTGCGCGGCTTCCTCACCAACATCCTCAACCCGAAGGTCGGCGTGTTCTATGTCACGTTCCTGCCGCTGTTCGTGCCGGCGCATGCGAACGTGACGGGTTTCAGCATGCTGTTGACCGGCATCCATGTCGCCGAAGGCCTGACATGGTTCTGGCTGCTGACGACGCTGATGAAACCGCTCGCCGGCTGGATCCAGCGGAGCGGCGTCACACGCGCCCTCGACGGCATCACGGGCGGCGTGCTGCTCGCGTTCGGCGTGGGGTTGTTCCTCGAGCGGCAGTAAGACGTGACTTCACTTTGCTCTCTCGCGGATGATGGCGATCGAGGCGATGGTCGCTTCGATGTCGGCGGGGTCGAGGCCGTCGCAGACATTTGCCATCCACAACGCGAAATCCTTCAAATCGTTGTCGATCTCGATTTCGGGCGGGCGCGGCTCGAAGCGGGGCCAGAAACCGTAGAGGAAGGCGAGCGACGGGCGGCCGCGGCCCAGATCGCCGAGTTCCAGCGCATAGATATGGCTGTGCGCGCTGCGCCAATACTTCCGGCCGGCGCGGAAGCCGACAACCCGTTCGAACGACTCCGCGATCAAGGGCCGGACGTCGAGTTCCTGCTCGAAGATCAGCGGATCGGCGCGCAGTTTCGAGAGTTCCTCCGGCGTGGGCGCGACGAAATTCATGGCGCCACCACGCGTTTGAGGAAGGGGATGATCGCCTGGACGATGTCAGGACCGCGATCGTCCTGCAGGAAATGCGAAGCGCGAGCGAAATTCACCGGGCCTTCGGCGTGCGGCAATAGTTTCAGCAGGCGGTCGCGATATTCGACGTCGAACACCGGATCGTCGACGCCCCAGATAATCTGGATCGGCGTCTTCGACAATTCGCCGAGACGCATCTCGAGCGCGCGCATGTCGCTCCAGCCGCGATCACCGTCCTTGAGCGGGATCGAGCGCGGCCAGGTCATGCACACCGTCTCCGAATCCGGTTCGTCATAGATATGGTGATAGGCACGCTTCTCGGCGCTCGTCATGCGCCGCTTGCTGATCGTGGAGGTGCCGCCATGGCTGAGCACCTTAAAGCGCTTCATGAAGATCGGCCCGATCAGCGGCGCGTGCCAGGTCGTCCAGGGGCGCGGGTTCTGGTGGAACGGACCGACATAATCGGTGAAGCACCAGGTGTTCATAAGCACCATGGCCGCGACGCGCGGCAGCCGCGTCAGCGCCAGGCCGATGCCCTGCGGTCCGCCCCAATCCTGGCCGACGATGGTGAGGCGCTTCAGATCGAGCTGGTCGGCGAGCGAGACGAGATCGGCGATGTGGTGGGCCAGCGAATGGGCCGTGTCGATGCGCGGCTTGCTGGAGTAGCCGGCGCCGACGCAGTCGGGCACGATGACGCGGTAGCCGGCCGCCTTCAGCGGTTCGATGAAATCGCGGTAGAGAAAGCCCCAGGTCGGATTGCCGTGCAGCAACAGGACCGGCGGCGCGGCGCACGGGCCTTGGTCGACGAAGGCCATGCGGCGGCCGTTCACGGGCAGCGATTTCTGCTCCCAGGGAAACAGAGCTTTCAGCCAGTCGGGTTTGGGCGGCGTTTCAAGCATCTGGCTTCGCCTTGCGATCTTCGCTTTACTATTCCACCAGATCATCGGCGGAGGCAAAACATGACGACGGCTTACGATTTCAGCTTCAAATCCATCGACGGCGGCGCGCTGCCGATGGCCACGTTCAAGGGCAAGGCGGTGTTGGTCGTCAACGTGGCGAGCCAGTGCGGGCTGACGCCGCAATATTCCGGGCTCGAAGCCTTGTGGAAGGACAAGAAGGACAAGGGCCTGGTCGTGCTCGGCGTGCCGGCGAACAATTTCGGCGCCCAGGAGCCGGGCACGGAAAGCGAGATCAAGACCTTCTGCGAGACGCGCTTCAACATCGACTTCCCGATGACGGCCAAGGAAGACGTGATCGGCGCCAATGCCCATCCGATGTACAAATGGCTGGCTGGCGAGCTGGGCGAGGACGCGGCGCCCAAGTGGAATTTCCACAAATACCTGATCAACAAGGACGGCACGATCGGCGGCACGTTCGGCCCGCGCACCACGCCGGACGACGTGGCGATGAACGCGGAAATCGACAAGGCGCTGGCGAAGTAAATAATTTCACCTCCCGCAAGGGGGAGGTGAAATTGGGTCCTACATCGGCGGCTTGATGCCGTTTTTCTCCAGTGTCATCGAGCCGACCACCGGCTTGCCGTCGGGACCGGTGGCGAGGACGGCAAAGACGGCGAGGCCGGCCTTGGCATCGGTGTTCTTGGCCGGCACGATGGCGACGATCGGCGTCGAGGGCGTTACCGAGACCGAAGCGACGCCGGTACAGGGCGTGGCCCCGCCCATCGCGGCGAGACCGACGCATTTGCCGTTCACGATTCCCGAGCCGTGATAGGTCACCTTCAGCGACCAGCCGTCAGACGCCGAGACCGTGCCGTTGGTCATGCTGCCGGCGGCGGTCGGCGCGCTGTGCACCACCGCGACGGTGCCGTTGGTCATGCTGCCCGCTGTCTTGGCGCCGCCGGGATGATGATCCCAGGGGTATGAGCCTTCGCCGACATGGACCGGCAGGATGTGTATCTCCTCCGCCTTCAGCGTGTCGTTCGGACCGGGCACCGAGGTGATGCCGACGAAATCGGTCGACTTGATCTGGTCGAAGCGGCGCGGCTCGACCGCGGCGTAGATCGAGGTCGGCAGCAGCGCACCGGTGACGGTGGTGCCGTCGGCCTTTGTGATCGTCATGGATTTGGCATCGATGCTGGCGATGGTGCCGCGCACCAGCATGGGCGGCGGTGGCGCATCGGCGGCGAAGGCCGGCGCAATCGCGACGGCGACAATCATCAGTGTACGGAATTTCATCGGAGTTCCCTCGGGTGAATGGCGTTGCCGCCAATGCATACGAGTTTGCGGGTTCGCGCAAGGACGGGCCGGTTCGGTTTACCGTGTACCGCAAGCCCAGCCGAACTCGGCCCTATTGGGATGCGATCAGAGAATGCCCGCCAAGGCCGGAACATCGGCCACCACCGCCTTGACGACTGCGGCAATCGCGTTTTGCGCCGCCGCCTCGCCTATCGCTTCGTAGGCCGTGAACACGTTGTGAAGCGCGGTCTTATTTTGGGCCACGGTAAACTGATATTCCGCCGGATCCATTTGATCCTTGTGTTCGGCAATATATTGGGCCGTCACCACGAGTTTGCCGATCTGCGTCGCCGCGCCTTTGGCAACCGCCGACCAATCCTCGTTGCCAAGCGCGGTTTTCGCGGCTGCGATCGCATCGTTGAGTATCTTCGTCCAGTCCATGGGTCTCTCCCGACTTGTTCACCAACACGAGAAAACTTCGATCAGTTGCCGGGACCTGCGGCCAGCGTTGCCGCCGAAGCCGCCGCCTTGGCGCCGGTGGTGGCTGTTGCCGTGCTGTCGGTCTTTCCCCCTGTCGAACCTGCCGGCGAAGCCGCCTTCAACGACAACTCGTAAGTGAGCAAGGAGGCGATCTGACTGTTGAAGTTGTCCTGCACGGAATGAAGAAAGGGGGCATCCCTGAAACCGCCATGCGATGCCGTCATCGCCTTGTGCACAGTGCGCAGCCCTTCGAACTGCGTGTTCAAGCTGTCGAATACGGGTATCAGGGTCCTGGTCGATGTGTCCTGCGACGCTTCCATCCTGATTTCGAGCGTTTTTACGTCGGCCTCGACCTTGTCGTAGAACTTGGTGTCATAGGCGACCGGCGTCGCGGGGCTCGCCTCGCTCTCCCAAGTGACGAATTGCTGGTTGACCTCTTGCGAGATCGTCGTGAGTTGCTGGTCGGCCTGCGCGTCATAGTCGACCGTCGAACAGCCCGTGAGTCCCATCGCCAGAAGGGACGCCATGATCAAATTGCGCACGCGGCCTGTCGTGTTCATGTTTGTCTCCCCACTTGCAAATATTGTTGCACTGCAAGGTTCAACCGGAGCGAAGATGCTCACGCGTGACTGCCAGGCACGCGCAGACATCATCTATCCGTGCACCCCTCGGAGTGCCCGACCATCACTCAACCCGTTGAACGCCAGTTGGCGGGGAGATTGGCAGAATACACAATAGAAATCCAGTGAAGACTAGCTTCATTGCCTCCCAGCGCGGTCCAGACAGGTATTCGATACTTGCGGTCCCTTGCGTGGCCAAGAGCAAGCAAATCCTAACCTGCCACCGCCCGAATGAGAACCTCGATGCGGCGATTGCGCGGTTCTTTCTTGTCGTCGCCGGTGGCAACACGCAGGCGGATCTCGCCGAAGCCCTGCGACGAGAGCCGCGCCGCCGGCACGCCTTCATGCGCCAGCGCGCCGGCGATCGCCAAAGCGCGCTTCTGCGACAGGGCGAGGTTCTGCTCCGGACTGCCGGACGTATCGGTGAAGCCGTTCACCTGCACGGCGGTATGGCCATATCCGCGCAGCACCGCGCCCAGCGGCTCGAGCACGTCGTCGCCGGCAACTCCGCCATCCGCGGTGAACAGGTCGGCGTTGGGAATGACGAGGTTGAGGGTGTCGCCCTGGCGCGCGACGACGATGCCGCTGCCATGGACATGGCGGCGCAGATCGGTTTCCAGGCTGTCCATGTAGCTGCCGATCCTGGCGACGGTCAGCGGTCCGGCGGGTCCCGTCGGCGCGACCGGCGCGGCGTTGCGTGCCGATGGCGACGGCTTCTGCCAGGTGGACCGCTCGCGCGCCGGCGGCATGGACGGCAACTCCCCGAGCGGGCGCGGACCGCTGCCGCAAGCCGAGACGGCCAATGCGAGCAGCGGGATCAGGGCTTTGGCGAGGCGCATGGCGGCGGTCTTTTCGGTCGGAAGCTTTTCGGTCGGAAACAACCTACGAATTTCGCGCCGCAATGGTGGCGGATATTTGTCCGTTCGGCTCCGCCCCTGCTAAGGATAAGGACCGATATTTCCACAACGCATGGGGACGAAAAATGAACCTCTTCGATCTGACGGGAAAAGTGGCGCTGATCACGGGCTCGACCAAGGGCATCGGCGAGGCCATCGCCCACCGCATGGCCGAGCACGGCGCCAAGGTGGTGATCTCCAGCCGCAAGGCCGACGCCTGCGACAAGGTCGCGGCGGACATCAACAAGGAGCGCGGCGCCAAAGTCGCGGTGCCGATCCCCTGCAACATCAACTACAAGGAACAGCTGCAGATGCTGGTGGACGAGACCCACAAGCAGCTCGGCAAGATCGACATCCTGGTGTGCAACGCGGCGCTCAATCCGGCCTATGGACCGATGTCGAAAATCGACGACGCGGCGTTCGACAAGATCCTCGGCGCCAACATCAAGTCCAACCACTGGCTGGCGCAGATGGTGCTGCCGGACATGACCGAGAAGAAGGACGGCTCGATCATCATCGTCTCGTCGATCGGCGGCTATCGCGGCTCGACGGTGATCGGCACCTATTGCATCTCCAAGGCGGCCGACCTGCAGCTGGCGCGCAACCTCGCCTACGAGAACGGCCCCAACAATATTCGCGTCAACTGCATCGCGCCGGGCTTGGTGAAGACGGATTTCGCCAAGGCGCTGTGGGACACGCCGGAGGCCGAGCGCCGCTCGTCGGCCGGCAATCCGCTGCGCCGCCTGGGCGAGCCGGACGACATCGCCGGCGCGGCGGTGTTCCTGGCCGCCAAATCGGGCGCCTGGATGACGGGCCAGTGCATCATTGTCGACGGCGGCTCGCTCGCATGAGCGCAAACAGGCTGAGATTCTGGCTACCGGTACTCGCCTTGCCGCTCCTTCTGTGCACCGCGCCGGCCGTGGCCAGGGATTCCTGCGACAACGCGATGTCGCAGAACGAGATGAGCGCCTGCGCCGAAGACGCTTTCGCCCGCACCGACAAGGTGCTGAACAAGGTCTATCAGGACACGATGAAGGGGCTGGACGACCACGGCCGCGATTTGCTGAAGACGTCCGAACGCGCCTGGGTGAGCTTTCGCGACGCCGAATGCGCCTATCAGAACGAATCCAACGAAGGCGGCAGCATCTATCCGATGGTCTATGCCGGCTGCCAAACGACGCTGACCAAGGACCGCATCAAGCAGCTGCAGGCGGGACAGAATTGATGCGCCTGATGGGCCCGATGGCGGTGGAATTGGGCGCTCGCCTTCTTGTTTGCAAGTCGCCCAGCGGCGCTGCCGGCAACCATCAAGATAATATCTTGACCCGATACCGGAACAGGGACAGCCGGTCGCACGAAGTTCAACTGAACCGCACCAATCTCTCGCGAGTGCTTTTTGCACGCGAATCTGAGTAGACAAAAGATATGGCCGACAATGAGCCTATCAAGGTCGTAGTTATCGAAAGAACGAAAACGATCAGACAACTACTGTCAGAATGGTCGCCCATTGCAATTTCTGTCCTGGCTCTATTTTTTGCCGGCTACGAAGGCTTCAAATCGCGCCAACACGACAGGCTCTCGGTTCGGCCAATGGGGCTCATTCACACTTACGCCACCGGGATTGATGAGTACGACGGGATAGCTATCCAAAATGAAGGCCTTGGACCAGGACTGCTCCAAAATCTCAGAGTCTACTATCGAGGCAAAATAATTTACGATGAGCACACGAACAATTGGGAGTCGATAGTCGACGCTAACAGAACCATGTTTCATGACGGACCGATAGTGTGGACATCGAGCAGCTATCAATCCACAATTCCGACTAATTCGACATTCTGGATTCTCAGAACCAAACCCGACAACATAACCAATATGACGGTCTTTGACCGCGATTTCGTGAGTCAGATAACGGTCGCTTTTGAGTTATGCAGCCTTTATGAAGAGTGCGTCCCGCAGTGCGCAGGCCCCTATTGTTCCGCACTGAAATGAATCAGAAAGTGCTCCTGCAAGCGCGCCTCACCGATGAACCTGGGTAAAGAAATTCAACGCGCCTATGCCCCCAGCACGCTCTCCGCGCTCTTGAACGGCAAACCCTGCGCGTCGGCGACGGCCTTATACGTCAGCGAGTTCTTGTAGACGTTGAGGCCGGCGGCGAGATGCTTGTTGGCCTTCATCGCCTTCTCCGCGCCCATTTGCGCCAGCGCGATCGTGAAGGGCAGCGTCGCGTTGTTGAGCGCGAAGGTCGAGGTGCGGGCCACCGCGCCCGGCATGTTGGCCACGCAGTAATGCACCACGTCGTCGACGACATAGGTGGGATCGGCATGGGTGGTGGCGTGGCTGGTCTCGGCGCAGCCGCCCTGGTCGATGGCGACGTCGACCAGCACCGAGCCCTTCTTCATCTGGCTGATCATCTTGCGGGTGATCAGCTTGGGCGCCGCGGCGCCCGGCAGCAGCACGCCGCCGATGACGAGGTCGGCGCTCGTCACATGCTCCTCGAGCGCGTCGATGGTGGAGAAGGCGGTGTGCAGGCGCGAACCGAATTGCTCGTCGAGCTCCTTGAGGCGCTGCAGCGAGACGTCGAGCACGACGACATGCGCTTCCAGCCCCATCGCCATGCGCGCCGCATTGGTGCCGACGACGCCGCCGCCGAGGACCACCACTTTGCCCGCCTGAACGCCGGGCACGCCGCCGAGCAACTGGCCGCGGCCGCCTTGCGCGATCTCCAGGCAGTGCGCCCCGGCCTGGATCGACATGCGGCCCGCCACTTCGCTCATCGGCGCCAGCAGCGGCAAGCCGCCGCGCGCGTCGGTGACGGTCTCATAGGCGATGCAGATGGCGCCGCTCTTGAGCAGACCCAGCGTCTGCTCCGGATCGGGCGCCAGATGCAGATAGGTGAACAGCACCTGACCGGGCTTCAGGCGCGCGATTTCGACCGGTTGCGGTTCCTTGACCTTCACGATCATGTCGGCACGCGCGAAAACTTCGTCGGCGGAGTTGAGAATCGACGCGCCGACGCGGAGGTACATCTCGTCGGTCAGGCCGATCCCGTCGCCCGCCATGGTCTCGACGAAGACTTCGTGGCCGCGCGAGGTCAGTTCGCGCACGGCCGCCGGCGTCATACCGACGCGGTATTCGTGATTCTTGATTTCCTTTGGAACGCCGACGCGCATGGGATGGTCCCTTTGGTTCGAGCCGACGGCCCGGAAGAGGCCGGCAAAGTACTCCAGCGGTAGCAGCAGATTCAATCGAACCCTGTTGCGCAGGTGCGGGCACGAGGGACCGATTGTTTCAGAAAAGCGTTGCTGTGAGCCAGAGTGCGCGATCGCCGCCGATTTTCGCGCCGGACGACGGCCCCGCGAACGGCAAGCTCGAATCGAAACGGCTCCGGCGCACGAACGCCGGAGCCGTCGATAATCACAAACCTGGCGCTTCAGGGCGTATTGGTGTGGGGATGGTGTCCACCGTTGTCATCATTCGTAGAACCAGAAGGCGGTGAACCGTCGTCGTGTTGATGATGGCTACCGCCGCTTGCCCCGCCTGAGTCGCCGCCGGTTGGCGGCGGCGTAACCGCCGGCGCCGGAGTCGGTATCAAGATGGCTGGGGGCGTCGTTGCGGGCGTGCCGGTATCGTCGTGGTGATGACCGCCGCCAGCACCACCTGTACCGCCGGTAGAACCGCCCGCGCCGCCGGCGGAACCGCCCGTGCTGCTGTTGCCACCTGCGCCGCCGGAGCCTGAGCCGCCATTGCCGGAACCGCCGCCATGTTGGTGACCGCCGTTCGCGCCCGAGCCGTTGGAGCCGTTCGAACCGCCTCCGCCTGCGCCGCCTTGATCGCCGGATTGATGGTCGCCGTCGTGGCGATCCCATCCGCCGTGACCGCCGTCATGGCGATCGCCGTCGTGGCCACCGTTGTCGCCACCATGATCGAAGCCGTGGCCGCGTCCGCCATGATCGTGGAACCAGCGCTGACGCCAGTCGTCGCGCCAGCGGAAGCCGTGGCTCTGGTAGAAGTCCAAGCCGAGCGCCGGGCCGAAGCGATTGACGCACGCCCAGGACGGACGGCGCGAACCCCATTCGTCGCGGCGCCAGTCGCCGTGAATCCAATAGAGTGTGCGGCCGCGATAGCTGCGAAAATACATCGGACCGCGATACCACTGGCCGCGATAGAAGACCGGGCAATAGGAAACTTGATAGTCCCAGAAGCCGTCCGGGCAGCCATCGCGGTCGCAATAGCCGCCGCTGTCATACGAGAAGCCGCCGCCGGTTCCGATCGAGAAGCCGAAACTGTCGGCCTGGGCCGGCGCCGCCGCGAACAGTGAGGCCCCCGCCAGCACCGTCGCGGTCGCCGCCGCTTTCATGATTTTCTTCATGGTCTTCTGCGCTCCAGTTACGAAAGGCGGACAAGGAGCGCGCCAAAACGGCGTCTCGTGTCCGCCGAAAAAGCGAACGGACGGCCTCCACGCAATGCGATGAGAACCGCCTGTTCTTACAACGCCTAACTCAAGGCTTTGTTTGCGTGGACGCGGTCGCGTTTAGTGGTGGTGATGTCCGCCGCCGCCATGGCTGCCGCCACCGCCGCTCCAATGACTGCCACTGCCGCCGCCGCTCCAGTGGCTGCCGCCGCCGCCATGGCTGAAGCCGCCGCCGTGGAAGCCCGAACCGCCGCGCCAGCTGCCGCCATAGTAGAACTGGCGGTGTCCGCCGTAGTAGCGCGAGCGGAAGGAGTCGTTCAGCCAGATGCCGTCGATGAAGACCGGACCGTTGTAGTAGTCGTAATCGTCATAGGCATCGTAGTCGTCATAGTACCGGTCGCAGCGATAGCGATCGAAGTAACGGCTATAGGGATCGCAGAAGGCGGGCCGGCCGTGGGAGTAACCGCCGCCGCCGAACTCCACGCCGACCGTCACGCGCGCCTGGGCGGGCGCGGCGCTCAGTGTCGCGGCGCCGGCCAGCAGCAGGACGCCGAGCACCGCTTTGGAAAGATATTTCATGGCTCACCTCGTTGGAATCGATTGCCGAGGCTGAGATTGCTTGGCGCCGCCTGAACCGTACATGAACGCGGCTGTCAGGAAACGAAATGCCGAAAAAGTCAGGCGGAACGGCCTCTTCCTTCGATCGGCCAGTGGGCTTCGAGGGTGTCGCCGCGGACGCAATGATAGCGGTCGTAGAGATTCACGGTGGGGTCGCAATGCGGCACGACGCAGCGCACGACGTCGCCGACTTCGAGCGGGGGACCATCCTTGGGATAGGCGATGCCGCCCTGCTCGTCGCCGAAGAAGAAATAGGCGGCGCCCTCCGGCGCGCCTGAGACCAGCAGCGGCGGTCCGGCGTCGGTGGCGAAGGACTTGAAACCGGCATCGGTGGTGGCGAGGCCGGCGCGGTTGGCGCTGATCACCGTCGTTTGCACCATCAGCGAGGCTTCGAACGGCACGCGATCACCGGGTTTTTCCCAGACGTCGTTGTACTGCTTGTCCATGAAGACGTAGGAGCCGACCTGCAGCTCGGTCAGGACATGCGCGTCGGGATCGATGTCGAAGGTGCCGGTGCCGCCGCCCGAGATAATCTTCGGCGCGTGGCCGGCCTTGGCCAACGTGTCGCGCAATTCGCCCAGTTCCTTCAGGACTTGCAGCGACGCCGCCCGGCGCTCATTGGGCGATTCCATGTGCTGGGCTTGTCCGGCGTAACATTGCAGGCCGCAATATTCGAGGCCGGACGCGGCCGCGATCAGCGCCACCAGCGCCGGCGCGTTGGCGCGGGCGATGCCGGTGCGGCTCATGCCGGGATCAATGTCGACCAGGACCTTGAGCGTCTTGCCGCTCGCCCGCGCCGCTTGATCGAGCCGGGCGGCGACCGAGGCGTTGTCGCAAGTCACCATCAATTCCGCCATGCGCGCGTTGAGCGCCACGACGCGCGCGATGCCGGCATCCGTAACCACCGGCGAGGTGATGAGGATGGCAGCGATGCCGCCGGCAGCGAGCGCTTCGGCCTCGCCCAGCTTGGCGCAGCAGATGCCGTTGGCGCCGGCCGCGATCTGGCGGCGCGCGATTTCGACGGATTTGTGCGTCTTGGCATGCGGGCGCAGGCCGATGCCGGCGCGCCGGGAATGCTCGACCATGCGCGCCAGGTTGCGCTCGAAAATGTCGAGATCGACGATCAGCGCCGGGGTCTGGATCCGCGCGGCGGCGCCGGGAACGCCGACAAGCTCTTCGTTCAGTATCGTCATGCTTCCCCTGCCGTGGCGCGATGTGCGTTCGTACGCTGACGCTACGAACAGTATTGCGCAGATGCGGGCGCATTATAAGGTCGGTTTGTGACCACCGCCCTCCTCCTCATCCTGCTGTCCGCCGTCGTGCATGCCGTGGTCAACGTCCTGACCAAGCGCGCCGCCGACAAATACGCCATGCGGCTGCTGATCGGCGTGTTTTCGGCGGTCCTGGTGACGCCGGCGCTGTTCTTCGTGCCGCTGCCGACGGGACCCGCCGTGTGGCTGCTGTTCGGCACCGCCTTCGTGCATGCGATCTACGAATTGCTGCTGGTCAAATCCTATGAGAGCGCGGCGTTCTCGGCGGTCTATCCGGTGGCGCGCGGCACCGGGCCGCTGTTCACCGCGCTCGGCGCCATTTTCATCCTACGCGAGCACGCGCCCTTGCTGGAACTGCTCGGCATCTTGATGGTGTGCGGCGGGGTGATCGCGATCGGGATTTCGCATCGTGCCAGCGCGGGCGCGGCGAAGGGTCTCGCCTATGCGCTGGGCACCGGACTGACCATCGGCTGCTACACGCTGATCGACGCCACCGGCGTGCGCAGCGTGCACGAGCCTTTCACCTATGTACTTTGGTTCTTCGTGGCGCATGGCGCCTGCGTGCTGGTCACCGCGCCCGGCATCCGCGGCCGCGCCGTGGTGATCGAGGCGCGGCGGCAATGGAAACTGGGCGCCGGCACCGCGGCACTGTCCATTGTCACCTATGGCTCGGCGATGCTGGCCTACCGTTTCGGCGCCACGGCGCAGCTGGCGGCGTTGCGCGAGACCAGCGTGCTGTTCGGCACAGCGCTGGCCATGAGCTTCCTCGGCGAGCACATGACCTGGCGCCGCTGGATCGCCGCCGGCGTCATCGCCTCGGGCGCGATCCTGCTGCAGATGGGCTGAGCTATTCGCTGCCGCCGATAGGCAACGTCCTCAAACGAATGCGCGCCTCTTCGATAACCGCGATGCAACCGCTTTGCAGCACCGCTTCAAGCGTGGGGAGATTGGCAGCGAGCAGTGCGGCCTGGCGCTCAGGATCGCGAACCGCGTCGCCGCGAAACAGAATAAAGGAGGGCTTCTGGCTTTGCCGCAGGGCGAGCAGCGTCCCGAAATCGGTGTCCGCAGATATGAGAATCCGATCTTCCACCTTGGCCAGGTCGAATATCGTGCCGTCATCGGCGGCCTGGAGCCCACGCTCGCGGACGTGCACGGCGTCGAAACCAAGACTGCAAAGTCGTTCAGAGACTATGAATGATAGCGCGTTGTCGACGAGAAATTTCACGACGCCGCGAGCGGCAATTCGCGTTCCCGCACGGCGTCAGCGGCGTAGTGTAGCGCTTCACGGATATCTTCGTTCACGAGGTCGGGATAGGCCTTTAATATCTCGGCGTCCGGCAAGCCGTCGGCCACGAGCCTGACGATAGTCGCGACCGGAATCCGCAAGCCTCGGATGCAGGCGATGCCGCCCATTTGGTTGGGATTGAGGGTAATCCGCGTGAAGGTCATGGTCCTCTTCGCGACTGGTGGTTGATGCTCGCCCAACTTAGCACATTGTTCTAAGAAGGTCATGATGAAGACCTTTTATTCCCCCGCCCATCTGGAGCATGCGCCGTCCGAGGAGTTCGAGGGCGGCAGGATGAATCCGGCCGTCGAGGTGCCGCTGCGCGCGCTGCGCGTGCGCGACGAGATCGAACGGCGCAAGATCGGGCCCATCCTCGCACCGTCGGATTTCGGCATGGACGCCATCGCGCGGGTACACGATGCCGGGCTGGTCAAGTTTCTGGGCGAAGCGAGCGGGCTGTGGCGCAGGCGTTATGGCGAGGCGGCGCCCCCGGCGATCCCATCGGCCTGGCCGGCGCGGGGCTTGCGGGCGCAGCCCGACGGCGACGTGGAGTCGCGGCTGGGAAGCTACGCTTTCGATACCGCGACGCCGATCGTGAAAGGCACCTGGCCGGCCGCGCTGGCGGCGGCGAACAGCGCGCTGTCGGCGGCGCGCGCGATCAAGGACGGCGCGCGCGCCGCCTTCGCGCTGGCGCGGCCGCCCGGCCATCACGCCAGCGCCGATGTGTTCGGCGGCTATTGCTATCTCAACAACGTCGCCATCGCGGCGCAGTGGTTCGTGGACCAGGGGCTGAAGCCGGCGATCCTCGACGTCGACTATCACCACGGTAATGGCACCCAGAGCATCTTCTACCGGCGCTCCGACGTGTTCTTCTGCTCGATCCATGGCGATCCCAGCTTCGCCTTTCCGCACTTTCTCGGCTTCGCCGATGAGCGCGGCGAAGGCGCGGGCGCGGGCGCCAATCTCAATCTGCCGCTGCCGATGTACACCGATTGGGAAGGCTACGCCGACGCCATGGCGCGCGCCGCCGAGGCGATCCTGTCCTTCGGGCCGGACGTCCTTTTGGTGTCGCTGGGCCTGGACACGTTCGAGGCCGATCCGATTTCGAAATTCAAGCTGCGCGCCGCCGACTATCTCAAAATGGGCGAGACCATCGCCAAGCTGAAACTGCCGACGTTTTTCATCTTCGAAGGCGGCTACAATCTCGACGCGCTGGCGGAGATCACCGTCAATGTGCTCGAAGGATACCAGAGCGCGGCGCGGTGAGAATTCCGCCCATCGCAACAAATTGACCGGAGCTTCCCGATGTCCGCGCGCTGGACGACAAAGAACACAAAGCTGTTTTCCGGCATCGACCAGACCGCGAATTTCCGCGCGATGAGCGCGATCTATCCGGTGCGCGTGATCCGGCGGTCCTCCCAGCCCGCGCCATTCGCCGCCGGCAAGCCGTTCGCCTTGCCACCGACTTTCACCTTCGACGGCAAGACGCTCGAGACGCAGGAATTCCTCACCCAGGTCGATACGACAGGCCTGCTGATCCTCAAAGACGGCAAGTTGGTGTTCGAGGACTATCGGCTGGGCAATGATGCCTCCACGCAGTCGGTGTCCTGGTCGGTCGGCAAGTCGTTCGTGTCGGCCCTGATGGGCATCGCCATCGGCGAGCACACGGTCGGCGCGGTGGAGGATCCGGTGACGCAATATGCGCCGGAGCTCGCCGGCAGCGCCTATGACGGGGTGCGGATCAAGGATGTCCTGCAGATGTCGTCGGGTGCGCGCTGGAACGAGGACTACAGCGATCCCGACTCGGACATCAACAAGTTCGGCCGCCTGCTCATCGACGGCAGTTCGCTGGATGCGTTCGCCGCCGGCTGCCGGCGCGAACATCCGCCCGGAGCGTTCAATCGCTACAACACCACCGACACCCATGTGCTGGGGCTGGTGCTGCGCAATGCGACGGGCCGTTCGTTGTCGGACTATCTGCACGACAAGCTGTGGCAGCCGCTCGGCATGGAAGCCGACGCGTTCTGGATCGTCGACCGCGACGGCGCCGAGTTCGCCGGCGGCGGTTTGAACGCCGTGCTGCGGGACTATGCCAAGCTGGGAAGCCTCTACCTGAATGGCGGTACGTGGAACGGCGCCCGGATCGTGCCGGCGGACTGGGTGCGCGCCTCAGTCACGCCGGACGCGCCGCATCTGCAACCGGGCGTGCGCGCGTCGTCGTCGGAAAAGTTGGGCTACGGCTATCAGTGGTGGGTGCCGGACCTGAGCGGCGCCTATTCCGCGATCGGGATCTACGGCCAATTCGTCTATGTCGATCCCGCCGCGCGCGTCGTGATCGCCAAGACTTCGGCCTTTCGCGACTACGGCAAAACCATCCGCCCGGAGCACTACCGCTCGGCGGACCACTTCGCCTTGTTCCGCGCCATCGCCGCGGCCAGTCGGAGCTAATCGTATCTAGGGCGCGTCGCCGCCCAGCTTCTGCATCTTCTCGTGCAGTTTGTCGGCCGCGGCCTTGACCGCATCGGCGGCCTTGCCGGCATGCTCGCCGGTGCGCGATTGCATTTCGTCGATGGCCTTGTCGAGCGCCTGCTTGACGCTCGCGGCACTGCCGCCCTTCTGGTATTCGCGCACGATGACGCTTTCCAGCCGACCGATGACGGCATCGACCGTGTAGTCCTTGTTCAGGCTGCGCTCGCGGTGTTCGACGATGGAATAGATGTCGATCGAATCGTCGATGGTGCGGCCCATCTCGACCAGCTTGTAGAAACGTGTGCCCTCCTCCGCGCCGCCGACGACCAGATCGAACACCGCGACGGCGAGGGTCAGCGGAATCTGGAAAAAATTGTGCAGATTGTTGAGCGCCAGCTTCAGCTCGAACACCGCGACATCGCGGATGAACTTCCAGCGCGCATGCGGGTCGCGGTTGGAGCCGGGCGGCGGCGAAGGGAGCATATCCGTCATGGCGCATCGCTATGATAGTGTTCGGCGCCGATAATGACCCGGGGACGGGCCGTGACAAGAAGCAATATGCGCGACCTGACCGCCCAGGAGGGGCGCAGCGCCTTCGGCGCGGATGCCGCCAATTACGACGCCGCGCGGCCGCCCTATCCCGGCTGGGTGTTCGAGCGACTACGGCGGAAGTGCGGCCTTGCGCATGGCACGCGCGCCTTCGAAATCGGGCCCGGCACGGGTTTGGCGACCGGCACGCTGCTGGCGCTGGGCGCGAGCCCGCTGGTCGCCATCGAACCCGACGCCCGCCTCGCGGCGTTCCTCGGCGCCAAGCACGGCAAGGACGGCCGCTTGCACGTCGTCAACGCCGCGTTCGAGGACGCGTCCCTGGCGCCGGGAAGCTTCGATCTGGGCACCGCGGCGACCTCCTTCCACTGGATGGATCAGCGCGCGGCGCTGGCGAAGGTCGCGGCGGTGCTGCGCCGCGGCGGCTGGTGGGCGGCATGGTGGAACGTCTTCGGCGATCCCGATCGCTCCGACGCCTTCCACGACGCGACCGATGCATTGCTCAACGGCCTTGGCAACACGCCGAGCCATCACGCGGGCCAGGCGCATCCCTTCGGACTCGACGTCAAGGCGCGCCTGGCCGATCTGCAAGCCGTCGACGCATTCGAACGCGTTGAATGCGAAATCCAAAAATGGACGCTGACCCTGACGACATCCGAAACGCGGGCGCTCTATGCCACCTACTCGCAATTCAGCGTGCTGGAGCCGGACGAGCGGGCCCGCATCCTGGACGGCGTCGCGCACATCGCCGAGACGCAGTTCGGCGGCCGAGTGGAGCGCAACATGTGCACCGCGCTGTACACGGCGCCGCGGCGCTAGAATGGAACGCCTTCGGCGGCGCAGAGGAACTTCATCAGCGGCGTGGCGGCTTTGAACGAAGCGGCCACCTCGTCGACGAAGTTCGCCGACTGCGCCGCCTTTACGCTCGAATCGCGGATGGCGAAGAAGCTCTTCTTCTTGATGTCCTCGATTAGCGGATGGTTGGGATCGTAGCCGCGCGGTGGACGCGTCAGCGCATGATCGGTGCCGAGTGTGCCGTACATCTTCACGAAGGCTTTGTCGGCCTTGACGGACTTCCACGCCGCCGGCTTCTTGACGATGGCGTCACGGATGCTGGCCAGCGCCGGCGGCTCGGGCATGTACATGCCGCCGCCATAATACACCTCACCCGCCGAGAAATGCATGTAGAAGCCTGGCGCATGCACGTCTTTCGTGGAGGTGTGCCGGAAGTGGCAGGCGGCGTTTTCCTTGTATGGGCGCTTGTCCTTGGAAAAGCGCACGTCGCGATAGATGCGGAACATCGAGCCGCCATTGGTCCTGGGATCGGCGACGAAGTGCTTCGAAACCTTGGCAAGGCGCGGCGCCATGGCCTCGATGAATTGCGACATCGGCGCCTGCACGGAGTCGCGAAAGCGCTGCTTGTTGGCTTCGAACCAGGACCGTTCGTTGTGCGCCTTCAGCTCCTTGAAGAAGGCGAAGAAGTCTTTCGGGAAACCGTCGAACGCCATGCCGCCTCACAATTTGCCGAAAGTCACGGCGCGATAGGTCCAGCCGGCGCCGGTGATCGCTTCCTGCATCGGCGTCTTCATCTCGGAGGTCTTGAAATAGTAGCTGTAGACCTGGCCGTAGTTCAGCTTCTCGGTGAAGGCGTAGGCCTGGCCGAAGGAAATCTCCGTCTTCTGGCCGCGGAACGCCGACGCCGCCATGGAGAGCGACGGCACGCCGGCGCGCCATTCCACCGTCCATTCCTGGTCGACGCCGCGCACTTCCTTTTTCGCGTCGTCGAATTTCAGGAAGATCTTGAAGGCGCTCTTGAGACCCGCCTTGGCGAAGATCTCGTACCACTTGGCGTCGACGATGCGCCACTCGACGACGAGATCGCATTTGTCTTCCGGCGTCGCCTCGCGAATGTGCCAGGGCGACGACTCGCGATTGAGCGCCAGCAGGTTGGCGCGCAATTCCGTCTGCGGTTTCACCGGCGTGCCGGGTTTCGGCTTCTTGGTGCCCGTGAGAGCGTCGAACAATCCCATGCCGGTCTCCACCGTTGTTGAGACAGGAGCTTAGCGCGTTTCAGGCGTCGCCGAACATGGTTTCGGGGTTCGGCACAGTTCCCATCGGCGCGGTGACCTTGAAGATCGCGCTGGCGCGCAGGCACAGGATGCCGTCGGCGGTCGCGGTGCCCTGGGCGAAGAACAGGCTTTTGCCGGCGCGCAGGAATTCGGCCGTGCCCTCGACCCAGGCGCCGAGCCTGGCGGGGGCGAGAAAGTCGAGCGTCAGGTTCACCGTCGGCGCGAAGCCGACATCGGCCTTGCTCTGCATGCGCGCGGCGATGGGGATGAACATATCGGCGAAGGTCGCCAGCATGCCGCCATGCGCCACATTGCCCGGATTGCAGTGCCGCGCCTCGACGCGAAAGCCCATCAAGAGGCGCGTGCCGTCCCATTTGCCGTAGAGAGGACCGACCGCCTCGAGGAAGCCGACATTGAAGCGAAAGGGCCGAAAGCCCTCGGGAATATTAGCGGACATGGAAAACCTTGGGATAGCGAGATTGACGCTCTAGCGGCGAACGGCGCGGCGCACAACCGGCACATAACATTTGCGTCACCGTGGCCGCACGGCTTGCGCCTGCGCCATGTGAAACTTACGCTACGGGATGCAATCGAAATCGTTGAACGGAATCCGGTGAGAAGACTCGCCCTGCTTCTGCCGCTGCTGGTGCTCGCCTTCCTGGGCAGCGTTCACGCCGAAGAGCACAAGGAGCGCGAATTCCAGGAGTGCACCGACTGCCCGGTGATGGTCGGCATTCCGGCAGGCAGCTTCATCATGGGCAGCGCCGCGAGCGAGCCGGGACATTTCGACAATGAAGGGCCGCAGCACGCGGTGAGCATCCGCGCCTTCGCGCTGGCCAAGTACGACGTGACGGCGGCGCAGTTCATCACCTTCCTGGAGGCGACGGGCTACAAGCCGGCGGCATGCAATTCGATTCTGGATCTGCGCTGGCATCCTGTGGAAGCGGGACACGCGGCGGCGCCGGCCGGAGCCTATCCGCCGCAATGGCCGGCGGTGTGCCTGGAATGGAAAGACGCGCTCGCCTACATCGCCTGGCTCAACAAGATCGCCAAAGCGGCGCGACCGTCGATGGCGATGCATGACGGGCCTTATCGCCTGCCGAGCGAGGCGGAGTGGGAATATGCGGCGCGCGGCGGCACCACGACGGCGCGCTGGTGGGGCGATGCACTTGGCACGGGCAACGCCAACTGCAATGGCTGCGGCAGCGCCTTCGACGCGCGCATTCTGTCGGACGTCGATGCGTTCGCGGCCAACCCGTTCGGGCTTTACGGCATTCTGGGCAATGCCTGGCAGTGGACGGCCGATTGCTGGCATCCCAGCTACAGCGGCGCGCCACGCGACGGCTCGGCCTGGACCGGCGGCGACTGCAGCCGGCATGTGCTGCGCGGCGGCTCTTGGGACAACGTGCCGCTCTTCGTGCGCTCGGCCGCGCGCAGCGGCAGCCCGGCGGTGAGCGGCGAATACGACTATTCGAGCCTGGCCGGATTCCGCGTGGCGCGGACGCTGCCGTAGCAAAGTGAAATGTCGCGCGAGCGCCTGCGACATTGCTATCCGCGACATGCTGGCCGCTGTTCCTTGTCCGGTAACCGGCGCGGGCCTACATCCACGTCATGGAAGCCAAGCTCCATGAATTCCTGGCCAGGCCCGTTGTGCGCGGCATGCGCGGGCGCTGTCCGAAGTGCGGCGAGGGCCGCCTGTTCCGCGCCTTCCTGAAAGTCGCCGACGCCTGCCCCGCCTGCGGCGAGGAATTGCACCACCACCGCGCCGACGATTTTCCGGCCTATCTCGTTATCGTCATCGTCGGACACATCGTCGTGGCGATGGTGTTGGGCGTCGAGGCGGCCTATTCGCCGCCCTTGTGGCTGCATGCACTGATCTGGCTGCCGGTGACCTTCGCCTTCGCGCTGGCGCTGATCCAGCCGGTGAAGGGCGCCGTCGTGGCGGTGCAATGGCAGTCGGGGATGGAAGGCTTCTCCGCCGCCAAGAAGATTCGCGACGCGGCGCCCGCTATCGCAGCGTATCGCGCGGGTTGAGGTTCAGCGTCACCTGCATCGAATAGTCGATCGCGCCGGCCGGCAAGGTCAGCGGTGAGGACAGCAGCACCGCGTTGCGCGCGCTGAGCGCGATGTCGCGATAGAGCGCGTCGCGCGTGTAGCGCTCGCGGTCGAGAATATCGACTTTCGCCACCGTGCCGTTCTTCAGCACGACGATGCGCAACGCGATCAGGAAGCTGCTGCGACCCAGCGCGGTGACGTTGAAATTCCATTTGCGCATCACCTGGGCGCGGATGAGGTCATGCACGGCGTAAGCACTCTCGGAACCCGGCATCGCGTCGTTGCTGGTGGCCGGCGTGTCGGCGGCGCTCGGCGTATCGAGAGGCTTCACATTGCTCTCGGGCTGCTTGAGATGCGCCAGCGCGCGCAGCCGGGTTTCCAGATCGTCCGGCAGCGGCTTGGTCGCGGAAGGCGATGTGCCCTCGGGCGCATTGGCGGAGGCCGGTTCATGCGGCGTGGCGCGCGGCGTGACGGGCTGCGGGACCCTGGCCTTGAGCGGCTCTGGCGGCGACGTCGTCTCGGCGCCCAGGCGCACGATCTCCACCGGCACGAAGCGCGATGGCGGAATCGGCGGCTGCGTCACGCCGCGCAGGATGAACAGCAGCACCAGCAGTGCGAACAGGCCATGCAGTCCCAGCGAGCCGGCCAGCCCGCGTCCGTCGCCTTCGAAATACGCGACGCCGGCGCGCCACAGCGCGGCGGCGTTTTTCCAATCGGGGCGGATAGCGAAGAGCATGCGTGCCTAATTCTAAACCTCGCGCTCCCCGCCCGCGATGCTGCCCTTGCCCGTCCAAGCTGGCAAGCACTCATGGCGCCGGATTGCTGCCGAAAATTCGTCTCGACAGAAGCCTGGGCGCACTTCAGGCTTTGTTCAGCAAAAAGCGTGACAATCGGGGACGCACAGGAAGGGCCGGTCGAACTCTAAGTCTTGTTCATTGGAGGGGCGCATGAGCAGTCTTGAAGCCAAGCTTCGCGGCTATCGTCTGACGACCGCGGAGATCGTCTACCGCCTGCCCGATCATCCGGCGATGCTGCAGAGCTTCATCTGGCAGGATCTCGACATCGCGCCGAAATTTCCCGTGCTCAACAAATTCCTGCGCTTCTGGGAGACCTCGATCGAGGGCAAGCTGTTCCAGGTGCGCGTCGCCTCGCGTGGGCTGATCTCGGACGCCGAGCTCAAACTCTGCGGCGGCGAGTTCGCGCTGCATTAAGTCCGCTCACGGCTTCTTCTTGAACACCTGGTCCGCAATGCTGTCGGCCTGTTTGCCGAGTTCGGTGCCCGCATGCTCGAGCGCGTCCTGGATCTTGCCGACTTCGATGCCGTGCTGCTCGGCCGTGGCTTTGAGCGCCCTGGCGTGATCGGGCAGCCGCGACAGCTCATGATTGAGCGTGTCGGTGACCGCCTTCAGCTTGTCGGGCGTCATGCCGGCCTTGGCGGCGATGTCGTGCAGATTGGCCTGGATATTGTCGAACCAACTCATGCGGTCTCCTGCTTCAAGAGTCCCCACTCAAATCTACCACGCTTGAGGCGTTTTCACATCACTTTGCAGGCCAGCGCATTTCGCGTAGCAGCTCGGATGGGTGCAAACCGAGGGCGCGGGCAAGCTTGAAGATCGTCGTCACCCGAGGGCTGCGTTCCGCACGCTCGATAAAGCCGACATAGTTCCGGCTCAACTCCGCCAACTCAGCCAATCCCTCTTGGCTAAGCCCTTTCGCTTCGCGAGCGCGGCGGATTTCGTTTCCCAGAGAGTGGAGGTCGCGGTTCGGCTTCACGCCCAAACTGTTGCGTTGCCAGCTTCGACCTTCTACAAACTGGCGGTGTGCATTACTGGCAGTATATGACACGCAAGACGTGAAACGACACGAAGCCAGCAAGGTTGACCGCTATGTGGGTTCGCGCATCCGCGCGCGGCGAATGGCGCTACGCGTGACACAACGCGCCCTGGCGTCAAGGGTCGGGATGGTGATTCGTGAACTGCAGCAATACGAGCGCGGCCTTGTCCCGATGGAGGCAGAAAAGGTCTTCAAGATCGCAGCGGCTCTTACGACGCCAGTCTCGTCGTTCATCGATGGCATGTCACCGGTGGGCTCCGGCCGACCCTCAACCGCCTTAAGGCTGAACTATGAGCGGATGATCGCGACCGAGGAAGGCAAAGTGCTGGTTGGAATGTTTCCCAAACTCACCGACGCGGACCAGCGACGGGCGGTAGTTCTGATCGTGCGCGTGATGGTGGGCGGTGCTTAGAAATGTGCGAGAGCTTGGGCTTACGAGAAGGGTGGACCGGAACGGATCGACCCACCCTTTTCCTCGCGCCACGCCGCTATTGGAAAGCTATTTGCGCGCTACCTTGCGATATTTTTTCCACACCAAATTCACTACACGCGACAAACGATATGCTCGAACCACCAAACTCAGAATCGAGGCATGTCCCAACTCTTGTAGCAGCCAATGGTATGCCTCATGTTTACCCTCTTCCTGTACGATCCTGTCGTACAGGTCGAGCAATTCTGGCAACCAGTCGCTTGCGTAGCGACCCGCTGCAAATAGTTTGTATGCGTACTTTGATAGTCTAGGCGGTAGATGGTCTCGGTTGTCGTCCTCTTGTGACATGTGACGCCTCTTGGGTTAGTACCGGGGGCGTCCGGTGATAAGTAGCCGCCGTAAATTCAAGAGCCTGCGTGCCGGACTCTTCCAATTGGAAGACTCGTCTTCGGCGGCCACCACGTACAGGCTCAGGTTTTGTGGAACGGGACGTAACGAATCCCTTATCTTCCAACCTTTCCAAGGTCACGAAGACTTGCGCGAGAGATATGTGAGGCTTGAGGTTCGCTCTCAAGTGACGCGTGATCTCCGCCGGGAACGCAGCATCCCGAAGATTTGAGACTGCGGTCAGCACCGCAAACTCAAAATGTTGTAGTACGTCATCGCGTTGACGACGACGTCCAGCGATCGTCTCGCGAGGTGCAATGGTCGGCGCAGCATGGCCACCGGCGACATCACGGCTCTCGCCATCGTCTCGGACAAATTGATCGGCAATGCGCGTCGCTGCGTCGTCGCTTCGTGAGGACGGGGACTTGGATTGTCGCCGATCAGGTTGAAACACATCGCCATCGCCACTGGCGTGAGCCGAAATTGGTTTCGCATTCATTTTCTCCACTCAAGGTCACGGCCGACTCAAAGCCGCGGTTGCCAGTTACTGCCGGGCTGAGTCGATCCCGCAGGCCGGAAGAAAAGCCTCTGTCCCGGCGATTTATATATACCTGATAACATTAGCGGGAGTCAATATAATGGGACGCGATCAAGGGGAGGCCGAGCGAAGTCGAGCGTTTCACCCTTGACGCGCCTCCTCACCCCCCCTAAATACCCCCATAGTGGCTTGGCACTCCGAATGCGTGAGTGCTGCTACTTTCAGAATTTACTGTTCATTCAAATAGTTAGGGAGCATCCATATGAAATTCCGTCCGCTTGGCGACCGCGTGGTCGTCCGTCGCGTGAAAGAGGAACAGAAGACCGCCGGCGGGATCATCATCCCCGACACCGTGCAGGAGAAGCCACAGGAAGGCGAAGTGATCTCGGTCGGTCCGGGCGCCCTGGACGACAACGGCAAGCGCGTCGTTCCCGACGTCAAGGCCGGCGATTTCGTGCTGTTCGGCAAATGGTCGGGCACCGAAGTGAAGGTCGACGGCGAGGACCTCCTGATCATGAAGGAGAGCGACATCATGGGCGTGCTCGAAGGCCGCCCCGTGGCCAAGCATTCCAAAAAAGCGGCGTAACAGACAACAGGAACACAGAGAACAGAATACAGGTATCGGAAATCCTTCTGATCCCTGTCTTCCGTATTCCGTACTCAGGAGACTAAAGACATGGCAGCCAAGGACGTAAAATTCGGCGCCGACGCGCGTGAGCGTCTGCTCCGCGGCGTCGACATTCTCGCCGACGCCGTACAAGTGACGTTAGGGCCCAAGGGCCGCAACGTCGTCATCGAGAAGAGCTTCGGCGCCCCGCGCACGACCAAGGACGGCGTGACGGTGGCGAAGGAAATCGAACTCGCCGACAAGTTCGAGAACATGGGCGCGCAGATGGTGCGCGAAGTCGCCTCCAAGACCAACGACGCGGCCGGCGACGGCACGACGACGGCCACGGTCCTGGCCCGCGCCATCGTGCGCGAGGGTTCCAAGGCGGTTTCCGCCGGCATGAACCCGATGGACCTGAAGCGCGGCATCGAGAAGGCCGTCGACATCGTCGTCGCCGACCTCAAGAAACGCTCCAAGAAGGTCAAGTCGAACGAAGAGATCGGCCAGGTCGGCACGATCTCCGCGAACGGCGACCACGAAGTCGGCAAGATGATCGCCCAGGCCATGGCCAAGGTCGGCAATGAAGGCGTGATCACGGTCGAGGAAGCCAAGGCGCTGCTCACCGAGCTCGACGTCGTCGAAGGCATGCAGTTCGACCGCGGCTACATCTCGCCCTACTTCATCACCAACGCCGAGAAGATGATCGCCGAGCTCGACGAGCCGCACATCCTGATCCACGAGAAGAAGCTGACGACGCTGCAGCCGCTGCTCCCGATCCTGGAAGCGGTCGTGCAGTCGGGCCGCCCGCTCGTCATCATCGCCGAGGAAATCGAAGGCGAAGCGCTGGCGACTCTCGTCGTCAACAAGCTGCGCGGCGGCCTCAAAGTCGCCGCCGTCAAGGCGCCGGGCTTCGGCGATCGCCGCAAGGCCATGCTGGAAGACATCGCCATCGTCACCGGCGGCCAGGTGATCTCGGAAGACCTCGGCATCAAGCTGGAGAACGTCAAGCTCTCCATGCTGGGCACCGCCAAGAAGATCCGCATCGACAAGGACAACACCACGATCATCGACGGCGCCGGCCAGAAGAAGGAAATCCAGGCCCGCGTCGCGCAGATCAAGGCGCAGATCGAGGAGACGACGTCCGACTACGACAAGGAGAAGCTGCAGGAACGTCTGGCGAAGCTCGCCGGCGGCGTTGCGGTGATCCGCGTCGGCGGCGCCACCGAAGTCGAAGTCAAGGAAAAGAAGGATCGCGTCGACGACGCGCTCAACGCCACCAAGGCGGCGGTCGAGGAAGGCATCGTTCCGGGCGGCGGCGTCGCTCTGCTCTATGCCACCAAGGCGCTGCACGGCGTCACCGGCGACAACGAAGACCAGACGCAGGGCATCGCGATCGTTCGCAAGGCGATCCAGAGCCCGATCCGTCAGATCGTCGAGAACGCCGGCGTCGAAGCCTCCATCGTGGTCGGCAAGCTGCTCGAGCAGAAGTCGGCGACCTGGGGCTTTAACGCCCAGTCGGAGACCTATGCCGACATGATCGACACCGGCATCGTCGATCCGACCAAGGTGGTCCGCGTGGCGCTGCAGAACGCGTCGTCCGTGGCCTCGCTGCTGATTACGACCGAAGCGATGGTCGCCGATCGTCCGAAGAAGGAATCGGGCGGCGGCGGCATGCCCGGCGGCGGCATGGGCGGCGGCATGGGCGACATGGACTTCTAAATCCCGTCATGGCCGGGCGGCGAGCGTAGCGAAGCGCGACCCGGCCACCCATCTTCTGAAATACGAAAAGGCCCGGCGGCGACGCCGGGCCTTTTTGTTGCTCCGCCATGCCTCTGAGACAGTTGATGTTTTCACCGGCCGCGCGACCGCACAGGTTCAATTCAACCAGCGGTTTTTCCTTCGGATGCGTTCTGATTACTTGCGGGCGGCAAGGAATGACGTTCTAGTATGTGCGTGCGTTGCTTGAATCGCGTTCTTGTCAGGAATTCGAGGGGGCACCCATGAACCGGAAAATCCTTTGGACCGTCGCCGCGGCGCTCGCCGTCCTGCTGGCCGCTTGCGACAACAAACCCAACACCAACACCGCCGGCAATAAGCCGCCGCCGCCCAAGCCGCCGACGGTCGGCGAAGGACCGCCGCCGCCACCGCCGATCGTGGTCGCATCGAGCATGCCGGCCTTGCAGACCGACGGCGCGACCGGATCGATCCGCCTGAACTCCGCCGCGTCCTATGCCTGGAACGCGCTCATCGCGATGAATTGGCCGGCCGCCAGCGGCACGCGCGGCGCACCCGACACGGGCAGTAAGTTCGGCGCCGCGGGCACGCCGGTGTGGGTGACGATGCGCTCCAAGGTCGAGGTCTATCCGGGCAATGCCAGCACCACCGTCGCGCCGCATGGCGTGACGCTCGATCCGACGACGCATGTGCCGACCAACGGGCCCGACTACGGCTACAGCGATCCGGCGAAATACGAATACGCCGCCGGCGAGATTCCGGCCTGCGCGGACCAGGCGAACGTAACCACGCCGGCGCTGATCGTGCTGGACGAGACCACCCAGATCAACAACAACCAGACCTTCGCGGGCGCCGCGCCGGCCATCGACCTCAAAAACAGCAAGCCGCAGCTCATCCGCTATGCGCTGAAGATGAACCAGCCGCTCTACGCCAAGGCGGTGAACGGGCAGTACTGGTATTTCGCCAACCCCGCGTCGCCGCTCTACACCGCCATGATCAATTACATCACGGCGCTCAACGCGGGGACCAACCAGGATCCGGCCTCGCCTTACGTCAATTTCGCGCCGCCAGGCGGCTCGGATCCCTCGACCTTCGGCATCGAGATCAAGACCTCGTGGCGGCCTCTGACGACGGACGAGATGTCCCATGGCCGCTTCTTCACCTCGACGGTGCGCTATTACGAGCAGCCGCCGCCGTCGAAGGCGACGTGCTACCGCGAAGGCACCTGGGGCCTGGTCGGCATGCACGTCATCAGCTTCGCGGCCAATGCGCCGTGGGTGGTCTGGTCCACCTTCGAACAGGCCGACAACATCCTGACCAACACGGGCACGGCGACCGAGGATGCCGACGGCAATGTGACGGTGCCGACGACGGCGGCACCAACGACGCCGACCCTGTCGTCCGATCCGAGCCAGCCCAATCCGACGGTGACCGCGACCGGCGGTTATTGCACCGATCCGGGCAAGCAGTTGTACTTCCAGGAGAACCCGACCTACGGCACCATGCCGTCCGCCGGCAATATCTGCGTCAACGCGCGCTGGCATCCGATCGATCCGATCTTCATCGCCGCGAACAAGCAGGCGCATGCCGCCATCACGGCCTATCTGCAAGCGAACGGCGGCGGTTCGTCGCCGTGGCTGTTCTACAAGCTGGTCGCGGCCCAGGGCGTGCCGATCGACTATAGCGGGCGCAATGGCGGCATCTTCAGCACCACCTCGGCGTACTACTCGGCCAACGCCACGATCGAGACCGACTACTCGCTCGGCAATTTCACCGGCCAGCTGGTGAAGGGCGTGCCGTCGGACGTGGTGGTGCAGAGCGGCGCGAACGTGCCGTATTACAATACGCGCCTGCTGCCGTTCCAGACGGGAAGGCTGGGCTTCGGCAATATCGCGGCGGGCGGCTGCGCCGGCTGCCACGACAACGCCTCGCTGTTCGGCAAGGACTTCAGCTTCGCCATCGGCAACAACGTGACCAAGCCCGAGGCGACCAACGCCTTCGCCACCAACAACCTGATGCGGAACTACTTCCCGCTGAAGCTGCCGTGACGCGTCCGTAGCGCCAGCGTACGGACGGGCCCGGTGGTGACACCGGGCCCTTTTGTTTGGCGCCTCAGTCATGCTCCCAATCGGGCTCGTACATCTCCGGCGGCGGCGGCGCTATGCGCCTCGGCCGCCTTTCCTCCCGCGCGATGAGCAGCAGTTGGCAGATCGTCTCGCCGTCCTCGGATAGCGGCAGGATGAGTTCGCTGAAATAGATCGGATCGCGCCCGAGCAGCACCGCCGGGCGCCAGACCACCGGCCCGCGCGTGCGCGCGGCCAAGCGAAGCTTGCGCCCGAGCCCCTGGCGAATGCCCGGCGCGAGCGAGGCGACGCGGTGGCCGCCCGCCAGCCGCCCGAAGCGGCGGATCAGATCGAAGCCGCAGGTCTCGATGACGAAGCCCGCGCGCGCACCCGGAGCGATCAGCGCCACCAGGCGCAGCCAGCGCCCGCGAATATTCGGCACGATCTCGCCGGGACGCAGCAGCCGGCCCTTGAGACGGCATTCGCTGCGCCACATCTCCAGCAGCGGCCACAACTCGGGCGCGAGGGATTCCGGATCGACGGGTTCGGTTTCAACCATGGGGCAGTTTCGAGTCCGGTCCGGATGTTTCTTAATGTCGTTTATAATCCGTCATTAAATAAACGACAATCTGGTCGCCTCCGGGCATGGACATCCGGCGGCAAATCGGACGAAACGTGCGGCGGATCAGGCTCGCGATTCAGCCGAAGCTGTCGCAAGAAACCCTCGCGTTGGATATCGATATGGACCGCACCTACATCAGCGGTATCGAGCGCGGCGTAGCCAACCCGAGCGCCCTCAAGCTGGACCTGATCGCGAAAAGGCTGGGCGTCCAAGTCTATGATCTTGTCGCACTCGTGCCAGAGCATGAGCCGATGCCGAAAAACCTTCCTCGCGGCCGCAATGTGCACCATCGGGGGCGCAGGCCGGGCGTAAAGCGTAAGAAAGTTAAGTCGTAGCCAGTGCTGAACATCCGAAAGCAGGTCGGTCTAAACGTGCGCCGCCTGCGCCTGAAGCGCGACGTCTCGCAACAGGTCATCGCCTTCGAAGCCGACATGGCGCTGAACTATGTCAGCGGCATCGAATGCGGAAAGAAGAACCCGACGGTCGACGTCTTGGCGCGTCTGGCGAAGGCGTTACGGGTCGCCCCAGCCGACTTGTTGGCGCCCGTCTCGGGCGCCGAGCCAATGCCCAAAGGTCTTCCTAGAGGGCGAAATGTGCACCATCAGGGACGTAAACTCGGCTTGAAGCGGACGAAGCGCAAATCGTAGCAAGACATCGACATACAGCGGCGGCGACATGCTGGATAGGATTTCTAGTCCAGTCGTTTGGCTGCAAAAACCAAAAGTGGACCGGAGCAATTTGGCCTCTGTTGGTTTTTTGCAGCCAACTTGACTTCAACCGGTGCTAGACACAATCGCGAACGGCAGGCGATTCAGAAGCCTTCATGGCTGGAGAACGTCACAAATACTTCTAAATATTGTAGTGGCGCTGCTTCTTACTGTGTAGAGTTTGGCCAGTTGCGATTGTAGAATTCTATAAAGCCTAATTGGGAAATCGCATGGCGGACCCCGACAAAACATCGAAACATCCATCCGGCGCCAAGGCTCTGACGCTGAAGAAGACTGAAACCTCGACCGTCAAGCAGTCCTTCAGTCACGGACGAACTAGAGCTGTCGTGGTCGAAAAGAAGCGAACGTTGGGACCGCTGTTCGAAGGTACGCCGCGCGATGGCCCGTTCCTTGAAGCGGAGAAACGTGTCGAAGATGCGCAAAAGGCCAATGCCACGGACCTCGATCTTAGTATCGCGGGCCTGACTCACATACCATCATTGTCAGAGATGAGTGGGCTTGTCACCCTCAACTTAAAAGATACAAAAGTCTCCGACCTTTCACCACTAACCAATCTGACTCGCTTGCAGTCGTTAAATCTGTCGAAGACTTCTGTAGCCGATCTCTCGCATGTGATGAGCCTAACAGCACTACAAACTTTGGCGCTTCAGGGTACAGCAATTCGCAAGACCTCACAGTTAGCAAAATTGCGCAACCTTAGACACTTGGATCTGGAGCGCACCTCAATATCTAGTGCTGTCCCTATTGGCAATCTAGATAAACTTCAGACACTCGCGATCTCTAACACAAATGTAAGGGACTTGAGCCCCCTTGCTCCCCTGACGTCGCTGATCGACGCGGCAGAAGAAAATCCAGACCTTGGCCTCTATTTTGATGGTTGCCCCATCACAAACAAACACGTTCTCACGTTCGCGCGACTTCCGAATCCTGAACGCACCGCCAAAGTCATCAACTATCTGCGCGAACAACAGGGGATGTCTCATTATCCCGACCAACGCGCCGCCGATCCCTTGCCGGAAGCCGCTAGACAAGACTCATCGGACAGCCAGAAGAGTATTCCGCGACCGCATCTTCCCACTCAAGGACCCGGACCTCAATTCGGCGTTCGGACGGACGGCATTATTCACTACAACCCCACAGATATCCTGGACGGCGCGGGAAACGATGTCACTCGACTTGCGCGTCTCCATCGTCCGCTCGTAAACGCAATCCGCGAATTGTTAGAGACGTTTACTAGCGGCGACATCAACACATATAAGCATCTGTTTCTGCAAGCGACAGCATATAGCGCGATCGTTTCGCAGCCCCTCGATCAAGTGGATTTTACCCTTCTTTATGCGGCAGGCTTAAGACTGGAGAACGCCCGAGCAGCGGCCGAACGCGAAATAAAGAACGGCATAGTTCCACCACTGGAAGACCACCAGTTCGAGTCACTTAAGAGCGTAACCACACTGCACGGAGTTTTTATTTCGGCTACGGCCGAAGGTCAGTCGTTGCTGACTGACGCCGAGCGGTTTGACATGACGCGTCAAGATGTTCTCGAAACAAACAAAGACATTATAGAGGTTGTATCTCCGCTCGCTTTGGAAGGAGTGATAGTTGAGCGAGCTGCACCTCAAAATATTTTGGATGTGCTCACAGAAGACGCACCGGTAAGACACCCAGAGCGCCGGACCGGGTATTCCTATGCCGCCACTTCAAACCTGATCATCGTTCTTGGTGGATACGCTATGATTGGACACCTGATGGGCGGCGGAGACTGGTTACACGCGGCAGAAGCGCTTGTTGGTGCTGGCACGCATTCCACTCTGACAAAGCGTGGAAAGGACGCGAGACACTTTGCGATGTTATTGGCATCGGATGGCGCAGATTTGGCAGATGCTCACATTCAGGAAATATTGCGCCGAGGCTCCGCGGCAACTAGAACTTTTGTTCTGAAATACGAAACTCCCCTTCGGCGATTGGCGGCACGGAGCCCGCGATTCGGATTTATCGCCGATATCTTGGATTGGCTCAAAGCCCAGCATTAGCTCGCGATGCGCTCGACACGTCATCGATCAAATCTCTCCATCTGAATCCGTCCTCACCGCCCCACCCTTGTAAACGCCACCGCCGTCGCCACCACTTGTGCGACCGGTTCGGCAAACCCTCCCGCGATCCACCTCTTCGCGATCTGGATGATGGCGCCGAGCGTGCCGGCGATCTCAAGCGCATCTTTCAAACCCGGCGCGAACAGGCGGGCGAAGCGTTCGGCGGCTTCGCGGTTGGCGGCTTGCATGGCGGGGCCGTGGTCGTCGAGGTCGAGCAGGAAGACTCGCGCGGCGCCGGGATGGGCTTTCAACGCGGCGTAGAAGCCGGTGAGCGCGGCGGCGAGCGGATCGTGGGCGGCTTTCAGCTTGGCGATGGCGGCGAGCACTTCGTCCTGCGCCAGGCGGTAGGCCTCGACGAAGATCGCGTCGCGGCTGGGGAACGATTCGTAGAAATAGCGCGCGGTCAGCCCGGCCTGGGCGCAGATGGCGGCGACCGAGGCGCCTTCCAGGCCGCCGCGGCCGGCCACTTCCAGCGCGGCGCGGATCAGACGGGCGCGGCGCTCAGCCTGCCGGTCGGCGAAACTTTGCCCGGAATAGCGGCGTTTTTCCCTCTCCATGAAAGAATCTTGGGGTACCCCCTTGACGAAGTAAAGGCATCTGACTATCTGACAATCATGATTATCAGATAGGTGTGCCATGGCCGACCCTGCTGCTGCTGCCCCCCTGCCCGCGAACCCCAACCGCCGCGACTGGCCGGGCGCCCTGCGCGCCATCCGCCGGCTGCTCGGCGATCCCAACGACACGCATGCGGTGTTTCACATCATGCGGGCGCTGAACGGCGGCACGGCGCAGAAGAACTATCGCCGCCTGCTTGAGACGCCGCAGGGCGGACGCATCGCCTATCTCCGGCCGGAGCTGATCGACAAGCTGATGGACCGTGCGTTCCTGGCGCAGTTCGCGCCCGGCACAGTCGGCGCCGCCTATCGCACCTTCCTCGACAAGACCGGCTATTCCGCCGACGGCCTCGCCCAGGTGGGTCGCGAGGTGCATGGGGCGCAGCATATCGAACATCCCTATGCCTGGTTCGGGCGGCGCGAGCGCGACCTGCACGACATCTGGCATACGCTGACGGGCTACAAGGCGGACGATCCGCTCGGCGAGCTGTGCCTGGTGGCGTTCTCCTATGCGCAGACACGCGGCCTCGGCTGGGGCTTCATCGCGCTGGCGGGCGCGCTCAAGAGCCTGCGCGAGCGGCATGGATCGTTGATCCGGCGCGCGGTGTGGGAAGGCTATTCCCATGGCCGCGCCGCAGCGTGGCTGCATGCCGAGGACATCGAGACGCTGTTCGCCGAACCGCTCGAGGCGGCGCGCGCGCGGCTCAACATCGCGCCGCCGCTGGCGTATCAGCGCGCGCAACAATGCTTCGCCGAGACGGTGGCGATGCCGGAAGCCCTGACGGCTTAAGCGCGCTCGCTAATTCACCGGCGTCAGCGTCTCGACGCCCAGGATCGTCGTCGGGTGGCCCTTGGGCCAGAACGAGCCCCGCAGCACGCCGTCTTCCGAACGTTCATAGCGCACGACGCCCGGCTGGCCGCCGAGCGCGTAGTTGACGGTCAGAACGCCATCGTCGTAGGTGCCGACGCCCTCGCTGGTGTTCGGCGGCAGCCAGCGCACAAAGCAGTCGCCGCCCTCGTCCTTGATGACGACCTCGCCCTTATAGAAGCCGGATGCACCGGTCATCTTGCCCTTCACCGCATATTGCCCGGCAACCGGACAGGCGGCCTGGGCCGACGCGATCGAGGCCGCGGCGAGCCCCAGGAAACACGCGGCGGCCAGAATATGTTTGCGATTCATGTGAAGCCCCCTTCAAGTCGTTCGTCGTCCAGATGGTCCGGTGATTTAACAACTTTTGCGCGATGCGGCCAAGGGCGGGACCCAGAGCGCCGGGCCGTTTGCAGGGGGCCAGCAGGCCGCCGTGCCACCTGGTGGCAGCAGTCCAATTTCAAGTCTTGCTCACCGGCGCAAATGGGCATTCTGTGCGCCCTCGCCAATCTTCCCAACGAGGCTCCCCATGTCTTTCACGATCTATGACGCATCCATCGCTCCGATGACCCGCACGCTGACCAATCTGTCGAAGATTCTCGACAAGGCGGTGGCGCAGGCGAAGGCGGAGGACAAGCCGCTGGCCGAGCTGATCGAGGCGCGGCTGGCGCCGGACATGCGGCCGTTTCCGTTCCAGATCCAGTCGGCGTCCGATGCGGCCAAGGGCTGCGCGGCGCGGCTGGCCGGGATCGAGGCGCCGTCGATGCCCGATACCGAGACGACCTTCGCCGAACTCCATGCGCGCATCGCCAAGACGCTCGATTTCATGAACAGCGTGAAGCCGGAGCAACTGGCCGGCGCGGAGACGCGCGAGATCGTGCTGAAATTCCCCAATGGCGAGATGAAGTTCAGCGGCAAGGATTACGTCGCCGGCTTCGCGCTGCCGAATTTCTACTTCCATGTGACGACAGCCTATGCGCTGCTGCGGCACAAGGGGATCGGAATCGGGAAGATGGATTTTCTCGGCGGGGCGTAAACGCTTCCGCCCTTGCCCTCCCGCAAGCGGAGGGTAAGGGCAGCGTTATTTTTCTTCCGCGTTCGGCGCCGGATTCTGCAGGTAAGGCTCGACCGTGCCCTTGTACTTGATCGTCATCGGTTTGCCGTGGCGGTCGACGGTTTTGCCGACGGCGAGGCGGACCCAGCCCTCGCTGACACAGTATTCCTCGACATTGGTCTTCTCCACGCCATTGAAGCGGATGCCGACGCCGCGCTCCAGCAGGGCCTGGTCGTAGAATTTGCTCTGCGGATCGGTCGAGAGGCGGTCGGGCGGCGTGTCGGACATGACGGCGGTTCATTTTGGGATGCGGCGGCAGGCATAGACGATCCCAGGCGTCCTTGCCACTGCGCCGGGCGCTAGCTTTCCCGGACCGGGTAGCACCCCAGCAGAACACTCACGAGGCGGCCGCCGGGGCCGGAGAGCGGCAGGCCGACTTCGCAATAGGTGTTGGTGATGCGGCCGAGCGCGACCGGCGAGATGGCCACCACCGGCGCCATCGCCTTGGCCGTGGCTTTGAGGATGGCAGTCAGCTGCTTGGCGATGTCGAAGGCGAGGTCGCTTACCGCGACGCCCGTCGCTTCGCGGCCGAAGCGGCGGATGAGGTTGGTGCCGGCGAGGCGGATATGGAAATCGTTCTCGCCCACGATCTCGATCAGCGCCAAGTATCCCAGCCAGGGCTTGAGTTCCTGGACCGGCAGTTCGTCGCGGCCCGGCATCCGCCTGGCGCCGCATTTCTGCAGCCAATAGGAGAGCAGCGACTCAAGCTGTGGGGGGAGCGAGCGCGTCTGCGCGCCGAGGCGATGGATTTCCTGCTCGGCCATCTTCGCCTTCACATATCTCATTTCAAGGCAGGGGACGCCGGCCGGCGCGGCGGGCGCAAGCGGCTTGGCGCGGTGCGACGCACAGGAAGAGACCGCCGGAGCGGAAGAAACCGGCGCGGGACTCACGTCTCCTGTGCGTCGCTGCCTTGACGCCCTCCGCATGCCAACCCGATAAAGGTTTAGGGACCCGCGATTTGCGGGCGAATACTCGCATAGGCATCCATGAATTCCACGGTTGACCTGCACAATAGTGATGTCTGCAAGTCGAGAAGCAGACAAAACTTTAGATACAGGACGATGCAACCGGAGGTCAAGAGGAAAGTGCAGGAAAATTAGCGTGGGCGGCCGAAAGCCTAAAGGAAAGTCGAAGGAGTTCGGTGGCGTCCAGGATGGACAGCCGCCGTTCCGCATGGACTTCAGCGCTCGTCTACGCTGGCTCTTCGATCAATTCGAGACCCGCGTGGAAGCCGGTGCGATCGCCGGCGTCTCGCCCGAACATCTGCCGGCCTATCTTGCCGGCCGCGCCCAGCCGCGCTTCGAGGCGATCGCGCGTCTGGCCGCGGCGAAGAACGTATCGCTCGACTGGCTGGCGACCGGCAGCGGTTCGCGCTTCCTGACGGAGGTCGAGCCGGTGGGTTTCGTGGAGGTTGCGATACAGCCCGATGCGGCTACACGCTTTGGCGAAGGCGAAGAAGCACCCACGTCGATGCCGTTCTCGCGCGCATGGCTCAAATCGATCGTGGCCACGCCGGCTGACAAATTGCGCATCTTCATCCATCGCGGCAATTCGAATGAGCCGGTGATCGTCGATGGCGACTTGCTGCTCGTCGACACATCGGTGACCAGGATCGCTGGCAATGGTCTCTATGTGTTTCCGCTCGACGGCAAGCATGAAGCAAAGTTTGTCGAAACTTTGGTCAATCGTCGCGTTGCGCTCAAGGCACGCAATCCCACCTACCACGCGCAGATATTGTCGGCGGACGAAGCCGGCGAATTGCAATTGCTGGGTCGCGTCTGCTGGCGCGGTGGCATGGTCTGAGCACTCGGATGCCTGCGATGAGAGCGCGAGAACGGGCGCGCTGAGCCTGCTTTGCCTGGTCGCAGACACTAGCCTGCCCGTATGGGATAGCTGCCGAACAACACCGTCGCCATTTGGCAGTCGATTCCTGACAGCGGCAGCGCCACTTCGCAATATGTCGCAGTGGTGCGTCCGAGCGGGACCTGAGACAAGGCGACGATCGGCGTCATCGCCTTGGACGTCGCCTTCAGAATCGCGCTCAGTTGCTTGGCGATGTCGAAGGCCAGTTCGGCCACGGCGACGCCGGTCGCTTCGCGACCAAAGCGGCGGATGAGGTTGGTGCCGCAAAGTCGGATGCGAAAATCGGTCTCGCCGGAAATCTCAATCAACGCCAAGTGGCCGAGCCAGGCGCGCAACTCCTGGACGGGAAGCTCATCGCGCGACGGCATCCTGCGCCCGTCGCATTTCTGCAGCCAGTAGGAGAGCAGCCGCTCAAGTTGTGGCGGCAGCGAACGCGTCTGCGTGCCGACACGATGAATTTCCTGTTCGGGCATTTTCGACTTCACGTATTTCTCGGCATCGCAGTCCCGACGACGCGGCTTGGAATCGCGTCATCGAGTGGCGCGACGCACAGGAGGAGACTGCCGGAGCGGAACAACCCGGCGCGGGACTCACTCTTCCTATGCGTCGCCGCCTTGACGCCCTCCGCGTGGCGACTTGATGGGGATTTATTGTTCCGCAATTTTGCGGGCGTATGCCGAATCTTCGATACCAGGATGTGCTTCGGCATCCGTCACCGCATTGGGGTGTTCGCCCAATTGACAAATCTGGAAAGCCCGTTTCGCGCGCTCGCGATCAGACGGAAATTGAGCCACATTGAAGGGCGATGACGACGGCCTGTATGCGCGTAGCGACCCCATATTTTTGCTTGGCCCGTTCGATGTGCGAGCCAGCCGTCCGTGCGCTAATCGAGAGTATCTCGCCGATCTCCCAATCGCTCTTGCCCATCGCCGCCCATTCCAGGCATTCGCGCTCGCGCAGACTGAGGCATGGTCTGTCCACATCACGGCATTTGTCGGGGGCAAGCGCGCGAATACAGGCCTGTGCATAGATGGCCGCAAAGTGAAGCTCCGCGCGGTCTCGCCTAGACAACTCATTTTCATCCCCCGCTATCGACACGACCGCAGTGCCGGTGCGTATGCCAGCGATCGGCACAACGAAGCCGCTGTGGAGGCCATAGTCGCGTGCCTCAAACACGATATTTCGTTCGGCTCGGGAATAGTCGTCGAATTTCAATCCTTCCGTCCATGTGTAAGGCTCACGCGTATGCGCCAATGCGCGCACGGATGGATCGCGCCCGAGATACTTTCCGGCGGCGTATCGCTTGCGCCAGGCATCCGGCCAAGTCAGCGACAGTACATTTTTTGCCGCACCCCGCTTGGGGTTCGGCAGATCGATAATTGCGCCGTAACTAAAGCCATAGCGGCGAGCGAATGAGAGGAAGCTCAACCACGTCTCATCCGCAGACTTGAATTCCTCAAGTCGGTCGATCCAATCGAACACCACAGGATTCGCGCGCATCATTTCAGGAACTATACGCCAATTCGAAGAATCGAGCATCGAATTCGCGATCGTTATTCACAATGAAAGCGTGGATGGTGCGCGAAGTCTTTTGCGAAATTGTCGAATTTTCCCCAGGCGCCGCCTTTTCACGCAAAATTCGTCGAGACGTTCGTCGACGGCCGCGTGCGCTGGCGCAGCGGCATAGTCTAAAACCGAGAAAACCTGTTTTCGTCCAAGTTCCCGGAACTCTCCGCCGCTTCGCGCGCTTTTGGTTGCGAGAGGGCTCCACAAAGCTCGGCGGCGCCGTTTGCGCGCCGTCATCAAGAGGATTTCATGAGACTCGCACGCATCGCGGCATTGGCCGCCGTTCTGACCGCCGGCGCCTCGGTGCCGGCGCTTGCCGCCTGGGACACGATCGGCTCGGTCGACATCGGCTTCCGCATGGACAACGACGTCAAGCATTTCGATTTCGGCGGCTCCGTCGAAAAGCTGCAGTTCAAGGCCGACAACAGCGACATCAACTGCCGCGGCGTGACCGCCACGTTCGGCAACGGCCGCAGCCGCCAGATCTTCTCCGGCCGCCTGCGCGAGGGCCGTGCGACGGATGTCGACCTGCCGGGCGCGGCGCGCGACATCACCAGGCTCGACTTTCAATGCGGCGCATCCGAGCGCGGCGGCGGCACCATCCGCGTCATGGCCGATGTCGGACGCTACCGCGCGGACTGGATGCACAGTCCCAATTGGGGCGCCACCTGGGCGCATGTCTTCAACTGGGGCAGCAATGCCATCAACGACTGGAAATATGCCGGCGATGCGCGCTTCGAGGGCCGCAACGACAGCGAGAACACGTTCACCGGCTGGCGCGGGCGCAACAGCGACGCCATCGCGCTCAAGCCTCTGGACGCCAATGCGCGCTGCAGCCAGGCGACGGCAACCTTCGCCAACGGCAACACGCAGAACCTTGCGCTCCACAACGGCGACGTCCTGCGCCAGGGTGAGTTCAACAGCCTCGATCTGCCGGGCGACAAGCGCAACGTGACCAGCCTGTATCTGAAATGCCGCGCCACCGATGCGCGGCGCGTGACGATACAGATCTACACGAGCAAGTAAGCGGGTAAAAAAGAACCGGCGCCGCGGCGCCGGTTCTATCCTTCGACCTGCGTACGCAGCGTCTCGCGCAGCTCCGCGTTCTGGTCGCGTTCGGCGGCGAGTTCGCGCTGGGTCTCGTGGAGCTGGTGGAGAATACGCTGCTGCTCCTGCGCGCCTTCGCGCCTGGCGATGAATTGGGCGCGCATGTTGGCAAGCTCGGTCATGTCCTCGACCGTATAAATAATCCATTTCACATAGCCGTCGGGCCCCAGCACGGGAATATTGAGCGGGCTCCAATAGCGTACTTCGAAGCCGCCGATGCCGCGCCGCTCGATGTCGTATTTCTGGATGCTCATGCGGTCGATCTCGCGGGTCTTCAGAACCTTGAGCAGCGAGGCGCGCAGATTCTGCACGCCGTCGGCGGAGGAGTCGTGCGGGTTGTCGGGAAAGACCTGGAACAGCGGATGGCCGAGGATGTCGTCCCGCGCCGTCATGGTCGCTTTGCAATAGGCGTCGTTGACCGCGACGATATCGAAGCTGGTGTCCAGGACCAGATAGAGCCCCGGCGTCTTCGCGAACAGCGCTGCAAAATCGGGACCATCGCCGGTTGTATCGGCAGCGGCGTCGGACGCGTTCGTCATGGCAAGCGTGTGTGCTGATCCATGCGAAGGGGGTATTGGCGAAGACGCGCGGTCGCAAGTGCGCCAAGACATGCGACGGCAAGCCGGACCCCCTCATTTTGGGGGGAAAATGCAAATGAAGCGGAACACTTCTACCGCGAGTAGAATTCCGCACCCGGCCTGCATGCGACGCGTGCAGCGGTAGGGCGCCTGCGCATGCGAATCACGCAACCGTTGGGCGAGCGCCAGCGCATGCAGCGCGCGATGCTACGGCCAGTGGTCGAGCTCGATCCACCAATCGCCGTCGAGCTTTTTCTCGAACGACGAAATGCGCACCCGGCTGTCGAGATAGGTATTGAGATCCTTGGGTGGCGGCTCCTTGACCTCGATGATGCGGAACATGGGCGGGCCGTAGCGGTATTTCTTGTAGGCCGTGTCGCGGCCCAGACCGGACGACCAGATCTCGATCCAGAGCTGGCAGCCGCGGACATAGTGGACGCCGATCGCGCCGATCTCCGCCAACCGCTGGCGGAAGCGCTTCTCGTCGGCCGCGGGCATCTGCGGCTGGGCCCAAGGCGGATCGCGCATGATGACCTGGTCATAGCGCAACTTGCACAGATCGGTGCGCAGCGCCTCGAAGGCGGCGCGCTTGGCGGCAAAGGCCGCCGCCATGTCCTGGTCGGTCGGAGGCGCCTTGCCGCAGGATGCCAGCAGCAGGGCGGCGGCACAGACCAGTACCGCCGTTCGAACAAGCCTCATCGCGTCTCCCGGTCGGCAAGCGCGGCGATGGTAACAATCACGAACAGGGCGAGCAACGAAGCCGCCGCCACGGTCAGCATCTCGCCGGGGGGCGTGGCGTTGAAAGCCCCGGTCACGGACAACGCGGCGGTCATGGCAACCAGCCCGGCGATCACGAGGCGGCGCGGTGTGCTGATCGTGCTGCGCAGGAGGAAAAACCCAAGACCGGCCGCAGCCACCACCAGCTCGACGATCAAGGCCGCAGGCTGTCGGAGCCCCAAGCCCACGGACGGCGCGCCCGGTCCCCACAGCGGCATCTCGGCCGGGTGAACGAGGAAGTCCAAGAGCCAGTGCGAAAACACCGTCGCCGCGATCACGGCGGGCGCAAGTGCGAAATACTTGCCCTCGCCGCCGGACCAACTCCACAGGAAAGCAGCGCCCGCCGACCAGAGCAGCGCGCCCAACAGGCTGTGCGACCAGGGAAAGCTGAAGGCGAGCATGTGGCGCGTGGCGAAGTCGCCGGGGACGCTCGCGCCCTCGAAGTGCAGGATCACGAACAGCCACAAGACGATGTCGAGCAGCAGCGCCGAGGCGATCAGCGTGCCGAGGCCGATGCGCGGTGCCACGGCCTTCGCCGCCAATCCTGCCCCCAGATGCCCCACCAGCATGTCCCGACGCCTCGATCGAAATACGGCTCTATCAAGCTGCGCAAAAGCGACCGTTTGGAGGCACGCGCTAACCCAGGAACGTCGCCAGGAAGTCGGGATGGACGCTCCAGCCCAAGAACCCCGCCGTTCCCATGAACAGGCCGCAGGCGGCGAACACCCAGCCCGCAATCAGCACCCATTCGATGGCGGTCAGCGCCGAGACGGCGGCGAGCGCCATCGCGATCGACAGCAAGGCGTCGGACATGTCGAACTGGTCGTCATGCAGGTTGAGCGCATCGTAGAGCGCTTCATTGTCCTGGGCCTTTTTCATCAGGGCGGCGGACTTGCTGTTGTATTTGTCGATCTGCTTTTGCAGTCGGACCATCTCGGCGGAGATCGCGGCGGAATCGGCGCCGGCGACACCAAGATTGAGCTTGAGCTGCGCCAGCACGTCTTCGTCGACATGCAGCTTGATGCGGCCGGCCTGATATTCGTTCCAGCTGTCGACCGCGTCCGCCTTGGCGAGCGCCATGTTCTGGCCGATATTGCCGTCCTTGACGTTGGTCAGCGCCATGAAGACCGAGATGATCACGACGGTGATCGCGACCCATTCGTTCAATCGGTCGGCCAGACCTTTTTTGGGATCGGCGGTTTCCGTGGTGGTCATGCGCGCCCCCAGCCCGCGCCAGGTCGCGCGGCTATTCAAGCGCTATTGGTGCCAGAGGAGGCGCAGCTTTCCAAGAGCCGGGCGACGGCGCCTGGCAATTCGCGGGCCGGGAATTCAGCTATGCTGCCCGATCGTCTCGGGCGTGAAGCGGCCGAGCACGCACACCTCTTCGGTCTTCAGCACGTGGATCGATTGCAAGCCGCCGCAGATCTCGTCGTCATGCGAGACGTAGGCGAAGCCGTTGAACTTCAGGCCCAGGCAAGGCGTGCGCATTTCGCTCCGCCAGACCTTACCGTCCTTCATGTGGAAGAGGATGGTCCGGGGATTGACCACAGTGGTGCGGTCGATCCGGTTCGACTGAAGACAAATGGGCGCTTCGGCCAGGGCCGGCGCGACGGCGGTTGTGCCAATGGCCAGCAGAGCCGCGAGCGTTGCTAATTTTCTCATCTCAAACCTCCAATACGCCCCTTGCCAAAGCCATATTCGCGCAGTTCGGCACCAGCGCATAGCCGCAATTCACGCCCATTCCTTGACTTACATCGTATCTTCGACTCATGGTCCGCCCGCTCTTCCGTATGGAGATACGACCATGTCAGCCGCCGCCTCGCCGATCCACATTACCTTGCCCGACGGCAAGACCCTGGACTTCAAGCGCGGCGTGACGGGTGCCGAGATCGCGGCCGCCATCGGACCGGGTCTCGCCAAGGTGGCGCTTATCCTGGAAGTAAACGGCCAGCAGTGGGACCTGTTCCGCCCCATAGAGCAGGACGCCAAGGTCCGCATCATCACCAAGAAGGATCCCGAGGCGCTGGAGCTGATCCGCCACGACGCGGCGCATGTGCTCGCCATGGCGGTGCAGGAACTCTATCCCGGCACCCAGGTGACGATCGGCCCGGCGATCGACGACGGCTTCTACTACGACTTCGCGCGCAACGAGCCGTTCACGCCGGACGACCTGCCCAAGATCGAAGCCAAGATGCACGAGATCGTCAAACGCGACCTGCCGACGCGGCGCGAAGTGTGGCCGCGCGACAAGGCGATCGCCCACTTCAAGGGCATGGGTGAAAGCTACAAGGCGCAGCTGATCGAAAGCATTCCCGCCGGCGAAGACGTGTCGATCTATTATCACGGCACTTGGCACGATCTGTGCCGCGGGCCGCACTTCGCCTCGACCGCCAAGATCGGCGACGCTTTCAAGCTGACCAAGATCGCCGGCGCCTATTGGCGCGGCGACGCCAAGAACGCACAGTTGCAGCGCATCTACGGCACCGCCTGGCGCGATCAGAAAGAGCTGGACGCCTATCTGCTGCGCATCGAGGAGGCCGAAAAACGCGACCATCGCAAGATCGGCAGGGATCTCGACCTCTTCCACATGCAGGAAGAAGCACAGGGCCAGGTGTTCTGGCATCCCAAGGGCATGGCGCTCTATCGCATACTCGAAGCCTATGCGCGGCGGAAATTCCAGCGCCACGACTATGTGGAAGTGAAGACGCCGATGCTGATGGACCACAAGTTCTGGCAGCAGTCCGGCCATTGGGACTGGTATCACGAGCACATGTTCGTGGTGGAAGTCGCCAATGAGGAGAAAATCCTGGCGCTGAAGCCGATGAACTGCCCGGGTCATATCCAGATCTTCAATCAGGGCATGCGCTCCTATCGTGAACTGCCGATCCGCATGTCGGAATTCGGCTCGTGCCATCGTTATGAGCCCAGCGGCGCGCTACACGGGCTGATGCGGGTGCGCGGCTTCACCCAGGACGACGCGCACATCTTCTGCACGCCCGAACAGATGATCGGCGAGGCGGCAGCCGCCTCGCGGCTGATCTTCGAGGTCTACAAGGAATTGGGCTTCGAGAATGTGGATGTGAAACTCTCGACACGGCCCGAGAAGCGCATCGGCACGGACGAGGTCTGGGACTTGGCCGAATCCGATCTCGCCAAGGCTTGCGCGGCGGTGGGCGTGCCCTACACGCTCAATCCGGGCGAGGGCGCGTTCTACGGACCCAAGCTGGAATTCACGCTCTATGACGCCATCGGCCGCGCCTGGCAGTGCGGCACCGTGCAGGTGGATTTCAACCTGCCCGGCCGTCTCGGCGCCGAATACATCGCCGAAGACGGCTCGCGCAAGCGGCCCGCCATGCTGCATCGCGCGGTGCTGGGCTCGATGGAGCGCTTCATCGGCGTCCTGATCGAGCATTATGCCGGGGCGTTTCCGACCTGGCTGGCGCCGCTCCAGGCGCGCGTCATCCCGATCAGCGAGAAGGCCAATGCCTATGCCGAAAAGGTGCGCCTGGCGCTGGCCGAGACGGCGATCACCGACACCGGAGGGGGGCTGCGGGTCGACGCGGATTACGGCAACGAGCGCATGCAGAAGAAAATCCGCGACGCCCAGCTGCAGAAAATCCCCTACATGCTGGTGGTCGGAGAACGCGAGGCGGCGGAGGGCAAGGTCGCCGTCCGGCTGCGCTCGGGCAAGGATCTGGGGCCGATGCCGCTCGAGACCGTCATCGAACGGATCAAAAAGGAAGCCGAATCCCACATGGATGTGGCCGAATAGCCCTTGCGAATCCGCCGCCCGCGCCTATTCTTAAGGGGTCAACCGTCGCTCGCGCGACGCTTAGAGGACACACGCCCACGCTCCTGAATCGAACATCGTTTCGCGAGGCACAGGTGAAGGTCCTCGCGGAAGGCGTTTTCGCGCGGGTACACAACAGGAGAGAGTCATAGTCCCCAGACGTTTTCAGCAGCCCGACAAGGCGCCAGCCAAGGACGGGCCTCGTGTCAATGAGGAGATCTTCTCGCGCACCATTCTTCTGATCGGAGACGACGGCCATAAATATGGCGAGATCGGCCTCGACGAAGGGCGCGCCATCGCGGAAGAAAAAGGTTTCGACCTGGTCGAAGTGTCTCCGGAAGCCAAGCCGCCCGTCGTCAAATTGATGGACTACGGCAAATTCAAATACGAACAGCAAAAAAAGGCCGCCGAGGCGCGCAAGAAGCAGAAGGTCATCGAGATCAAGGAGATCAAGATGCGCCCGACGATCGACGACCACGACTACGACACCAAGATGAAGCAGATGCGCCGCTTCTTCGACGAAGGCGACAAGGTCAAGGTCACGCTGCGCTTCCGCGGCCGCGAGATGGCGCATCAGAATCTCGGCATGGACCTGCTCAACCGCGTCCACAAGGACGTCGAGCCAGTGGCCAAGATGGAGCAGTGGCCGAAGATGGAAGGCCGCCAGATGATGATGGTCTTGGCACCACGCTGATGTGACGCGATGACAAATCGGTTTACGAGGATTGGGGCGCTGGCGGCATTGGCCGCCGGCGCCCTTCTTTTTGCGCCGGCAGGCGCCGCCGACTTGCCGCCAAACTTCGCGGCGATGAACCAGCCGCAGGCGCCGTTCAAGATCGCCGACAATCTCTACTATGTCGGCGCCAGCGACGTGACGTCCTACCTGATCGTCACCAGGGACGGTTACATCCTGCTGGACGGCGGCTTCGAACAGACCGCGCCGATGATCCTCGATCACATCCGCACGCTCGGCTTCGATCCCAAGAAGGTGAAATACCTGCTCAACAGTCACGCCCATTTCGATCATGCCGGCGGGTTGGCGGCGCTGAAGGCCGCGACGGGCGCCCAATTCATCGCCAGCGCGCGTGATGCCGGCATCCTGGCCGCCGGCGGCCACGACGATTTCGCCTTGCATGACACCGGCTTGTTTGCGCCCATCAAGCCCGACCGGATCGTCGCCGATGGCGAAGCGGTGACGCTGGGCGGGGTGTCGATCACGGCGCATATCACGGCCGGTCACACCAAGGGCTGCACCACCTGGACGCTGCCCGTGACCATGGACGGCAAGGCCGAAGATGCGCTGTTCCTGTGCAGCCTGACCGTGCTGCCCAATTTCCGCCTGCTCGGCGATCCGAATTATCCGGACCAGGCGGCGGATTTCGAAAAGAGCTTCGCCATGCTGCGCGGGCTCACCTGCGACGTCTTCCTGTCCTCGCACGGCTCGTTCTTCGATATGAAGGGCAAGGCCGCGAAGCTGGCGGCCGGCGCCAAGCCCAATCCGTTCATCGATCCGCAAGGCTGCCGCGCGTTCTTCGCGCGCGCCGAGGCCACATTCGACAAACGTCTCGCCGCCTGCAAGGCCGACCCGGCCTGCGGCAAAAATGAGGACCGGCCGTGAATGTCCTGCCCTTTTTGATGTTCGAAGGCCGCTGCGAGGAGGCGATGAACCTCTATGTCGGGCTGATCCCGGGCGGCCGGATCGTCGACATCCAGCGTTTCGGCGCGGGCGGGCCGGGCAAGGAAGGCTCGGTGATGCGCGCCAGCTTCGTGGTCGGTGGCCAGACGGTGATGTGCTTCGACAGTCCGGCGAAGCATGCGTTCACTTTCACACCGGCCTCGTCGCTGTTCGTCACCTGCGACAGCGAAGCGGAGTTCGACCGCATCGTGGCGGGCCTGGCTGAGGGCGGGCAGTTCCTGATGCCGCCGGACAATTACGGATTTTCGCGCAAATTCGCCTGGACCAACGACCGCTTCGGCGTGTCGTGGCAGATCAACCTGGCTTAGGGTTCTCTAATAAATCGAGCGATAGGCGACCGGCATCGCCGCGGTGGCGGCGCGCGGCAGCACAGGTGTCGCGACACGGCGCGGTGCCGGAGCCTGCGGCATGCCCGTCATCATCTTGTAGGCGACGCGGCCGTTCTGCACGAGCAGCGTCACTTCCGTGGCACGTCCCGCCGCGTTGGCGCCGAAGCCGAAGGACGCGAACATGCCGCCGCCCCGCGCCTGATCGCCGGGTTTGAAGACAAAGGCCGTGCAACGGTCACGCGTCTCGATGCAGTTCTGCAGCGCTGTGTCCAGCCGATCGAAATTGGTCGAGGCGCCGGTCATGTAGCGCTCCATCACTCCGAGATAGGAGAGCACCTGTACGTTCGGCGTCGTGGTGTCGAAACCGAGCGCCGCCAGCTGCGAGGCGCGCGTCTGGCCGGGCAGCACGCGGGCATAGGCGGAAGCCAGTTCTTTCAAGGACTTGAATTCATTGGCGGATGAGTCGGGCTGGCGCGGGAGCAAGGTCAGCGCGCCGCAGCCAACCACCGCAAGCGTCACCACCAAGATCGCTATCGACGTTGCATAGCGGGTTGACCCGCTACGCTGCCCCTCGTCCATACATTACCCCAACGCCCGCATTATTATGGTTGCCCAATCCTAAACAGGTTCTTGTGGATAAGAAAAGCTCTTGCCGGGCCGATGGTAATCAATCGTGGTTACGGATTGGTGACCGCGGCGCAGCAGCGTGCAACCGTAGCGATGTCGCAATTGCCGCCGGTCAGAACGACCGCGATGGCCTTGTTATTGGTATCAAATCGGCCCGCAAGCAGGGCCGCCAGGGCAGCCGCGCCGCCCGGCTCTACAACCAATTTCAACCGCTGGAAGGCAAAACTGACCGCCCGTTCGAGCTCGGCATCGCTCACGGCGACCGCTTTCGATACAAGATTTTTTGCAATTGCGAAGGGAATCTGGCCCGGCAGGGGCGCCATCAGCGCATCGGCGATCGACAAAGCGCCTCCGGGCGCCGAAATGCGCTGACCGGCAGCCAGCGACAGGCCCATCCCGTCGAACCGTTCCGGCTCGATACCGATCACCTGGGTGCCCGGGCTGGCGCCGGAGATCGCCAGCGCCACGCCGGCGACCAGGCCGCCGCCGCCGCAGGGCGTCAGCACGGTATCGAGCGCGACGCCGCGCGCCTTGGCGTCGGCCGCGATCTCGAGACCCATGGTGCCCTGCCCGGCGACGACCTGGGCATTGTCGAAGGGCTGGATCAGCGTCGCGCCGGTACGCGCCACGATCTCGCGCGCGATGGCTTCGCGATCGTCGCTGTGGCGGTCATAGAAGATCACCTCGGCGCCGAGCCGGCGTGTGCCTTCGATCTTCGCGGCCGGCGCGTCCTTGGGCATGACGATGGTGGCGGGCAGGCCGAACGCCAGCGCCGCGGCGGCCACGCCCTGCGCGTGATTGCCCGAGGAGAACGCGACCACGCCGTTGGCGCGGCGGTCAGGCGCTATCTGCAGCACGGTATTGACGGCACCGCGGAATTTGAACGAGCCGGTCCGCTGAAGCATCTCGGGCTTGAGAAAAATACGCCCGCCCGTGCGGGCATTGAGATCGGCATTCTCCAGGAGCGGCGTGCGCACGGCATAAGGCGCGATGCGCGTCGCAGCGGCTTCGACATCGGCGAAGGTGGGGAGGGACATGACAGGTCCATAAGATGGCGCTTCCACCTTAGGACGAATTCGGACCCACGGCCCATGCGCGCGGCAGCTGGCAAGACACACCGGAGCGCATATCGCCGCACGGCGGACCAAGGGGGGTTGGCACGCTTTGGCGGGCGGGACTATGGTCCGGCCGCGCGCCGCTGGGTGCGGGGCGCAAGCCTTAAATTGCGGTTCCATCTCTCTGGCGAGACCTCGCATGCTGAAGATTTATCAGCAGCAGAACGGCGGCCTGAAAGGCGTTGTCCTTTCGGATACCGATCCGATTCCGTCCGACTCGGTGTGGATCGATCTGCTCAGCCCGACCAACGAAGAGCGCCGCAAGGTCAACGCCTCGGTCGGCATGGAAATGCCGACGCGCGCCGACATGGAGGAGATCGAGATCTCCAGCCGCCTCTACCAGGAGGACGGTGGCATCTTCCTCACCGCCCTCATCCTGTCGAACATGGAGACGGACTCGCCGGTCGCCGACGTGGTCAGCTTCGTGCTGACGCACGACAAGCTGATGACCATCCGCTACATCGATCCGCAGCCATTCAAGACCTTTGCCGCGCGCGTCGAGCGCGGCAGCGCCAATCCACAACGCGCCGAGATGGTGCTGATGAACCTGTTGGACGTCATCATCGACCGCATGGCGGACGTGTTGGAGCGCGCCGGCGCCGACATCGAGGCGATCTCGCGGGACATCTTCCAGCCGAATGACGGCAAGATCATGCAATCCAAGGACTTCCAGGACGTCCTGCGACGCCTGGGCCGCAAGCACGATCTGACCGGCAAGATGCGCGAAAGCCTGCTCAGCTTCAGCCGGGTGCTGTCGTTCCTGACGCCGGCCATGGACGGCAAGCCCAACAAGGACGTGCGCACCCACATCAAGACGCTGACGCGCGACGTGCAGTCGCTGCAGGATCACACCAGCTTCTTGGGCAGCAAGCTGAACTACCTGCTGGACGCGACGCTGGGCCTGATCAACATCGACCAGAACAACATCATCAAGATCATGTCGGTGGCGGCGATCGTCTTCCTGCCGCCCACCCTGCTAGCGTCGATCTGGGGCATGAACTTCCACGCCATGCCCGAACTGAGTTCCGAGGTCGGCTACCCCATCGCACTGGTCATGATCGTCATATCCGGCATTCTGCCTTATGTGTGGTTCAAGCGCCGCGGCTGGCTGTAGTCTTACCCCATGCACCACACGTCACGGGGCATCGCGCTGAAGATCGGCGCCACCCTCGCCTTTTCCCTGCAATATGTCGGCATCAAGCTGGCCGGGACCGTGCCCGTCGGCGAGGTGGTGTTCTTTCGTGCTTTTTTCGCCCTCATCCCGCTGTTCGTGCTGGCCCATTACACCGTCGGCATGCGCGAAGCGGTGCGCACGGAGCGGCCCTGGCTGCACCTGATCCGCTCGGCGGTCGGCGCTACCGGCATGTTCCTGAACTTCGCGGCGCTCAAGCTGCTGCCGCTGGCCGACATTACCGCCTTCGGTTTCGTGCAGCCGATCTTCGCGGTGGTGCTGGCGGCGCTGGTGCTGAAGGAGACCATCGGGCCCTATCGCGGCGCGGCCGTGGTAATCGGCTTCGCCGGCGTGCTGCTGATGATCCAGCCGCATGGCGGCCTCTACGGCATCATGGCGCACGGCTTTTCCGCCGGCGCGGGCCTGGCGCTGACCGGCGCGCTGGGCTCGGCCTTCGTCGTCATCTACATCCGCCAGATGAGCGCGACCGAGAGGAGCGAGACCATCGTGTTCTATTTCATGTCGTTCTGCGCCGTGGTGGGGGCGCTGACCATGCTGTGGTGGCGCGTGCCGCTGACCTGGAGCGCCGCGGCCTGGCTGGCAGGTGCCGGCGTGTTCGGCGGCTTCGGCCAGATCGCGATGACGTTTTCCTATCGCTACGCCGAGCCGTCGCTGCTGGCGCCGTTCGACTACTCCGCGATGATCTGGGCGGTGGCGTTCGGGCTGCTGATCTTCGGCGAGGAGCCTGCCTTGCTGGTGATCGCCGGCGCCGCGGTCGTCACCGCCGCCGGCGTGTTCATCGCCTGGCGCGAGCATCGGCTGGGACGGGAACTATCGAGCCGGGTCGAGGCGGTGTGACTTATCCTCTCCCGCTCTTCGCGGGAGAGGACGGTTCGCGCAGCGAACCAGGTGAGGGGACGTGTTGGCGAGAAGACTTACCCTCACCTGACCGTCGCTGCGCTCCGGTCTTCCTCTCCCGCTTCGCGGGCGAGGATATCAAGTTCGGCCACGAACTCCGCGCCGAAATAATAGGTGAGCTCTCCTCGCGCGCCCTCATAGACGCTGGGGCCGGCGCCGGTGCAGATCAGGCTGCCGTCGACGACTTCGCTGCTGGGCACCAGTACGCCGTGCTCGAAGGTCGCGGGAAACAGCGTGCTCACGATCGGCTTCAGCTCGTGATAGTCGATGCCCTTCTCCAGCGCATAGGCGTGGATGGTGCAGCCGCGCGCGCCTTTCGCGCGGAAGACGCATTTGCCGCCGCGGGTCTGCGTGCGGACATGGCGGCCGGTGGGGAATTCGGCGTCGTCGACTGCCGTATCGGTGAACCATTCGCCGCGCGGCGCGGCGATGCGGCTCGAGAACTCCTCGCCCAGCGCGGCCAGCCGCATGACGTTGCCGAGGTCGATGTCGACGCCATAGGAGCAGCACTGGTCGTCGCAGAAGCCGCACGCCATGCAGCGCATGAAATAGGTCAGGCGGAAGATGTCGGTGTCGACCGCGTGGATGACGGGCGCGCCCTGGACGCAGACATAGTCCCTCGACAGGCGCACCACGGTCACGAATGGGCGCTCTGCAGCGCGATGTCCACGAGCTTGACGATGAGCTGGTCGTAGGGAATGCCCAGCTCGGCGCCGGCGGCGGCAAAGCCGGCGTCAGGCGCGATGCAGGGATTGGTGTTGATCTCCAGGACCAGCGGCTCGCCTTGCGGCGTGACGCGAAAATCGACGCGGACGTAGCCGGTAAAGCCGAACAGCTTCCACACACTTTCGCAGGAACTGCGCAGCTTGGCGGCGAGGATGGGGTCGTTCTTTTCGGTATCGAAGAGGCGGATCATCTGGTCGTTGATGTCCAGGCTCTCGTCCCATTTGGCGCCGTAGCCGACGATGCGCGGCTTGTCCGCCGGCCAGTCGTCGAAGCGCATTTCGGCAAGCGGCATGACGATCGGGCCGTCCGGGCCCTGCATCATTGAGATATTGTACTCGCGGCCGTCGATATATTCCTCGGCGAACCATTTGCCGCCATGGCGCAGCGCGCTGTCGGCGGCGCGGCGCTTGACGGCTTCGACGCCGGTCACCACGCAGCCGTCGTCGAGGCCGACCGAGGCGTCCTCCAGCACCGATTTGACGATGTAGGTCTTGTCCTTGAGGCCCTTCCAGTCGGGCGGCTCGCACCAATCGGCCGTGGCGATGCCCGCCTCGCGCATCCTGCGCTTGGTCAAGGGCTTGTCGGAGGTCACCGCCATGGCGACGGCGTCGACGCCGGTGAAGATCGCGCCCGCCTCGTCCAGCATGCGCGGCGCGATCGGCGCCAGCGCGCCCAGGCCATCGATGCCTTCGACCATGTTGAACACCACATCGGCCCCTTCGCGCTTCAAGAGTTCCGCGAGGCGGTCGGGATCGGTCGTGAACGGCGCCTGGGAGACGACATGACCATGCTTGAGCAGGGCCTGCGCCACGGCTTCGGCCGACACCAGTGTGTCGATCTCTTCCGGCGGCGCGTCGGGCCCGATGTCGGAGTGCAGGACGAGAATGCGCATGTCAGCCCCTCTTGGCGGCAAGTTCGGGGTTCCGCTTGAGGAACGACGCCATGATCTTGCCGATCAGTTGCTGATACGAAACGCCTTCGCGATTCGCAATAAAGCACATGTCGGAATATTCGGGGCGCAGGCCGGCCAGAGGGTTCACTTCGATGAAGTTCGGCAAGCCGGCGGCGTCGTGGCGGATATCGATCCGCCCGCCGTCGCGGCAGCGCAGCGCCCGCCACGCCGCCAGAGCGACAGCGCCGGCAGCTTTGGCGTCGGCGGGCGGCGCGCCGACGATGTCGAGCCTGCCGTGCCAGTCTTCCTTGTTGACGAGGCCATAGCCGTCGCCGTGATAGCCCTCCAGCGGAACGATCTCGCTGACGCCGAGCACCGATGCGTCGTCGCCGGTGCCAGTGATGGCGACGGTGAATTCGCGGCCCGGCAGATAGGTCTCGACCAGCACGGGTTGCTGGAACCGCGCCAGTAGATCGGCGGCGGTGGCGGCCAGCGCCGCGCGATCCGTCACCTTGTTGTTGGTCCCGATGCCCTTGCCCGAGCCTTCGGCCACGGGTTTGAGGAACAGCGGGAACGGCAAGCCGATCGCTTCAACGTCTTCGAGGCGCTCGATCAGGGCGAAATTCGTGGTCGGGATGCCGAAGTCACGGATCACCCGCTTAGTCATCGCCTTGTCCAGCGTCAGCGCCATGGTCAGCGGATCGGAGAACACATAAGGGATCTCATAGGCCTCGAGCAGCGCCGGCACATGCGCCTCGCGCGCCAAGCCCCTGAAGCCCTCGCAGAAATTGAAGACCCCGTCCCAACGCTCGCCGGCGGCGAGACGTTCGGTGAGCTTCTTAACCCCCCCGATGCGGTCGGGCGTGAAGCCAAGCCCGGTCAAGGCTTCGCAGAGGCCGTCGATGGTGACCTCGGCATCGAATTCGGCGGTCTCCTCCTCGCCATAGCCAAGCGCGAGATAGTCGGACCGGAGGTCGTAAGTGACCCCGATGCGCATGCAGAAGCGTCCTTTGCTTACTCGGCGGCGAGCTTCGACTTGTTCGCACCCAGCGTGCCGCCGGGATCGGGGTAGCGGTATACGCCGCCCTCGAAATTGCGCAGCAACAAATCGTCGCCCTCGCGGCCCACGATGAAGTCGGGCGCGAGCTGAATCTTGCCGCCGCCGCCCGGGGCATCGACCGCGAAAATCGGGGTGGCATAACCCGTGGTGTGGCCGCGCAGGCCTTCGATGATTTCAAGCCCCTTCTCGACCGTGGTGCGGAAATGCGCCGAACCGGAGATGGGGTCGCACTGGTACAGGTAATAGGGGCGCACCCGACGCTTCAGCAGGCCCAGCATCAGGGGCTTCATGATGTCGATATGGTCGTTGATGCCCTTCATCAACACCGTCTGGCTGCCGAGCGGAATGCCGGCGTCGGCGAGGCGGGCGGTCGATTCGGTCACTTCCGGCGTCAGCTCGGAGGGGTGAGTCGTGTGGATGCTCATCCACAGCGGATGATGCTTCTTAAGGATGCTCACCAGGTTCTTGGTGATGCGCTGGGGCAGGACCATCGGGACCTTGGTGCCGATGCGCAGGAACTCGATGTGCTTGATGGCGCGCAGGCGGCCGAGCAGCCAGTCCAGCTTGTCGTCGCCCAGCGTCAGGGGATCGCCGCCGGAGAGCAGCACATCCCGGACTTCGGTGTGCTTCTCCAGATAGGCCAGCGCCTGTTCCCATTGGCGGGTGGAGAAATTGTACTCGCCGCCCGGATTGCCCACGACGCGGGCCCGGGTGCAATAGCGGCAATAGGTCGAGCAGGTGCCCGTGGTCAGGAACAGAACCCGGTCCGGATAGCGGTGGATCAGGCCTGGGGCGGCGGTGTCGTGGTCCTCGCTTAAGGGATCGTCATCCTCGCCGGCGGTGCGGATATATTCGCCGCCGGTGGTGATATGGGTGCGGCGCAGCGGCTCGCGCGCATCCTTCAGGTCCATCAGGCTGGCGTAATAAGGCGTGATGCCGACCGGGAGCGAACCCTTGTGGCGCTTGACGGCATCGTATTCGTCGGCCGAGAGGCGGAAAATCCGCGACAGCTCCTCGACGCTGCGGATACGGGCACGCATCTGCCAGCGCCAGTCGTTCCACTCCACCGTCGATGTTCCGGGATAGAACTTCTTATAGAAGGCGCGGGTCTGGGGATTAACGGGGAAGCGGAGGGCCGCCTTCTTCGCGGTTACCGCGGCGGCTGGTGCCTCTGTCGCTTCCTTCAACTGGGGTCGGACGTCCTGCTTTGGCCGGATTGTCCGAAGCGGAGGCTTGGCTTCACGCCCCCGCGCTATCTGGAGACTCATCGTCCTATAAGACGCTCCGATGTTGTTGCCCACGCGAAAGCCCCTACGACTCCCCATCAACGGACGCAACAGCGCGACGATATTTAGTGTCTTCAATTCAGCCGTCAAGAGTAACAAACGGGTCCGGGTCCGGGACCGGTCCCGCTCCCAAGGTGGGCAACGGCGCCGAACCGTGCCGATTGCGATGTACACGGATGAATTCGCACGCGGCGCAGGCGCGCGCCGTGTGAAGCGGATTGATTTTCATCTAAGCCTTGCCGAATCGCGTTCGAACGCATTGCGCGAATCGCGATTCGCGCGCGCGATTACCGCACCGGACGGCCGACAGAGAGTGCGATTTCTCTTTGGCACCGGGCAGATAAGATGGCGATCGACCCCCGCACGTCCCTGTGAATGAATTTTCGATTTGTGACCTGAGCGCCTCACTCGGCCGGCGGGACGGTGATGTCGTGGGTCGCGCTGACGCGGTAGAGGGTGATGTGGACGCGCCGGCCGCGCGAGTAGTTGAGACCCGAAAGTTCGTCGACGGGAACTGCGTCGGCTTCGATCTCGGCCAGGTGGGCGAGGAAGGCCGGACGTTCGCTGTCCTCGACGAGGGCAAGACCGCCCTGGAACGCACCTGCGTCAGCCGCCCCCATGCCATCGGTCAGCCGCGTCTCGGTGCCTAGCAGGAAGAACAGGCTGGGCTCGGTGTAACCGGCCAATGAAGGCGGCGGATCGCCGGGGCGTCTGTATTTGGCGACGAGTGCGGCGGCACGCGGGCTAACCCAGATCTGTTCGAGTCGCGGCGCGGCCCCGACCATCAGCGTCGGGTAGAAGGTCAACGCGGCCAGCGTCGCCAGCGCGGTCGCCCAGAGCGCCGAGCGCCGCAGATGGGCGACAAGCGCGGCAAGTCCAAACACCGCGCCCAGCGCGGCGAGCGCCATCAGCCACCAGGCGCTTCCAGCACCATACAGCCTCGGCAACAGGACCGGCACGACGGCAAACGCCGTGACACCCAGCAGGAATTGAACCGCAGCGGCATAGAACAGAATCGGCTGCCAGCGCGGGCCGCTATCATCGCGCGGCGTCAGCAGCCAGATGGCGGCGAGCATCGCCAGCGCCGGATAGGCCGGCAGCACGTAGTGCGGCAGCTTGGTCGGTACGATCTCGAACATCAGCCAGCTGGCGCCGGCCCAGGCGAGCAGAAACCGTGTTGCCGGATCGGTGTGCTTTCGGATGGCCGCGCCAAGGCCGGGCACGACGAACAGGATCGCGGGCCAGAAGGTCAGCGTGACCAGCAACAGGTAATAGCCCGGCCAGGCGCCATGGCTCTCCTGCCCGCCGGCCAGCTTGGCGGCAAAGTCCTGCCCCAAGGACTGCTGATAGAACTGTCCGTGGCTCTCCAGAGAAATCGCGACCGCCCAGGGCGCGACGATCAGGAGCGTGAGCCCGAGGCCATGGAGCGGCTTCAGGTTCTTCAGCCAGCGCCACGCACCGCGATCCCAGGCGATGAGGGCGACGACGGTCGCGGCGCAGACCGCCGGCACCACAGGACCCTTGATCAATATGCCCGCCGCGAAGGCGGCCCAGCCGAGCAGGACAAGGCGCAGGCCCGGCATTGGCATTTGAGGATCGCGCGCCGCGAGAAAGACGCGCAGCAGGACGCCGATCGCGCCCATCAGGCAGGCGAGCTGGACCGCATCGGTCGTCGCTATGGTCGATTCGGCGGTGAGCAGCACCGACGTGCCCATCAGCGCGGCGCCCAGCCAGGACACTTCCGGTATCGCAAAGGCGCGGGCGCACCAAAAGCACAGCAGAACCGCCAGCAGACCGCCCAGCAGCGACGGCAGGCGATAGGTCCAGATGTGGCTGCGGTCGCCGAAGCCGGCGATCGCGGTGGTCGCGGACTGCAGCCAGTAGATGCCGACCGGCTTCTTGTAGCGCGGTACATGGCCGAAGCGGATGTCGATGAAGTTCGCCGTCTCCAGCATCTGTCGGGACGATTGCGCGTAGCGGCTCTCGTCGCGGTCCAGCGGCGGCAGGCTGAGCACGCCCGGTGTCCACAGGACCAAGCACAGCAGAGAGAGCGTCAGCCACCAATGGCGCGCCGCCCAACGCAGCGCGCGGCCGGCGCGCGTGTCCGGCACCACCGGCGGGCCCCAAGCGGTCGGCGGCGGCACAGCAGCGTCCGCGTCCGGGCTCATGTGGAATGCCTCTTGAAGGTCACGCTCTCGGCCGGACCGCTCCGGCGGGGAAAATGCGGCATATGGGTCATCCTGGAACAAGCCTGTTTCTTGATCGGCTAGGCCTGTATAAGGCCGCGCGCAGTGTGACGCCGGATCGGGAGAAGCACCCGGCCGCCACTCTATTCTACGATGGGATTGAACGGAACCTGAGCATGGCTGTCGCCCTCTCCGTGGTCGTGCCCGTCAAGGACGAGGCCGCCAATGTCGGCCCGCTCGTACGCGAGATCGCGGCCGCTGTGGCGGGCGAAGCCACGTGCGAGATCATCTTCGTCGACGACGGATCGAGCGACGGCACCGCGGCGGCGCTCAAGGCGCTGAAAGACGAGATCCCCCAGCTGCGGGTCATCCAGCACGGCCGCAATCTGGGCCAGAGCCGCGGCATCCGCACCGGCGTGCGCGCGGCGCGCTCCGAGATCATCGTCACGCTGGACGGCGACGGACAGAACGATCCGGCCGACATCCCCAAATTGCTGGCGATCCTGCGCGAGTCCGACGCCAGGAACGTCGGCGTCGTTTCGGGGGTGCGCGCCAAGCGTCAGGACACCTACAGCCGGCGGCTGGCCTCGCGCCTGGGTAACACGGTACGCGCGCGGCTGCTGAATGACGGCGCCAGCGATACGGGCTGCGGCCTGAAGGCTTTTCGCCGCGATGCTTTCCTCGCCCTTCCCTATTTCGATCACATCCACCGTTTCATCATCACGCTGATGCTGCGCGAGGGCTACGACGTGCGCTTCGTGGAGGTGAACCACCGGCCGCGCGCCCACGGCGCGTCGAAATACACCAATTTCGGACGCCTGCTGGTCAGCGTGAAAGACATTCTGGGCGTGCGCTGGCTGCAAAGGCGCTTCAAGGCCGGCGCGGAGGCGAAAGAGATCTGATGGGGTTCCTGGCGCATCTCTATGGGCTGGCGGTGCACAATCCGTACGACACGGTGTGGATCAGCATCGGCTTTCTCGGCCAGGCGGTGTTCGGAGTGCGCTTCCTCATCCAGTGGGTGCGCAGCGAGCAGGAGGGGCGCAGCGTGGTGCCCGTCGCCTTCTGGTATTGCAGCCTGGTCGGCGGGTTGGTCACCGTGTCCTATACGCTGCACCTGCAGGCCTGGCCGTTGCTGCTCGGACAAGCCATGCCGATCCCGATCTACATCCGCAATTTGTGGCTGATTCACCGCGAACGGGCGGCCAAGAACGCCGCGGCTTAACCAAGACTTCACAAGGCCGGCGCGGGGCGCGAAGCAGGACGCCCATATTTCGCCCCAATATGGTACAAGGTTCGGGGGCCACGGTCGGCCCGTGTAAGGAACGCATCTCCTGGGCGCGCGCGCCGGCGGGAAATGCTTCAGGGGAGGAATTTCCATGCTTCGCTTGTTTCCGCTGCTGCTGCTGCCCGTCATTCTCTACAATGTGATCGCGCTGTTCGGCGGCGTCCTGCTGCATCACGACATCCAGGACATGCTGAGCATCAACCACGCGCTCACCATCACCATGTTCTCCGGCGACAAATGGATGTTCAGCTTCGGCGACTTCCTCATCCTGCTGACGCTGTCGCTGCTGTTCGTCGAAGTGGTCAAGGCGACGCGCACCACCTCGCGCGAGATCATCAATCACGGCCTGTCGCTGGTGACCTTCGTCGTGGCGCTGATCGAATTCATCACCCTGAAGGGCTTCGCCACGACGCCGTTCTTCTTCATCATGTTCATGTGCATGTTCGACGTGGTGGCCGGCTACACGATCTCGATCGTGGCCGCCGAGCACGACCTCGGCCTGGGCAGAGCCGGCACGGACTAGACGCACCGCATCACAAAAGCGTGCGGGCGGCCGATGCGGCCGCCCGTTTGCGTTTGCGGCCGGCCGCGCCTTGAATTCGCCATGCCCGCTGCTCACGCTTGGCGCCATCGCGGTCAGGCCGAACGGAGGGCGCCATGCACACACAATCCGAAAAGCCGGCACGGCGTTCCAACCGCATGGCGCTGAGCGCGCTGTTCGCCCTCTTGTGCGCGGCGGGTGCGGCCGGACTGTCGATGCTGGGCGACAGCGGCGCGCGTGCCGCCCATGCCGCGACGCTCACAGCGTTCACGTCGGAAGCGGATCTGCGGCGCTACCTCCAGCACTTGCCGCGCCGCTATCCGCCGCCGCCATCCCCGCCGCCACCGCCGCCCGCCGCGGGCGCCGTCGAGTCGGTCGCGGCGGCGGCGCCCGCCACTCCCGGCATCACCAATGTGCAGGAGGCCGGCGTCGACGAAGGCGACATCGTCAAATTGCACGGCGACACGCTTGTCGTCCTGCGCCGCGGCAGGCTGTTCACCGTTTCGCTGAGTCGCGGCGTGATGCGCCCGGTCGATTCCATCGACGCCTATCCGCCCGGCGTTGACGCGCGCGGCGACTGGTACGACGAGATGCTGATCGCGCAGGACCGCATCGTCGTCATCGGCTACAGCTATTCGCGCGGCGGCACGCAGATCAACCGCTTCCACATCGATTCCGATGGCCACCTCAAATTCGAGGACGCTTATCAGCTACGCTCGAACGACTACTACTCGGCGCGCAATTACGCGTCGCGGCTGATCGGCAATCGCCTGATCGTCTATTCGCCGCGCTACCTGCCCTATGTGGACGGCGACCCGCTGCAGGCGCTGCCCGCGCTGCGCCGCTGGAACCCGGCCAAAACCAACGGCGCCTTCGAGCGCATCGGCACGGCGCGCGAAGTCTATCTGTCGCCCGGGCTGCCGGCCGATCAGATCACCGCCGTGCACACGGTCGTGTCCTGCGACCTGGCGGCTGTCGTCCTTCAGTGCAAAGCGACCAGCGTGTTCGGACCGGACGGTCGCAGCTTCTATGTTTCCACCCACGCCGTGTATGTCTGGGTGTCGCCCTATTGGGGCCAGGGCGGGCCGGGCAAGCGCGCCGCCTCGCTGCTCTATCGCCTGCCGCTCGACGGCGGCGCGCCGTCGGCGGTCGGCGTGCGCGGCGCTCCGGTCGATCAGTTCTCCTTCCGCGAAGACGCCGCCGACGGCATCCTGAACGTGCTGGTGCGCGGTGACGGCGGCGGCGATGCGATGTGGGCGCCGGAATTCTCCGCCGGATCGGTGATGCTGATGCGCGCGCCGCTGCGCGCGTTCGGCGACGGCATGGGGGAAGTCGAAGCGGCGCGCTATCGCGCCCTGCCCAGGCCGGCGGACGGCAATTCGTTCCACAACCGCTTCGCCGGCGACACCGTGCTGTACGGCGACGGCAACGATTGGGGCACGCCGGAGAGCTACAGTTCGGTGCTCTACGCGGCGCCGCTGCATGGCGGTCCGGTGACGCAGCTGGCGCTGCCGCATCCGGTCGACCGCATCGAACTCATGGGCCGCGACGCAGTTGTCGTGGGCAGCGACCGCAACAACGTCTATTTCTCCGCCGTCGTGCTCGCGCCGGGTTCGGCGCCGGTCCTGGGCGATCGCTATGTTCTGACCGGCGCGGCGCAGTCGGAAACGCGCAGTCACGGTTTCTTCTTCAATCCGCAGGCCGGATCGGACAGCGATGGCGTCCTGGGCCTGCCGGTCTCGCGCCCGGCGCGGGCGGCGTACCGGCAGCTCACCGAGACGTCGGCGGCGGTGATGTTCCTGCGCCGCAGCCACGGCCAATTCGCAGGCCTCGGCGAACTTGCGGCCGATGAAGCCGGCGCTGCCGACGACCATTGCGTGGCCTCCTGCGTGGACTGGTACGGCAATGCGCGACCGATCTTCATCGGCGCGCGCACATTCGCGCTGATGGGCTATGAGCTGGTCGAGGGCGCAATTGGCCAATCGGAAATCCGCGAGGCCGGGCGGGCGAGTTTCGCGCCGCGGCCGCTCTCCCGCTGACGAGGGGGCCGGCCGTTTGCATTTGGCGCAGTCTCGGGATATCCCGCGCCGCTGCCCATCGCCCGTCGCGGCGCTGGACATCCCAAGGACAGGTGGCCGAGTGGTTGAAGGCGCACGCCTGGAAAGTGTGTAACGGTGAAAGCCGTTCGAGGGTTCGAATCCCTCCCTGTCCGCCAATCCCGAACAAAACCATGAACCCCAGACAAATTAAGGGGCTGACGGTCCTCGGCGAGAGCGGGGCGGGCCAACAAACCACCCAAGCGTTGCGCGCGACAACAACGCTGCGGCCAATAACCCAGTGCCCCACCCCAATTCTGTCTTTGCCCTATACATAACTGCAAAGGCCGACAGCAGCCCACAGGACCGCAAAGATGACGTGTCGAGCGATTATGTAGGCTATGCGCTCGCCGCTGTCGCCGCGTTCATTGCTTTTCTCACTTACGTTGCCATCAAGCATCAAGCTAACGCCATGGATGGCGCTCTCAGGCAGATGAAATCTGACACAATCGCTCGCGCGGGCGACGCTCAACAGCAATTCAAGATTGGAGAGCAAGCTGTCCAGAATGCCTAAATCCAACTGGCTATCGCGTTTAGAATTCACTCACTGACGCCCTCGCCGACGCCAGCAGCAAAGCCTCTCGCTTATAGCCGAGAGCTACGGTCGTTGTTTGAGGTTGATGCCCGCCAAGCCGGCATTGTTCGAAGAACTGGTCTGCTCCGAGGCAGGCGTACGCGGGCCGCAGATCGGCCTTTGATGGTATTCAAAATTCATTCAGTGTCGGACGATAGTCGATCAACGGCTCAAGTGATTTCCGGTGCGCTCGTAATTGCAAACTCAGTGGGACGATTCGAAAATGAACTGTGCGCCTACTACGGCGAACTCATATGTTGGCGACTGTCCTTGTTGTGGCACCGCATCTTGCAAATCTACATGAAAGAAAATTTTGGTTTCGGAACTCGTCCTAACGCTTGGGCCAAGAGGCGAACCTTTTGGACCGCGATAGGTTTCCGCCTTTGCCCTATTTTGGCGACCCCCGTGTACCAAACCGTATGTTCGCGTCGTCAGGCGCGTAAAAAGCGAACACTCACAGCAAGCTAGTGAGGTCCTTCGGCAGGCGTTTCGACCCGGCTGATCACGCGCCCGCCATGAAAGGCATGGCTGACGTCGGAGCCGCCCAGACGAAGGAACCGGATTGTCTGCTCTCCCCGAGGTCCAGCGAACATCAACGAGTCCTTGGCGACCGGAAGCGCGCGTGCCGAGACGCCCCCCGCCGTCACCCGGACACGCCCCGAGTCATCAACGACCACTCTGATGCGACCAGCCTCGGGCGAGTGGTAGGCGCCGGCGAAGCTGCGCAATGTGTCGAGCTCAAGGTCGATCGGCGTCGCTGGCTCATGGAGCGGTCCCGGTGGCAGACCCAGAGCCGCGCGCATGCAAGCCGCCCAGATGCGTTCGACCGGGGAGTCGGCCAGATTTGTCAGAACGGCGCAAACGACGCCCTCGGCCGCCGCGAAGCCGGCGAACGCCGCGACGCCTTTTTGCCCGCCTCCATGATATGCGAGCGCGTGGCCGCTCAGATCCGAGACCTGCAATCCATAGCCGTACCAAATCTGATGGTCGCGGGCGGTGTAGGTCCTCGTCATTTTCCGTACGGAATCGACCGATGCGATGCGGACACCATCTAAGAGCCCGTCGGACGCGAGCATCCTGAAATACCGCACGAGGTCGGTGGCCGTGCTGCGCAGGGCGCCTGCGGCGGACCAGCAGGCGGGATTGAACCAGTTGGCGGACGTCACGATCTTGCCGTCCTGGCGAACGTGCAGCTTGGTGACGTGGGGCAGGCCGAGCGTGAACTGCAGATCGAGGGAGCTGCGGTTCATGCCGGCGGGCGCCAGGATCCGCTCGTGCATGAACGCCGGCAGCGACTTGCCGGAAACACGCTCGACGATCGCCCCGAGCAGGTTGTAGCCCTCGTTCGAGTAGCTGAACTGCTCGCCGGGCGGCGCATGCAACGCGAAGGGGTACTCGCTCAAGAACGCGATCAATTCCTCGAGCGACCGAATCGGCTCGCGCGGCGGTAGCCGCTCGAGCGCCGCGCGCTCGAAAGTCTCGAGGTCGTCCTGCGATAGCCATGCGTAGTGGCGCGAAGGTAGCGGAGGCAGGCCGGAGGTGTGCGTCAGCAGATGGTAGATCGTGATTGGGGCGACCGGCGGCCCCGGCAGACGCAGCTGCGGCAGGTGGGATGACACGGCGTCGCTGGTCGCGAGTTTTCCTTCCTCTTCAAGCAGGAGAATGGCGAGTGCGGTCAAACTCTTCGTCACGGAGCCGCAGCCGAAAACGGTCTCGACGTCCAGCTCCGGTCCGGCCTCCACGTCACGGCGGCCAAACCCGCGCGCCAGCAGACGCTCGCCGGCGCGCTCCAGGTCGACCGCGGCGCCCGGTGTGCCTGCATCCTGCAAGGTCTCCTCGATCCACGTCTCGAGTTCCGCAATGGAAGAAGGCTTGGCTGTCATGTCGCGACGCCCCGGATGAGTGGAACGAAATATCGCTTGTGACGCTCACAACCACCAGAGGCGAAGAACAACCTTCGTAGGCCGCTTGGGGTCGAGCACGGTCACCGGCGCCCGGCCCTATGCAGCCGGAGCTTCGCCGAAAAAGATCACCCAAGTGGCGAAGTCGGACGAGAAATCGACGAAGCGGTGTTCGACGCCGCCGGGTACAAAAAACGCGTCGCCTTCACAGAAATCTTCGGTTTCGTCCTGGCAGATGAACCGACCCGTTCCCCGTGCGATCACATAGAGCTCGTCTCTCGCATGAGGCTTTTGCGCGTCAGTTCCAACCGGTGCATACAATCTCACATCGAAATTCTGACGCTCGATCAGCCTGATCCCAGCGTACCCCGGCTTAATGGCAGCGATGGCGTTCTCAACGGTGAATTTCATCTGTGACCCCATCCTAGGTCTAAACCAGAGGCGGGGCCGGAGCCTGAGCGCGCGTCAAGCCCCATCACCTCAAGCAGATCTGGTTTGGCGCTTGCTCTTTCTGCTTCCGACTTGCCTCCTCCGGCACTTACCAAATTGTTTCAACCAGAGTTTCGCCGAAACCTGGCACACGCACGTTGGCGACACAATAAAAGGAGCGCAAGACAACGGCCGGCCGAGCCGGCTGGTCGCCTCTCCTGAGGATCAGCGAGACGGTGAGCAGCTATCTGCAGCGGGCGCCGGCAGCACCATCCTATCGCCCCTGATGAGCACATCTTCTATAGCCGACAAACGCCGCCGGTCTTTCGGCCACAATGCCAACTATGGCGTTCCGGCGCGTCACGGGATTGAATTCGGGACCGACGGCCTCGAAGAGGCGGATCATGTTCACCGGGGAAGCGCTTCGTGACGCCTGAAACCGAGGATCTCTGCCGCCTGCTGCTCGCCCGGGTCCAGACGCATGGCGACCATGTCATCTACCAGCTACTCGACGAACGGTCGGGCGAACTGACCGCACTCACCTATGGTGAGCTCGACCGCCGAGCCAGGGCGGTTGCGGCCGGGCTTGTCGCCGAGGGCCTGGAGAGGGCCCGGCTCGTGTTGTGGTTGCCGACCGGCTTCGAGTTCCTGGCGGCCTTTTTCGGCGTGCTGTATGCCGGTGGTGTCTGTGCGCCGCTAGCCCTGTCCTTTTCAGCCCACGCTCTGCCACGCCTGAACGCCATTCTCGCAGACCTGCGCCCCGCCGCCGTACTGACCACCCGCAGCTTTCGGGGCCTGGCGCAGGCCGGCCGACGGCGCTCAAGCTTGATGGCGGCTCAGCGCTTGGTTTGCGTCGAGGACTTGGAGGCGATGGATGCTCCGACGTCGCCGCCGGTTACAGGGTCCGAGTCGCGAATCGCGGTGCTGCAATACACCTCCGGCTCGACCTCCGCCCCTAAGGGCGTGCAGGTCTCCCACGCCAATATGCTCGCTAACGCCGCCGCCATATGTGGGGTGCTGGGCGATACGAGCGCAGACCGCCTGCTGACCTGGCTTCCCCTCTTCCACGACATGGGCTTGGTGGGCGGTGTGATGACGCCACTGGTCGCCGCGATCCCGACCATCCTGATGTCCCCCGCCAGCTTCGTCCGGCACCCAATCCAGTGGCTTGAGGCCTTGTCGCGGCACCGGGCGACCCTCAGCGTCGCCCCGAATTTCGCCTACGCCCTCTGCTGCGACCGGGTCACCGAGGCCGAGGCCGACTTGCTTGATCTCTCGGCCCTACGCATCGCCTTCTGTGGGGCCGAGCCGGTGCGCGCAGCCACCATGGCGCGCTTCCAGGCGCGGTTCGGTCCACGGGGCCTTCGTCCCGAGGCGCTCACGCCCTGCTACGGGCTCGCCGAGGCAACCCTGCTGGTCTCGGCCGGCCCGGCCAAGCGCCCGCCTCGGGTCGTGGAGGTCGATGCGCCGACCCTGGCTATGGGCCGCTATGCGCCAGCCGGCGGGGCGACGGCGCGGTCGTCGTTGGTCTCCTCCGGAAGGCCCCATCCTGACCAGCAGCTGCGGATCGTCGACCCTGTGCTCGGCGTCGAACGGTCGGAAGGCGAGGTTGGCGAAATCTGGATTAGCGGCCCCAGTATCGCCGCAGGCTATTTCGGCCAAACCGAGGCGAGCGAAGCGATCTTCGGCGCGCGCCTCGCTGGCAAGGCCGATCCGACCTTCCTGCGCACTGGCGACCTTGGTCTGATGCTGCAGGGGGAACTCTATGTCACCGGGCGCCTGAAGGACTTGATGATCGTCCGCGGCGCGAACCACTATCCGCAGGATTTGGAGGAGACCGCCACTGCCAGCCATCCTGCTCTGGCAGGCGCGCTCGCTGCCGCTTTCCCCTTGAGCGGCGAGGATGAGGACCAGGTCGCGCTGATCGCCGAGGTGCCGCGCGGGCTCGCCGAGGCGCCCGCCCAGCTAGCTGCTGCGATCCGCCGCGAGGTGACGGCCGCGCATGGGCTAGGTCTTGCCGCCGTCGCCCTTGCCTCGCCGGGTGGTCTGCCGCGGACCAGCAGCGGCAAGATTCAGCGCCGCGAGACGCGCGAGCGCTTCGAGGCGGATAAGCTTGACCTGGTCGGAGTGTTCTGGACCAGCCGGGAAACGGAACCGTCGGCGACAGCGACAGCGGCGATGATCGATACGCCCGCCAAGGCGCTGCCGCGCGACGCCGCGTTGGAGACGCCCCACTCCCATGCGCGACCGACGCTGTCGACGCCCTATACCCCGCCCGTAACCGAGATGGAGCGAGCGATCTCCGGGATCGTCGCCGAAGTGCTGAGTCTCGATCGGGTGGGACTGGACGATGACTTCTTCGAACTGGGCGGCGATTCCCTGCGGGGGATGCGCGTGGCCAGTGAGCTGCGCGAACGTCTTCGCATCGATCTACTGCTCCAGGTGCTCTTCGAGTCACCGACCGTCCGCGGCTTGGCCGCACAGATTTCAGCTCCCGAGTGGGAGGAAATCGAAATCTAAGCTACGCCTCTTGCGCCGGCCAGGTGAAGGCGGCCCACAGATGGTCTGGCTCGTGCCGCCAGCGGCCGGTTAGGGCTTCTGTCTGGCCGCACAGTGGCAAGCCGCGATCGGTGAGGACAGCCTGGAATGTCCCCGCATTCGGACTTGGGGCGAGCGTGAAACGCACAGAGACATCGTGAAAGTCCAGGAATCGGCCAGTCAGCGGTCGATAGGCCTTGTAGAAAGCCTCCTTGGCGCAAAAGGTCAGCATCGCCCAGTCCGCCCCTGTCGTAGGCAGCCTCACGTGATGCAAGCGCTCCTCGGGGCGGCAAATCAGCGGGTACAAGTCCCGCGCCAGAACGCGCGGCGGCTCGACATCCAGTCCGAGGCCGGCGGTGTCACCCCGAGAGGCTGCGACGGCGGCGCAGGCGCCCCGCGTATGGCAGATGCTGCCAACGAAACCTTCGGGCCAAACAGGCGCTCGGTCCGGCCCGGGGAGCAGCGGAATGTCAGGCGCCCCGAGAGCATCGAGGGCAGCGTGAGCGCAAGCCCGGCCGGCAGCAAACTCCGCGCGGCGGACGGCCACGGCCCGAGCCACGACCTTGGCCTCGGCAGGATGGAGGCCATGTGTATCGCCACTGCCGACTTCGCGCATGACACGCACATCGGCGTCGAACAGGGCCTCGAGTTCGCTCGCCCGGCGGATCATGGGTTCCACGCTCAGTCTGTCGATAGGCCCGACTGGATTGTCAATTGGAGACACCCAGCGCAAGCTCTGCAGCGCAGGCCGCCGCAGCGCCAAGGTCCTGCGTCGCGCGACGGATTGCAAACGAATGATGAAGTTCGGCCCCGGAAAGTGGACGGTTATTCCCACGCCGCGACCTAACGCCCGAATACGCCTGCTCTGTTTCCATCATGCGGGCGGGGGCGCGTTCGGCTATCGCGACTGGGCCGCGTGTCTCAACGCCGAGGTCGAGTTGGTGGCGGTGCAACTGCCGGGGCGTGAAAACCGGTTCTCAGAGCCCCCTTGCGGCAGCGTCGACGAAATCCTCGACGCCCTCGCGCCGATCCTGGGCGCGCAGCTGGGCGTGGACTACGCCATCTTTGGCCACAGCCTCGGCGCCACCCTCGCCTACTTATTGGCGCGTCGGATCGCACGCACCCGCGAGATGCCCGCGCCCACTCGGCTGATCGTTTCCGGCGCTGCGCCTCCCATCAGAAGGTGCCCTGATGATCCGGTGAGACCGCCGCTGACCGACGTCGAGCTGGTCGAACGCCTGCGCCAGTTCGGCGGAACGCCCGAAGTCGTGCTCGACAACGCCGCCATGATGGCGGCCTTCCTGCCGACCATGCGCGCCGATTTCGAACTGGTCGCGAGCTGTGCGCCAATCGAGGAGAGGAGGCTCGACGTCCCCATCACGGCACTGCGTGGCGACGAGGACAAGGCCGTCGATCCGGAAGCCTTCGCGCGATGGACGGCTCTTTCGAGCCATCCGAGTCAAGTCCATTTGCTGCCCGGCGGCCATTTCTATTTCCGGACCGCGCCGGCGGCGACCTTCGACGTGCTCAATACCGTCCTGGCCGCCGACTTGCTGCAACTGATCAGGATTCCCAGCCAAATTCATGAGCCGAACTCGCCAAGAGATTTGTGAGGGTCGCCTCCTCGAGCCCTGATTGACCGGGATTTCGGGATAGTGACCTTCGAAGACGACGACGTTCAGCCGCACGTGAGCGGACTGATAACGCGCTCATCGGTCGTCTCGTGAGGCCCGAAAGTCAGACCAATCAAGAAGCGATAGGGCGTTGTAGTGCACTCGCGTGCGATGACAATCGAAAGAGACGGTTGGCATCACAGCGCAGGCTCCCCTATTATTGGCCAACGAGATAAGGGGAGCGTCCATTGCCCAAGCGTGACAGCGCCGCCCCCGGTGGCTTGTCCGTCTTCTATGCGTTGCTCGTGACCGAGACGGTGTCGCAAATAGGCAGTCGGATCAGCGGGCTGTCGGTCAGCATCGCGGTGTTCCAAGAGACGGGACATGCTACGCCGCTGGCGCTGGTGGCTTTCTTTACGGCCATACCCGCCATCCTCGCGGGTGGCCTTTTCGGTGCGTTGGCCGACTCTTATGACCGGCGCCGGCTTATGATGATCGCCAACCTCGGCCTTGTTGTCACAAACGGCCTCTTGCTGGTGAGCTTCGCCTCCGGTGCGTTCCACCTTTGGCATCTCTACGTCCTCACCTGCGCCAGCGCCGCCTTTGGCGCGTTGCAGGCCCCCGCGTTCATGGCCTCGATCACCCTGCTGGTCCCCGACCGCCACCGCGACCGCGCCAACGCCATCCTCCAGCTCTCCGGTCCTGCGGCGGGCGTTGTCGCGCCAGGAATTGCCGGTTTGCTTTATGTGCTCATCGGCGTCGTGGGCGCCATCACCATCAACATTGCGACCTTCATCCTAGCCATCCTTGTGCTGCTCATGGTCAGCATCCCCATGCCGGCCCGAACCGCCGATGGGCGCTCGCTCGGTGGCTCGCTTTGGCGCCGAGTGTTCGACGGCTTCCGCTATCTTGGCGCGAGGCCCATTCTGCTGAGCTTTTGTCTCTACGTGGCCTTGGTCAACTTCCTCACGGCCAGCGCCGGCGTGCTCCGGACGCCCTACATCTTGGACCGGACCGGCGGGACCGCGACGCTAGGGCTGGTGCTGGGGGCGTTTAACGCCGGCGCGGTTACGGGGGCCATCGTCATGGGCCTTTGGGGTGGCACGCGGCCGCGAATTCATACGGTCATGCTGGGTCTCATCATGACTTCGTGCTCCCTGATTCTGTCAGGCATCGCGCGGGCACCCGTCACCCTCGGTGTCAGCTTCTTCCTGTCGATGTTCGCAGGGCCGATGGTGACCGCGGCCTGCTTCTCGGTTCTCCAAGCCAAGGTCGCCCCAGACGTGCAAGGCCGGGTATTTGCCGCCTTGAGTCAGCTTTCTGCCTTGCTCACGCCCGGCGCCTACCTGATCGCCGGCCCGTTGGCCGACAAGGTGTTCGAGCCTGCGGTTCATCGGCCCGCTTGGCGCGCCGTGGAGTGGATGGTCGGAGCCGGCCATGGCGCAGGCATCGGCTTGATGTTGGTGATCATCGGCACACTTTGCGGTGCCACCAGCTTGATCGCCTACGCCCTGCCCGCGATTCGGCGGATCGAAGTTATCCTGCCCGACTATGAAGCGGCCACACAGCCGGCTTAGGGCGTCGCGCGCGGCCTAATATTGCCTCGGTCAGAGCCGGCCGTATCGGCAGCGCGCGTCGGGCCACGACGCAGCAGCCTGCCAATCGCGTGAGCGGCGAGCCGCCGCTTGGCGGTGTTTGCGACGCAGTCCTACCACCCCCTTGATTGCGAAGGCGGCGACGCGTATTTCGTGATTGCATTCAGCTTAAAATAGAGTTGCACGAGGAAACGTCACACAACTCAAAAGGGGGGCGAGATTTATTATGATCTCAGATGAAGAATGTAGATATTCGTCTTTGCACCTTCAGAAGTTCTCGCCCGCCGGCTGGACCCATGCCGAGACAAGGGGCGAGAGAGAGAACTGTTTGGCGTATATTGATGATCATTGCACCGATATTCGCCTTTTGAGTTTCACAGAGAGGGCATCGCGCAATAGCAACCACTCTCGGGCCTTCGAAGAAGCGTTCTACAACTGCATTTACCCCGCACCTTAAGGTCGCGATTGTTTCGCCGGGCACCAGTATAAACAGCTGGTGCATTTGGCGCTGGCGGAGGACTGTGATGCGCCGGAGTGAACGTCGATGACAGTCAGAGAATTGCTTCTGGAGCTGGAGTGGCTTGGAGCAGAATTGTTCGCATCGGAAGGGGGACTGCGACTTAAGGCGCCGGCGGGGGCCGTACGGCCAAGTCTTTTAGAGGAACTTCGTCGACAACGAGGCGCGCTACTCGAGCTAGTGCGAGGCTCGGCAAGAACAACGTCCCGTGTTCGCGCCTCGGACTTCTACGCGCGTCCTGATCGGGTTCCTCTGTCCTATGCACAGGAGCGATTGTGGTTTCTGGATCGGCTGGGGCTGGGCTCGGCCTATCACATCTCCGGAGCGTTCCGCCTGGAGGGGCGATTGGACGTTGAAGCGCTTGAGGCGGCATTGACGGAGTTGGATCGCCGCCACGAGAGCCTTCGCACACGCTTCGAGGAACAGGATGGCGAGCTGTTTCAGCTGGTCGACGCGCCAAGGCCTGTAGAGTTGCAGATCTTAGATCTATCGAGCCTCAACTCGTTTGATCAGGCTCAGCAGCTACAGGGTTTGATCAAGGAGGAGACGAGTCGGGCGTTTGATCTGACAAGTCAACGCCTCCTCAGGACGTGCTTGGCCCGCCTCGGCGACGAGGATCACATTCTGATCGCCACCATTCACCACATCATCTCAGACGGATGGTCGATGGGGGTTTTGACCCGGGAGCTGGCGGCGCTCTACGACGCCTACAGTCAACGCCACGTGTCACCCTTGCCGGAGCCTGAGCTTCAGTACGCCGACTATGCGCTGTGGCAGCGGTTGTGGCTGCAAGGGGAGACGCTGGAAAGACAGGTCGCCTACTGGCGCGAGCGTCTGTCGGGGGCGCCGACCGCTCTGGAGTTGCCGACGGACCGTCGCCGTCCGGCGATGGCGAACCATAGGGGCGCGTCGATCCCCGTGGTCCTGTCCAAGGCACTGTCGGAGGCCCTGGCCAAGCTGGGGCGCGAGAAGGGCGCAACGCCGTTCATGGTGCTATTGGCAGCGTTCCAGGCGGTCCTGTCCCGCTGGAGCGGCCAGGATGATGTGGTCGTCGGCGTGCCGATCACAGGTCGGACGCGTCGCCAGACGGAGGACTTGATCGGCTTCTTCGTCAACACCCTCGCGATGCGGACGGACCTGTCGGGAGATCCGAGCTTTGAGGCGCTGCTGGCACGGGTCAAGAACGGGGCGCTGGAGGCCTACGCCCACCAAGATTTGCCGTTCGAAAAGCTGGTGTCTGAACTGGCGCCGGCCCGCGATCTTGGTCGTCATCCGCTGTTCCAGGTGATGTTCGTTCTACAGAACATTCCGCCGGTGAGGCTGGAACTGAACGGGGTCCGGCTCAACGTCCTGGAGATTGAAAGCCAGACGGCCAAGTTCGATCTGACCCTGACGCTGAGCGAGACAGCTCAAGGTCTCGCCGGCAGCTTCGAGTATGCGACGGATCTCTTCGACGCTTCGACGATTGAGCGTCTGGCGAACCACCTGTGCCGGGCGCTGGAGCAGGTGACGACGCAGCCTGAGCTCAAGCTCTCACAGCTGGACCTCCTCAGCACCGCCGAGCGTCACCAGCTTCTCGCGGAGTTGAACGCCACCGAAGCGCCCTATCGGGACCAGCTGTGCGTCCACCAGCTGTTCGAAGAACAAGCCGCCGCCGACCCCGACGCCGTCGCCCTCATCTACGA